>OFLL01000004.1_pt1 | contig 426220 bp, 398 predicted proteins | sample 1540861 | NCBI WGS metagenome assembly OFLL01 (sample SAMEA4413039, study PRJEB24355) | metagenome | biome: human; feature: gut; material: faeces | place: United Kingdom | collected 2010 | reverse complement strand
ACAGCGTTGCGTAAAACGCCGGAATATCAGGCCGAGATGCAGAAATACGGCACCGGCAGCGATATGCAACGGGCCGCACAGGCAGTAACGGGCGCGTTGCAGGCGTTGGCGGTGGTTTACTGGCAGCGGCCACTCCTGAAATCGCTGCGGCAGCGAAAGCAGCAATACAAGCCTGTGCGGGTAATGTTGTACTGTGCCTGAATAATGCCGGTATCCAGATGTCGGAAGCCATCGTACCGGGCGGTGTAGGTGCCGGTGGTGCGGTAGGTATTGGTAAGACAGCGGCAGAGGCAATGGCGGCGAAAGCTGAAGCTGTGGCGGCTAATGCGGCGAAGAGTCTCTCTTCAGATATAGGTAAAATTAATGCCGGTAAATTTGGCCAGCTTGAATTAAATTCTCTTTCTAAAACTGGAACCAATATTGATCCAGCAGCTAAATCTGGCAATTTTACCGTTGCAGGCAGAGCATTACAGAAACATGGCAGCCGTGAAGGAAGTGTCTATCCTGTTGCCAAAGGTACTCCTACTCAAATCAACGAACAGGGGGAGAAAATATTAGACGGGATAGTTAAAGCACCTGGAGCATCCGTAAAAAAAGGGAATCGTTTTGGAGGGTTTGATGTTATCGCTCCTGATGGACGAGGGGCCAGGTTTGACCCTCAAGGTAACTTCCGTGGATTTTTGGAACCGTAATTATGAATTGTAAAGATCACTTAAAAATTGTCATTGCTAGTGATGTCGATTATGAAAATCTAATAGCTGAAATTTATCGAAATGATGAATTTATTGCACTTTTACAACAAGAAGATGGGATAAACGATATAAAGGTTGAATTTTCATCTAATATTAGTGCAATGAATTTTGATTGGCTTCAAAATGCATTAAATGAAGCCAAGAGAAAACTATTGGAACAGTAATATTATATCCCGGCCAACTGGCCGGGATTTTTACATCGATATCCTAAAAACTTCGTCCTCCCGCCGCTGCAACCGAATAACACCGGGTGCGGCGGTGAGCTCCAGTTGTTCGGCATCGGTAATGCCCGTCTTGTTAACCGTTCATTAAATCTTCACGTCCCCAATCCTCTCTAGAGCATCCACCACCAAACCCCAGAATTTATCCTGATCCAGCGTTACTGCTACCTGCGTATGGCAGTCGGGCGGTGGTGCTGTGCGGAAATCGGCTACCGTCATGCCCAGTGTCAGGGTGCCGGTGAGTTCGATATCTACCGGGACTTTTCGCACCGTCATCACATCGGGGGCAATAACGTAGGCCACCGCACAGGGATCGTGCACCGGCGGTGCACTGAACCCCTGCGCCTGCTGGTACATTTTGCCAAAGAACTCGAGCAATTCGCCGACAAACCTGGCTGGTCCGGTGTGGATGGCGGCAATGCGTGCACACACCTCTGGGGTGGCGAGCGCCTGATGGGTCAGATCCAGCCCGACCATGGTCAGCGGCCATTTCTCATTAAAAACGATGTGCGCGGCTTCCGGATCAATCTTGATATTGAATTCCGCTACCGCGCTCCAGTTCCCCACGTGGTAGCCACCCCCCATCAGCACCACTTCCTTCACCCGTTCGGCAATCCGTGGTTCTTTACGAACTGCCATGGCGATATTGGTCAGGCCGCCGGTGGGGACCAGCGTCACGCTACCTGGCGGATGGGCCATGATGGTGTCGATAATCAAATCTACCGCGTGTCGCGTTTCCAGCGTCAGCGTTGGCTCAGGTAAAACCGGGCCGTCCAGGCCGGACTCGCCGTGAATATCGGGCGCAACCTCGATTTGCCGCACCAGCGGCCGTGGGCAGCCGGCGGCGAAGGGCACGCCGGTGATATTGGCAATGCGTGCAACAGCCAGCGCGTTGTGGGTCACCTTATCCAGCGTTTGATTGCCCACCACTGTGGTGACGGCCAGCAGCTCGATCTGCGGATTGCCCCAGGCCAGCAGCATGGCGATAGCATCGTCATGCCCCGGATCGCAGTCCAGTATGATTTTTTTCATTTTTATTCCTGATGCAGGGAGAGGTCTCCGCAGCATAGCGCACCGGCAGCAGGCCAGGTAATGACAGATGATGCTTTTTGCTAGCCACATCAAAGCGTTGCTGATCTTAGGATGTAATTAAACGTAAATCCCTCTCGCAGCGCTTTACCCTGGAGTTTACTCCAGGGTTTACATTGAGTCCTGGCGTACAGCAGAGAGGTGAAGAGCGATGAGCATGTTGAAAAAGCTTTTGGGACAAGGTGGCTTTGGTGGTGGCCACTCACGTTCGCGGCACGGGGGCGGACACCATGGTAACCGTTATAACCAGCATGGCGATCAGGGCCCGCAGTGCCTGCAATGTCAGGCGCCTAACCGGCCCGGTGCCCGTTACTGCCACCGCTGCGGCCAACCTTTCGAAACGGAGTCAGCGTCCTGCCGCGGGTGTTCGGCGCCGCTGCCGCCGGGGAGCCGTTTCTGCCAGCAGTGTGGTACGGCGGTCAGCGGAGGGCAACCATGACCAAATCAGGATGGAGTCTGGTTGTCCTGTTGGCGGCCATGACGTTATGGACGCTGCTGGCTTGGGGAGCTTCCGGCGTGTTGGCCTGGCTACCGTCGTTGACGGGGCTGGCACAAAGGGGTTCTGCGGAGCTGGCGCCCCCGTTGGCGGGGTTGCTTAGCCTGGTGCCGCAGGCGCTGTTGGAAAGCTGGTTACCGTTGTTGCAGCAACTGGGGGATTGGCTGGCGAGTTATTTCCCGCAGTTGATCACCTGGGCTGGGTACCTTGTCTGGCTGGTTTGGGGGCTGGGCATGCTGGCCTTGCTGCTGCTTGGCGCGTTGGCACGCCGTATTTTGCTCAGCGATACTCCTGATAAACTTCCGCCACGCGCTTGAAGTAATCGCTCAGGTAGTTGATGCACACCTGCACCTTGAGCGGCAGCTTATCTTTCTCGGTGTACACCGCGTACACCGGGCGAGGATCCGCATGATAGCTTTTAAACAGGATCTCGATCTCACCACGTTTGATCTCTTCGATCACCCACATCAGCGGCGCATAGGCGATGCCGGCCCCGGCTTTCAGCCAGCGGATCATGGTCTGTGAATCATTGGTGATAAAACGTCCCTGCGGCGCAATACGCGTGCTTATGCCTTCGGGGGCGATCAGTTCGAATTCGCTATCCGGCCGCACGCTGTATTCCAGCCAGGAAAAGTTGACCATGTCGCTGGGCTTCTGCGGCGTACCGTGCTGGCTGAGATAGCTTTTGGCGGCGCAGACCACCATCGGCATGGATCCCAGACGTTTGGAGAACAGGCTGGAGTCTTGAAGCGCACCGGTACGGATCACCACGTCCAGCCCGTCAGCAATCAGGTCCGGCGCCGGAATACCGGTCACCAGGTTCACCGTCAGGCCAGGATATTCCTTCAACATATCGGCAGTCATGGTCGCCAGCACGTTTTGTGCCATGGTGGACGAGCTGCCAATGCGCAGCGTGCCGGTCGGCGTATTGTTAAACGCGTACAGCTGTTCGTGCACCTCGCTCACTTCCAACAACATGCGACGACAACCCTGGTAATAGATTTTTCCGGCTTCCGTCAGGCCAATGCTGCGGGTGCTGCGGTTAAGCAGTTTAACCTGTAGCTCATTCTCCAGTTTGGAGACGGTCTGGCTGATAGACGAAACGCTCATATCGAGTTGGCGCGCCGCCGCAGTAAATGACCCGCATTCAACCACTTTGGCGAATACCGACATCCGTTTTAATCGTTCCATTATTCACTCTGGCTTAAAAGTGATTTAGATCACAGATTGTTGATGAGTTGATAGTAAGCACGCTAATATAACGGGGTCGGGTGGAAAGACCTTATCAACGCGCGAGTGCGATCGGCGCCGACGCCGTGGCCGATCCCTCCGGTATCCTCGCATTCCCTATCGCGGATGTACGTTCCAGAGTTTACCTTTTTTTCAGGTTCGTGGCCTGGACAACCTGTCTGGGGCGGAATTTGTGGTGCGTGTCGGCTAAAATGTAAAGAGAATGTGAATGAAATATACCCTATAGCTTTCAAGTTGCAGCTAGGCGACCAGCTCGCTCACCCCAGGCGCTTACTTTAGTAGTAACTGGGGTGAGCGAGTGCAGATAACAGCGCTGCAACTTGAAAGATGACGGGTATAAAGGGTTACGCCCGGTGCAGTGAGTAATAAGGAAAAATTGATGAGTTTGCTTCCGGTTATGGTCATTTTCGGACTGTCGTTCCCCCCGGTATTTTTTGAATTGCTGGTCTCGCTGGCGCTGTTTTTCTTGCTGCGCCGTCTGCTGCAGCCTACCGGGATCTACGATTTTGTCTGGCATCCAGCGCTGTTCAATACCGCGCTGTACTGCTGTTTGTTCTATCTGATTTCATGTCTTTTCGTTTGAGGTCGCTGTGAAAAATTTTTCAATAAAAATAACCCGAATCGCGATCACTCTGATTCTGGTCCTGCTGGGGATCGTCGCCGTATTCAAAGCCTGGGTGTTTTACACCGAGTCCCCCTGGACGCGTGATGCCAAGTTTACTGCCGACGTGGTGGCGATAGCGCCGGACGTTACCGGGCTGCTGACCGACGTGCCGCTGGTGGATAACCAGTTGGTCAAGAAAGGGCAGGTGCTGTTGGTGATCGACCAGCCGCGCTACCAGCAGGCTCTGGCGGAAGCTAACGCCGACGTGGCCTACTACCAGACCTTGGCAGCGGAAAAAAGAAGGGAGGCGGGCCGTCGTGTTCGCTTGGGCGTGCAGGCGATGTCGCAGGAAGAAATAGACCAGGCGAATAACGTTCTGCAAACCGTAGAACATCAGTTGGCGAAGGCTGTAGCGACGCGTGAACTGGCGAAGCTGGACCTGGAACGTACCACGGTGCGCGCACCGGCCGATGGCTGGATCACAAACCTGAACGTGCATGCCGGTGAGTACATTACCCGCGGTTCAGTCGCTGTGGCGCTGGTGAAGAAAAACAGTTTCTATATTTTGGCCTATCTGGAAGAAACCAAGCTGCATGGTCTGAACAAAGGCGATCGTGCGGAAATTACCCCGTTGGGCAGTAACCGTATCATGCATGGCACCGTCGACAGCGTGGCTGCCGCCGTCAATAACAGCAGCAGCACCGTGAACAGCAAAGGGCTGGCGTCGATCGACAGCAACCTGGAGTGGGTGCGCCTGGCACAGCGCGTGCCGGTGAAAATTCTGCTGGATGACAAAGACCAATTGCATCCGTACCCGGCAGGTACCACGGCTACCGTGGTGATCACCGGCAAGAACGATCGCGCTACCGACAGCGGCTCGCCTTTTGTGCGTTTGATGCATCGGCTGCGTGAGTTCGGTTAATGAATAACCCAACCTTTATCAGGCTGAGATTTGCCTTCAAGCTCAGCTTTGCCATTGTGTTTGCCCTGTTTGTCGGCTTCCACCTCAATCTGGAAACGCCACGCTGGTCGGCGATGACCGCCGCCATCGTGGCCGCCGGCCCGGCCTTTGCCGCCGGTGGCGAACCCTTCTCCGGCGCTATCCGCCACCGCGGCTGGCTGCGTATCATCGGTACCTTTATCGGGTGTTTCGTCGGCCTGGCGATTATCGTCACTACGGCGCGTGCGCCCGTTGTGATGCTGTTGTTGTGCTGTATCTGGGCCGGTTTTTGTACCTGGTTGTCCTCGCTGATTAAAGTCGAGAATTCTTACGCCTGGGGGTTGGCCGGTTATACCGCGCTGATCATTATCGTGACGGTCGCCACCAGCGAATCCCACCTGCTGGAAGCGCCGCAGTTCGCCATTGAGCGCTGCAGCGAGATCGTGCTGGGGATCGTCAGCGCAGTGCTGGCGGATCTGTTGTTCTCGCCGCGATCGATCAAGCAGGATATCGATCGCGCGGTGGATCAACTGTTGGTGGATCAGTACCGCTTGATGCAGATGTGCATCAGCGATGCCGAGAAAGAAGACATTGACCGCGCCTGGAGCAACCTGGTGAAAAGCACCACTGCGCTGAACGGCATGCGCAGCAACCTGATGATGGAGTCTTCACGCTGGCAAAAGGTGAACCGCCGTGTTCAGGCGTTGCATACGCTGTCGCTGACGCTGATTACCCAGGCCTGCGAGACGTATTTAATCCTGCTGAATCATCCGGATGCGGTGAAAGAGAATATTCGCGAACTGCTGATGGTGCCGGCGGATACCCCGCAGGAAATTCACAAGCGCATGAAGCTGTTGCGCCAGGTGCTGACCACCAACCGCACCGACGAAACCTTGCTGACCATCAGCAGTTGGGTCGGGGCGGCCACGCGTTATCTGTTATTGGCTAAAGGCGTACACACCAACAGCAGCATCAGTGCGGTGGAAGAAAGTGTGCTGAGCAGTGAGGTGGTGATCAAACCGACGTCGGCGGAAGGCCATCACGCGATGATCAACGGTCTGCGTACCTTTGTGGCGACGACCTTCGGCAGCCTGTTGTGGCTGTGGACCGGTTGGACCTCCGGCAGCGGTTTTATGGTGATCATTGCGGTGATCACCTCGCTGGCGATGCGTACCCCCGCGCCGCGTATGGTCGCAATGGATTTTGTGCTGGGCATGCTGGCGGCAATCCCGGTCGGTTCGCTGTTCTTTATGGTGATCCTGCCGGCGACCCAGCAAAGCATTTTGCTGCTGTGCCTCAGCCTCGGGCTGCTGGCGTTTTTCATCGGTATCGAAGTGCAAAAAAGGCGGCTGGGTTCGCTCGGCTTGCTGGCGGGGACCATCAACATTTTGGTGTTGAGTAACCCGATGGAATTCAACGTCACTCAGTTCCTCGACGGTGCGCTTGGCCAGTTCCTCGGTAGCTGCGTGGGGTTGATGGTGCTGTTGCTGATCCGCGATAATTCACGTGAACGCACCGGCCGCACGCTGCTGAACCAGTTTGTCAGCAGCGCAGTATCGGCACTGACCACCAAGGCGTCGCGCCGTCGGCAAAACCATCTGCCGGCGCTGTATCAGCAGCTTAACCAACTGCTGATGATGTTCCCGAACGACATCGCCAAATACCGGCTGGCGCTGAACCTGATCATTGCTCATCAGCGCATGCAGCGGGCGGAGATCCCGGTTAGCGAGGAACTTTCGGCGTTCCACAAGCAGATTCGCAACACTGCCGATCATGTGGTTTCGGCCAAGAACGACGTGAAGCGCGCTTACTATTACGATCGGCTGCTGGACGAAATGAATGACTATCAGCAAAAGCTGGTGGATTATCACGCACCGCTCAGCGTTACCGATCCGGTAAAACGCCTGGCCGGCATGCTGCATCGCTACCGCCACGCGTTGATCGACTGATACGCCAAACGCCCCTGCCGGGGCTATACTTGCCTGATAGAGGCCTGTTTCAGAGTTGCACTGAGTGCCAGACGCGCTGCACAATGGCATGATTAGCTTGAATGGGTGTTGCAGGTTGTGGGGCGTGGTTTCCCTGAAGTGAAAACGTTACATACCAGTCATCTCTGCTTCATCCTCTTCATCTATAAATCCAACTAGCATGGGTGCCGGTGCACCCTTGTCGGCCATAATTCAGGGACAGCAATGAATAAGCGGATCCTCGTGGCGGTAGTTATCGCCATTGTGATAGCCGGTTTTAGCGCACTGCGTGGTAACGATCGGGCGATTACCAACGTACCGGCGGTGGCCGAAGGCCAGAGTATTGATCAACTGACGCAGCAGAAAAGGGTGGTGAGCTACCTGCAGCAGCATCAGCGGCTGCCGGACTATTACATCACCAAAAAACAGGCGCGCGAGCAGGGATGGGATGCACGTAACGGCAACCTGTGTTCGGTGCTGCCGGGCAAGGCAATTGGTGGCGACCGTTTCTCAAACCGTGAAGGACAACTGCCTGCGGCCCGCAGCCGGGTATGGCGCGAGGCGGATATCAATTACCAATGCGGCCGGCGTGGTGCCGATCGCCTGCTGTATTCCAGTGATGGCCTGATTTTTGTCACGCGTGACCATTATAAAAACTTCATTCGGGTGGAGTGAGCTTGATGGCAAAAGTAGAGTTCGATTTTAATCAGATTAGCGATCTGCCGGCTTTTTACCGCGATTTTGCGCATAAGTTTGCACTGGATGAGGCTTTTGGTGCCAATCTTGACGCGCTGTGGGACGTGGTGACGGCGGATATCGGGCTGCCGGTCGAGATTGAGTTTACCCATCTCAACGCCCGCAGCAAACGTCGCTTTGGTGCGATTATCCTGTTGTTTGAAGAGGCGGAAGAAGAACTGGAAGGCAGCCTGCGTTTCAATATCCGTGAAAGCAGCGGTGAACCTGCACATCACCGGGGATGAATCGGGTTCATCCCGTGGTGACGGCGGCGATTATTCGGCGGTTTCGGCCAGATCGCGCAGGTATTGGAAAATTTGACGGTAAGCTTTCGGTGGCTTGTTAGCGGCTTTCTCTTTCTGTGCGTTACGCACCAGTGAGCGCAGCTGCTGGCGGTCGGCTTCCGGATACAGCGCCAGAATCGACGGGATCGCGTCATCACCTTCTTCTACCAGACGGTCACGCAGCGCTTCCAGCTTGTGGAACAGCGAAACCTGTTGGTTATGGCGGTTCTTCAGTTTGTCGAGCGCGGTTTGGATCGGCTCTACATCGCGGGCGCGCAGCATTTTGCCAATCAGCTGCAGCTGACGGCGGCGGCCTTCTTTCTTGATCTTCTGCGCCAGCTCAACTGCGGCGCGCAAATCTTCGTCCAGCGGGATGCGTTCCAGCGCGTTTTTACCCAGTTCGACCAGTTCGGTCCCCAGGTCTTTCAGGGCTTCGGCATCACGTTTAATTTCACTTTTACTGACCCAGATAATCTCGTCATCGTCCTCGTCCGTGTTCTCCGGGACATCGTCGAGCCAGTCTTCAGGCTGTTTGTTCATGGTAGGCTCCGTTAAAAAGAGGCTAATCCTAACAGGTTGCCGGCTTTATGCGAAATTCCACGCGGTTCCTGTTAGACTCAAAAGTATAAATCACATGATTTTTGCGCGTGACTCCGCGCGCAACCACGCCGCCACGGCACTTTTCTCAACGATTTTCTGATTAAGTATGGCAGATTGATGAAAGTAGTCACTCAAGTTGCAGAACAGCGCAAGGCGCTGGAACAGGCCGTTTCACAGGCTTTGGAACTGGCGCGCGCCGGTTCTGATGCGGCAGAAGTTGCCGTGACCAAATCTACCGGTATCAGCGTCAGCACTCGCTTTGGCGAAGTGGAGAACGTTGAGTTCAACAGCGATGGCGCGTTGGGCATTACCGTTTATCACCAGCAACGCAAAGGCAGCGCTTCTTCCACCGATCTCAGCCCGGATGCCATTGCCCGCACCGTGCAGGCGGCGCTGGATATTGCCCGTTACACCTCGGTAGATCCGAACGCCGGCCCGGCGGAAAAGGACCTGTTGGCGTTTGATGCACCGGACTTGGATCTGTTCCACCCGGCAGAACTGGACGCCGAACGCGGTATCGAATTGGCTGCTCGCGCAGAGCAGGCTTCGCTGGCGGCTGACAAGCGCATCACCAATACCGAAGGCGGCAGTTTTAACAGCCACTACGGCATCAAGGTGTTCGGCAACAGTCATGGCATGCTGCAAAGCTACTGTTCCAGCCGGCACTCGCTGTCGAGCTGCGTGATTGCCGAGCAGGATGGCGATATGGAGCGCGACTACGCCTATACCATCGGCCGTGCAATGGGCGATCTGGAAAGCCCTGAATGGGTGGGTCAGGAATGTGCCCGCCGCACGCTGTCGCGTCTGGCACCGCGCAAGCTGTCTACCATGACCGCCCCGGTGCTGTTCGCTTCCGAAGTGGCGACCGGCCTGTTCGGGCATTTGGTTGGCGCCATCAGCGGCAGCAGCGTTTACCGTAAATCCACCTTCCTGCTGGATTCTTTGGGCAAGCAGATCCTGCCGGACTGGCTGACCATTGAAGAACACCCGCACCTGCTGAAAGGCCTGGCTTCCACGCCGTTCGACAGCGAAGGTGTACGCACCCAACGGCGCGACATCGTTAAAGATGGCGTACTGCAAACCTGGCTGCTGACCAGCTATGCGGCCCGCAAGCTCGGTATGCACAGCACCGGACACGCAGGCGGTATTCACAACTGGCGCATTGCCGGGCAGGGTAATGACTTTGCCGGCATGCTGAAGCAACTGGGCACGGGCCTGGTGGTGACCGAACTGATGGGCCAGGGCGTTAGCGGTATTACCGGTGACTATTCGCGTGGCGCCGCCGGTTTCTGGGTGGAAAACGGCGAGATCCAGTATCCGGTCAGCGAGATTACCATCGCCGGCAACCTCAAGGATATGCTGCGCAACATTGTCAGCGTGGGCAGCGACATCGAAACCCGCAGCAATATTCAGTGCGGCTCCGTTTTACTGCCGGACATGAAAATCGCCGGTCAATAATGTTCGCCACGGCTGGCCGCTCCCGTTGCCAGCCGTTTCCCCTTCCTCTGTTTTAACCTTGCTTACAAATCTCCGGTTTCGGTTTTCTGCTCCCTTGCCTATGTTTAGGCTGTGCTGCGTCATGGCGTGGTCAATGACGGCGCACGGCCCTAAAAGGGGACCACTAAAACAATAACTGGAAGGTGAGCAAGCATGTCGAACAAACTGAAAGCGCTGATGGCGCTGGCGCTGCTGGGCGCCAGTTCACTGGCGGTCGCGGCCGATCTGGCCGACGATATGGATACCATCGCAGGCAATTACAAAACGGTGCTGAGCACTGACTCCACGGATACCTTGAAGCAAAGTTTGCAGAACATGCGCGCCGCCGCAGTGGATGCAAAGCAAAGCACGCCGCCCAAGCTGGAGGACAAAGCGCCCGATAGCCCGGAGATAAAAGATTTCCACCACGGGCTGGACACGCTGATCGGTCAGATCGACCAATCGCTGGCGCTGGCCAACCAGGGCAAGCTGGCCGAAGCCAAGCAGGTCGCGCAGGGCTTCAAACAAACCCGCGACGCTAACCACAAGAAGTTCCGCTAACCCCTTTCGCGCCGTTCTGAAGCCAGATAGCAGGACGGCGCCTGCCCCAGCACGCGGCGAAACATGGTGGCAAACGCCGCGCTGCTTTCATACCCTAGTTCCAGAGCCACCTGCGTCACGCTGCTGCCTTCGGCCAATTGGGCCAGCGCCAACACCACGCAGGCACGCTGACGCCATTGTGAGAAGGACATTCCTGTCTGAGCGCGAAACAGGCGGCTGAAACTGCGGATGCTCATATACAGCCGCGAAGCCCATGCCTGAGGTGAATCGTGCGCATCAGGGTGTTGCAGGAATTGCTGGCAGAGTTCACTCAGCCGCCGGTCCGCCGGCAGGGGGATATGCAGCGGCAGAGGCGGTAGATTGGCCAGCTCATGCAGCAGCAGGCTAACCAGCGCGCCATCCCGGCCTTGCTCATCGTAATCCAGTGGCATATCGACGGCGGCCATCAACAGTTGGCGCATCAGCGGCGTTACGCTGACCACCTGGCAATCCTGTGGTGGGTCAACCAACAACGCGGCCGGTTCAATGTACAGGCTGCGGGTCGTGACGCCGACCATTCTTACTTCATGCGCCATCTGTGGGGGCAGCCACACCGCATGCTGAGGCGGCACAATCCAGTTCCCTTGACGGGTGAACACGTGCATTACCCCGGTGGCGCCGTAAAGCAATTGAGCGCGCCGATGCTGGTGCATAGGCAGCAGGTAACCCCTTGGGTAGTCGGTGCCAATAGCAATCACGGGCCTTTGCACCGAGTCGAGATCGTCAATATGTCGATTGCGCATAAAGCCTTCGCTGAACAGTTGGCCGAAACGCAATGATAGTTGGCCTTTGATATGAAGCAAGCCAAAAGCCGGTGTTTTATGCTGCCGCTCGACATCTTTACTCAGGAGCGCCTGCGGCTATGGTGGATATTATTTTCGTGCTGTTGACCGGCTTTGTTACCGGTATGACGACCATCGTGTTCGGTTTTGGCGGTGGTTTTGTGGTGGTGCCACTGGTTTACCATCTGGTGAGCGCCTCGGGGGAACAGCCTGGTCAGGCGATGCATATCGCAGTGGCCACCTCGACGGCGGTGATGATTTTCACGGCAGGTTACGCCACTTTTGCCCAGTGGCGCAGCGGCAACCTGCTGCGTGAAACTCTGGTTCCGCTCATTTTTTATATCGGGATGGGGGCGGTGCTGGGGGCTTTTGCATCCAGCCTGTTGGCGGACGGCACGGTGCGCTTGTTGTTTGTGATTTACATCCTGGTGACGATTGCGGATTGTCTGTTCAGGCCGGGGTTTTTGGTTAAGCCGGTACGCGCTGTACTTTCACCATCGACTCTGTTGATCGGCGGCCCGCTGATTGGTGTCATCGCGACCCTGCTCGGCGTAGGGGGGAGCGTGATGACGGTGCCTCTGTTGCGTCGCCATGGGTTCGAGATGCGGCATTGCGTCAGTTCGGCCAATGCGTTGTCGATCCCTGTCGCCGTCGTGGGGGCATTGATGTACGTCGGTTTGGGCTGGAGGGAAATGACAGGGCCGCACTATCTGGGTTACGTCAATCTGGCCTTGCTCGGGCAGTTGGTGACGAGCGGTGTCGTGGGGACGGTGGTTGCCAGGAAGTGGCTGCCGAAGGTCAATGATCGGCTACATGCCAGAATTTACGTGCTGTTGCTGATCCTGGTTTTGATCGCCATCAGTGTGTAAGAGACAGAAAGGGCGGCTGGTCACCGCCCTGAAAACCGCTTAGCGGTGGTATTCACCCGCCGCTTCCGGCTGGTACAACAGTTCCAGCACTTCGATACGCGCTTCTTCACCGTTCGGCAACTGCCAGGTAATCTGGTTGCCGATGTGCATGCCCAGCAGCGCTGCGCCCAGCGGCGCCATCACCGACAGCTGTTCGTGGCTATCCTTCAGCGAAGCCGGGTAAACCAGCGTACGCACGTGTTCTTCTGCCGTGTGCAGATCGCGGAAACGTACGCGGCTGTTCATGGTCACTACGTTGGCCGGGATCTGGGACGGCGGCAGAATTTCGGCGCGATCCAGCTCGATGTTCAGCGCAGCCGCGACATCGGTGTTGGCAAAGGCCGGTTGTTCCAATAGCGCATCCAGGCGTTCCGCATCCAGCTCATTAATAGTAATGGTTGGCTTGGTCATTCCACTCTCCAGTCAAATCAAAAGGCGTCGGGTAACGCGCCCATAAATTCGGAAAAACAGCACAAAAGCAAAACCCCCGCGCCAGAGGTACGGGGGTGTTGTTGATGTCGAATTGTCTTACCGATAGTAGGCGGTTAAGCCGGGAAAAGAAAGAGATCCCGATCACGAAGCTTTTCACCTCCCTTGGCTCAACTGGAAACCTTTTGTGGCGATATCTTTTTGTAATCTAATTGAATTATCTGGCAGATGCTTATTTTGCGAAATGGATCCCTGACGGTCATTGAATTTCCACTTTCAACTGGAAAAAAACAGAGTACACAGAATATCTCCCCGGGGTTAGGGTAAAGGCATCAGAGAAGGCGGCTTATTCAGGTGATGTGCTGTGCGACTTACGGAATCATGTTTGGATCTAGGGGAACTGAAAAGTGAATGATGGATCTGCTGCGAGAGAAAATAGTGAACAACCTGACGTCAGCACGGCCGGGGCGATAACCGAACGGGTGCTGGCTGATATTACCGCCATGCTAAACGCCGAAGATATTTATACCAATGCGGTGCAGCAACAGATGCTGGAGTCGCATATTCGCGCCATGGTGTTGCGCTCAATAACCGGCGAGCCATTACCGGAAGTCGATAAATCACTGTTTGACGAGATCTCGGCGGAATCCATGCAAATGGCGGAGCGGGTAGTCGACCAATTTTCCACTTTGCCAATTGAAGAAGCTTATTTGCTTTCCGTCCATTTTGAAGTGGCAAAAGATAATAACCAATAGCAGTTACCGAATTAAATTAATCAGGAGAAAATACCATGGGTCAGATTACCGTAGTGATTGGCGATCGTTTGGGTAAAGGTCAGAAAGTGGGTCAGGGCATTGAAAATGCAGGCGGAAAAGCCATCGTGATCCCGGGTGTGGCGGCCGACATGAAGCTGGGTGACGTGATGAAAGCGGAAGGCGCGCAGCTGGGCATTTCTTTCTGCGGCAGCGGCGGCGCTGGTGCCATTACCGCCCAGACTAAATACGGATACAAAGCCAAATACGGCATGCGTTCCATTGATGAGGGCGTGACGGCAATAAACGAAGGCTGCACCGTATTGGGTTTTGGTTTTATGGATAAAGAAGAGCTGGGTCAAAGACTGGTTGAAGCCTACGTCAAAAAACACGGCAACCCGTAATGAAAGAACAATATACAACGTCGGTAAAGGTGGAGGGTAAGGGCGACAGCAAAGCGAAAGCTTTTGCTTCCGCCTTGGCCAATGTGCAGGGCGCGGTATTAAAATCCACCGGTAATATTCTGCTGCGTATTGAACCGCAGGATGTCAGCGTATTAAAAGCAGAAGAGAACATAACAAAAGAAAAGTTTCTGTTTTTCTTTCTGCCGCGCGAAAGAAAAAGCTACTTCGTGGCTCTGGAAATAACCGTGAACGTGACAATGATCAATACAGAAAAAGTTGTCTTCGTCGCGAAATAAAAACGTTAGCATAAATCAAAGGGTATACTGATGTTTTTAATCATCTTATTTAAGTCGCTTATTATCGGCGGACTGGTGGGGGTTGGCGTAGGGGCCGGCGCCGCACGTATGTTCCATGCTCCGACGACACAGGGCATGGGGGCTTTCCGCACCTTGGGCGAGTTGAACTCCTGCGAGGGTGACCCGGCTTCCCACTTCTCATTCGGTCTGGGCTTCTTCTTCAACGCCTGGGCGTCTTCCGTAGCAGCAGGGGCCTTCACGCAGGACGTTGACCACCGCATTATTCCACACTGGGGCGCGGCTGCGTTGATGGTCAAAAACCGCAACCTGGCGCAAACGCTGCACGATCCGAAAAAAATGGCTATCGCCTGCGGCATCATCGGCATGCTGGTTGTGGCCTTCCTGAATACCACCGCTTCCGCCGTGCCTGCCGCATTGCAGGTGACGGCGATCAAGGTGCTGGTGCCGGCAGCAAACCTGCTGGTGAATACCGTGATGCCGGTGATCTTCTGGCTGGCGGCGATCGACGCCGGACGCCGTTCCGGCTTCTGGGGCACCATCTTCGGCGGCCTGGCGCAGCTGATTATGGGCAACGCCGTACCGGGGCTGGTGCTGGGCATCCTGATCGGTAAAGGCGTGGAAGAGAGCGGCTGGAACAAAATCACCAAGATCATGATGGCGGTGATCGTGCTGCTGTTCGTGCTGAGCGGGTTCTTCCGCGGCTTCGACATGAAAGTCCTCGAGTCCTTCAGCCTTGGCGTGCCGGGTTGGTTGGACGCCATTCACAACACCCTGAGCGGTAAATAAGGAGCTGGATAATGGAAGAACAAACCCAAAAAGGCTTCTGGTATGCCGACTGGTCATTCCCGATTTTTGTCGGTCTGCTTTCCTCCGGCGTGTTCGCCGGAACGCATATGTACTACCTGTACGGCATCGGCGCGTTTAACGAAGTGGCCTTTGTTTCCATGCTGCGTGCGGGAATGGACACTGGCGTTTACGGTGCCGTGGCGGCCTTCGGGGCCAGCTTCCTGTTTGCGCGCATCATTGAAGGTTCGCTGGTGGGGATCCTGGACATCGGCGGTGCGATCCAGACCGGCGTGGGGCTGGGGGTTCCGGCGCTGCTGCTGGGGGCGGGGATCATTTTCCCGGTCGCTAACTTTGCCGCCTCGCTGGTGACCGGCCTGGTGATTGGCCTGGCGATTGGCTACCTGATCATTTTGGCGCGTAAATTTACCATCAATCAGAGCAACTCCACCTACGGGGCGGACGTGATGATGGGCGCCGGTAACTCCTCGGGGCGTTTCCTGGGGCCGTTGATCATCTTGTCGGCGATGACCGCTTCCATTCCGATCGGTATCGGCTCGCTGCTTGGCGCCTTGCTGTTCTATATCTGGAATAAGCCGATCACCGGTGGGGCGATCCTCGGTGCGATGCTGTTAGGGGCCATTTTCCCGGTAGCTATCGCCTAATCACGAACGTGATTGCTGGGGGTGGTACCGGGTGCCGTCCCCAGGCTGTAAAAGGAGTAATGCGGTATGTATGACTTAGTAATCACAGGCGCCAGACTGGCGGATGATCGGCTGGTGGATCTGGCGGTCAAAGACGGCAAGATTGCCGAAGTGGGTCAATTGGCCGACGACGTCCACGCCCATCGAAGACTGGATCTGGCGGGTAACTACCGCCTGAGCGCCGGCTGGATCGACTCCCACGTGCACTGCTACCCCTCTTCGCCGATTTACCATGACCAACCGGACTTGGTCGGGACGGCCTGTGGCGTCACCACGGTGGTGGATGCCGGCAGCACCGGCACCGACGACGTGGATGCGTTTTATACGCTGACGCGCAGCAGCAAAACCAACGTTTTCGCCTTCCTGAACATTTCGCGCATCGGCCTGCTGCGTCAGAACGAACTGGCTGATTTGGCAGACATCGACAAACAGAAAGTCAGCCGGGCGATCGACAAACATGCCGGTTTTGTCATCGGCATCAAGGCGCGCATGAGCAGCAGCGTCGTTGGCCAGAACGGCATCCGGCCGCTGGTGCTGGCCAAAGAGATCCAGCAAGAAAATAACCTGTTGCCGTTGATGGTTCATATCGGCAATAACCCGCCGGATCTGGATGAAATAGCCGATCTGCTAACCCGTGGCGACATTATCACTCACTGCTACAACGGCAAACCGAATCGCATTCTGACGCCGGCGGGCACGCTGCGTGAGTCTATCCAGCGCGCGCTAAAGCGCGGGGTCCTGCTGGATGTTGGCCACGGCACTGCCAGCTTCAGCTTCGAGGTGGCGCGCCAGGCGATAGCGCTTGGCATTTTGCCGCATACCATCAGCTCCGATATCTACTGCCGCAACCGGATGGCCGGGCCGGTACACAGCCTGGCGACGGTGATGTCCAAATTCTTCAGCGTTGGGCTATCGCTGCCGCAGGTGATTGCCTGCGTTACGGAAAATGCCGCCTCGGCGCTGCACCTGTCCCATAAGGGGCGACTAGAACCGGGCTGCGATGCCGATTTCACGCTGTTCGAGCTCCGTCAGGGGCCACAGGTGTTCGCCGATTCAGAAGGGCAGTCGGCCGAGGGCCAACAATTGCTGGTTCCCCTGGCCGCCGTGGTGGCCGGGGAAATCCTATTAACCGATGAAGGGAAAGCCGCTCATGTCTTCGATTTATGAAAAATATAATTTAAAACAGGTGATCAACACTTCAGGTCGCATGACTGCACTCGGCGTGTCTACGCCGCGCCAGGACGTCATTGATGCCGTGGATTACGGCATGAACCACTACTTCGAAATCAAGGATCTGGTCGACAAAACCGGCGCTTACATCGCCAATTTGCTGAATGTCGAAAGCGCGGTGGTGGTTTCCTGCGCCTCGGCGGGCATTGCCCAGTCAGTGGCGGCGCTGATCGTCAAAGACAACGCCAACCTGTTGGTGAACCTGCACTCCGCACCTATTACCGTTCCGCGCGAAATCGTGTTGCCGCGCGGTCATAACGTCAACTTTGGTGCGCCGGTCGATACCATGGTGGCGCTGGGTGGCGGTAAGGTGGTTGAAGCCGGTTACGCCAACGAGTGTTCCGCCGAGCAGCTCGAGGCCTGCATTACGCCGCAAACGGCGGCGATCCTCTATATCAAGTCACACCACTGCGTGCAGAAAAGCATTCTTTCCGTTGAGCAGGCGGTGGTGGTGGCGCGCAAACATAACCTGCCACTGATCGTCGATGCCGCGGCGGAAGAAGATCTGCTGTGCTACTACCAGATGGGAGCCGACCTGGTGGTTTACAGCGGCGCCAAGGCCATCGAAGGCCCGACCAGCGGTCTGGTGATTGGCAAGAAACAGTACGTCGAATGGGTGAAGCTGCAAACCGGTGGTATCGGCCGGGCGATGAAGGTCGGCAAAGAGGGCATCCTCGGCCTGACGCAGGCGATCGAAAGCTACCTGCGGCTGGAGAAAACCACCGGGCAGCAGATGGTGGAAAGAATGACGCCGTTTATCGACAGTCTGAATACCCTGACCGGTATCAGCGCCAAAACCGTCTGGGACAGCGCCGGGCGTGATATCGCACGGGCAGAAATCACGTTCGACGAAGCGGTGCTGGGATGGTCGACCTACGACATTGTGCAGGCGCTGAAAACCGGCGAGATCGCTATCTACTTCCGTGGCTATAAAGCTAACGAAGGCAAGATTGAAGTGGACGTGCGCAGCGTTGATCAGCAACAGCTGATGACCGTTTTCACCTGTATTAAAAATCTGTTCACGGAGAAACAAGCATGAAGCTGCAACCTAACTACTATCGCGATCGCGTGTGCCTCAACGTGTTGGCCGGTTCGAAAGACAACGCGCAGGAGATTTATGCGGCGGCAGAAGGGCATGTGCTGGTGGGGGTGCTTTCCAAGAACTACCCGGACGTCGACAGTGCAGTTGCGGACATGCAGCGTTATGCGCGTCTGATAGAAAATGCGCTGTCGGTAGGCTTGGGCGCAGGCGATCCTAAACAATCGGCGATGGTCAGCCTGATTTCCCAGCGGGTACAGCCGCAGCACGTCAATCAGGTGTTTACCGGCGTGGGCGCTAGCCGTGCGCTGCTGGGGCAGAATGACAGCGTGGTGAACGGTCTGGTGTCGCCAACCGGCCGCGTTGGCTGGGTAAAAATTTCGACGGGGCCGCTGAGCGCTGCCGCGCCGGACGGCATTGTGCCGGTGGAAACCGCCATCGCCTTGTTGAAAGACATGGGCGGTAGCTCAATCAAATATTTCCCGATGGGCGGACTGGCATGCAGAGAGGAGTACGAGTATGTCGCCAAAGCCTGTGCCGAGCATGACTTTATGCTGGAACCGACCGGCGGTATCGATCTGGAAAACTTCGAGCCGATCGTCGAGATCGCATTGGCTGCCGGCGTGAAGCGGGTGATCCCGCACATCTATAGCTCAATCATCGACTCCAGCACCGGTAACACCCGCCCACAGGACGTGAAAACCCTGCTGGCGACCACTAAAAAGCTGGTGGGTTAAAGCGCATTATCGGATGACGTAAGGCAGGGAGGCGCGGCTCTGTATCCCCAGGCGCGGGCACACCGCGCCGCTATCTTTCCCCTCTGGCTTTCAAGTTGCAGCTAACTACGCTGTGGCTTGAAAGACGACGGGTATACCATCAGGATAACTATGCGAAACTGGCAAACATCTTCCACCCTGCGAACTGCAGTCACTCTGGCGCTGCTGGCGATGGCTAGCCCGGCGCTTCATGCTGAGGATGCAATGAAATCTACGTCATCTCATTTTGCTTATATCGGTACTTACAACCCTAACGGCGAAGGCGTTTACCGGGTGCAGGTCGATCCGGTCAGCGGCGCACTGAGCGCCAGAACCCTGGCCAGTAGCCAGCCGAACCCAGCACAGCTTACCGTGGATGCCAAAGGCCAGACGCTGTATGTCGCCAGCGAAGTGGCGGACTTTAACGGGACTCAACATGGCGGCATTATTGCTTACCGTATCAATCCGACGGACGGCAGCCTGACCCAGCTCAATCAGGTTGATGCGCAGGGGGCGGGGCCGGTTTATCTCTTCCTGACGCCAAACGGTCGTCATCTGTTGGTGGCAAACTATGTCAGCGGCACCGTAGCGGCTTTCCCGGTTGAAAGCGACGGCAAGCTGGGCACGGCCAGTTCGGTGCAGCAACAGCAAGGACCGGCAGGGGCCGGCAAGCCGGAGGCGGCGGTGGAGGGCAGCTTTGCTATCAGCGATCACAACGGCCCGCATGCGCATATGATCGCCAGCGATCCGAGCGGCAAGTTTGTGTTCTCCACCGATCTGGGGCTGGATCGTATTTATCAATGGCGCTTTGACGATGCCAGCGGCCAGTTAACGCCGAACGATCCGCCGTGGATCGCGGCATCTTCCGCCGGCGCCGGGCCGCGTCATTTCGTGTTTCATCCGGACGGGAAAACCTTGCTGCTGGTGAACGAAGAGGCTTCCACGCTGACCAGCTACCGTTTTGATAACCAAAAAGGTACTCTGAAACAGTTGCACGTGATCTCTTCGCTGCCAGCCGATTATAAGGGCACCAACTTCGCCGCCGGCCTGGTGCTGAGCGAGGATGGCAAAAATCTGTACGTGGCCAATCGGCTGCATAACAGCATCGCGCAGTTCAGCGTTGGCAGTGGCGGCGAGCTGCATTCGGTGGCGGAAACCTGGACGCGCGGGGATTATCCGCGCTCGTTAACGCTGAGTCCGGACGGGCGCTATCTGTATGCGATGAATCAACGCAGCGATAACGTCACCCGTTTCAGCGTGGATAAGGCCAGTGGCAAACTCAGCTTTGTTGAAGGCTATACGCCGGTCGGCAGTCCCTCGCAAATGGTGTTCTTGCCGCTAGCCAAGTAACTTGTTGCCCGCCGGATCCACCTGGCGGGCACTCTAATTGACGGAAAGAGAATGGTGCGATTTCCCTACCCGCGTTTGGCCTATCTGTTCGATGCTTTGCAGTCTGAAACCTTGCCGCAGGACGAGTTGGCGAAGCGTTTTGCCGTGTCCACCCGAACCGTGCGTGCTGATATCACCGCGCTGAACGATATTTTGGAAAAATATGGTGCGCACTTTGTGCATAGCCGCGGTGCGGGCTATCGCCTGCAGGTGGATGATGCCAGGTTGTTCAGCGTCCTGCAGCATCAGGAGCGTAAAAAACACGCCACGCCACGCAGCGCACAGGAGCGGGTACACTATCTGCTGGTTCGTTTTTTGACCTCAGCCTTTTCTCTGAAGCTGGAAGATTTAGCCGACGAATGGTTTGTCAGCCGCGGCACGCTGCAAAACGACATGGCTGAGGTGAGAGAGCGCCTGGCGCACTATCAGTTGACCATCGAGACCAAGCCGCGCTATGGCATGAAGCTGTTCGGCTCGGAGATGGCGATCCGCGCCTGCCTGACCGACTTGTTATTCCAACTGCATTTGGCCGACGCCGAAAACCCATTGCTTAACAATGAGATCCTGCAGCAACCGCAGGTGGCGACCTTTGCCGGGCTGCTGCATCCGCTGTTGTCTCAATATGCTATTCGTCTGACCGACGAAGGTGAACAGTACCTGATTTTCTACTGTGCGGTGGCATTGCGGCGCATTACCGACGGCTATCCGTTGCCGGATTTTGACGTTGAGGACGGTGATGACGCTGTGCGTAAGGCTTCTACCTGGCTAGCCGGGGAGTTACGCAAAGCCAGCGGCAAAGAGGTCTCGATGGCGGAGGAGGCTTATCTACGGGTCAACATCGCCGCGCGTCGTGTGCAGGAGGTGCAGCCGACCGAGATCAACGCCGACGATGAAGAAGCGCTGGTGGATTACATCCTGTCGTATATCAATTCGCACTATAACTACAACCTGCAGGGGGACAAACAGCTGCGGGCCGATCTGCTCACCCACATCAAAACCATGATCACCCGGGTGAAATACCAGATTAATATCCCCAACCCGCTGTTGGCGAACATCAAGCAGCACTACCCGATGGCCTACGACGTGACGCTGGCGGCCGTATCGAGCTGGGGAAAATACACGCCTTACACCCTGAGTGAAAACGAGATCGGCTATTTGGTACTGCACATTGGCGTTGGCCTGGAGCGGCATTACAACATCGGTTATGAGCGCCATCCGCAGGTGATGTTGGTCTGCGATACCGGCAACTCGACGGTCCGGATGATCCAGGCGCAAATCGCACGCAAATACCCGCAGTTGGTGATGACGCGCATCGTTTCGCTACGCGATTACGAGGTGCTCAATCATATCGACGAAGACTTTGTCATTTCCAACGCGCGGGTCAGTGAAAAGAACAAACCGGTGGTGGTGATGTCACCGTTCCCGACCGAATACCAGCTAGAACAGTTGGGTAAGCTGGTGCTGGTGGATCGCACCAAGCCCTATATGCTGGAGAAGTTTTTCGACGCCGACCATTTTATGGTGGTGAACGAGCCGCTGACTCAGGCGCAATTGTTCCAGAAAGTGTGCAGCCAACTTGAGCGCGAAGGCTACGTGGGTGATGACTTTTATCCGTCGGTCGTAGAGCGCGAGGCGATTGTTTCCACGCTGCTGGGCGAGGGGATCGCACTGCCGCACTCGCTGGGCCTGTTGGCGAAAAAAACCGTGGTGGTGACGTTGCTGGCGCCGCAGGGTGTGGTCTGGGGAGAGGGCGAAATCGCCCACGTGATCTTCCTGTTGGCGATCAGCAAAAGCGATTACGAAGAAGCGATGGCTATTTATGAGCTGTTTGTCACCTTTGTACGCGAGCGGTCAATGAGCCGCCTGTTGGGCAGCGACAACTTCGATAGCTTCAAGGCGGTGGCGCTGGACTGTTTGAGCCGGATCTAGGACTGGAGGGGTTAGGTCTAATGAAAAGGGCGCAATAGCGCCCCAGTATTTTAGTCTTCGTCAAAACCGGAATTAATCAGTTCAATCACCGCGGCCAGCGCTTTCACCTCATCCGGGCCGGTGGCTTCCACCTCGATATGGCGCCCCTGCGCAGAGTCCAGCATCAGCAGCGCAATCACGCTGCTGGCCTCAGCCTCGGTGCCGCTGTCGTTACGCAGCATCACTTCGGCGTCAAAACTCTGCACCAGCTCGAACAGCTTCATCGCCGGGCGGGCGTGCATGCCCAGTTTATTTTTGATTTCAACCGTTTGCTTAACCGTCATTGTTTGCGTTTTTCCAGCGTGCGGTGGCGTGACTGCACGTTCTTGCCGCGAGAGCGGAAGTAATCGGCCAACTGTTCCGCTACGTAGACTGAACGGTGTTTACCGCCGGTACAGCCAATGGCCACCGTCAGATAGCTGCGGTTGTTGGTTTCCAGCATTGGCAACCACTGTTCCAGATAGCTGCGGGTCTGGTAGATAAAGTTGTGCACCTCAGTGTGGCGATCGAGGAATGAGGCGACGGGTTTATCCAGGCCGGTCATCGGGCGAAGTTTAGGATCCCAGTGTGGGTTCGGCAGGAAACGTACGTCGAACACGTAATCGGCGTCGATCGGGATACCGTGCTTAAAGCCGAAGGATTCAAACACCATGGTCAGCTCGCGCTCGCGTTTGCCCAGTAAACGGGTACGCAGCATTTCGGCCAGTTCATGCACCGACATTTCCGAGGTGTCGATGATCAGATCGGCTCGTGAACGCAGCGGTTCCAGCAGATCGCTTTCTTCATCGATGGCGCTTTCCAGCGACAGATTCTTGCTGGACAGCGGGTGTAAGCGACGAGTGTCACTGTAACGACGAATCAGTGTGTTACGGTCGGCATCAAGGAACAGCAACTGCGGCGAAAAGCTGTCCGGCAGTTGGGTCATCGCATATTCAAACACTTCCGGCGATTCCGGCATGTTACGCACGTCGATGCTTACCGCCGCGGAGCTGTTGCGTTCCGCCAGCGTATTGGCAAGCTGCGGCAGCAGTACCACGGGCAGGTTATCAACGCAGTAAAAACCCATGTCTTCCAGCGCCCGTAAGGCGACGGATTTCCCTGAACCGGAACGGCCGCTGACAATCATCAGCACCATGTGGCAACTCCCCCTGGCATCTCAGTGGCGTTTATCGCCACCGTTAGAAACTTTATTATTCCGGCCTGAACCGGAATCCATCATGGCTAAACAGTATCGTTATCCGGGCTGGAAGTCACGCCAGCCGGGCGTTACTCGGTGATGATTTGGTAAAGCTCTTCGTCACTTTGCGCCGCGCGCAGGCGGCGGCATACTGTTTTGTCGGCCAGACGCTTGGCGACCAGAGACAGGGTATGCAGATGGGTTTTACATTGGTCGGCCGGCACCAGCAGGGCGAACAGCAGATCGACCGGCTGGTTATCAATGGCGTCGAAGGCGATAGGTTGGTCGAGACGAATAAACACGCCAACGGCCCGCAGTGTGTCCTCTTCCAGTTTGCCATGGGGGATGGCGATACCGTTGCCGATACCGGTGCTGCCCATGCGCTCGCGGGTGAGAACCGCGTCAAATACCACCTGGGGTGGCAGATTGAGCTGTTTGGCGGCCAGTTCGCTGATAATTTCCAAAGCCCGTTTCTTGCTGGTGCAATGTACGGAGCTTCTGGTGCACTCGATATTTAATACCGAGCTTAACTGCATTGTTTCGTTGTTCATCTCATCTTCACTTAAAACCACACCAGCAAGCAGGCTTGTGAGGTGATTTTTCGCCTTGTTTAACCCTGATGGCTTATCGGCGCGTACCCAAACAGGTAACGCGCCGATGGCCGAGGCTACGTTTGAGCCGTACCCGCTGACGGAAACGGCCCAGAATGTCAGTGTTGTTTCAGTTTGTCTTTATGTTTATTCAATTGACGCGCCAGTTTGTCGATCAGGGTATCAATTGCCGCATACATGTTCTCGTCTTCCGAGGTGGCGTGCAACTCGCCTCCATTCACGTGCACCGTCGCTTCCGCAATCTGCTGCACTTTTTCCACACTAAGCACGACATACACCTGATTTATGCGGTCAAAATACTGTTCGAGTTTGGCGAACTTGGTGTTCACGAACTCACGCAAGGGTTCGGTGATTTCGATGTGGTGTCCGGTAATGTTGAGCTGCATAGTGTCTTCCTTCTCAATAGAGGTCAAACCAACTGTTTACGTTGGTTGGACGGCGGGATGGACAAAGACTCTCGGTACTTGGCGACGGTACGCCGCGCCACGATGATCCCCTGATCGGAGAGCAGGGTAGCCAGCTTGCTGTCGCTGAGCGGTTTGGCGGGGTTTTCCGCCGCAATCAATTTCTTCACCACCGCCCGGATCGCCGTAGAGGAAGCTTCGCCCCCGCTGTCGGTATTCACGTGGCTTGAGAAGAAATATTTCAATTCGAAAATGCCGCGCGGACTGTGCAAAAACTTCTGCGTGGTCACGCGTGAGATTGTCGATTCATGCATCTCCACGGCCTGAGCGATATCCGCCAGCACCATGGGCTTCATAAATTCCGCGCCTTGCTCAAAGAACGCCTGCTGCTGCTCGACGATGCAGCGCGAAACTTTCAGCAGGGTGTCATTGCGGCTTTCCAGGCTCTTGATCAGCCATTTCGCCTCCTGCAAATTGCTGCGGATGTACTGACCGTCGCTGTCGTTACGCGCGCTATTGCCCAGAGCGGCATATTGCTGATTGATCTTCAGCCTTGGGATGCTGTCGCTGTTGAGCTCGACCGTCCACGCATCCTGCACTTTGCGGACCAGCACGTCCGGGATCACGTACTCAGATTCGCCGGTGTTGATCGACTGGCCTGGGCGCGGATCGAGTGACTGGATCAGCAACATCGCTTCTTTCAGTGTATCTTCTTTTGAGCGCGTTGTTCGCATCAGGCTGCGAAAGTCGTGGTTAGCCAGCAAGTCCAGATGTTCGCTGATGATCAGGCGCGCTTCCGCCAGGTAAGGCGTGTCTTGGGCGTATTGGGAGAGCTGAACCAGCAGGCAATCGCGCAGGTCGCGCGCCGCGACGCCAACCGGATCAAACCGCTGTACGCGTTTCAATACCGCCTCGACTTCGTCCATTGTCACATTCTCGTCACCCATGCTCTCCAGAATGTCTTCCAGCGGCACGGTGAGATAGCCGGTGTCATCAACGGCGTCGACGATCGAGGTGGCAATGGCAGCATCGGTATCGGAAAACGGCGTCAGATCCACCTGCCACATCAGGTAATCCTGCAGGGTTTGGGTGGTTTCGCCCTGAAACACCGGCAGTTCGTCGTCACTGTAATCGGTGCGAGTCCCTGACGGAGTTCCGGCGGTATAGATCTCGTCCCAGGTGGCGTCCAGCGGCAGCTCTTCGGGCATGTCCTTTTGTTCCAACGCTTCCCGGGTATCCAAACCTTCGGTTTCGGTCGTCTCTTTAGCGTCGATTTCTTCGTGCAAATCGGTTTGTTCAAGCAGTGGATTGCTCTCTAACGCCAGCTGTATCTCCTGCTGGAGCTCAAGCGTGGACAACTGCAGCAGGCGTATGGCCTGCTGGAGCTGGGGGGTCATGGCCAGTTGTTGGCTAAACCTGAGTTGCAAACCTTGCTTCATATTCTTCAGTCTACTTCCGTTAACAGTCGCCCATCAGGACGCGCCGGTACTCAGAGGCGGAATTCTTCGCCCAGATAAACGCGTTTTACCTGCTCATCGGCCAGAATAGCATCCGGCGTGCCGTGAGCAATCAGTTTGCCCTGGCTGACGATATAGGCGCGTTCACACACGTCCAGCGTTTCGCGCACGTTGTGGTCGGTGATCAGCACGCCCAGGCCGCTGTCACGCAAGTGCTCGATAATTTTTTTAATGTCGATAACGGAAATCGGGTCAACCCCGGCGAAGGGTTCATCCAGCAGGATGAATTTCGGGTTAGCCGCCAGCGCACGGGCGATCTCCACGCGGCGACGTTCGCCACCGGACAGCGCCTGGCCCAGATTGTCGCGCAGATGGGAGATATGGAACTCTTCCATCAGCTCCACCGCACGGTCTGCCCGCTGTTCGCTGCTGAGATCGTCACGGATCTCCAGCACGGCCATCAGGTTGTCGTAAACGCTCAGGCGGCGGAAGATCGAGGCTTCCTGCGGCAGATAGCCGATGCCACGACGCGCACGGGCGTGCAGTGGCAGCAGGCTGATGTCTTCTTCGTCAATCACGATACGTCCGGCGTCACGCTGAACGATACCGACCACCATGTAGAACGTGGTGGTCTTGCCGGCGCCGTTTGGCCCCAGCAGGCCGACGATCTCGCCGGATTTCACTTTCAGGCTGACGTCTTCAACGACTTTGCGGCCCTTGTAGGCTTTCGCCAGGTTTTCTGCGATGAGTGTAGCCATAAGTGATTAGTTACTCTTGTTTTGCCCGTTTTTGTCTTGCAACTGCGACGGTACCAGAACCGTAGTCACGCGCTTGCCTTTATCGCTAAACGCCTGCATTTGCTGCTGTTGCACCAGGTAGGTGATGCGATCGCCCTTGACGTTGCTGTCGAGCTGTTCCAGGTAGGCGTTCCCGGTCAGGGTCACCAACTGAGACGCCACATCGTAACGCACCTTCTGAGCGTGGCCTTTCACCGGCTTGCCGCTGTCTTGCATCTGATAGAAGGTTACCGGGTTGCCGAAAGCTTCAATATAGGTTTTGTTCTGATCGCCGCCCGGGCGGGTGACCACGACTTTGTCTGCTTTGATATCGATGGTGCCTTGCTTGATCACCACGTTATCAGTAAAGGTGCTGACGTTGCTCTGCATGTCCAGAGACTGTTTCAGCGAGTCGATGCTCACCGGCTGATTGGAGTCGGACTTCAGCGCCCATGCGGGGGCGCTGGCGGCCAAAATCAAGCTGCCGATTAACAGATTACGGCTTGGTTTGTTGGTTTTGAATTTCATAGTTGGTCTTAACCTTATCAATCAGCTCAGCGGTTTTGGCCCGCAGGTTCCCACGCATTTTCATGCCGTTAGAGGTGAAGTTCGTCCCGTAAAGTGTCACTTCGTCATCCGAAGATACATCCTGGGTCACCAGGTTCACCTGAGCATTGTCTGTTTTAATTTTTTCCAGCTGCGACGTGGTGGTCAGGCTGTTCACCTCGACGTGGCCGTAAAGATACAGCATCCGGTCTTTAGTCAGTTTGGCGCGGTCGGCGCGAACTGACCAGGTGGCCACCGCGTTTTCATCAAACAGCGTCATCACCGGCTGGGTGAACCAGCTTAATTCATCGGCGGTGTAGTATTTTACGTCTTCGGCCACCAGCTTGTAACTCAGCTTGCCGGTCGGATTGTACACTATGGTGACCGTGTGCTGGCTCTGATAAGTCGGGTCCTGGCTGTTCACCGGCCCCGGCGTAGTATCATCACTGAAATCCGTCATGTTCCAGCCAATCAGCGCCAAGGCGATCACCGCCAGCAACAGGGTGATCCAAAGTTTGGTTTTACTCATATCGATAGCCCTTTGGCGTCTTCCAGCTTGTTTTGAGCTAAAAGAATAATGTCGCACAGCTCGCGTACCGCACCGCGGCCGCCGGCAATGCGGGTAACATAGTGGGCTCGTGGCAACAGAAGCGGGTGCGCATCTGCCACCGCGACCGCCAGGCCAACCTGCGCCATGACCGGCCAGTCGATCAGATCATCGCCGATATAGGCGACCTGATCTGCCGTCAGCGACAGTGTATCCAACAGTTCGCGGAAGGCCAAAAGCTTATCGGATTGCCCCTGATAAAGGTGGATGATACCGAGTGTTTTAGCCCGGTCTTCCAACAGTTTGGCGGAGCGACCGGTAATGATCGCCACTTCGATATCCGAGGTTTTCAGGCAACGGATGCCGTAGCCGTCACGCACGTTGAACGCTTTTAATTCTTCGCCATTGTTGCCCATGAAAATCAGGCCGTCTGACAGTACGCCATCAACATCACAAATCAGCAGGCGGATTTTGCCGGCACGCGCCATGACGTCTTGCTCTACAGGCCCGTAGCAGGTTTCAACCAGACTCATTGAGTTCTCTTCCATAGTTAAACGACGCCGGCGCGCAGCATGTCATGCATATGTACCACACCCAGCAATTGGTCGCCATCGGCAACCAGCAGCGCGGTGATATGGCGTTGCTGCATCAGATTCAGCGCGTCCACCGCCAGCAGGTTCGGGCGAACTCGTACACCGCCGAGCGTCATGACATCGACGATCCGCGCCTCGTTGAGATTAATGCCCATATCGAATATCCGGCGCAGGTCACCGTCGGTAAAGATACCGGCGATTTTCATCAAATCGTCGCAGATAACCGTCATACCCAGGTTCTTTCGGGTGATCTCCAGCAGCGCGTCGCGCAGAGATGCATCGGCGGTGACGTGAGGAATTTCGTCACCGCTGTGCATGATGTCGCAGACGCGCAGCAGCAGGCGGCGACCCAGAGCGCCCCCCGGGTGCGATAACGCAAAATCTTCCGGCGTGAAACCGCGCGCCTTTAACAGTGCGACGGCCAACGCATCCCCCATCACCAGCGTAGCGGTGGTACTGGTGGTCGGTGCCAGACCGAGTGGGCAGGCCTCCTGTGGCACCTTGATGCACAGATGAATATCCGCCGCTTTGCCCATCGAACTTTCCGGGTTGTTGGTCATGCAGATCAACGGGATTTGCTGACGCTTCAGCACCGGGATCAGCGCCTGTATTTCGTTGGACTCACCTGAGTTGGAGATGGCGAGCACGATATCCTGAGTTGTCACCATGCCGAGGTCGCCATGGCTGGCCTCTGCAGGATGAACAAAGAACGAAGGCGTTCCGGTACTGGCGAAGGTGGCGGCAATTTTGCAGCCGATGTGCCCGGATTTACCCATACCCATCACCACCACTTTGCCACTGCACTCGGCAATCAACTCGCAGGCACGGGTAAAGTCTGCATTAATGTATTGATCGAGTTGGGCCAGCCCGTCACGCTCAATCTGCAGCACTTCTTTGCCTGCCTGCTGAAAATCAAAGCCTGGTTGCAACTGAATGTTCGACATACTCATTCCCGTCGGTTATACCCTTCATCCTTCAGGATACTGGGCGTTGGCTGCTTTCGTTTGGTCTGGTCACTTAGCGGACTAAGCTCGCAGGGATGCATTCTTTTGCCGCTGTCCTGCCTCCCGAAGGCTATTGGGTATAGCTAAATGAATCGAAAGGGTTAAAAAACAGCACCGCAAGATACGCAATAAAACCACATAATAACAGAGCGCCGGCAAGATGGCCGATGCGATGTTTCCGCCCGATGCACAGGGCGCTGAGCACAATGCTGACCGCCAGCATCACCCAGTAATCGCGATGGAAGGCGGCGCCATCGACGGTACCTGGGGACAGCAGGGCGGGCACGCCCAGCACGATCACCGTGTTGAAAATGTTGGAGCCGATGATATTGCCAATCGCCATATCATCTTCGCCCTTGAGTGCCCCGGCGATGGATGTAGCCAACTCTGGCAAGCTGGTGCCGATGGCGATGACGGTCAGGCCGACCACCAACTCACTCATACCGAAATAGTGCGCGATGACCGTGGCGTTATCGACCACCATTTTGGAAGACAGCGGCAGAATGATAAACGCCAGCACCAGCCACAGTATCGCCACGGTGTTGCTGCTGTCCTGCGGCAGTTCGGCGATTTGCTCCACGGTCAGGCTGTCGCTGCCTTCGCGCTGCGCCAACCGGGCAATTTTCAACATCAACAGAATAAATACCGCGGCGGCGGCCAACAGCAGCACGCCATCCAGACGGCTCAGCGTGCCGTCCATCAGCACGAAACCGCACAATACTGTGACCGCCAACATCAGCGGCAGTTCGCGCCGCAACACTTCGGATCGCGCCGCCAGCGGGTGTATCAGCGCGGCAACGCCGAGGATCAGTAAAATATTCGTGATGTTGGAACCTAATACGTTCCCCACGGCCATATCGATTTGCCCGTTCAGTGCCGCAGTGGTCGACACGAACAGCTCCGGCAGTGAAGTGCCTATGCCGACGATGGTCATACCGATAATCAGCGGTGGCACACCGAGTGAACGCGAAATTACCGCAGCACCGTAAACTAAGCGGTCTGCCCCATATACCAGTAAAAATAAACCAACGATTAATAAAGCTATCGCGAGAAACATGCAGGGTCCTTTGTTGGGTATCATCCCGGTTCGTTGGTTAAAAGCCGTAATTCGGCTATCTTGCTTTGCCCTCCGTTGCGCAGGTTAAAGCCGCAGCAACGGGTTTTCCCGGCTAATATATGAACACTTTCGTTTTTTTTCGTTATGGCGCCAATTTTGACCGGGTGACGCGTAAAAGTAAAACCTATGGCACCATTGGTAGCGAAATGGCGGTAAGTTTTTGTAAAGATGAGACGCATTGCGCCCGTTGCTTTAACATCGTGGGTAGATTTGGCAAAAATGACCCGTGAAGGATCAATTAACATGCACCAGAAGGCAGAGAATCTGGTCGAAGTTCGCGACATGACGTTCACGCGCGGCGATCGACTGATATTCGAAGATATCAACCTGACGGTTCCCCGTGGCAAGGTCACGGCGATCATGGGGCCGTCCGGCATTGGCAAAACGACGCTGCTGCGTTTGATTGGCGGTCAGCTGGCACCGGACAGCGGTGAAATCTGGTTTGATGGCGATAACATTCCCGCGTTGTCTCGCCATCAACTGTATGAAGCGCGCAAGAAAATGAGCATGCTGTTTCAGTCTGGTGCGCTGTTCACCGATCTGACGGTGTTCGAAAACGTGGCGTACCCGCTGCGCGAACATAGCCGTTTGCCGGAGCCCATTCTGCGCAGCACGGTGATGATGAAGCTGGAAGCGGTTGGACTGCGTGGCGCAGCCGATCTGATGCCCAATGAATTGTCCGGCGGTATGGCGCGCCGTGCCGCACTGGCGCGAGCGATTGCGCTCGATCCGGAGATGATCATGTTCGACGAACCTTTCGTCGGCCAGGATCCCATCACCATGGGCGTGCTGGTGAAGTTGATCGATGAGCTGAATCACGCACTGGGCATTACCTGCATCGTGGTTTCGCACGACGTGCCGGAAGTGCTGAGCATCGCCGACTACGCTTACATTGTGGCCGATCATCGGGTGATAGCCGAAGGCACGGCGCAGCAATTACAGAACAATCCTGATGCACGCGTGCGCCAGTTCCTGGATGGTATTGCCGATGGGCCGGTACCCTTCCGTTATCCGGCCGGCGATTATCAGGCCGAGCTGTTAGGTTTAGGGAGTAAATAAGCTGATGTTATTACAGGCGTTAGCGTCGTTAGGACGCCGTGGCATCAACACCAGCGCCAGCTTTGGGCGTGCCGGGTTGATGCTGTTCAACGCGCTGGTCGGGCGGCCTGAGCCGCGCAGGCAGTGGCCACTGTTGCTCAAGCAGTTGCACAGCGTTGGCGTGCAGTCGCTGCTGATCATCGTGGTTTCCGGGTTGTTTATCGGTATGGTGCTGGGGCTGCAGGGTTATCTGGTACTGACCACTTACAGCGCAGAAGCCAGCCTGGGCATGATGGTGGCGTTATCGCTACTGCGTGAACTGGGCCCGGTGGTCACCGCGTTGCTGTTTGCCGGGCGTGCCGGCTCTGCATTGACGGCCGAAATTGGCCTGATGAAGGCAACGGAACAAATCTCCAGCCTGGAAATGATGGCCGTCGATCCGCTGCGGCGTATCGTTGCGCCGCGCTTCTGGGCCGGTTTGATCAGCATGCCCTTGCTGACGATGATTTTTGTCGCTATCGGCATCTGGGGCGGCTCGGTGGTGGGCGTAGACTGGAAGGGCATTGACAGTGGCTTCTTCTGGTCGGCCATGCAGGGCGCCGTTGAGTGGAAAAAAGACTTGCTCAACTGCCTGATCAAGAGCGTGGTATTTGCCATCACCGTGACCTGGATTGCCATCTTCAACGGGTATGATGCCGTACCCACCTCTGAAGGGATAAGCCGGGCAACGACCCGTACCGTGGTACATTCGTCACTGGCGGTGTTGGGATTGGATTTCGTGCTGACAGCACTGATGTTTGGGAATTGATTCGATGCAAACGAAGAAGAGTGAAATCTGGGTTGGGGCATTTATGCTGATCGCGCTGTGCGCCATCGTGTTTTTGTGCCTGCAAGTGGCGAACATTAAATCGATCGGTAACGAGCCAACATACCGCATCTACGCGACCTTCGATAACATCGGTGGTTTGAAAGCGCGTTCTCCGGTGAAAATCGGCGGTGTGATGATTGGTCGAGTGGCTGATATTACGCTCGATCCTAAAACCTATACGCCGCGCGTAGCCCTGGATATCCAGGATAAATACGACCAGATCCCGGACACCAGCTCACTGGCGATCCGTACCTCCGGCCTGTTGGGGGAGCAATATCTGGCGCTGAACGTCGGTTTTGAAGATCCGGATATGGGCACGGCCATCTTGAAAGATGGCGGCACGATTCAGGACACCAAATCAGCCATGGTTCTGGAAGATCTGATCGGCCAGTTCCTGTATAAGAGCGGCGGTCAGGATGATGCTGCCAAAACGGGAGACGCGGCTGCTCAGCCGGCTGCCGGTGCAGCTCCACAAGCCGCTGCCCCTATTCATTAAGAGAGGAAACCTGCATGTTTAAACGTTTACTTATGGTTGCCCTGCTGGTGGTCGCACCGCTGGCGAATGCGGTCGATCAGACCAATCCTTACAGCCTGATGCAAGACGCGGCTGAGAAGACCTTCACCCGTCTGAAAACCGAACAGCCGAAGATCAAGCAGGACCCTAACTACCTGCGTTCCGTGGTGCATCAGGAGCTGATGCCGTTTGTGCAGGTCAAATACGCCGGTGCGCTGGTGCTGGGCCGTTTTTACAAAGAAGCGACGCCGGCGCAGCGTGAAGCCTACTTCACTGCATTCCAGGCCTACCTGGAACAGGCTTACGGCCAGGCGCTGGCGATGTACCACGGCCAAACTTATCAGATTGAGCCAGAGAAGCCGCTGGGCGACGCCAGCATTGTAGCTATCCGCGTGACCATCATCGACAATGGCGGTCGTCCGCCGGTGCGTCTGGACTTCCAATGGCGCAAAAACACCAAAACCGGTCACTGGCAGGCTTATGACATGATCGCCGAAGGCGTCAGCATGATCACCACCAAGCAGAACGAGTGGGCTTCTACGCTGCGTACCCAGGGGATCGACGGCCTGACCAAGCAACTGCAGGCGGCGGCGGCTCAGCCGATTACTCTGGATCAGAAAAACTGATGTCAGCTGCACTCAGCTTTGAATCGCAGCAACAGACCCTGATCCTGCGCGGTGCGTTGGATCGGGAAACCCTGTTGCCGCTGTGGGAACAGCGGGAAACGTTGCTGGCGGATAAAACTGCTATCGACGTTGCGCAACTGCAGCGGGTGGACTCGTCCGGGTTGGCACTGCTGGTGCATCTGCGCGAACAGCAACGCCAACATGGCGTGGAATTAAAAATTTCTGGCGCCGGCGATCGCTTGAAAACGCTGATCGCACTGTACAATCTGCAAGCAATAATGCCTGTCGATACCGCTGGTTAGCCCGATTTTCGACTGGATGAAGACGTTTTCTCCCCAGAAAGCCCCTGTTGTACAGGGGCTTTTTCTTTAGTTTAAGAAAACGTCGTATTCCACTAAGATATCAGGCTGATTATGATCCTTTTGATACAGAACTGGATACTATGGAAAATAGCGAGATTAAAGATGTGCTGATGCGCGCATTGGCACTGGAAGAAGCACATGTTACCGGCGACGGCAGCCATTTTCAGGTGATCGTGGTCGGTGAGCTGTTTGCCGCCATGAGCCGCGTCAAGAAACAACAGGCGGTCTATGCGCCGTTGATGGAATACATTGCGGACAACCGTATTCACGCCTTGTCGATTAAGGCGTACACCCCTGAAGAGTGGCAGCGAGATCGCAAACTCAACGGATTTTAAGGCTGTTTGCCCAGCGGGGCGGGCAGCGTCAGTTTAGATAACAGAGAGTAGTCAAATGGATAAATTTCGTGTGCAGGGCCGGACCCGCCTCAGCGGTGAAGTGGCTATTTCCGGGGCTAAAAACGCCGCCCTGCCGATCCTGTTCGCCGCATTGTTAGCGGAAGAGCCGGTCGAGTTGCAGAATGTCCCGAAGCTGAAGGACATCGACACCACCATTAAGCTACTCAGCCAATTAGGCACCAAGATTGAACGCAACGGTTCCGTATTCGTTGACGCCAGCGGCGTGAACGAATTCTGTGCGCCCTACGATCTGGTGAAAACCATGCGCGCCTCTATCTGGGCGTTGGGGCCGTTGGTTGCCCGTTTCGGCCGTGGTCAGGTTTCTCTGCCGGGCGGCTGCGCCATCGGTGCGCGTCCGGTCGATCTGCATATTACCGGTCTGGAACAGCTCGGTGCAGAGATCAAACTGGAAGAAGGCTATGTTAAAGCTTCCGTCGATGGCCGCCTGAAGGGCGCACACATCGTTATGGACAAGGTCAGCGTTGGCGCTACCGTGACCATCATGAGTGCTGCCACCCTGGCGACCGGTACCACCGTGATTGAGAATGCGGCCCGCGAACCGGAAATTGTCGATACCGCTAACTTCCTCAACACGCTCGGCGCAAAAATCACCGGTGCCGGCAGTGACCGCATTACTATCGAGGGCGTTGAACGTCTGGGCGGCGGTGTTTATCGCGTTCTGCCGGACCGCATCGAGACCGGTACCTTCCTGATCGCTGCAGCCGTTTCCGGTGGCAAGGTGATGTGCCGAGATACCCGTCCTGATACGCTGGACGCCGTGTTGGCCAAGCTGCGCGAAGCCGGTGCGGATATCGAAGTGGGCGAAGACTGGATCAGTCTGGATATGCATGGCAAACGCCCTAAAGCGGTGACCGTGCGTACTGCGCCACACCCGGGGTTCCCGACCGATATGCAGGCTCAGTTCAGCCTGCTGAACCTGGTTGCGGAAGGCACCGGTGTGATCACCGAAACCATCTTTGAAAACCGCTTCATGCATGTGCCTGAGCTGATCCGCATGGGTGCACACGCTGAGATCGAGAGCAACACCGTGATTTGCCACGGCGTTGAGCAACTGTCAGGGGCTCAGGTGATGGCGACCGATCTGCGTGCTTCAGCCAGCCTGGTATTGGCCGGTTGCATCGCCGATGGCGTGACCGTCGTCGATCGTATCTATCACATCGACCGTGGTTATGAACGTATCGAAGACAAGCTGCGCGCGCTGGGTGCTAACATCGAGCGTGTGAAAGGCGAGTAATTTGTCTGACGCCGGGGCCAGGCGCCGGCGTAGTCAAGGCAGTATTGAGGGCTCGGCATTGCCGGGCCTTTTTAATTGTTATCTTCCGGGAATTCGCCCACCGTCATCTTCAGCGTGATGCGTTTGCCTTCGCGCAGGACCACCACCGGGATTTCTGTACCCGGTCGGATTTCTGCTACCTGGTCCATGGTTTCCAGCACCGATACCGCAGGCTTGTTGTCCACGTTGATGATCACGTCGTTAATATGGAAACCGGCGTTGCCTGCCGGCCCGCCCTGAGTAATTTCAGTCACGATAATGCCCTGCAGGCGATCGATGCCGGAATTGGACGAGCGCAACGGAATAATCTCTTTGCCCTGAATGCCGAAATAACCCCGAATGACGCGGCCGTCGCGGATCAGTTTGTCCATAATCTTGGTGGCCAGCTCGATAGGAATGGCGAAACCCAGGCCTTCCGGCGTTTCACCGTCGGTGATTTTATCGTAGGTCAGGGTATTGATACCGATTAATTCGCCCAGGGAGTTAACCAACGCGCCACCGGAGTTGCCGCGGTTAATCGAGGCATCGGTCTGCAGGAAGGTCTGACGCCCGGTGGTGCTCATACTGATACGGCCGGTGGCGCTGAGGATCCCCTGAGTCACGGTCTGGCCGAGGTTATAAGGGTTGCCAATCGCCAGCACGACGTCACCTACGTGCGCGGTGCGCGCGTTATTAATTGGGATCACCGGCAGGTTGCCCTGATCTATTTTCAGCACTGCCAGATCGGTCAGGCTGTCGGAGCCGACCAACAGCGCCTCATAGCGGCGGCCGTCCTGGACGACCACGGTAATTTGTTGCGCATCCTTGATCACGTGTCGATTGGTCAGGATATAGCCGCGTTCATTCATGATCACGCCAGAACCCAGCGACAGCACGTTGGCGGTGCCGTTCATGTTGCGGTTGTAGATATTGACTACGGCAGGCGCGGCACGACGCACCGCCTTATTGTAACTGACGGGCGTTTCATCACGGGTATTGTCATGTTTGTCTGCGAACAAGGCATTGGAAGAACGTAGCACAGGCAACGCAACCAGCAGTAGGCCAGCAACGATTAGACCAATAACGACAGAGCGCAAAAGCTTAGCAAACATGGAGTTTTAGTACGTGAGGTGAAAGATACCGGGAGGATAACATGAGAATACCGAGCGCAGTATGTCACCGCGCCCGGTTTTTAAACAAATATACGATCAGCGCAACAGCAGATAAATGGTTTCGCCGCCGCGCACGATATTCAGCGCCATGACCGGTGGTTTGGCTTCCAGCACTTTGCGCAGTGCAGTGATGTTCTCAATACGCTGGCGGTTGACGCCGATGATCACATCGTCTTTCTGCAGCCCGATTTGTGCCGCCGCAGAGCCTTTGTCCACTTTATCGATCTTCACGCCTTTTTCACCGCTTGGGATTGCCCCGTTGCTGAGTGAAACCCCCTGCAGAGCTGGGGAAAGTGTTTCGGCATTGGTTGAGGCGCTTTCGCTGTTATCCAGCGTAACGGAAACTTCCTGCGGTTTGCCGTCGCGCAGCAGGCCAACCTTGATGGTTTTGCCCGGTGCGGTCGTACCGACCTTGGCGCGCAGCTCGGCGAAACTGCTGACAGGCTTGCCGTCCACCGAAACCAGGATATCGCCGGCCTTGATGCCCGCCTTGGCAGCGGCGGATTTCGGCAGCACTTCGCTGACGAACGCCCCGCGTTGCGCGTCGGTATTAAAGGCCTTGGCCATATCGGCGGTCATTTCACTGCCTTTAATGCCCAGTAGCCCGCGTTTCACTTCGCCAAACTCGATTAACTGCTGGCTGAGGTTCTGCGCCATGTTGCTTGGAATGGCAAAACCGATACCGACGTTGCCGCCGCTTGGCGCCAAAATGGCGGTGTTGATGCCGATCAGCTCACCGTTAAGGTTAACCAGCGCGCCACCGGAGTTGCCGCGGTTGATGGACGCATCGGTCTGAATAAAGTTTTCCAACCCTTCCAGGTTCAGGCCACTGCGGCCCAACGCGGAAATAATGCCGGAAGTGGCGGTTTGGCCCAGGCCAAACGGGTTGCCGACGGCCACGGCGAAATCACCGACCCGCAGTTTATCGGAGTCCGCCATTTTTATAGCGGTCAGGTTTTTCACGTCGTTGAGCTGCAGCAGGGCGATATCGGACTGTTCGTCACGGCCTACCAGCTTGGCGTCCACTTCACGGCCATCGTTCAACTGTACGCTGATTTTATCGGCGTTGTTGATCACGTGGTTGTTGGTCAGCACATAGCCCTTGGCGGCGTCGATGATGACGCCGGAACCCAAGCCTTCAAACGGGCGTGAGCTTTGCTGTTGCCCAGGGCCGCCTGGGCCAAAGAAGCGTCTGAACTCCTCCGGAACTTGCTGGCGTTGTACCTGGGTTCCTTCAACATGCACGCTGACCACTGCGGGCAAGACCTTCTCCAGCATCGGCGCCAGGCTTGGCAGCGGTTGCCCTTGAACGGCGACGGGCATCGCGGCGGTGGCAGCCGGTACGGAGGTCAGTGTGAGGCCAATACTCATTGCCAATGCACTAAGAATTAACGACTTTTTCTTCATTGATAATAGCTCTCTCAATACCTGCCGGTGGAATAGTGATGATAAAGCAGCAGCAATACCATAGTGAAGGGTAAGACCGTGAATTTGCGTGAAAAGTTCACTCAAACGTCTGCGTTAAGGATAGCTCAGCGTGGGGGAAGAAGTATGAGGAGGATCAAAAACCCGTGGGACTGGCCCACGGGCGAAGAACGGCGTTTAGTCGCGGCGTGGACGTTCGCCACGTAGCAGGCCTGATGCGCCTTCGGAGTAGTCGCGCGGCATTTCTACCGGCGCCTGGTCGTTATCCGCTTCGGCTTCGGTCAGGCGATAGCGGAACGGATTTTCCTGCATCGGCAGATCCGGCAGCAGGTTGTTTGAGCTTTTCGCCATATGCTGATACAGCTGGCGATAATCGCGTGCCATGTTGTCCAGCAGCTCGGCGCTGCGGGCAAAATGACCGACCAACTCCTGACGATACTCTTCCAGCTCGGTTTTGCTCTTATCCAACTCGTTCTGCAAAACTTGTTGTTGACGTAATTTACGGTTACCAAAACGCATCGCTACCGCACCAATGACGATACCGACCACCAAACCAATCAGCGCATACTCCCAGGTCATGATGACTCCTATTTTGACTTCGTTGTTCCGCAGGGATTTTTCACTTAATAATATCCACTATAACCGTTAACCTTGTCCGAGTGGAATCCTGATGAGCTTTGACCTGATTTTTACAGGGTTTTCAGCGCCGCTCAGAGTGGGCATTTGTGGCGATATGAGGGCTAACCAGCCGTAATATGTCGCGAAAATGGGCTAAATAATTTCTAAGCGTTCTTAGGGAACATCGAACAGATGCAGGCACAATCACCGTTATCACGCTACCAGCGGCTGCTTGCTGCGGGGGAATACCAGGCCGATGAGGTTCAACGCCAGGCCGTCACTCAACTGGATCATATCTATCAGGCCTTGCAGCAAATACCGGCCGTCAGTGCACCTGCCGGCGGTCTGCGCGGCAAGCTGAGCCGTTTGCTGGGCAAAAGCAGCGAAACGGCAAAACAGCGGCCGGTGCAGGGCTTATATATGTGGGGCGGGGTCGGGCGTGGCAAAACCTGGCTGATGGATATGTTTTTCCACAGCCTGCCGGGTGACCGCAAGCTACGGCTGCATTTCCACCGCTTCATGCTGCGGGTGCACGAAGAGCTGACCGAATTGCAGGGGCAGGAAAATCCGCTGGAAATCATCGCTGATGGTTTCAAGGCGCAAACCGACGTGCTGTGTTTCGACGAGTTCTTTGTTTCCGATATCACCGACGCCATGCTGCTGGCGACGCTGTTGCAGGCGCTGTTTGCCCGTGGCATCACGCTGGTCGCCACCTCCAATATTCCGCCGGACGATCTGTATCGCAACGGTCTGCAGCGCGCGCGCTTCCTGCCGGCGATCGACCTGATTAACGAATATTGCGATGTGATGAACGTTGATGCCGGCATTGATTATCGTCTGCGCACCCTGACTCAGGCGCACCTGTATCTGACGCCGCTGGATGAACAAACCCGGCAGACCATGGATCAGATGTTCGTGAAACTGGCCGGCAAGAAAGGCGAGGCGGCACCGGTATTGCAGATCAATCACCGGCCGCTGCAGGTTATCCACGCGGTAGACGGCGTGCTGGCCGTTGATTTTCATACCTTGTGCGAGGAAGCACGCAGCCAGCTCGATTACATCGCCTTATCGCGCCTCTACCACAGCGTTATCCTGTATAATGTGCGCGTGATGGGGCCGTTGAAGGAAAATACCGCACGCCGCTTCCTGGCGTTGGTGGATGAATTTTACGAGCGTCACGTCAAGTTGGTGATCGCTGCCGAAGCCTCGATGTTCGAGATTTACCAGGGCGAGCGGCTGAAGTTTGAGTACCAGCGCTGCCTGTCGCGGCTGCAGGAGATGCAAAGCGAGGAGTATCTCAAGTTGCCGCATCTGCCTTGATTGCCCGGGGGCGCCACCGCCGGTGTCCCCGATTTTCTGCTGCTGGCGATTAATTGCGTTTCCATTCAAAAAGCGTTCGATCTTTGTGAGCGACTTCTCTATAATCTTGCGACCCCACGTTACAACAAAGTTTTTTTTCCCAAAAACTTTATAGTGCCGGCAATGGCTATTCGAAGGGGTAGGTTTGCTGGACTTGTATGGTCGTGTGAGCCTCAACTGTTTTCGAGCGTTTGGGTGTTCACCAACGTGTAACTAATTATTGGGTAAGCTTTCTAATGAAAACTTTTACAGCTAAACCAGAGAGCGTTCAACGCGACTGGTACGTTGTTGATGCAGATGGTAAAACTTTAGGCCGTCTCGCTACTGAACTGGCTCGTCGTCTGCGCGGCAAGCATAAAGCGGAATACACCCCGCACGTTGATACCGGTGACTACATCATCGTTCTGAACGCAGAAAAAGTTGCTGTAACCGGCAACAAGCGTACAGACAAGGTGTATTACCACCACACCGGCCACATCGGTGGTATCAAGCAAGCGACCTTTGAAGAGATGATTGCCCGCCGTCCTGAGCGCGTGATTGAAATCGCGGTTAAAGGCATGCTGCCAAAGGGTCCGTTGGGTCGTGCAATGTTCCGTAAACTGAAAGTTTACGCGGGCAACGAGCACACTCATGCGGCACAGCAACCGCAAGTTCTTGACATCTAATCGGGATTATAGGCAATGGCTGAAAATCAATACTACGGCACTGGTCGCCGCAAAAGCTCCGCCGCTCGCGTTTTCATCAAGCCGGGCAGTGGTAACATCGTAATTAACCAGCGCAGCCTGGAACAGTACTTCGGTCGCGAAACTGCCCGCATGGTAGTTCGTCAACCGCTGGAACTGACTGACATGGTTGGTAAATTTGACCTGTACATCACCGTTAAAGGTGGTGGTATCTCTGGTCAAGCTGGTGCTATCCGTCACGGTATCACCCGTGCACTGATGGAGTACGACGAGACTCTGCGTGCAGAATTGCGTAAAGCTGGCTTCGTCACTCGTGACGCCCGTCAGGTTGAACGTAAGAAAGTCGGTCTGCGTAAAGCACGTCGCCGTCCGCAGTTCTCCAAGCGTTAATTTTTTACTGCTTCGGCAGTGGAATTTACGCAAAAAACCCGGTGCTTCACCGGGTTTTTTTATGCCTGAAAATCACGTCGCTGCTACTAAAATCTTTGGTATATCAGACAATTCAATACGAATTCGCCGCACAGCCCCCACAAAACAAGCAAAATCTGGTAAACTATCATCCACTTTTGCGCCTGTTCGCCATGCAGCAGTTATCAGTTTACCTCCGAGGCCGGTTTTTAAGACCTAAGGTTTAGCTGCGAGTTGCTGGCCTGCGGTCAAGATCATTCAGGATAGCAGCCTGTCAGTGGGCTATTCGCAGTATTTTCTAGATAACTTGGAGGTTTTCATGGCTGTCGCTGCCAACAAACGTTCGGTAATGACGCTGTTCTCTGGCCCGACCGACATTTTTAGCCATCAAGTACGTATCGTACTGGCGGAGAAAGGTGTCAGCGTCGAGATTGAGCAGGTTGAGTTGGATAACCTGCCGCAGGATCTGATTGACCTCAACCCGTACCAGACGGTGCCTACGCTGGTCGATCGCGAACTGACCCTGTATGAATCCCGTATCATCATGGAATACCTTGATGAGCGCTTCCCGCACCCGCCGTTGATGCCGGTTTATCCGGTCGCGCGTGGCGAGAGCCGCCTGATGATGCTGCGTATCGAGAAAAACTGGTATTCGCTGATGTACAAAATCGAGCAGAGTAACGGTCAGGAAGCTGAATCAGCTCGCCGTCAACTGCGCGAAGAGCTGCTGGCGATTGCCCCTATCTTTGGTCAGACGCCGTATTTCATGAGCGAAGAGTTCAGCCTGGTGGATTGCTACCTGGCGCCGCTGCTGTGGCGTTTGCCGCAGTTAGGCATTGAGCTGAGCGGTGCTGGCTCCAAAGAGCTGAAAGGCTACATGACCCGCGTGTTCGAACGCGATGCCTTCCTGGCCTCCTTGACCGAAGCCGAGCGCGAAATGCGCCTGCAGACTCGGGGCTAAGCGTCATGGATATGTCTCAGATGACACCACGCCGTCCGTACTTGCTGCGGGCGTTCTATGACTGGTTGCTGGACAATCAGCTAACACCGCATCTGGTGGTAGATGTGACGCGTCCTGATGTGCAAGTGCCGATGGAATTCGCCCGCGATGGACAGATTGTTCTGAACATTGCGCCGCGTGCGGTGGGCAATCTGGAACTGGGCAACGACGAAGTGCATTTCAACGCACGTTTCGGCGGTGTGCCGCGTCAGGTTTCTGTGCCAATGGCAGCCGTGCTGGCGATCTATGCGCGTGAGAACGGTGCAGGCACCATGTTCGAACCGGAAGCCGCTTATGAAGCGGAAGGCGCGTTTGAAGGCCTGGACAATGAGACGATCCCATCGGAAAGCCTGATGTCGGTGATTGATGGCGATCGGCCGGATCTGAGTGAAGATAACGATTCGGACGATGAACCGCCTCCGCCGCCACGTGGTGGCCGCCCGGCACTGCGCGTGGTGAAATAACCTCGCGGTAGTGAACACCAAAGGTCGCTTCGGCGACCTTTTTTATTGCCTGCGATCCAGCTTGGCTTAGCTTTTCAATGAGGCGATACAGGCGTCACGCGGTGCACTGAGATCGCCGATACGGACGGTGGTGAGTGCATGGGTGGCGCGCTGCTTGAACGTGGTGATAGCGGTATCACCTTGCACTTCCGGCGGCGCGGTACAGATATCGTTGATCGGTAAGTTATTGCCTTTGTCGAGGGCATGCAGCACCGCCGCGGGGTTATAGACCAACGCGGAAGACAGGGCTGACTTCACGCCGGCGGTAAATGAGGCGTTACCGCCATTGGCCAGTTTAGGGGCCAGCGCGATCCAGTTATCGTCGCCCAGTTTGATGTTTTTTTCTACCGCGGCAAGCTGGCCTGCTTTAGCCAGTTGTGCGACCACCGACGCCGCACCGCGTGCCTCAATGTTATAACCCACTTCCTGAGAGTCGAGCGACATGGCCAGTGAATTGAAGCTGACAACCAGCAGTGCGCCAGTCAGTAAGGCAAAGGAGAATTTCATGGTTAGCTATCCTTATCAAGATATCAGACGCAGCAGCGCCCCTGAGTGATGCTAACTCAATACTATAGCGCGTTGGGCAAAAGGGGGGGTTACAAAGCGTGTGGGCTGCGGTGAAAAAACAAAGGCCCGGCAGTTTTGGCTGCGGGCCCTTGGGGGGAAGTCAGCGAAAAATTACACTTCCAGATAGCTCATGATGCCATCGGCGGCTTTACGCCCTTCGGCAATCGCCGTCACCACTAGGTCAGAACCGCGTACCGCATCGCCACCGGCGAAGATTTTCGGGTTGCTGGTCTGGAAGGCGTTATCGGTGCTTTCCGGTGCCACGATACGACCTTGCTTGTCGAGCTCGACGTCGTGGGCAGCCAGCCAGTCCATCTGGTGCGGGCGGAAACCAAACGCCATGACCACGGCATCGGCATCGATAACGTGCTCGGAGCCTGGCACCTGTTCTGCAACCTGACGACCATTGGCGTCTGGCGCGCCCAACTGGGTACGGACCATTTTCACACCGGCGACGCGGCCGGCGCTGTTCAGTTCGATGCTCAGCGGCTGCAGGTTGAATTTGAAATCAACCCCTTCCTCACGCGCGTTTTTCACTTCACGCTTGGAGCCTGGCATGTTGGCTTCATCACGACGGTAGGCGCAGATAACCTCGGTGGCGCCCTGACGGATAGAGGTGCGTACGCAGTCCATCGCGGTATCACCGCCGCCCAGTACCACCACGCGTTTGCCTTCCATGCTGACATACGGTTCATGCTGCTCGGCTTGATAACCCATCAGCTGTTTGGTGTTGGCGATCAGGAACGGCAATGCGTCGTAGACTCCCGGCGCGTCTTCATTCTCCAGACCACCACGCATCGACTGATAAGTACCGACGCCGAGGAACACCGCGTCAAACTCACTCAGCAGCGTTTCCATGGCGATGTCTTTGCCCACTTCAGTGTTGAGTTGGAATTCAATGCCCATCTCGCTGAAGATGCCACGACGCTTCACCATCACTTCTTTTTCCAGCTTGAAGGCCGGAATACCGAAGGTCAGCAGGCCACCGATCTCGGGATGACGATCGTAAACCACCGCTTTCACGCCGTTGCGGGTCAGCACATCGGCACAGGCCAGACCGGCAGGACCGGCACCGATCACCGCCACCCGTTTGCCGGTAGGCAGCACATGGGACATGTCCGGCTTCCAGCCCATTTCGATCGCTTTGTCGCTGATATAGCGCTCGATGTTACCGATGGTCACCGCACCGAACTCATCGTTGAGAGTACAAGAGCCTTCACACAGGCGATCCTGTGGGCAAACGCGGCCGCAGACTTCCGGCAGGCTGTTGGTCTGGTGCGCCAGATCCGCCGCCTCCATGATGCGGCCTTCATTCGCCAGCTTCAGCCAGTTCGGGATGTAGTTGTGAACCGGGCATTTCCATTCGCAATAAGGGTTACCACACGACAGGCAGCGGTCCGCCTGCGCTTTCGCCTGAGTTTCCGAAAACGGCTCGTAAATCTCTACAAACTCAATTTTACGGATCTTCAGCGGTTTCTTTGGCGGATCAACGCGCTGCAGGTCGATAAATTGATAAACATTCTGACTCATTTAATGACCTCTTACTGCGCCTGAACCCGCAGCTCGGCTGCGGAACGACTACGGTGACCCAACAATGCTTTGACATCACTGGACTTCGGCTTGACCAGAGCAAACTTCGGTGCCCATTCCGGCCAGTTGGCCAGGATCTCTTCCGCACGCGAAGAACCGGTCGCCTGCACGTGCTCGGTAATCAATCCGCGCAGGTGCTCTTCATGAATTGCCAGTTGGTCGACATCCAACACTTCCACCAGTTCTGGGTTCACACGTTTACGGAACTCGCCGTCTTCATCCAGCACGTAGGCGAAGCCGCCGGTCATGCCCGCACCAAAGTTGATGCCGGTTTTGCCCAGCACGCAGACGATGCCGCCGGTCATGTATTCACAACCGTTGTCGCCGATGCCTTCTACCACGGTGATGGCACCGGAGTTACGTACGGCGAAGCGTTCCCCCGCACGGCCCGCAGCGAACAGCTTGCCGCCGGTAGCGCCGTACAGGCAGGTGTTGCCGATAATGCTGGCTTCATGACTGCGGAACGCGGAGCCAATCGGTGGACGCACGGCGATACGGCCCCCGGCCATGCCTTTGCCAACGTAGTCGTTGGCGTCGCCGGTCAGGGTCAGTTCTACGCCGCCCGCATTCCATACGCCGAAGCTTTGGCCGGCGGTACCGGAGAAGTAGGCCTTGATCGGATCGGCCGCCATGCCCTGGTCACCGTGCACGGTAGCGATGGCTCCGGACAGGGTAGCGCCCACTGAACGGTCGGTGTTGCGGATATCGAAGTAGAAGGCTTTGCTGCTTTTCGCTTCAATATGCGGTTCCGCCTGCGCCAGCAGATCCTTGTTCATCAACCCTTGGTCGAACGGCGGGTTGCTGCTTTCGGTGCAATGCAGCGCCTTGCCCGGATGCGGCGTGGCGGTTTTCAGCAACGGCGACAGATCCAGCTTGTTCTGCTTGGCGGAGATACCGTCCAGTTCGGTCAGGAAATCGGTACGACCAATCAGATCCACCAGTTGGCTAACCCCTAACTGCGCCATGATCTCGCGGGTTTCGCGCGCGATAAACTGGAAGTAGTTGGTCACGCGTTCCGGCAGGCCGTGGTAATGATCGCGGCGCAGTTTTTCATCCTGAGTTGCCACGCCGGTAGCGCAGTTGTTCAGGTGACAGATACGCAAGTACTTACAACCCAGCGCCACCATTGGACCGGTGCCGAAGCCGAAGCTTTCCGCACCCAAAATTGCCGCTTTCACGATATCCACACCGGTTTTCAGGCCACCATCCACCTGCAGGCGGATTTTATGGCGCAGGCCGTTGGCCACCAACGCTTGCTGGGTTTCCACCAGGCCCAATTCCCACGGACAGCCGGCGTATTTCACTGAAGACAGCGGGCTGGCGCCGGTACCGCCGTCGTAGCCGGCGATGGTGATCAGATCGGCATAGGCTTTCGCCACGCCGGTGGCGATGGTGCCCACGCCCGGTTCGGAAACCAGCTTCACCGAGATCATGGCCTTCGGGTTGACCTGTTTCAGGTCGAAAATCAGCTGTGCCAGATCTTCAATCGAGTAGATGTCGTGGTGCGGTGGTGGCGAGATCAGCGTCACGCCCGGTACCGAATAACGCAGCTTGGCGATATAAGGGGTAACCTTATCCCCCGGCAACTGGCCGCCTTCACCCGGCTTGGCTCCTTGCGCCACTTTAATTTGGATCACATCGGCATTCACCAGGTAAGCCGGCGTCACGCCGAAACGGCCGGATGCCACCTGCTTGATGCGCGACACTTTGTTGGTGCCGTAACGGGCCGGATCTTCACCGCCTTCGCCGGAGTTGGAGAAACCGCCGAGGCTGTTCATGGCGATCGCCAACGACTCGTGCGCTTCCGGGCTCAGGGCACCGATGGACATCGCTGCGGTATCGAAACGTTTGAACAGCGATTCAGCAGGTTCAACCTGATCAACCGGAATTGGCGTGCCCTTCGGCGTGATGGCCAACAGGTCGCGCAGCATGGCCACCGGGCGCTCGTTCACCAGCTTGGCGTAAGCCTGATAGTCGCTGTATTTGCCGCTGTGCACTGCCGTTTGCAACGTGCTTACCACGTCAGGGTTGTACGCATGGTACTCGCCGTCGTGGACAAACTTCAGCAGGCCGCCCTGTTCCAGCGGTTTACGTTTCAACCACGCTCGCTTGGACAGGTTCTGCAGATCCTGTTGGATGTCGCTGAAGCTGGCGCCGCCGATGCGGCTGACCACGCCCTGGAAACACAAATCGGACAGATCGCGGTGCAGGCCGACGGCTTCGAACAGTTTAGCGCAGCGGTAAGAGGCGATAGTAGATATGCCCATTTTGGACATGATCTTGTACAAGCCTTTATTGATGCCGTTACGGTAGTTCAGCATCACTTCACGGTATTTCTTGTCGATTGCCTGGGTATCTACCAATTTGGCCAGCGTTTCGTAAGCCAGGTAGGGGTAGACCGCCGTCGCGCCAAAGCCTAACAGCACGGCGAAATGGTGCGGGTCACGGGCACTGGCGGTTTCAACAATGATGTTGGCATCGCAGCGCAGGCTTTTCTCGACCAGACGGGTCTGGATCGCACCAACGGCCATTGGCGCAGGCACCGGCAGGCGTTGGGGGGTGATGGCACGGTCTGACAGCACCAGCAGCACGGCACCGTCGCGGACTTTACGTTCCGCTTCGTCGCACAGCGAACGGATGGTCTGCTCCAGATCCTGCTCCGCTGGATCAAAGGTCAGATCGAGCGTGTCGGCCCGATAGTATTCGCCTTCCAGCGTAGTGAGCTGTTTGAAGTCGGAATACAGCAGGATCGGCGATTTAAAGCTTAAACGGTGCGCCTGGCCTTCGGCTTCGCAAAACACGTTCATTTCGCGGCCGATGCTGGTGGCCAGCGACATGACGTGCGCTTCGCGCAGCGGATCGATAGGCGGGTTGGTCACCTGAGCGAACTGCTGACGGAAATAGTCATAGATGATGCGTGGGCGGCTGGACAGTACGGCAAACGGGGTATCGTCACCCATTGAGCCGGTAGCTTCCTGGCCAATCTCCCCCAGCACGCGGATCACCTGATCCAGTTCTTCGCTGCTGTAGCCGAACTGTTTCTGGTAAGTCTCGAGCTGCGAGTCGTCAAGCTCACGACTGCCGACCTGATCGGCCGGCAGGTCTTCGAACGGCACCAGCCGCTTGACGTTCTTTTCCATCCACTCTTTATACGGGTGGCGGCTTTTCAGATCGTCGTCGGTTTCGGCAGAGTGCAGGATCTTGCCGCTGCGGGTATCGATCACCATCAGCTCGCCAGGGCCCACGCGGCCTTTCTCGACCACTTCATCCGGCTGGTAATCCCAGATGCCGACTTCAGAGGCACAGGTAATCAGCTTGTCTTTGGTGATGACGTAGCGTGCCGGACGCAGACCGTTACGGTCCAGGTTACAGGCGGCGTAGCGGCCGTCGGACATCACGATACCGGCAGGGCCGTCCCACGGCTCCATGTGCATCGAGTTGAAGTCGAAGAAGGCACGCAGATCGGTATCCATATCCGGGTTGTTCTGCCAGGCTGGCGGAACCAGCAGGCGCATGGCGCGGATTAAGTCCATACCGCCTGCCAGCAACAGCTCCAGCATGTTATCCAGCGAGCTGGAGTCGGAACCGGTTTCGTTAACGAAAGGCGCTGCCGTTTGCAGATCCGGGATCAGCGGCGTCTGGAATTTATAAGTACGGGCGCGCGCCCATTGGCGGTTGCCGGTGATGGTGTTGATTTCGCCGTTGTGCGCCAGGTAGCGGAACGGCTGCGCCAGCGGCCAGCGTGGTACGGTGTTGGTGGAAAAACGCTGGTGGAACAGGCAGATGGCCGACTCCAGACGCAGGTCCGCCAAATCAAGATAGAAACGGGGCAGATCCGCAGGCATGCACAGGCCTTTATAGATCGTCACCAGATTCGAGAAGCTGCATACATAGAAGCTGTCGTCCTGGACGCGCTTCTCGATACGGCGGCGCGCGATAAACAGGCGGCGTTCCATATCGCGTGGGCGCCAACCGGCCGGGGCGTTAACGAAAATCTGTTCAATACGCGGCAGGGAGGAGAGGGCAATTTCACCCAAAACGTCTGGGTTGGTCGGCACTTCACGCCAGCCAACAACCGACAGCGTTTCGTTCTGCAGCTCTTCTTCTACAATGCGGCGGCTGGCACGGGCTTCCTCTTCGTTCTGGCTGAGGAACATCATGCCAACGGCGTAGTTCTTGGCTAAGCGCCAGCTGCGCTCTTCCGCCACCATGCGGAAAAAGCGGTCGGGCTTTTGTAATAACAGGCCGCAACCGTCGCCAGTCTTGCCGTCAGCAAGGATTGCGCCACGGTGCTGCATGCGGGCCAGTGCGTGAATCGCGGTACGCACGACCTTATGGCTAGGTTCGCCTTCTATGTGGGCGATCAGGCCGAAACCACAGTTGTCCCGCTCTTGGGATTTATCGTACAACATATCAGTGAACCTCCCCAGGCTCTGCGTGACTCTCACAACCGACTCACGAGCGGGCTTCTCAACGTCAGGCAGAAGTCCAATCAGCAAGCTGAATATCGCCGATCTGCTTTTCCGCCCTCCGTCAATGGCCTCTCGTGATGGTGCTCACAAGTGGTAAATGACTTGTTTTAAGAGGGAGTCTTAAATTACTGCATAAATATGACGAGACGTTTGCCCGTCCAGAAAGCTTCCAGCGGACTTCCAACTTAGCGAGAAAGAATACGCAGGTCAAATATAGGCCTAAGGGGGTTTTTTAATGAAATAACTGTATTTAATTATTTGATATTAATTGTTTTTTGGCGTTTTTTAAGCTTGCATGGAGGAGTGTCATACCCCGAAGAAATGTGAGCTGTCTCACTATAGTGCAACGCCTGAATCTCTGCACCATGCTAGTGCGGGTGGGAATGTCAGAGTTTTATTCTAATAACTTATTCTTTTTTGTTTTTTACAACTATTTTTCATCGCTTTGTCATACTGGCGTTAACGGTTGCGTGGAAATAAGAAAAATTCATCTCGGCCAAGATGATTTTATTTGCATTTATAATGAATAGTTATGCTTGGTGAAGCCTTGCGGAGAAAGCGTTGATCTCTGTCATCGCGGGAAAAGCCGTTTTTTATTAGCATCACGGGCTTTGAGCACAGAGACCTCCAAGATTATGCAGTTGCCGCAATTAGTCAATATGTTTGGTGCCGACCTTCAGCGGCGATACGGCGAAAAGATCCATAAACTCACCCTGCACGGCGGGTTCAGTTGCCCGAATCGCGACGGCACGTTGGGGCGTGGTGGCTGTACCTTCTGCAATGTCGCTTCTTTTGCCGATGAACAGATGCAGCATCAAAGCATCGCCGAACAGTTGGCGCTGCAGGCCGGCAGGGTGAATCGCGCAAAACGCTACCTGGCCTATTTTCAGGCCTATACCAGTACTTATGCAGAAGTGAATCTGCTGGCGGAGATGTACCGCCAGGCGCTGGGACAGGCGGATATGGTCGGCATTTGTGTTGGAACCCGGCCGGACTGCGTGCCACCTGCCGCCCTGGATCTGCTGGCGAGTTACCGCGAAAAAGGCTACGAAGTGTGGCTGGAACTCGGGCTGCAGACGGCGCACGATAAAACGCTAAAGCGCATTAACCGCGGCCACAATTTCTCCTGTTATCAGCACACCGCCCGGCTGGCGCGCGAACGCGGGCTGAAGGTGTGCAGCCATCTGATTGTTGGGCTGCCGGGGGAAAGCGCCGCCGAACATCTGACCACGTTACAACGGGTGGTGGACAGCGGCGTGGATGGCATTAAGCTGCATCCGCTGCACATCGTGACCGGCAGCACGCTGGCGCGGGCCTGGCAGGCGGGCCGGTTGCCTGAACTGTCGCTGGAGGCATACGCCGCCAGCGCCGGAGAGATGATCCGCCACACGCCGAAGGAGGTGGTATATCACCGTATTTCCGCCAGCGCGCGTCGGCCGACGCTGTTGGCACCGTTATGGTGCGAAAACCGCTGGAACGGCATGCAGGCGGTCGGCGGCTATTTGCAACGCCATGGCGGGCAGGGCAGCCGATTGGATGAAAAGCAGCAATATCGCCCTTGATCGCTGTTTTGATTTGCAATCTTTCCCACACTTCGACGTTTGCTTCCTTATCTCCTCGGTGTTTTACGGTATGATTTAGACGATTCTGTCTGATGGGAGCGGCTATGAAGCAAATCCGGGTGTTAGCCCAGTACTACGTTGATTTAATGGTAAAACTGGGGCTGGTACGCTTTTCGCTGCTGCTGGCGTCGGCGCTGGTGGTGCTGGCGATGGTGGTGCAGATGGCGGTGACCATGCTGCTGCGCGGCGAAGTGGAAAGCATCGACGTGGTGCGCTCAATCTTCTTCGGCCTGTTGATTACGCCCTGGGCAGTCTACTTTCTGTCGGTGGTGGTCGAACAGCTTGAAGAATCACGCCAGCGCCTGGCGCGGCTGGTAGATAAGCTGGAAGAGATGCGCCACCGCGATCTGGAGCTGAACCAGCAGCTTAAGGACAACATCAGCCAGCTGAATCAGGAAATTGCCGATCGTATCAAGGCGGAAGAAGAACGCCAGCAGGTGATGGACAAGCTGACGGAAGAAATGGAACAGCGCGAACTGGCGCAAATCGAACTGGGCCAGCAGTCGGCGCTGTTGCGTTCTTTCCTCGATGCCTCGCCGGATCTGGTGTATTACCGTAACGAAGACAAAGAATTCTCCGGCTGTAACCGGGCGATGGAGCTGCTGACCGGCAAAAGCGAAAAACAGCTGATTGGCCTTACGCCGTATGACGTTTACGGGCAGGAAATCGCCGAAAAGGTGATAGAAACCGATGAGAAAGTGTTCCGCCACAACGTTTCGCTGACCTACGAACAGTGGCTGGTCTATCCGGATGGGCGTAAGGCCTGTTTTGAGCTGCGCAAAGTGCCGTTTTACGATCGCGTTGGCAAACGGCATGGGCTGATGGGCTTCGGCCGCGATATAACCGAGCGTAAGCGCTATCAGGACGCGCTGGAGAATGCCAGCAGGGACAAGACCACCTTCATCTCCACGATCAGCCACGAGCTTCGTACGCCGCTTAACGGCATTGTCGGGCTGAGCCGCATTCTGCTCGATACCGAGTTAAACGACGAACAGCTGAAATACCTCAAAACCATCCATGTCAGCGCCATTACCCTGGGCAATATCTTCAACGACATTATCGAGATGGACAAGCTTGAGCGGCGCAAAGTGCAGCTCGACAATCAACCGGTAGATTTCACCGGCTTCCTGGCGGACCTGGAAAACCTCTCCGGCCTGTTGGCTCAGCCGAAAGGCCTGCAGTTTGTGATGGAGCCGCAGCAACCGCTGCCGCAGCAAATCATCACCGATGGTACCCGCCTGCGTCAGATCTTGTGGAATCTGATCGGCAATGCGGTGAAGTTCACGCCGCAGGGGCAAATCGTGGTCCGCGTACGCCGCGAAGAGCAGGATCGGTTGGTGTTTGAGGTGGAAGACTCCGGCATGGGGATTCCGAAGGATGAGCAGGACAAAATCTTCGCCATGTATTATCAGGTCAAGGACCAGCACGGCGGCCGTCCGGCGACCGGCACCGGCATTGGGCTGGCGGTTTCCAAGCGCTTGGCGCAGAGCATGGGCGGCGATATCACAGTCAACAGCGTGCAAGGGCACGGTTCTTGCTTCACTTTGACCATCCAGGCGCCGGCGGTGAAGGAAGCGGAAAGTGAAACGCAGGCGGAGGAGGCCCTGCCATTACCGGCGCTGCATATTCTGCTGGTCGAAGATATCGAGCTGAACGTGATTGTGGCGCGTTCGGTGCTGGAGAAGCTGGGCAACAGCGTCGAAGTAGCGATGAACGGCAAGGATGCGCTTGCGATGTTTGATCCAGACGAGTTCGATCTGGTGTTGCTGGATATCCAGTTGCCGGACATGACCGGGCTGGATATCGCCCGGGTGCTGCGAGAGCGCTATGCCGGGCAGGCGCTGCCGCCGCTGGTTGCATTGACTGCCAACGTGCTGAAAGACAAAAAAGAGTATCTCGACGCGGGGATGGACGACGTGCTGAGCAAGCCGCTGTCGGTGCCGGCGCTGACCAAGGTGATTAAACATTACTGGGATCATCAACCCTCTCACACCACAAAGAAAATGGAGCAAAAGACGATGCAGATTAATGAGTCTTTACTGGATACCACCATGCTGGAACAGTACATGGACCTGGTGGGGCCGCAGTTGATCCATCAGAGCCTGGAGATGTTTGAGCAAATGATGCCGGGCTATCTGGCGGTGTTGGATTCCAATATGACCGCGCGTGATCAGAAAGGCATCACGGAAGAAGGGCACAAAATTAAAGGTGCAGCGGGTTCGGTGGGTCTGCGCCATCTGCAACAGCTGGCACAGCAAATTCAAACCCCGACGTTGCCAGCGTGGTGGGATAACGTGCAGGACTGGGTGGATGAGCTGAAGCAGGAATGGCGTAACGACGTGCAGGTACTGCGGGCGTGGGTAGCGGAAGCTGAAAAAAAATGACCCCGACCTAGGCCGGGGTGCGCGAATATTGCGCCAACACCAGGGAAATTGTGAACCTGCGTATTGGATTTAGTGTTCTGGTCGAGCAGGTTGTAGAGAATTCCTAAACATCATACAGCCAACAACATAGCAAATGTAAGCGCTCTTGTTAGAAGATTCATTAAAATGTGTGATGTAGATTAGTGTTTGACTACTCCGAGCACTAACCAGTTGACAGTATCAACAGGAGGAAGGGTGATGAAAAACGTGGGTGTAGTGCTGAGTGGCTGCGGGGTTTATGACGGTACGGAGATCCATGAGGCCGTCCTGACGCTGCTGGCGTTGGACCGGGCAGGCGCACAGGCGGTGTGCTTTGCGCCTGATAAACCTCAACTTCATGTTATTAATCACTTATCTGGTGATGAAATGCCAGAGGCGCGCAATGTTTTGCTGGAGTCCGCACGCATTGCCAGAGGCAAGATCCAGCCGCTTTCACAGGCCGATGCCGACCAACTGGACGCCCTGATTGTCCCCGGTGGGTTTGGCGCTGCGAAGAACCTCAGCAGTTTTGCCAGCGAAGGGGCGGAATGCTGGATTGATAAAGATTTAGCGAAGCTAACGCAACAAATGCATAAGGCAAATAAACCAATTGGTTTTATGTGCATCGCGCCGGCGCTGCTGCCAAAGTTGCTGGATCAACAAGTGCGGCTGACCATTGGCAACGATCCTGACCTCGGTGAAGTGATTGATGCCATGGGCGGTGAGCCGGTCATTTGCCCGGTTGACGATATCGTGGTGGATATTGAGAACAAAGTGGTGACCACGCCGGCCTATATGTTGGCGAAATCGATCGGTGAGGCCGCCCGCGGGATTGATAAGCTGGTTTCACGGGTGCTGGATTTGGCTGAATGAGAAAATCTGTGGGCAAATCGATGCTATCCCGGCCATGGTTTTGGCTGAAACGCGGATTGATCGCAGTGGTTGGCGCCTGGCTGCTGGGTATCCTGGTATTTGCTTTTTTACCGGTGCCTTTTTCTGCGGTGATGGTCGAGCGGCAGATCGGTGCCTGGCTGAGAGGCGATTTTGGCTATGTGGCGCACTCTGACTGGGTGTCGATGGACGATATTTCCCCGCAGATGGCGCTGGCGGTGATGGCGGCGGAGGATCAGAAGTTCCCGGATCACTGGGGTTTTGACGTGGCGGCGATAGAAAAGGCGTTCAGCCACAATGAACGTCGGCCCACGCGCATTCGTGGCGCTTCTACGCTGTCGCAGCAAACCGCGAAGAACCTGTTCCTGTGGGACGGCCGCAGTTGGTTGCGCAAAGGGTTAGAGGCCGGTTTGACCTCCGGCATCGAACTGGTGTGGACCAAGCGTCGGATCCTGACGGTATACCTGAATATCGTGGAGTTCGGCGACGGCGTATTCGGTGTAGAGGAAGCGTCACGGCGCTACTTCAATAAACCGGCCAAGCGTCTGACTGCATCGGAGGCCGCACTGCTGGCGGCGGTGTTGCCCAATCCACATCGCTTCAAGGCCAATGCGCCTTCCGGCTATGTCATACAGCGACAGCAGTGGATCATGCGCCAGATGCGCCAGTTGGGTGGGGAAGGTTTCCTGAAAGAGAATAAGCTCGATTAACCTGATGCTCCCCTACCGTTAGGCAGGGGAGCCGTCTCTTTAGCAGTGAATTTTGTATCAGGGTTTTTGACTGATAAACGCACTCAGGTCTGCATGCATCTTTTTGAGCGACGGTTCATCCACGTACGGCATATGCCCGGTGTCATACCAATAGAAACGGATATTGTCGCGTAGTTTGGGCGACACGGGCAGATGGCTCATCTCATATTTGGCGACGAAATAAGGCGTGGCCAGATCGTAAACCCCTCCTATCACCATCACTCTCATTGCCGGGTTCATTTTCATCACCCGCGACAGGCTCGGCAACACGTTAAACGATCTGTCGCGGCTGTTGCTGGACATGTTCCAGTCATAGATCTCATCGGAAAATGCGCGATAGTTTTGGTCGGCGCTAAAATGCAGCGTCTTGCCAAGATAATCGTGGAATTGCGCGACGTAGGCGGAAGTAATTGCACTGATGTTGGGATCGTAATTGGACGTTTCGGCGATATTATCCAGCGATGGCCCACGATAGCGGGTATCGATTCTGCCAATGGTCTCGTCCTGGCCACTCAACAGTTGTTTGGCGAAAACCGGCCCACTCAGGCGCAGATTGGCCTTGAGCCAATAATCGGCCGAAATGCCGGTAAATTGGTAAAGTTGCTCGGCGAGCGTTTGGCGATCTTTTTCAGGCAGATTGGCACCTTGCAGCAATGCCTGGGCATAAGTCCCCAGTGCAAACTTCTCGGCCTGGTCTAACAAGGTTTGCAGGCTCTGGTGTTTGCCCGGCAGCCGCTGGTGGTACCACGCGCTGGCCGCGTAGGTGGGTAGTGCCAGGTAGTAAGGCTGATCGACGCCGGGGTTTTGATTGGGATCGTCGACATTATTGTCATAGTTCAGAAACTGCGACATCAGAATAATGCCGTTAAGATCGATATTCTGATTTTTTAGCGTCTCGGCCAATACCACCGAGCGGGTAGTGCCGTAGCTTTCACCCAATAAATATTTAGGTGAGTTCCAGCGTTGGTAATGCGTTAGAAACTGAACGATAAACTGAGAAAAAGCCTGAGCATCGCCGTTGACGCCATAAACGTTGCTGGCACTCTGTGATTTTTGCTGCGCTCTCTCCGGTTGGCTGGCGGCACTGCTGGAAAAGCGGCTGTAACCCGTTCCGGGGGCATCGATAAACACCAGATCGCTGACGTTGAGCAGGCTGTATTGGTTATCGGTTAGTTGGTAAGGCGCCAGCTGTGTTTTCTCTGGCTGAGTAGCGATAACCCGTTTAGGCCCGAGTGCCCCCATATGCAGCCAAAGCGAGGCGGAGCCCGGCCCGCCGTTGTAGATAAAGGTAATCGGCCTGTTCTCGTTCTTATTCTCATTCTTTTTGAAATACGCGACATAGAACATGCCGGTCACGGGATCTTCCGGGTCGTCTTTACTCAATTCCAGCACCCCGGTTTGCGCCTGATAATTGATTTTTACCTGGTTGACCGTGATCGCGCCTTCGGTAGCAACGGTTTGATCGGCCATCGGGGCTGGGGCGTGCTCGGCGTGGGGCGCTTCCTGTGGCGGATTGGCGGCGGAAACTCCGGCGGTGAATAAAGAAACGGCAGTGAGAAAACCGATTAAAATTCTGTCCATTTGAATTTTATCCGTAATGAAGTGAGAGATGACTTTAAACGCGACTCATTAAACCAGGGTACAACAGCGGGGAGCGTGCAGAAAAGCGGCAAGGGGAAGGCCCCTTGCCTGAAGGATCATTTAACGAAGGTGAAGGCGGTGGTGACGTGTTTCACGCCGCTCACCTGGCTGGCGATCTGCGCCGCAGACTGGCCTTCCTGTTGGGTGACCAGGCCCAGCAAGAACACTTCGCCATTTTCAGTGGTTACTTTCACGTTGGATGACTTCACCGTATCGCTGGTGAGTAACTGTGAACGGACCTTGGTGGTGATCCAGGTATCGGAGGAGGCGGTGCTCAGGCTAACCGGCGTTCCCTGGCGGATCTCGTTATACACTTCGGTGGTGCCTTCAACGCCCATGGCGATTTGCTTGGCGCGAGCCGCCAGATCGGTGCTTGGCGATTGGCCAGTCAGCAGGACTTTACCTTGGTAGGCGGTTGCGACCACTCGGGCTTCTTTCTTCAGCTGCTGATCTTTGCTCAGGGCATTTTCAACCCGGGCTTCCAGCGTCCCATCGTCTACCTGAGTCCCCACGCTGCGTGGGTCGGTGGCCGTTTTAGTGGCGACGGCGGCGCTGCCAACGACAACGCCTGCAATACAACCTTGTAACAGCAGGGCGCTGGACAGCACTGCAAATGTGGCTTTTAGCTTCATCTCAGTTCCTTAATCGTCCTGGTGGGGAAACAACGTATTATCTATCAGGTCGCATAGGCAATTTACGGTCAGCATATGCATTTCCTGAATGCGTGCACTGCGGTGGGAAGGGATGCGGATCTCGACATCCTGCTGACCGAGCAAGCCGGCCAGTTCCCCACCGTCGTAACCGGTAAGTGCGACAATCGTCATGTCACGCGTCACGGCGGCTTCGACCGCTTTCACAATATCACGGCTATTGCCGCGGGTGGAAATTGCCAGCAGTACGTCGCCGGCGTGTCCGAGCGCACGAACCTGTTTGGCATAGACTTCATCGTGCAGGCGATCGTTGGTGATCGCGGTCAGCACCACGTTATCGGCATTCAGGGCAATGGCCGGCAGGCTTGGGCGCTCGGTTTCAAAGCGGTTGATCATGCTGGCGGCGAAATGCTGCGCGTTGGCTGCCGAGGTGCCATTACCGCAGCACAGAATTTTATTGCCGTTAAGTAAGGATTGAACCAGCGTCATTGCTGCACGCGAGATGGCGTCGGGCAAAGCTTCCGCCGCCGCAATCTGGGTTTGGATGCTTTCGGTAAAACAGGCTTTAATTCTATCCAGCACGTTGTATTAATCCACTAAGTCAAAGGGCCGGTCTGCACCGGTAAACCGCGTTTAATCCGCATTGAAGGCATTGGGTATCCATTCTAACTGGCTACCGGTAATGGCCAAAACATCAAAACGGCAAGACGATGTGTCAAAACTGGCTCCGCGCCCCGCCAGCCAAACGGCGGCGGCATGCAGCAACCGCTGTTGCTTGCGATAAGTAACGCTGGCGGCTGCACCGCCAAACGCATCGCTGCGTCGGTAGCGTACTTCAACGAACACCCAGGTTTGGCCATCGCGCATGATCAGGTCGAGCTCACCGCCGCGCAGCGTAACATTGGCGGCGAAGAAGGTGAGCCCGGCGCGTTCCAGATAGTGGCGGGCCTGTAATTCATAGCCCGCCCCTGTGGCGCGTTGACTCAAGAGACCGGAACGACCATGCCCTGGCGGTATTGCAGCCAAGGCAGTTTTCTGTTGATGACGCAACCCGGTGAGGCGGTCAGCATGCCAGTGGTGCCGGAGACCTGGAAGCCGGGCAACTGGCGCATTTCAGCAAAGTGGTTGGACAATGTCCAGGCATCCATCCCCATGGCGTACAGACGCACCAGCGAGTAGTCGTTGCGGAACTGGCTGCTTGCCTGCTGCAACAGCTGCGGGTTGGCACCGGCCAGCAACGGGATATCGCTGAACTGCAGGCCTTCCATTTCCAGACGGAAGTCCGGACCGGCACCGGCCTGGTAGCTGCGTGAACTGGCGTACATCGCCGGCTTGCTGCGCGAGTTGGTGGCCATGTCGATCATCGGTTTGATCAACGTAAGCTGGGACTGGGTCGCGACGATATAGACCGAATCTACGCTGCCGCCGCTGGCTGCTGGCGTATCGCTCGGTGGCGCAGGGATGGTCAGCCCGGCAATGGTAACGGCCTGCGGTGCCGGCGCGGTGGAGATTGGCGTACCCGACATGCGAATGCCGCCGCTGTTCACCATTTGGCGCAGTTCACCGGCGGAGCCGATATTTTGCTGCAGCACCGTTTGGCCGCCCAGTTTTTGCCACTCCTGATTAAAGGCTTTGGCAACGCGATCGCCGAAGGCACCGCGCGGGATCAGCAACAGCGGTTGCCGTTTCTGCTGTTCCCAAATGTGGCGGGCAGCATCGCGGGCTTCATCTTCCGGTGAAAGCGCGAAGTAACAAATGTTCGGATTGTCCTTCGGCGTTTCCGGCTGGTTAAGCGCCAAGACATTCAGGGTTGTGGTGCTGCCGGCCAGTTGATCGACATTTTCTTTCAGCAGCGGGCCGACCACCAGGGTGGCACCATCCTGCTGGGCCTGCGTCAGCAGCGCGGCCAGTGGCTGACTGGAGGTATCATACACCTTAATTTGCGCGTTAGCGGCCTGCGGCGGCGTAATTGGCGCGGTAGACGGAGCAGAAGGCTGAGCGGCAGTGACCGGGGCAGCATCTGCTGACGGCGCCGAGGTGCTTACTGCGCCGTTGGCATTGGGATCCGTCGAGGCAGGAGCCTGTACCGGCTCGCTGGTAGGCTGTTGCTGCTGTTGTTGTTGCACCGGAGCGGAAGGCGTCACGCCGTTTTTCGCCGCTTCAAACCCTTTTTGGATCGCGTCGGCGAACACTTTTGCCTGGCCGTTCAACGGCAGCAGTAGTGCGATTTTTGAAGTAGAAGCCTGGGTAAAGTTCAGTACCTGGTTTAACTGAGTGGGCAGTGTTTTCGCCGCCGGATTCTGCGGGTAGCGATTCTGCCAATCTTTAATACCGGCCTTCAGCAGATCGGGATCCTGTTTGTTGTCCTGATAAACGCGCAGCAGATCCAACCAGCCCTGCAGTACATTCTCATTGGCGTTGATCACCAGACTGTTCATGTCCTGCGGTGTCAGCTGCAGCAGGGCCAGCCAGGTCTGGTCCAGATTGGTTTGGTGCGCTTTGCCGGTCACCAGCGGTTCTTGTGCGATGTAAGCGCGGATCAGCGGCAGAGAAGGTTTACCCTGATTGGCAGCGATCTGCGCCTGGTAGAAGCGCACCAGTTGGTTGGCCGACAACGAGCCGGTATCCAGATGGCTCAGGGTGGTGCGGGCAGCGACGTAGCTTTTGTTCGCCACCTGCAGCTCGGCGCTCAGTAACTGGCGCTCCACCAGTTGAACGCTGCTGAGGTTTTTCGGCAGCTGGTTCAGTTGTTCACTGGCCTGCGGCAGTTTCCCTTCGCGCAGTAACGCGCGAATAGCAAGTAATTGCCAGTCAGCCTTGTTATCATTGCTGCTTTGCTGTAGCTGCTGCAGATAGTAATCGGAACTGGCGCTCGCTTCGTCCTGTATATTAGCGGGCGGCGTCTGCGGGGCCTGACTCGGGCAACCTGCAAGGAAAAGGGCTGCCGCGATAACTGCGGTAAGTCGGACAGGCTTTGAACGCCCTGCTTTGGTACGAACGAATGTTGAGGAAAGCATACTGTATCCAGTGATGTTTTTTTCAAGATGCTTAATATTAAATCGGCAATCCGGATGAAACAATGAATCAACACCAACAATCAGTCATTTCTGCATCAACGCTGTATGTGGTGCCCACCCCAATCGGCAATTTAGGGGACATTACCCACCGTGCGTTAGAGGTACTGAAAAGCGTTGATCTGATTGCGGCGGAGGACACGCGCCACACCGGGTTGCTGTTGCAACACTTTGCGATTAGCGCGCGGTTGTTTGCGCTGCACGACCATAACGAACAGCAAAAGGCCGATCAACTGCTGGCGAAATTGCAGGAAGGCCAGAGCATTGCGCTGGTTTCCGACGCAGGTACGCCTTTGATTAACGATCCCGGCTATCACCTGGTACGCCGCTGCCGTGAAGCCGGGATCCGCGTGGTACCCTTGCCGGGCGCCTGTGCGGCAACCACCGCGCTGTGTGCTGCCGGTCTGGCTTCAGACCGCTTCTGTTACGAAGGGTTCCTGCCGGCGAAAACCAAGGGGCGTAAGGATACGCTGATGGCGCTGGCAGAGGAACCGCGCACGCTGATTTTCTACGAATCAACCCACCGTCTGCTGGAAAGTTTGCAGGACATGGTGACCGTGTGGGGGCCGCACCGTTACGTGGTGCTGGCGCGCGAACTGACCAAGACCTGGGAATCCATTACCGGTGCGCCGGTCGGCGAATTGCTGGCCTGGGTGCAGGAAGATGAAGTGCGTCGTCGCGGTGAGATGGTGTTGATCGTTGAAGGCCACAAAGTACAGGAAGATGCACTGCCGCTGGAGGCGTTGCGGACGCTGGCGCTGTTGCAAAAAGAATTGCCGTTGAAAAAGGCGGCGGCGCTGGCGGCGGAGATCCACGGCGTGAAGAAAAATGCGTTGTATAAACACGCATTGGAGCAACAAGAACAGTAAAGCGGTTGACCTGCCGTGAGCGCAACGCTACTATCCGCGCCGGAGTTGACCAGACAGTCGCCGCTTCACTGCCGTCCCTTTCGGGGGAGACAGGTGGAGGGGAGGAAAGTCCGGGCTCCATAGGGCAGGGTGCCAGGTAACGCCTGGGAGGCGCAAGCCTACGACTAGTGCAACAGAGAGCAAACCGCCGATGGCCCGCGCAAGCGGGATCAGGTAAGGGTGAAAGGGTGCGGTAAGAGCGCACCGCGCGACTGGCAACAGTTCGTGGCACGGTAAACTCCACCCGGAGCAAGGCCAAATAGGGGTTCACATGGTACGGCCCGTACTGAACCCGGGTAGGCTGCTTGAGCCAGTGAGCGATTGCTGGCCTAGAGGAATGACTGTCCACGACAGAACCCGGCTTACCGGTCAGCTCCCTCTATAAAGAAAACCCCGCGTGACGCAAGTTACGCGGGGTTTTTTCCTTTCAGGATGTGACTCACACCGGCAAGTCGATCAGCAGCGCACGCAGCGGCGTGGCGGCGCGTATCGTCAGGCGGTTTTCATCATGGATAAATGCGCCGTCACCGCACGTCAGGTTCTGGCTGTCCTGATGGTTGCCCTGGGCTTCAATGGTACCGTGGATCGACTGCAAGTAAGCACGGGGCCCATTCAATGCCAGCGTCTGCTGCTCGCCTTCCTGTAAATCCAGGTGATGGATCCACACCTGTTGGCGTAGTTGCAGGCTACCCTGAGCGCCGTCCGGCGATGCCAGTAGCGTCACACCCTTCGCTGGCAGCGTCAGGCGCTGCACACGTTCGTTATTGGTGTCTGGACAGGCATCCAACCACAGTTGCAGACGGGTTAGCGGCGTATCGCTGCTGGCGTTTTGTTCGCTGTAACTCATCCCTGGCTGGGTGGCCAGCAGCAAAGCCTCACCGGCCTTGGCGCTCATCGTGTTACCGTCGCTGTCGCGGTATTCGGCCTGGCCCTGCAGGATCAAATTCAGAATGTCCACGCTCGGATAAGTACGCGGCTGCAAGGCTGCGCCCGGTGCCAAGACTTCCTGATTGAGCACCCGCAGCGAGGCGTAACCCATCAGCTTGGGATCGAAGTAATGTCCAAAAGAAAAGGTGTAACGAGCCTGCAGCCAACCAAAGTCAGCTTGCCCGCATTGTTTTGCTGTTCTGCATGTAATCATGGCAATTGGCTCTCTAAATTCATTATCTAGATGGTAAGCATCTGGACGCCGGATTGTTAGCCAGTTAATCTGGTCGGCATATTCAAATTTCCTGACAGAGAGATTCGATGGCCAGAGATCGGGCGTTAACGCTTGAAGCGTTAAGGGTTATGGATGCGATCGACCGACGTGGCAGCTTTGCTGCGGCAGCCGATGAGCTGGGGCGTGTGCCTTCGGCGCTCAGCTACACCATGCAAAAATTGGAAGAAGAATTGGACGTGGTGCTGTTCGACCGCTCCGGCCACCGCACCAAATTCACCAACGTCGGCCGCATGCTGCTGGATCGTGGACGGGTGCTGCTGGAGGCGGCGGATAAGTTGACCACCGACGCCGAGGCACTGGCGCGCGGCTGGGAAACCCATCTGACTATCGTCAGCGAGGCGTTGTCGCCGCCAAGCAAGCTGTTTCCGCTGGTTGATAAGCTGGCGCTGAAAGCCAATACCCAGGTGTCTATCTTCACTGAGGTACTGGCCGGGGCCTGGGAGCGGCTGGAGCAGGGGCGCGCCGATATCGTTATCGCCCCGGACATGCATTTTCGCGCCTCGTCAGAAATCAACACGCGCAAACTGTACAAAGTGACGAGCATGTATGTGGCCGCACCGGACCATCCGATCCATCTCGAGCCGGAGCCGTTGGCTGAGGCCACGCGGGTGAAATACCGTGGTATTGCGGTAGCCGATACCGCCAGGGAACGTCCGGTATTGACCGTACAATTGCTGGATAAGCAGCAGCGCCTGACGGTGAGCACCATTGAAGATAAACGTCTGGCTCTGTTGGCCGGTCTGGGCGTGGCGACCATGCCTTACCCGATGGTCGAGAAAGATATCGAAGAAGGGCGCTTGCGGGTGGTGGGGCCGGAATACAGCCGTGAAGTTGACATTATCATGGCCTGGCGGCGCGACAGCATGGGCGAGGCGAAAGCCTGGTTCCTGCGCGAGATCCCAAGGCTGTTCACCCAGTTGGAGCGTCAGTAAGCGCTCCCCCTAGCCGCAGGCAAAGGGGAGCTTGTCGTTAACCGAAACGCGTGTCGCGACCGTGTGGTTCGTCGAGATCCTGCGCCGGCCCAATCGAAATGATGCCGTGCGGATTGATGGTGGCGTGGCTGCGATAATAGTGATTGCGGATGTGCGGCAAACTGACCGTTTCGGCAATGCCTGGCATCTGGTAGATATCACGCAGGAAGCCGTACAGGTTGAGGTAATCGCTGATGCGGTGTTTGTCGCACTTAAAGTGGGTAACATACACCGGATCGAAGCGTATCAACGTGGTCCACAGGCGCAGGTCAGCCTCAGTCAGGCGATCGCCCGTCAGATAACGCTGTTGTCCCAGAATTTGCTCCAGCCGTGCCAGGGCGTCGAATACCCCGTGTACCGCTTCGTCATAGGCCTCCTGGCTGGTGGCAAAACCGGCCTTATACACTCCGTTGTTCACCAGGTCGTAAATCCAGCCGTTCAGCTCATCAATTTTCCCGCGTAGCTCTGCAGGATAATAATCGCCGGCGCGTGCGCCAACGCCATCGAATGCGCTGTTGAACATGCGAATGATATCGGCGGATTCATTGCTGACGATGGTTTGCTGCTGCTTGTCCCACAGCACCGGAACAGTCACACGACCGGTGTAGTGCGGGTCGGCGCGCAGGTAAAGCTGGTAGAGGAAATCTGAGTGATAGAGATCATCGCCGGTCGCTTCAGGGAAATCGGTGCCGAAGGTCCAGCCGTTTTCCAGCATCAGCGGATGTACCACCGAAACAGGAATGATCTGCTCCAGCCCTTTCAATTTACGCATCAGCAGAGTGCGGTGCGCCCAAGGGCAGGCAAGTGAAACGTACAGGTGATAACGATCTTTCTCCGCTTTAAAACCTCCGACGCCGTGTTCGCCCGGCTGGCCGTCGGCGGTCACCCAGTTGCGGAACTGAGAGGTTGAGCGTTTGAAACGGCCTCCGGTAGATGAGGTGTCATACCAGATGTCTTGCCAAACGCCATCGACGAGTTGTCCCATGGGAATCTCCTTCGTGTCCGAGTGAAAAAGCAGAAGGGCCCGCTTACCGGGCCCCGTGTCACTATTAAAAACTTACCACTTCTTGTTCAGCAAACGGTCGATACTGAAACCGCCCGGGCCGGCAACAGCCAGTACCAGGAAGCCGCCGGCGATGGCCAGGTTCTTCATGAACATCAGCTGGTTTACGCCTTCCGCAAAGTTAGTATGGAACAATAACGCGGTCAGCACAGTAAAACCGGCGGTGAACAGCGCTACGGTACGAGTCAGGAAACCGAACATGATTGCCAGACCGCCGCCAAATTCCAGCAGGATGGTCAGCGGCAACAAGAAGCCAGGCACGCCCATTGATTGCATGTACTGTTGGGTTCCGGCATAGGCATCGCCCATTTTGCCGTAGCCTGCCACGATAAACAGGATTGTCATCAAAATACGCGCAACCAGCAAACCTGTATCTTCTAATTTTTTCATCATTTACTCCAAAGTGATTTTTGTTTGCCAGTCTTGGCGTTTTCATGTCGGTGGGCGGTATGCCGGGTATTTAGCCCCGTGCGGCCCGTCTCGTGTCGATGGAGTGAATGTTAATCGGGAAGCCTACGCTTTGTTAGCAAGTAAAACTGTCGTATTTTTTCAAAAAAACTGAATCTTTAGCCTGCTAACAAAGAGAGGGGAATCAGAATGTTGCCCAGCCTTCACCGACAGAAACGGGAATTTTCTGCGAAAAGGCGGGCTTAACAACGGAAGAATTGAAGGAACTGCGAAAGGTTATTTGTTAGAAAAGGTTTTCTGGATCAAACGGATAGTGCCAAAGACACCAAAAGCGCGACGAGACCAGCGAATCAGCTTGCTTGGATGGCGTATACCGTAGATGGCCATCACGCTGGAGCCGACCACCAGGTATTTACGCAAGCCGAAAACCGTTTGCCAGCCGCGGTCGATACGCTCAGTCTTTTCCAACCACAGGGTTTTGTTTTCCGCAAGATCCAGCCTTTGCTGCTGGATCTTGCGGACGAGCTTCTCTTTTCTCCATTCCAGATAGCGGCGACGATTCATTTTTCGTCCTCCAGCTCGGAACGGTCGATCTCCAACTGTTTGCGCGTGGCACCCAGCAACGTGGAGCGGCGAGCCTTGACCAGTGTCCAAATAGCACCGAACACGGCCAGGAACAGCAGCACCCCGGTAGTGGCCCCTAACGCCATCAGGCGGTAGATAGGATCGATGGCCCAGAAAATCAGGATCAACAGGCTCATCAGGCCAAATGCGGTGAACAACAGCGTCATGCCGGCCATGATCAGCAACTGAATGAGGTTAGCTTTCTCCTCTTCCAACTCGACCACTGCCAGACGGACACGGGTCTCCACCATACCGACCAGAATAGTAATGATGCGCTGGGCGACATCCAGGACCCCCTTGGCGGGGCCCTGTGCACGAACTTGCGGTTGTTGTTCAGCCATAATTAGCGGCGAGCTAACAGAACGCCCAGAACCACACCGACAGCGGCGCCGATACCGATACCAGTCCACGGATTATCACGAACATATTCGTCCGCCTGGCCGGCGATCTGTTTGGTTTGAGAAGCCAGTTTGTCCCCGGCATCGCTCAGGCGAGCACGGGTATCCTTCAGTGCGCCTTCAGCTTTGGAGCGCAGCTTTTCCAGTTCGGCTTTTGGCTTATCGGTGGAAGAGTTCAACACTTCTTCCAGCGTATCGGCTAAGGATTTAAGTTCAGCGCGTAAGTTTTCTGCATTTGAATCATGTGCCATGTGATAATTCCTTAACGTTAACTGAGACAGACTTTTAACATAGCGGATTTTTTCGCCGGAGCAAAGGGGGGATGAGTAGTTGATATCACTAAGCATCCATTTCAAATACGGTAAAAATCCCGCTTGGTGCGGCTCTCAGCGATAAATCCGCTAGTGTAAAAAAATTATTCCGCTTGGGCTTGCTTAAGCTCGGCTTGAGCTTCAGCCAGCTTTTTCTGTTTCTTGGCAATTTTATCCAGATTGCCGGTCTGCTGGGCTTCTTTCAGCTCCTGCTGACGTTCGGCTACCTTGCTTTGTTTCTCATCGATTTTTTTCTGGCGATCGGCCTGCAGGCCAGCTTCGGTGCAATTTGTCTGCACTTCGCTCAGCGCCTTTAGCAACCCGGCGACGCGGTGAGTATTGCCGTGCTGGGTGGCGTAATCGATCTGTTTTTGAATCTCTTGTGCTTTGGCGGCACAGCCGCCCTCAGCCGCAAATGACAGGGCCGGGAAGACGAAGAATGGGAGAGCCAGTAACATAGATTGGCGTAATTTCATGCTATCAATTCCTTGTTATTGGGATGCGTTGTCACGTATCCGCTTTCCTGACTGCCGACAGAGGCAGTGCGACAGGAGTCTTACGTAGCTGACTGACGCTAACTTTGAGCATAGCCATAAATCGTGAAGACCCCAAAGAATCCGCCACAGTTCGGTGGTGATTGATGCTTAATTGAACAGGGCGGTGTTATGAAAGGAAACCCTTTCATATGAAAGGGTATTATCCCAGATTAAGGGGAGAGCGTGCAAATTCACGTACCCAATGGGTAGGTACTGGGGATTCGCTCAGGGCAATGATGTACCCCGGCGGCAGAATGGTTTGCAAGGCCTCGCGCGCCAGCAACTGCTGTTCCGGCGAGTCCAGGCGGATCACCAGACCGTCGCCTTCCGGAGTAATGCTTTTGATGCGAATACCGCGTTGATCCAGCCGTTGATAGACATAAAAACCGTCAGGCAGCGAAAGGCCTTGCTGCCCTGCGCGAATGCGTAGCTCGCTTTCGGTTCGCACCATGCAGGGCACCAACAGCGTGGCGAGTGCCAGCAAAGCGAGCGCAATCAGCAAAACATATTGCCAGCGCGGGCGCTTGATCATCACGCCCCTTTCCCCTGGTCCTGGCTATCGGCGCGTTTCTTGCGCCACAAGACGATCAGCGAGCCGACCAGCCCGACGACCAGCAGCACCAACGGTAACAGCATCAGGCAGAACATCAGTTGATCTTCATACTTGCGGAAGACCGGTGTTTTGCCCAGCGCAAAGCCCAGCGAGGTGAGGATCACGACCCACAGCAGGCCGCTCATCCAGTTAAAGAACTGGAAGCGGGCATTGCTCAGGCCAGACAGGCCGGCAATGGTCGGCAGCAGAGTGCGGACAAACGCCAGGAAACGACCGACCAGCAGGGCCGAAAGCCCGTGGCGGTGGAACAGCTGGTGAGCCCGTTGATGATAGTGAGCCGGCAGATGCGACAGCCAGCCCTGTACCGTTCGGGTATTGCCGAGCCACTTGCCCTGTATGTAGCTGACCCAGCACCCCAGGCTGGCGGCGACGGTCAGGATCAGGATGGTGAGCGGGAAATTCATGGTGCCTTTGGCGATCAGGACGCCGACCAGGATCAACAGGCTATCCCCTGGCAGAAAGGCTGCCGGCAGCAGACCGTTTTCCAAAAACAGGATCATAAACAGCAGCACGTAGAGGGTCCAGACCAGCGAAGGGTTTGCCAGCGTCTCAAAATCCTGCTGCCATAAGGCATGTAACAGTTCTTTAATGATGTCCATCCGGTGTTCCTAAAACGTCATTGTTTATTTTATTTCAGCGGCTGATCGAGTGTGGGCCGAAAGCGCGCGGGCGATGCTGGCTGCTGATAATGATGAAACGGCGTTGCTTTTTAGTAGATTCTAGTCGGTGCGACACCGGTCATGAGTGGTAAGTCAGCGTGCCACGGTAAAGCATATTACTTTCTTTCCAGCCGCCTAGCCTGTTTTGCTGCTGCGGGGTGTGCAGCGTCCAGTTGACCTGGGCAAGCCGGTTGAGCGCAGGTGAGTTCTGGCGCGGGAGTTTGGTGCGGTGGCCCAGCTCTGCGGCCAGGGTATAGACCGGCGGTAATTGGGCGCAGGTCGACAGCGAGCCGGAGAAGGAATGCAACCGCGGCAATAACAACGGCAATTTACCCGGCTTTTTTCGCTGCAGCTCTGCCGGTGACCGATAAACCTGGTCGTAAGGGGAAAGCAGCGGATCGGAGAGCGAGGGTAAACTGCTCAGCGATGTAGGGGTTGCTTTGGAAGGTGCCGCGCATAGCTTTTGGCCGGAGACCGAACCGGTCCAGCAAAAAAGAGCAATAAGCATGGCAAACAACCAGCGCATGTATTCGCGTCCCGCCCCGTAGCAGAGGGTAAAAAAGTGGCTCAACTTTACCAAAATAGCACGATTGGCAACAGGGAAATCTACGTTGCCAGCGGTGAAATACTACACGGCAAATCGCCGTTCAGGCATCGATTCAGCGGATTTTACAATACCTGACATAACCCGACGATTTTTGACCGCCTGGGCTATTTATTTTCGGCGGCTACGCCATCGAGATGCACTACCGGATTATCGGCGAACAGGTAGCGGTCGGCATTATATTCAAAATCGTCGCTGGTGGCGTTGAACAGCATCTGCTTGGTGTTTTCCAGGTGCTGCCACATGGCTAGCTTGGCGGCGTAAGGATCTTTACGTATCAATGCCTTGAGGATCTGATCGTGGTCGTCGCACCAGCTGGCGATGGAGCGATCGTCGATATGCTCATGCAGCTTGATCCAATAAGGGTTATTCACCCGCTGAACCCACATTTTTTCCACGATGGTGGCCATGGCGGTGTTCTGAGTGGCCAGCGCCACCTGCACGTGGAATTTCAGATCCCACTGCGAGTCGCGGAAGCGATCTTCCTTGCGCGCCTGTTCCTGGATCTCCATCAGTTGGACGATGTCCTGCTTGGTAACCTGGGTCGCGGCGAATTCGGCGATGTTGCTCTCAATCAGCTGGCGTGCCTGCAGCAGCTCGAACGGCCCGGCGGTGGCAAATTCAATGCTGTCGCCCGGCACCACCAGATGCTTTTGCTGGTTGGACATCACGTGGATCCCGGAGCCTTTGCGTACGTCGACGTAGCCTTCCACTTCCAGCATGATGATCGCTTCGCGCACCACGGTACGGCTGACGTTCATCTCTTCGGCAATGTAGCGCTCGGCCGGCAGCTTATCGCCCACCGGGTATCGGCCGCTTTCGATACGCTGTTTAAGCTCGGCGGCCAGTTGCTGATACAGGCGTCTGGTTTCAGTGAATTCCATAGTGAATGCTCTTTGGATAGGGAGGGGCGCATGGCCATGAATTTGTTATACCACTTATCCGGCAGAGCTGCCAGTGGACTCCGGGGAGTGCCCGGCGCGATGGCCGGGCTGCGGGGTTAATGGCGCGCGGGGGAGGGGTCCAATACTGCCTCTTCGGATTGCGTAGCGGGGCGATTTTGCAGGACGGTCCAGATAACGATGGCGCCGAGAATATCGAATACCGACAGTGCGGCAAACAGTGGGCTGAAGCCCAGGGTTTCCGCCAGGGCGCCGACCACCAGGGCAAACAGGGTACTGGCGGTCCAGGCCGCCATGCCGGTCAGGCCGTTGGCGGTGGCCACCTCGTTGCGACCGAAGACGTCAGAAGACAGGGTAATCAGTGCACCAGACAGCGCCTGATGGGCAAAGCCACCGACGCACAGCAGCGCGATAGCCGCATAGGGGCTGGTAAACAGGCCTATCATGCCAGGGCCAATCATCAGCACAGCACCCAAGGTAACCACCAGCTTACGTGAAACAATCAGGTTCACTTTAAAGTGTTTCTGGAAAAACGGTGGCAGGTAACCGCCGACGATACAGCCCAGATCGGCGAACAGCATCGGCATCCAGGCGAACATGGCGATCTCTTTCAGGTTGAAGCCGTAGGCTTTGAACATGAATAACGGGATCCAGGCATTGAAGGTGCCCCAGGCCGGTTCTGCCAGAAAGCGCGGCAGCGCGATGCCCCAGAACTGGCGGTTGCGAACAATCTGCCAGGCGGACATTTTCTTGGCGTTGCCGGTTTGGTGCTGTGCTTCCTGCCCACCCAGAATGTACTCGCGCTCTTCGTCGCTGAGTTTCTTCTGGTCTTTCGGGTGTTTATAGAAAATCAGCCAGCAGACAGCCCAGATCAGGCTCAGCACGCCGGTGATGATGAACGCCATTTCCCAACTGTGCGCGACAATCGCCCAGACCACCAGCGGTGGCGCCAGCATGCCGCCTATTGACGAGCCGACGTTGAAGTAACCCACGGCGATGGAACGTTCTTTGGCCGGGAACCACTCACTGCTGGCCTTCAGCCCGGCGGGGATCATTGCCGCCTCCGCCATGCCCACGGCCCCGCGCGCCAATGCCAGCCCGCCCCAACTGTTGGCCAGAGCCGTGCCCATGCAAAACAGCGCCCACAGGATGGCGAACATGGCGTATCCGACCTTGGTGCCCAAGACGTCCAGCGCATATCCCGCCACCGGTTGCATCAGGGTATAGCAGGCAGAATAAGCCGCGACGATGTAAGAATACTGCTGCGTGGTGATGTGTAAGGTGTCTTCCAGCGTGGGCGCGGCGACGGCGATGGCGTTACGCGTCAGGTAACCCAGCACGGTGCCGATGGTCACCAGCCCGATCATGTACCAGCGTAACCCTTTAATTTTACGCATCCGAAATATCTCCCAGTCTTGAATTGGCGGCGCCCTGTCGGCGACAGCGTTTTAAGGGGTTATCCCTTTATCGTTGATTTGCGCCGGCCTGTTCATGACCGGCGTATTCCCGCCGCAAGCACGACTGGGTGGCGAGACAATAACTTGTCATACAGATTTAAAAGTTGAGTGATATCACAAAAGCCATTTTTCAATTCGGCAATACTGTTTGCCGCATTATTGGGCTGTTTAGGCGCTATCTGGCCGCAAAAATGCCGGTAAACGGCCTTTTCTGGGTCATGGCAGCCTGGCTGAAGGCGATATTTTGCTAGACGCCCAATAAAATTGGTGTGATAACTTTGTCGCATTGAACACTGTGTCGAACGGCAAGCAAGGTGAGGAGCCAGCTATGGCGACGTTTTTAAACGAAGATTTCTTGCTGGGCAGCGAATTCGCCCGGCGTTTGTATCATGACTATGCGGCGGAGCAACCGATCTTTGACTATCACTGTCATCTGCCGCCGGAACAAATCGCCGAGAACACCCGTTTTAAAAATTTATACGAAATCTGGCTTAAGGGTGACCACTACAAATGGCGGGCGATGCGCACCAACGGGGTGGCAGAACGGCTGTGTACCGGCGATGCCGGCGATCGTGAAAAATTCGATGCCTGGGCTGCCACCGTACCGCATACCCTGGGTAACCCGCTTTATCACTGGACCCACCTGGAGCTGCGTCGTCCGTTCGGTATCACCGACACGCTGCTTTCCCCGATGACGGCGGACGATATCTGGCAGCGCGGCAATGCCCTGTTGGCGCAGGACGATTTCAGGGCGCGCGGCATCATGCAGCAGATGAATGTGAAGATGGTTGGCACCACTGACGATCCTGTCGACGATCTGCGCCACCATAAAGCCATTGCCGCCGACAGCAGTTTCGATATCAAGGTGTTGCCAAGTTGGCGACCGGACAAGGCGTTTAATATCGATGCGCCGGGCTTCAATGACTATCTGCAAAAGCTGCAAGCGGCAGCCGATATTCATATCGGTCGATTCAGCGCGCTGTGTGACGCGTTGAAAAAGCGCATGGATCATTTTGCCGCCCATGGCTGCAAGGTGGCTGACCATGCGTTGGACGTGGTGGTTTATGGAGAGGCGGATGAAGCTGCACTGGATGCGATTTTAACGGCGCGCCTGAGCGGCAAGCTACCTGCGGCAGAGCAGAGTGCCCAATTCAAAAGTGCGGTGCTGCTGTTCCTGGCGGCAGAATATCAACGCCGTGAATGGGTGCAGCAATATCACATCGGCGCGCTGCGCAATAATAACAGCCGCATGCTGGCCAGTGTCGGCCCGGATATCGGCTTTGATTCGATAAATGACCGACCGTTGGCGGAACCACTTTCACGCCTGCTGGATGCCCAGGCGCGTCAGGGGGGCCTGCCGAAGACCATCCTGTACTGCCTCAACCCGCGTGACAATGAAGTGATCGCCACCATGGTCGGTAACTTCCAGGGAGAGGGCACGCCGGGCAAGATGCAGTTCGGTTCCGGCTGGTGGTTCAACGATCAGAAAGACGGCATGCAACGTCAGATGACGCAATTGGCGCAGCTCGGCTTGTTGAGCCGCTTTGTCGGTATGCTGACCGACAGTCGTAGCTTCCTGTCTTATACCCGCCATGAATATTTCCGCCGCATCCTTTGCCAGATGATGGGGCGTTGGGTGGCAGACGGCGAGGCACCGGCAGATATTGCGCTGCTGGGCGAGATGGTGAAAAACATCTGCTTCGACAATGCCAAGAACTATTTCGCCATTGAATTGGCGTAGCCGTTGCCCGAGGTGGGTTTATGCAAAGCATGGTAAAAATTCATTCGCTGGATAATGTCGCGGTGGCACTGCGCGATCTGGCGGCCGATGAAACATTGATGCTGGACGGCACGGCAATTCGGCTTGCGCAGCCGGTAGCGCGCGGGCATAAGTTTGCGCTACGGCCGATTGCCGCCGGTGAGGCAATCATCAAATATGGTCTGCCGATCGGCCATGCGCTGGAGACGATTGCTTCCGGTGTACATATTCACTCGCAAAATGCCAAAACCAACCTGAGTGACCTGGACAGCTATCAGTATCAGCCGCAATTTCCCGTATTACCGCCGCAGGCTGCGGATCGGGAAGTGCAGCTTTATCGCCGCAGCAGCGGGGAAGTGGGGATCCGCAACGAGCTGTGGATCATACCGACCGTTGGCTGTGTCAACGGCATTGCCCGACAGATCCAGCAGCGCTTTTTGAAGGAAACCCAGGATGCGCAGGAGATCGACGGCGTGCACCTGTTCAGTCATCCGTTTGGCTGCTCCCAACTGGGGCAAGATCATGAGAACACCCGCACTATGCTGCAAAACATGGTGCGCCATCCCAATGCCGGCGCGGTGTTGGTGATTGGCCTGGGGTGCGAGAATAATCAGGTGGATGTTTTCCGCAGTACCTTGGAAGCGGTTGATGATCAGCGGGTGCGCTTTATGGTCTGCCAGCAACAGGACGATGAGGTAGAGGCTGGGTTGGAGCAGCTACATGCGCTGTACCAGGTGATGCGCGATGATCGCCGTCAACCGGGCAAGTTGAGTGAATTGAAATTCGGGCTGGAGTGCGGCGGGTCTGACGGGCTGTCCGGCATCACCGCCAATCCGCTGTTGGGGCGTTTTTCCGACTATCTGATTGCCAACGGCGGCACGACGGTACTGACCGAAGTGCCGGAGATGTTTGGCGCCGAAAGGATCCTGATGAGCCGCTGTCGCGATCGTGCGACGTTCGACAAGACCGTCAGCATGGTCAACGATTTCAAACAGTATTTTATTGCCCATAACCAGCCGATTTATGAAAACCCTTCGCCGGGCAACAAAGCCGGTGGGATCACTACGCTGGAGGAGAAATCGCTCGGCTGCACGCAGAAAGCCGGGCACAGCCAGGTGGTGGACGTGCTCAAATATGGCGAACGGCTGCGGCAACCCGGTTTAAACCTGCTGAGTGCGCCAGGCAATGACGCGGTAGCGACCAGCGCGCTGGCCGGTGCCGGCTGCCATATGGTGTTGTTTAGCACCGGGCGCGGTACGCCCTATGGCGGTTTCGTACCGACGGTGAAGCTGGCGACCAACAGCGAACTGGCGGCGAAGAAGCCGCACTGGATCGACTTCGATGCCGGCCGGCTGATCCACGGCACCCCGATGGAAAGTCTGCTGGAGCAGTTTGTCGATCTGATTGTGGCGATTGCCAATGGTCAGCCAGCACGCAACGAAACCAATGATTTCCGTGAGTTGGCGATTTTTAAGAGTGGAGTGATATTGTAAGGCTACAGTCGTAAAAAAGGCGCCCGATCACGAGCGCCTTCTGGAACATTTTGGGGATTAACGCACTTTTAGCGGGTCTTCATCCGCTAAACGCTGATCTTCCGCCTGACAGGCAGCTGCGGTGAACAGCACGTCGGTCGAGGAGTTCAGCGCGGTTTCGGCGGAGTCTTGCAGTACGCCGATGATAAAGCCGACTGCCACTACCTGCATTGCCACGTCGTTCGGAATGCCGAACATGTTGCAGGCTAATGGGATCAGCAGCAGTGAACCGCCTGCCACGCCGGAAGCGCCGCAGGCACAGATAGCCGCGACGACGCTGAGCAGCAACGCCGTGGGCACATCAACCGGGATCCCCAGAGTATGCACCGCCGCCAGCGTCAGCACGGTAATGGTGATGGCGGCGCCGGCCATGTTGATGGTGGCACCCAGCGGGATGGAAACCGAATAGGTGTCTTCGTTCAGATTCAGCTTTTTGCACAGCTCCATATTCACCGGGATGTTGGCAGCTGAGCTGCGGGTGAAGAAGGCGGTCACGCCGCTTTCGCGCAGGCAGGCAAACACCAGCGGATAAGGGTTGCGACGGATTTTCCAGTAAACGATCAGCGGGTTCAGCACCAGCGCCACCAACAGCATACAGCCGATCAACACCACCAGCAGTTGCGCATAGCCCCAAAGCGCCCCGAAACCGGTATCCGCCAGCGTCGAGGCCACCAGACCGAAAATACCGAGTGGAGCGCAGCGGATCACCGCGCGTACCACCAGGGTGACCGCATGTGACATATCGTTAATCAGCGATTTGGTGGTTTCAGAGGCGTGGCGCAGCGCCAGCCCCAGACCCACGGCCCAGGCCAGAATGCCGATATAGTTGGCGTTAATCAGCGCATGGAACGGGTTGGCGACCACGCTCATCAGCAGGCCTTTCAGCACTTCAATAATGCCGCCCGGCGGGTTGATATCCGCATTGCCGGTCACCAGCGCCAGGTTGGACGGGAACATAAAGCTGACCACCACCGCCACCAGCGCCGCGGCGAAGGTCCCCAGCAGGTAGAGGAACAGGATCGGGCGGATATTGGTTTTTTGCCCGTGCTTGTGGTTGGCGATTGAGGCCATGACCAACACCAACACCAATACCGGCGCTACCGCTTTTAGTGCCCCGACGAACAGGGCGCCAAGCAGGCCCACCGCAGAAGCTGCTGCCGGTGAGATTAACGCCACGATAATCCCGGCCACCAGGCCGATCATGATTTGTTTAACCAGGCTGCCCTGTACGATCCTGTGTAGTAAGTTTTGCATAATGCTTTTTCCCGATGATGTTGCGTACAGACTTTGTCACCTCGGTGGGAACGCCACCGGACAACTTTATAGGGATCTGTAACCAAGTGTGTTTGCCGAATCAGTATTCAGTAAAGCCTGGGTATTGGAAAGGGGAGAGGGTGAAATTCTGAGCGCGGATCAACTCTTTATAACATACTGATTACATTTGTGTGATCGCAATAACATTTGGCGTTTGGGGGGAATTGCCAAACAATCGCGGGGCGGCAAGCCGCCCCGACTAACAGATTATGGTGCTTTATGATTGGCCAGACGGTCGTTACGACGGTTAACCCAGGCGTTGATCACCAACGTTAACGTCAGGATACCGGCCACCACGCCGAGCGAAACGCCGATCGGGATATGGAAGAAGTCGATAATCAACATCTTGACGCCGATAAACATCAGGATAATCGACAGGCCGTATTTCAGCATCGAGAAGCGCTCAGCCACGTTAGCCAGCAAGAAGTACATGGCGCGCAGGCCCATGATGGCGAACAGGTTAGAGGTCAGAACGATAAACGGATCCGTGGTCACAGCGAAAATTGCCGGGATGCTATCGACCGCAAAGATCACGTCACTCAGTTCGACCAGGATCAGCACCAGCACCAGCGGCGTAGCGAACAGCAGGCCGTTGCGGCGCACGAAGAAACGTTCACCTTCCAGGTTGTCGGTCATACGCAGGTGGCTGCGCAGCCATTTCACCAGCGGCTTGTCACCAATCGCCGAGTCATCTTCTTTTGCCAGCGCCATCTTGATACCGGTAAACAGCAGAAACGCACCGAACAGGTACAGCAACCACTGGAACTGGGTCACCAGCCAGCTGCCGGCGAAAATCATGATAGTACGCAGCACGATCGCGCCCAGTACGCCAAAGATCAGCACCCGACGCTGCAGGTTGGCCGGAACGGCAAAGTAGCTGAACAGCATCAGCCAGACGAAGACGTTATCGACCGCCAGCGCTTTTTCGATCAGATAACCGGTGAGGAAGGCCAACGCCTGGGTGTCGGCGACGGCGCGCCCGGCGGTTTGGTTCAGGTAGTACCAGAAGCCCAGGTTGAACAGCAAAGAGAGGCTGACCCACACCAGCGACCAACTGGCGGCCTGCTTGAGCGTCATGGTGTGTGCGCCTTTGCGGCCTTGCAGCAGTAAGTCGATTGCGAGCATCACAACTATGATGGCGGCAAAGCTGCCCCATAACCAAGGTGTGCCAACGGTATTCATCATCAGAGGTATCCTTCAAAAACAAAAACGGCCAACGTCGGAAGACGCTAGCCGCTCTTATGAACGCTGCAAGCAAACCTCGCCTTCCGGCAAGGTCTCACTTACAACGTTGATGAAGGTGCACTGATCGTGCCCGTTACATCATGTTGCCCGGTAACCGGATGCTTGCGCATCGTAATGACGATTGACCGGCAATGAAGTTACTCCCCTTTGCAGGGCAGAAAGTAATGCAAAATATGTCAGCGGTCAACGTTTATTAAGTTACCCGGCCAGGGCTTTTTGCGCGCCGAGGCTGACGACAAATCCCTGCAGCAGCAGCCGACTGAACGGCGTATCGCTAACCTGCTGTTGCTTAAGCTGATACGCTGCCTGCTGCTCTGGATACAGCTCACCGAGCCAGCTCAGATACTGGTGCATCACCGCGCCGTTAAATTCCGGATGGAACTGGGTCGTCAGCACGCGATCGCCATAACTGAGGATCTGATAGGCATCCTGTTGCGACCGGGCCAGCACGACTGCGCCGGCGGGGGGCGTCAACACGCTCTGCGAGTGGATCAGATTGGCCTTGAAGCGCGGCGGTAACATCGCCATTCGCCGGTCGTTGGCGGCGGCGGGCAGCAATTCGACGTCCAATGTACCGACTTCCATACCCTGCGGGTGATAACCGACTTCACCGCCAAGCGCATAGGCCAACAGCTGGTGCCCGTAGCAGGCACCGAAGATCGGCAGTTGGATCTGCATCGCCTGGCGCAGCCACTCGGCGGCTTGCTCGCTCCACGGCAGCCGTTCGGTCACCATCGCCGGTGAACCGGTGATCACCACGCCGGCGTAATTTTGCGGCGGCAGCGGCTGCTCGCCTGCGGGAAGGTGCACGATCTGCACGCGATCGGCATCAATGTTCCCCTGTTGCAAGAACATGCCGTCGAAGTTGGCCTTTTCCCGGCGGATAACCTCTGGGGCATCGCCGGTTTGCATCAGTAATAAGGGTTTCATGTCACTCTCCGTCGGCAGGGAAGACCACGCCGGTCTGGCGGCGAATTTCGGTCAGCAGGCGGGCGATAATCAGCGAATTCTCCAGTCCCGGGTGTTCCACCTGCCGTTTTTCCACCAGATCGGCGAACACCTGTGCCTCATACAGCATGGTATTGATGTGCTGAGGACGGGTCAGATCCTGACGATGGCCGCCGCGTGGGGTCAGCACCACGCCCTGACACTCAGAAATTTTCTCAATCACCAGCGTTCCTTCTTCGCCCTGGATCTCACTGGGAATGTCCGAGTTGCTGACCTTGGAGTGGGAGAGGGTGACGTCGAAATCGCCGTAGTTGAGGCAAGCGGTACCGTGGGCATCCACACCGGTATCCAGCAGCGCCGCGCTGGCAATCACCGATTTCGGTTCGCCGAACAGGGTTACGGCGCTGGCCAGGCAGTAATAGCCAATGTCCATGATTGAACCGTTGGAAAACTGCGGATTGAAGGTGTTCGGATTCTCGCCGGCCAGATAGCGCGGGTAGCGTGACGAGTATTGGCAGTAGTTGAGGAAGGCTTTGCGCAACCTGCCGATTTGCGGCAACGCCTGTTGCAGGGCCAGGAAATTCGGCAGATGAGCGCTTTTGAAAGCTTCGAACAGCACCACCTGATTTTCACGCGCGCAGGCCACCAGCTTTTCGGCTTCACGCAGGTTGGACACCAGCGGCTTTTCGCAAATCACATGCTTTTTATGGCTGAGGAACAGCAGCGATTGTTGGCAGTGAAGGGCGTTGGGGCTGGCGATGTAAACCGCATCGATGGCATCAGATTGGGCCAATGCTTCAAGGGAATCGAAAAACAGGCTGACGTGGTAGTTGGCGCCAAATTCCTGCGCTTTTTCCAGCTTGCGCGAATAGACGGCGGTCAATTTCAGCTTGCCGCTTTCGTGCGCGGCGTCGATAAAGCGTTCCGTAATCCAGTTGGTGCCCACAACGGCAAAGCGAATCATAGATATCTCCGGTTCCCAGGCGCTGTACCCTATGCGCTTCACGCGTCGCACAGGGTAGAAAGAATCAGATTATCACGGCATTTACAGAAGGCGAATCTCGCTATGCATACAGATCGCCAAACACGGAGAGGTGGGTCAGATACAGCCGGGTGTCGAACTCCAACTGATGGTAATTGGGTTCCATATGGCAGCACAGGCTGTAGAAGGCCTTGTTGTGGTCTTTCTCTTTCAGATGCGCCAACTCATGTACCACGATCATGCGCAAAAACGGCTCAGGCGCCAGCTTGAAGACCGTCGCCACGCGGATTTCCGCCTTGGCCTTCAGTTTGCCGCCCTGCACGCGGGAAATGGCGGTGTGCATGCCCAGCGCGTGTTTCATCACCTGAATTTTACCGTCGTAAGCCACCTTGCTCAGCGGTTGAGCGTTGCGCAAATACTGGTTTTTCAGATCGACGGTAAACTGATAAAGCGACTTGTCGGTAGTGCAGTCATGCACTTGCGGATAGCGCTGCAACAGCACATCCCCCAGGCGTCGTTGGTCGATCAGCTGCTGCACCTGGCTTTGCAGATGTTCAGGGTAGCCCTGCAGGTAGGTCAGTTCGATTTCACGCATGAGTAATATTACGCCCCAATATTTCCATAATCGGACGCAGACGCTCGCGCTGTACATTGGCCTGTCGGGCTTCCCAACGGTCGTGGGCCGCTTGCAGGTTTAGCCAGAAATCGGCGGTGGTTTCGAACAGATCGGCGAACAAGTTCGCTTCCGCAACGCTTAGACGACGATGTCCATTGCACAAGCGATTTACCGTGGCACGGGTGACACCCAAGACCTTTGCAAGATCCTCCTGCCCAATGCCCAGCGGTGTTAAATACTCCTCTTGCAGCACTTCCCCCACCGTAGTGGGTTTCCGGCTTGTAGTCTCTAACATAGGTTCTCCGTTGCTAGGTATCTTGGTGCGGATCCAAATAAATCTGCTCAGCCGCATCGTGGCGCCATTGAAACATTAATCGCCATTGAAGATTCACCCGCATGCTGGACCAGCCTTGAAAGGGGCCGGACAGACGTTTGTAATAATTACCGGTCGGGTTATGTAAATCACATTCTTTTTGCGCAGCAGCCAGCATATCGAGTTTTCTGGCCAGTTGGCGCTCAATGGTCGAGGGGATCAAACGATCGCGCCGACCCTCCCTATAGAATTGCGCCAGGTATCCGTCTCGGAACGATGAAATCATTTTCATCCCCATTCCATTGGGTGAATGAGTGTAACATTTAAAGTTACATCAAGTCAGATTAAAAATTGTCCAGTTCAGAATAAGCGGAATGAATGCTATAGCTTTGAGGAGTGAAAAGCGGGATTGGCTTTCCACGATGCGAGTTAATGCGCAATTTATCCGAAAAAACATTTTACTGCCGGACGTTTTTAGGGGATAAACAGCCCAAATTTTATCAGTCAGGAGGGGCAATGAGCCAACTCGATCTGGGAACACAGCAACTTGAGCTGGAACGTTATCCCCAACAGGAAGAATCCACCCAACTGCAGGCGTGGGAAGCGGCGGACGAATATCTGCTGCAACAGCTTGAAAATATAAACATTGGCGATCGTCCGGTGCTGATTTTCAACGACAACTTCGGCACGTTGGCCTGCGCATTGCACGCTTATCAGCCTTACAGCATCAGCGATTCCTACATGAGTCAGTTGGCAACGCGCCATAACCTGAAGCTCAATGAACTGGATCCGGAGCAGGTGACGCTGCTGGACAGCCTGGCCGAACTGCCTGCATCACCGGCAGTGGTGCTGATCCGCATTCCTAAAGCGCTGGCACTGCTGGAACAGCAACTGCGCTCGTTGCGCAACGTGGTGGCGCCGGATACGGTCATTATCGCCGGAGCCAAGGCGCGTGACGTTCACACCTCGACCATGCAGCTGTTTGAAAAGGTGCTTGGCCCAACGCGCACCAGCCTGGCATGGAAGAAAGCGCGCCTGATCCACTGCGAAGTGACGGACATTGTGCCGCCGGCGGCCCCGGAAACCACCAACTGGACGCTGGACGGCACGGATTGGCTTATCCACAACCATGCCAACGTGTTCTCGCGCAGCAATCTGGACATCGGCGCGCGCCTGTTCCTGGAACATCTGCCGAAGGATCTGGAAGGGCATATTGTCGATCTCGGCTGTGGTAATGGCGTGATTGGCCTGACGGCACTGGCGCAGAATCCGCAGGCTCAGGTGACGTTTGTCGATGAGTCTTATATGGCGGTGGCATCCAGCGAGTTGAACGTAGAGCACAACCTGCCGCAGGATCTGGATCGTTGTCAGTTTGAGGTGAACAACTCACTGGCGGGGATTGAGCGTGAAAGCGTGCAGGCGGTACTGTGCAACCCACCGTTCCACCAACAGCATGCGATCACCGATCACACCGCCTGGCAGATGTTCTGCGACGCCAAGCGTTGCCTGCAGGTGGGCGGCGAGTTGCGCATCGTCGGCAACCGTCATCTGGATTACCACCATAAGCTGAAGCGTCTGTTTGGCAACTGCACCGTTGTGGCATCCAACAAGAAATTTGTGATCCTCAGAGCGGTGAAATCCGGCGCACGTTACTGATTGACCGAGGGGCGCGGTGAATGCGCCCCTCCATGATTAGCGAATTAAAGTGCCATTGCCAGCCGCGTGCCCTGATCGATAGCGCGGCGGGCATCCAGCTCGGCGGCGACGTCCGCACCCCCAATCAAATGCACGATTTTTCCCATCTCCAGCAGCGGTTGCTGCAGTTCGCGTCTGGGTTCCTGTCCGGCGCAGATAATCACCGTATCCACCGGTAGGCAGCTTTCCTGTTCGGCGCGTGAAATATGCAGGCCTTCATCATCAATGCGTTGGTAGTTCACGCTGTTGAGCATTTTTACACCGCGCATCGCCAGGCTGGTGCGGTGGATCCAACCGGTGGTTTTCCCCAGGCCTTCGCCCACTTTGCTGGTTTTGCGTTGCAGCAGGTAGATCTGCCGAGCAGGGCGTGCAACCACTGGCCCCTGCACCGCCAGCCCGCCGCGTTGGCTAAGCTGGTCATCGATACCCCATTCACGGTTAAATTCCGCCGGATCCAGACTGCTCGACACCCCGTGTTGGCTGAGGTATTCGGCGGTATCGAAGCCGATGCCGCCGGCACCGATAATCGCCACGCGCTGGCCGACCGGCTTTTTATCGCGTAGCACATCCAGATAGGTCAACACTTTGGCGTTGTCGATGCCGGGGATTGCCGGGGTGCGCGGCACAATACCGCAGGCAAGGATCACTTCGTCGAACTCCGCCAGATCGACCGCCGTCACCCAGGTGCCGAGCTTCACATCGACCTCTTGCAGCGTCAATTGGCGACGGAAATAACGCAGCGTTTCATGAAACTCCTCTTTACCGGGGATCTGCTTGGCGATATTGAACTGGCCGCCAATCTGATCGGCGGCATCGAACAGCGTCACCCGGTGGCCGCGGCTGGCTGCGGTGGTGGCAAAGGCCAATCCGGCCGGCCCGGCTCCGATCACCGCCAGCTTTTTCGGCTTCTCCGTTGCCACCAGCGGCATCTCGGTCTCGCGGCAGGCACGAGGGTTCACCAGGCAGGAGGTGAGCTTGCCTTCAAAAATCTGGTCGAGGCAAGCCTGGTTACAACCAATGCAGGTATTGATCTCATCGGCACGCCCTTCGGCGGCTTTCTGCACAAAAGCGGCGTCGGCCAGGAACGGACGCGCCATTGATACCATGTCGGCGCAGCCGTCGGCCAAGACCTGCTCGGCTACCGCCGGGTCGTTGATGCGGTTGGTCGTGATCAGCGGAATGCGTACCTTACCCATCAGCTTGCGGGTCACCCAACTGAATCCTGCTCGCGGCACCATGGTGGCGATGGTGGGGATACGCGCCTCATGCCAGCCAATGCCGGTGTTGATAATAGTGGCCCCGGCTTGCTCAACGGCCAGCGCCAACTGTTCGATTTCCTGCCAACTGGAGCCATCCTCAACCAGATCGAGCATCGAAAGGCGATAAATCAGGATAAATTCGTGGCCGACCGCCTGGCGTACCGCCCGGACGATCTCCACGGCAAAACGCATGCGGTTGCTGAAGCTGCCGCCCCATTGATCATCACGCTGGTTGGTGCGTGCGACCAGGAACTGGTTGATCAGATAGCCTTCGGAACCCATCACCTCGACGCCGTCATAACCTGCCTGTTGAGCTAAAGCCGCGCACTGCGCGAAGTCTGCGATAGTTTGCAGAATGTCCGCTTCGCTCAGTGCGGTAGGAGTAAAGGGATTGATCGGCGCCTGTAGCGCGGAGGGGGCTACCGGCTGCGGCTGGTAGCTGTAGCGACCGGCATGCAGGATCTGCAGCGCAATTTTACCGCCGGCCTTGTGGACGGCGTCGGTGACGATGCGGTGATGGTCGACCTGCTCCGGGTGGCTCAGGGTTGAGCCGCCGCGATAGACCACACCTTTTTCATTGGGGGCGATGCCGCCGGTGACGATCAACGCCACGCCGGCTGCGGCGCGCTCGGCATAGAAAGCGGCCATGCGCTCGGGGCCATTCGGCAGTTCTTCCAGGCCGGTGTGCATCGATCCCATCAGCACCCGATTTTTCAGGGTGGTGAAGCCGAGATCCAGCGGCGCCAGCAGGTGTGGGTAATTGCTCATTGCAGTCTCCATCATTCATCCCCTTCATCTTTCAAGCTGCAGCGTTGTTGGCTGCATTCGCTCACCCCAGTCACCTACCTGAGTAAGCTCCTGGAGACTCGCGAACTTGCTGCCTCGCTGCCGCGTGAAAGCTATTGGGTATGATCTGTCGTTATTATTATGTGCGACCTCAAGTGGTCGGATGAGATAAATCTAGCCGTTGTCTCTGTCGTTGGGAATCTGCGTTGCGCTGAATGTGATAGATGTCATGAATCTGTGCCTCTGTTTGCATGGTGAACAACAAATGGGTTAGCATTTGTTCGTCATAAATTTCCTCTCTCTACGGAGCCATCACCGAAAATGAACACACACGCCTGCTGATATCTTGTCCCACGTTGCGCACACCGGTGCCTTGTGGGGATATTTTGATTTCATTCAGGAGTGCTTATGGCTCATTTTGCGCAGTCCCCTCATTTTGTTTTACATCACCTGATCTGCCAGTTCGCTGACGGCGAAACGCTGTTCGGTCCCTTGGATTTGACTTTCGATCAGCAACGCTGCGGCCTGGTTGGGCGCAATGGCGTCGGCAAAACGCGCTTGCTGCGTTTGATCGCCGGACTGGATCATCCCGGTGGCGGGCATGTTGAATCCCATGCATCGCTGGCTTACGTCGCGCAACAGCCGGAGCTCTCCCCACAGACTACGCTGGCCCAACTGCTGGGCTACGGTGAGATATTTGCCGCATTGGCCCGCCTTGAGCAGGGGCAACCGCTGGCGGACGATCTCGATCTTTTGGAAGGTCAGTGGGATCTGCGCGATCGTCTGCAGGCTGCCTTTGTCGCCGCCGGGTTACCGGCGTTCGATGCGCAACGCCCTGTGAGCGATTTGAGCGGCGGTGAACGAATGCGTGCCGCGCTGTGTGGGGCGATACTGAGCAACGCGGATTTTTTGTTGCTCGACGAACCGACCAACCATCTCGACGGCCGGGGCCGCGACTGGCTGTATCAACAGGTGGAACAGTGGCGTGGTGGCTTGCTGGTGGCCAGCCACGATCGGCAGCTGTTGGCGCGTATGCAGCGCATTGTCGAACTGACGCCGGGCGCACTGCACAGCTACGGCGGTAACTACGACGACTATCGCCGCCAGCGTGATTTGGAGCTGCAGGCCGCACGAGCCGGGCTGGAACACGCGCGCCAGGAACGGCGGCGCACCCGGGCCCGGCAGCAGAAAGAACACGACATCAGCCAACGGCGCTCTGCGCAAACGCTGAAAACCGTCGATACGCTCAATATCGCGTCTTTTGAGCGTGTGGCCTACAAAGCGGCGGCCAAAGAAAGCCTCGGCACGCTGCGCAAGCAGCATCAGGACCAGAAGGATGCCCTCGATGCCGCCGTGCGCGATGCCTATCAGCGGGTGGAAGACGACTGCCCGGTGATGCTCACCCTGCCGGGCAGCGCCGTGGTAGCGGGCAAACAGGTGCTGGTACTCGAACAGTTGGAGCTGCCTTTTATCACCATGCCGCCGCTGAATTTTCGCATTGATGGCCCGATGCGCGTGGCGCTGACCGGCCCGAACGGCTGCGGAAAATCCACGTTGCTGAAGGTGATCCTGGGGCAGTTGGCGGCCAAAGCGGGGAGTTGTCACTGCCCACTGTCGACGGCTTACCTCGATCAAACCCTTTCACAGCTCGATCTTTCGCTGTCTGTGGTTGAACATCTGGGGCTGCAGGATTCACCGCTCAATGAGGGTACGGTACGCAGTCAATTGGCGCAGTTGCAGCTAAACGCCGAGCGCGTGCTGTTGCCGATGGCGGTGCTGAGCGGCGGCGAACGACTGAAGGCGGCGCTGGCCTGCATGCTGTGGCGTCGGGAACCGGCGCAGTTGTTGTTGCTGGATGAGCCGACTAACCATTTGGATCTGGCGTCGTCACTGGCAATCGAGGCTTCGCTGGCCAGCTTCCCCGGCGCGATGCTGGTGGTTTCTCATGATGAAAACTTCCTGCAGGCGCTGAAATTGACCCATCGTTTGCAGTGGCAGGCGGGGGAATGGCACCTTCAGAGCTTATGAGGCTCATTCGTGCCTTAGGGCTGCCTTCTGTTTTCAGGGGGGATGCACTCCAACAGCAGGGTAAAAGCGGCGGCCATCTGCTCTTCCGGTACGCAGGCAAAGCCCATCAGCAGGCCGCGGCGATGGTTGGGCAACATGTAGTAACGCGACAGCGGCCGTACCAGTACGCCACGTGTATTGGCTGCGGCGGCAATCGCCACATCGTCCGCCTGGTCCGGCAGGTTGAGGATCAGGTGCAGCCCGGCATTGTTATTGAATTCACTCAGGGCCTGCTTACCCAGATGCTGCTCGATAAGACCGGTGAGGAAGGCGCGCCGCCGGGCATACAGCAGGCGCATGCGGCGGATATGTGCGCTGTAGTGGCCTTCCTGAATAAACTGCGCCAGCGCGGTCTGGATCAGCAAATGGCCGCCGCGATACAGCTCTGCATGTGCGGTTTTCAGCGCCGCCATCAGCGGTTTCGGCAACACCACATAACCCAGTCGCAGCGCCGGATACAGCGTTTTGCTGAAGGTGCCGATATAGATCACCGGCGCGTCGGCTTCCAACCCCTGCAACGCCGGGATCGGCTGACCGGAAAAGCGAAACTCGCTGTCGTAGTCATCTTCAACAATCCAACTGCCGGCGTTGCGCGCCAAGGCCAATAACCTTTGCCGACGCGCCAGGCTCATCACCGATCCCAGTGGGTACTGGTGCGACGGCGTGACGAAAATCAGCCGCGGCGCCTCGGTAGGCTGTTCCGGTGGCACCATACCGGCTTCATCCACCGCCAACGGGCAGATATTCACGTCGTTCATCCGCAGGATATTGCGGATCCCCCAATAGCCCGGTTCTTCAATCCATGCGTCGTCGCCCGGATTACACAGCAGGCGCGTCACCAGATCTATCGCCTGATGGATGCCTTCGGTAATCAGAATTTGCTCTGGCGAACAGCGTACCGAGCGCGCTACGCGCAGATAGTCCACCAGCGCATGCTGCAGCTCCGGACTGCCGCCCTGGTTGCTGTAGGTCAACTTCTGCGGGGCCGGACGACGGCTGATACGCGCCTGGATCTTGCTGAATAACTGGTGTGGGAAAGCATTGACGTCAGGCACGCCGGGGATAAAGGCGCCCCACTGTTTGGGGCTGGCGCTGGCGTGGTGCAGCAGGGTGGCACCGCGCGCTGACAGTTCAATCCGCCGCTGTTCCCCGTCACTGCCTGCTGGCGTGCTGACGGTGGATAAACAGCTGTCCGGGACGGTTTCGGCGACAAATGTGCCGCTTCCGGCGCGCGCCAGGATATAGCCTTCCGCCAAGAGTTGTTCATAAACGGTTAACACAGTGTTACGAGAGAGGCTGAGCTCCTGGGCTAAATCCCGTGAGGCGGGCAGGCGGCTGGAGGGCGGCAGGCTACCGTCCAAAATGCTGGTGCGGATCGCATTATACAGCCGCTTATGCAGCTTATCATCCGGCTGTTCGCCAAGACGTTGCAACAGCAGGTCACCACTCAGTGAGCGCAATTGGATCCCTCAATTAATCGTAACTGGCTCTCGATTATAGGGCCACATCCTGTGTAAATAAACGTCATTGTTTCACGAATGTGAACAAACCGTTTAGCTGGCACCGACTACCGACTGGAGAGAACAACATGAAAAACGCAGAATTGAATCAACGTCGTCAGGATGCCACCCCACGTGGGGTCGGCGTGATGTGCGGCTTTTACGCCGAACGCGCCGAGAACGCCACGCTGTGGGATGTCGAAGGGAATGAAGTTATCGATTTTGCCTCCGGTATCGCCGTGTTGAATACCGGACACCGTCACCCGAAGGTGATCGCTGCCATTGAGAAGCAGCTGAAGGCCTTCACCCATACCGCTTACCAGATTGTCCCTTACGAAAGCTACGTTTCGCTGGCCGAGCGCATCAACCAGCGTGCGCCGATCGAAGGACCATGTAAAACCGCGTTCTTCACCACGGGGGCGGAAGCGGTAGAGAACGCCGTCAAAATTGCCCGCGCCCACACTGGCCGTCCGGGTCTGATCACCTTCGGCGGCGGCTTCCACGGCCGCACCTACATGACCATGGCGCTGACCGGCAAAGTGGCGCCTTACAAACTGGGCTTCGGGCCATTCCCGGGCTCGGTGTTCCACGGCCAGTATCCGAATGCGCTGTACGGCGTGACCACCGAAGATGCGATGAACAGCCTGGAGCGTATCTTTAAAGCGGATATCGATCCCAAGCAGGTTGCGGCCATCGTGCTGGAGCCGGTGCAAGGTGAAGGTGGTTTCAACGTCGCACCGGCCGAGTTTATGCAGGCGTTGCGCACCTTGTGCGACGAACACGGCATTTTGCTGATTGCCGACGAAGTGCAAACCGGTTTTGCCCGTACCGGCAAGCTGTTTGCCATGGATCATTACAACGTCAAACCCGATCTGATCACCATGGCGAAAAGTCTGGCGGGCGGCATGCCGTTGTCGGCCGTAGCTGGTCGTGCAGAGGTGATGGATGCCCCGGCACCGGGCGGGCTGGGTGGCACCTATGCCGGTAACCCGCTGGCGGTGGCGGCAGCGCTGGCAGTGCTGGATGTGATTGAAGAAGAGCAGCTATGCCAACGTTCTCAACGCCTGGGCCAGCATCTGGTGGAGGTGCTGCAGCAGGCCCGCCAGACCAGCCCGGCGATTGCGGATATACGTGCGCAGGGTTCGATGGTGGCGGTGGAGTTCAACGATCCCAAGACCGGCAAACCCTCGGCCGAGATCACCCGCCAGGTGCAGCAGAAAGCGCTGGAAGAAGGCCTGCTGCTGCTGAGTTGCGGTGTTAACGGCAACGTGATCCGCTTCCTGTATCCACTGACCATTCCTGAAGACCAGTTCACCAAGGCGCTGGGCATTCTTTCCCGCGCGCTGGCTCAATAAGGAGTGACCGGTATGAAATTGAATAACCCCGAGCTGCTGCGCAGCCAGTGTCTGATTAACGGCGAGTGGTGCGATGCGCTGAGCGGCAAACGTGAAGCGGTCATCAATCCTGCGACCGGCGTTGAGCTGGCCAGTATTCCGTTAGTCAGCGGCGAAGAAACTCAACAGGCGATTAACGCTGCGCAGGGTGCGCAGCAAGGTTGGAAACAACTGACCGCCAAACAGCGTTCCGCTCTGATGCTGACCTGGGCCGACAAGGTGCTGGCGGCGCAGGAAGATCTGGCCCATTTGATGACCGCTGAGCAGGGCAAATCGCTGGCGGAAGCGCGTGGTGAAGTGGCTTATGCCGCATCGTTTATCACCTGGTTTGCCGAAGAGGCCAAGCGAGTGGACGGCGCGGTACTGCAAGCGCCGCAGGCCTCACAACGGCTGGTGGTGGTAAAACAGCCCATCGGCGTTTGTGCGGCGATCACGCCGTGGAACTTCCCGGCGGCGATGATCACCCGCAAGGTGGCACCGGCGCTGGCAGCAGGTTGCGCAATTATCGTTAAACCGGCCGAACAAACGCCGCTGACCGCGCTGGCGTTGGGCAAGCTGGCGCAGGACGCCGGCATTCCGGCGGGGGTGCTGCAGATCGTGACCGGCGATGCCGCTCAGGTGGGCAAAGTATTGTGTGACAGCCCGGTGGTGCGCAAGTTGAGCTTTACCGGTTCGACCGAGGTCGGCCGCATTCTGATGGCGCAGTGCGCGCCAACCATCAAAAAGCTGTCGCTGGAGCTGGGCGGCAATGCGCCGGTGATCGTTTTCGACGACGCCAATCTGGATGCGGCTGTGGCGGGCATTATGGCCTCCAAATTCCGCAACAGCGGCCAGACCTGCGTCTGCGCCAACCGCATCTACGTGCAGGACGGTATCTATGACCGGCTGGTGGATAAGCTGGTGGCGGCGGTCGAGCAACTGAAGGTCGGCGACGGCAGTCAGGCGGGCACCACTCAGGGCCCGTTGATTGACCAGGATGCGGTGGAAAAAGTGCAAAGTCACATCGACGATGCATTGATCAAGGGCGCGCAAATCGCTATCGGCGGCCAGCCGCACGAGCTGGGTCGAACCTTCTTCCAGCCTACGGTGGTGACCGGCGTGACGCAGAAAATGCGCTTCGCCAAAGAGGAAACCTTTGGCCCGGTGGCACCGCTGTTCCGTTTCCATGACGAGGCGGAAGCTATCGCCATGGCCAACGATACCGAGTTCGGTTTGGCCGCCTATCTGTTCACGCAGAACGCCTCGCGTCAATGGCGAGTGCCGGAGGCGTTGGAATACGGCATGGTCGGCATCAATACCGGGCTGATTTCCAATGAAGTGGCACCTTTTGGCGGCGTGAAGCAGTCAGGGCTCGGACGTGAAGGATCGCGTTACGGGATTGAAGAATATCTGGAGCTGAAATACCTGTGTATCGATGTGAGCTGTTAACCCCTGGGAAATTAACCAACCCCGGTGGCCAGCGCCGCCGGGAGCCAAAGGATGCTGCATGTCTTCTGAAAACATCTCTATTTCTCCGGCGCTTGCCGCCGGGGTGCGAACGCCTGCACCCGCCAAATCACTGAGTTTCCTCGAAGGGGTGGCGATGATTGTCGGCACCAACATTGGCGCCGGCGTGCTGTCCATCGCCTACGCCTCCAGTAAGGCCGGTTTTCTGCCGCTGTTGTTTTGGCTGGTGCTGGTGGGCAGTCTGACCACTATCACCATGCTGTACGTTGCTGAATCTACCCTGCGTACCCGTGCCCATCTGCAATTGAGCGGACTGGCGAAACGTTATGTCGGCGGTATCGGTGCCTGGCTGATGTTTGCTTCGGTTTGCGTTAACAGCATTGGGGCGTTGACCGCCTACATGAGCGGCAGCGGCAAACTGTTGCAGTCCCTGTTTGGCATTTCCCCGGCAATAGGCAGCCTGCTGTTTTTCGTGCCCGCCGCGGGGGTCTTGTACCTGGGATTAAAGGCGATTGGCCGCGGGGAGAAGTTTATCAGCATCGGCATGGTGGTCATGCTGAGTGCGCTGGTGGCGGCCACGCTGCTCAAAGACACCACCCAGATGCGCAACCTGCTGGACGGTGACTGGCGCTTTATGGTGCCGGTATTCAACGTGGTGGTGTTCTGTTTCTCTGCGCAGTATATCGTGCCGGAAATGGCGCGCGGTTTTTCGGACAAGCCGGAACAACTGCCCAAGGCGATTATGGTCGGAATGGCCGTGACCTTTGTGCTGCTGGCGGCGGTGCCGATGTCGGTGATTGCGCTCAGCGGGCTGAATAACATTTCTGACGTGGCGACCATTTCATGGGGCCAGGCGTTAGGGCAGTGGGCCTTCTTCTCCGCCAATATTTTTGCCCTGTGCGCGATGCTGACCTCTTACTGGGGCCTCGGCGGCAGCTTCCTGACCAATATTTTCGACCAGTTCAGGCTGGGCAACGACGAACAGCCAATGCGCCGTTTCGGCGTGCTGATGCTGGTGGTGCTGCCGCCGTTCGCGCTGGCCTACAGCGGGTTGGTGTCATTCGTTAACGCGCTCTATTTCGCCGGGGTTTTCAGCGGGGTGATTTTGTCGATTATGCCAATGCTGATCCTGCGTGGGGCGCGCAAGCATGGCGACCAGACACCGCGTTGGCAGTGTAACTGGATAACCCACCCGCTGTTGCAGATCAGCATCGTGTTGCTGTATCTGGCCAGTGCGGTGTATGCCATCGCGTCGCTGTTAGGCTATCTGCCCGCGGGATGGTGATTTGCCTTCCCTCAAGAAGTGATGTTATTTCTCAGTTGAGAACGGCGGCGTCGTGGCCGCCGATTTTTTATCACCCGCGCATTTTCTCTGGCAGCGCCAACCAGGCCTGCACGGAAGGCCGTTGCCACTGTTTGTGAGCGTAGTGGCGAATATTTTCCGGTACCGGATCGCCATGTATTACCAGCCGATTCAGCATCAAAGCCAAATCGGTGTCGGCAATGCACCATTCCCTGAACAGATTATCCTGGCCGTGACTCAGCAGCTTTTCGACGGCGGCAATCAACTTGTTGGCGGCACCCTGCGCGGCGTTGGACAGCGGAGGAAACTTGCCGTTAATGAACACTGCCTCGGTCGGCCGCTCGGCGCGTAGCTGTAGCAGATCGCTGCGCAGCCATGCCTGAACTTCGCGGGCTTTGGCACGGTGTTTTACATCGCGTGGGTACACCGGATGGGCAGGATGGATCTCATCCAGGTACTCATCAATCGCCGAGGACTCCGAAAGCTGAAACTCACCGACCACCAGCGTTGGCACCCGGCGCGTCAATGACAGGGCCGCGTAGGCCGGCTCATGGTTTTTCCCCTGCGACAAATCGACCGGCTTCACGGTGAAGGGAATGCCTTTTTCCGTCAGGGTGATAAACGCCGACATGGCATAAGGGCTGAAAAATTCGGCGTCGGTATAGAGTTCGGCAATCGGCTGAGACATTGGGTTTTCCTCAAGGCAAAGGGAGGCGAACTTTGATAATTGACGAGGAGTGGCTAAAGATCAATCTGTTAGCCGAAAGTTATTTTCGTAATGAAAAGCGCGGCGAGCGGCGACGCCTGGCGTTGTGATATATTTGTTGCCATTAAGTTGAATTTGGCAGCACGAAGTAACATGAAAATGCCGTTGTTGGAAAGAGTGAAAGTAGGGTGCGCACGTTTGTGGCCGCATCCATTGGCGGTGGGCAAAAAAGAGATTTTGCTTTCCAGCGTCGGTGCCGGGCTGGGGCTGATGATTGCCGGCTGGATCAGCCATTTTGTTCTGGGCGAGGTAAACCTGTGGTTTATCGCCCCGATGGGAGCATCGGCCGTATTGCTGTTTGGCGTGCCGAATAGCCCGTTGGCGCAGCCCTGGTCGATCGTGGGCGGCAATATGTCGGCGGCGGCAGTGGGGGTCAGCACCAGTTTGCTGATTGCCGACCCGGGGCTGGCTTGCGGGGTGGCGGCCGCACTGGCGATTGGCTTGATGTTTAAGCTGCGTTGCCTGCACCCGCCCGGTGGCGCGGTGGCGCTGACCGCCATTCTCGGTGGCCCGGGTATTCATCAACTGGGCTATAGCTTTGTGCTGTACCCGGTGCTGCTGAACTCGGTGCTATTGGCGCTGCTGGCTATAGTATTCAATAACCTGGCCGGGCGACGCTACCCGCACCCTTTGGCGCCGACCGAGGCGAAGCCGGCTAATCTGCCGATTGATGCGGTGTCTATCACCCGCGCCGATCTGCACGAGGCGCTGATGCAGGGCGAACTGTTTGATATCGACGAGGACGATCTGCAGGAAATCCTGCTGCGTGCCGAACAGCTAGCGCATCAACGCCAGAGCGGCACCGCCTGATTAAGCCAGCGTTTTGCGATAGAACACCACGCGCTCCGTTTCGCCAAAGCCCAACGCCGCATGCCGGCGCTGGGCTTTGAGATTGGCGATGTCGGTATTGGGCGCCAGCTCACCGCCCGCTGTTTGGTTCCGATTGGCAATGAAGTTCATATCTCTATTTTTAGCATGGTATTAGCTGGGGATATTATTGAGTGAAACGGAATTGAAAGGTGAGTTTTATTCCAGTGTCTCTGTTTTTTATCCATTACTTTATGTGAATAGTGATTTCTGCTCATCTTGGTTGTTGTATTGAATGAGAAGCGAATTGATAAGGTTTTATAGATCAAAAAATATGTACTAGCAGAGCATGAAATAATACCTAATTAAAATAAATATTGATCTACATGCCAAGAGTTTTATCGAGCCGTTGTTGCGAGTCATTTTTTGATGTAAGAGTGTTGTCACAATAGATAAGTTAAAGGCCGTGCCATGGATGGATTGGTTTTTATCGCGGGATTGGCGTTGTTATTGTGTCTGATAGTCTTGCCTATTTCGGTGGTTATATCGCTGGGACGAGGCAAGCGTAACCAATATGACATAGAGCAACTGACACTCACCGTAACCGAACTACGACAGCAGGTAGATTGCTTCACAAGCGCCAAAACTGAGCACTTACGACCGGACGGTGCACCTTTGAATCACCCTGTGTCGGCGGAGAAAACGGATTATGTTATGCCGAAGACTCCAGGTGCCATTGCTGATGTAGGTATTGCAGTACAAAAAATATCTCTTCCGACTGGTCAGGAACGTATTGAACCTGAAGCTCAGACCGCATCCTGGCTTCAGTCAAAGCCAATTCAGATCCTTGATGAGCCTGAAGCTCAGACCACAGCTTGGCTTCAGTCAAAGCCAATAGAGTCAAAACCTAAGGTTGATAACGATGAGGAGATAAAAGACCGTTTGTTCGGTGGACTATTTACTTGGTTCATGCAAGGTAATCCGCTAGCAAAACTAGGGATCATGCTGCTGTTCTTTGGGGTGGCTTATTTGCTGAAATACACCGTTGAACGAGACATGTTACCCATAGAGTTCAGACTGATAGGGGCAGCCGCCACAAGCGGGATACTACTATGGTTTGGTTGGCGCCTACGTCTTAAACGAAACTTGTATGCGTTGATCTTGCAAGGGGGAGCCATTGGGACCCTCTATATCACCGTGTTTGGCGCATTTCGGCTTTACCAGCTTTTGCCGCATATGTTGGCGTTTGGGCTGATGTTGGTCATCTGCGCTGCTAGCGTGGGTTTAGCTGTATTACAACGCGCACCTAGCCTAGCGATACTTGCCAGTTTTGGTGGCTATCTTTCACCTCTGCTGCTTTCCACCGGTAGTGCAAATTATGTCGCGCTATTCTCTTATTATTTGTTGCTCTCACTGGGTATTTTAGCCATCAGCATTTGGCAGTCGTGGCGGCCGCTTAACCTTCTGGGTTTTATTTTCACATTTGGCATTGCCGGGGTTCGGGGTGTTAATCATTACTCTCATGAATATTATCTGGTGTGTCAACTTCTCCTAATTGCCAATATTATGATTTTTGGCGTGCTTTGCCTTGCTTTAGCCCTACGCTCAAAATTATCTGACAAAGACGAGATGGTTATTGATAGTGTGCTGTTGTTTGGCACACCGCTGATAGGTTTTGGTATTCAGTATTGGATCACTCGCCAGTGGGAGTTTGGCCCGGCATTTTCTGCGCTTGGCTTTGGTTTATTATATTTGCTTCTGGCTTGGGTTGCATTGAAACGCCATTTATCTACAGGAAAGGTGTTGGCGATTTCTTGGTTAGCGTTGGGGTGTGTGTTTACCACACTGGCTATTCCACTAGCGTTGTCAGCGCAGTGGACATCAATGGCCTGGGCTTTGGAAGGGGTTGGAATTCTATGGCTTGGCCGTATGCAGCAGCAAATCCGCGTAAGCCTCAGTGGTTCCGGATTATTGGTACTGGCGTTGGTTTCTGCTGTAGTAGCTTGTCATGCCGGCGTGTCGACACTGTCCTTCACCCTGGTATTCGCTGTATTAGCCTTCACCTGGCTCGTAGTGGCATTTATTTGGCGTGAATGGGAGTCGGCAGCAGAAGTCGGATCGAGTATCAGCTGGATTTTCCTGTTCGGAGGGATCTGTCTCTGGTTAGTCTGTCTTTTGGGTTTTGTCGCACGCTTGCTCTTGGTAGCCGATCAAACTGCTCTCCTGGCATTGGTATTAGTGACGTTATCTGTGGCGGCTTGGCGTTACGCGGCGCAAAGAATGGCGTGGTTTGAATTGGGCTACAACGTCTGGCTGCTATGGCCAGCAATGTTGGCCACGTTGTTTTTCCAAATGAGGTCTTGGGATTCATTGTTGGCATCCGGTTGGTTAAACCTTGTATGGCTGATGGCCTTGCCATTGGCGTATTGGTTGTTGAAACGAGATGCCAGTTCCTTGCGGTTACCTTATCTGGAGCAAGGTTTGCATCTTTCGCTGTTCTGGATGGTGTTGTTAGCTCTGGGTTATGAGGTATTTTGGCGTACTGCGCGTTTGCCATGGGGAATGGATGAATGGCGTTTTGGCCTGCAGGTGAGCGTTATCTCACTGATCATTTTGGCCACACATAGCGCGCTTCGCAGACAATATTGGCCGTTTGTAGCACACCGGCGACTTTATGGCGGTATTGCCCTTGCCCCACTAATCATATTAACCCTCTTGTTCTTGTTTATAGGCAACATGTCTGATGGTGTTAGTGCCGATTGGCTGTATTTACCTTTGTTAAATCCATTAGAGGAAGGAGCTGGTTTCGCATTTTTGGCAATGGTTACCCAAGGGATGTTTGTCCGTACGGAATTCCCCCAACACCGTTCCAGAATGAGGCTTGCACTGTTGCTATTTATCGTTGCCGTTTTGTTTTGGTGGGGTAATGGCATACTGCTTCGGATATTGGCTTTTTACGCAAAAATTGCCTGGCGGGGGGATGCACTCTGGGCTTCTCACCTGGTTCAGACATCGTTCTCGTTAATCTGGATGCTAGCTGCGTTGATTACTATGCTGTGGTCAACTCGCCATCAACGGCGTGAGGTGTGGTTCAGTGGGGCCGGTTTGTTAGGTGTTGTTATCCTTAAACTGATCTTTGTGGACAGTGCGCAGCACGGGGGATTGGCTCGTGCGGTTTCGTTTATCGGTGTAGCGATACTGGTTTTGATCGTGGGATATTTTTCTCCACTTCCCCCAAAAACGAAGAACAAGAAGGGATTCAATATGGATAGTGAGCGAGGGAATGTATGAATATAAAAATAACTAGCCGGTTATTTTGTGTTTTTTTTTGCCTGGCCGGGACGGCACAGGCTCAACAGAGCCCGATTAGCGAAAAAACTCAAGATTTCGCATATGGTTTGCCGTTAACGACCGAAAGTCGGGATCCGTTTTTCCGAATTGAACTGCCAGAGGCGGTTTATACCGAAACGGTGTGGCCGGATATGCGTGACGTTCGGGTGTTCAATAGCCAGGGGCAATCAGTAGCGTTTGCGCTGACAGCGAATACGATTACTCAGAGTGACAGTCAGACTTACTCTCTTAGGCTGTTTCCGATGAAGAGTAAAAAGACGACTCTGCTGGAGCAAGAGGTAATTTCGTTAAAATCGGTCGGGGGGGTAGAAATTATATTGCCGATTGATAGCGACCAACAAATGGGTAACGCCTATTTGTTGGAGGTGCCTCAGTACGATGGTAGCAGTCCATCCCTTACCCAGTTAAAGCTGACCTGGGAGCGTCAGCCTGAAAATTGGCAGTCACGTGTGAGCATTATGTACAGCCATGATTTAAATGAATGGATGAGTGGTGTTGATGATGCGCCTTTGATGGATTTAGTATCCAGTACCGATCGGCTGTTGCTGAATACTATTGATCTTGATAATGGCAGGTATTATTCCCAAATTCGTTACTTATTATTGGTGTTCAACGATGATCAAATGGCTCCGGGCCTGAAAATCCTTTCCGCGGAGGGGATTGCTGCTTCTCATCGAACGGATCAACAAAGGATCACCTTGCCGTTCAGCTCGAAAGCCATTTCGACGAGCGAAGCTGAATATACCTGGTCAAATCCTCAACCGCTTAACAATATCAGCGTGCGGCCTACACAAAGCAATACTGTATTACCACTTGAGATTGAATACCGTAGTAAAGCGAATGACCGTTGGCAGCCTTTGGTTAAGCGGGTCGTTTACTCGGTGAATGATCGCACTGCTGAAGCGATCCCACTGAAGGATTTGTTGGTGCAAGGCATCCGCTTGAAGGGGATCAACCAACAATGGAATGATCATATGCCAGAGGTTGTAGCGGAACGAGACAGAAAAACGATAATTTTCAATGCTCAAGGAACGCCTCCTTTCCTACTGGCGTGGGGAAATAAAGCGGCTCAGCATCAGGCTATCTCGTTAGATGAGCTGATCCCTGCTGCATTACGAAAATCAGTGTCTGTTAAAGACCTGCCATTGGTGGGGTTTCAATCCAGGGTCATTCTGGGGGGAAACGAGCGTTTGAATGCGATGGATGCCAGTGAGGTTATTAGCGCGTGGAAAAAAGGCCTGCTTTGGTTACTGTTAGTGTTTGGGGCCGGGGCGCTGCTGTTGCTCGCCTTGCAGGTGTGGAAAGAGGTACGGCATACCCCTGAGTAAGGAGATGGTTCGCCCATTTTTAAATGGCGAATTTCAATGTTAATTAACCTCCAGAGAGTGACGTGGAACGAGCGTTACTCTCTGGCGATTTATCTGGCGCAAGTCTGAAGCCTATTTCGCCGATTATTTTTTTCTGAAACCACAAAACAAAAAAGGACTTAGTCAGTTTCCTGTCTAAGCCCTTCTGAATTTGGTGGCCCCTACTGGACTTGAACCAGTGACCAAGCGATTATGAGTCGCGTGCTCTAACCAACTGAGCTAAGGGGCCAAGCGGCGAGATTATACGGCAATCCTTCGACGCAGGTCTACAGTTAACCATCCGTATGTTGCTTTTATGCGCAGTTCTAGCCTGTTGTAATTACTGGCGGATTTTGCGATAACCGCTGTAAATCCCCTTTAATGGACTCCCGACCCCTATGGAACTCCTGGCGCCAAACCTGCGGGTGGTGTTTTGCGGCATCAACCCCGGCCTCTCCTCCGCCCACCAAGGCTACCCTTTTGCCAACGGCAGCAACCGCTTCTGGAAGGTGGTGCATCAGGCCGGCTTTACCGAACGTCAACTGGCGCCCGAACAGTGGCAACAGCTGCAGGATACCGGCTGCGGCATCACCGCGCTGGTGGCACGGCCAACGGTCGCGGCCAGCGAAGTGACGCGTGACGAATTGCTCAGCGGCGGCGAGGCGTTAAAAGAAAAAATCTTGCGCTATCAGCCGCGCGCATTGGCTGTTTTGGGCAAGCAGGCGTTCAGCAGCGCCTTTGGGGTGAAAAATGCGGCCTGGGGCCGTCAAGAGATGACGATCGGCAAAACTGAGGTTTGGGTATTGCCGAACCCCAGCGGATTGAATCGTGCCACGCTGGAGCAGCTTACAGAGAGTTATCGCGAGCTGTTTCTGGCATTGAAATAATCTGAGAGGGAGTTGCAGGATGAAAGCGATGATTAAAGCGGGATTGGTCGCTCTGCTGTTGGCAAGCGGCGTTGCCCATGCGGGCAACAGCGTGCAGGAACTGAAGAACAAAAATAACGTGCTGGAGTTTTATCAGCAGGGGCTAAATAACAAGGATTTTGCCGCGGCACGGCCCTTTCTGGGTGACGAGTACAAACAGCACAATCCCAATGCGCAGGATGGGGTGGAAGGGTTCCGCAAGTTTGTCGAGCTGCTCAAAGCGCGTTACCCCGATTCTCACAGCGAAATCAAACAGGCATTTGTCGACGGCAACTATGTGATTTTGCATGTAGAGACCAGCGGACGAGAAAAGGGCAAGACGGCCGCGATTATCGATATTTTCCGGCTTGATGACGCAGGCAAAATCGTGGAGCACTGGGACGTGACCCAACCGGTGCCGGAGAAAACCGCCAGCGGCAACAGCATGTTTTAGGCAATAAAAAACCCCGGCGAGCCGGGGTTTTTTGTCAACAGCTGAACCTTAGTCGTCCAGGAAGCTGCGCAGCACTTCGGAACGGCTTGGGTGGCGCAGTTTACGCAGTGCTTTGGCTTCGATCTGACGAATACGCTCACGGGTAACGTCGAACTGTTTGCCCACTTCTTCCAGCGTATGGTCAGTGTTCATGTCGATGCCGAAACGCATACGCAGCACTTTCGCTTCACGGGCAGTCAGGCCGGCCAATACGTCGTGCGTTGCGGAGCGCAGGCTTTCCGAGGTGGCAGAATCCAGCGGCAGCTCGAGAGTGGTATCCTCGATGAAATCGCCCAGATGTGAATCTTCATCATCACCGATCGGCGTTTCCATGGAGATCGGCTCTTTGGCGATCTTCAGCACTTTGCGGATTTTGTCTTCCGGCATCAGCATGCGTTCAGCCAGCTCTTCCGGCGTCGGTTCGCGGCCCATCTCTTGCAGCATCTGGCGCGAAATACGGTTGAGCTTGTTGATGGTCTCAATCATATGCACCGGAATACGGATGGTACGCGCCTGGTCGGCGATAGAACGGGTGATAGCCTGACGGATCCACCAGGTGGCGTAAGTCGAGAACTTATAACCACGACGGTATTCAAACTTGTCTACCGCTTTCATCAGACCGATGTTGCCTTCCTGGATCAGATCCAGGAACTGCAGGCCGCGGTTGGTGTATTTCTTGGCGATAGAAATAACCAGACGCAAGTTCGCTTCAACCATCTCTTTCTTCGCACGGCGGGCTTTCGCTTCACCGATAGACATGCGGCGGTTGATGTCCTTCACCTGCTCGATGGTCAAGCCGGTCTCTTCTTCGATCTGACGCAGTTTCTGCAGGCTGCGTTGCACGTCTTCGGCGACGTCTTTCAGCTTCTCTGACCATGGCTTGGCCATTGCCAGCGCCGCTTCGAACCAGGTGGTGCTGGTTTCGTTGCCGGCGAACAGAGTGACGAAGTTTTTCTTCGGCATTTTGCACTGTTCAACGCACAGCTTCATGATGATACGTTCTTGAGTACGAACGCGGTCCATCATGGTACGCATGCTGTTGACCAGGAAGTCGAACTGTTTTGGCACCAAGCGGAACTGCTTGAACACTTCAGACAGCTTCAGAATTTCTTCTGCTGCGCTGGCGTGGCTGCGGCCGTTCTTTTTGATGACGACACGAGTCGCTTCGTACTGATCGCGCAGGTCGGCGAATTTCTGACGGGCCAGCTCAGGATCGATGCTGTTGTCGTCTTCTTCTTCGTCTTCATCTTCTTCTTCGTCGTCGTCGTTCTGCTCTTCGGTAGACAGCTCAGAACCCACGTGGGTAGCGGTAGGGGCGATGTCCTCTTCCGCATTAGGATCGACGAAGCCGGTGATCAGATCGGACAGGCGAGCTTCGCCCGCTTCGACGCGATCGTATTGTTCCAGCAAATAGGTAATGGCTTCCGGGTACTCGGCAACCGAGCACTGCACCTGGTTGATGCCGTCTTCAATGCGCTTGGCGATGTCGATTTCGCCTTCGCGCGTCAGCAGTTCAACGGTCCCCATTTCGCGCATGTACATGCGCACCGGGTCGGTGGTACGGCCGATTTCAGACTCAACGCTGGACAATACCTGAGCGGCAGCTTCTTCCGCATCTTCGTCCGTGCTGTTTGAGTTTTCAGCAAGCAATAGGTCGTCGGCGTCCGGTGCTTCTTCCAGAACCTGGATGCCCATGTCGTTAATCATCTGGATGATGTCTTCGATCTGGTCGGAGTCGACGATATCTTCCGGCAGATGGTCATTGACCTCAGCATAGGTCAGATAGCCTTGCTCCTTACCACGGGTGACAAGTAGCTTTAGCTGTGACTGCGGGTTTTGCTCCATAAGACGGTATCCACACTTCAGAGTATTTGGGTTGGTGTCGGTCGGCGAAACCGCCAACAATAGCATTTGGGGCGTTTTTGTTGTTGCCGCGGCCCACTGTGGCGGCATATTGCAGGGCTCTGCCCTCGCATTTATCGGCACTTAAGCCGTTTGGTATTCAGTTTTTCTTCGCCAGCACCTGATTCAAAGAACGGACTTCTTCACGTTCTTCCGGGCTGAGGCCATGGGTTCTGGCCTGTGCGATCAATGTCTCCAGCCGCTGTTCCAGTACCGAGTCGTACAGGCTGGCTAAAGTATCCAAAAAAGTCTGTTCAACCATATCCTCAACGATCATATGGTTCCATGTTGCCAAGGTTTCAAGCTGTTGGCTCAATTTGTTGTCGCGATACTGCTCCAACAGTTGGCCGGTTGTCAGCCCTGGCTGAGCCAGACAGGTCTGCACCAGCTCGACAAACAGCGGCAAACCCGCCTGTTTGGTCTGCTCCAATCCCTCAAGCGAAGGGATAAGTGTAGCCAGTTGCGGATTTTGTACCAGTAACCCTATCAGTATACGCATGGTTGTGCGTTTTAGCTGGGGCGCCTGATAAGTATTCGCATTTTCGGCTTGCTTGGGCATCAGCTTGTCCAACTGGCTGTCGTCCAGCAAACCCAGCTTGCTGCCGAGCTGTTGGCGCAGGTACAAGCGCAACGTTTCGCCCGGCACCTGAGTAATCAGCGGCAGTGCCAGCGTGCTCAGCTTGGCGCGGCCGTCCGGGCTGCTCAGGTCTACCTGCGGCATCAGGGTTTCGAACAGGAAAGTGGAAAGCGGCTGCGCCTGCTCCATTCGCTGTTCGAAGGCCTCTTTGCCTTCTTTGCGTACCAATGTGTCCGGGTCTTCGCCGTCGGGCAAAAACATAAACCGCAGTTGACGCCCGTCATTGAGATAGGGCAACGCGGTTTCCAGTGCACGCCATGCCGCTTCGCGACCGGCTCTGTCACCGTCATAGCAACAGACAACGTTGTCGGTGGCGCGGAACAGCAGCTGAATATGTTCGGCCGTTGTCGAGGTGCCAAGCGAGGCGACGGCATAATCGATGCCGTATTGCGCCAGCGCCACCACGTCCATATAGCCTTCCACTACCAGCAATCGCTGCGGGGTAGGGTGGCTCTGTTGCGCTTCATACAGGCCGTACAGCTGACGACCTTTGTGGAAAACTTCGGTTTCCGGTGAGTTCAGGTATTTCGGCATGCCGTCACCCAATACGCGTCCGCCAAAGGCGATCACTCGCCCGCGTTTGTCGCGGATAGGGAACATTACGCGCTCACGGAAACGATCGTACGAGCGTCCTTGATCGTTAGTCACCAGCATGCCTGCATCGTTCAATGCCAGGCGTGACTCGGCGTCACGACCAAAACGCTTTAATGCGTTATCCCAACCGGCAGGTGCAAAACCGATGGCGAAATGACGGATAACGTCGTCACTCAGCCCGCGCTGTTGCAGATAATTGCGCGCCGGCGTGCCGGAGGACTGATGCAGTGACTGTTGATAGAACGCGCTGAGCTGTTCCATCAGTTGATACAGGCTTTGACGCTGATGGCGTTCGATTTGCGTCGGTCCGGAACCCGCCTCGTAAGGCACTTCCAGTCCGTGCATGGTGGCCAGCTCTTCGATGGTTTCGACAAACTCGAGCCTGTCGTAATTCATCAGAAAGTCGACGGCGTTACCGTGCGCACCACAACCAAAGCAGTGGTAAAACTGCTTTTCGCCATTAACCGTAAATGAAGGCGTTTTTTCGTGGTGGAACGGACAGCACGCGTGATAGTTCTTGCCCTGCTTCTTGAGCTTTACCCGGGCATCGATCAGATCGACGATGTCGGTGCGAGCCAGCAAGTCATTGATAAATACGCGCGGAATTCGTCCAGCCATAAGCCCTTACTTTACTAGCCTATAAACGAGAACAAGCCGCGCATTCCTTTCGGAAAGCACGGCCTTCGTATGCAACTACTCGGTCTGCGCGATTTTTAAAATCAGAAATTCACGCGGCGGGGTTGCCCCCGAAGAATTAATACAGACGAGTGCGGCGTGCGTTTTCGCGAGCCAGTTTCTTCGCGTGACGTTTCACAGCAGAAGCTTTAGCGCGCTTACGTTCGGTAGTCGGTTTTTCATAGAACTCACGACGACGAACTTCAGCCAGAACGCCCGCTTTTTCGCAAGAGCGTTTGAAACGACGCAGAGCAACGTCAAATGGCTCGTTTTCACGTACTTTAATTACAGGCATGTGCCTCTCACCTCAATAAAATTCGGTTTGCTGCTGGCCAAGCGCCAGCAATTTCAAAATGGTGCGGAATTTTACTTCAACGGATGCTGCTTTGTAAAGCACCACAGCAAATTGAAACCTGCGGCCACCCTGGTAAAACATGCGCAATTTTGCATCGGGCGCTGATTATAGACTAATCAGAAAAAAATGCTCGTTTTTAATCAAATCGGCATTTGTGGCTGTAATCATCAACATAGCCCAATAATGGTGACAAGCGTGCGCCACGCTGGCGGTAAACAGGCTCGATTGTGCTAAACTGGCGGCCGCACGTGAATGATGGGAAATGTAATGCGAGTACTGGGCATAGAAACCTCCTGCGATGAAACCGGAATTGCAGTGTATGACGATCAGGCCGGTTTATTAGCCAACCAATTGTACAGCCAGGTGAAGCTGCATGCCGACTACGGCGGCGTGGTGCCGGAGCTGGCCTCCCGCGATCACGTGCGCAAAACCGTGCCGTTGATTCAGGCGGCATTGAAGGAAGCGAACCTGACCGCGGCGGATATCGACGGCGTTGCCTACACCGCCGGGCCGGGCCTGGTGGGGGCGCTGCTGGTCGGAGCCACCATTGGCCGCGCACTGGCGTTTGCCTGGAATGTGCCGGCGGTGCCTGTGCATCATATGGAAGGCCACCTGCTGGCGCCGATGCTGGAAGATAACCCGCCGGCGTTCCCGTTTGTCGCGCTGCTGGTGTCTGGCGGGCATACGCAGCTGATCAGCGTGACCGGTATCGGCGAATATGAACTGCTGGGCGAATCGGTCGACGATGCGGCCGGGGAAGCTTTCGACAAAACCGCCAAGCTGCTTGGGCTGGACTACCCTGGCGGGCCGATGCTGTCGAAGATGGCGCAACAGGGCACGGCGGGGCGTTTCACCTTCCCACGCCCGATGACCGACCGGCCAGGGCTGGATTTCAGCTTCTCCGGGCTGAAGACCTTTGCCGCCAATACCATTCGCTCCAACGGCAATGACGATCAGACGCGTGCTGACATAGCCCGGGCGTTTGAAGATGCAGTGGTGGATACGCTGGCGATCAAATGCAAACGCGCGCTGGAACAAACCGGCTTTAAGCGCCTGGTGATGGCCGGTGGCGTCAGCGCCAACCGTACGCTGCGAACCAAGCTGGCAGAAATGATGCATAAGCGCGGCGGTGAAGTGTTTTACGCCCGACCGGAGTTCTGCACCGATAACGGCGCGATGATCGCTTACGCAGGCATGGTGCGGCTGAAAAGCGGCGCTAATCCGGAGCTGAGCGTTTCGGTACGGCCGCGCTGGCCATTGGCTGAGCTGCCTGCCGTCTAATTGGCCTGGACATTGCCATAGCCAAACAAAAGGCTCCCTCGTGGGAGCCTTTTCAGTTTTCAGTCAGGCAATACGCCAACCTTTGGTTCTGTGCCGCTGAGTCAGGAAATGCGCGTAGCGTCCCCCCAGGGCTTCAAGCTGGGCATGGGTTCCGCGTTCAGCAATTTCACCGTCTTGCAGCACCAGGATTTGATCGGCCATCGCTACCGTCGACAGCTGGTGCGCAATGACAATCAACGTCTTCTTGCCGCGCAGCTGTGCCAGGGTGTCGGCAATGATCGCTTGATTCTCGGGATCCAGTGCCGCAGTCGCTTCATCAACCAGCAGAACAGGGGCGTCTTTAATCAGCGCGCGGGCGATAGAAATACGCTGGCGCTCGCCGCCGGAAAGCCGTGCGCCGCCTTCCCCTACCGGGGTGTCCAGCCCCTGGGGCAGCCGTTCGATGATTTCCGCTGCCCCGGCTTGTTCGATGGCCATCAACACTTCCTCATCGCTGGCCGTCGGCTTACCCAGACGGATGTTTTCGCCAATGCTGCCTTGGAACAGGTAGGTATTTTGGAAAATCTGGCTGATCTGATCCGTCAATTGTTCGTTAGGGATCTGGCGTACGTCGGCTCCGCCAATCATCACTGCCCCGCCGGTGACGTCAAAGAAACGCGCAATCAAACGAACCAGGCTGGTTTTACCCGAGCCGGATGCGCCAACCAGTGCGGTCATGGTGCCGGGTTCAACCTTAAAGCTGACCCCGCGCAGTACGGCAGCCTGTTCTGGCGAATAGCTGAACGAAACATCGCGCAGCTCCAGCGAGCCGTCATGTGGCCGTTGTGCCTGTTGAGGTTCGGGCAAGGGGGTAATGGCTAAAATTTCGCTGACGGCATTTAACTGGCCGCGGGCGTTTCGCAGGGCTTCGCCATAACTGGCAACGTCCAGCAACGGGTCGATAAAGCGGCTAACCAGCATCAGGGCGATCACCGTCCCCACGGCGCTACCGATAGCCGGCAGGTTCCCCTGAGAATGGCTCAGCAGCGTGGCTCCGGTGACCAAGAGGGTGGCAAACACCAGTTGCACTACCCAGGAGTTGAGCACCACAGAGGCCGTGGAGATATAAATAAGCCGTTTGCCTGACTGATACTGCCGATCGATGGCCTGCTCAAGGAAGCGGGTCCCGCCGCCTTCGCCATTGAAGGCGCGCAGTACGGACTGTGCCTGAGCAAACTCCACCATACGTTGGCTGGTGTGGGCGGATGCCTGATGGAAGGCTTCGTCAGCCTGGGTACCGAGCCGCGCTGAGAGCAGGAAAATACCGGCAATCAGGGGGAGGGCCGCCAGCGCCAGCAGCCCCATTTGCCACTGCAGGGTGCAGAGCGCTATCACCAGCACCAGCGGCGTGACGACACCGCTGACGATCGGTGTAAAAAGGTGCGCCGGGAGTTGCGCCACATCCATCATCCCCTGAGAAACCACATGACTGAGTCGCGCCGTATTATCAGGAGTGAACCAGCCGATAGGCAAGGTAGCCACATGGTCGCCAATGCGTTGACGGGCGGTCAGTAACAGCGATGAACCTACGTTCATGCCGGCGAAATCGACGCGCCTGCGCAACAGCCAGCTCAAAAGTACGCCGGCGAAAAGCGCTATCAGCCAACCGGCCGCCGTGTAGACTTCACCTTGCAGCAGATAGCCGACAATAGGCACCAAGGTGGTGACCGTCAAACCGCAACACACACCGTAAAGCGCGGCCATGCCGATATAACGACGGAATATGGGAGCATCGTTGCCGAGCAACTGCATAAATGTTTTTAACATGGTTGATCCGCCTGTTTCGTCATGTTTTCGTAACCCCCCGCAGCCCAGAGGCGAGCATAGCGGCCTTGGCCGGCCAACAACTCAGCATGGTTGCCTTGTTCGCGGATCGTGCCGTCCTCAAGCACAACGATATGATCGGCGTGCATGATGGTGTCTAACCTATGGGCAATCACCAGTAACGTACGATTTTTGGCAAAGTTGGAAAGGGCTTCCTGAATCAGGTATTCGTTCTCCGCATCAGCGGCGGCGGTGGCTTCATCCAGTACCAAAATCGGTGGGTTCAACAGTACGGCGCGCGCAATGCTTACGCGCTGCTGTTCACCCCCGGAGAGTTTTGCATCCTCCCCGACTACCGAGTCGTAGCCCTGTGGCAAGCTCAGGATATGATCGTGAATATTGGCTGCCCTGGCGGCGGCTTCGATTTCTTGCATGCTGGCATTGGGGCGACCCAACGCAATATTTTCTCGCAGGCTGGCGTGGATCAGCTTCACTTCCTGCAACACGAAACCAATGTGTTGATAAAGCTGGGTCGAGCTCATTTCGCGCAGATCGACGCCGCCAAGCGTGATGCGCCCCTGCGTCGGATCGAAGAAGCGCAACAGCAAGCGTGCCAGAGTGGATTTGCCCGCACCGGATGGGCCGACGATGGCGGTTACGCTGCCGGGTTTCAGGCTGAGGTTGATGTCTGCCAGCACGTGACTGTCACTATTGTAGGAATAACCGGTTTGTTCGAAACGGATCTCCGCGTCTTTCAGCATTGGCTGCACTTCCGGCTGCGTGAGGATCGGCGTGTCCAGCAGCGATTGTATGCGCTCCGCCGCCCCTGTGGCATTACGCAGGCCGTGGGTAATAAAGCCCATTAGCAGCAGCGGGGCGGAAATACCCGGTGCGACCAGGGCGAACGGCAAGACGTTAAGCGGTTCAAGCCAGCCCAGTGCCACAAACAAGGTACCGAAAACCAACACCACCCCCAATACGGTCACCGGAGCAACGATGGCATTCGCCAGCGCGATGGTCTTGATCACCGGGCTCATGGTACGGGTGAATATCTGGGTAAAGGAGGCGATCGCTTTACGGTAGCTGCTGTGCGCTTTGCCGCCGCCGCTGAAGGTCTTGATCACCGGGATGCCGTTAACGAATTCGGCTACGACATTATTGATACGGCCTAATCCCTTAACAAACTCGCCCATATGGGGCGCCCCGGCTTTCTGAGCCCTGCCGAAAATGAAGAAGAACAGGAAGAAAGGAATGATCGAGACGATCGCCATCCGCCAGTCCATGACGAACATGTAGATAACCGAGATCAGCATCGCGCCGATTGTGCGTCCCAGCGTGGTGAAAAAGTGGGCGGTGAGATCGTGCAGGGTGCCAATATCGTCCTGCATCGCCTGTTTCACTTCGCCTGAGGCACGGTCGCTAAACCACCCCAAGGGCACCTGTGCCAGACGCCGGGCCGCCGTAATGCGCAGGCCATGGGTAATGCGGTTATCGGCCAGGTGTGCGAGCACTTCGGCCAGGGTGACAATGATTAAGCCGACAAACAGGCTGACCAGGCAGACGACGACGCTGTCGCCAATCCCACCCGCCGCCAGCAACGGAGTAGCGGCTCCTGTTTGTTCCTGATGACCCAAAACAATGACGGCAATATGGGCAATGCCCGCCAACGGCACCAGCGTGAATATTGTGCCGATAGCTGCCAGTACCCCGGCGACAATAAGGCTCCCACGTATAGGCCGCAGCAGTCGCCCGATAGGACCAGGCTTACCGGCCCCCGTTTGATGACTACTCATAATAACTCCCCTGAGGAATATAAATAAGGATTCTTGGCCAAGATTGGCCAAGAAATAGAGTGGCGAAAATTAAACGCCATAATTAAAGCACGACATGTAGCTCAATATAATTTCGGAAGAATAGGGCTGTAATATTTGTTATTACCAATGCAAGGTTAATGTGGTGAGGATTTGCCGTTCCGCACCCCATGAACAGGTATTGTTGGTAAAGCAAGAGGAAACATAGTGCTTATCAAAAAGATTATTTACGTTTAAAGCAATTTCTGCGTTTTCCAGTCCAGGGATATCATCCAGTTGATATTTTATGGCGGTATCAAAAACCGTATAGCTCGGGACTTTGAAATTATTCCCATCGTCACCCGGGGTGCTTGACACATAACGTGCGCCACCGCCGAGGCTCAGCCCATTTAGCCAGCCTTGATTAAAGGTGTAATCGGTCCACAAATTAGCCATATGTTTAGGCACCATGGCTGGAGTATGGCCATTATTACCGGAGTTATCGCGGAACTCAGCATGAGTATAGGTATAGCTTGCGATTAAATTAAGGTTATAGGTGAGTGCGGCCTTACCTTCAATTTCAATCCCGCGAGAGCGGATTTTGCCTTCCTGCACATTGTAATAAGGGTTAAGGGCATCACGGCGTAAATTATTGTCTTTGGTCAGTTGGAATGCGGCGATAGAGGCAGAAACCGGTGCGTTATCAGGGATGAATTTAATCCCTGCTTCATATTGCTTCCCTCGGGAAGGTTTGAAAGCCTGGCCTGATAAACTGTTGCCGCTATTGGGTTCAAATGACTCGCTATAGCTCACGTAAGGTGCGATGCCGTTATTGAAAACATAGTTAACGCCGCCACGCCAGGTGAATTCATTATCCGTGATGCTGGATGAGGATTCCGCGCCCGTCATATTACTGCTTTCATGGGTTTTTACGACGCTGTGATCAAAGCGGCCGCCCAGCGTGAATACCCAGTTCTGCCATTCGGCCTGATCCTGCAGATAAGTGCCTAACTGGTGGTTTTTGTTAATCGTATGGGTGTCGCCAAAATAAAGCACATCATGGTTGCCATACTGCGGGTTCACCAGATTGAGCGGCGCGGCAGAGCCCATCTTGTTTTGCAGATCGTTGCGCAGCTGCGAATAGTCGATCCCCATCAACAGGGTGTGGCGCCAACTGCCGGCGTTCAATTTCCCTTCCAGCCGGGTATCGGTGGTTAACCCATTCAATCTCTCGTCGCTGACCATGGTTGCGCGGGACAAGGTGGTGCCGTATTGCTGGGGTGCCACTCCCATGCAGGTCATTGGGTTGCACAGGCCGTTGCCATAGATGCTGCGCCAGTTGACCTTGGTATGCTGATAGCGGACGGCCTGATGGAAGGACCAGGTATCGTTGAAGGCATGATCAAGCTGATAGCCCACCGTGCGCTGCTGGCGTTCGAAACGGTTATAGCTGGGCTCGCCCTCGTTAAACGAAGGAGACAATTTGCCGAATTCGCCGGAAGTCAAAGTTCCTTCGCTTGGCAGCCAGCCGTAATAACCGGTGCGTGGCTCGTTTTGCAAAGACAGCTGAAATAACAACGATGTTTTATCCGACGGCTGCCAAAGCAAAGAAGGCGCAATGGCATAGCGTTTTTCGCGCTCGCCCTTTTGCTGGCTGTGCGCTTCGTAATAATTACCGGTTAAGCGGTAAGCCAATGCTTCTTCATCATCAAGAGCGTCGCTGAAATCGAATTGGGTTTTCCATTCGTGATGGTTGCCGGCCTGCAGTTGTAATTCATGCAATGGCTGCTTTTGTGGACGCTTGCTGACGCTGGAAATAACGCCGCCGGGGTTACTTTTGCCATACAGCACCGAGGCCGGACCGCGCAAAACTTCTACCCGCTGTAAAAAATACGGATCCACTTTGCTGTCGGCATACATATCCCCTTGTAATTTCAAACCGTCCAAATAGATATTCTGGCTGACGTTATTGAATCCCCGGATCATGACGCTATCAAATATGCTCGAACTGCCGCTGTTGCCTGTCATTACACCCGGCGTATAGCTGAGCGCATTTTTAATGGTGGCTGGGCGTTTGGTTTGTAATTCTTCTTGCGTAATAACGGAAATAGACTGGGGAGTTTTGATTAATGGGGTGCTGGTTTTTGTTGCCGTAACGCTTTGTTTGGCGGCATAGGTTCCATTGGATCCTATGGCTTCTTCTGCCGTATTTCCCTCGCCGTAAACGGTAATGACACTTTCGTTTTCCCCTGCGGCATAAGCCAATGAACTGGTACATATTCCTGCCAGCAGCATAAAAAGGTTAGGCTGTTTTATTATCAGGCGCCGAATAGTCTTCATAGGCATTTTATTGATGATCCATCTTTAGGGAATGACAATATTTAATTGTCGCTAATGATAATCATTAGCGATGGGGCCATTTGGCAATTCATGCGATTTTGAAAGAGGGATATTATTACTGCAGAGGCGTTACTCTGGCGGGAAAACGCAATATATTCACGACGATAGAGTGATAACTCAAAAAAACGGGCACCGTGGGGAACAGAAACCGGGTTAATTCGGGGCAGGCTGACCTGCCCTGGCGTTATGAGTTACTCTTCTTTTTGGTTTCCTGCTCAACCGCTTCAGGCTTTTTCTTGCGGAATTTGCCCCAAATTTTTCCTTCCTGGCCACGCCAAAGGCGCTGAATGTTGTCGTGGTGCCGCATCAGGATCAGGCATGACAGCATGGCTACCGGGAAGGTGAACTGCGGTTTGAACCACCAAACGTAGAAGGGGGCAATAAGCGCGCTGACAATCGCGCCCAGCGAAGAGTAACCGCTGAGCAACACGGTCAGCAACCAGGTACCGGTCATCAGGCCGGTCAGATCCCAGCCTATCGGTGCTATGGCACCAAATGCCGTTGCCACGCCCTTGCCGCCACGGAAATGGAAGAACACCGGATAGATGTGCCCAACGCAGGCGGCAATTGCCGTCAGCCCCAGGTACAGCGGCGGGACATTAAGCTTGTATGCCAGCCAGACGGGCAGCATTCCTTTGAGAATATCGAAAACCAGCACCGCCGCCGCCGCCAGGCGACCGCCGATGCGCAGGACGTTGGTAGCCCCTGGATTCCCTGAGCCATGTTCACGCGGATCGGGCAGCCTGGCGATCCGACAAACCAGGATCGCACTGGAAATTGAGCCACACAGATACGCGAAGATAATCATGCCAAGCGCGGTAGCACTCATAACGCGGTTCCGTTTAATAAGGGTCGTTTTACTCGCAACATAAAGGGATAATACGCATATTCCGCTGGAAGTGGTATCCGGCAAGGCCAAAAACAGAGAATGACGTGATGGATATCGTATTTATAGAAGAACTTACCGTAATCACCACCATTGGCGTTTATGATTGGGAACAAAACATTCGCCAGAAGCTGGTGTTCGATATCGAAATGGGTTGGGACAACCGCCAGGCGGCCGCCAGCGACGACGTGAACGACTGTCTGAGCTATGCCGATATCAGTGAAGCCATTATCCAGCACGTGGAGCCAAATCGCTTTGCGTTGGTAGAGCGTGTGGCAGAGGAAATATCTGAAATATTGCTCCAGCGCTTCAATTCCCCCTGGGTCCGTATTAAGGTCAGCAAACCGGGGGCCGTTGCACATGCCAGCCGGGTTGGGGTGATTATTGAGCGTGGTACCCGTCCGGTGTGATGTTCTGTCATACAGGTGCAACTAAAGACCGGTAGTCTGGTCTGAACCTGAGAATTGTTTTAGCGGCAATGTATTGAGCACTGCCGCTTTTTTATGTTTATAGCCGTAAATTTATGGGGTGATCGAAGCACATGGCGGACATGCATTCACTGTTTATTGCGTTTGTTCTTGGGGTGGTTGAAGGGTTAACTGAATTTTTGCCGGTATCTTCTACCGGGCACATGATCATCGTTGGCGAGTGGCTGGGTTTTACCGGCGATAAGGCCAAAACCTTTGAAGTGATCATTCAGTTGGGGTCGATTCTGGCGGTGGTGGTGATGTTCTGGCGCCGTCTGTTCGGGCTGATCGGCATTCATTTCGGCGGTAAGCCGGTTGAGCACGAAGGCAAAACGGCGGGCCGGTTGAAACTGGGCCATATCCTGCTGGCGATGATCCCCGCAGTAGTGCTGGGGCTGTTGTTCCATGATTTCATCAAATCGCTGTTCGCACCGAAAAACGTGATGTATGCGTTGGTGGTCGGTGGTTTCCTGTTGCTGGCGGCGGAATGGCTGAAGCCGAAAAAACCGAGCGCTGAAGGGCTGGATGACATCACCTACCGCCAGGCGTTTATGATTGGTTGCTTCCAGTGTCTGGCGCTGTGGCCGGGCTTTTCCCGTTCAGGTTCGACCATTGCCGGCGGTATGCTGGTGGGCGTGAACCGTTATGCGGCCTCCGAGTTCTCCTTCATTCTGGCGGTGCCGATGATGATCGGTGCCAGCGGGCTGGACTTGTACAAGAGCCTGCACTTCCTGACGATGGGTGATTTACCGATGTTCGCCGTCGGTTTTGCTACCGCTTTCGTCGTAGCGCTGATCGCGATAAAAACCTTCCTGTCGCTGATCAAACGCATTTCGTTTGTGCCGTTCGCCATCTATCGTTTTATCGTTGCCGCCGTGGTTTACATGGTCTTCATGTAAGCGGCATGCCAATTAAAAACCCCGCGCTGCGGGGTTTTTTTATGCCTGGTCTTTCAGAATATCCTGGGTTTGTTTCCAGTCGGCCAACGCCTGTTGACGACGGCGTTTGAGCTCATCGCGGATCGCCAGCCCTTGCAGGCCGCTGGCCACCACTTCTTTTACCGAGACGGCATTCGCCACCTGAAACGCCTGGCGCAGATAGTCACCCTGCGGGTAGGGATTGTTTTCAAATCCGGTACGGCCGCGAGCATCGGCTTCGCTGGTGAGGATCATCTGCTCCAGCCGCTGAGGCTTGCGCCAGACATCGACCGCATCAAACAGTTTCAACAGGGTCTCCGGGCGCAGCTTGTTAACGGTGTGGATCAGGTCGTGATACTCGGCCACCAGTTTGGCCAGGTCGCGTACCGGGTTGGGGACACGCAACCGCTGACACAAGGCCTCTACCAGCACAACACCGGCAGGCCCGTGGCCGTGGTGGTGCGGCCACAGCTCTTTTGGTGTCTGCCCTTTACCCAAATCATGGCACAGCGCCGAAAAGCGCACGTCGACCTCGGGGCTGAGTTGGGCGGCAATAGCCAGCGTCATCAGCGTGTGAATGCCGGTATCGATCTCCGGGTGCCATTTAGCGGGGGCCGGTACGCCGAATAAAGCATCGATCTCCGGGAACAGTACGCTGAGCGCCTCGCAGTCGCGCAGCACCTGGAAATAGACCTGCGGGCTTTGGCTCTGCAGCGCCTTCTCGGTTTCTTTCCAGACCCGTTCCGGGGTCAGCGCCGCCAGTTCGCCGCTGTTCGCCATCTGACGCATCAACTCCGCGGTTTCCGGGGCGACGGTAAAACCCAGATGAGCGAAGCGGGCGGCAAAGCGCGCCACGCGCAGCACGCGTAACGGATCTTCACCAAAAGCGTCAGATACATGGCGTAACACCCGCGCTTGCAGGTCGGCCACGCCGTTGAAAGGATCGATTAACTCTCCGTCGGCGCTGCGGGCGATGGCGTTGATGGTCAGATCCCGGCGCTGCAGATCTTGTTCCAACGTCACGTCCGGCGCGGCGTAACAGGTAAAACCGGTATAGCCCTGGCCGGATTTCCGCTCGGTGCGCGCCAGCGCATATTCTTCATGGGTCTTGGGATTAAGAAACACCGGGAAGTCTTTACCGACCTGTTGATATCCCAACGCGATCAGCTCTGACGGCGCGGCGCCCACCACCACCCAGTCGCGGTCGAATACCGGTATCTCAAGCAGGCTGTCGCGGACGGCGCCGCCGACCAGGTAAGTCTTCACTGTTAACTCCTGAATTTATCTTAAGGCTCTGCTGACCAGATTACCTCAATTAGCCGGGCGGTGCCGCAGCCAATAAAAAGGGCGCCCCGCAGGCGCCCGATCTCAAACAGAAGGAGACTGAAATCAGTTCATCCAGCGGTTATTGCTTTTGCGCCGCGGGATCAGGTGTGGCAACAACAAGCCAAGCAGCAGGCCTACGCCGGCTACGCCACCGCCGTACATGAACCACTGCAGGATAATGGTGCGCTGTTTGTCGTCGAGCTGCAGATTAACCGCGTTAACCTTTTTCTGTGCGACCACCAGCTGATTTTTCAGATCCTGGTTTTCCTGCTGCAGACCGCTGATGGTGCTGTCGCTGCCGGCCACTTTCTGCTGCATTTCTGCCGTGCGCTGGTTCCAGCTATTGTCGATGTTGGCCAGCTTGTCGGTCAGGGTTTTTACCTGTTGCTCCAGCGCCGGCACTTGGGTGCGCAGGCTTGGCGTCTGGCTCAGCTGATTGAGTGGGATCCAGGTCGTGCGGCCTTTCGCATCGCGGATCTGGCCATAGTTGGTGCTGTCATTTACGCTCAACAGGGTGACTTCTTCACCGGCGTTCAGGGTACCGACGATACGGTACTGATTACCCGGGCCGCTATGGACGTAAGTATTCAATTCATCGGAGATATAGCGTTTATCTTCGGCATGGGCGCCCCAAGTGATGCTGAAGCTCAGCACGGCAAGGCAAATTAGGCGTAATTTCTGCATTAGTTCATCGTTTCTGTGTGAATTTATGGGAACGATAGTAGAGCGTTCAGTCTGACGACGCAACGCAAAAACCGGAATGAGAACTATCTTACTGTGGCAGATTCTGTGAGTTGCGCAGTGTTTTATAACGTAACAGGTTTTTTCTGCAGTTAGCAGGGTTAAGGTGCAGGGAATCGCGGTAAGATAACGGCAACTGTGCGTCATCGGGCAGAGCGCGGCAGGCGAGGCCCGCCGCCGTGAAGGCTGACGCGAATGCGTAACTTATTGGTGTAAAAGACTTATGACCGTTGAAATAGAACTGAAATTTATTGCTACCCCGGATGCGGTTGCCGCTTTGCCGCAGCAGTTGGCTGCCTGGCCTCATCAGCATTCTGCGCCGCAAAAACTGACCAATATCTACTTCGAAACCGCCGATAATTTCCTGCGCAGTCAGGATATGGGGCTGCGTATCCGCGGCTTCGACGACAGTTATGAAATGACCATCAAAACCGCCGGTAAGGTGGTGGCGGGTTTGCATCAGCGCCCGGAATATAATGTGGCGATCACTACGCCGGAGCTGGCGCTGGAACGGTTCCCGGCGGATATCTGGCCGCAAGGCTGTGATGTCGACGCGCTGCAGCAGGCGTTGCAGCCCCTGTTCCGCACCGACTTCGTGCGTGAGAAGTGGGTGGTCACTTACGGTAAGAGCGAGATTGAGGTTGGGCTTGACCAGGGCGAGGTCAGCGCTGGTGAGCTGAGTGAAGCGCTGTGCGAGATTGAGCTGGAGCTTAAAACGGGTAATACCGACGATCTGCTGGCGCTGGCCAACGAATTGGCGATGCACGGCGGCCTGCGTCAGGGCAACCTGAGCAAAGCGGCGCGCGGCTATCATCTGGCGCAGGGCAATGCTCCGCGTGAGCGCCGCCCGCTGGCGGTATTGAAGCCTGCGGCCAAATCCAGCGTAGAGCAGGGTATGGTTGCCAGCTTCGAACTGGGCCTGAGCCACTGGCAGTATCACGAAGAGCTGTGGCTGCGCGGTGATACCCAGGCCCGTCGCTCGGTTATGGAGGCGATTGCGCTGATCCGTCAGGCATTGGTGATCTTCGGTGGCCTGGTACCACGCAAAGCCAGCGCCGATCTGCGCGCCCGCCTGACCGCACTGGAGCCGCTGTTGATTGATAAGAGCACTCAACCGCAGGTGTTGTGTTACAGCGCAGAATACCTGCAGTGTAAGTTAGCGCTCACATCATGGTTGGTGACCGGCGCCTGGAAACCCTTTATCGACGCCAAGGCGCAAACCAAGCTCGACGGTTCATTCAAACGTTTCAGCGACATTATGCTGGGACGCAGCGCGGCCGAGTTGAAAGAGGCCTTCACGCGCACGTTGAACGAGGATGAATACGAGGAACAGTTGCCGCGCCTGACCCGTCAGGTGTCGGCATTTATCCTGCTGTCCGGTGCTTATCCCGATGACGAAACCGGCCCTTATATCGAAAGCTGGCGCGAACTGCAGCAGGCGCTGGCCGAACGTCGTCAAGGCTGGTACGAATCCAGCCGCAAGCAGGCCTTATCGCATGCGCCATTCTGGTTAAACGGCGCGCTCCGCTAATAAAGCTGGCCTGCGAGGCGCAGGCCGCAGAACGGATCCTTCACTATGTTGCCACTCTCGAGCAGGTTACAGGTTCAGGCACAGAGCATCGTGCAGCGTTTTCAGGAAACTCAGGGCGCGGACTGCGTGCTCAGCAGCCAGGAACAGCGGGTTTTGGCGTCGAGCGATTTTGTCTGCGACATGTTGCTCAGTCAGCCGCAATGGCTGGAGACGTTGCGCAAACAGCCACCGGTCGCGGACGAGTGGCAACATTACGCCGCCTGGTTGCAAGACACGCTGGAAGATGTGCGCGACGAAGCGCAACTGATGCGCGCGTTACGTCTGTTCCGCCGCGAGACGCTGGTGAGGATCGCCTGGGCGCAGGCGCAGAATCTGTGCAGCACGCAAGAGACGCTGTTGCAGCTGAGCGGGCTGGCGGAAACGCTGATCGTCAGCGCTCGCGACTGGCTGTATCAAACCTGCTGCCGTGAGTGGGGCACCCCGTGCAACGCCCAGGGCGTACCCCAGCCGTTGCTGATCCTAGGCATGGGGAAACTGGGCGGCGGCGAGCTGAACTTCTCGTCCGATATAGACCTGATTTTTGCCTACCCGGAAAACGGTCAGACCCAGGGAGGACGGCGCGAGTTGGATAACGCGCAGTTCTTTACCCGTCTGGGGCAGCGGCTGATCAAGGCGCTGGATCAGCAAACCATCGACGGCTTTGTTTATCGTGTGGATATGCGGCTGCGGCCCTTCGGCGACAGTGGTCCGCTGGTCATGAGCTTCGCCGCCCTGGAGGACTACTACCAGGAGCAGGGGCGCGACTGGGAACGTTACGCGATGGTGAAAGCGCGGCTGATGGGCGGTTCGGAAGACGCCTACAGTGAAGAGTTGCGCAAAACCCTGCGGCCGTTCGTTTTCCGTCGCTATATCGATTTCAGCGTGATCCAGTCGCTGCGCAATATGAAAGGCATGATCGCCCGCGAAGTGCGGCGGCGTGGGCTGAAAGACAACATCAAGCTGGGTGCCGGCGGCATCCGCGAAATTGAATTTATCACTCAGGTATTCCAATTGATCCGCGGCGGGCGAGAGCCGGCACTGCAGGGGCGATCGCTGCTGCCCACGCTGCAGGCGGTGGGGGAACTGGGGTTGCTGGAGCCGCAACAGGTACAGGCGATGAGCGCCAGCTACTTGTTCCTGCGCCGGCTGGAAAACCTGCTGCAGGCCATTGCCGACCAACAAACGCAGACGCTGCCACAAGATGAGCTCGATCAGGCCCGTTTGGCCTGGGGCATGGGGTTCGACGACTGGTCGACGCTGCTCGCGGCGCTGGACGAGCATATGCAGGCGGTCAGAGCGGTATTTAACGACCTGATTGGCGACGATAGCCCCGATGTGGGCGAAGATCCCGATTATCAGCACTACCACAGCCTGTGGCAGGATGCACTGGAAGAACACGAGCTGGCGCCGTTGACGCCACATCTGGATGAAGAAGCGCGCAGGCAGATGTTGCGTACCATCGCCGAGTTTCGTCACGACGTCGACAAACGCACTATCGGCCCGCGCGGTCGCGATGTGCTTGATCAATTGATGCCGCGTCTGCTGGCGGAAGTGTGTCCACGTCAGGATGCGCCGACGGCGCTGCTGCGGTTGACCCAACTGCTGTTGAGCATCGTAACGCGCACCACCTACCTTGAGCTGCTGGTGGAATACCACGCGGCGCTCAGCCATCTGATTCGCCTGTGCGCCGCTTCGCCGATGGTCGCCAACCAGCTGTCGCGCTATCCGCTGTTGCTGGACGAACTGCTGGATCCGGCGACGCTGTATCAGCCGGTGGCCCCGGACGCTTACCGCAGCGAACTGCGCCAGTACCTGTTGCGGGTACCGGAAGATGACGAAGAGCAGAAACTTGAGGCATTGCGTCAATTCAAACAGGCGCAGCAGTTACGCATCGCCGCCGGGGATATCTCTGGGGCTCTGCCGGTGATGAAAGTGAGCGATCACCTCACCTATCTGGCCGAGGCCATTATCGACGCGGTGGTGCAGCAAGCGTGGAACGACATGGTTGCTCGCTATGGTCAACCGACCCATTTGCAGGAACGGGAAGGGCGCGGTTTTGCCGTGATTGGCTACGGAAAACTGGGCGGTTGGGAGCTGGGCTACAGTTCCGATCTTGATCTGGTGTTTATTCTGGATTGTCCACCGGACGTGATGACCGACGGCGATCGCTGCATCGACGGCCGTCAGTTTTATCTGCGTTTGGCGCAGCGCGTCATGCACCTGTTCAGTACCCGCACCTCCTCCGGCATTTTGTACGAGGTGGACGCTCGCCTGCGGCCTTCGGGCGCAGCAGGCATGTTGGTCAGCACGGTTGAAGCCTTTGCCGATTATCAGCAGAACGAGGCCTGGACCTGGGAGCACCAGGCACTGGTGCGGGCGCGTATCGTCCATGGCGATCCGGCGCTGCATCAGCAGTTTGACGCGATCCGCCGTGAGATCTTGTGCAAACCACGCGACGGCGAAACTCTGCGGCTGGAGGTACGCGAGATGCGCGAGAAAATGCGCAATCACCTCGGTAACAAGCAGCGTGAACTCTTTGATATCAAAGCCGACGAGGGCGGTATCACCGATATCGAATTTATTGCCCAGTATCTGGTCTTAGGCTATGCAAGCACCGAGCCCCGTCTGACGCGTTGGTCTGATAACGTACGCATTTTCGAGTTGATGGCCAATTACGGCATCATGCCGGAAGAAGAGGCGCAGGCGCTCACTCAGGCCTACGTCACCATGCGCGATGAAATTCACCACCTGGCGTTGCAGGAGCATTCCGGCAAGGTCGCCAAGGGGCAATTTGCCGCCGAGCGTGAACAGGTTCGCACCAGTTGGGCGAAGTGGCTGGGTTAGGCAGGCCGGTTGCGCAATACGTTTTGCAGCTATTACAGACGTCTGTGGTAATATCTGCGCCACTAAAATTTTGTACTTTTTTGGAGTTATCGGATGAAAGTTACACTGCCTGATTTTCGCCGCGCCGGGGTATTGGTGGTGGGTGACGTCATGTTGGATCGCTATTGGTATGGGCCGACCAGCCGTATTTCACCGGAAGCGCCGGTGCCGGTGGTCAAGGTTGAAACCATTGAAGAGCGTCCCGGCGGTGCAGCAAACGTGGCGATGAATATCGCTTCGCTGGGTGCCAACTCACGCCTGGTGGGCTTGACCGGTATTGATGACGCGGCGCGTGCACTGAGCGCCAAGCTGAACGAAGTGAACGTGCGCTGTGATTTCGTTTCGGTACCGACGCATCCGACCATCACCAAGCTGCGCGTGCTGTCACGCAACCAGCAACTGATCCGTCTCGACTTCGAAGAAGGGTTCTCCAACGTCGATTCGCAACCCATGCTGGAACGCATCCAGCAGGCGTTGCCGCAAATTGGTGCGCTGGTGTTGTCTGACTACGCCAAAGGCGCGCTGAGCCAGGTACAGAGCATGATCCAACTGGCGCGGGCCGCCAAGGTGCCGGTGCTGATCGATCCAAAGGGTTCCGATTTTGAGCGTTATCGCGGCGCGACGCTGCTGACGCCAAACCTGTCTGAATTCGAAGCGGTCGTAGGGCACTGCAAAGACGAAGCCGAGCTGGTCGAACGCGGCATGAAGCTGGTGGCGGACTTTGAGCTCTCCGCGCTGCTGGTCACCCGTTCCGAACACGGCATGACGTTGCTGCAATTGGGCGTTCCGCCACTGCACCTGCCAACCCAGGCGCAGGAAGTGTTTGACGTTACCGGCGCCGGCGATACCGTGATTGGCGTGCTGGCCGCCGCGTTGGCTGCCGGTAACACCTTGGAAGAGTCCTGTTTCCTGGCCAATGCCGCTGCCGGCGTGGTGGTGGGCAAACTGGGGACCTCTACCGTTTCCCCGATCGAGCTGGAAAATGCGGTGCGTGGCCGTGCCGAAACCGGCTTTGGCGTCATGACCGAAGCCCAGTTGAAAACCGCCGTGGCGCAAGCACGTCAGCGCGGTGAAAAAGTGGTGATGACCAACGGTATCTTCGACATTCTGCATGCCGGTCACGTTTCCTATCTGGCGAATGCCCGCAAACTGGGCGACCGTCTGATTGTGGCGGTCAACAGCGACGCTTCCACCAAGCGCCTGAAAGGCGAGACCCGTCCGGTCAACGCGCTGGAAAACCGCATGATCGTATTGGGTGCCTTGGAAGCGGTGGATTGGGTTGTGGCATTCGAAGAAGACACGCCGCAACGCCTGATCGCCGATATCCTGCCGGATCTGCTGGTGAAAGGCGGCGACTACAAACCTGAAGATATTGCTGGCAGCGCCGAGGTTTGGGCCAACGGCGGCGACGTCAAGGTGCTGAACTTTGAAGACGGCCTGTCGACCACCAATATTATCAAGGCAATCAAAGACGGGCGTGGCTAACAGACTCTTTTTAGCCTAAATAATTCGAGTGGTATCAAGGCAGTAATCGGGTGAGTAAAAGCAGCCGACGCGGATGCAACTTGAAGTATGGCGGATAAAACGGCGGTGGCAGTGAGTGGACTGAAGCAGGAATTGAGTTTGGCGCAGGGCGTTGGGCTATTGTCCACTTCATTGCTGGGAACGGGGGTGTTCGCCGTTCCTGCGCTGGCGGCCCAGGTGGCGCAGGGCGATAGCCTTTGGGCCTGGCCGGTATTGATTGCGCTGGTGTTCCCTATTGCCATCGCTTTTGCTGCTCTGGGCCGGCATTTCCCCAGCGCCGGTGGTGCTGCGCATTTTGTCGGTCTGGCTTTTGGCCCGCGTATGGCAAAAGTGACCGGCTGGCTGTTTTTGTCGGTGATCCCGGTGGGCTTGCCCGCGGCGTTACAGATAGCCGCCGGTTTTTGGCAGGCCGCGTTCGGCTGGAGCGCCAATGGCCTGCTGCTGGTGCAAATAGCTACGCTGATGGTGATTTGGCTGCTGGGTACGCGCAGCGCCGGTTCCAGCGCCAATATTCAAACGCTGATCGCCATGCTGGTGGTGGCGCTGGTCGCCGCAATTTGGTGGCGTGGCGGCATCTCTCCTGCTCAAATCCCCTGGCCAGCACTCGACGAAATATCTCCCCCTAATTTGTTCCACGCGTTGGCGGTGATGTTCTGGTGCTTTGTCGGTTTGGAAGCCTTTGCGCATCTGGCAACCGAGTTCCGCAACCCTGAGCGCGATTTCCCGCGTGCCCTGCTGTTTGGCCTGCTGATCGCCGGGGCGGTGTACTGGGGTTGTACCGTGGCGGTGTTGCACTTTCATGCATACAGTGAACATCAGGCGGCGGCCGCGTCGTTGCCGGGTATCGTGGTGCAACTGTTTGGGCAACATGCGTTGTGGGTAGCCTGCGTCATAGGTTATCTGGCTTGCTTTGCCAGCGTGAATATCTATACCCAAAGCTTCGCCCGGCTGGTGTGGTCGCAGGCGCAGGATCGGCCAGCCAGCGCGTTGGCTAAACTGTCCGCCGGACAGGCACCGGTCAATGCATTAAGCGCGGTGGTGGGCTGTTGCCTGCTGTTTACCCTGCTGATTTATACGCTGAAACTGCCGTTGGATATGCTGTTGGTGTATGCCAATGGCATCTTTGTGCTGATCTACCTGCTGTGTATGCTGGCGGGCTGTCGAATTTTGCACGGACGTTCGCGGTTAATGGCGGCGGTAGGGCTGGGGCTGTGTTTACTGCTGATGGTCATTATCGGCTGGAAAAGCCTGTATGCGCTGGGGATGTTCACGTTGATTTGGCTGGTGTTGCCGCGCAGGCCGAAGGCGGCGCTAAAACGGCAGTAAGGGCGCGATGCCGAGCCCTTAGCGGTAACTATTCTGCGTCTGGCTGTTGTGCGGCTGGTGCTGCGTTCAGCTTGCTTTCCAACTCGTTCATGCGCTGTTCCAGCAACGCCAGCTTTTCACGGGTGCGCAGCAGCACCTGTGTCTGAACGTCGAACTCTTCGCGGTTGACCAAATCCAAACGGGTAAGCTGCGACTGCAGCACCTGACGAATTTTCTTCTCAACGTCTTCCCCGAATTCACGTACGCCTTTAGGCATGGATTCATGCACCTGGCGTGCGATCTGTTCAATTTTTTTCGGGTCAATCATGGCGTATCCCTTTCAGAGTTTAATAGCTGTTGTCTAGTGTAATGCGAGTTGCCCGCCGGATAAACTAATAACCGCATTCCCGGTGATTGGCCGAATTGTGCTTTTGCCAATTGCCCTGATTAATCATTAGCGTTATAGTCGAGAAGCTTATTCTCAGGGCGGGGTGCAAGTCCCCACCGGCGGTAAATCACCTTCTACGGTGAAAGCCCGCGAGCGCTCAGCCAGTCTCTTGCAGCTTGGTTAGAGGTCAGCAGATCCGGTGTAATTCCGGGGCCGACGGTTATAGTCCGGATGGGAGAGAGTAACGGTATCTGCCGGGTTTGCGCCCGCTTGCGTTATTTTTTTAGCTATTGCTAGCTACTCCTCAAGATCGCCCTGGTTCTGGTAATCCATAATTTTTTAATGAGGTTTTTTACCATGAATCAGACCCTACTTTCAGATTTCGGCACGCCGGTAGAACGCGTAGAGCGAGCTATTGAAGCATTGCGCAATGGCCGCGGTGTAATGGTGCTTGATGATGAAAATCGTGAAAACGAAGGTGATATGATCTTCGCCGCAGAAACCATGACCGTTGAGCAGATGGCACTGACCATTCGCCACGGCAGCGGTATTGTGTGTCTGTGTCTCACCGAAGAACGTCGTCAGCAGCTCGAACTGCCGATGATGGTGACCAACAACTCCAGCCAGTTCCAGACGGCCTTCACCGTGACTATCGAAGCGGCGCAGGGCGTGACCACCGGCGTGTCTGCATCCGATCGCCTGACCACTATCCGTGCGGCCGTGGCCGATAACGCCAAGCCAAGCGATCTGAATCGTCCTGGGCACGTTTTCCCGCTGCGCGCGCAGCCAGGTGGCGTGCTGAGCCGTCGTGGTCACACTGAAGCGACTATCGATCTGGTCTCTATGGCCGGTTTCAAACCTGCCGGTGTGCTGTGTGAACTGACTAACGACGATGGCAGCATGGCGCATGCGCCGGAAGTGATCGTGTTTGCCAAACAGCATGATATGACCGTATTGACCATCGAAGATCTGGTGGCTTACCGCCAGGCTCACGAAAAGAAAGCCAGCTGATAACGATCTGACCTTCTGACGATGAAAAAAGCCGCGTAATGCGGCTTTTTTTGTGGCTGAAAACCGTTAACCTATGCCGCCGCTTTGCAACAGCGTCAGGCTGAATCCCATCACCGCCATTCCACACAGGACGCCGTAGCTCGGGTTATTGTGCGGATCGATTTCTTTCGCCAACGGCATCAGTTCATCAACCGACAGCGCCACCATGATGCCGGCAACCGCCGCCATAATCGACGCCATTACCACCGGCGAAATCATCGGGCCAAGCAGCAGGAACGCCAATACGCCGCCGAGAATCTCCGCCATGCCGGAAATACCGGACCACAGCAGGGCTTTGGTCTTGGAGCCGGTTGCGGCATACACCGGGCCAGCCACCGCCAGACCTTCAGGAATATTGTGGATAGCCACGGCCAACGCAATGCCCATGCCCAGTTCCAGGTCGGCGCTGGCGGTGACGAAGGTAGCGATGCCTTCCGGAAAGTTGTGCAGGCTGATGCCCAGCGTCAACAGCACCGCGGTGCGCTTCAGGTTGTGCGGTTTCAGCGGTTGCTGCATCAGGTCCTGCGGGTGCTGGTGCGGCAGTATGCGGTCCAGCGCGAAATACCCCAGTAGCCCAAGCATGAACATGCCGTAACCCATCATGGGCGACATGCCGACGGTGTGCAGCGCCGCGGGCAGCATTTCCATCAGCGATATCAGCAGCATAATCCCGGCGGCAAATCCAAGAGCAAAAGCCAGCATTCGGTTGGAAGGCTTCTGGCCAATAATGCCGAACAGGGCGCCGACAAAGGTGGCGCCGCCGGCCAGCAAGGTCAGGAGCAGCGGTACGGACATGGTCGTCTCCTTATATGCTGAAATTATCGTTTATTTTCTGATACTAACAGAGTAAAGGCATAAATCGAGTGGATTTGGCTGATTGTTTCTATCGTTTTAACCGTTCAAATTTATTGAAGATCATCATCACGGTTATCCGGCTGTGTCGCCGTGGCAAACGGCGTAGTCTAGTCCCCATCATGTTTGCGACTGACCAAGGATCTTGTATGAACAGCTCTCGTATGCCTGCACTTTTTCTCGGCCACGGTAGCCCGATGAACGCGCTGGAAGAAAATCGCTATACCCAGGCCTGGCGTCATCTGGGTGAAACGCTGCCGCGTCCGAAGGCCATCATTGCCGTTTCTGCTCACTGGTACACCCGTGGCACCGCGGTGACCGCGATGGAAAAACCAAGAACCATCCATGACTTTGGCGGTTTCCCGCAGGCGTTGTTCGATACCCGGTATCCGGCGCCAGGATCCCCTGAGCTGGCGGCGCAGATCCAGCAAGTGTTGGCGCCGATTACTGTCACGGCAGACGACAGCGAATGGGGCCTGGACCACGGCACCTGGGGCGTGTTGATCAAAATGTATCCCGAGGCGGATATTCCGATCGTGCAGCTCAGCATCGACGGCACCAAACCGGCGGAATACCATTATGAACTGGGCCGTAAACTGGCGGTGTTGCGTGACCAGGGGGTGATGATCGTCGCCAGCGGCAACGTGGTGCATAACCTGCGGATGGTAAAATGGCAGGGGGACGCCACGCCTTATCCGTGGGCCACTTCGTTTGACCGGTTTGTGCGTGATAACCTGAATTATCAGGGGGATAACCACCCGCTGGTCAATTTTATGCAGCACGAAGGCGCGGCGCTGTCTAACCCGACGCCGGAACACTATCTCCCACTGTTATACGTACTGGGCAGTTGGGACGGCAAAGAGGCGATAACCCTTCCGGTGGAGGGCATCGAGATGAGCGCACTGAGTATGCTGTCGGTGCAGGTTGGCTAAAGGCTCTACGCCGGCCTCAGGCCGGCGTAGATTGATCGGCAAAGCCACAGGATTGGCGGATCACCAGCGAAGGCGGCAGGATGATGCGCTTTGGCGGTTCATCATTGCCTTGAATGCGGCTATACAGCAGTTCCCCCGCCTTGCGGCCGATCTCGCGGGAGGCCACCGATACGGTGGTCAAACCCGGCTGCACCAGCGACGCTTCGGTAATATCATCAAACCCTATCAGCGCGAAATCACGGCCAATCTTGCGCTCGAGTTTGCGTAATGTCTGCATCACGCCCAACGCGACAATGTCCTGATAGCATAACGCCGCCGTGATTTCCGGATGGGCCATCAACAACTGCTCTGCAGCTTTGGCGCCGGAGCTTTGGCTGGCCTCGCTGTCGACGATCCATTCGCCCTTGACCACAATCCCCCGTTCCAGCAGCTTGCTGGTGTAACCCCCCAACCGCTGCGCGCGGGTAGTGGAGTTGATGGATCCTCCGATGAAAGCGATATTGCGATGGCCAAGATCCAACAGATGCTGGGTTGCCAACTGTGTGCCAAGGAAGTTATCTGTGCCGACAAAGTCAAAGTGTGCATCAGCCACCGGCCTGACCACCATGATGGCCGGGATCTTGCGGCGTTTCAGCGTTTCAAAAAACAGGCTCGGCGTTTGTCGGGCGGCACACAACACCATGCCGCTGGCGCTGTTTTGCAGCAGCGAGTCGACAAATTTTTGTTGCCTGTCGGCCGATTCTTCACTGTTGGCCAGAAACAGCATCAGTTGATGGCGTTCCATTTCCTGGCTCAGCCCGGCGGTCATCTCGGCGTAAAAAGGGTTGGTGATGTCATGTAGCAGCAGGCCGACCTGATTGCTGCTGCGATTGCGCAGGTTTGCCGCGGTCTGATTGTAAACGTAGCCCAGATGATCGATGGCGCTCAGCACACGCTTGCGTGTTTCATCCGATATGCGGCCACGGTTACGCAATACCATCGAAACCGTAGCGGTGGAGACTTTTGCGTATGCGGCGACATCCGCCAAGGTTATGGTGCTCATTTCATCTCCTGTCGATACTGGCTTTTACATAAAGGTATATCGATTAACCTTTTTCTGTGTGATTTCGTTAAATAGAGTGTGACGACGATCGCGATTTATAAGCTTTTTAGCGAGTTATTATCCATTATATGAGGTTAATCTCGTTAATCAGCCTGTTTGTTATAAGGTTAATCGATTAATCTTTTTCTATCTATTCAGTGCATAGGCAGAAGGATATGACAGAGCAACAGCGCAACGCAACAAGCTATGACAAACACCCGGAAGTGGCGGTTCAGGGCTTTGATCATGCCGCCTGGCAAGGTTGGCCGGCGGTGGTCGAGGCAGTCAGCCGCAAGATTGCCACCCTCGGGTTACGCAAAACCCTGTTGGTGGTGGATTGCTACCCTGGGGTGAATTTGGCAGAACTGAGCGAGAATCTTATCCATCCGCTGAAGCCAGCCAACAGTATCAACGCCGAATTGGCCAAATATGATGAATCGCATATTCACGCGATGATTGAGCGCAACTTAACCGATGACCGCGTTTTTGGCGTGCTTTCATGCCATCAACTGCCTGAATTTTTTGATGATGAGCGCGTGCAGCAGCTACGCGATCAAATTGCGAGTGTCGAAAGTGGCCTGGTAGTGATTTATGGACCGGGCGCGGCGTTGATCGCCGAGGGCGATGTGCTGGTGTATGCCGACATGGCTCGCTGGGAAATCCAGCAGCGTTTTCGCCGTGGTGAACTGGGCAACTGGGGCGTAACCAATGTGGACGAAGACGTGTTGCGCCGTTACAAGCGGGCCTTTTTTGTGGAATGGCGGGTGTTCGATCGCCATAAAACCCCGTTGTTGCAGCGTGCTGACCTGGTGTTGGACACCAACCAGGCAGGTAAGCCCAAGGCCGTGAGTGGCGAGGCATTCCACGCTGGATTGCAGCAGGTCACCCAACGTCCATTCCGCGTCGTGCCCTTTTTTGACCCCGGTATTTGGGGCGGTCAATGGATGAAACAACAGTTCGATCTCGACCCGACGGCAGCCAACTACGCGTGGTGTTTTGACTGCGTGCCCGAGGAAAACAGCCTGCTAATGCGTTTTGGTGACGTTCGGGTCGAGATCCCCTCACAGGATTTGGTGCTGTTATACCCGAGGCCCCTGCTGGGCGAGCGCGTACACGCCCGTTTCGGCGCCGAATTCCCGATCCGTTTTGACCTGCTGGATACCGTCGGCGGGCAAAACCTCAGCTTCCAGGTGCACCCGCTGACGGAATACATCCAACAGCATTTCGGCATGCATTACACCCAGGATGAAAGTTATTACATTCTGGCGGCAGAGCAAGACGCCGAAGTGTATCTGGGGATGAAAAACGGTACCGATCCGCAGGCGATGATGGCCGATCTGGCGGCCGCCCAAAGAGGTGAAAAGGCGTTCGACGATCGCCGTTTTGTGAACCGCTTCCCGGCGCGTAAACACGATCACTTCCTGATCCCGGCTGGGACGGTGCACTGCTCAGGTGCGGGTACCATGGTGCTGGAGATCAGCGCTACGCCGTACATTTTCACCTTCAAACTGTGGGACTGGGGCCGTGTGGGATTAGATGGCCTGCCGCGTCCGGTGCATTTGCAGCACGGTGAGCAGGTGATCAACTGGCAATGCGACACCGACTGGGCAACGGAGCACCTGGTCAACCACGTTGAACCGGTTGCTGAAGGGCAAGGCTGGCAGGAAGAGCGAACCGGCCTGCACGAGCGCGAATTTATCGAAACCCGCCGTCACTGGTTCAGTGAACCGGTGTTGCACCATACCGAAGGGCGAGTGAACGTGCTGAACCTGGTGGAAGGGGAAGAGGCAGTGGTTGAAAGCCCTGAGGGCCATTTTGCTCCCTTTGTGGTGCATTACGCGGAAACCTTCATCGTCCCGGCTGCGGTCGGGGCGTATCGCATCAGCCCACATGGCCGCAGCCTGGGTAAAACCCTGGGCACCATCAAAGCCTGGGTAAGGGGATAAACATTATGTTGAAAGTGATTGTGACTTCTCATGGGCCGCTGGCCGAGGCGTTACTGAGCAGCGCGCGCATGGTTTACGGCGAGTTGCCGGGGACCAGTCATGTCGGTCTGAGTGAAGGCGCCGGCATCGAGGCTTTTAAGCGGGACTTTGCCGACGAACTGCGTCGGGTGAGCGCAGGGGCTGACGGTGTGTTGATACTGTGCGACATGCTGTGCGGTACGCCGTACAACGTGGCCTGTCGTCACGCCTTTGATCCCAATGCGCCAGTGCCGATGGCGGTAGTGACCGGCGTGAATTTCCCGATGTTGCTGATGAGTGCCGAATTGCTGGAAGGAAAGGATGTTCAACTGGCGGCACAAGAGCTGGTGGCGCAGGGCGGTGAGGCGATTGCGCTTGCCCGTCCTGCGGTGACGGCGCAAATGGACGATTTCTGAGGAGAGAGTATGGCTATTTCATTCGTACGTATCGACGACCGGGTCATTCACGGTCAACTGGTGACCCGCTGGGCGAAAGAGCTGCCCTGCGACGGCATCGTGGCGATTGATGATGAGGTCGCGGCAGATCCGCTGTTGTCATCGGTGATGAAAGGGGCAGTGCAGGATACCAAGGTATGGCTGTTCACCGTACAGCAGGCGATAGAAAAACTGCCGAAGGTGATTGCCAGCGACAAGCAGTACTTTGTGATTGGCAAATCGCCGGTCACGCTGCGACGGCTGATGGAAGCAGGAATCGACCTCAGCAATCGCAACAAGAAAATCAACGTCGGCCCGATGTCTGCCCGCAAAGACACGGTGACTATCGGCCCGAATCAATCCGTGACGGTAACAGAGTCGGAAGCCTTTGATTTCCTGACCGAACACGGCCATGCCATCGAATTCCGTTTAGTCCCGGACGCCAGCCATTTCAGCTGGCTGGATGCAAAAAAGAAACTCAAATAAGCCTGAACGGCGGGAGTGAACTATGTGGTTTGAAGCGACGCTTATCGGGATACTTTGCTATCTCGGCGCGCTGAGCAGCCCCTGGCTGCTGGGACTGACCGGAGGCTGGTATATTCTCAGCCGTCCGCTGGTCTCCGGCATGCTGGTGGGGGCTATCCTCGGCGATGTACAGACCGGCATCATCATTGGTGTGGCGGTACAGGCGGTTTATATCGCCATGGTTACACCGGGCGGATCGATGCCGGCCGACCTCAATTTTGTAGCATTCCCGGCGATTGCGCTGGGCATTCTTTCCGGTAAAGGGCCCGAGGTGGCCGTTGCCCTGGCAGCGACTATCGGCATCATGGGCACCGTGCTGTTCAATGCCATGATGGTACTCAATTCCTACTGGAACCACCGCGCGGATCTGGCGGTGGAGCGCGGGGACGAACAGGGCATTTACCTCAACAGCGCCATCTGGCCGCAGGTCACCAACTTCCTGCTGCGCTTTGTACCGACGTTTATCGCCGTCTTTTTCGGGGCGCGCTATATCAACGCCTTTATGGACAGCTTGCCGACGCTGGTGCTGACTACCATGAACGTGGTCGGCGGCATTCTGCCTGCGGTCGGTATCGCCATTCTTCTTAAGCAGATTATTAAAAGCTACAGCATGCTGATTTACTTCCTGGTGGGGTTCATCTGCATTGTTTTCCTCAAGCTGAATATGGTGGCGCTGGTGATTGTCGGCGCGCTGCTGGCATTGATTCACTACAACTATAAGCCAGAGCCGCAGGCGGCTGCCGCACAGGCCGCGCCTCAGGCTGACGATGAGGATGAATTCTGATGGATACGCCAACACCAAAATTGAATAAGCAGGACCTGCGTCGTTGCTGGCGCAGTTGGATGATGTACAACCTGTCGTCGATGAGCTTTGAACGTCTGGAATCTTACGGTTTCTGCCTGAGCATGATGCCGGCGCTGAAAAAGCTGTATCCGGAAAAACAACAGCGCATTGAGGCCATTCGCCGCCATACTTCGTTCTATAACACCGAGCCGCAGCTGGGCGCGATTGTTAACGGCATGGTGATAGGGCTGGAAGAAAAACGTGCCAACGGTGAGCCGATCGACGGTGAAACCATCAATACGCTCAAGGTCGGCCTGATGGGGCCGGTGGCCGGTATCGGTGACTCCATGGTGCCGGGCATGTTGCTGCCCATATTGTTGAGCATCGGTATGGCGCTGGCTGCCGGCGGCAGCGTGATTGGCCCGTTATTCTACATTATGGCGTTCAGCCTGATCGTCATTCCCGGGTCTTACTGGCTGTTTATGAAGGGCTACCATATGGGCTCCGGCTCGGTGGAAATGCTGGTCAGCAGCAAGTCCTCACGCCTGCGAGAAGCGCTTTCCCTGCTGGGAGTGTTCGTTATGGGCGGCGTAGCCGCGAGCTACGTCAAACTGGGCACCGGCCTGGAGTTCATCACCAAAGACGGGGTGAATATTCACCTGCAGCAAATGCTGGACGGCATTTTCCCTAACCTGATGCCGCTGATCGTGGTGCTGATGACCTGGTATCTGATGGCCAAGCGGGGATTGTCACCGGTGAAAGCGATGTTGGGGCTGTTGGCCCTGGCAGCGGCAGGGGTGGCCTGCGGCTTGTTCTCCTGATACCCGTCGCCTTTCAAGCTGCAGCCAGGCGCCTAGGCTGCAGCTTGAAACTCATAGGGTAGAAATTTCCTATTATTGAATTAGACAGTAATCTTTAGGGCTCAAACCGTTGCCATTTTTCCGCTACGCTGCCCGGTTTGGAAATGAACTGGAAGCGCGCCGGATCGGTTTCAAACTGCGAGTAGAGCGGGGCATCACTCAGACCGAACTCATGGTATTGGCGTGGGCCGATGGCGTGCAGCCGGCCGGATTGATAACGCGGGTTCTGTTGCCAGATTATATTGTCGCCCTGCAATAGCGGGTACCACGCCAGTCCTTTGTATTCACGCACGGCATCGTATTCAAAGCCATATTCACGATCGCACCAGGCAGCGAAGGTCAGCGGCTGGTGAGGATCGGCAGAAATCGTGGCGTGGGCCCAACCCGGCGGCACCAGTACCTTCTCGCCGGGTCCGGCGTGGACGGCGAAGCAGCGGCCCGGTTCATATTCCACCTGTTCCTGCATGTAAATGATCGCCTTTCCCTGCCAGATTTCATACAGCTCCGGCGGTGACCAACCGCTGTGCGCGCTGATACGGTGTACGTGTCCCTGGCTGCGTATCGGCTCCTGGCCCAATTGCCCTTGGGCATAGGTGACAATGCCGAACAACAGCATGCGTTTCTTCAATTCGGCCAAATGTTGCTGTTTTGCGACGTCCATCGCGATGGCATAAACCTGCTCAGGTCCCTGGCAGTCAGGATCGCGCAGGGAACGGCGGATTTGCTCCAGCGTGCGTATCTCCGGCAAGGGGCCAATCACGTCATTGCCATAGCCAAATCCCATCGGACAGTCGCTAATACGGACATCAAGCCCAAATCGCAGCATTGAGTCACTCATATTGCGCCTCCGCCTTCCAGTCATCGCCATCGGCAAAGACCCGCAGCTTGAAACCCTGAGGCTGCAACGCATCGTAGTTGTGGCCGGCGACCGTTGGCCACACCGCCAGCGCAGAAAGCACGTCATTACCGGTATTGATCAAACGGTGGGCGGTAAAGGAGGGGATATGGTGAACGCTACCGGGGGAAACCTGTTCCAGCGTACAAGCGCCGTCCTGGTGTTGCAGCAATAGCAAACCTTGGCCCCGTAGGCCAAAATAGAACTCGGCCTGTTCTGGCCGCTGGTGAAAATGCCCACGGGTCATAAAGAATTCGTCGCCCACCCGGCCAGGTTGCAGATGAGTGGTGCCGACAAACAGCTCGCCTTCCTGCTGCACGGAAGGCAACATTTCAACCTGATAGACGGCAAGCTCCGCCGGTAAGCTTTGCCAGGCTGCGGGATCAGCAAAGATCCCCGCCAGGCTGCCCAGCGTCGTGGATTTGCGTTGAACATCAGGTGCGGTAAAGCATCCGTTCGCCAGGTTGACCTGCGGTGGGATCATGGATGTCAGTTTCATATCTGGTTGCTCCGCCCGAGGAGAACAGACGCTTCGAGTATAGAAGGTTAATCGATTAATCACCAGATGGAAGGCATAAAAAAAGCGCGATAAGATCGCGCTTTTTACCCAAGAACTGAGCCGTTAGCCGAGAATGATATGCGGATAGAAACGCGACAGATCCTGGGTGATCAGTTCACGATCTTCGCGCAGGCCGATCCCGCAGGGTTGATCGTCCACCAGCCAACTGCCGATCAGCGTATAGCTGCCTTCGAACTGGGGCAGCGGGTGGAACTGCTGCACGATCATGCCTTCTTCGCCGTAAGGGCCATCGACGCTCGCGACCTGCTGGCCGTTCTGCACGATCTGGATATTGGCGCCTTCGCGTGAGAACAGCGGCTTGGTGACGTAGTGGTCAAGCTGCGGGTGCTCGTCTTCTGCAAAGTAGGCCGCCAGCAGATTTGGATGATCCGGGAACATTTCCCACAGCATCGGCAGCAGTGCCTTGTTGGAAATGATGCTTTTCCATGCCGGCTCCAGCCAGCGTACGCCGGCGTCTTCCAGCTTGGTGGAAAACATCTCGCGCAGCATGAACTCCCACGGATAAAGCTTGAACAGGTTACCGATGACCTGGTTCTGCAGGTCGGTAAACTGGCCTTTTTCACCCAGGCCAATCTCTTCCATAAACAGGAATTCGGTCGGCACGCCTGCTTCCAGCGCGCAATCTTGCAGATACTGCACTGTCCCGCGATCTTCTTCGCTGTCCTGGCAACAGGCCATATGCAGCAGGCCAAAACCGTGGTGCGCTTTCAGATCGGCGAAACGCTCGATCAGCTTTTCCTGCAGGCTGTTGTACTGATCGGATTCCGGGCTAAGGTTGCCCGCATTGATCTGATCTTCCAGCCACAGCCATTGGAAAAAGGCTGCTTCATACAGCGAAGTTGGCGTATCGGCGTTGTTCTCCAGCAGCTTGGGCGGGTTAACGCCGTCGTAGGCCAGATCGAGACGCGAATACAGCGAAGGCTGGTTGGTGCGCCATGAGCTGCGCACGAATTCCCAGGTGTGTTTCGGGATGCGGAACTTGGTCATCAGCGCGTCGCTGCTGACCACTTTCTTTACCACCTGCAGGCACATCTGGTGCAATTCAGCGGTGGCGTTTTCAATTTCTTCAATCTGCGCCAGCGTGAATTGGTAATAGGCATCCTCACACCAGTAGGGTTCGCCGTACATGGTGTGGAAGCGGAAGCCAAATTCGGTGGCTTTTTCGCGCCAGTCCGGACGCTCGGTAATCGCAACGCGTTTCATGCATTAACCGCCCATGCTGCGTGAGCCGGAATTGGACGTTGCGCTGCTGCGCTGCATGCTGGTTTGCTTGGCCACGGATTCACCGAAGCCACCGCGGGTGACGGTATTGGTCACTGCCGGTTTTGGCGCCATCGCGGTTTTCGGCACCGTCATGGTGCGGCCGCCGGCTGTGGCTGGGCCGTAGCTCTTGCCACTGGCGTCAACAAACTTGCCGTTTGCCGGGCTGGCTGCATTTTTGGAGGTGAACAGCGGTTGCTGAGCAAAACCGGAGCCGCCCATCATGCGGCCCATCATGTAACCGGCCATCAGCGGCATCCAGAAGCTGCCGCTGCTCTGCGACTCTGCGGCCATGCCGGCCTGGGCCGGAGCAGGTGCCTGAGTACACTGAGCTTCGCCGAACTCGGCGACGCAGTCTTCGCGGGTTGCGTATTTCGGCGCCGTTTTCTCGGCTTCTTTCAGGGCGTTGTTATAGGCGGTGGTGCACTGCTCGCTCATGGAAGGGTTGTTGCGCGAACAGTCGTCGGCATTCTGATACATGGAGACAGTTTCATCGCTCTTCTCGCAGCCGGCCAGCATAAAGACTGCGCTGATCGCCAAAGCCACGGGGGCAACACGGTAGTTGCGCCAGGATTTGCGGAACGTCTCTTGGTTGATGTTTTTTGTCCGTTTCATCGTTAGTAATCCCATCAGTCGGGCTGTTTTCGCCCTTTCCCAGTAGTGGCCGTAAGAATAGGGGAAAGATGGTCAAAATTAAAGCTGAAACGCCCACAGAATCCACTCTTTACGCAGTTATACGTTGGGCTGTGCGCCAGTTCGCTTTACTGACTAAAAAAGCGGCGTCAGAGTTTCATTATGGAACGTGCAGGGGAAAGTAATGTTCCATAATGAAACGAAAAATCCCGAGATCGCAAAGCAAGCGGCAAGCCCTATAGTCAGTCCATAACAACGCGGCGGCACAAGACCGACGCAGCATCACCTGATATCTGAACGTTACCATCGCCAATTTCCCTACAAGGATCCGGTTATGTTGAGAATCATCCAGTCTCCAGGCAAGTACATTCAGGGCGCCAACGCATTGGCCGCCGTGGGCGAATACGCCAAAAACCTTGCCGACCATTATTTCGTGATTGCCGACGACTTCGTGATGAAGCTGGCGGGCGATACCCTGATGGGCAGCCTGCAACAGCACGGGGTGAAGCACCATGCCTGCGTGTTCAACGGCGAATGCTGCCATAAGGAAATCGACCGGCTCGGCCGGGAACTCAAGGCTCACGGTTGTCGCGGTGTGATTGGCATCGGCGGCGGCAAAACGCTGGATACCGCCAAAGCGATTGCGTATTACCAGCATCTGCCGGTGGTGCTGATCCCGACCATCGCCTCTACCGATGCGCCGACCAGCGCGTTATCGGTGATTTATACCGAACAGGGCGAATTTGCCGAATACCTGATTTACCCACGCAATCCCGACATGGTGGTGATGGACAGTGCAATTATCGCCAAGGCCCCGGTGCGGCTGCTGGTGGCGGGCATGGGCGATGCGCTGTCGACTTATTTTGAGGCGCAGGCGTGTTTCGATGCGCAAGCCACCAGTATGGCGGGCGGCAAATCGACGCTGGCAGCCCTCAGTCTGGCGCGCTTGTGTTATGAGACGCTGTTGGCGGAGGGCGTCAAAGCCAAGCTGGCGGTCGAGGCCGGAGTGGTGACGGAGGCGGTCGAGCGCATTATCGAGGCCAATACCTACCTGAGCGGCATCGGCTTTGAAAGCAGCGGGTTGGCGGGAGCGCATGCCATCCACAACGGCTTTACCGTGCTCGAAGAGTGCCATCATCTGTACCACGGCGAGAAAGTGGCTTTTGGCACGCTGTCGCAGCTGGTGCTGCAAAACAGCAGCATGGAGCAGATCGAAACGGTGCTGGATTTCTGTCAGCAGCTCGGTTTGCCGATCACGCTGGCGCAAATGGGGGTTAGCGGCGATGCGGCAGAGAAAATCATGGCGGTTGCCGAAGCCAGCTGCGCTGCCGGCGAAACTATCCACAACATGCCGTTCAAGGTCACGCCGGCCAGCGTTCAGGCGGCCATTCTGACGGCAGATCGGCTGGGCAATGCCTGGCTGCAACGACACTCAAGCTGATGCCGCAGGGGCGCAGCAGGCTGCGTCCCGTGGGCCAAACGAGGAAATAACCGTGAAGAAACTGATTAATAAGGTGGAATCGGTACTGGAAGAGCAACTGCTGGGGCTGGCAGAGGCGCACCCGGAGCTGTTGGTGCATCAGGAGCCGGTGTTCGTCACTCGCGCCGACGCGCCGGTCGCGGGCAAAGTGGCGATCCTGTCCGGCGGTGGCAGCGGCCATGAGCCGATGCACTGCGGTTTTGTCGGCGAAGGCATGCTCGACGGCGCCTGCCCGGGCGAAATTTTCACCTCGCCAACGCCGGACAAAATGTACGAGTGCGGCCAGGCGATCGACGGTGGTGCCGGGGTGTTGTTGCTAATAAAAAACTATACCGGCGACGTGCTGAACTTTGAAACCGCTACCGAGCTGCTGAATGACAGCGGCGTCCAGGTGGCGACGGTGCTGGTGGACGATGACGTGGCGGTCAAAGACAGCCTGTTCACCGCCGGACGTCGCGGGGTGGCCAATACCGTGCTGATGGAAAAATTGCTCGGTGCGGCAGCGGCGCGCGGTGACGATCTGGATAGCCTGGTGACGCTGGGCCACAGCATCAACAATCACGGGCATTCGATCGGCATCGCATTGGGAGCCTGTACCGTACCGGCCGCCGGCAAGCCCTCGTTCGTGTTGGCGGAAAACGAGATGGAGTTTGGCGTCGGCATTCACGGCGAGCCGGGCATTGCGCGGCGTCCGTTTACCACCCTCAATGCGGCGGTGGACGACATGTTCCATACCCTGATAGACCATGGTCATTACCAGCGCACCCTCCGCGTTTGGGATCGTCAGCAGGGGGAATGGCGTGATGAAGCGCAAACCAAGCAGCCGCTGACGCGCGGCGATCGCGTGATTGCATTGGTGAATAACCTGGGTGCGACACCTCTGTCCGAGCTGTATGGCGTCTATCACCGTCTGGCGGAACGTTGCGCCGAAGCAGGCTTGATCGTCGAACGCAGCCTGATCGGTTCTTACTGCACGTCGCTGGACATGCAAGGGGTTTCAATCACGCTGCTGAAGGTGGATGACGAGTTGTTGTCCCTGTGGGATGCGCCGGTGAAAACGCCTGCGCTGCGTTGGGGTTGCTGAGGAGGAATTATGGCGTTAACCAAACAACAAGTGGTCGATTGGCTGATGCGTTGCGGCGAAGTGTTTACTCAGCAGCGCGATTTCTTGACCCGGCTGGATACCGAGATCGGCGACGCCGACCACGGGCTTAATATGAACCGCGGCTTCAACAAGGTGGTGGAGAAACTGCCTTCGGTGGCGGACAAAGACATTGGTTTTATCCTGAAAAACACCGGCATGACGCTGCTGTCCAGCGTGGGCGGCGCCAGCGGTCCGCTGTTTGGCACCTTCTTTATCCGTGCGGCGCAGGCGGCGAATGCCAAGCAGAGCCTGGATCTGGCGGAGCTACATCAACTGATGCAGGAAGGCGTTGATGGCGTAGTGATGCGCGGCAAGGCGGAACCGGGTGATAAAACCATGTGCGATGCCTGGTGGGCGGTGGTGGACAGCCTTGGTCAGTCGGTTGAGCAGCAGCTTGGCGTCGCGGAAGCCCTGCAGCGCGCCAGTGAGCGGGCAGAGCAGGCGGTCGAAAGCACTATCACCATGCAGGCGCGCAAAGGGCGAGCCAGCTATCTGGGTGAGCGCAGCATCGGTCATCAGGACCCGGGCGCAACTTCGGTGATGCTGATGATGAAAACGCTGGCAGAGGTCGCCGGCCAATAGCAGGAGGCGAGATGATCAATATCGTTGTTGTTTCACACAGTGCGCAGTTGGCTCGCGGCGTTGAGGAACTGGCATTGCAGATGATGCGTGGCGACGGCTGCAAGCTGGCGCTGGCAGCGGGTGTCGATGATGCGGAGCATCCGATAGGCACCGATGCGATCAAGGTGATGGAGGCGATAGAGTCGGTGGCCGAGGGCGCGGGCATTGTGGTGCTGATGGACCTGGGCAGCGCGCTGTTGAGCGCTGAAACCGCCATCGATCTGCTGGATCCGGCGCTGGCCGCCAAAGTCAGGCTGTGTTCGGCGCCGTTGGTTGAAGGGACGCTGGCCGCCGTGGTTGCCGCAAATGCCGGCGCGGGGCTGGAGCAGGTGCTGGCCGAGGCGCAGGGCGCGCTGCAGGCCAAGCAGGCGCAACTGGGCGAGGGTACTGCGCCCGTGGTCAAAAACGTTGAATTACCGCTCACTCAGGGGAAAAGCGTCAGTTGGACGGTGCAGAATCCACATGGGCTGCACGCCCGCCCGGCGGCCCGGCTGGCGGAAGCGCTGGCGCCGTTCGATGCCGAACTGGTGCTGGAAAAGCAGGGGCAGTGCGCCAATCCTCGCAGCCTTAACCAGCTGGCATTATTGCAGGTGCGTCATGGCGACACCATCCGGCTGATTGCCGACGGTGCGCAGGCCGACCAGGCGCTGGCGGCCTTTAGCGCATTGGCGGAGCAGCACTTTGGCGAAACCGTCTCTGAGCAAAGTTTACCTTCGCTGCACGGTATCCCGGTGGCGGAAAGCGTCACCAGCGGCCCGGTTTGGCAGGCGTACAGCTTCTGCCCGGCGATCACCGAACGCCAGATTGGCGCCGATGACGTACTCAACGAACAGCAGCGGCTGCGTGAAGCGCTGCAACATACGCTAAGCGATTTGAACCGCCTGGCGGAGCGCACCGGCTCGTTGATTGGCAAGCCGCAGGCGGCGATTTTTGGCGCGCACAGCATGTTGCTGGACGATCCGGACCTGCAACAGGCGGCCTATACCCGCATTGCCCGTCAGCAATGCAGTGCCGAGCAGGCCTGGCAGCAGGAGATGGAAGCGATAGCCGAGGAGTATCGCGCACTGGACGACGAATATATGCGGGCGCGTGAGCTGGATGTGCGCGACATGCTGCGCCGCACCTTGAGCCATTTGCAGCAGCAGCCGTTGCCGTTAATCACGCTGACCACACCGTCGATTCTGGTGATGGACGAACTGATGCCGTCTGACGTGGTGATGTTAGATCGCCGGCTGGTGCTGGGCATCTGCCTGAGCGGTGGCAATGCGCTGTCGCACAGCGCGATCCTCGCTAAGGCGATGGGGATCCCGATGGTGATTGGCATGCACGACTGCATGAGCAAAACCCGCAACGGCCAAAAAGCGATGCTGGATGCGGCACGCGGGGTATTGCAGCTCAGCCACTGACGGCCGCTTCAGGCGCGCAGCTTAAACTGGCGGATATCAATCTGATACTGTTTGATTTTCCGCCACAGCGTAGTGCGGCCAATCCCCAGCAGCTGCGCCATTTCATTCAACTGCCCGCGGCTGACGTTGGCCGCGCGAATGATCGCCTGGCGCTCCATTTCCGCCAATGTTAACAGCGGCATACCCGGCTGCGGATCGCTTTCCAGTAAGGGCTGTTGACCGAGCAAGTGCTCGGGCAGATCGGCCAGTTGCAGGTGGTGGCCGTGGCACATCATCGCCGTGCGTTCCACCACGCCTTTCAGCTCCAGATCGTTGCCGGGCCACAGATAGAGCCCAAGTTGGGTCATCACCTCGTCGTCTACCCGGAAGCGGCACTGGAAATGCTGTTCCAGCGTACGCAGATGATGCTTCACCAACAGTGGAATATCGCTCAGGCGCTGGCGTAACGCCGGGATCTGGATCTCGAACGCCTGCAGGCTGTAAAACAGCTGACGGCGAAAGCGATTTTGCTGCACCAGCAATGGCAGATCGGCGGCGCTGCTGGCGATCACCCGCACGTCGACGGGGATCACCCGGTTAGAGTTGAGCCGCATTACCACGCCGGTTTTCAGCACCTGTAACAGTGCCGACTGCATTTCCATCGGTAAATACTCAATCTGCTCCAGGTACAGCGTCCCGCCGTTAGCCAGTTCAAACTTGCTGAGCTGGCCCGCTTCCTCTTCGTTGGCGTCGCTGCCCAGCAGCTCGCGCAGCCCCTGGGCCTCCGGCAATAGCTGACAGTTGAGGGCGATATAGGGCCCTGCGGCGCGATCGCTGGCATTGTGGATCGCCTGACTGAGCTGTTCCTTGCCGACGCCTTCTTCGCCACACAGCAAAATGGGATGCTGCCCCTTCGCCGCCTGTTGGCCATAGCGGATCAAGCGACGCATCTCCAGCGAGGCGGACGGCATCTGTTCAAAGCTGTGGCTGACGCGCCCCAATTGGCTGCTGACATACTGGCGCAGCCTTTCCAGCGGATGCAGCAGGGCGATAAAGCTGCAGCGCTCGCCGTCGAAGATCGGCTTCAGGGTCAATAGCGTTGCGATAAACTGCCGCTGGCTCTCAAAGGTGACTTCAACGTGCTGCAGCGCCTGACGCTGGGCGATAGCTCGGTTGAGCAACGCGGGCAGCGTCAGCAGCTGTGTCAGCGGTTTGCCCTGGCTTTGCTGCTCATCCAGTTTCAACAGGGTGGCGGCACGCTGGTTGATGTACTGCAGGTAGCCGCGATGGTCCCAGGCCATAACGCCGTCATCCACGCCGTCGAGCAGGCCGTAAAGCTGGTTCAGGTGGCGGTTGGACTCGGCAAGGAGGCCGTCGGCATTCAGCGAATTGCCGATTTCGCGTGCCAGCGCCAGCGTCAGGGACAGATCGCCGGCGGCGCAGTCGGCCAGCAGACAGCCCAGCGCAATTGACCCGCGTTGACGGCCGCTGTTGTCATAGACCGGGGTGGCGCAGAATGACCAGTCGTGCAGCGCCTGACGCACGTGCTCGCTGCCGCGTACCTGTATCGGATGCCCCTCCGACGCCGCCAGCGACGGTGCATTGGTGCCGATATCACCTTCCGCCCAATAGGCGCCGGGGGTAAACCCCAACAGCTGCAGACGTTCGCGAGTCAGGACATCGCCGCACAGCCACAGCATGCAGCCGCTTTCGTCGAGGATAGCCAACAGGCAGCGGCGCTGTTCCATGTATTCGCAGGCGTCCTCCAACGCTGCCTGGCCGAGCGTCAGCAGATCGTTCTTACGCTGGCAGATTGACGCAAAAGTTGCGCCCAGCGCGCAGTGGGGGGCTTTCCACACCGCAGGCTGCATCAGGCTGCGACAACGTAGCCAGGAAGCATAAATTGCCGGAGCAGGGCGCTGGGCCGGCGGCAGTTCGCCTTCGATCAGGCGTTGCCAGCGTGAAGTGTTCTCCATCGGATCCCATCCAAACGAGATAAAGCGATAGCCGTGATGATATCACTCCCTCTTCTTTTCGACGGTTTGCCGTTGCCATATTGACGATGAAGATCACATCGCAGTGATTTGCCGCTTTTCTGTTATTTTTATTTCTCATAACCTGTCATACAGGTTGATAGCTTGTGCCTGAGGGACAGGGTACGAATCCGTAATCGGTGATAAATAAAATTTTTTTCTTCAGGAGATAAGGTGATGAAACTGGGTTTCGGTCTGTACAAGCATATGCTGGATGATGAGCACTTTGCCTTTGCTCGCCAGTGCGGTGCGACGCATGTCGTGGTGCACATGGTGGATTACTTTCATCGAAACGATCGTTTTTCTCGTTCGAATCAGCCCGTGGGCGATACTCAAGGGTGGGGAACGGCACAGGCGGAGATCTGGAGCACGGAAGATCTGCTCGATATTCGTGCCCGGATGGAGAAATTCGACCTGACATTTTTTGCCATCGAAAACTTCGATCCCTGTCATTGGGACGACATACTGTTTGATGGCCCCAAAAAAACTCAGCAGATAGAAACGGTTAAACAAATTATTCGCAATGTGGGTGCCGCAGGTATTCCCGTGTTTGGCTATAACTTCAGCCTGGCCGGGGTCGCCGGTCGAATAGAGGAAAATAAAGCGCGTGGCGGAGCAAAAACCGTTGGGCTAAACGGAGCCAATGAGCAAACAGAAAGCCCGCTACCGGCCAGCATGGCGTGGAATATGGTGGTGGATGAAGATGCTACAGGGTTGAGAGAGGTGACGACGAAAGAGCAGCTTTGGCAGCGTCTTGAGTGGTTTCTGGCGCAGATTGTCCCGGTGGCGGAAGAGGCTGGCGTCAGGCTGGCAGCGCATCCGGATGATCCACCGCTCGAGTTTGTACGCGGTCAGCCACGATTGGTCAATCAACCGCATTTGTATCAAAAATTGCTGGATTTGCAACCCAGCCACGCGAATGCGCTGGAATTCTGCCTTGGCACTATCGCCGAAATGTCAGAGGGGGATGTTTACCAGGCGGTGGAGCAGTACGCACAGCAGGATGCCATTGCTTATATCCACTTTCGCAATGTGAAAGGCAAAGTGCCGTACTACCATGAAACCTTTATCGATGAAGGTGATATAGACATGGCGAAGGTGTTGCGAGTGCTAAAAGAGTGCAAATTTGACGGTGTATTGATCCCCGATCATTCGCCGCAGATGAGCTGTGAGGCGCCATGGCACTCGGGTATGGCCTATGCGATGGGATACATGAAAGCACTTATGCAGGTTATTTGAACCTTTTCTCGATTTTCAGCCAGTTCTTCTGCCCAAACGCCCAGAAGTGAATTCCTGCTATTGGGGCTGAGGATCCAAATCTATAAGCCGAGACAAAAAAAACGGGGCTGGCAAATGCCATACCCCGTTTTCAATGCTGTGCGCGAATCAGTTGCGGAATGGATTACCGCTGTTGCGTACAGGCGGAGTGGTTGTGCTCACCGGCGCAGAGGTCCGGGTAGCGGCAACCGGTGCCGGCGCTGCGCTTTGCTGTGCAGGCGCATTATCCTGATAACCGTCGGCATAAGCGTCTTGCGCCGTGGTCGGTGGCGCTACCACGTCTTGCGAGGTAGAGATTGGTTTGCCCAATGCACCGTTCAACAGCATCAGGTCGTTCTCGTTCAAGGTACCGAGTGCGAACTTGATGTTCAACTGGTTGATCAGATAGGTATAACGCGCGCTGGAGAGCTGTTGCTTGGCGTTATACAGCGTGGTGGTGGCATCCAGCACGTCGACGATGGTGCGGGTACCGACCTGATAACCTGCTTCCATGGCATCCAGTGAACTCTGAGCCGACACCACTGCCTGTTTGTAAGCGTTGATGCTACTGATCGAGGCGTTCACGTTATTGAACGAGGAACGAACAGTCTGCACCACGTTACGGTGTGCACTTTCCAGTTGCTCACTGGCGCCGACGAAGTTGTACTGTGCTTGTTGCACCTGCGAGTTGGTCTGGCCACCGCTGTAAAGCGGCATATTAAAGCTCAGGCCCACTTTGTTCTGACCAACATCGGCGTCGGGCGTTGAATTACGCGAGCCGTTGTTTTTGGTGTTACTGACTGCCGTGGACGCATTGAAGTCAATCGTTGGCATATAGCCGGTTTGCGCAGAGCGGATCTGCTCGCGGGCCAGATCCTGGCTCAGACGGGCGGATAACAGGCTCAGGTTGCGGCTTTCGGCCTCTTTCAGCAGATTATTCACTGCTTCCGGGCGCTGGGTGCTGAAACGGTCGGTATTCAGCGAAGCCAGTTCCGGGTAGAAGGTGCCGGTGACCTGGCGCAGTTTTTCCAACGCGTTATCCAGCGTGTTACGGGCAGTGACTTCCGCCGCCAGCACCGTATCGTAGTTGGAACGGGCGTTCTGCACGTCGGTGATCGCTACCAGACCAACGTTAAAGCGCTGAGTGGTTTGATCCAGGGTGCGATATACCGCCTGTTTCTGCGCTTGGGTATAGGACAGCGAATCGATGGCGCTCAGCACGTTGAAATAGGCGGTGGCGGTATCGAGGATCAGCTGTTGCGACGAAGTCTGGAACGTCACGTCGGAGATGCCGGCAGTTTTTTCCTGCAGCGTCAGCGCGCGCCATTTCGACATGTCGAAGATGGTTTGGGTCAACGCCAGTGAACCACTGGTGGCATCGCTGTTTTGATCGCGACTGTCACGGTAGCCATTGGTGTGGGTATAACCCGCACTTAACCCCAACTGTGGCAGTAAGGGGCTGCGCGCTTCATTGATTTTTTCGAATGCGGCGTCACGGTCAGCGGCGGTTTTGCGCAGATCCGGGTTACTTTCCCTGGCCTGTTTGTAGACCTGCAGCAGGTTCTCTGCCTGGCTCATTGCACTGAAGCCGCCCAGGCTCAGTCCGATAAGAAGGGGGAGCAGTTTCTTCATTTGCATTCCTTGTTGTGCAGCAATATTGCTATGTAGTTAGCGCTGACGATAGACGAAATAGTTGCCGATTCTAACAGAGTCTGTTGTACGCATAAGGTGGCGGAATGTGCCATCTTGCGTAACTTTTACCTTTCAGGCCGCCTGTTTACCTTAGTTCAACTGGCTGCGTACGTCACACCTGATATCATGGCTCACAATCTATCATAAAGCCGCGGAAGATTATCCCGCCGTTTCTGTCATCAAAACTGTTTATTTTATCGGCATACTCACGCAGGAGAATTCGCTTATGAGCCACTCGCAGCCATCGCCCGTTACTCTCGATAAAAATGATGTAGAAATTATTGCACGTGAGACACTTTACCGTGGTTTTTTTTCACTCAATTTATATCGCTTTCGTCACCGTTTATTCAACGGCGATATGAGCCCGGAGATTAAGCGCGAAATTTTCGAGCGTGGGCACGCGGCGGTGCTGCTGCCTTATGACCCGGTGCGTGACGAAGTGGTGCTGATTGAACAACTGCGCATCGCTGCGGTCGATACCAGTAGCTCGCCCTGGCTACTGGAAATGGTGGCGGGTATGATCGAAACCGGCGAAAGCGTTGAAGACGTGTGCCGCCGCGAAGCGCAGGAAGAAGCCGGCGTGACGGTCGGGCGCTGCAAGCCGGTGCTGAGTTATCTGGCGAGCCCAGGCGGCACCAGCGAGCGCTTGTCGATCATGGTCGGCGAGGTGGACGCCACCACGGCGGAAGGTATCCATGGACTGGAAGAAGAGCATGAAGATATCCGTGTCCATGTGGTCAGCCGCGAACAGGCTTACCGCTGGGTTGAAGAGGGCGCGATTGATAACGCGGCATCAGTGATTGCATTGCAGTGGCTGGCGTTGCACCATGAATCGTTGAGAAAAGAGTGGGCCAACTAATGAAACAGCGCTATACCCCTGATTTCCCCGAAATGATGAGATTGTGCGAAACCAACTTCGCGCAATTGCGCCGCTTGTTGCCGCGCAACGATGAAGTGGGCGAAACGGTGACTTATCAGGTGAGTGGCGCCAGTTATCGTCTGACTATTGTTGAATCCACACGCTATACCTCGCTGGTGCAGATTGAGCAGACCGTCCCGGCGGTCAGCTACTGGAGCCTGCCTGCCATGACGGTGCGCCTGTATCATGACGCGATGGTTGCGGAAGTGTGTTCAAGTCAGCAGATCTATCGCTTTAAAGCGCGTTATGATTATCCCAACAAAAAGTTGCATCAACGCGACGAAAAGCATCAAATTAACCAGTTTCTTGCTGATTGGTTGCGCTACTGTTTGGCGCATGGAGCGATGGCGGTTCCGGTTTGTTAGACAGACTGAGATAACAAAGGACACCATTTGGAAAGCCTGTTTAAACCGACCGTGGCAAGTGGGGCCAGGGTCAGGATTCTGCAAATAACAGATACCCACCTTTTTGCCGGCGAAAATGAGACTTTGCTCGGCATCAATACCTATCGCAGCTATCACGCGGTGTTGGACGCCATTTTGGCGCAGCAGCGTGATTTTGATTTGGTCGTCGCCACCGGTGATTTGGCCCAGGATCATTCATTGGCTGCCTACCGGCATTTTGCCGAAGGTATTGCCCGTCTGCCGGCGCCTTGCGTCTGGTTGCCGGGTAACCATGACTTTCAGCCGGCGATGGTCGACGCATTGGCCGCCGCCGGTATCGCCCCGTCAAAGCAGGTGCTGGTGGGCGACCACTGGCAGGTGTTGCTGCTGGACAGTCAGGTTTTCGGCGTGCCGCACGGCGAACTGAGCGAGTACCAGCTTGAGTGGATGGAGCGCTGCCTGCAGGCCTATCCCGAGCGCTATACCCTGATGCTGCTGCACCATCATCCGCTGCCTTCCGGCTGCACCTGGCTCGATCAGCACAGCCTGCGCAACCCACACATGCTGGGTGCGGTGCTGCTGCGCTACCCGAAAGTGAACACGCTGCTGTGCGGGCATATTCACCAGGAGCTGGATCTGGAGTGGCAGGGGCGTCGTCTGCTGGCGTCGCCGTCTACCTGCGTGCAGTTCAAACCGCACTGTACCAATTTTACCATCGACGATGTTTCGCCCGGCTGGCGCTATCTTGACTTGCTGCCGGACGGCCGTATCGAGACGCAGGTTTTCCGATTGGAAAACGACGACTTCCGCCCCGACATGGATTCGGATGGGTACTGATGCCTTCTACGCTGCTCTATCTGCACGGTTTTAACAGTTCGCCGTACTCGGCCAAAGCGACGTCCTTCAAGGCGTGGCTGGCCGAGCATCATCCGCATATCGAAATGTTGGTGCCACAGCTGCCGGTTTTTCCGGCTGAAGCCGCCGAAATGATCGAGAATCTGGTGATGGAGCGTGCCGGGCAGACGATGGGCCTGGTTGGTTCCTCGCTGGGTGGCTACTACGCGACCTGGCTTTCGCAGTGTTTTTCACTGCCAGCGGTAGTGGTTAACCCTGCCGTAAAGCCGTTTGAGCTGCTGATTGACTACCTTGGCGAAAACGAGAACCCCTACACCGGCCAGCAATATGTGTTAGAGTCACGACACGTTTACGATCTGAAAACGATGCAGATCGATCCCTTGGAGTCACCGGATTTAATCTGGTTGCTGCAACAAACGGGCGATGAAATTCTCGATTATGGGCAAGCGGTGGCCTATTACACTGCGTGCCGTCAGACGGTGGAATCGGGTGGAAACCACGCTTTCGTCGGTTTCGAGCACTACTTCCCCCAGATTGTGGATTTTTTAGGGCTCAACGCTGTCTGAGCAGACGGTTCCGGCACCTTCCTTTAACCACGAAAAAATAATCAACGATGACTCAATCCAGCTATAACGCTGATGCCATTGAAGTACTCAGCGGTCTAGAACCAGTGCGCCGTCGTCCCGGCATGTATACCGACACGACGCGCCCCAATCACCTCGGCCAAGAGGTGATAGATAACAGTGTCGATGAAGCTTTGGCCGGTCACGCCAAACGCATCGACGTGATTTTGCACGCCGATCAGTCACTGGAAGTGATCGACGACGGCCGCGGCATGCCGGTGGATATCCACCCTGAAGAAGGCGTGCCTGCGGTTGAGTTGATCATGTGTCGTCTGCACGCCGGCGGTAAATTCTCCAATAAAAACTACCAGTTCTCCGGCGGTCTGCACGGCGTGGGGATCTCGGTGGTTAACGCCCTGTCGAAACGGGTGGAAGTCAACGTCAAGCGTGACGGTAACGTCTACAGCATTGCCTTCGAAAACGGCGACAAGGTGCAGGAATTGGCGGTGACCGGCAGCTGCGGCAAGCGCAATACCGGCACCAGTATCCACTTCTGGCCTGACGAGCAGTTCTTCGACAGCCCGCGTTTCTCGGTATCGCGCCTCAGCCACCTGCTGAAGGCCAAAGCGGTGCTGTGCCCCGGCGTTGAAATTTACTTCATCGACAAGCTGAACAATACCGAGCAACGTTGGTGCTATCAGGACGGCCTGACCGATTACCTGATGGAAGCTGTCAACGGCTTGATCACCCTGCCGGAAGCGGCCTTTGTCGGTAACTTCTCCGGTGATACCGAAGCGGTGGACTGGGCGTTGCTGTGGCTGCCGGAAGGCGGTGAGCTGCTGACCGAAAGCTACGTCAACCTGATCCCGACCATGCAGGGCGGTACCCACGTCAACGGCCTGCGTCAGGGCCTGCTGGACGCGATGCGTGAGTTCTGCGAATTCCGCAATATTCTGCCGCGCGGCGTTAAGCTGTCCGCCGAAGATATCTGGGACCGCTGCGCCTATGTGCTGTCGGTCAAGATGCAGGATCCGCAGTTCGCCGGCCAGACCAAAGAACGTTTGTCGTCGCGCCAGTGCGCGGCCTTCGTTTCCGGCGTGGTGAAAGACGCCTTCAGCCTGTGGCTGAACCAGAACGTTCAGGCGGCGGAACAGCTGGCCGAGTTGGCGATTTCCAGCGCCCAGCGTCGCTTGCGTGCCGCCAAAAAAGTGGTGCGCAAGAAGCTGACCAGCGGGCCGGCATTGCCGGGCAAACTGGCCGACTGTACGTCGCAGGATCTGAACATGACCGAACTGTTCCTGGTAGAAGGGGACTCGGCGGGCGGTTCAGCCAAGCAGGCGCGCGATCGCGAATATCAGGCGATCATGCCGCTGAAAGGCAAAATCCTCAACACCTGGGAAGTGTCTTCGGACGAAGTGCTGGCCTCGCAGGAAGTGCACGACATTTCCGTGGCGATCGGCATTGACCCGGACAGCGAAGATCTTAGTCAACTGCGTTACGGTAAAATCTGTATCCTGGCGGATGCGGACTCCGACGGTTTGCATATCGCCACGCTGCTGTGCGCGCTGTTCGTGCGTCATTTCCGTTCGCTGGTGAAGGGCGGCCACGTGTATGTGGCGATGCCGCCTCTGTACCGTATCGATCTGGGCAAAGAGGTGTACTACGCGCTGGACGAAGAAGAGAAAGCCGGCGTGCTGGAGCAGTTGAAGCGCAAAAAGGGCAAGCCTAACGTTCAGCGCTTTAAAGGGCTGGGCGAGATGAACCCATTGCAGCTGCGTGAAACCACGCTCGATCCGAATACCCGCCGTCTGGTGCAATTGACGGTGAGTGACGACGATGTGGATCAGACGCTGGCGATGATGGACATGCTGCTGGCCAAGAAGCGTTCAGAAGACCGCCGTAACTGGCTGCAGGACAAAGGCGATATGGCCGAGCTTTCTGTCTGACTGTCAGGCCCGGCTTCCCCGCCGGGCCTTCTTTCCGCAGGGGCGCTGCGTGCGGCACCCGACCACTCTGGGCGGCATGCATGAAAATCACCCTCGAAGAGTTACTGGCCTTTACCACCGTCGTTGACAGCGGCTCCATCACTGCCGCAGCCGAACAGCTCGGTCAGACCACCTCCGGCATCAGCCGCGCACTCAGCCGGTTGGAAAAAAAACTCGATACGACCCTGATGCGCCGCACCACGCGTCGACTGGAGCTGACCGAAGAAGGCCAGAATTTTCTCAGTCACGCGCGTGAGATTATCCACTCGGTGGAAAACGCCGAAGAGCAAATGGCGCTGCGCAGGTTGATCCCTGCAGGGAAATTGCGGGTCAACGCTGCCGCTCCGTTTATGGAACATGTGATCGTGCCGCTGGTAGCCGGTTTCCGGCAAAGCTATCCGCAGATTGAGCTGGAACTGAATACCGATAACCTGATCATCGATCTGCTGGAAAAGCGCACCGACATTGCCATTCGCATTGGCGCGCTGCGGGACTCGACCATTCATGCACGTCTGTTAGGCTCCAGCCGCTTGCGTATTCTCGCCAGCCCGGAATACCTCGCGCGTTATGGTACGCCGGGCAGCGTGGAAGCGCTGCGCGAGCACTGCCTGCTCGGGTTCACCCAGCCGGAGTCGCTCAACCTGTGGCCGTTGCGCTATCAGCAGGCGCAGCATTTTGCCATTACCCCGACAATCTCGGCTTCCAGCGGTGAAACCCTGCGTCAGTTGGCGTTACGGGGGGAAGGGATAGTGCAATTGGCGGATTTTATGACGCGAGACGATCAGCGTGCGGGGCGACTGATACCCTTGCTGGAACAGGAAACGCTGGATGTGCGCCAACCGATTAATGCGGTGTATTACCGCAATACCCAGTTGGCGGCGCGTATTACCTGTTTTCTGGACTACGTCAGTGCGCATATTGATGCGCAGACGCTGTAGAAAACGACTGGCTGTTCCCAGCCGGTCTTACAGGGCGTTGCCCAGCACGTGAATGGTCACGCCCAGCACGCTGTCTTTGATGGTGTCACGATGACGGTGCATGTGAGCGATATCCAGATGCTTTTCCAGATGCGCCTGACTGGCCCATTTCTCCAGCATAAACACCGAGTCCGGCGACAGCTTCTGCCATGGCGCCTGGGTGTGGCTGTCGATCATCGGCGTGTATTCGCTACAGCCATCCTCTGCCAGTACCAGCGGGACCAGCTTCTCAATCGCCTTCAGAACCGTTTCACGGTGGCCCGGCTTGGTTTTGATTTCTGCAATTACGGTGATCATCATTACCTCATTGGTTGACGTGTATTCCCATCATACTTCAAGCCGCCTCTTTGTTGGCTGTCCGTACTTACCCCGTTCACGTACCACTTGTACGCTCCCGCGGATGCGTTTGGCTGCCGCCGTGATGCAACTTGAATTATCTCGGGAATAACATATCAGTTAAGCAAAAATTTCGGTCAGATACGCGCGATAACGTGCGATGTCGCTATCGATATCCGGTTGTTTAATCACATCATTACAGATAAAGGTCGGCAGCGCTTCCATTCCCAGGAACTGATTGGCCTTATGGAAATGCAGATACACGCCGTCGACGCCGACGCCATGGAAGAACTGATCCGGGTCGGTAAAGGCTTCCAGCGGGGCGTTCCAGGTCAGGCTCAGCATGTATTTCTTGCCCTGGATCAGGCCGCCGGAGCCGTACTTCTTGCCAGCGTCTGAGCGGGTACGACCGTCACTGGCGTACAGGCTGCCGTGCCCGGCGGTGAACACTTCATCGATGTATTTTTTCAGGATCCACGGCTCGCCCATCCACCAGCCCGGCATTTGATAAATCACCACGTCGGCCCACAGGTATTTTTGCACTTCGGCTTCGATGTCGTAACCGTCGTCGACGACGGTGACCTGCACCTGGTGCGGTACATCGCGCAGGAAGCTTTCCGCCACGTCGCTCAGGGTTTGATTGAGTTCGCCGTTGGAATGGCCAAACTGCTTTTTAGCATTGATAATCAGGATATTGCTCATTATTCACGGCTCCTGTCAGAATTAGAATGTGTGATGTTCTCCGCGCCGGGGGCGGGAAACATTTCGCTGAGAAACAGTGTAATCGTTAGCAATACAAGTAAAAATGCGATCCAGCGCACAACAGTGTTGACTGTGAGTCAATAAATGCGCCACCGCATAGCGCTATTTTGCACAAAACTGCCTGATACACCGGCTTCGCCGGATGATTGCTGCGCCATCTGTGACAGCTACCCTGCTGATGGGTTACTATCGCAGGCAGAATCAACCCTTTGTCGTCCAGGGATTGCCAAGCCACGGTCTGAGGATAATTGAGTAATGAGTGATCTGACTCATGACGGTGTAGAGCGTTTACCGCTGCACACATTCACTGAAAACGCCTATCTGAACTATTCCATGTACGTCATCATGGATCGGGCGTTGCCGTACATCGGTGACGGTTTGAAGCCGGTACAACGCCGCATCATCTACGCCATGTCGGAACTGGGGCTGAGCAACAGCGCCAAATTCAAAAAATCCGCCCGTACCGTCGGTGATGTGCTGGGTAAATACCATCCGCACGGCGACAGCGCCTGTTATGAAGCTATGGTATTGATGGCGCAGCCATTCTCTTATCGCTATCCGCTGGTAGACGGCCAGGGGAACTGGGGTGCGCCGGACGATCCGAAATCCTTCGCCGCGATGCGTTATACCGAATCGCGCCTGTCCAAATATGCGGAAGTGTTGCTGGCCGAGCTGGGTCAGGGCACCGTTGACTGGGTGCCGAACTTTGACGGCACTATGCAAGAACCGAAGATGTTGCCGGCACGTCTGCCCAACATTCTGCTGAACGGCACCACCGGCATTGCCGTGGGCATGGCGACCGATATCCCTCCGCACAACGTGCGTGAAGTGGCTGCCGCTGCGGTGGAGCTGCTCGAGCGGCCGGGCGCTTCGCTTGAAGACCTGCTCGAGTTTGTGCAGGGGCCGGACTTCCCGACCGAAGCCGAGATCATCACGCCGCGCGACGAAATTCGCAAAATCTATCAAAATGGCCGCGGTTCAGTGCGTATGCGCGCCGTTTGGAAGAAAGAAGACGGCAGCGCGGTGATTACCGCCTTGCCGCACCAGGTTTCCGGCGCCAAGGTGCTGGAGCAGATTGCCAGCCAGATGCGCGCCAAAAAGCTGCCGATGGTTGAAGATCTGCGTGATGAATCCGATCACGAGAACCCAACGCGGCTGGTGATCGTGCCACGTTCCAACCGTATCGATTTGGAACAGGTGATGAACCACCTGTTTGCGACCACCGATCTGGAACGCAGCTACCGCATCAACATGAACATGATCGGTCTGGACAATCGCCCGCAGGTCAAGGGGCTGGTAGAAATCCTGACCGAGTGGCTGGCGTTCCGTCGTGATACGGTACGCCGTCGCCTGAACTACCGTCTGGAAAAAGTGCTGAAACGCCTGCACATCCTCGAAGGTTTGCTGGTGGCGTTCCTCAATATCGATGAAGTGATCAACATCATCCGTACAGAGGACGAACCCAAGCCGGTGCTGATGGCGCGTTTTGGTATTTCAGACACTCAGGCCGAGGCCATCCTCGAACTGAAACTTCGCCATTTGGCGAAGCTGGAAGAGTTCAAGATCCGCGGTGAGCAGGACGAACTGGCCAAAGAGCGCGATCAACTGCAGGCGCTGCTGGCCTCCGAGCGCAAGCTGAACACTCTGATCAAGAAAGAGATCCAGGCCGATGCATTGGCCTACGGCGACGATCGCCGCTCGCCGATTACCGAGCGTTCGGAAGCCAAGGCGATGAGTGAGCACGACTTCGTGCCTTCTGAGCCGGTGACCATTGTGCTGTCTGAAATGGGCTGGGTGCGCAGCGCCAAGGGCCACGATATCGACCCAAGCGGCCTGAGCTACAAGGCGGGCGACAGCTTCCGCAGCGCGGCGCGCGGCAAAACCAACCAGCCGGTGGTGTTTATCGACTCCACCGGACGCAGCTACGCGCTTGATCCGCTGACGCTGCCTTCGGCACGCGGGCAGGGCGAGCCGCTGACCGGTAAGCTGACGCCACCGCCGGGCGCCACCATTGAGCAGGTGCTGATGGCGGCGGACGACCAAAAACTGCTGATGGCTTCCGACGCCGGCTACGGCTTCGTTTGTACCTTCAACGATTTGGTGGCACGCAACCGTGCCGGCAAGGCGATGATTACTCTGCCGGACAACGCCAAAGCGCTGGCGCCGATGGAGATCCACGGTGACGACGATATGCTGCTGTCGATCACCGCAGCCGGTCGCATGCTGCTGTTCCCGGTAGCCGATCTGCCTCAGCTGTCGAAGGGCAAAGGTAACAAGATTGTCTCTATCCCGTCGGCGCAGGCCGCCTCCGGTGAAGACAAGCTGACATGGCTGTTCGTGTTGCCGCCGCAGACCTCTGTGACGCTGCATGTGGGTAAACGCAAGCTGACGCTGCGTCCGGAAGATTTGCAGAAGTTCCGTGCGGAGCGGGGCCGTAAAGGCACCTCACTGCCACGTGGCCTGCAGCGTATCGATCGCGTAGAGATCGACGCGCCTGCACGAGCGCCGACGGGCGACAGCGAAGAGTAACCCTGAGGGAATAACAAGCGGGCGCAGCATATTGCGCCCGCTTTTTTTCACGCAACCGGCAATTATTTTCAAATAGTTAACATTTCTCTGCATAAAATTATTGTGCGTATCGCCGGCTGGCGGGAAAATAGCAAAAAAATGCAGGGCAGGTTTTCAGCCCCTGCAATCAAAGAATTAGTTTACCCAAAATAATTGGAGTTGCATCAAGGCGGCAAGGCCGTAAATCCCTGGGAGCTTAGTAAACTAAGTGACTGGGGTGCGCGGACGCAGCCAACACAGATGCAGCTTTAAGTATGAAGTGAAAAAGGGACCTGCGCAGCGTTTCAGGCTGTGTCGGCAGTGTGCTAATGAGGTTGTTATGTTATTAATTTTGCGTGCCATTCTTGCCACTCTGTATTGTATTTTGGTGTGCATCTTCGGTTCTATTTACTGTTTGTTCAGCCCGCGCGATCCTCGCCATGTGGCGACCTTCGGTCATCTGTTTGGCCGCCTTTCCGGGTTATTCGGTTTGAAGGTGGAAGTCCGCGTACCGGCCGATGCGGCCAAAAATGGCAACTGCATTTATATCGCCAACCACCAGAATAACTACGATATGGTGACCGCCGCCAAAGCGGTGCAGCCGCGTACCGTGACCGTGGGTAAAAAGAGCCTGCTGTGGGTACCGTTCTTTGGTCCACTGTATTGGCTGACCGGTAACCTGCTGATTGATCGTGATAACCGCGCCAAAGCGCACGGCACCATTGCACAGGTCGCCGAACAGTTTAAAAAACGCGACATTTCGATCTGGATGTTTCCTGAAGGCACCCGCAGCCGCGGGCGCGGGCTGATGCCGTTTAAAACCGGCGCATTCCATGCGGCAATCGCCGCCGGGGTGCCGATTGTGCCCATCTGCGTTTCCACCACCAGCGGTAAAATTAATCTTAACCGTTGGAATAATGGTCATGCGATCGTCGAAATGTTGGAGCCGGTCGATATCAGCGGCTACGGTAGAGAAAATGTGCGTGAGCTGGCGGCCCATTGCCATGAGCTGATGCTGGCGAAAATCGCCGAGCTGGATGCGGAAGTCGCCCAGCGCAATGCCGCCGGAAAATAATATTCCTACCGGCTTCAAAGAATGAACTTTTAAACGGCGCCAAATGCCGTTAACGCCGGGGCTCCTGCTAATCTGATTAACAGGAGCCCGGTCTTTGCACACGGTTTAGTCATTGCTTTTCATGGAGAAAATATGTCACTCAGTCGACGTCAGTTTATTCAGGCATCGGGCTTGGCGCTGTGCGCGGGAGCCGTGCCGCTGAGGGCTGAGGCGAGCGGAACGCAGACCCCGTTACCTGTTCCCCCGTTGCTGGAATCCCGCCGTGGGCAACCGCTGTTTTTAACCTTACAGCGTGCCCACTGGGCATTTATGGATAACCGCAAGGCGTCGGTGTGGGGCATCAACGGCATGTACCTTGGGCCGACGGTGCGGGTTTACAACGGTGATGACGTAAAGCTGATTTACAGCAACCGCCTGCCGGAGCCGGTGGCGATGACCATCAGCGGCCTGCAAGTGCCGGGTACGTTGATGGGGGGCGCGCCGCGCATGATGTCTCCCAACGTTGACTGGTCGCCGGTGCTGCCGATCCGCCAGAATGCGGCCACCTGCTGGTATCACGCCAGCACCCCTAACCGCATGGCGCCGCATGTTTACAATGGCTTGACCGGGCTGTGGCTGGTCGAAGACGAGGTCAGCAAATCGCTGCCTTTGCCGAATCACTATGGTGTAGATGACTTCCCGCTAATCATTCAGGACAAGCGCCTCGATAACTTTGGCACGCCGGAATATGACCCGCCGTCGCAGGGGGGCTTTGTCGGCGATACGCTGTTGGTTAACGGCGTACAAAATCCTTATATCGAAGTCTCCCGCGGCTGGGTGCGCCTGCGCCTGCTTAATGCTTCCAACTCGCGTCGCTATATGCTGCAACTGAGTGACGGCCGACCGCTCAACGTGATCGCCAGCGATCAGGGCTTTTTGCCTGCGCCGGTCGCGGTACAGCAACTTTCGCTGGCACCGGGCGAACGCCGTGAAGTGTTGATCGACATGTCAAAAGGCGATGAGGTGACGATCACCGCCGGCGAAGCGGCAGGCATTATGGATCGCCTGCGCGGCTTGTTTGAACCTTCGAGCATTCTGGTCTCTACCCAAGTGCTGACGCTGAAACCGACCGGGCTGTTGCCGTTGGTGACCGATAACCTGCCGATGCGCTTGTTGGCCGATCAACTGTTGGACGGCAGCGTCAGCCGCACCCGCGAGTTCCGTTTGGGCGACAGCCAGGCCGGGATCAACGGGGCGATCTGGGACATGAACCGCATCGATGTGCAAACGCAGCAGGGGAGCTGGGAGCGCTGGAATATCCATGCGGATACCCCGCAGGCGTTCCACATTCAGGGTGTACAGTTCCTGGTCAAGCGCGTTAACGGTGCGCAGCCAATGGCAGAAGATCGCGGTTGGAAAGACACGGTGTGGATCGACGGAGACGTTGAGCTGTTGGTTTACTTCAATCAGTCCACCTCAGAACATTTCCCGTTCCTCTACTACAGCCAGACGCTGGAAATGGCAGATCGTGGCAGCGCAGGCCAGTTTATGGTGCAGCCGGCGCTGTAAATTCGCTGGGTACGGCGCTAAGCTTCCGTACCCAACATCGCCAGAAAGGCCTGCACCACCGGCGTCGCGCTATCGGCATGGTAAATGGCGTACAAATCCGCTGACGGTGCCTGCTGCAGCGGGCAAAAACGCACGCCGGGCCACGGAATGCGGCCGTAGCTGTCCGGCAACAGCGTGATGCCATAGCCTTCGGCCACCAGCGCCATCAGGGTTTGCGGTTCGTTGACCTGATAGGCGATATCCGGTTTGAACCCCTGCTGCAAACACAGGTTGTGCAGATATAGCCCCAGACTGGCCTCATGAGGCGGCAGCACGATGAATTTTTCATGCCTCAGCGCCGCCAGCGGCAGGCTTTCCGCCTGTGCCAGCGGGTGATCGAGCGGTAGCACCAGCGCAATGTTCTCCCGTGCCAGCAGTTGGCATGCCAGCCCCGGTAATATCTGTTCCCTGGCTTCTCGCCACACGCCGATATCAATATGACGTTTTTGCAGCGCCGTTATTTGCTGGCCGGGTGTCAGTTCGTTCAACGCCCAGGTGACGTTGGCCGTTTGTTCTGTAAAGCGCTTCAGCGCCGGTATCAGCCCACCCCACACCGATGTGCCGACCATGCCAATCACCATATGGCCCGCTTCGCCACGCCCCAATTGCTGCACCTGATAGAGTGCATTACCCGCCTGATCCAATAGCATCTCGACGTTGTGAAACAAGGTTCGGCCCGCCAGCGTCAGCGCCATCGAGCGGGTGGTGCGTTTGAACAGCTCTACGCCCAGTTGGCTCTCCAGCTCTTTGATGTGTTTGCTGAGCGGGGGTTGGGAGATGTTCAGCCGCAGTGCGGCCTGGGTGAAGTTCATCTCTTCCGCCACCACGCGAAAATAGTGCAGCAGGCGGAAGTTAATCCGGCTGGGATCCGGCAGTTGCTGTGGCTGCTTTAGGTTGATGATGGCCTCCTGATGCGAGCAATTTATAGGTGAATGGAATAAATCAGCCGCCAATAATGTATTGGTCGCCGGTGCGCATCGCTCTCTACTATGGGGATTATTTCACCCTTCCACAGAAGAGAATACTATGTTTAATCAAGAAGATGCTTTTTCCTGTGCTGAAACTATCCGCGCCCGCCTGCCGGGCTTCCAACCGCGAGCGGCTTTGATTCTGGGCTCCGGCTTGGGGGCGTTGGCGGAGGTGATGACCGACACCCTGACCATCGACTACGCCGAACTGCCGGGTTTCCCGGTCAGCAGCGTGGTGGGGCATGCCGGCCAGTTGGTTGCCGGCTGGCTGGAAGGTGTTCCTGTCGTGTGCATGAAAGGGCGCGGTCATTACTATGAAGGGCGCGGTATGCAGGTGATGACCACTGCCGTACGTACCTTCAAACTGTTGGGCTGCGAATTCCTGCTGGCGACCAACGCCGCCGGTTCGTTGCGCCAGTCGGTGCCGCCGGGCAGCCTGGTGGCCCTCACCGATCACATCAACTTTATGCCCGAGTCGCCGTTGGTTGGCGATAACGATGAGCGTTTCGGTCCGCGCTTTTTCAGCCTGGCCAATGCCTACGATCGCGATTTGCGTGCTCAACTGACGCAGGTGGCCCAGCGCGTGGGTATTCCGCTGGCGGAAGGGGTGTTTGCCGCTTACACCGGGCCCAACTTCGAAACCCCGGCTGAAATTCGCATGATGCAAACGCTGGGGTGCGACGTGGTCGGCATGTCCATCGTGCCGGAAGTGCTCTCTGCGCGCCATTGCGGGCTGAAAGTGCTGGTGGTTTCGGCGATGACCAACTACGCCGAAGGGCTGTCCGATACGCCACTGTCCCACGAGCAAACGCTGAGCTGCGCGGCCCTGGCGGCAGAAGACTTTATGCGCCTGATCCGTGAGTTCTTCAAAACGCTGTAACGCTGCAAATTCCCCCGCGGCGAGGTGCAGGGGCCTGGCCGCGTGAATCATCGTTTTAATCAAAATAATAAGGTGATGGTGATGGCAATAAAAACGCGACTGAAGATAATGGTTTTTCTGCAGTTTTTTATTTGGGGTGCCTGGCTGGTTACGCTGGGGTCTTACATGATTAATACCCTGCATTTCAGCGGGTTGCAGGTGGGCATGGTGTACAGCGCCAAAGGCGTCGCGGCGCTGATTATGCCGGGGCTGGCGGGCATTCTTGCCGACCGCTGGATCAGGGCCAATTACCTGTACGCGCTGTGTCATCTGTTCGGTGCTCTTGCGCTGTATTGCGCCGCCCAGGTTGAGCAGCCGATGGTGATGTTCTGGGTCATGTTGTTCAACGCCATGGTGTATATGCCGACCATTTCGCTCTCCAACGCCATTGCCTATTTCTGCCTGGAAAAGCACGGTTACGACACGGTGAAAGATTTCCCCCCGGTGCGGGTATACGGCACCCTGGGCTTTATTGTGGCGATGTGGCTAATCGGCTTTAGCCGAATTGAGCTGAGCAATATGCAGCTGTATCTGGCTTCTGCCGTGTCACTGTTGCTGGCCTGCTATTCTCTGACGCTGCCGAATTGCCCGACCAGCAACGTCGAAAAATCGAAAAGCTGGTTCAGCGTGCTGGGGCTGGACGCGTTGGTGCTGTTTCGCCAGCGGCGTATGGCGCTGTTTTTCCTGTTTGCCATGCTGTTGGGCGCGGCACTCCAGATCACCAACACCTTCGGCAATCCCTTCCTGCATGATTTCGCGAGCAACCCGCTGTATCAGGACAGCATAAGCGTCCGATACCCGGCGGTGCTGTTGTCGTTGTCACAAATCTCCGAGGTGTTCTTTATCCTCACCATTCCGTTCTTCCTGCGTCGATACGGCATCAAACAGGTGATGCTGATCAGCATGGCGGCCTGGACGCTGCGTTTCCTGTTCCTGGCCTATGGGACCCCGGTTGGTTTCGGCTTTGTGCTGTTGCTGCTGTCGATGATCGTTTACGGCTGTGCCTTTGATTTCTTTAATATCTCCGGGGCCATCTTCGTTGAGAAAGAGGCCGATAGCCGCATCCGCGCCAGTGCGCAGGGGTTATTCATGACCATGGTCAACGGTATCGGCGCGTATCTGGGGGCGATAGCCAGCGGCGAAGTGGTGGATTTCTTCACCCACGACGGCGTAAAAGATTGGCAGAGCATCTGGTTGATCTTCGCGCTGTATACGTTGGTACTGGGGATCATTTTTGCGCTGACCTTCAACTATCAGCACCGGCCGGAAGAATATGTCGGGCCGGTAGAGCGAGCGCATTAGAAAAAGAAGAGGGGCGCGCAAACCGCGCCCATTTGGCATCAAACGTCAGGGAAACGCTGTTGCAGCTGTTGCCAGTCTGGCCCGTCGCTTGCACCTTGGGTTGCTACCACGCAGGCGGCCACGCGGTTAGCCAGATCGACCGCTTGCGGCAATGGCCAACCGGCGGAGAGCCCGGCCAGCAGGCCGGCGCAGTGGGCGTCGCCCGCACCCAGAGTGTCGACGACGTTCACCGGATAGGCCGCTATCTGGAGCGGCGGGGTGTCGCCACGGCAAATCCAGACGCCATCGCAATCCAACCGACAGATCAGCGTGATATTGTGCGCGGTGGTAAACTCTTGGGCCAGAGTGAGCGCATCGCCCGCGCCGCAGAGCGTGACCACTTCATTTCGGTTCAGCGTCAGCAGGGTGTGGCTGTCGCTGAGCATGGCAAAGAAATCTTCATCCAATTGAGTGATGCCCGGGCCGGGATCAATCAGCCGCCACTGGTCAAACGGCAAGCGTGTTAACCATTCACGTACCGCCTCGCCGCTTTCTCCGGCCAACTGCTCGCCGCTGATGTAAATCAGCGTGTCTTCGCTCAGGGGCAGCGTGCCCAACTGGGCTTTATTCCACTGGGTTTCGCAGCCGGGCTCGATCACCGACAGCGACTCGCCGTTGGGTTGCATCTGTGTCAGACGGCGGCCGTTGTCCATTTGGCCATGGCGCAGCAGTACCTGCAGGCCTAAACTTTCCATCTCGGCTTCAATCGCCGCGCCCCATACCCCATTGCCGACCGGCATACCGTTGAGCACCGGGACCTGCAGGCGCTTCAGCGCCCGCGCAACATTAAACGCGCAGCCACCTATTTTTTGCTCCTGCGTCAGCGTCACCTCAACGATCGCGCTACCCAGGGCCAGAATCGGTTTTACTGCTAAAAACTCACTCATTGATCTCCTCCGCTGTCGGCCGGTGGGCCGAACAGAATGCGCTATGATGACCGCGCAGGCGCGTGGAGTCGAGAGGGAAGCCCGAGATGCTGTGGTGAAGGCGTGAAATAACCATGCTCTTTTTGTCACTAGTGCGTATAATCGCCGCCCGGCGATTAATTAACCTGTGAAAGAGCACCAGAATGAGCACTACCAGCCTGATCCAACCCGATCGTGAATTGTTTTCCTATAAGCCTTATTGGGCCGAATGTTATGGCACCGCGCCATTTTTACCGATGTCGCGCGAAGAGATGGATCAACTGGGCTGGGATAGCTGCGATGTGATCATTATCAGTGGTGACGCCTATGTCGACCACCCGAGTTTTGGTATGGCGATCATCGGCCGCATGTTGGAAGCGCAGGGCTTCCGCGTCGGCATCATTGCGCAGCCGGACTGGAGCAATAAAGAAGATTTCATGCGGTTGGGCAAACCGAACCTGTTCTTCGGCATCACCGCCGGCAACATGGACTCGATGATCAACCGTTATACCGCCGATCGAAAACTGCGTCACGATGATGCCTATACCGCCGGCAACGTGGGCGGCAAACGTCCGGATCGCGCGACGCTGGTTTACAGTCAACGTTGCAAAGAAGCCTATAAAGACGTGCCGATCGTGCTGGGCGGCATCGAAGCCAGCCTGCGTCGTATCGCTCACTACGATTACTGGTCTGATACCGTACGCCGTTCGGTGTTGGTGGACTCCAAAGCTGACATGCTGATTTACGGCAACGGCGAGCGTCCGCTGGTGGAAGTGGCGCACCGCCTGGCTGCGGGCGAGAAAATCAGTGAGATCCACGACATCCGTAACACCGCGGTGATGCGCAAGGGCGCGTTGCCGGGCTGGACCGGCGTGGATTCTACCCGTCTGGACAAGCCGGGCCGCATTGAGCCTATCCCGAACCCTTACGGCGACGATCTGCCGTGCGCCGACGGCGGTAAACCGGAGCCGGAGGCCAAACCGGTTACCGTGCGCGCCGCCAAGCCCAAGCCGTGGGAAAAAACCTACGTGTTGCTGCCGTCATTTGAAAAGGTGAAGGCCGACAAGGTCCTGTATGCACACACTTCGCGCATTCTGCACCATGAAACCAACCCTGGCTGTGCCCGTGCGCTGATGCAGTCGCACGGCGACCGTTACGTGTGGATCAACCCACCGGCGATCCCGCTGACCACGCCGGAAATGGACAGCGTGTTTGCCCTGCCGTACCAGCGTATTCCGCACCCGTCCTACGGCAAGGAAACCATTCCTGCCTATGACATGATCCGCTTCTCGGTCAACATCATGCGCGGCTGCTATGGCGGCTGTTCATTCTGTTCGATTACCGAGCACGAAGGGCGCATCATCCAGAGCCGTTCGGAAGACTCCATTATTCGCGAGATCGAAGAAATTCGTGACAAAGTTCCGGGCTTTACCGGTGTGATCTCCGATCTGGGGGGCCCTACCGCCAACATGTACATGCTGCGCTGTACCAACCCGCGCGCTGAGCAGACCTGCCGCCGCGCCTCGTGCGTGTACCCGGAAATCTGCACCTACATGGACACCAACCACGAACCGACCATCAAGCTGTATCGCCGTGCGCGCTCGTTGGAAGGCATCAAGAAGATCCTGATCGCCTCTGGCGTGCGTTACGATCTGGCGGTGGAAGATCCGCGCTATATCAAAGAGCTGGCTACCCACCACGTTGGCGGCTACCTGAAGATTGCGCCGGAACACACCGAAGAAGGCCCGCTGTCGAAAATGATGAAGCCGGGCATGGGCAGCTACGACCGGTTTAAACAGCTGTTTGACCATTACTCCAAGCTGGCGGGCAAAGAGCAGTATCTGATCCCGTATTTCATCTCCTCGCATCCGGGCACCCGCGATGAGGATATGGTGAATCTGGCGCTGTGGCTGAAGAAAAACCGTTTCCGTCTCGATCAGGTACAGAACTTCTATCCGTCACCGATGGCAAACTCCACCACCATGTATTACAGCGGCAAGAACCCGTTGAGCAGAGTGGGTTATAAGAGTGAAGATGTGGTGATACCGAAAGGCGATCGTCAGCGTCGCCTGCACAAGGCGCTGTTGCGTTACCACGACCCGGCCAACTGGGCGATGATCCGCACCGCCCTGGAAGAAATGGGCATGAAGCACCTGATCGGCAGCCGTCGCGAGTGTCTGGTGCCGGCACCGAGCATTGACGAACAGCGCGAAGCCAAGCGCTTGCAGCGTCATACCCGCCCGGCGCTGACCAAGCACACTGACATCACCCGTCAGCGTACGCCGTCCAACAAGCCGCCGCGCAAGCCGATTCGTAACGGCAAGCCATAACGGCTCGGCACTGGCTTAAATGAAAAGGAGAACCCTCGGGTTCTCCTTTTTTGCTTTTGAAAATCAGAGCTGCTCGTAGGCCGCTTCTACCTTCATCAAGTGGCGCGGCGCCTGCGGGGCGGGATGATACTTGCGCACGTGCCAGTTAAAGGCTTCCGGTGACAGATTGTTAATCATCGAAATGGCTTGCTGGCGGTTGCTGGAGAAGGTCCGCAGCAGCGCACCGGTGCCGTTGACGTAGGCGATGATGGTGGCATACCGCAGCGTGACAGGATCGTCGATGCCTTTAAGCTGCTGTTTTTGCAACACGGCCAGATAGGCTGCGCCGAGGTCGATATTGGTATCCGGATCCAGCAGATCGTCGTCGTCCGGACAGCCACGTTTCCCTTTGTAGCGATAGGCGTCACAGCCGGCGGTGTCGGCTTTCAACTGCATCAACCCGATAGCATTGGAGCGGCTGATTGCTGCCGGGTTAAAACCGGACTCGACCTTGATCATCGCAGCGATCAGTTTTTGATCGACATCGTATTTATCCGCAGCATCCTCAATCGCGTCGTCAAAGGCATGAGCATCATAACTGGTACGCTGTTTTTTGCTGGAACAACCGGCCAGGATCAGCATCAGGCATATCACGCCTGCGCGCGACCAGTGTCGTAGGGTGGGTTTCATGGTGCTCCGTATTGTTTTTGCTGGGATAAAAGTCGGCATCATAGCATCTCCGTCAGTGCCTGTTCGACATACAGATAGCCAATTCCCATCACCTGCTGCGCGCGCGTGAGTTGGCCAAAGCCGATATGCGTGGCCTGAGTCTGGATCTGATCGTGACGATCGAAGGGGTTGAACCCGGTCTGGCTGATGATGGTCTCCAGCCAGGCCTGACCAAAGCCACAGCTGCGGCCATAAAGATAAATACGGTTAATATTTAATATGTTAAGGAAGTTATACAGGCTCAGGCCAATCGCTTGGGCGGCGCGTTGCACCAACACCTGCAACGCGGGGTCTCCCTGATGATAACGGGCGATCAGCTCGGCGGTGGTGGGGGTTTTAAGCCTTTCGCCTTCGTGTTGCGCCCTGGGGGTGACTTTTAGCTGAATGCGCGCTTTTTTCTTCAGTGCCGACAGTGATGCAATGGTTTCCAGACAGCCGTAACGGCCGCAGGAGCACAGGCCACCATCGGGATCGACGATGGTGTGGCCAATCTGGCCGCTGCCGAACAGGCTGCCCCGGTAAATCTGCTGGTTGATCACGAACGACGAGCCGATGCCGTAATCGACGTTAATCACGCAGAAGTCCTGCGCGTTAGCGTTATTTTGCCACTTTTCTGCCAGCCCCAGCATCACGCAGTCGTTATCCAGCAGGACCTCGGTCTTCAGGCGCTCTTCCAGCAGGTATTTTATCTCCACCGGGCCTTCCCAGGGGGCCTGTGGCATGCGCTGCGACACCCCAGTGAGCGGGTTTACCTGGCCGTGGATCGACAGCGCTATTTTCAGCGGCATCCCCTGTTGTCGGCTGTGCAGGTGATAGATCTGCACCATTTCCTGCAGCATCGCCTGTGGCGTGGTGGCAACGATTGGTTGCGGCGTGAAGGCGCTGCACGGCGTGATCAGGCCATCCACCACGATGCTTTCAATCAGATAGGGCGACACGTTCAGGCACAGGATCCGTTGCTCAGAGGCAGCGATGCGGTAACTGCCGCCGCCCAGACCGCGGCGGTGCAAATTCTGCTGGTCGTGCTCAACCCGGCGTTCTTCCTGCAGCTCATCGAGAATTTTGCCGACGGCAGGAATAGACAGCTGTGAAAGCCGCGCCAGCGTTGATTTACTGGCCACCTTTTCCCGATACAGCAACGCGCACAGCACTCGTTTATTAAAATTGCGCACCCGTTGGTTATTCAACCCTTGCAATGCCATTCATTAAACCCCGTTTACTGTATTGCGTGATGGTAGCGCGTAAAGTAGCCGATTCTGTCATTTAGACTGCCTGAAAAGCAACCTTCAGTATTTTTAGCGAGGAAAACATGCACGGGACAGTCAAGGTTTGGCAAGAGCAGGTTGAATTACCCACTTACGGCACGGGCGAGCAGGATTCGCACCCGATGTTCCTGGAAAACCGCGTCTATCAGGGATCGTCCGGTGCGGTTTATCCCTATGGCGTTATTGACACCCTGAGCGGTGAAAAATCTCTGCGTCGCTATCAGGCGGTATATCTGGAAAACGACTACCTGCGCGTGATGCTGTTGCCGGAACTGGGCGGGCGTATTCATCGGGCTTACGACAAAGTGCAGCAGCGCGATTTTGTCTATCACAACGAGGTAGTGAAACCGGCGCTGGTGGGGTTATTGGGGCCGTGGATCTCAGGGGGGATCGAGTTCAACTGGCCGCAACACCACCGTCCGACCACCTATATGCCGGTGGACTGCCAGATCCAGCAGCACGATAACGGGGCGCAGACCGTCTGGCTGGGGGAGGTGGAGCCGATGCGCGGGCTGCAGGTGATGGCCGGTTTCACGCTGTATCCTGACCGCGCGCTGATTGAAATCAGCGCCAAGATCTTTAACCCTAACCCGACGCCGCGCCATTTCCTGTGGTGGGCCAACCCGGCGGTGAAAGGTGGAGACGATCACCAGAGCGTATTCCCGCCGGATGTGACCGCCGTTTTTGACCATGGCAAGCGCGATGTCTCTTCGTTCCCTATTGCCACCGGCACCTACTACAAGGTGGATTATTCGGCCGGTGTGGATATTTCGCGCTACAAGAATATCCCGGTACCGACGTCTTACATGGCGCATAAGTCGGACTATGACTTTGTAGGCGCTTACAGCCACGATGAGCAGGGCGGATTGTTGCACATCGCCGATCGCCATGTGTCGCCCGGCAAGAAACAGTGGAGCTGGGGCCACGGCGAATTTGGCCAGGCCTGGGATCGCAATCTGACCGACAATAACGGCCCTTACATTGAGCTGATGACCGGGGTTTACACCGATAACCAACCGGATTTCACCTGGCTCGACGCCTACGAAGAAAAATGCTTTGTGCAGAATTTCCTGCCCTACAACACCCTGGGCATGGTGCAGAACGCCAACACCCGTGCCGCACTAAAACTGGAAAGCGACGGGCGACAACTGGTGTGGGGATTGTATGCGGTCGCGCCGCTGGCGCAGCACCGGTTGGTGATCCGCAGCGATAGCGACCAGCAGCTGCTGCTCGACCGCCGCGTTGATCTCACCCCCGGTGCGGCGCTGCTGGAGACCATGACCGGCGATTTCTCCGGCCGTCTGACGATTGAATTGCAGGACGCGCAGGGCCGCAGCGTACTCAGCTATCGCCAGCATCAGGCGAGCGAAAGCACCGAGTTGCCGCAGCCCGCCAAAGCGCCACTGGCGGCAGAACAGATCGTCAGCGCCGATGAAGCCTGGTTTATCGGCCAGCATCTGGAGCAGTACCACCATGCCAGCCGTTCGGCGTTCGATTACTACCAGCGGGGTCTGACGCTGGATCCTCTTGATTACCGCTGCAATTTGGCTCTGGCCACGCTGGAATATAACCGTGCCAATTTCCAACGTGCGATTGCCTACGCGGATGACGCGCTGACACGAGCCCATAACCTTAACCGCAACCCACAGTGCGGGTTAGCCAGCCTGATTCGTGCCTGCGCACAGGAACAATGGGGTAACGACGACGCGGCCTACGAGGATTTCTACCGCGCCATCTGGAGTGGTAACGGTAAACCGGGCGGTTTCTATGGTCTGGCGCGGGTCGCGGCGCGGCGCGGGGAGTATCAGCAGGCGCTGGCGTTTTGTGAAAGCAGCCTGAGTGTTAACGCCAGCCATTATCCGCTGATCGCCCTGAAAGCGCTGCTGTTGCAACGCCTGGGGAAAGGGGCACAGAGCCTGGACTATATCGATGACCAGCTTGTCGCCCGTCCGCTGCATTGCAGCCTGTATTACCTGCGCTATGCGCAAACTCACGCCGAGGCCGATTTACAACGGCTGCGGTCGGTGACCGGTTGCCGTGGGATCAATGCGCTAAACATTGCCGGCCAACTCTGTGAATGGGGAGCCAAAGAGCAGGCGATTGAGTTACTGACGCTGTTGGACAGCCAGGAAACCTTGCCGCGCTATATGTTGGCCAGCCTGCGCAAAGGCGCGGTAAGTGACCGGGAATATCGGCAGCTGTTGGCGCAGGCGCGCGACGGCTTCGGCCACCAGGTGCGCTTCCCCAATACCCTGAATGAAGTGCAGATGCTAAGCCAACTGCAGGAGTGCGTTTTTGCACAGTATCTGTTGGCTTGTTTCCATTACAGCAAGCGCAACTACTCGCAGGCGGTAGCGCTGTGGCAGCAATGCGTGGAGCGGGAGCCGACGTTTGCCGACGCCTGGCGCAATCTGGGGATCTACGCCTTCAATAAACTCCAGCAGCATGACGTGGCGCTGGCGCATCTGCAGCAGGCCTTTGCTCTGCAACCTGATGACGCTCGGCTGCTGTTTGAACTGGATCAACTGAACAAACGCCTCGGTACTGCACCTGCTCAGCGGCTGGCGATGTTAGAGCAACATTTGACGGTAGTGGCCCGGCGTGACGACCTTACCGCCGAATTGCTGAGCCTTTACAACCAGTGCGATCGGTTGAGTGACGCGCAACGGATCCTGCAGCAGCGTGAGTTTCACCCGTGGGAAGGTGGTGAAGGCAAAGTCACCGGCCAGTATCTGATCAATCTGCAACGGTTGGCATTCCAGGTGCTGCAACAGGGAGCGCCGCAGCAGGCGCAGCATTTGCTGCAGTCGGCGTTGCACTATCCGCAAAATCTGGGGGAAGGGCGTCTGGCTGGGCAAAGCGACAACGATATCTACTATTGGCTGGGTATCTGTGCTGCCCGGCAAGGCCAGCTCGAGGCAGCGGCCACCTGCTGGCAACAGGCCTGCGCGGGACACGGCGAACTGGCTGAAAGCCGCTACTACAACGACCAACCGGTGGATTATTTGTTCTATCGCGGCATGGCGCTCAAGCAACTGGGGCAGTCGGCACAGGCCGAACAGCAGTTCACCCAAATGCAGCAGTGGGCAAGCCAGCAGTCTGAGATGTTGCCTGGCGCCGATTTCTTTGCCGTTTCGCTGCCGGATTTGATGGCGTTGGACAATGACCTGCAACAGGCGCATCAACAGCACTGCCTGCTGGTGACGGCTTTGGCGCAACTGGGGTTAGGGCAGTTAGCCGCAGCGCAGCAAACGTTAAGCGAGCTGCTGGCGATAAATCCTGCGCATGACAAAGCGCGTTTATTCACCGTGCTGGCCGAGACTTTAGCCAACTGATGCCCAAAAGGGGACCAATGTGACGAATAAACTGAACATGCCCTATGTCTGGACTATCTGCCTGGTCGCCGCTTGCGGTGGCCTGTTATTCGGCTACGACTGGGTGGTCATAGGCGGGGCCAAGCCTTTCTACGAGGCCTATTTTGGCATCACCGATCCCGCCCAGTCAGGCTGGGCGATGAGTTCGGCGCTGGTGGGCTGTATTTTCGGCGCGGTGATCTCGGGCCTGCTGTCGGATCGTTTTGGCCGCAAGCTGCCGCTGGCGATTGCCGCCTTGACCTTCGTGATCTCGGCCTGGGGCACCGCCGTGGCCACCAGTTTTGACGCCTTTATCATTTACCGCATTGTCGGCGGGGTCGGCATTGGCCTGGCTTCGGCGCTGTCGCCGGTGTATATCGCCGAAATCAGCCCGGCGGCACAGCGGGGTCGCTTCGTTGCGGTGAACCAATTGACCATTGTGATCGGGGTATTGGCAGCGCAGTTGATCAACCTGCTGATCGCCGATCCGGTGGCGGCCAATGCCGGTCAGGTGGAGTTGTTGGCTAGCTGGAACGGACAGGTTGGCTGGCGTTATATGTTTGGCGCCGAACTGGTACCGGCGCTGGCCTTCCTGCTGCTGATGCTGGCAGTGCCGGAGTCGCCGCGCTGGCTGGCGAAGGTCGGCCGCCACGAGCAGGCGCAGAAGGTCTTGCGACGCATCGGCAATGAAAGCTATGCGCAGCAAACGCTAAAGGAGATCCGTCAAACGCTGGACAAGGACAGCGGCAAGGTGCCGCTCAGTGCGCTGCTGCGCAGCGATGTACGGCCGGTGTTGGTGATAGGCATTGTGCTGGCGATATTTCAGCAGTGGTGCGGTATCAACGTGATCTTTAACTATGCGCAGGAGATCTTCGCGTCGGCAGGGTTCGATATTAACGATACGTTGAAGTCGATCGTCGCCACCGGGTTGATCAACCTGATCTTCACCTTGCTGGCTTTACCGCTGGTGGATCGTATTGGCCGACGCCGGCTGATGCTGATAGGTGCCTGTGGATTAACGGTGATCTACCTGCTGATGGCGGCGGCTTACGCCTATGGTTTGCTGGGGCTGCCGGTGTTGTTACTGGTGTTGGTGGCCATCGCTATCTATGCCGTCACGCTTGCCCCCGTTACCTGGGTACTGCTGTCTGAAATCTTCCCCAATCGCATTCGCGGAGCAGCCATGGCCGCTGGCACCTTTGCGCTGTGGGTGGCCTGTTTTGTCCTGACCTATAGCTTCCCGTTGCTGAATGCCGCATTGGGCGCCGCGGGCAGTTTCCTGTTGTATGGCGTCATTTGCCTGGCCGGTGCGGGGTTCATTTACGCCAGAGTGCCGGAAACCAAAGGCATTACTCTGGAAGCATTGGAAGAACAGCTCAGTGCAGCAGGCACGGATCGCGCCAGGGAGAAAAAGTTTACTTAACCCTGTTTAGTTTAATGCGTGATCCTGTGGCGGTAAGTAATCAGTTTGATCATTTAGTGTAATGAGTCTGTGCTCCGCCTGAGGGCGAACAGCGGTAAAGCCTTCAGGCGGGATAATAAAAATAGGCAGCAAGAGGTTAATGAACATTAACTGGAGAATAACGATGTTGCTAAAAAAAATAAAACACGTGCTGTTAGCCATTACCGGGGGCCTGATTATTTTCAGTGCAGGCGCACAGGCTAAAAATGACAAAACCGCCATCGGCGCTATTTATCTCGATACCCAGGGGTATTACGCAGGGGTCCGCTGGGGCATGCAAGATGGCGCCGCCAAGGACAAAGGGAAAATTGAAATCATAGAAACCAATGCGCAGGGGGATGTTTCTAAAGAAAGTTCGTTTATCGATACCATGATTGCGCGCGACGTGAATGCCATCGTGCTTTCTGCCGTTTCGGTGAATGGCAGCGTGCGGGCCATCAAGCGTGCCAATGAAGCCAGCATTCCGGTGATTTGTTACAACACCTGCATTAATGAGAAAGGCGTAGATAAATATGTTTATGCCTATTTGGTCGGCGATCCCTACGAGTTTGGCAAAAAACTGGGTAATACCGCCGCCGATTACTTCATTGAAAAGAAAATAACCGAGCCTGCAATCGCCGTTATTAATTGCGAAGCCTTCGAAGTTTGCGTGCAACGGCGTAAAGGGTTTGAAGAGGCGTTAAAAGCGAAAGTACCGGGCATGAAAATCGTCGCTAATCAGGAAGGCACCGTGCTGGACAAGGCGATATCGGTCGGCGAGAAACTGCTGATTTCCTCCGGGAAAGTCGATGCCATTTTCGGCGAATCCGGCGGCGCTACGCTCGGGGCGGTTAAAGCCGTGCGCAACCAGAACAAGGTCGGCCAAACGGTGGTATTCGGCTCGGACATGACCACCGAAATCGCGCAGGAACTGGTGAACCGTCAGGTACTGCAGGCGGTGGTGGATATCTCGGGCAAGAAAATGGGGGCGTTGGTCTTTACTCAGGCGATGAACGCCATCAACCAGCGACCGGTCGGCCAAAAGGTGGTGCAGGTGCCGATCGATCTCTACGCCTCGTCGCAGAGCGCTACTGATTGGCTAGTGACTCACAAAGACGGCTTACCTTAGAGCTTATTCCATTAGGCTATTTTATTTGTCAGTTTGGCCCTGGGCAGTGCTCAGAATCCTCACGTACTCTGTGTACGCTCCGGTTCTTCCGCGCTGTCCTTGTCCAAACTGCCTGCAACAATGACGCCTACTGGGATAGGCTCTTAATGTCGGTGGCTTGCATGAGTGACAGAGCCTTAAACGAATTGGCGCAGCAACCGGTCGTGGCCCGCATTCAATCGGGGCATAAACGTTACCCGGGAGTGGTGGCGCTGCAAGATGTGAATTTCACGCTGCGGCGTGGCGAGGTGCGCGCTCTGCTGGGGAAAAACGGCGCGGGCAAGTCCACCTTGATCCGCATGTTGACCGGCAGTGAGCGGCCGGACGCCGGGCAGGTGTTTATCGGCGATCGACTGCTGGAGGGGCCAGATGCGCTGTTGACGCGCCGGGCCGGTGAGCTTGGCGTGCGGGCTGTCTATCAGGAGTTAAGCCTGGTTCAGGACATGAGCGTGGCGGAAAACCTGTGTTTGGGGGCCTGGCCGCAGCGCGCCGGCGTGATTGACGCACCAGGCATGCTGGCGCAGGCCCGGCACGCGTTGGCGCTGCTCGGGGTGGACATCGATCCTCAACAATGGGTTCGCGATCTCAGCCCGGCGCAGCAGCAACTGGTGGAGATCGCCCGGGCCTGTCAGGGGGATCCCAAAGTGGTGATCCTCGACGAGCCAACCAGTTCGTTGGCCAACGCCGAGGCCGATCTGGTCGCGGCGGCAGTGATGCGCCTTTCCGCCGCCGGGATTGCAGTGGTGTATGTCAGCCACCGAATGAACGAGATCCGCCGGCTGGCATCGTCCTGCACCATTATGCGCGACGGCCGCGTGGCGGGTGACGTGGCGCTGGACAACACCTCCACCCAGCAAATTGTCGACCTGATGCTGGGCCATCAGGACCACCATACGCAAACCGTCACGGCCCCGAAGGGCGGGGACAAGGTTTTTGAAGTTAAACAATTATCGCTGCCGCCCAAATTGCATCAGGTCAGTTTCGAGCTGCGGCGGGGCGAAGTACTGGGTATTGCCGGGTTGTTGGGCGCAGGCCGCAGTGAATTGCTCAAGGCCATCGTTGGCCTGACGCCGTTCGTCGAAGGCGAGCTGATCCTCGACGGTGAAACGCTGATCTGCCCGAATTACGCCCAGATGCTCCAGCGCGGTATGGCCTACACGCCGGAAAACCGAAAGGCGGAGGGCATCATGCCGTTGCTGGGCGTGGATGAAAATACCGTGATGACAGACAGCCGTTCCGTCAGCCGCTTTGGCGTGCTGAATTGGCCGAAGATCAAACAGGCAACCTCGGCGATCGTCAGCCGGATGCGGGTGAAAACCGCAGAAACCGGCACGCCGATCATGACGCTTTCCGGCGGTAACCAGCAGAAGGTGGTGATCGGCCGTTGGGTTTACGCCAGAAGCCGGATCCTGTTACTGGATGAGCCGACGCGCGGCGTGGATGTCGAAGCGAAAAACCAAATTTACCGTATAGCGCGTGAGCTGGCGGCAGAGGGTAAAAGCATCATTTTCGTATCGAGCGAAGTGGAGGAATTACCCCAGGTCTGCGACCGGATCTTGTTGTTGCAGCAAGGCACGATAGTGAAGGAGTTTATCTCGCCCGTGGATGTTGAACAGCTGATGTCTGAAGTGCTGATGATCCAATAATTCTGCCCACATTCGAAGGCACCGGAGGTAATACAATGTCCACATTGGTACCGGAAGTAAAAATAACCCGAACCCGAAAATTATCGAAGCACGCCAATGAACTCGGCCTGCTGGCAATTATTGTCGTGCTTTACCTGGTATTTTCTATTTATGCCACCGGGTTTATTTCGCTGAATAACCAAATGAATATCTTACGCGATGCCGCCACCATCGGCATTGCCGCCTGGGCCATGACGCTGATTATTATTTCCGGGGAAATCGACGTTAGCGTAGGCCCGATGGTGGCGTTTATCTCGGTGATCCTGGCTTATTTGATGCAGTATGCGATCCCGCTGCCGTTCGCGTTGATCCTGGCCTTGTGTCTGGGGGCGGCGTTAGGCTCGGTCGCCGGGGTGTTGCGAGGCTGGTTTAACGTGCCCAGCTTTGTCGCCACATTGGGGCTTTGGAGCGCCCTGCGCGGGATGGGATTGTTTATGACCAACGCCTTGCCGGTGCCGATCGACGAAAATGACGTGCTGGACTGGCTCGGTGGGCAGGTACTGGGCTTGCCGGTTTCGGCGGTGATTATGCTGATCCTGTTCGTGGTTTTTCAGTTTATCAGCAAGAAAACCGCCTTTGGCCGCTCGGTGTACGCCATTGGCGGCAACGCCAGCGCCGCCCAGCTGTGCGGCATTAACGTCAAACGCATTCGTGTCCTGCTGTTTACCCTGGCCGGCCTGTTGGCGGCCGTCACCGGTATTCTGCTGGCGGCGCGCCTGGGCTCCGGCAATGCCGGTGCGGCCAGTGGCCTGGAGTTTGACGTGATTGCCGCCGTGGTGGTGGGAGGGACAGCCTTGTCCGGCGGGCGCGGTTCGATGCTCGGCACTCTGCTCGGCGTGCTGGTGATCACCCTGATTGGCAACGGCCTGGTCTTGCTGGGAATTAACTCCTTTTTCCAACAGGTGGTCAGAGGGGTGATTATCGTACTGGCGGTGCTGGCCAATATTATCGTGATGCAGAAGAACAATAAGCAATAGCCTCATATGCCACTAAAAATAACGCATTAAATCTGGAAGGAAAATATTATGGGAAAAATGTTGGCGGCTTATTTACCCGGAAACTCCACGGCAGAGCTGCGCGAGGTGGATATTCCGCAACCGGGTATTGGCCAGGTATTAATTAAAATGAAGTCGTCCGGTATTTGCGGCAGCGATATTCATTATATTTATCATCAGCATCGTGGCACGGCTGCCGCACCGGATCAGCCCTTGTACCGGGGATTTATTAACGGCCACGAACCTTGTGGGCAGATTGTCGCGTTGGGGGCCGGTTGCCGGCACTTTCGCGAGAGTGACCGCGTGCTGGTGTACCACATTTCCGGCTGCGGCTTTTGCAGCAACTGTCGCCGGGGCTATCCGATTTCCTGTACCGGCGTTGGCAAGGCAGCCTATGGCTGGCAACGGGATGGCGGCCACGCCGACTATCTGTTGGCGGAGGAAAAGGATCTGATCCATCTGCCGGATTCGCTCAGCTACGAAGACGGCGCTTTTATTTCCTGCGGCGTCGGCACGGCCTATGAAGGCATTGTGCGCGGCGAGGTGTCCGGCAGCGATCACGTGCTGGTCGTAGGGCTGGGCCCGGTTGGCATGATGGCGATGATGCTGGCGAAGGGGCGGGGGGCGAAAACGGTGATTGGCGTAGATGTCATACCGGAACGTCTGGCGACTGCGAAGCGGTTGGGGCTGATGGATCACGGTTTTCTGACCGGCGAGGGGGTGACAGAGCGCATTCGCGAATTGACCGCGGGCGGCGCCAACGTCACCCTCGACTGTTCCGGTAACGCTAAAGGACGGCTGCTGGCGCTGCAGGCCTCCTCGGACTGGGGAAGGGTTGTCTACATCGGTGAAACCGGCAAGGTGGAATTTGAGGTCAGTGCAGACCTGATGCATCACCAACGACGAATTATCGGCTCCTGGGTCACCAGCCTGCACCATATGGAAAAATGTTGTACCGACCTGCACGACTGGAAAATGCATCCGCATCACGCGATTACCCACCGCTTTGCCCTTGAACAGGCTGCCGATGCTTATGCGCTGATGGCTTCCGGGCAGTGTGGCAAGGTGGTGATTAACTTCGTCGATTAACGCCAGGGGGCACTATGGCACTGTTTAGTTTGGATAACGGCTGCGTCTCGCTGGTGGTTTCCTCGTTGGGCGGCAGCGTGCTGAAATTCACCGCTTATACACCGGAGGGAGAGCTCCCTCTGCTGCGGCCTGCGGTAGTGAGTGACGCGACGCCAGCGCTGCAATCGGGATGTTTTCCTCTGGTCCCCTTCGGCAATCGGGTCAATCAAAACCGCTTCAGCTTCGAGCAGCAAGACTACCGGCTCAGCGCCAATACCGACTGGGATCGGCATTATCTGCATGGTGACGGCTGGCTGCAGGAATGGCAATGTGTTGAGCAAGGCGACGAAGTCCTTCACTTGCGCTATCAGCATGAGAATGGCCCTTATCGTTATCAGGTAGAACAATACTTTACCCTGCATCAGCACCAACTCAGCATCGAACTGGCGGTAGAGCACACCGGAGAAAGGCCGATGCCCTATGGGCTGGGTTGGCATCCGTACTTTCCATTAACCGCGCATACCCGGGTACAGGCATCCGCTGCGGCCTATTGGCGGGAGGCCGAAGACTGGCTGGCGGGCGAGCAGGCGGCGCTGAGCGAAGAAATGGATTTCAACCAGCCGGGGCCATTGCCGCGTCATTGGGTGAACAACGGCTTTAGCGGCTGGAATGGCGAGGCGGAGATCCAGTGGCCGGAGCAGGGAGCTCGGTTACGAATGAACACTCAGCCGGCCTGTCCGGTTTATTTCCTGTTCGTCTCGGATCCGGCGTTCGAACCGGGTTATCAATTCGACTTTTTCTGTCTGGAACCCATGTCCCACGCGGCCAACGGGCATAACATGGCTGACCTGGGCGGGCTGCGCCGCCTGGCTAAAGGGCAGCGGTTTAGCCAGACGATGTTGCTCAGTTATTCCGCGCTTTAAGCCCGAAAATTAAAATTCGGATCTCCTTCACAGAACCCATTCAAACTCTGCAACCGGTTACTGAAACCGGTTGCGGTTTTCTCGTTTTTGAAACCATACTCATTCTTCAACTGAATCATTTGTACCTATGCCTCCAGGAGAACGGATGAAAAAAATATTCTTATGCTGCGCCGCAGGAATGTCGACCAGCATGGTGGTGAATAAAATGAAAAAGTCTGCCGAACAGCAGGGGATTGAGGTTGATATTATCGCCGTCGGCCTGGAGGAATTTGAATCCACGTTGGCGAATTACCAATGTTGTCTGCTTGGGCCGCAGGTGAAATATAAGTTCGCCGATTTTAAAAAGATTGCCGACAGGGAAAATAAGCCGATAGCGGTAATAAACAGCATGGATTACGGCATGATGCGCGGCGATAAAATTCTCGCCGAAGCCTTACAGATGATCGCACAACACTGATCCCACCGGGCCGCCGGCATCAGGCCGTTTCCGCCGGTTTTCCCATCCTGTGACCATTGACTCAGCACCTCCCGAGGGTTGAACCATGAGTATCAGCCAGGCCGCATTCAATTTTATCGAAAACCGCATCAGCCCGATTGCCGGGAGATTATCGACTCAGCGACATATTATGGCGATCCGCGACGGTTTTATTTCCGCGATGCCCTTTATGATCGTCGGCTCATTCTTGCTGGTGTTTGCCTATCCGCCCTTTTCCGCCGACAGCAGTTGGGGCATTGCCCAATGGTGGCTGGGGGCGGCGGAAAAACATCAGGTCGCTATTCTCACCCCGTTTAATATGACGATGGGCATTATGTCCATCTATATCACCGCCGCCATTGCCTACAACCTGGCGCAGAGTTATAAGCTCGATCCCTTTATGGCGGCGATGCTGGCATTGATGTCTTTCTTGCTGGTGGCCGCGCCGCAAAGCGAAAAAATGCTGCCGACCGCCGCACTGGGCGGCGTGGGGATCTTCACCGCCATTTTGGTGGCGATATACACCACCGAACTGATCCGCTTCCTCAAGGCGCACAATATCGGCATCTCATTACCGGAGCAGGTGCCGGCCAAGATCAAGCAGTCGTTCGATCTGCTGATCCCGATCCTGGCGGTGGTGATCACGCTGTATCCGCTGAGCCTGCTGGTGCAGCACCAGTTCAACCTGCTGTTGCCGCAGGCGATCATGGCGCTGTTCCAGCCTTTGATCTCCGCTGCGGATTCGCTGCCGGCGATCTTGCTGGCGGTGCTGATCGGTCATCTGCTGTGGTTTGCGGGTATCCACGGCGCGGTGATCGTTTCCGGCATGCTGCAGGCCTTCTGGCTCACCAACCTGGGGATTAACCAAGACGCGCTGGCCGCCAACCAACCTATGCCGCACATCTTTATGGAGGCCTTCTGGACCTTCTTTATCGTCATCGGCGGATCCGGCGCCACCTTTGGGTTGGTACTGCTTTATCTGCGCAGCCGTTCGGCGCACCTGCGTTCGATCGGCAAGCTGAGCCTGGTGCCGAGTTGTTTCAACATCAACGAACCGGTGATCTTCGGCACGCCGATCGTGATGAACCCTACCTTCTTTATTCCGTTTATTACCGCGCCGATCGTCAATTCGATCATCGCCTACGCGGCGGTGAAGCTGGATCTGATCGGGCGGGTGATCTCGGTGGTGCCCTGGACCGCTCCGGCGCCGATTGGTGCCGCCTGGGCTACCGGTTGGGATTTCCGCGCCGCGCTGTTGGTGCTGCTGCTGGCGGCGGTTTCGGCGTTGATCTACTACCCGTTCTTCAAAGTCTATGAGCAACAGCTGCTGGATCAGGAAGTGAGCGAAGCGGAGCAGATTGAACAGACACAAGGAGTCACCGAATGATGGACATGGAAACGGCGGTAATGGAGCTGATCATCAACGCCGGAGAGGCGCGCAGCTGTGCCATGCAGGCGCTGTATGCGGCGCGTAAGTACCAGTGGGACCAGGTGGATATTCTGCTGTCGGAATCGCAACTGGCGGCCAAGCGTGCCCACGCCACCCAAACCGAGCTGATCGGTTTTGACGAGGGGGAGGGCAAGCTGCCGGTCAACCTGATTATGGTGCACGCGCAGGACCACATCATGAATGCCATGCTGGCGCGCGATCTGGTGGAGGAACTGGTGAGAATTTACCGATTACTGGAGCAAAACGGGGTGAAAAACCAATGAGCGTATTTCCGAAAGACTTTCTCTGGGGTGCCGCGACCGCGTCTTATCAGGTCGAGGGCGGCTATGATGCCGACGGCAAAGGCCTGTCCAACTGGGACCTGTTCTCTCACCTGCCAGGCACCACCTATCAGGGGACTAACGGCGACGTGGCGGTCGATCACTATCATCGCTTCCGTGAAGATGTGGCGCTGATGGCCGAGCTGGGTATGCAGACCTACCGATTCTCGATCTCCTGGCCACGGCTGCTGCCACAAGGCCGGGGAGAAGTGAACGAGGCCGGGATCCAATTCTACAGCGATCTGATCGACGAACTGCTCAAGCACAATATCAAACCGATGATCACCCTGTACCACTGGGATCTGCCGCAGGCGTTGCAGGACGCGTTTGGTGGTTGGGAATCACGAGAGATCGTCGATGCTTTTGATGAATATGCGCGTCTGTGTTACTCGCGGTTTGGCGACCGGGTCGAACTCTGGTCCACGTTCAATGAAACCATTGTGTTTATCGGCATGGGCTATTTCACCGGGGCACACCCACCCAAACTGACCGATCCGAAAAAGGGCATTCAGGCGTGTCACCATGTGTTCCTGGCCAACGCCCGAGCGGTAAAAAGCTTCCGTGAAATGAAGATCAACGGCCAGATCGGCTTCGTCAACGTACTGCAACCGAACGATCCGATCAGCGATTCACCGCAGGATCGCCGCGCCTGCGAAATAGCCGAAGGGATCTTCACCCACTGGCTGTACGATCCGGTGCTGAAAGGCGAATACCCGTCAGAGCTGCTGGCGATGGCGCAGCAGGCCTTTGGCGTGCCGCATTTCGCGCCGGGCGATGAGGCATTGCTGAAAGAGAATATCGTCGATTTTATCGGTCTGAATTACTACAAGCGTGAAATGGTCGCGCACAACGATGACGTGGACGGTTATACCATCAACACCAGCGGGCAGAAGGGCAGCGGGCGCGAGTTGGGCTTCAAGGGGTTGTTTAAACAGGTTCGCAATCCGAACGGCGTCTACACTGATTGGGATTGGGAGGTCTATCCGCAGGGATTGACCGATGCCATTGGCCGTATCGTCAAACGCTACGGCAATATCCCAATCTACATTACCGAGAACGGGCTGGGAGCCAAGGATCCGATCGTCGAAGGTGAGGTGCGCGATCAACCGCGTATTGATTATTTACGCGATCATATCCAGGCGATCGGCGCGGCGATCGAGCAGGGCGCGGATGTTCGTGGTTATTACCCGTGGTCGTTTATCGATCTGCTCTCCTGGCTCAACGGCTATCAAAAACAGTACGGCTTTGTGTATGTCGATCACGATAACAATCTGGCACGTAAGAAGAAGCAGAGCTTTGGCTGGTACCAGCGGGTGATCGCCACCAACGGCGAACGGTTGTAACTCGCTAAAGGGGTAAGTCTCAGTATGTCCCAGGCTGATAGGCAACACTTTAGCCTGGGCGGGTACTTACCCTCTTTTTCTGATCTGTCTGTCAATCATACCCTTCTCAAAATCCCCTCTTGCTATTCCATTTCGGCATACCCGTGTTGTGACTATTCATTACTCACCGCCTATAAAAACGCCATATAGTCAAATTATTGCCTTACCGTACCATCACAAACAGGAGGGGGGAGATGAGCGATTTCCCGCTTGAACCGCCACACAATTTTCCTCGCCGGCTGGCAGAGCATAAGCATCTACTACAGTTCTTGTGGGAAACGGCCAAATCTGGCCGGACCGCCATTCACCCCTGCATCCCACTTTCTGCATGATGAGGGAACAAGCATGAGCATGAAAACGATAACGCTGGGCAGCAATTCATTCGACTACCAGGACAGCGGCAGCGGGGACACCACCCTGCTGTTGCTTTCCGGTTGGTGCCAGGATCACCGGCTTTTTAAACACTTAATACCGCTGCTGGCGCAACACTATCGCGTACTTAATATTGATTGGCGCGGGCACAATGCCGCACGCAGTTATGACGGCGATTTTGGTATGGATGATCTCACGGCCGATCTGGTTCTGTTTCTTGACCGGCTGGATGTTGAGCGCTTGATTCCGCTCTCTACATCCCATGGCGGCTGGGCCAACATCGCTTTAAGCCAGCAACTGGGCCCGTTGCGGGTACCGAAAACCATCGTGGTGGACTGGTTGATGACCGGAGCTTTTACCGATCTGCTGCAGAATTTACAGCAGAGCCAGCGGCCGGAAAGCTGGCAACAGGCGCGAGATGCCCTGTTTGCGGAATGGGTAGCCCATACGGATAACCAGGATGTGATCAACCATGTCCAACAGGAAATGGCCGGATTCGATCAGGAGATGTGGATCCGTTCTTGTCGGGAAATCGAGTTGGCCTATGGGCAATTTGGCTCTCCCCTGCAACGCCTGGAACAGCTCACCCCTGAGCGTCCGGTAATGCACCTCTATTCACAACCGCATAGCGCAGAGTATGACCAGTTGCAGCGCGAGTTCGCCCAACGCCACCGCGGGTTCAATCCGGTAAAAATTGCGGGGGCGAGTCATTTCCCCACCCTGGAATCGCCGGACAAAGTGGTGATGGAAATCCGGTCATTTATTGGCTAGGCAACATCCCGCCGTAGCAACAGCGCTCCTAATGATGAGCAGATTCATAAGAATGTGCGTAGCCGTATTTATGTCGTTCGGCCTGTCTGCCGTGATTAAACCACCGACATTGTGCACGCCTGTTTTCCAGTGGGTAATCAGGAGGTAAAACATGAGCATGCAGGTCGATCGTAAGGTCATCACTGGCGGTCATATTATCACCATGGATGCAGAGTATGGGGAACTGCCCCAGGGGGCGCTGCTGATTGAAAATGGCCGGATCGCAGCGCTGGCGGAAAACGCAAAGGCGTTTAGTCATCTGGATGCCGAAGTGATCGATGCGCGTGGTGCGATCGTGTTGCCGGGTATGATCGACAGTCATCGCCACACCTGGATGTCGTTGTTTCGGGGGATCTCCGGCGATATGTCGTTGCCGGAATTTCTGGCAAATACGTTTTATGGGCTGGGGGCCTTGGTGACCGCCGAGGATTTGTCCGCTGCCACCCTGGTGGGGGCGCTCGAGGCCATAGACAGCGGGGTCACAACCATCCTCGACTGCTGTGACTGTGTGAATAGCCCGGATCATGCCGTCGCGGCGATCGAATCACTGCAACAATCCGGTATCCGTGGCGTGTATTCCTATGGATTTCAGGTTTATGATTTTCAGCCCGCCGGTTTTTCCAGCCATCAAGAACGCGTCAATTTTGCCGCTGAATTGCGCGAGCGTTATTTTAGCGACGATCAGGGTTTGTTGCGTATGGGAACCTTGCTCAGCGATTTCGGCACCGTGCCCTTTACGCAGACAGCGGCGGAGATCCGCATGGCGCAGCAGCAGGATATCCTGATTGCTTCTCATACCGGCGCACTGCCGAATAGCCGGTTATTGAAAGGGTTACAGGAGCTGGACGATCATCAATTGCTGCAGCCCGGTCACCTGCATGTTCACTGTTCCGGTCTGACCGATCCCGAATGGCGGCTGTTGGCTAAAACCGGCGCTAAAGTCAGCATTGCCCCCGAAACTGAAATGCAAATGGGCATGGGCTTTCCTCCCATCAGAGCCTGTCTGGATCACGGGATAGCCCCGGCGATCAGCACTGACATTGTCTGCGTGGGGTCTGGGGATCTGTTTTCGCAGATGCGGCTGGGGCTGCAAACCCAGCGCTGCCTGGATAACCATCAGCACCATATCCGTGGTGAAGTGGTTTCTGAACTTTCTCTCTCGGTGGGGGATGCGTTGCGTTGGGCGACCCACGGCAGCGCGGCTGCGTTGGGAATGGAGACAAGTATTGGTTCGCTGACGCCGGGAAAACAGGCCGATGTGATTATGCTTAAACATCAGCGGGCGATGGTGCCTTCTTCTTTCCCAAGGGCGAGCAGTGTGTTGCAGTCCCATGCCGCCGATGTAGATACGGTGATCATCAACGGCCAGATCCGCAAGCGGCATGGCGAACTGGTGGGACAGGATATGGCCGCCATCCGGCAACGTGCCGCTCAGACGCTGGCGCGTATTCAGCAGGCGGCACTCGGGCGTGCAGAGATCACCGGAGCAGAAGCGGTTGCCTGGCTTAGGGAGGCGGAGCGGAGAGCGTCGGTAAATCTGGCGGAGGCCTATCGCCGATAAGCGTATTTTGGATGATGCTGCGCCCGACCGAAGCCGGGCGCAGGGAGATTACAGTGAGTCCGGATCCGGCCCCAGGCGGTTGCCGATATCCAGTTTGGCAATTTCGCCCAGTTCGTCTTTATCCAGTTTGAAGTCGAAGACTTCGAAGTTTTCACGAATGCGCGCTGGCGTGACCGATTTCGGGATCACGATCAGCCCGCTGTCCAGGTGCCAGCGCACCACGATTTGCGCCGGGGTTTTCTCGTATTTTTCCGCCAGGTTTTTGATCACCGGTTGGTCGAATACCCCTTCGCCACCCTGTGCCAGTGGGCTCCAGGATTCGGTCGCAATATGGTGGGTTGCGTTCCAGGCGCGTAGCTGACGCTGTTGCAGCAACGGGTGCAGCTCAATTTGGTTAATCACCGGTGCGACATTGGTTTCATCCAGCAGGCGCTGCAGGTGCGGGGTGTGGAAATTGCATACCCCGATGCTTTTGACCAACCCCTGCTCGCGCAGTTTGATCAGCCCGCGCCAGGCGTCGACATATTGGTCCTGCTGCGGCTTTGGCCAGTGGATCAGATACAGATCGACGTAATCCAACTTGAGTTTTTCCAGGCTGGTTTCCAGCGCGCCTTGCGGGTCGCCCTGATCGTCGTTCCACAGTTTGGTGGTGATAAACAGCTCATCGCGTGGTATTGAGGTGGATTGCAGTGCTGCGCCAACCCCTTCCTCATTCTTGTAGATTGCAGCGGTATCGATCGAGCGATAGCCCACCTCCAGTGCTTTAAGCACCGCCTGGGTGGTTTCTGAAATACTCGCCTGCCAAACGCCGAGACCCAACTGCGGCATCAGATTACCATCGTGGAGTTTGATGATGGGTTGTTGCGTTGTCATGCGTATCTCCTTGTCAACGGATTGCCCGGTGCTGCATGCACCGGAAACGGCTATTAATAAATTCTAGTTGGCAAATTGGGGGAGTGCTGAGTTTGCTAACCAAATTCCAGCGCTGTTGGGATAGGGCGGCTACAGGTCATGTTTTCTCCCATGGGTTAATCAGATGAAGATCGGCAGCGCGAATAGCGCATTGAACTGCGCCCGATGAAGAGTCGGGCGCAGGAGAGAAGTTGAAACTAAAGCCTAGCAGGAAATAGGCGGTTTGCGATTAACGCGCCGCGTTATAAATGCGTTGGCTGACTTCGAGGGTGATGTCTTGATGCTCGCCAAGTGCTGTCATGCCGTGCTGATGCAGTTTATCAAGCAACGCCGGGATAGAGCTGCCGTCGAGCTGGTAATCCGCCATGCGGGTCGGTACGCCCATTTGTTCGAAGAAGGCACGAGTGGCGGCAATGGCACCGTCGATACGGCTGTCTTCACTGCCATCGCGCAGGCCCCAAACGCGGTCGGCGTACTGCAGCAGTTTTTCGCGTTTCTGCGCTTTTTTCTCGATCAGCAGCGCAGGCAGAACAATCGCCAGCGTCTGGGCATGATCCAAACCGTGCATGGCGGTCAATTCGTGGCCCAGCATATGGGTTGCCCAATCTTGCGGCACACCGGCACCGATCAGGCCGTTCAAGGCCATGGTTGCGCTCCACATCACGTTGGCGCGCACCGCATAGTTTTCAGGCTCGGACAGTGCGCGCGGACCATCTTCCAGCAGCGTCAGCAGCAGGCCTTCGGCAAAGCGATCTTGCACTTTGGCGTCGACCGGGTAGGTCAGGTACTGCTCGATGGTGTGGACAAAGGCATCGACTACGCCATTGGCGATTTGGCGCGGCGGCAGAGAGTAGGTTACTACCGGATCCAGCACCGCGAACAGCGGTTGCACGTGTGGCGAGAAGAAATGCTGTTTGTCGCCGCTGCTTTTGCGGGTGATCACTGCGCCGCTGTTGGACTCAGAGCCGGTGGCCGGCAGTGTCAGTACGCAGCCCATTGGCACCGCGCCTTTGATTTCACTGCCCACGGTTTTCAGGATGTGCCATGGATCGGCATCCGCCTGATAATGGGCCGCTGCGGCAATAAACTTGGTGCCATCAACCACGGAGCCGCCGCCGACCGCCAGCAGGAAATCGATATTCTCTGCGCGCACCACTTCGACCGCTTTCATCAGCGTTTCGTAGGTTGGGTTAGGCTCAATGCCGGAAAACTCCTGCACATTGCGGCCCGCCAGTGCGGCATACACCTGATCCAGCACGCCATTTTTCTTCACGCTGCCGCCACCGTAGGTGATCAGAATGCGTGCGTCGGCAGGGATCTGCTGTGCCAGGCCGGCGATTTGGTCTTGGCCGAACAGGATTTTGGTTGGGGTATGAAGAATAAAGTTTTGCATGGGTAATTTCTCTTCTGCATGTGGCAAGCGCCGCTGGCGCAAAATATCTGAGCTGTATTGTCAGTAACTTGGCTCAGCAGCACAATGCACATTCCTGCCCGAGTCTTGCCTATTCCTACAAAGCGTTGTAGAAAAATAGAGTTTTAAACTATTATTTATGCCGAATTATTCTTAATGTAAGAGGGTGTTTCCGTGAGCGAAATCGATGAACTGCGCGGCCGCATGGCGCGCCAGGCGGCCTGCTTTGCCGAGAGCAACGGTTACACGCCCTCGCCGGTGCCGCTGGTGAAAATTCTTTATGTCGATCGTCATTGCCCGCGCCAGCCGGTGATGTATGAGCCGGGTGTGGTGATCATTTTCCAGGGGCATAAGGTCGGCTACTGCGGTAATCGGGTTTTCCAGTATGACCCGCGCAATTATCTGTTGATGACGGTGCCGCTGCCGTTTGAGTGCGAAACCTTCGCCAGCCCGGAATTGCCGCTGGTGGGGCTGTCGGTGAATATCGACAGTCAAATGCTGCAGGACCTGTTGATCGACATCGGCGATGACGACTACCTGGTGAAGCCGCGCAGAGAAAGCAGCGGGGTGAACCTGGCCGAGCTGTCGGAAGAATTGTTGTGCGCCACCGAACGCCTGCTGGATGTGATGGCCAAACCGCTGGATGCACGCGTTCTGGGGCCGCAGATTGTACGTGAAATTCTCTACCACGTACTGCGCGGAGCCTGTGGCGCCTCATTGCAGGAATTGGTTAACCGCCATACCCACTTCAGCCAAATCGCCAAGGCGCTGCGGCGTATTGAGAACCAATATGCGGACAACCTCAACGTTGAGCAGTTGGCGGGGGAGGTGAATATGAGCATCTCGGCGTTTCACCATAACTTCAAGGCGGTGACCAACACCTCGCCGCTGCAATATGTGAAATCCTATCGCTTGCACAAGGCGCGTTTGCTGATGGTACACGACGGTTTGAAAGCCAGTACCGCGGCGATCCGTGTCGGCTACGAAAGCGCTTCGCAGTTCAGCCGCGAGTTCAAACGTTTCTTTGGCGTGACGCCGAGTGACGAAGTTGCCCGACTGCGCGAAAACCCTCCTTTAATGATGGAAGGTTAATCTCGCTGCCGGGCAGTGATTCAGCGCGTCAGCACAATTTTACCGAATGCTCCGCGATCGAGGTGATCGAGCGCCTGCGGCAATTGATCAAAGCGGTAGCGCTGGTCGATCACCGGCTGTAGGGCATTAACGTCCACCGCACGCACCAGATCTTCCAGTGCGCGGCGGTGGCCGACACCAATACCCTGAATGACCGGCGATTTCATCAGCAGCGGCCCTGCGGGAGCCGAAACTTCAAAGCCCTCCAGCGCCCCGATCACCGAGATACGCCCGTGCACCGCAACGGCGCGCACCGAATTACCGAGATTAGGGCCACCCACGGTGTCAATCACGTGGTCGATGCCGCGATCCTGGGTCAACTGGTACACCTTTTCTACCCAGTCCGCAGTCAGACGGTTAATGCCATGATCGGCACCCAAGGCTTTGGCTCGCGCCAGTTTTTCGTCGCTGCCGGAGGTAACATAGACCTCGGCACCCAGCATTTTGGCGATTTGCAGTCCGAACAGCGCCACGCCACCAGTGCCCTGTACCAGCACCGATTCTCCGGCGTGCAGCTGGCCCTGTTCCACCAGCGCGAACCAGGCGGTCAGTCCGGCACAGGGCAGGGTACTGGCCTGCGCATCGTCCAGCGAGGTGGGCGCAGCCGCCAACCAGTCTTCGTGCAGCACCACGTATTCCGCCAGCATGCCCTGATAAAAGCCGCCCAGAGTGCGGTAGGGTGGGATGCGCGCATTACCATAGGGTTTTTGCCGGCCATCGATCCAGCCGGGGCTAAAGGTGGAAATCACCCGTTCGCCGGGCTGAAAACGGGTGACGTCGGGCCCAATGGCGTCGACTTCACCGGCCATGTCGGAGGCTGGCGTGAAGGGCTGCGGCAGTTCTAGTCCCATGCCGGTTTCAATGACCAGTTTGTCGCGGTAATTGAGCGATACCGCATTCACTTTCACTCTGATCTGGTGCGGTCCCGGTTGCGGTATGACGCTTTCGTTCAGTTGCAGGTGTTGGCGCCCCAGGGCGTCCATTGTCCAGCGTTGCATTGTTTCGGCCATGATTGACTCCAAAGTCAGCGATAAACAGACCTGCTGATAATATCGTTGATAGAAGTTCGCCAGTGGCGATAAGATTTCCTTTGATTGTTTCTTTCAGGGCTACAAATCATGAGCGATCGATTGAACGGCATTTCGGTATTTGTCACCGCGGTGGAGGCAGGCAGTTTTGCGCTGGCGGCCAGCCGGCTACACCTTTCGCGTTCGGCGGTGGGGAAAACCATCGCCCGCCTGGAGCAACGGTTGGCCGTTCGCTTGTTTCATCGCACGACCCGCAGCCTGAGCCTGACCGACGACGGTGCGCTGTTTTACGAACGTTGTTTGCGGGCACTGGAAGAGATACGTACCGCAGAAATGCTGCTGGAGTCGGGGAAGCAGCAGGTTAACGGCAGGCTGAGGGTGTCGATGCCGGTGCTGTTTGGCCGCATGTGCATTGCGCCGCTGTTGACCAGTATGGCGCGTGAGCATCCTGGGCTGGAGCTGGAGCTGTCATTCAACGACCGCGTGGTGGATTTGATTGAGGACGGTTTTGACCTGGCGATCCGCAACGGTACGCTGGTCAGTAGCAGTGGGTTGGTGGCACGGCGCGTTGGCGACCACCGTATGACATTGTGCGCGGCTCCGGAATATCTGTTGCGCAGCGGCGAACCCAAAACCCTCGAACAGTTGGCACAACATGATGCGGTGACCTACATGCGCGCCGGCGTGGTTCTTAACTGGACGCTTCTGGATGCCTGCGGAAAAGAGCAGGAGGTGATACCGAAGAAAGGGTTACAGATGGATGACCTGCAGGCGATTGCGGATTCCACGGTAGCGGGGTTTGGCATAGCCTGGTTACCTTGCTGGCTGGTGCGCGAATCGTTGTTGAAAGGGGAATTGGTCAGGCTGATGCGCAATCGGCCCGGCATGTCATTCGACGTTCACGCGGTTTGGCCGCAAACGCCGCATTTGCCTTTGAAGGTTCGATTGGCGGTGGATACGCTGGTGAGCAAGCTGCCTCCCAGACTGGCGTTGGTTGAAAAAGCGCTTTAAGGGCGACGATGGCCGCCCGTCTGGGTATCAGGAAGAGGCGGCGCGTTTTTTACGCCAGATAACCAACATGCCGCCCACCAGGCCAACCAGCAGCAGCACCAACGGCAGGATCATCAGCCCGGTCATCACCTGGCTCTCATAGCGTTTAACCAAAGGGATCTGGCTGAAAGCGTAGCCGAGGCCGACCACTGTACCTACCCAAATCACCGCGCTTAGCCAGTTAAAGAACTGAAAACGGGTGCTGTTCAGGCCAGAAATCCCGGCCATGGTGGGCAGCAGGGTGCGAACAAAACCCAGAAAACGGCCGATGACCAGCGCCGTTAGGCCATGGCGGTTAAACAGGTTGTGTGCACGTTGGTGATACTGAGCGGGCAGTTGCAGCAGCCAGCCTTTGACCAGATTGGTATGGCCCAACCAACGGCCCTGCAGGTAGCTCAGCCAGCAGCCCAGGCTGGCGGCGACGGTCAAAATGATCAGCGTTGGCACAAAGGCCATCACGCCTTTGGCGATCAGCGCGCCGGATAACAGCAGCAGGCTGTCGCCGGGTAAGAAGGAAGCTGGCAGTAGTCCGTTTTCTAAAAATAGAGTGGTGAAAAGCACCGCATAAACCACCCAAATTACGCTGGGATCGGCAAGGGCAATGAAGTCCTGCTGCCAAAGCGCATGAACAATCTCTCGTAATACATCCATTATTTATCCTGTTGCATACCGGTTGCGCCTGGCTTCAGGGTATCCAGGGCACAGTGTTGGCCGTATCTGACAGTTACCCGCCTAGTGTAACGCTAATAGCTTAAGCACACATTAAACAAGGCGAATAAAGTTGCCGATGCAAGCAGGCGTTCTGTTAGCGCGTATTGGCAATTCGGTCGAACCCGGCGGCGAGATCGGCGATCAGATCCTGCACATTTTCCAGGCCGATATGCAGGCGTACCAGAGTGCCGGAGAAGTCTATGCCACCCGCTGGGCGAATGGCTTCCAGTTCTTCCGGCTGATTAGCCAGGATCAAGGATTCAAAGCCGCCCCAGGAATAGGCCATGCTGAAGTGGCTGAAGTTATCCAGAAACTCGGCTAACTGCACGTCGCTCAGGCGCTGTTTCAGCACGAAAGAAAACAGGCCGTTGCAGCCGTTAAAATCGCGCAGGTAAAACTCGTGGCCCTTGCAACCAGGCAGCGCCGGGTGATTGACCACCGCCACTTCTGGTCGCTGGGCCAGCCAATGGGCGACTTCGATGCTGCTCTGCTGGTGCTGCTTCAGGCGTACGCCCAGGGTGCGCAAACCGCGGCTGGCCATATAAGCGGTATCGGCGTCTACCATCTGGCCCATCAAATAAGAGTATTCACGCAGTTGGTCCCAACAGCGCTCGTTAGCCACGGCGGTGCCGAGCATGTAATCGGAATGGCCGATAATATATTTGGTGCCAGCCTGAATCGAAATGTCGATATCAAAATCCAGCGCCTTGAACAAAATGCCGGCCGCCCAGGTGTTATCGATCATGATTACCACTTCAGGTGCCACGGCGCGAATCGCCTGCACCATCGCCGGGATATCCTGGATCTCCATAGTGATCGAGCCGGGTGATTCAAGGAAGACCACACGGGTATTGGGTTGAATCAGTCCGGCGATATCGGCGCCGATCAGCGGGTCGAAATAGGTGGTTTCCACATTCATGCGGCTCAGAATATGGGTACAAAAGTCCTGCGTCGGCTCATAGACGGAGCCGGTCATCAGCAGATGGTCGCCCGCGCCGACAAAGGACAGAATGGCGTTGGAGACCGCCGCCGCGCCGCAAGGATAGAGCACGCAGCCTGCGCCGCCCTCCAGCTCGACCATCGCATCCTGCAACGCGAAGTGGGTCAGGGTGCCGCGTCGGCCGTAAAACAGCTCGCCATGAGCACGTTTGGCGGTGGCCTCTTTTTTGGCCGCCACGGAGTCAAATACCAATGAAGAAGCGCGTTGGGTGACGGGGTTGACGGAGCCCTGGGTATAGCGCTTGCTGCGCCCGGCGCCAATCAGGGTAGTTTCGATGTTTTTAGACGTCATAGGAGCGGGCTCACCTTTGCTTGATCTTCACGGGCCATTTGCAATAGCCCTTACGTTAGCATGACGCCTTATAGCCATCCAGACGTTTTAACATCCAAATGTAGAAACGGCTATAATCTTCTGCCCAATCGTGCTCTCGCATGCCATCCTTCTGCCTGACGGCGATAACCAAGTGGGTTTATCGGTGAGTCCGGGATGTAACAGTAAAATGCGACAAATCCCCTGTCTTTGTTGCATCCCTGTGCGGTAAAAGTGACGAAATAGCCCTATAAAGGGTGCATATAGGCCCGAACAGGCGGCGAATGGGTTCGCCAGGGAGCCATAAGTGCGCCGCAGGAGTAATTTTCCCGATTATTTGGTAAATAATAATGAGAACTACTATCAATCCCTGATTGGTTTGATATGATCGCACGCTGAATTATTCCTCAATTTTGATCGGTAACGGGTGGAGGCACAGCGTGAAAACGGCTGGCAAGAATTTAAATCAAGGATCGTTCGGTCAGGGCCGGGCGCAATGGGGCCAGGCGTTCGGCCGTGGTCTGTTAGCTTCAATGGTATTGGTGGCAGGTCTGGCCGGCAGTGCTCATGCGGCACCGGCGACTAATCCGGCCGTTACCGAAAGCGTGGCTCCGGCAGCCAGCGCGCCTGCCGCGGCAGCGCCTGAAACCCTCACTCCGGTCAACCCGCAACCGACCATCCAGCCGCCGGAAACCCGCGGTATGGACCTGTCCGTCTGGGGTATGTACCAGCATGCGGACATCGTGGTGAAAATCGTGATGATCGGCCTGGTGCTGGCGTCTATCGTCACCTGGACCATCCTGTTCTCCAAGGGCAGCGAACTGTTCCGCGCCAAGCGCCGTCTGCGCCGCGAACAGCTGGCGTTGGCCAACGTACGCTCGCTGGACGAAGCGTCCGAACTGGCGCAGAGCTTCTCGGACGAGAGCATCAGCTCCGTGTTGCTGAACGATGCGCAAAACGAACTGGAGCTGTCGGCGGCGTCCAACGACAACAACGGCATCAAGGAACGTACCGGTTTCCGTCTGGAGCGTCGCGTTGCGGGCTACAGCCGTAACATGGGACGCGGCAATGGCTTCCTGGCGACCATCGGTGCCATTTCACCGTTTGTCGGTCTGTTCGGTACCGTTTGGGGCATCATGAACAGCTTTATCGGCATCGCACACTCACAAACCACCAACCTGGCCGTGGTTGCGCCCGGCATCGCAGAAGCGCTGCTGGCTACCGCGCTGGGCCTGGTCGCCGCTATTCCTGCGGTGGTGATTTATAACATCTTTGCCCGTGTGATCAGTGGTCACCGCGCTCAGGTTGGCGACGTAGCGGCACAGGTTCTGCTGTTGCTGGGCCGTGATTTGGATCTGGCCGCCACGGCGGAAGCCAAACGTTCACAGCATTCACACCAACTGCGGGTGGGGTGAGTTATGGCGATGCGCTTAAATGAAGATCTGGACGACAGCGGCGAACTGCATGAAATCAACGTGACGCCGTTTATCGACGTCATGCTGGTGCTGTTGATCATCTTTATGGTGGCCGCGCCGCTGGCAACGGTAGATATCCGTGTCGATCTCCCGGCGTCCTCCGCCAAACCTCAGCCGCGTCCGGAAAAGCCGGTGTTCCTGTCGGTGAAAGCGGACAAACAGCTCTACGTTGGTGAGCAGGCGGTCAGTGCAGATCAACTGACGTCGGTGCTGGATCAACGGACGCAGGCGAACAAAGAGACCACCATCTTCTTCCAGGCGGATAAGAGTGTGGACTACGAAACGCTGATGAGCGTAATGGATACGCTGCGTAAAGCCGGCTACCTGAAAGTGGGGCTGGTGGGGATGGAAGGCACCGCCAAGTAGCGGGCTGGCATCATCCAGGATTAGAAGGGCGCTCAGGCGCCCTTTTTTATTGACTGAATTTCGTACAGGGGCTTGACGCATTGCCGACAAATGAAAATACTAATAGATAGTAATTAACACTACTTTCCGGAGTCGGCCATGCCAACTAGCATTGCTTTAAGCCCTCATTTTGAAAAGTTCGTTCATGAGCAAATTGACAGCGGACGTTACGGCAACGTCAGCGAAGTGATACGGGCAGGGCTGCGTCTGCTTGAAGAACATGAGCGCGCGATGAAAATTGAAGAGTTGCAAGTGGCCATTGTACAGGGAGTTGAAAGTGGTGAGGGAGTCCCGGCGGATGAGGCGTTTGCGCGCTTGCGGGCTAAATACCAACGGATGGTGGATAACGGAAGTGACTGATTAGGCTAACAATATCGCCGGCAGCGATATATGACATTGAAAGTATTGGCGATCATATTGCACAGGATAACCCGGCCCGGGCGCTGAGTTTTATTTCTGAACTGTATAACCAATGCCAGCGAATCGGCGAGTCGCCGGAAACCTACCAATAGCGACCTGAGCTTGGTCGGGACGTCAGGATCAGCGCCTACGGCAAATACCTAATCGTTTTCACAGCGATACAACGTAATGTCAGGATCGAGCGAGTACTTCACGGTGCGAGAAATATTTTGCGTCTGCTGGCTCATCGCTAGGCCATCAAGGCCGCTCAAACGAACCGCGGCCCTGGCGTTGTTTAGCGTTTTTAACCGCGAGCGTGCGCTGCAGCACGGGCGATTTGCTCATCGGTAGGACGTACGCCGGTGTAGAGGACAAATTGTTCCAGCGCCTGCAACGCAATCACTTCTGCCCCGGTAATCACCTGTTTGCCGTGCTCACGTCCGTAACGGACCAGCGGGGTTTCCGCAGGCAGTGCCACCACGTCGAAGACGATTTTCGCCGCATCGACAGTCGCGGGCGCGAAAGCCAATTGCTCCGCTTCTGCACCGCCGGCCATGCCGATTGGCGTTACGTTGATCACCATATCCACTTTTAGCTCATCGACTTGCGCCTGCCACTGATAGCCGTATGCACTGGCAAGAGCCTGTCCGGCCTGCGGGTTACGGGCGATGATATGGCCATTTTTAAAACCGGCGTCACGCAGTGCCGCGGTCACCGCTTTTGCCATACCGCCGCTGCCGCGCAGGGCAAAGGCGGTTTCTGTCGGGATTTGGTACTGGGCCAGCAATTTGGCGATGGCGATATAATCCGTGTTATAGGCCCGCAAAAAACCGGCGTCATTGACGATGGTATTGACTGATTCAATCGCCGTTGCGGAAGCGTCCAGCTCATCGAGGAAAGGGATGCAGCTCTCTTTGAACGGCATGGAAACCGCGCAACCACGGATGCCCAAAGCCCGTACTCCGCCCACTGCCGCCTGGATATCCTGGGTAGTGAACGCCTTGTAGATAAAGTTCAGATCCAGTTCCTGATACAGATAGTTATGAAAGCGAGTACCGAAGTTGCCTGGGCGACCGGCCAGCGACATGCACAGCTGGGTATCTTTGTTAATCTCACGGCTCATGCTGAGCTCCTTAAGCGGGAAAAGAAAAAACTCAAGTCAGGGCTGGCCGAGCAGCGCCTTCGAACCGGCGTGGCGCCAGTGGATATTGCCCGGCAGGTAAAGCGCGTTCTGTTCCAGGGGCTGCTCGTCAATCAGCGCGCTGACCATGTCGAAACTGTGTTGCGCCAGAGCACGACAGTCTTGGGCCACGGTGTCGATTTTCAGCGTCAGGCCATCGAACAGGTAGTGATCGTCGAAACTGCACAAATGCAGGTCGCTCTCCATCAACTGGTGCTGATTCAGGTAGCGCAACACCCCTTCCAGCAGACCACAGGCGGCAGTAAATAACGCTTTTGGCGGACGGCCCAACTGTGCGCACAGCTGGGCGAACATCTCGTAGCCGGAGCTGGGGTGATAATTGCCGTTGATGATCCATTCCGGTTTACACGCCACGCCGGCGCGCTCAAGGCCGAGCTGAAAACCGGCCAATCGATCGCGGGTTGGCGAGATGCGCGGTTGCCCGCCAAGGAAATAGAACTCGTCAGGATGCTGGCGCGCGACGTTTTCCACCAGCGTAGCGGTCGAGCTTAGCGAGTCGGTGATCACCAGCGGCAGTTCGGAGCCGGTAATCAAGCGGTCCATCTGCACTACCGGCAAGCTGGCGTTAATCTTTTGGTATTCCGCATCGTTGAGCTGGCTGGAGGCGACAATCAGGCCGTCGACCTGACGCTGCACCAGGCTGTTCACTGCCATCATTTCCTGCGCCGGGTTTTCGTCGGTACAGGCGATCAGCAACTGCAAACCGGCCTCGCGGCACAGGGTTTCCAGCTCGCGTGAAATCACCGCAAAACCGTAGTTGGTCATTTCCGGCACCACCAGCCCCAGGGTATGGCTGCGGGAGGAACGCAGCGAACGGGCATGGAAGCTGGGCTGGTAATGGTGCTCGCCGGCCAGCGCCAGGATGCGATCGCGGGTATCGTCGGACACCCGATACTCCTTGCTGCGGCCATTAAGCACCAGGCTGGCGGTCGATTTCGACACGCCGGCCAGTGCGGCAATATCACTGATGGTTATGCGTTTATTTTTTTTCACTGACGGCATCTGAATTCATCGAAGGATGCGTCATTCTAGCATGCATGGCGTCAGCGACCAGTGCTCGAGCGCCAGCTGCGCTTTACCGCTCAGGTGCAGCAAGGGTTGTGGGCCGGGGAAGTAGCGCGAACTCATGGTCGCTTCGCCGTGGTTGATAAAAATCTCCACGCTCGAACGGTCGAACAGTATCTGCAGCTGAGTCAGCTCACCGCGCCAGTAACGGTGCTCCGGCTGCCCGCTGCGCAGGTTGTTGCGCGTCAGCCGCAGCACGGTGCCATCCCAATTCAGGGCCATCGCCCCGCCAAAATCGGCGTTGAACGCGCCGTTTGGCGCCAGCAGCAGTTCCGCGCTGTCGACAGGCCAGCAGGGCGCGTCGTCGGCGTTGCCCTGCCATTGGCGGTTTTCGCCCCTCAGCTGTTGCAGTTCACGTGCCGGACGTTGGCAGAGTCTGCCGTTATGCAACGACAGCTCCCGTGGGCAGGTCAGAATATGGATCCAGCCATACTGCAGGGTCGGGTGGCAATCCTCGTCTTGCTCCGGCACGCCCATCCAGCCAACCAGTAGCCGGCGACCGTCTTCGGTCAGGGTGGTCTGCGGCGCGTAGAATTCAAACCCGGCATCCAGTTCGTGGAAATCCTGATGGTCGAAAGTGGCCTGTCGATAGTCCAGCCTGCCGGTGAAATACCCCGCCTGGTAAACATTGAGATAGCGTTCGGCCTCCGCCGCCAGGCCTTGCGGACAGCAGATAAGCACCTCGGCACCGTCCAGCGTAAACAGATCCGGGCATTCCCACATATAGCCGAAGTCACCGATGCCGTTCAGCTGTGAGCCGGCGATTTCACCCAGCAACTGCCAGTTGCGCAGCTCGGCGGAACGCAGCAGTAAAACCTTACCGCGATCCTGCAGGTCACGGGCGCCGAGCACCATGTACCAGTTGTCCTGATGGCGCCAGACCTTCGGATCGCGCACGTGGCCGCTATAACCCGGCGGCAGCGGCAATACAGGCCCGAGCTTGTCATAACCGCCGTGAGCATTTTCCTGCGCCAGGCATTGATAGGCGGTGCGCGAGCCGTCGGGATATTTTACGTTGCCGGTGTAGGCCAGCATGATTTTGCCGTCTGCCACTACCGCCGAGCCGGAATAACAGCCATGGCTGTCGTAGCAGGCTCCCGGCACCAGCGCCACCGGTTGATGCTGCCAGTGGACCAGATCCGTCGACTGCCAGTGGCCCCAGCATTTGTTGCGGTGATCGCAGCCCAGCGGGTTCCACTGATAGAACAGGTGGTAAACCCCGTTATGCTGAATAAAGCCGTTGGGATCGTTGAGCAGCCCGACGCTGGGGGCCAGGTGCCACGCCGGTCGGTGCGGATCGCGCAGCGCCTTGGGCATGCCGCTCATCATCGCCTGAACGGCCTGTTTCATCAGGTTAAGTTCTTCCATCATTCACTGTCCGTTTTGTATTTCAGCAACAACGAGAGGGTAAAGGCGCTGCCAAAGGCGATCACCAGACCAATGATATAACTCACCAGCGAACTGGCCTGCACGATTGCCATTCCCGGAATCGCCGTGAGCCCGACGGCGTTCATGCCGACATGATTGGCCACCACCCAGGCTCCACCGAGCGCACCGCCCGCCAGAGCCGCCAAAAACGGCTTCACAAAGCGCAGGTTGATGCCGAAAAGCGCCGCTTCGGTAATGCCAAGCATGGCGGAAAAGGCCGAAGGTACCGCAATGGCTTTGATTTTTGCGTCACGGGTTTTGAAATACACCGCCAGACAGGCGCCACCCTGGGCGATGTTGGCCATTGACCAGATCGGCAGCAGGAAGTTAACGCCGATATTCGGGTTACCGAGCAGTCCGGCTTCGACGGCGTGGAAGCTGTGGTGAATGCCGGTGATCACGATAGCGGAATAGAGGCCGCCGAACAGCAAGCCGGCAAACCAACCGGCGTGGGTAATCAACGTGCTGAGGACAAAGGAGATGCCGTCACCCAGCGCGCGCCCGGCAGGGCCGATAAACAGCATGGCGACGAAGCCGGAGATCACCACCGTCAGGAACGGCGTCAGGATCAAATCCAGCGCGTTGGGGATCACCTTACGCAGCTGTTTTTCCAGCACGCTCATAAACCACACCGTCAGCAGCACCGGGAATACCGTGCCCTGATAGCCGATCATGGCGATCTCCAGCCCGAAGAAATCCATGGTATGGAAACCACCGGCCACGCCCCAGGCGTTGGTCAGCGCCGGATGCGTCAGAATGCCGCCGAGCGTGGCACCCAGATAGGGGTTACCGCCGAACTCGCGCGCCGCGGTGAAACCGATCAGGATCGGTAAAATGATGAACGCTGCCGAACTGAACATGTCCAGCATCACGAACAGGGCGCTGTTGGCATCGGCCCAGCCGTAGGTTTTCACCATGCCGAGCAGGCCCATCAGCAGGCCGGAAGCGACGATGGCCGGAATGATCGGCACGAAGATATTCGACAGCAGGCGGGCGATGCGTTGCAGCGGATTAAGTTTTTTAGCGGCTATGTCGGCGGCTTCCGATTTACTGGATTCGCTGACGCCGGCCGCTTTGATAAATTCCGCGTGCACCTTGTTGACCAGCCCGGTACCGAAAATCACCTGGATCTGCCCGGCGTTGCTAAAGCAACCTTTCACCCCGTCCAGCTTGCCGATCGCCACTTTGTCTACCTTGCTGTCATCCACCAGCACCAGACGCAGGCGCGTGGCGCAGTGGGCGGCACTGGCGATATTTTCTTTACCGCCGAGCAGCGGCAATAGCGCGTTGGCGGTTGCGGTTATGTCCATGTTCACTCCCTTCATAAATAAAAATGCCGCCGCGGTTTTTCGCGGCGGAAATCAGTTCATCCGCGTCAGAAGAAGTACTTGAATCTGGCACGTACGCCATAGCGCTGATCGTTATTGGCGTTGGCTATCTTGTTCTCGGCATTGGCCTCCAGCATCGAAACGTAGGCGCCGAGGTACAAATTGAAATTCTTCATATTCATGATGTTAGGTATCTGATACGAAGTATGGATTGTGTGGATGTCATACTTGCCCGGCTCGCTGAGCGGGTTGCTGATATCGGCCGTCATTCCGGCAGTGTTGAACTCTTTGATGTTGTTGTGAGCATAGATATAACCCACTTCAAAGCGGCGCCACAGCACGTTGACCCCGGCGGTAAAGTCCTGCTCGCCGGAGGCGTCAAGATAGGCAGTGCTCAGGTTGGCGACCACGCCGTTGTCCGGATGAGTGGCGGTGTTGTTCCAACTTAGGGTCATGCCATAGCCGTTGCGCTTGGATTGGTCGACGAATTGTCCCTCACTGTCATGGTAGCCATAGGCGTTGTTGACCACGTTGCTTTCTATCGCCACCGCCGCGCTGAGCCGATCTTTTTTCCAGGCGATCACCGGCCGCAGGTAGGCGACATTCTTTTTGTTATCCAGGCTGTTGCCGTGATAGGCGTCGTCCTGAAACAGCGAAGTACCGTCTTCGACCAGCGTATTCAGCTCGAAGTAGAAGTCGCCGGCGTACTTGCTCAGCATCAGGTTACCGCCGCTGCTGCTACGACCGCGGCCTTCTTTCATCATGTAGATATAACCGAAGCCATCAGCATACAAATCGTTGGCGGTATTGCCGGAATACTGGATGAAGGTGTCCTGATTGAGCGGGAACATGTCGTAGGCTTCAAAGCGACCAATCTTGGTTTGCCAGTTCTTTTCGTTACCGAAGAAGAAGGCGGCATCGTCGAGGTTCATTTTGCCGGTCATGTCTGCCAGCGGTTGCACGCTGAAACCAGAAAAGTTGCCATCCGGGTTGCGGCGATAACCGTCCACGCCGACCAGTATGCGACCGTTGATATCCCACTTTTCTTTGTTACCGGGCTTCCAGTCCTTGTTGTCGCTGCCTTTCAGCGACGTCAGCTGGCCGCTGCGGCTGGCGCCGTCCAGGTTGAATTCGACGTCGCCGTACAGCTTGAGATCGGTTAAGCCGGTGAGCTTCAGGTTGCTGGCCGGTGCTGCGTGGGTTTCCAGCGTCGCGGTACGCTGCGCCACTTGCACGGTTTGCCGCTCGGTGTTGGCGGTACGCTGCTCCAACTGCTGAGCCTTGCGCTCCGCCGCCGTGGCGCGCGTTTCTGCCTGGCTCGCCCGTTGTTCGGCCTGCTGCAGCCGCTGTTCCAACGCATTGAGGCGCGCTTCGATGCTGTCGTTGGCGCCTGCCGCTGCGGCAGAGGTAGAGATGAGAAGCCCTGTAGTGATGGCCAGATAGCTAAGTTTTTTCATGATTTTCTATCATCCGGGAAGGTTGTTATTATTTTTTGCTAAATTGCTAAACCGGTTTTTCAGGATGAAAGATAGTGAGTTGCTGTGCGGCTGGCAATCAAGTTTGCTAACCCGATTCAGCTATTGTGATCGACTCCGCAAATTGTGCCTGAACTGGCAAGGGCGAATGTGGCCCCGATATTGTTTGCTTAATCTCGGGTCTTGTCGGGGCCGGTTTTACTGTGGGCGGCTCAGCGGCGAAGGAAGGCCCGGAGCTCGTCGGCATGCGGCAGCGCGGTCATCGCACCTTTGGCGGTAGTCGCCAATGCGCCGCAGGCCTGAGCCTGAGCGATCACCGCCGGCCATTGTTCCTCCTGCGGCAAAGCGCCGATCTGCGCCAGCGCCGCCAGCAGGCCGGCAACAAAAGCGTCGCCTGCACCGGTAGTATCGACAGGGGTGATTGTGGGGGCACGGAAATGCCGGATCTGCTTGCCGTCGTGTACGCATACGCCGTTGCCGCCCAGCGTCACCAGCAATAAACGCAGCGGGTAGCGTTGCATCATCCAGTCAATGGCACTCTCCAACTCACCGATATTGCTGATAAAACTCAGCTCTTCCAGCGAGATTTTCACCACGTCTGCCAGCAGCAGGGCCTTTTGCAAACAGGTGCGCAGCGCATCCGGTTGACGCCAGACCTCTTCACGAATGTTCGGGTCAAAGCTGACCCAGCCGCCGGCCGCCTTGATGTTCTCCATGGCGGCAAACGTGGTGCTGCGGCTGGGCTCCTGCGACAGGGCAATAGAGCAGACGTGCAGCCATTCATCGGCGTTGAATTCAGGCAGATCTTCAGGCTGCAGGAACAGGTCGGCACTGGGATTGACCATGAAAGTGAAGGAGCGCTCGCCCGACAAATCAAGGTCCACCACCACGGTGGAGGTGTGGTGATCGGGGTCCTGGAACATATGGCCAATATCCACCTGTTCTTCGCTCAGTACCTGTTGCAAGAAGGTGCCGAAACTGTCTTGGCCAACCCGGCCGATAAAGGCGCTGTCGCCGCCCAGGCGGGCAATGCCAACCGCCACATTGGCAGGCGCACCACCGGGACACTTAAGGTAACTGTTTGAGTTTTCAGGCACCAGGTCGACGACTGCATCACCCAGAACCCATACGCGATTAACCATGTTCAACCTCTGTTTTCACCCGTGTCAGATGGCGAGCTAAAATAGAAGAACCGGTTTAGCATTGCAACGAAAGAATCTGTCGCACCAGGCGAAAGGCAGCAGACTGCGAGGTGGCTATGACTTGATGGCGGAATAAGTTATATCGATTGCGAATAAGTAACGCATTGACAAATATAATTAAAAAAACAGCATGGCAATTAATCGCGAATTTGATTTCTGGTGGGAGCTAATAAAGTGGTTAATCGTATTTGAAATAGGAAATTTCTTAAAGGTTGTAACCTGTTTAGCGTTAATGACTCGGTGATGAATAATTGCATTGTTTAGATGCAATTATTCATGAATATGAATGTCGATTAAAATGGATTTATAAATATAGTGATTAAAAACAATTTGTTAGTTGTTATTTTTGGCTTGGCTTAACAGCGCCGGCATTAGCATTGCAGATCCTTCTTATTAAGCATTTTGTTACCCAGCGCCCATTGCCGAGCAAAATTAAGTTGATCGTGAGCTATTCGTGCGCATAATGTTTGCGTTTATTTACAATTCTTATCTTTTATTTGTCTTTCGACAGGGAAAAAGTAATGCGCCACTCCGCTTACTCTTCGCTCGGCCTTGCTGTGCGCAAGGGCTGTATTCCATTTGGCTCCGTTGTCTTGCCGCTATTTATATTCAGCCAACCGTTGCTGGCGGCAACATCAAACAGCGAACAGCTGATCATACAGCAGCAGCGGCAAAAGGCGCTGGAGCAACAGCTGACCCCTCCGACGCCGGATGTGCGCTTGTCGCCACCTTCATCCAGTTTTGGACGCATTGCTTTCCCGCAGGAAAAACCCTGCTTCCCTATCGATCAGGTCGAATTGAGCGGCCAAGACAAACTCCCTCATTGGCTGCCGTTACAGCGCATCGCTAATCAGGCGCAGGGGCGCTGCCTGGGCGGGCAGGGCATTAACCTGTTGATGAGTACCCTGCAAAACCGGCTGGTGGATCACGGCTACATCACTACGCGCGTGCTGGCGCCGACGCAGGATCTGAAAAGCGGCAAGCTGCGGCTGGTGGTGGTGCCGGGTTACGTGCGGCAGGTGAAACTGACGCCTGACAGCGGCCATTACATTCAGCCTTACAGCAGCTTCCCGGCCCATGCGGGCAACCTGCTGGACCTGCGCGATATCGAACAGGGGCTGGAGAACCTGCAGCGCCTGCCGACGGTGCAGGCCAATATGGAAATCATCCCCGGCGAACAGCCCGGCGAAAGTGACATCGCCCTGAGCTGGAAGCAGGAACGCATGTGGCGTATCGGCGCCTCGCTGGATGATTCCGGCACCAAGAGTACCGGGCGCTATCAGGGTGGTTTAACGCTGTCGCTGGATAACCCGTTTTCGCTCAGCGATCTGTTCTATATCTCCGGCTCTACCGATCTGCAAAACCAGGGTGGCAAGGGATCGAAGAACATCACCGGGCACTATTCGGTACCGTTCGGTTACTGGATGGCCGGGGTTACCGCCAACAGCTATGACTACCACCAGACCATTGCCGGTCAGAATCAGGATTACCGCTACAGCGGCAAAAGCAAGAATCTGGATTTCCAACTCAGCCGGGTGCTGCACCGCAACGGCAGCCAGAAAACTACGCTGACCTATGACGTGCTGGCGCGCGAGTCCAGTAACTACATCAACGATACCGAAGTGGAAGTGCAGCGCCGACGCACCTCGGGCTGGCGCCTGGGGCTGCAGCACCGCCACTACATTCAACAAGCTACGCTGGACGCGGGTGTCAGCTATCAGCGCGGTACCCGTTGGTTCGGCGCATTGCCTGCGCCGGAAGAGACCTTTGGCGAGGCCACGGCGCTCAGCAAAATTGTGCAGCTTAACGCCCAGCTCGACGTGCCATTCAGCCTGTTCAGCCAGAATTTCCGCTACAACGTGCAATACCAGCGTCAGATCAGCGATACGCCGCTGACGCCGCAGGATCAGTTCGCTATCGGCAACCGTTGGACGGTGCGCGGCTTTGATGGCGAACGCACCCTGAACGCCAATCACGGCTGGTTCGTCCGTAACGATCTGGCCTGGCGCACACCGTTGCAGGGGCAAGAGTTGTACCTCGGCGCCGACTACGGCGAAGTGGGCGGTTACGGTTCCGACTATCTGGTTGGGCAGCACCTGGCCGGTGGCGTGGTGGGGCTGCGCGGCTACGCCTTCAAGGTCGGTTACGATCTGTTCGCCGGCGTGCCGTTCTCCAAACCCGAGGGGTTCAGCACCAGCCCGGTCACCCTGGGCTTTAACCTGAGCTGGAACTACTGAGGGCACGACCATGCGCATAGGCGAATACGATATCAGGGCGCCGTTGATCCTCGGTGGCGAAGACAGTGAGGCAGAAGCCTTTGGCGCGGCGGTATGGCTGTGGATGCATTCACCGATGCACCGCGACGCCCCGCTGCACACCCTGCCGACCCTGCTGCTGCCGATCATCAAGCGACAGCAATATGTGCTGGCGTCGCACCAGAATCAGCCGGTGTTTTTCCTCAGTTGGGCCTGGATGAATCAAGAGGCCGAGGCGCGGTATTTGACGCAACCTGCGGTGAATATGCTGGAAAGTGACTGGAACAGTGGCGATCGTCTGTGGTTCTGCGACTGGATAGCGCCCTTTGGGCACACGCGAGAAATGCGCAATCTGATCGCTCGGGAAATCTTCCCGCACCTGTGCATGCGGGCGCTGTATCACCGCGGAGAGCAGCGCGGAAAGCGCGTGGTGAACTTTAAAGGCGCGCAGGTTAGCCATCAACAGGCGCAGCAATGGTGGGCGAGCCACCCGTTAGCCGTCGAGCCGTCAGAAATCCAATAAGGACATTGCCATGAACAAGAACCTGTATCGTATCGTTTTCAACAAAGCGCGTGGCATGCTGATGGTGGTGGCGGATATCGCCCGCTCCGGCCATGCCGGGTCAGCCCGTTCGTCTGGTTTGGGGCATACCCTGAGCCAGTGCATAGGCAAGATGAACGCCGTCAGCTTTAGCCTGCTGATGGCGCTGGGGGCTTTCCAACCGGTGCAGGCGGCGATTATTGCTGACGGCAATGCGCCGGGCGGCCAGCAGCCGACCATCGTCAACAGCGCTAACGGTACGCCACAGGTCAATATCCAGACGCCAAGCGCCGGTGGGGTTTCTCGCAATACCTACAGCCAGTTTGACGTCGACAAACAGGGTGCGATCCTCAACAACTCCCACAAAATGACTCAAACCCAGCAGGGCGGCTGGGTCGACGGTAACCCGTGGCTGGCGAAAGGCGAAGCCAAGGTGATCCTCAACGAGGTCAACTCCCGCGATCCCAGCCGTTTGAACGGTTATATCGAGGTTGCCGGGCAGCGTGCTCAGGTGGTGATCGCCAACCCGTCAGGCATTACCTGTAACGGTTGCGGTTTTATCAACGCCAACCGCGCCACCCTGACCACCGGGCAGGCGCAGATGAACAACGGTAACCTGACCGGCTTTAACGTCGAACGCGGTGAAGTGGTGGTTGAAGGCGCCGGTATGGACAGTTCGCGCCAGGATTACACCGAGATCATTGCACGTTCGACGAAGATTAATGCCGGACTGTGGGCGAACGATCTCAAAGTCACCACCGGTCGCAACAAGGTGGATGCTGCGCATCAACAGATCGACAAACAAAGCGACGAGCCGGCCACCCGTCCACAGCTTGCGGTGGACGTGGCTAAGCTGGGCGGTATGTACGCCGGTAAGATCCGCATGATCGGTACCGAAACCGGCGTTGGGGTACGTAACGCCGGTAACATCGGTGCGCAGGCCGGCAGCGTGATAGTCACTGCCGATGGCCGTATTGAAAACAGCGGCAAAATCAGCAGCGGCGCTGATACGCAACTGGCCTCGAAGGGCGGCGTCAGCAACAGCGGTTCGCTGTTCGCGGCGGGCCATGCCGATGTCAGCAGCGACGGTGAGGTACAAAACAGCGGTTCTATTGCGGCCCGCAATAATGTGCGTATCCAGGCAGCCAGCCTGAACAGCGGCAAAGGCAGTACGCTGGCGGCCGGTGTGCAACAGGATGGTCGGCTTGGCGGCAGCGGCGAGCTGGCGCTAACCACCAGCGGCAAACTGACTGCGCAGGGCCAAAATCTGGCGGCAGGCAACCTGCGTGCCAATGGGCAGGGCGTGGACATCAGCGGCAGCCGTACCGCGGCTACCCAGGTCACATTGGAAGCCGGGGCCGGCGATTTGTCCACGGCCAATGCGCAGGTTGAAGCCGCGCAACAGCTCACCGCCAGCAGCGGCAAGCGGTTCAATAATGACGGTGGCAAGCTGGCGGCGAATAAACTGGCGCTTAACGCACATGACTTATCCAACCGCAAGGGGGAGATCACCCAGCTTGGCGAAGACAACCTCCGGTTGAACCCACAGGGCAAACTGGATAATGCCGGTGGCCGTATTGCCAGCAACGGCAATGACTTGACGTTGGAAGCGGGTCTGATCGACAACCAGGGCGGGCAAATCGTCCATGCCGGTAAAGGTGCGCTGGCGGTGAATACCGGTCGCTTGCAGGGCGATGGTGGCAAGCTGCTGTCCAACGGCCAGCTCAGCATGCAGGGCGGCGACTACGTATTGGACGGCGGCACCACTTCGGCACAGCAGATCGCGTTGGATGCCGGTAGCCTGTCTAACCGCAGCGGCCAACTGGTGCAGAGCGGCAAGGGTGAGATGCGCCTCACTACCCGCGAGGGGATTGATAACCAGGGCGGCCAACTGGCGGCAAACGGCAACGTCGCGCTTAACGCCGCGCGGTTGAACAACCAAAGCGGCAAAGTGATTGCTGCGCAGGACGGCAGCCTGAAGGCACAGGTCAGCGGCGCTATCGATAACCGACAGGGACAACTGGCGGCCAGCGGCCATACTCAGCTGCGGGCGGACAAGCTGGATAACCGCAAGGGGCTGGTTTCCGCCGCGACGGGCAATGCTGAGGCTACGGCGCGACAGGCGCTGGATAACCGCGGCGGCCGTATTGAGGCCAAACAGGCTCTGCAACTGACCGGTACCGGGCTGGAGAATCAGGCCGGGCAGGTCGTGGGCGGCGCGCTTTCGCTGGCGCTGGGCAAAGGGGCGCTGAACAACCAACAGGGCGTTATCGCCGCCAGCGGAGATCTGGGCCTGAGCAGCGGTGTGCTGAACAATGACGCTGGCCTGCTGCAATCCGCCGGCAATATGAATATCGACACCCAGGGCGCGTCGTTGAGCAATCGCCTGAGCGGTGAAACCGGCGGCATCCTCAGCCAGGGGACGTTGACGATCCACAGCGGCGCGTTGGACAACAGCCAGGGCATGCTGGTGGGCGCCGGGACGACCGATCTGTTCACCGCCCAGCTTGATAACAGCCAGGGCACTCTGGTCGGCAAGCAGAAGCTGAATATCGACAGCCTGGCACTGACCAACGACGGTGGACTGTTGCAGGCGGGCGGCGATGCGCGCATCGATACCCACGGTCAGGCGTTGAGCAATCGCGACAGCGGCAAGAATGGCGGTATCAGCAGCCTGGGCAAACTGACGATCGCCAGCGGTGCCGTCGATAACCAAGCCGGTTTTATCGCCAGTTCGGGTGACCTGCAGCTGCATGGCGAGCAACTGGATAATCGCCGCGGCACGCTGGCTTCAGAGAAGCAACTGTCGGCCACCGCCAGGGTGATCAATAACCAGGGCGGGGCGATCAGGTCCGGTCAGGATATGACGCTGGATGCCAAAGAATTGCTGGATAACAGCAATCTTGGGGTGATTGGCGCAGGCAAAAAACTGCAGCTGGACAGCGCCCATTTGGTGAACAATCAGGGCACGCTGGTCAGCGCCGATGTGGCGAAGATTAACTTCGGCCTGCTGGAGAATCAGGGCGGCCAGTTGGCGGCACAGACGGCGCTGGAGCTGCACGGCAATAGCCTCAATAACAACGACGGTGGTCTGATCCAGAGTGGTGAGGGGTTAGATCTGACCGTTGAGCGGCTGACCAACGCCAACAGCGGCGACAAGGGCGGCATCACCAGCCAGGGGGCGATGAACCTCACTACCGGCGTATTCGATAACGGCCAGGGCGTGGTGATTGCCGGCAAGGGCTTGCAGCTCGATGCCGAAGCGCTGCTGAACGGTGGCGGCAAACTGGTGGCACAGCAGGCATTGGTGTTGAATACCACCGGCGCAGGCGGCCTGAATAACCAGGGTGGATTGGTGCAGTCGGGCGCGGATATGCATGTCGATACCCACGGCCAGCGGCTGGATAACCAGAACGGTACCCTGCACAGCCTGGGTCAACTGCAGCTCAGCAGTGGCGACGTCAATAATCAGGGCGGAACGCTGGGGGCCAAAGGTGACTTTGCCCTGGCGGCGCTGAAATTGGACAACAGTAACGGCGGGCGGATTGTTGGCGAACAGGCGGTTCAACTCGCCAGCGCCGGTCTGGATAACCGCAATGGACAAATTCAGGCGGTCGGCAACCTGTTGCTGGACAGCGCGCAGGGGGTTATCGACAACGCCCTGGGGCTGATCCGCAGCGGCGCCACCGTGACGCTCAATGCCCTGCAGTTCATCAACGACGACACCAAGGCGGAAAATAAAGGGCTGGAAGGCCAAGCCGTGGCGTTGAACACCGGCTCGTTGAGCAACCGTGGCGGCAGCATTCTGGCTAACCAACAGCTGACTATCACCAACGGCGGTCAGTTGGATAACAGCGCAGGCCAACTGGCCGCCAGCGAAAACCTGCGGTTGCAGGGCGCGGCGCTTAACCTGCTGAACACCGGCGGTATCGTTAAAGCGGGCAAGCTGCTGGACATCAACGCAGCAGCGGTCGGCGGCGACGGGCAATTGCTGTCGCTGGGCGATATGAACCTGGTCAGCGCACAGGGCATCAATAACAGCGGTGAGATGATTGCCAACGGCAATTTCAATTTCACCACGCCGGGCGATGTGACCAACAGCGGCAAACTGCTGGCGGGTGCCAAGCTCGATCTGCGCGCCAATAATCTGTTCAATGCCGCCAGCGGCGAGATAAACGCCGGGCAGGACTGGCTGACGGTCAACGGTACCTTGAACAACTATGGTCTGATTGACGGCAAACATACGTTGATCCAGGCCAATACGCTGACCAACATTGGCACCGGCCGTATTTATGGCGATGCTATTGGCGTGCAAACCGTCACCTTTAACAACCTGGCGGAAAACGGCACCGCTGCCACGCTGGCCGGGCGCGAACGGGTGGATATCGGCACCCAAACGCTGAATAACTACGATCATGGGTTGATCTACAGCGGCGGGGACATGGCGATTGGCGGCCAGCTTGACGCCAACCACCTGGCCACTGGCCAGGCCGGCACCCTCAATAATCACAGTTCGACCCTTGAATCTGCGGGCAACATGGCTATTTCGGCCGGACAGATCAACAACGTCAACGACCGCTTTACTACCGAACTGGTCACCGTTTCCAACGGAAAAATTACCGAGTATCAGCAATCGGGCGACCCGGTACGCTGGATGGCCGGAGAACCGGGCGTTTTCGTTGACCGCAATTCATCAGACTCGCTGTTGAACCTGAATACCCCAGGGAAAACTGGGCATAACAACGACAGATTTACGCAATACGACTACAACCGCACGGTGCAGGAAACCCAGGTCAAGGAAAGCGATCCGGCCAAAATCATCGCGGGTGGCGATATGGCGATCAACGCCGGGCATCTGCTGAACGACAAGAGCCAGGTGATCGCGGGCGGCACGCTGGCGATTAATGCCGGCAGCGTGGATAACGTGGCGGTGCCGGGCCAGCGCCTGACCACCGACGTCGGCGAAGTGACCAGTTACTACCGCATCAAGAAGAAGGGCAAAGATAAGCAGGGGCACAATGCCACGGCCTATACGCCACCGACCACCATTCAGACCATTTCGCTGAAGCCGAGCCAGCTGATTGACCACGGACAGGTGGCAGGTAACCCAATCGCCATTGCCCCACTGACGCAGCAGGGCACCAATGCCACTATCGGCGCTGCCGGTGGGGTCAATGCTGTGGTCAGCGGCAGTGATATTTCCGCCGGCTTGCAGACCATTGGCAGCGGCGCTCTGCCGGTGATCCAGGCCGTAGCGTTACAGCCGGGCCAGCAGTTCGAAGTCGCCAACAAGGTCAATAACCAGCAGGGCGACGCGGCGGACAGCGTGGTGCGCATTGTCGGGCCAGACACCCGTTTACCGGACAACAGCCTGTTCAAGACCAATCCGGCGCCGGGCGGCCAGTATCTGGTGGAGACCGATCCGCGCTTCACCAACCAGAAAGCCTGGTTGGGCTCGGATTACATGATGGGTAAAGTGACCAATAATCCGGATAACGTGTTGAAGCGCCTGGGTGACGGTTACTACGAGCAGCGGCTGATCCGCGAACAGGTGATCAACCTGACCGGCCAGCGCTATCTGGACGGTTTCAACAACGACGAAGAGCAGTTTAAGGCGCTGATGGATCAGGGGCTGGCCTTCAGCCAGCAATATAACCTGAAGGTGGGCGTGGCGCTGACGGCTGAGCAGATGGGGTTGTTGACCCAAGATATCGTTTGGCTGGTGAACGCCAAAGTCACCTTGCCGGACGGCAGCCAGCAAAACGTCCTGGTACCGCAAGTGTATGCCCGCGTGCAACCGGGCGATCTGGATGGCTCCGGTGCGCTGATTGCCGGGCGTAACGTCAATCTCAATCTGGGCGAAGGCCTGTTCAACAGCGGCCATATCGCCGGGCGTGAAGTGGTGAAACTGAGCGCCGCCAACATCACCAACGTGGCGGGCCAGATTCAGGGGGCCGACGTTGGCCTGACTGCCCGTACCGACATTAACAATATCGGCGGGGTGATCCAGGGCAACAACTCGCTGCTGGCCAGCGCCGGGCGTGATATCAACGCCATCAGCACTACCCGTACGGTGCAGAGCGTTAACGGTGCCAACAGCTTCGAACGCACCAACATCGACAGCGTGGCAGGCATGTACGTGCAGGGAGCCGACGGCAAGCTGATGCTGCAGGCCGGTCGCGACATCAAGTTGGATGCGGCGCAGGTGGTTAACAGCGGTGAGAATGGCCAAACCCTGCTGAGTGCCGGGCGCGATCTCACCCTGAATACGGTGACCACGGCCAGCCGCGACAACCTGATCTGGAATGGCGACAACAGCCTGAAACAGGGCAACAGCCAGCAGGTCGGCAGCGAAGTGGTGGGCAAAGGGGCCGTGACCCTCAATGCCGGGAACGATATTACTGCCCATGCGGCAACGGTTTCGGCCGGCGATGCGCTGAACCTCAATGCCGGCCATGACATCAATATTCTCAGCGGCGAGAACACTCTCGATCTGGACGAGCGACACAAGGTGACCGGCGGTAACGGCCTGATGTCGAAAACCACGACCACCACCCGCGACACTCTGGATCGCCAGACCGTACAGGGCACTACCCTGAGCGGCGACAGTATTAATGTATTGGCGGGCAATGATTTACGCGTTCAGGGCAGCAGCGTGGCCGGGACTCAGGACGTGAAACTGCTGGCAGGGAACGATCTGAGCATCACCGGCGCGACCGAAAGCAACAGCGAACTGCACCTCAAGCAGGAGAAAAAATCCGGCCTGATGAGCAGCGGGGGTATCGGCATCAGCTACGGCACCGAAAGCCTGAAAACCACGGATACCGCGCAGGGGCTGACCAATCAGGGCAGCACCGTCGGCAGCGTAAACGGCAACGTCACCCTGGGGGCCGGTAATAACCTGGCGGTGACCGGGTCCGAGCTGGTGGCCGGCAAGGACATGGCGCTGAGCGGCAAGAATGTGTCGGTGACGCAGGCGCAGGATCAGAACAGCCAGACTCACAAGGTTGAACAGAAGAAATCCGGTCTGACACTGGCACTGTCCGGCACGGTTGGCAGTGCGCTGAACACTGCGGTAGAGACCTCGCAGCAGGCGAAATCCACCGACGACAGTCGCCTGGCGGCATTGCAGGGTACCAAGGCGGCGCTGAGCGGCGTACAGGCGGTGCAGGCGGCGCGTTTGGCGCAGGCGCAGGGCGCCGATCCGGCCAATAACAACATGGTGGGGATCAGCATTTCCTACGGTACCCAGTCTTCCACCTCTACTCAAAACAGCGGGCAGAGCACCGCGCAGGGCAGCAGCCTGACGGCGGGCAACAACCTGAGCATTACCGCCAGCGGCAACGGCGTGAAGGGCCAGGACGGCGACATCCTGGTGCAGGGCAGCCAGTTGCAGGCGGGCAAGGACGTCACCCTGAATGCCAACCGCGACGTGAACCTGCTTTCCGCCAAAAACACCCAGTATCTGGACGGTAAAAACGAGAGCCAGGGCGGCACGCTGGGCGTGGGTATCGGTGTTGGCTCCGGCGGTATTGGGCTGAGCGTTTCCGCCAGCGTCAACAAGGGCAAGGGTAACGAGAAGGGCAACGGCACCAGCCATACCGAAACCACGGTTAACGCCGGTAATCAGGTCAACATTACCAGCGGGCGCGATACCAACCTGATCGGCGCACAGGTCACCGGCGAATCGGTCAAGGCCGACGTGGGCCGCAATCTGCTGCTGGAAAGCCAGCAGGACAGCGATCGTTACGATTCCAAACAGCAGAATGCCAGCGCTGGCGGCAGCTTCACCTTCGGTTCGATGACCGGTTCGGGCAGCATCAGCCTGAGCAAAGACAAGATGCACAGCAATTACGACAGCGTGCAGGAGCAGACGGGCATTTTCGCCGGCAAGGGCGGCTTTGACCTGACGGTGGGCGAACATACCCAGCTTAACGGCGCGGTGATCGGCAGCACCGCCACCGCCGACAAAAACACGCTCGATACCGGCACGCTGGGCTTTAAGGACATTCACAATCAGGCCGATTTCGACGTGGAGCACCAGAGCGTAGGCATCAGCTCCGGCGGCAGCATTGGCAGCCAGTTCGCCGGCAACATGGCCAACGGCCTGCTGGTGGGCGCCAACAACAGCGGACACGACAGCTCAACCACCTTTGCTGCGGTAAGCGACGGCACCATCATCATCCGCGATCAGGACAAACAAACGCAGGACGTCAACGACCTGAGCCGCGACGTGGAGCACGCCAACCAGACGTTAAGCCCGATCTTCGACAAAGAGAAAGAGCAAAAACGGCTACAGCAGGCGCAGCTGATCGGCGAGATCGGCAATCAGGCGATGGACATAGCGCGGACCGAGGGGGCGATCGCCGCAACCAAAGCCGCCAACGAGAAAATGAATAACGTTACCGATGCCGATCGCCAGGCAGCAGCGGATAAGCTGGCGAAAGAGAAACCTGGCAAGGTCATCACCGATAAGGATATCAACGAACAGATTTACCAGACGGCGTATAACCAGGCGTTCAGCGAGTCGGGCTATGGTACGGGCGGTAAGGTTCAACGTGCGATGCAGGCGGCCACGGCAGCCGTTCAAGGATTGTCTGGTGGTGATTTGACGGGCGCACTGGCTAATGGTGCCGCACCTTATATTACTAAAGTCATAGCCGACAGTATCGAAGATCCGGCAGCACGAGTCCTGGCGCACGCAGCGGTTAATGGTGCGTTGGCAGCAGCGCAGGGCAACAATGCCTTGGTTGGCGCGGGTGGCGCTGCGACGGGGGAACTTATCGGCATGATAGCGAGCGATGCCTACGGCAAGCCGGTAAGTGAACTGAATGAAACAGAGAAGCAGACGGTTTCGGCATTGGCGACATTGGCAGCGGGCCTGGCTGGTGGCTTGATTGGTGATAGCAGTGCTGATGCAATCGCGGGTGCGCAGACCGGTAAGACGGTGGTGGAGAACAATGCGATTAGCGATATCGTAGAGAATAAATTCTCTGGAATAACGCAGGAAGAAAAATACCAAAGAGCGCAGGATGAGCTTAAAGCGGCAGTAGAGGCCTACCAGCAGAAAACCTGTGCTGGGTTGAGTCCAGATGCTTGTTCGGCCAAGTTGCACGCTAACAGAGATGAAATGCTGAAAGGCGCCGCCGGTTTTGGTATAGACTTTGTACCTGTGGTGGGGGATATCAAGAGCTTTGCGGAAGCGCAGAGCGCACTGGATTACCTGGCCGCGACAGTAGGGTTGGTTCCTGTACTGGGCGATGGTGCCGGTAAGTTCATCAAGGCGGCAGAGAAAGCGCTGGCAAAAGGTGATGTTGCTGACGCATCGAAGTTACTCAATAAGGCCAGTGATGAAGTAAGCAGCGCCAAGTACTTCGGCCAAGAAAGGAAGTATTGGTCTGCTGAACCAATACAATTTAATGGTAACAAGGTCTATCAGCGGAATGATTTGTTTGATCCTAATGCTGTAGATGCCAGGGGGCGAAGCAATATTCAAAGGATGGAAAAAGGGTTGGCACCACTTGATGCAAATGGAAACTCTGTGAATTTACATCATATGTTGCAACGTCAAGATGGCCCTATAGCGGAGGTAACTCAAGCTTTCCATAAAGAGAATCATGGGGTTATCCATATCAATGATAACAGTATTCCTTCTGGCATTAATCGGACTGAGTTTGACAAATGGCGTTCTAATTACTGGAAAGAACGTGCTCAGGCTTTTAAAAGGTAGATGATATGAGCTTGAACGATATGAAAAATGCCATTGATATTATTAATGGTAAGATTGACGAGGCAGACTTTGATGGGCCTAAAGATGATGCGCTCATTAAATCTGCTGAGAAGGTACTTGGCTTAAGCTTTCCTATAACATATCGATTCTTTTTAGAGAATTTAGGATGTGGGGATATCGCGGGTCAAGAGTTTTATGGGCTAATTAAATCTGATTTTTTTAACTCAAGTGTTCCTGATGCTGTTTGGATAACGATCCAAGAACGAAATAACTCTAATTTACCAGATAATTATATAATTGTCAGTGCTACGGGAGATGGGGATTATGTGGTCTTGGATTGTGCTCAATCAGGCTCAGAAGCTCCTGTTAAGCTATGGTCTCCTGGAGTGAATGATCATCAGCTCGCATTTAAGCCATTAGCAAATGATTTTGGCGAGTTTTTTTATAAACAAATGCAAAGTATAAGTTGATCTAATTCCCCCGGCTTTAGCCGGGGTTAGTATTTTTAAGCCTGAAACCCTTTCGCGGTATGCGAAGCGGGTACTCAGGCGAAATGGACTGCAATAGATGCGGGCCAGGATGGCAGCTTTGCTGCGGGAATTGTCGCGGGCGTGCCTGCTTCACTGTACGAAACGGTAGAAGGCATTGTGAAAATGGGCTTAAGCCCAGTGGACACATGGAACTCAATCTCTGCCTTATTCGACGGTGATGGTGTATTAAGTAATGTTAGCGGCGCAGTAAAACAATCTTATATCGACAGAATAGATAAGCTGACTACTGAGTATCAAAAGGCGGGAGCCAGCGGCTCATTCAATGCAGGGGGCGAGGGTGGTAAACTACTGACTGATATTGCATCTTTGGCTGCCGGTGGTGCTGGGCTGGCCAAGGGCGGAGTGGTACTGACGGAGAAGTTTGCAGCTAAGGTTGCGGGTAAGGCTGAGTCGACAGCTATGAATGCTGGAAAATTATCAGCTGAAAAAGAAGCATTAGAAAGAATCGGGCAAAATGCGAAAAATAGTTCTGATTTAAGTGGAAAACCATCTGGGGCGATATTACAGCAGCAAGCAGTGAAAAAAAATTTGATGGCCTTGCCACTCAGTTTAATAATCCGGCAGTACATCCGAAGGACTTCCAGTTAAATATTAATGGGAAAACAATGGTTGCAGCTCCACCGTTAAGTTTAGGTGCTCCTGTATTTAAAGGAGCTACTGACGCTGATGTTATGACTTACTTTAAGCAACTTTCGAGGTCAGAGAATATGCAATCAGCTAAGGTGGTTCCTGGTAAAGGTACGGTATATTCGTTAAAAGTCACAGAAGGACCTTCTGCTGGTAGCACTTTGACATTGAGAGACTTTTCAACGTCAGCACAACAAACTGGTGCTAAATGGACCATAGATTTAATGACTCCATCTATAAATGGTGGAAGAAGGGTGGAGATTAAATTTAAATGATTAAAAATATCAATGAGATATATAAATCTGTTGCCGAAAGTTCTTATGGATTGTCTTTGGGGGCTATATGGCAACATATCAGTGTTGAATGTTCTGAGTTGCCTGATAACTACTCTTTCAGGAAAAAAATATTTTTTGTTGTTTTAGGTAACTTATTGAATAATAAAAAAATTAAACTAGCTACGAATGGCGTGTTTTTGACTGCTCCTGTTGAGCAACAAATAAAAATGTTGGAAGAGGCCTGGCCTGCTTACCCATATGAAGATGATGATTTAGATGAATATGGAATGTGGTTTTTAGTTAAGGCACCTGTTGGGGTCGTTTGGCTAACACCTGATGGTGGAGAGCTATGGACTTGAAATAATCCCGACTACCGAGCCGGGATCCTTTTATCAGCCGTTACCAGCACCATCCGTCACGGCGCTTGAACACCGGCGCATCGCCGATATCGTTCAGCGGGCCCGGAAAATCCTTCAGCCACAGGGCCACCTTCTTGCGGTTGTCGAGAATAACTATCTGAGCAGTAAGCAGGTAGATGCATGATCTGCTGAAATGAAATTCTGTCAGACCAGCGGCGGTAAGCGACGGCACCATCATCATCCGCGATCAGGACAAACAAACGCAGGACGTCAACGACCTGAGCCGCGACGTGGAGCACGCCAATCAGACGTTAAGCCCGATCTTCGACAAAGTAAAAGTGGTGAAAAAATAACCGAAAAATTATATCTAAAGGTATATCCCCCATTACTGCTGAAGCATCTGGGGTTGTGGGTGGCGGTGTGGCTGGGACAGTTGTAGGGGCAGGAATTGAAGCTGGGATGAAAGCTGAGGATGAAAAATGAAAAATAAACGTGTAGGTTTCTCAATGTTTTTATATTTATTTTTTTTTCGTGTGCATTATTGATAATAGGCATAGCTATTTTAGCTAGTTTTATCGCGCCAATAATTTTCTTCGTTCGTAATGGAGTTTTTGAGTATCGGTTAGATACGTTTATTTTTGCTTGCAAAGCTGGAGCAGGTGCTGGCGTTTCATTAGGCATTGGGGTTTGGGTGTTTGCTAAGATAGAAGAGATAAAAAAGAAAAAATGAAACGACTTTGCAAGACTGTTTTGCTACCGATGAACATCGGTATTGCAGTGCTTAGCCCCCTGAGTGCTGGTGCTGTCACACGCGAAGAAATGCGGACACTCGATGTAGGATATCCGGACGGTGGAGGAGTTCGTCCCGATGCATTTAGGGTGACGGCCATCATAGATGGTGTGCCTAAAACATACACATTTATACAGTGAGATAGACGATGACTATAGAAGAAGCCTACAGCTTTATAGCTAACGAGGTGCTGGCATTTGTCGGTACTGAGCCTTGGGATGTCGCTGGGGTTGATATTGAACTGTTCGACCAAATGAGCAGTAGTCAAGGTTGGCGTGTATACCGGGGCCAGCGTTATCCTGCGTTGAACATACCAAGCTTACCTATTTCTGTTTCCGCTACAAAAGCAGCTATTTGTTTAAGAGATAATCTTGTTAAACAACATAATAAAAATATAACAAATATATATTTCAGTATTTCATCTGAAGGTGATTTCAAGATAAACTATAAGTATGATGAATGATGTTAATTCTATTTCTCCCCCCGATAACTTTTGGGGGTAATAGTTGCTGGCTTGAGCAGTTGCAACCCCTGTTCCAACGTTTTAGGTAGATGAAGATAAAAAGTGCGATTATAAAATCGGCTTGCTGGGTGGCCGATTTTACTATTGACGTGAAGCGGATCGCAAGTTACTGGTACAACTAATTAATTATGAAGCTGGATTTGCTACGCTGTCATTTTGTGTGTCAATTGGGTTTGATTATGAAAAATTAATGATTTATGCCGCCAATACGACATGGATAGTTATTTTTTTTACCAATGTTGTTCCACTTACGATTAAGGAAGATTGCATGAAAAAGTTAATCATCTCCACTTTGGTTCTTTCCACTCTGGGCTTCGGCATGGCTGCCCATGCCGGGCAAAGTACCATCACTGCCGGTTATGCACAGAGCAAGGTGCAGGACTTCAAGAATATCAATGGCGTGAACGTTAAGTACCGTTACGAGTGGGATTCGCCAATCAGCGTTATCAGCTCATTTACCTATATGAGCGGTGACAAGGACGAGTCTTACAATGTCTATCGCGACAAAGTTAATAATCATGCCGAAGTTAAATATTACTCACTGTCCGTTGGTCCGGCATACCGTTTTAATCAATTTGTCAGCGTTTACGGGCTGCTGGGTTTGAATTATAACAAGGTGGATTACAAGTCATCCTGGAGCAATTACGCATACAACACTTACGAATATATGGGTGAAGAGAGCGGTAACCAGAAGAAAACCTCCTTTATGTACGGCGTTGGTTTCCAGGTTAACCCAATGGAAAATTTGGCGGTAGATATCGGTTATGAAGGCTCCAAACTGGATGCCGGTGGTAAAAATCGCTCTATCAACGGTTTCAATATCGGCATTGGCTATCGTTTCTGATAGTTGCATGCTTCCGGCCTCCCGATATCGAGAGGCCGACCACGCTTACCCCATCTTCGGATAGACCCCCGGCCCGATCGGCAGGCCGAGTGCGTACCACGTCAGCAACAGTAAAATCCACACGGCAAAGAACACCAGCGGATACGGCAGGATCAGCACGTAATAGGTGCCGAGCTGGGCGTCTTTGCGGTAACGCTGCAGGAAACCGAGGAACAGCGGCAGGAATGGCGACATCGGTGCCAGCGGCAGCACCGAGGAGTCGGCAATGCGGAAGATCATCTGCGCGAACGCCGGGTGGAAGCCGAGCAGCATAAACATCGGCACAAAAATCGGTGCCAGAATCGACCAGATGGCCGAACCACTGGCGATAAACATGCACAGGAAGGCAGAGAGGAACATCAGGCCGAGGAACGCCGGTGCGCCGCTCATGCCGGCGGCTTCCAGCATGTCGGTCAGGCCGATGGCCATAAACTTGCCCATGTTGCTCCAGTTAAAGAACGCCACGAACTGCGACAGCGGAAACACCATCACGATAAACCCGGCCATGCTCTTCATCGGCTCTATCAGGTGGTGGGGAATATCGTCTGGCCGTCGGATCTGTTTGGTGACCACGCCATAGGTAATGCCGATGGTGAAAAAGAACAGGATGATGATCGGTACTATGCCTTTAATGAACGGCGAGGGGATCACCGAGCCGGTTTTCGGATCGCGCAGCGGAGCAGCTTCCGGCACCACCAGCGCGGCGATAATCGCGATAAACACCAGTGCGGCGATGCCGCTCATCATCAGCCCACGGTTTTGCAGCGGGGTTAGCGCTTCAATTTTGTCTTCCGCGCTGCCGCGCCATTCCGGCAACCTGGGTTCAATAAACTTATCGGTCAGCAGTGCGCCGGCGATGGTCAGCACGATCACCGAGGTGGCCATAAAGTACCAGTTGTCGATCACGCTGACGTGAACGGCGGCGTCTACCGCTTTGGTGGCCTCGGTACTGATACCGGACAGCAGCACGTCGGTGGTGACGATCAGCAGGTTGGCGGTAAAGCCGGAAGCGACCCCGGCAATAGCGGCCAATAGCCCGGCAATGGGATGGCGGCCCACGGCAAGGAACATCAGTGCGCCGAGTGGCGGCATCACCACCAGCGCGGCATCCGATGAAATGTGGCTGAAGAAGGCGATAAACAGCACCATATAACTGGCATAGCGTGCGCTAACGCGTGAGGCCATTTTATACATCAGCGCCTGCAACAGCCCGACTTTCTCTGCCAGCCCAGCGCCGATGACCAGTGCCAGAATGGCTCCCAGCGGCGCAAAGCTGCTGAAGTTATGGATGATGTTCGGGAAAATCCACTGCATGCCCGCTACGCTCATCAGGTTATTCACCTTGATCAGTTCGCCGGTGGCCGGGTTCTTCACCGCTACGTCCAGCCAGGAGAACAGCGCCGTGGCCAGCATTAAAACAACGATTAAATAGACGAACAGTAAAAAAGGATTGGGGATTTTATTCCCGATGCGTTCTACCCAGTAAAAAATGCGACCGGGGCTTTTATTGACTGACGTTGTGGCCTCACTCATTGTCTTACCCTCTGTGTTTGTCCTGTTGTGTTTATTTTTTATTATTTGATTTATTTATAATTATTTTCACAGGCCCGTGGGTGGGCCTGTGTCGTTCTGTCTTTATTTTAACGGCGAAGGTTTAACCCCCGACGGGATTGGGCAACTGTACGGCTGTTCTGTTCGTTGGCGTTCGAACTCGCGGCGGCACTCCGCTAGTAGAGCGCTGTCGCTCAACAGATCGATGGCGGTGGCCGCCATCACCTTGCCCGCCAGGCACATGCCCTTGTGCGCAATAGAGGTGCGGCCCTGCGCCACCAGTTGCCAGGTGTGCAGCGGGGTGCCGAGCGCAAAGCACGGGCTGAAGCACTGAGCGGTCGGCGTCACCCAACTGACGTCGCCGACGTCGGTGGAGCCGTACAGCAGATCTTCTGAGGCCACATAAGGCGCGACTTCATCCATCAGTACCTTGTCGCCCAGGTTTTGCACCCATTCACGCCCGGCCGCCCCGCCAGTCCGGGCGATATTCAACTTGGCATTACGCAGGTCGTCCTTGTTCAGCGTTTGGCGGATCTCGGTGGCGAAGCTGCGCTCCTCCTCGCTGTACTCCGGCAGACCGAAGCCACAGACGTGGCGATACATCACCTGCTCCATGCTGCGGTTTGGCACATAGTTGGAACAGGCCTTGTCGAAACGTACCGTCATTTGGGTATCGGTCATTAGCGCCGCACCCTTGGCAATGTTGATCACTCGCTGGTAAATATCCTGCGCTTGATCGAGCTGCGGCGCGCGGATCAGATACAGCACTTCGGCGTCGGCTTGCACCACATTGGGCGAGCTGCCGCCGGTATTGGTAACCGCATAGTGCAATCGCGCTTCCTGCACGATGTGCTCACGCAGGAAGTTGGCACCGGTGTTCATCAATGTCACGGCATCCAGCGCGCTGCGGCCAAGGTGGGGTGAGTTGGCGGCGTGCGCGGCGACCCCCTTGAACTGAAACGCCGCCTGAATATTGGCCAGGGTGCTGGTATTGAACATGCCGCTGAAGCCTTCGGGGTGCCAGGTGAGGGCGGCGTCGACGTCATCGAACAGCCCTTCGCGTACCATAAAGGTTTTGCCGGAACCGCCCTCTTCGCCAGGGCAGCCGTAGAAACGCACGGTGCCGGTCAGGTGCTGTTGCTGCATCCAGGCTTTGACCGCGAAGGCTCCCGCCAATGCGGCGGTGCCCAACAGGTTGTGACCACAGCCGTGACCGTTCCCGTTTTCGACCAGCGGTTGCGGCGTGGCGCAGCCTGACCGTTGGCTTAATCCGGCAAGGGCGTCGTACTCGCCCAGCAGGGCGATCACCGGCTGGCCGCTGCCATAGCTGGCGATAAATGCGGTTTCAATGCCGCCGACGCCGCGTTCAAGCGTAAAACCTTCTTGTTCCAGCGCATCGGCCAGCAAATTGGCAGAATAAGTTTCGGTAAAGCGTGTTTCCGGGTGATCCCAGATACTGTCGCTCAGTGCGCTAAAACGCGGCTGGTGTTGGTCAATGTAGTGATGGATAAACTTCAGCAGCTGTGGATGGCTCATGCTTGGCTCCCAAAAGTAGGCAGGTTAAGCGCCAGCGACGCCAGCGTTTTCACTGCCACCGCCATGACCTGTTCGTTAAAATCAAACTTCTCATTGTGGTGCCCGGCGCTCAGCTCGGTGCCGAAGATCACGTACGAGGCCTGCCCGCCGTGCGATTTCACCCGTTCCATCATGTAGGTTGCGTCTTCTGAACCGGCGGCCTGCTCGCGGCGGTCGACTACCGAACTCAGTTCGGCAATGCCCTGCGCCTGTCGGTGAATGTAGTCCACCCACGGCTGGGTCGGTTTGCTGCTCTGCGCCGCGCCCATCAGTGCGATATCGCACTCAGCGCCGTGCATTTTTGCCGCACCCTCAATCACGTTCAGCGCCTGCTGGTAGACAAATTCGTTGATGGCATTGGTGGCGCCGCGGGTTTCTACTTTCATAAATGCGTGGTCGGCGATCACATTACGACCGGTCCCTGCCTGCAGCACACCGACGTTGATGCGCGAGCTGCCTTCGCTGTGGCGTGGAATGGCGTACAGCCCCAGCGTGGCCTGTGCCGCCGCCAGCAGCGCATTGCGGCCATCTTCCGGTTTGGCCCCCGCATGGGCGGCCACGCCACGGTAGGTGACGTCGAGTTTGCTGGTCGCCATAAAGCTGTCGCTGCCGCACACCAGTTCGCCGGCCGGTACGCCGGTGCCGATATGTACCGCAGTGAAGAAATCAACGTCGTCCACTACGCCTGCTTCCACCATGGATTTTGCGCCGCGGGTGCCTTCCTCCGCCGGTTGGAAAATCAGTTTGATGGTGCCGTTAAGCTGAGGCTCCAGGCTTTTGAAAACGTGTGCCAGTCCCAGGCCGATGGTGGTGTGGCCATCGTGACCGCATGCATGCATCATGCCGCTGTTGCAGGAGGCAAAACCTTCGCGAAACGGCAGGTGATCCGGCTGCAGCTTTTCGTTGAGATCGAGCGCGTCCATGTCAACGCGATAGGCGATCACCGGCCCGGGACGGCCGGTATCCAACGTGGCGACAATACCGGCGAAGCCGCCGGAAAAATGTGGCAGCCATTTTTCCAGCGCACCCTGTTCGCGGGCGCGCTGCTCCTGAGCCTGCAGAGCCTCGGCCGACGGTAACCCCATGCGGGCGTCGGCGTTAATCACTTCACGACCCAGTTGCAGGCGGTAGCCCAGCCGATCCAGCTCTTCCGCCACCAGGGTAGCGGTGCGGAATTCAAACCAGCCGGACTCGGCGTAGCGGTGAAAGTCACGCCGCCAGGCCTGCAGCTGCGGGTACAGATCGGTCACCAACATCGAAAGCGGATTATTCATTTTGATATCTCATAAGTTATCGCGCCCAGGTAAATGCCGGGCAGCAGTGGTGCGCTGAACCAAATCAGACGGTGAAGCTATTTAATGAAAAAAAAGACGTATTTAGTGACTAACTGCCGTGAATAGCGCTTATCGGCGCAGAAAATGCGCTTAATTAAGCGAAATAAGAATTTGGTTATATATTCTGTTTTTTTCGAATGTACACAATGGAATCAGGCTAAATAAGATGCCAATATCTTGCTATTGATAAACAACGGTTATCGCCATTTTCCTATGCCAGCCTCAATAAAATTGCACCAATTACGTGCGTTTGTAGAAGTCAGTCGCCAGGGCAGCATCCGCGCCGCCAGCCGCACTTCACGCCTTTCCCAGCCTGCGTTAACCAAGTCGATTCAGGAGTTGGAGCAGGTGCTGGGGGCCAAGCTGTTTATTCGCCGCAGCCAGGGTGTGGTGCTGACCGACTGCGGCGATAACTTTTTCCAGCATGCCAGCCTGATCCTCGAAGAGCTTCGGGTGGCGCAGGAGGATATTCAGCAACGGCTGGGGTTGGCGGGTGGTTCGGTGAATATCGGCGTAGGCGGCAGCATTGCGCGCACCGTCATGCCGCAGGTTATCACTCAGTTTCATCGTGAATACCCGAAGGTCAAAGTACGGATTGTCGAAGGACAGCTGGTGTCGATGATCCCGGAGCTGCGCCAGGGCGAGCTGGATTTTACCGTCAATACTTATTACCCCAGCAGCCTGGACAATGAATTACAGTACGAACGGCTGATGGAAAAAGAGTACAAGGTGGTGGTGCGCAAGGGGCATCCGATGGAAGGAGCGACGTCCCTGAAACAGCTGCAGCACTGCGACTGGACCATGCCGACGCCCAAAGGCAGCTACTATCGCCTGCTGCACGATCTGTTCGGGGATTTGGGAATGGCGCCGTCAATCAGCGTGACCTGTGAGACATTTATGGCCTGCACCAGCCTGGTGGCGCAAAGTGATTTCGTCAGTATTTTATCGGTAGATGTGATCTCTGACCCAATACTGGGTAAGCATCTGGTGCCGCTGGCGCTGGAAGAAAGCTTGCCAAAGGCGACGTTTTATCTGATTCAGCGTAAGGACACCACGCTGACGCCGATGGGCGCACACCTGGCGCGCCTGTTTCGTCTGCACTGTCGCTGAGAGCAGCGCCCCCCGAAGAGGGCGCTGATGCTTAGAACGCCACGGAACCCTGCACGAAGAAGGTGCGCGGTTCACCGACGTACTTGCCGAAGTTGTTGTCGTTGGAGCGGGTGAAGTAGCGCTGATCGACCAGGTTTTTCACCCCGGCACCCAGCGTCAGATTCGACAGCTGCGGCCCGAAGTTATACTCACCACGCATATTCCACACCATATACCCGGCGATGTTGCCAAACTGGCCGTCGGCGCTTTCCTGCGTGACGTAATCCGGCCCGGTGCCCGGCGAGTGCTGCTTGGACTGGGCATAGCTGTCCAGATTCCACACCCAACTGCCGGTGGCGTAGCGGGTGCCGACGGTATACACCTGGCGTGAATAGAACGGCAAATCCTTACCGGCGAAGTCGCCCTTGTCGGTGCTGGCTTTGGTATAGGTGTAGCTGGTATAGACGCTTACGCCATCCAGCGCGCGGTTCAGTTCGCTGAGATCGTAGCTGAGCGCCAGCTCGATACCCTTGTGCTTGGTGGCGCCCATGTTGGTCCAGCCGACATCGTTGCTGATGTACTGCAGCTGGTTATCGAAATCGATATAGAACAGCGTGGCCTCGGCTTTGACGATGGTGTCGTCATAACGGGTACCGAATTCATAGGTATGGGCTTTTTCCGCCGTCAGGCCCGGCGCGGGTTGGTTGCCGTTGCCGCCCTTGGTCAGCTGGAAGTACTGCATGCTGCCGAACGAGGTGTTGGCGTTGGCGAACAGCTTCCAGGCGTCGGACATGTGGTACATGACGTTCAGTGACGGCAGCGGTTCGCTGTAGCTCTTCTCGCGGCTGATGTTGTTGAACGAATCGTCCACATGGGTGCGGATGCTTTCATAGCGCAGGCCCGGCGTAACCGTCCAGTTGCCGACGTTAATGGTGTCGTCAATGTAGAGTGCGTGGGCTGCGGTGCCGCCGGAGGTGTGCTGATAGTAATCCGGCGTTTCCGGCGTAGAACCGATATCTGTCGGGTTGTACCAGGCAGAACGGGACGCTTTTTCATCCATGGTTTCGTTCAGGTAGCGGTAACCGAGGGTGATCTCGTGCGCCATGTCCCAGAAACGGAATACCTGCGAGTAGCTGGGTTCGATCGCCCAGGTGGAGTAGTGGCGTGGGTAAGACACCATACGTTTCATCCCGGCGTTTTTACCGGTGCCTTCCGATTCGATGCTACTGCCACGATAGCTGTCGGTGAAATACGTCAGCACTTCGAACTGCTTGTCGTCTTCCTGGTGCTTATATTTGAACGACATGTCCTTGCGGCGACCTTCGAACTGGTCCCACGGACGGGTCGACTGGAACGGATTTTGCGCATACTGCGCGCTGCTCAGCCCGCCCGGCATGCCGGATTTTGCATCGTAATAGTGGAAATTGGCCAGTAACTCATCGCGATCGGTAAACGCATAGCGCGTTTTCAGCATGAAATCGTCGATGTCGGTATTGTCGTTGTTGTCGCGATAGCCCTGGCCGTGCAGGCCGGAATACAGCAGCTCTGCACCGAAACCGTTGTCGGCGGTGCCGCCGAGCGAGGTGCTGGTCAGGGTTTTCAGGCCGCCGTGGCTGGCCCCTTGGGTCTGGACGCTGGCCGCGCCACCGAAGGTTTTCGGGATGTCCTTGGTGACGAAGTTAATCACGCCGCCGACGTTTTGCGGTCCGTAACGCACCGCGCCACCGCCGCGCACCACGTCAACCGATTGCAGGCTGCCAATCGACAGCGGTGCCATCGACAGCTGTGGCTGGCCGTAAGGCGCGACCGCCAAGGGGACGCCGTCCATCAAAATGGTGGAGCGAGGTGAAAGGCGCGAAGTCAGGCCACGTACGCCGACGTTGAGCGAAATGTCGCTGCCGCCGGTACCGTTGCTGTCGCGCACCTGCACGCCAGGCACGCCGCGCAGGGTATCGGCAATGGTCTGGTCGCCTTGTTCATGCATTTGTTGTTCGGTCACGATGGAACGTGCGCCGGGGTGGTTGAGCAACACCGAACTGGTATCCGGGTTATCCAGCCAGTTTCCGACGACGGTAATAGTGTCGGCAGGCGCATCATTTTGAGATTTATTATCAGCAGCAAGGACTGGCAGCGCCATGGCAACGGAAGCCGCCAACAGCGAAAGACGAAAAAGAATTGACATAATAATGCCTTAAAAGTTTCGAACCCGGATGTGTTTTTTTAGAAATGACAATCTTAATGATAATTATTGGCAAGTAAATAGCTTTGTTGCGGAATAATTCAACCGGTAAGCAAGTGGCGGGGAAAGGTGTCGGAGCCCGGCCGGCGGGCCCCGAGCGGGGGATTATTTTGCGGTGACCCAAAACACGCCGCTGTAATCCAGCGCGGTGAATTTATGGTGCACCATTTCAATATCCGCTTGCGGATCAATATCTTTAAATAAGTCCGGGTGCAGGAATTTAGCGATGGCCTCGACCGCAATAAAATTCAGCGGCGTGTCATAGAACTGGTGGTAAATCGCCATCACGCGTTTTTCCTTTACCGCCTTCAGCACGTTGAGGCCGGTGCGGTTCATCAGTACCGCCAGCTTTTTCTCTGTGGTGGCGGTATCGGTGGCATAGCCCAAGGGAACCGCCAATGTACCTTTATGACCGCGGCTCCAGTCGGCGCCGGTCATCAGATAGAAATCCGGGTTGCTGGCGATCATCTGTTCCACGTTCACCTCACCGCCCATTTCCGGGAACAGTTTGCTGCCGATGTTGTTGCCGCCGGCGGTATCGATAAACTGGCCAAAGCTGCCCTTGCCGAAGGTGTTGCAGCACTGCTCGCCTTTCATGCCGGCGCTGCGTTCGATAAACACGCTGGGGCGCTGTTCCGGCTTCAGCGTAGCCACCCGCTGGCGTACCAGATCCAGACGTTGCTGGTAGAGCTGGATAAAGGCGTCGGCATTTTGCTGTTCGTCAAACACCTTGCCCAACAGTTGCATGCTGGCGACGGTGTTGGTCAGTGGCTGCTGACGGAAGTCGATAATCAGTACCGGGATGCCGATTTTTTCCAACTGGGCCAGCACGCCGCTGTCCTTCAGCTTGCTCAGCAGGCCGATGTCGAAAATGATCAGATCCGGCTTACGGACAACGGCGCTTTCTACGCTGAAATCGCTGACGTAAGGATTATCGAAGGTGGGGATCTGCATCACCTGCGGGAATTTTTTCGCGTAGGCCTCCACCAGATCCGGTGCCTTCACCTTCAGCGAGTTATCCCAGGCGATGATATTTTTCAACGGCTCCTGCGGATGCAGGATATTCAGTGCCAGCAGCGCGCGGGCATCGGCCAGGATCACCCGTTGGGCGGGCTGCTGCAGGGTGACTTCTCGACCCGCGACATCGGTGACGACGATCGGTGCGGCCTGTACGGCGCTGACCATCAGCAGGGCGCAGGCGGCCAGCCAACGGCTGGCTTTGGCAAAAAGAACGGCAGGCATGGAGATCCTTGGGCATGGGGTGTTGAATAAAGAGGCTAATGATAATCCATATCCTTTCGCTTTTTGAACACCCCCGTGCGGATATCTTAGGCTTTGCCCATTAGCGGATCGCTGACGCTGTGCTCGCCGTTCTCTAGCCGTCCGGCCATGCGGCGTTGCCAACCGTCAGAAGCCTGCAGTGAAATATCGTACCAACCTCCGCTGGCCCTGGCGTCAAAGGCCTGCTGGTGGCGCTCTCCTGCCGGCAGCTCAATCGACCAGGGGCCGTTTTGTGTATAAGGGCAACGGGCGATAGTCACGGTTATAGCCTGGCGGGTGGGGTTAGTGAGGGTTAATGACAAGTGGTCGCCTTGCGGCGTCAGGCGGACTTGCGGCTGCGGTTGCCCAATGGCGCCGCGCAGTTCACGATGAAAGCCGTTCGGGCCCAGCAGCCACAGGTGATACTGGTTCGTCACGGACCAGTTATCGCTGAGCGCTTTGCCGGCCTCGACGGTATAGCGCCGTGGGATCTGGTTCAAATCCAACCGGTCGTAAACGTGAAATACCCCCCCCTGTGCCCCGGTGTTGTACAGGTTGAGCGTCAATAATTGCTGGCTGGGGGAGAGAGTTTCTTCAACATGCAATTGATAAGGCAGGGCGCGTGAAGGGCGTGCCAGCCGTGCCTGATGCGGCAACTGTTGCTTGTCTGCTGCCGGCAGAGGCACCTGCGGCAATTGCTCCTGCCGCTGGCGCAGGCTGTCGGCGGAATGGCGGCTGGTGGCGGGCAGGTTGGGCAAGGTTTCCCCGTTGGGATCGACAAAGTTGAAGGCCGAAGTGAGATCGCCACATACCGCGCGTCGCCAGGCGCTGATATTGGGTTCGTGTACCTGGAAGCGCTTCTCGAGAAATTGCAGCACTGAAGTGTGGTCGAACACCTGTGAATTAACCCAGCCTCCGCGGCTCCAGGGCGACAGCACCAGCATGGGCACACGCGGGCCGGGGCCATAGATGCGGCCGTCCGGCGGCGGTTGTTCCTGTGAACCTGGCGGGGCGACATGCTGAAAGATTTCACTGTCGAACGGCACCGTCGATTTACCGGCGAAGGTGCCATCTTCACGCAGTGACGGTGCGGAGGGCGACGGCATATGATCGAAGAAGCCGTCGTTCTCGTCGTAATTGACCAGCAGCACGGTTTTACTCCACACCTCGGGATTCTCCGTCAGCGCATTGAGGATCTCCTGGGTAAACCACCCACCCTGCACCGGGCTGGAAGGCCCTGGGTGTTCCGAGTAGGCCGCCGGAGCGATGATCCAGCTTACCTGCGGCAATTTGCCTTGCTGTACGTCGGCGCGGAAACCGGCCAACATGGCCTCTAAATCGTTGCCGTCCGCCGCCGGCAGCGTATTGCCATTGCCTTTGTATAACGGCGCTTCGGCGTTCAGCTCGTCGCGGTAGGGGACAAAGGCAGTAAAGTCCTTCGGCGGCTGCGCCGGATTGCCCACTTTCACGCTGGCCGCACGGTACTGACGGAACCCCGCCAAAGGGTTGTCGGTGAAGTTATCCGGTAAAAACTGGTAGACCTTCCAACTGACGCCGCTGGCTTCCAGCCGTTCCGGATAGGTTTGCCATTGGTAGCCTACGCCGGGTGGGCCTGGGCTGTCCCATTCGTTGACCACTACGGCGACCTCGGCTGCCGTCGGGCCGTTAGTGCCGGTCCAGTGGAACAAGCGATTGGTGTTAGTGCCGGCGTGGATCGAGCAATGATAGGCGTCGCACAGGGTGAAGGTTTCGGCCAGGGCAAACTGGAAGGGCAGCTCATGCCGACGGTAATAACCCATCGAGGTCGGCGTTTTGTAGGTTGGCCAGGCACTCATGCGGCCGCTGTCCCAGGCAGCTTGCTCATCCACCCACGAGTGCGGCGTGCCGCTCACCCGCTGGGCATTGCCACGTTTGCTGTCCAGATGGTAAGGCAGCACCAGTCGATCTTCCCCTTGCTGTTGCCAGACGTGACGGTTGTCGGGCAAAGGAATGGTTATGCGATCGCTAAAGCCGCGTACGCCGGGCAGCGTGCCGAAGTAATGGTCGAAGGAACGGTTTTCCTGCATCAGGATCACCACGTGTTCGACATCGTTGATGGTGCCGGTGCGGTTATTGGCTGGGATCGCCAAGGCTTTGCGGATCGACGCGGGTAACAGTGAAAAAGCCGATCCGATGGCGGCAGCCCGCAGTATTTCTCTGCGCGAAAAGTCAGGCATGCGTCGTTAAACTCCCTGAGGTTTGCTTTGAAGATAGTTGCTAACGACGGTAATAGCGAAAAATAACAAGGAGATGAACAGGGGAAAAATAATGCCCCGCATGGGGGCATTGATGGGGAAGCTTATTGTCGGATCAGACGACCGAGGGTTGGCGCCGTTTCGAAGTCGCTGCGGAACGGGTTGATGTCCAGGCCGCCGCGGCGGGTATAGCGGGCAAAAACGCTGAGCTTTTCCGGTTGGCAGCTTTGCTTGATGTCGTTGAAAATGCGCTCGACACACTGCTCGTGGAACTCGTTATGCTGGCGGAAGGAGATCAGGTAGCGCAGCAGGCGCTCGCGATCGATTTTCCGGCCCTGATAGTGGATCACCACGCTGCCCCAGTCCGGCTGGTTGGTGACCAGACAGTTGGATTTCAGCAGGTTGGACGACAGGGTTTCGGTCACGATGTCCCCTTGTTGGTCTGCTGCACCGTGCAGATATTCCGGCTTAAAGTCGAAATCATCGACGGCAATATCCAGATCGTCGATATTGTTGCCCGGCAGGCTATCGATCTGCGGCGAATATCCGTCCAGACCCGGATAGAGCTTAACCCCAACCTGACCGTTTGCCGCTTGCGACAGGTCTTTTTGCATCGCGGCACTCACCTGTTCCACGCTATCGAAGCGCGTCTGGTTAAAGCTGTTGAGATAAAGTTTGAATGACTTGGACTCGATCAGGTTGGTGGAAGAATGGGGCAGGGTGAATTCACCAATGCCTACCACCGGCTTGCCTTTGGCGTTGAGCCAGGAAAGCTCGAAGGCGGTCCACAGATCAAAGCCGCTGAACGGCAGGTTTTGTTCATCTACACCGATCAGATCCCGACCGCGTGAGCGTGGCAGGGCCTCGAGCAATTCGGGAGCGTACTGGTCCGGATAATCGGAGTTTGCGCCAAGATGGGTGATTTTATCTTGTTTTTTGATATGCATATTCATTGCTCCTTGCATGATCGGTATTGATATAGCGGTTAAACAGGCTGCGAGCGGCGTAAATCGGCCCGACACCCACCAGGGCGTAGACCACCTTGATCAAGAATTGTGACAGGATCATGGTCTTGATGATATCCCAGCTCAGAACGTTGTAGAACGCCAGCGTGCAAAACACCACGCTATCGATGGCCGAGGCGACCACGGTGCTGGTGATCACGCGCACAAACAGGTAGCGGGAGTTGGTCAGCTCTTTGATTTTGCACAGCAGGTAAGAGTTGACGTTCTCGGAGATTAAATAGGCCGCAGACGACGCCACCAGGACCGCCATGATGCTGTGGACGATGCCGTCATAGGTCTTGCTGAACTCCCACTGCGGAATACTGGGTACCAAGGTGGTGACCCAGACACCCAGCACGAAAATCAGGTTTGCCATAAACGAGATGATGATGGTGCGCCTGGCCAGTCGCAGCCCGTAAAACTCGTTCAGAATATCCACCAGGATAAAGGTGAGGGGGTAAATAAAAATCGCCGGGGGAGTGATGAGGTTCAATGCGGGAATTTGAATCGGTTTGACGCCACACAGGGTTGAGAAGATATAAATCACGCTGAGTGCGACGGTAATGATCAGGTAGGCGTACCACGATCGTTCATGGCGATCGCTGAGTTCATAGGCGGTTTGCTGCTGATTGTTACCGTAGATTTTGCGGTACAGCGCCTGCAGCTCATGGCGGCTCAGATCTTCCGATATTTCGCTGTCGGCCAGCTCATTGAGCCCCATGGTGATGGTTTTGCCGGTGGCCAATATCATGACATTGGCGGCGAGGGTGCCATGCCGGGTAAAGCCCAATAGCTTGAACTTTTGATTCGGTTCCATTTATAGCCGTTCTCCAAAGATATAACCCAGGAATTGCACGGTATCCTGATGATTTTTTTCCATGCAGTAATCTTCTTTGTCGTTAACAACAAAGAAGCCATTTTTTCCCGAGTGATACAATAAAGGCGAATCGCAAACCAGCACCGGCGGGCGTTTTATAATAATCACCTCGCCTGGAATAAATGAACCTTTTATTTCGGTCTCTATTTTCATTGCTACCATATTTGACTCATCGCCGAAGAAATAAGTCAAAGGGAACTCCGTCACCAGTTGGCCGACTTTCCAACCGGTAACTGCTAAAAAACGCGACTGAGGAATAACGGGCACAGCGGAAGGGTTTTTATTGCCTTCGGTAGAGAGCGTTTCATTGAGCAGTTCCAGCTTGGCCAGATCATAATCTTCGATCTCTTCACAGGAAACGCCAAAGAAATCTGAAATCCGGTTGACGGTGGCCTGCTGCACGTTGTTAACCCGGCCGTCGAGAATTTTATAGATGGTGGTACGCGTCAGGCCAGTGCGGTTAGAGAAGGATGCTTTAGTTTCGCCCCGGGTGCGCATCAGATATTCAATATTCTTAATGATGTTGATTTTGCGCTGCGCGTTAGTGGTCTTCATAAGCATTCCTTACAATATTCTGGCCGGCATTACTATATCGCACGCGCCGACATTGTCCAGAACTGACGCTGAGGTTGGGGCGGTAACCGGCTGATTAATCATTGGAAATGAGATTTTATCTCTCACGTATCATGCCAGCTGATGCTTTTATCATGATGAGTAAAATGTAAAACAAAGGTAATTAAATATAAATCAATTGGTTAGGTTTAAGACTGCGGAAAGTGGACACAAAAGTGGGTTTTGTGTCTACTTTTGTGTTGACCACGGTGGTTTCTGTGAGCTACTGTTCATCTACACTGAAGTGTTTCTTGACGGTCAAAACGGTTAATAAACGATTGTCTGACAACTTCTATAATAAAAAGCTCGGGGAGGGAGGCGTTTCCATTCTCTGGGTATTAAAGGATGTTTTAGCTACCGACACCAGGGATCCCCACTACGTCTTCTGTTTTACCTTCGCAGTAAAAAACCCGCTTTCGTATTGATGCCAGTCGGCTTTTTAGCCGACCGATATCAATTTGTTGCGCCTAAAAAAAGGTGGCGACAACTTAATCAAATACCCTTTCTGTTCCGATTATCCCCACTCCCCAGCGCGGGAGAGTAGGGATATCAATCAGCTTTGCGCAGGCGCAGGTTTCTGAGAACGGCTCATGGCCAACTTAAATACCCAATAGATCAGGCTGGCAGCCAGCAGAGAGTTGATGGTCGGCACGCCCCACTCAGTCACCAAGCCGACAATGCTGCCGACGATGCTGGCGATGATCGCCGCCCAGCCGATGGTCGGCGTCTGGTCCGGCAATTTCCCTTCGCGACGGCTCTCGTCGAGAATTTTACGGTGAGTACGCAGCAGATAATAATCTACCAGCATGACGCCGATAATCGGCGGGAACACCACGCCAAGCACCGTCAGGAAGTCGACGAAGCGGTCGAGGATCCCCAGTACCGAAAGTGTGGTGCCCAGCACGCCGATCACCAGGGTGGTGGCGGTGTACTTCAGTCTTTTTCCCGTCATGCCTTCGACGGCGTTAACGATGCCCAGCGAAGAGGAATACAGGTTGAGGTCGTTAACCCTGAGGGTAGAGAACACCACGACCAGCAGGCCTGCACCGCCGGCGACCTGTGACATGATGGTGACCACATCCGCCGTGCCCAGCGTTTTGGCGATCAGTATCGCCAGGCCGTTAACCACGAATTCCCCGGCAATGATGGTGAAAATAGTGACGCCAAAGACATGCTTGCCGTTCCTGGAGTAGCGCGTCAGATCCGGCGTCATCAGGCTGGCGACAATCGCACCGCCGACCACGATAGTGATACCGGCGCTGATCGACAGCGGTTCGCCTGGTGGTACCAATTGGATAATTTCAGGCAGATTGTGGCCGGTGAGGGTGATGATGGAGATATAGGCCACCAGCATAATAAACATCGGTACCGCAATCCTGGCGGCGATACGCAAGGCTTTGAAGCCGAACGCCACCAGAATGGTCAGCAGGGTGCCGGACAGACCGGCCGCCAGACCAAAGCCCAGCTTGTTCCCCAACGCGAAATCCAGCGACTTGGCGAAGATGGCGTTTTGAATGCCAAACCAGCCCAGCAGGCTGACGGCCACTACCACCCCGATCAACACCGATCCGAGTCGACCAAAGCCGCACCAACGGGCCAACAGGCTGCCGGAGATCCCTTCGCGCATGCCCGCCAGGCCCAGGCCATAGGTCACCACGCCAAAGATCAGGCTGCCGATGAAAATAGCGGTAAATGCATCGAGCAGCGTCATGGAGTGGCCGAGTACGGCCCCGAGCATAAACTGATCGAGCGCGGTCAGCATGCCCATATGCACTATGGCTACGCTTAAAAACGAGACTCTTTTATCCTGAGGTACCCGGGTTAACGGATAGTCTTCGATTTTGATCACGGTGAGGTATTCCTTGCTATTTAAATAAACTGGATGCCTTTAGCTATCAGGCGATCGGGAATGTAGCTGTCCAGCTGAGCATATTTGCAAAATTCCTCAAACTGCTGCTGTGTGTGGACATCAGATTTTTGATAAATGTTATATATTCTATTTTCTATGGTCTTATTGCTGATGTTATATATTTTGGCGATTTCTTTCACCGACAGCCGTTGCAGCATTAAAAATATAACGTCCAGCTCAGCCCGGGTAAAAATGGTGCTGTTGGTTTCTGTGGTTAGTACGCTGGGTTTTTGATGGTTGATATAGTTAAGCGGGGATAAGGTGTTAAGCGGTTTGGCGTTCCACATTACCCCGAAGACTTCTTTCTTGTCGTTGTAGATAGGCAGTTTTTCGCTGATAAACGGTGTCAGGCTGTCTTTCCCGTACCAATAATGTGTTTCTATCACGGCAACCCGATCCCGCGAGATCTCGGTCATTTTGTCATGTTCAACAAAATCGGCTGCAGATTCGGCCCAGTCGGCGGGGAACTCGTCGTCTCGCTTACCGGCTATATCAAAATTTAATGGCGTATTGGTATAGAGGTAGGCGGCCCGGTTCATGTAAAGATGACGGGATGCCAGGTCCTTGATGCCCCATGGCTCACTTAAGTGCTCCATCATGGCAATCAGGCCTTTCAAATAGAATTCATTACTTTTATCGGGCGAATCCATTCTGACCTCACCGACTGGAATTGGGTTAAATCTTTTTCGCCAGGTAGTGACGCGTATGCTGTTTGGCATAGTCGCCTAAGTTGCCGTAAACCTGATAGCCCAATTTTTCATAAAAGCCGCGGGCCTGAAAATCGAAAGTATCGACATAGGCCATGTGGCAACCGCGTTTCTTGGCCTCTTCTTCGGCCTGTACCATCAGTTGACGGCCATAACCGCTTTTACGGTATTGGTCGCTGACCCAAAGATACTGCACCTCAAGCCCGCCCCACCAGGTTCTGGCAACCAGTCCGGCAACGATTTTACCCTCGTCATCGGTGACGGTCAGGAATAAGGGGTGGATATCGACGGGTTCAATTTTGGCGTTGTGGGCCCAAAGACTGTCAATCACAAACTCTTCGTCTTTCGGGTTCGGTTGGTCGGTAATATTGATATTCATCGTTATAATATAATTCCCTGTGATAATTATTAGGCAGCGCAATCAAACGGAGGTTTCTCCAACCGGTTTAACTATCACTTTTCATAATGTATTACAAGGGTGGTTTTCACCCGTTCCCGTCACGTACCCAAGGGGCTATATTAGCTGCGACAGGGCCAGAAAATAACGTAATACGCGGTAATAAATAGCCTTTGGTCCTGCTCAGTCTATCTATTCCTATTGTGCCTCACCAGGGCCCCATCCAGGAAATACATTAGCTATTCAGGCTCCACCGGTAGAGCAAGTTAACTTGCCAAAGGGGAGCCGCCGCGTACAGCCTTTTCCCAGAAACCGCTTTTAAACCCTTATTTACCCGCCGCCTCGCCTTTGGCTATGCCTTCCAAAGCCGGCGGTATGGCCGCACCTAACATTGCCCCATGGTCTAAGCCGGCCCATTCCCGATAGTCAACCTTAAGTCCGTCAAGTGTCGCCAGCTGTGTGGCCAGGCCATGAGCCGCATCTGCGGGTAGCTGACTCTGCCTGATAATTGGCGGTGCTTCACGCATTTTCTCCGCACCGCCGATCCATAACTGCAAATGGGCGGACAAAGATGGATGCCTATCCATAACACGTTGCGCTTCTTGCAGGATAAAGCCTTTCCCCCACCACAGCGAAGGTTCCACCGCGATGTAATTCTGGAAAGTAGCAGGTTGGGTTAACAGAGTATGCAGAACGAAAAGGCCACCATAAGAGTGCCCCCACAGCGTTTGCTGCTGCGGGTTAACGGTGACCTGAGCGGCAACGGCAGGCTTAATCTGGGTGTCGATCAGTTTAAGGAAAGCGTCTGCACCGCCATGGGGCTGCTTTCCTGAACCTTGTTGCGAAGCCGGTGTGTAGTCGTAACTGCGGCCTTTGGAGTCGATGCGCAGATCGTTGTCATAGCTGAGTAGCACCAGAACCGGTGGCTGTTTTTGTACGGCAAGCTGAGCCAGCAACTGGGCGTTCAACTCCATCAATACTGCGTTGCCGTCCAGGAAGTAGATAACCGGAAAGCCGCCCAAGGGCGGAGCAATGCGCGGTTTTATTATGTGGACACGATAACGGCGCTGACCGTCCGCCGAAGTGAAACGCAGATCGCTGAATTGATAATCAGGTGATTTTGAATCGACCAGGGTCGTGCCGATTTTACGTTCCAGATCGGGCCTGGCCTGCGCCAGCATGGGGGAGCCAACGCCGATAATCAGCGCGATAACAAGGGTGAGACAGCGACGATAAGACGATGGCATGCTGGATTCTGTTAATCAATAAAAGGGGATATTAGCATTTATGTTGGGAAGCAAAAAACCCGCCATAGGCGGGTTCTTCTAAATAGGGTGCCGGACTCGGACAACCGGTGCTTGCACCGGATTGAACAACGCTTTAGCGTTGGCCCGCAGGGTGAGGCCTCTGGCCGAATAATCGAACGTGTTCGATGAAGAGTTCTGTCTCAGAAAGCAAAAAACCCGCCATAGGCGGGTTCTTCTAAATATGGTGCCCGGACTCGGAATCGAACCAAGGACACGGGGATTTTCAATCCCCGTGTTGAAATAACAACGTAGGATCTATTACTAGCGCTATTACTTGGGGTGTTTACCCAGGTAATAAATATGCATGTAATTTCAATCATTTCCACCAAAGGCGGCGAAGGTAAATCGACCCACGCAGCTAATCTCAGTGGCTTCTGTGCAGATGCTGGTCTCAAGACTCTCTTGATCGACGGTGACTACGCTCAACCGACAGCCTCCAGTTATTATCACCTGCAGTATGAAGCCCCCTACGGCCTGTATGAATTGTTAATGCAGACGGCTGATCTCAATCAACCCAAACAGCTTATTTCCCGCACCAGTATTGCCAACCTTGATCTGATTATCTCTAACGATCCCCACGAACAACTTAAAACAGCCATGATGCACGCGCCCGATGGTCGTTTTCGGCTGCGCAATCTACTGCAGCACCCTCTGTTTACCGACTATGACGTGATTATTATTGATTCACAGGGTGCCCGATCCATCATGCTTGAGCTGGTCATGCTGGCAACGAACCATACGGCGCTAGCCATGATCAAGCCGGTGGTACCTGATGTGCGCGAGTTTTTACGCGGCACTATCCCGCTGATGGAAGGATTATTGCCTTATAAAGACTTTGGTATCGCGTTGCCCCCGGTGAAAATTCTGGTGAATTGCATGGATTACACCGTTCTGGCAAAAAAAGCGCTGGCAGCGATAACGCAGATTATTGATGAAGGTACATACAGTTCCACAGGTATCCCAGTCAGTATGCTGGCAACCCAAATCTACGATTTGGACGTTTATAAACTGGGACACAGTTTGTCTCAGCCAGCCCACAGACTGGAGTATGAAACTGACCGTAAAACCCCGCCTGCAGCACAGTCTATATGTGATCTGGCTTGTGAGCTTTTCCCTGAGTGGAAACCCCTGTTTGATGATGTTCTTGCTCGGGAGATCCGCTCATGAATCGAAATCAAATTTGGCGGGCTATCGCTTATTCGGTTGATACCTATAAGGGACACGATGAGGTTCATGTGTTCGTCGATGCTCCTGATTATGAAACAGCAAAAAAACGGATTTATGAGCGTTTGGCTGATGAATGGGAACTGGCGAGAGGTTTCATAGAGTTTTCCAACCTGTGGAGTGAATCGGAACTTCGTGATATGGCCGTAGGACCGCAAGCACCAATAGGACTTCCGTTGCTGGAGTCTGGTGCGAGTTACGATCGGGAACCCTTGATCCTGGTCGCTTCTTCCCGACTCCGTGAGGTTCTGGCGTGTGCATTGCGCGAGGTTCAGATTGAGGAGACTCGCCATGCGTAGCACTGAACAACAACGGGTTCTGCCGCACTCATTGGAAGCCGAGCAGTCTGTCCTGGGTGGCCTAATGCTTGAGAATGACCGTTGGGATGAGATTGCACCGATCCTGACGGCAGACAGCTTTTACTCACGGCCTCATCAGACGATATTTGCAGCCATGCAGGCGTTGCTTGGCCGCAATATGCCCATCGATCTCATCACCTTATCAGAAGAGCTTGAGCGTGTTGGGCAGCTTGATACTGTCGGGGGTTTTGCCTATCTGGCTGAACTGTCCAAGAACACCCCAAGCGCCGCCAATATTGTGGCCTATGCAGAATATGTCTCGACCGGTAAGCAGAAACGCCAGCTACTGGCGTTGGGGCATGATCTGGCCGGACAGGCCGAAGATGCCCGTACGGATGTGGCTTCCCTCTTGGAAGAGGCAGAGCAACGTCTCTTTGATATCGCGGGTCTACAGGCGTCCGGTAAGCCGTTTGATCTGATTTCCTCGCTGGAGACCTATCTTGACCGTCTGGAGCTGCGTTGCAGCAGTGAAGACTTGATCACCGGCACTCCAACACCCTTTGAGCAACTCAACGGGATGACCAGTGGATTGCAAGACAGTGACCTGATCCTGTTAGCGGCACGTCCCTCAATGGGCAAAACCGCGCTGGCTCTGAGTTTATGTGAAGGTGCTTTGGGGACCAGGAAAGACAAATCGGTGCAGGTCTACAGTCTGGAAATGCCCATCGACCAGCTTTTATCACGGTTTATTGCCATGCTGGGACGCGTCCCTTTGCAGAATCTCCGCAATGGCAATATGGGCGATGAAGAGTGGGCCAGGGTGGGGGAGGCGAACAAAATTCTCCTTGAATGGAAAGATCGTCTGGTTATTGATGACGACAGCTTAATGACACCGTCAATGCTGCGCTCTCGGGTACGTAAAAATGTGCGTAAATACGGAAAGCCGTCTTTGATCCTGTTGGATTACCTGCAGTTGATGCGTTGCCCTGGTCAGGAGAACCGCACACAGGAAATTGCTGAAATTTCACGTTCGCTGAAGGCGCTGGCGAAAGAGATCGGTTGCCCTCTCGTCGCCCTTTCACAGCTTAATCGGGCTCTTGAAAACCGGCCAGATAAACGACCCAATAATGGTGATCTTAGAGATTCCGGGGCATTAGAGCAGGATGCCGACGTGATCATGTTTATCTACCGTGATGAAGTTTACGACGAACACAGCCCGGATAAAGGCATTGCCGAGCTGATTATAGGTAAGCAGCGCAATGGCCCCATTGGCACGGTAAAAGTGAAATTCCAGCCTGAAATCACCCGATTTGAAGATTTCTCGGGAGGTCGCTATGACTTCTAAAGAGGTGCAGACGTTGGGGGAACAATTGTTGCAACGGGGACGTTCGCCAGCGTCTGGAGCAGTGGCCGTCTTGCCGGTCAGTGAAATGCCGATGGTTCTGACACTGGATCAACTGCGGCCCAACCCCGATAACCCGCGTACCACCCGTAACCCCAAGTATGACGATATCAAGGCGTCGATCCTGGCGCGTGGGCTGGACTCGGTACCAAAAGTCACGAAGAACCCCGACAGCGCCGAAGATGTGTATATCTTCAGTGATGGAGGAAATACACGCTATACGATCCTGGTGGAGCTATGGGAAGAGACCCAAGATGAGCGTTTTCGTCGTATTCAGTGCATTTTCAAGCCGTGGCCGGGGCGGTTGAAGTGTGTCATCGGGCATTTGGCTGAAAATGATGTTCGAGGGGATCTGTCTTTTATTGAAAAATCATTTGGCGTAGCCAAAGCCAGAAGCATTCAGGAAGAGCAGTTAGGACGTGAGGTCAGTCAGAGAGAGCTTGCAGAGCTCTTAAAAACAGAAGGTTACCCGATACATTATTCCAGTATAAGCCGAATGGAGTATGTCATTAAGCAACTGTACCCCTTTCTTCCTAGGCTTCTGGAGTCGGGATTGAGTCGCGCTCAAACGGTTCCTCTTATAAATCTTCGCATGTCGGCAGAAAAGTCTTGGGGGGAATTCAGTGTACATACCGATGTGGTTAAACCGTTTAATGAGGTATTTGGTGAGGTTTGTCATTCTTTAGATGATCCAGACCATTACACCCTGGAAACGTTCAAAGATGAGTTGATCGCCGCCTTACTCCAGGCAATGCCCAACTCGGAGATTACGTATGACCGCTGGTTAATCGAACTCGACCCGAAAGAGCAGAATCGCCGGAAACTTTTCGGTGAACCCGCGCCTCTACCACAACATGTTATCAATTCAGATAAAGGCACCGAGAAGGAGGGGGTAACCCCCGTTGTTGCGTCTTCGCTTGGTGTTCCTTCCTGTGATGATAATCAGATTCAAGAACCTTCCCCGGTCGTACATCGCCAGCCCGATGTCACTCTCTCTTTGCAGGATGTGAGGCCGTTAATGCCTGTTGAGGCCGATCCCGGCGATCAGCACAAGAAAGAGGAACAGCTTGATTTGTATGGCCTGCCAAATGATTCTCGGGAGTCAATGTTACCGGTGACGTTCCCACACTCAGCCTCTGATGGCGCTGTACTGCAAGAGCAGCAAAATGATGGCCTGCCCCCTGTGCTGGAAAGCGCAACCTTAGATTCTTCGGTTTTATTCGCCAATACCGGTTTAGAGCCGGTGACGGATATTTGGCATATTTCCGCCCTGCAGGATGATAGTGAGCATTTACAGAATGCCGCTTTTCGTCTGGCGTTTGAGTTGGCTGAAGTGCTTGAGGCCGAGCAGGAACTCTGTGAAGACAATGCGCCTGGTTCGGCGGGATATCGCCTGCAGGTGAATGCTCATAGTGCATCCCCGATAACGCGATTGCTGGCAGGGTTATCAGGTGATGCTGCGGTTTCACTGTCTGCGACTGAACTGACCAATATCGTCATCGGTACTGAGCAACCGGCAGACTGGCCGTTGCTGGATGATATTCAGGTAGTGAAGTTTTTACGGTTAATACGCGTGATACGGCGTTTGCGTGAGATCCAACGCCAGTCACAGCAGTATCAGGGTGGGGAGGAATAGGGATGAGTCACTCACATTCACAGCGTCAGGTTCGTCTGGTGAAGTTAATTCGTAAACTGCTGGAATTGGCTAAAAATAACAGCAATGCGCATGAGGCCGGGCTGGCCTTATCCCGCGCTCAGGCGTTGATGCAAAAATACGGTATCAGCGAACTGGATGCCGAGTCTTCTTCTATACGGGAAGATCAGACACAGAAAGCCCCGTCAAATGCCGTGAAAATCCCTCAGTGGATGGACAGGCTGGTCTGGGTCGTTAACCGTGCATTTGGTTGTCGGGCTTACTATAGCTGGCAGCAGGGAAGTGCTGGCAACAGTCACCGCGTCGTGATGTTCTGCGGTTTTGGCGAACGTCCTGCCGTGGCTGCGTATTCCTTTGATGTTCTATCTCGCCAACTGAAAGAGGCAACAACCGCCTACCTTAAGACGCAAAACAAGCGTCTTAAACTGCTAACTCGCCGTGCCCGTGCCGACCAATTTCGTGAAGGATGGGTTGAGGGTGTTCGCCGTGTCGTCGTTGATTTTGGCCCCTCTCAGCGGGAGAGCCAGAGTATGGCGCATTACCTTGAAGCCTTGGCGTTATCTCAGACCAAGCTTCGGGAAGCCAGGGAATGTCGCGGGGCTGATATTGCCCGTGGAACCGGCTTTGTCGCTGGGAAGAATGCCCGGTTGTATCACGGTGTCGATGGTGCAGAGCTAGGCAAACTGACCGGTAGGAGAGGGGGGGGCAATGAATAAAATCCGTAAGGACAGGTCAGGTATCACGCTGGTTGTGCTTTGTGTTGTGGCGTGGGCGATTGATTTAGGGATACTTTTAGGAGGGAACTACATATGAATCCGCAAACCGGTATGACGACAAATGCCTTGTTGACGCAGGTCTTGATGGAACTGAAATCCGGCAACATTCGGCGTTGTGAGGCAATGGGACTGACGCTGGAGGAGATCCAGGAACTGAATCAACTTACGGTAGAGGATTTACACTACCTGGTGAACTCCTCGGTCTCGATACTGACGTTCCATATCAATCACACCAATCTCAATATGATGTTGGCGCAGGCCCGACAAGAGCAGGTTCGCATACAGCGTATCGATCGTGCATTGGCGTTGGGCGGATCGATAGAAATGATGCAGTGCTATTTTGGACTAACGGCGGCGGAAGTGAGTACCCGTCGTCGCCTTGCCGGAATTCCTACCCGGCAAGGGCGTAATCAGATGCCCGCTGAAGCAGAAGAAATCTCGATCTGGGAGCAGTGGCGAACTGCCAAGATAGACAATCTGGACTCGTTGGAAGCGCTGGAGGTCATGATGCTGATTGCTGAACAGCAAGATATCGCCTTAACGTCCGTGTGGACGTTGGTAAAAGGCTGGGTCGAGCAGCAGCAACAGCGGAGAGCGGGTTGATGGCCTTGGCTGTAGACAGCGTCATACAACATACGTTAAGCAAAATGACGGCCCGGATTGTGCAAAAGGCACAATCCGGTGCTGTGACAAATGAGCAGAGTGGTCTGCTCTATCTGGGGAATGTGCATGATGCCATTCCCCGGCAACTTTATATGGATAACCGGTTATCACCGCTGGATAAAACCGCTTGGGTAATGATCCGTCTCTATGCTCAACAGAACGATGGAGCGGTGTTCCCCACCTATGAAGAGCTTCAGCTTCAGCTTGCCTCCCCCCATTCAGGTAAAGCCTCACGAGAAACGGTCAGTCGCGCCTTGCTGATGTTACGGCTCACGGGCTGGTTGAGTTTGTCTAAGCGAGTCAGGGATGACGGTGGCCGAGTCCGTGGCAACATCTATGCACAGCATGATGAACCGTTGGGGTTACGTGATGCCGAGCATTTTGACCCCGGCTGGCTGGATGCAGTGGCACAAGCGTGTCAGCACGGTAACAAGACTATCAGGTTAACGGCACTGTCTGTACTGAGTGAGATCAAGCAGGATACGTCCATGCGTCACCGTCATTCGCGCGTTGCGTTGATCGAAGCTCGGTTGTCCTCCCCTCAGTCTCCCCAAGAGTTGGCATTGCGACAGCAGGCTTCTTTGCCGGGTTCGGAAACCGAACTCAGTCAAAAAATACCTTCTGTCACCCAAAGATCACCAAGTTCGGAAACCGAACTCAGTATAAATGAGGGGGCTGTTTTACCGAGTTCGGAAACCGAACTCAGTCTAGAAACAAGGGGTTATGACAGAGTTCGGAATCCGAACTGTTACGTACGTAGTTTTACACAGGGTGTAAAAGATACGTACGTAGGGGCATCAGGGAAAAACGACAATCGGCTTCGCTGGCCGTCAGTGCTGATTGAAAATCTGACCACGGTTGATCGGGATAACGTAGAGCCGCAACTGCAGGCATTGCCAGCGCCATTGGGGCAACAGGTTCTGGATGAAGTGGCGGAGCGTATCGGCACAGGTGAGATAAAAAATGTGATTGCCTACCTGCTCGCCACGCTGAAGCGGGCGAGAAATGGACAATTCAATTCAACAGTTGGCGCGGCCAAACGAGTGCAGCAGCCAAAATTACAGCCACTACAGCCCGTTGGGGCTATCGAGCTTGTTCCAGTCCAAACGCAAGGAAAACGTCATAGAGCATCGACGGAGAAAATTGCACAGGTGATGGCTGAAATTCGCGCTGCTTACAGGCGCTGATTGAAAATTATACAGTGTTGCGGGGCGCAACAGTGGTTGAAAATTACACAGTGTTGCGGGGCGCAACAGTGATTAAAAATCACACAGTTCTGTAGGCAAAGTAGGTGCAAAAAGAATTGTAACGGTTGGGAAAACAGTTTCCCGTTGTTCGGAGGTCAGTTGATCTCAGACTATCTCACTCTGCGTCAACTATCGAATAGAGGCTGTTATGACTGACAATGCAGAGAAAAAGGATGGTAAAAAAGTCGGTGCACTACATTCAGAATTGCGGATTGATTTGCATACCTTCTATGCGATCAGTACCTGGGAAGGAAGAGGGAAGAGTGCGAGGAAAGGTAAAATCATCGGAATGCCGCAATTTTTCCGGTTAGTGTCCAGTATTAACATGGATTCATTGGCTGATAATCCTTATGCGGATGCCGTGATGCATCAGCTTGAAACGCTGATTGATGAAGCACATAAGAACATTCAGCGTTTGTTAGATGAGGCAAATAGTCTGATAGCCGATCTTCCAAGCGGTATCTCGTTATCCAGTGTTGTTTCCAGCTCTCCTCTTAATATTGGTGTACATAGTCATACGCCTGTGGGGTATCGCTGTGTCTATCTTCTGGTCGGATTTGATCAACTCGCCTTACGATTATTTCAAGCTCACCATTATGGATTTATGTCACTCAAACGGCGGAATAAATTACTGCAAGAGGGCGGGTATCAAATTCGTAGAATATTCACTGTAGCAATGGATTATCGTTCATTCCCCGTCAGTCGTAAGGTGTTTGTTACACAGAGTGAAGAAATTCATCAAGCACAGCAGTATTTTGGCGAGTTAGATGAACTGGTGTTGTTTGGAAAAAAACGTTCTCGTTTTTCGCCGCCGGTCAATGCAGAGAGCCTTCGTTTGTTAAATAAGCGATTGCGGCATAAATCCAGAGATAATAAGGCAGTGGGGGAGGTTGATAAACAAGGAGATAAGGATGAGAAGCATGGGGCAGAGTAATTTTTGTAATGCGGTAGGTGTGGTGTTATCCACTGTTTTGTTAGGGGGATGTGCAGGGAGCGATGTTGCCGGGTTGAACAAAAAAGTCAGCGATATGAGCTACGGTTTGCTCTCGCTGGGTAAAAAAGCGGACAGCAATGAGAGTGGCGGATTGCCTGCAATGTCAAAGAATTCACCGGTAATTGATAAGAAAACCGCCCGCGAACTTGACGTTCCGGTTGATGTGGATACCGCTGCTGCAAGGGTAAAACGGTATTACAATTTTACCTCCAGTGATGTTGTGAACACACTTAAGGGACAGGGGTTAGAAGGTGGCATGAAGGCGGCTGCGATTACTCAGGGAGGATATGCCTGGGACGCGCAACCGGGTGCCTACTACAAGATGGGCAGGAATTGGGGGGCTGATGAGGGGATTGAAGACAATATCCTGATTGAACTTGAGAAAAATGGTGCGGGGAGTCGTATGTACATTACGTTCCGTTCCAGTGAGGCCTCACATGTCACCGAGGCTTACACAGGCAAGTTGTTTGCCGAAGTCAAACAGGTCGCTGAAGGTAAAGTGCGCTAACGGCGTCTGCATCATGTGATGGTCCGGCTGGGCCATCTTCGAATTTTTATTCACCTGTCATTTTAGTGCTATGCCCCTGTGGGTAGGGTGTTGTGCATTCTGAATCTGACGGGCTCACTTTCATGGATAATGGAATGAAACTATTTCTGTGTGAAAAACCCAGTCAGGGACGGGATATTGCCGCTGTGCTGGGTGCAACGGAGAAGAAGAGCGGTTATTTGTCAGGTGCGGGGGTGACGGTGACCTGGGGGTTTGGGCATCTGTTGGAGCAAGCCAGCCCTGATGTGTACGGCGAGCAGTTTGGCAAACCGTGGCGTGCAGAGGTGCTGCCGGTGTTACCGACCCAGTGGCAAATGCAGATCAAACCCGAATCCAAAGTGCAGTTTGAGGTGATCCGAAAGTTGTTACTCAAGGCTGATTGTGTGGTGATTGCGACGGATGCCGACCGCGAAGGTGAAGTGATTGCCCGTGAAATCCTTGATTATTGCGGTTATCAGGGCAACGTCGAACGGTTGTGGCTCTCGGCGCTCGATGAAGCCAGTGTTCGGGCCGCACTGGCCGCGATAAAACCGGGGCATGAAACGTATCCTTATTACCTGGCGGGTCTTGGCCGCTCTCGCGCAGATTGGCAAATCGGCATGAATTTGACCCGTCTTTATACGGTCAAAGCCCGTGATAGCGGCTACGGCAATGTGCTGTCAGTTGGGCGGGTACAGACGCCGACGCTCAATCTGATTGTTGAGCGCGATCGGCACATCGCGGGTTTTGTGCCAAAGCCCTTTTTTGTGGTCACGCTTGCGCTGACGTCCAGCGGTCAATCTTTTCAGGCGCAGTGGGTGCCCGCAGCAACCTACTGTGATGATGAAAAGCGCTGTATCCAGCAAGGGGTTGCACAGCAGGTTGTCCAGCTCTGCCAGCAAACGGGTGTTGCCTCGGTCACAGAGATTGAGACCAAACGCGAAACAGTCTCAGCCCCATTACCGTTTGATTTGGGTACGCTGCAGCAGCAGTGTTCAAAGCGTTGGGGATTGGGTGCTCAGCAGGTACTGGATATTGCCCAGGCGTTGTACGAAACACATAAAGCGACGACCTACCCACGTACAGACTGCGGGTTTCTGCCGACCTCGATGTTGTCGGAAGTGCCTGCCGTTTTTTCTGCTCTGGTAAAAAGTGACCCGGCGCTCTCGACGGTTCTGGCACGGTTACAGGCAGGGTCTGTCTCCCGAGCCTGGAACGATAAGAAGATCACCGCCCACCACGGTATTATCCCCACAAAACAACCTTGTGAACTCGGTAAAATGAGTGAGGTAGAGCGTCAGGTCTACCAAGTGATCCGGCAGCACTATCTGGCGCAGTTTCTGCCGGTTTATGAACAGGATGCCACTCGAGTGTCATTGCTCTGTGGCGGTCAACTGTTTAAAACCCGTGGTAATGTGGTGGTGGTGCCCGGCTGGAAAGTCTTGTTTGAGAAAGAGCAGGAGCATGAGGGCGATGAGGCGCAAGGCGATACCGACAACGCGCAGCTTCCGGCCCTGCAGCAGGGGGCGCAGTGTCAGGTGACTGGCGCTGCCATGAAGCCCCAGCAGACCAAGCCGCCAGAGCATTATACGGAAGGCATCCTGATTGCGGCGATGAAAAACGCCGCGCAGTTTGTGACCGATCCTCGCCTGAAAAAAATCCTGAAAGAGAACGCAGGATTGGGGACGGAGGCGACGCGGGCCGGGGTCATTGAAACCCTGCTGGCTCGCGGTTTTATCGTAAAAAAGGGGAAATCTCTGCGTGCTGCCGTGGTGGCCGGTGAACTGATGGATGTGTTGCCGATGCCGTTGAAAGATCCCGGCATGACCGCCTTGTGGGAGCAGGCGCTGGATGATATCGCCGAAGGAAAAATGTCCCTGGATGACTTTATGGCAAAGCAGTCAACCTGGACAGCGCAGTTGGTCGAGAAAGGGCGTCAGCAGGCGATAAATATCACGGTTCCACCCTCACCGCCGTGTCCGACGTGTGGGGGTGTGACCTTGCAGCGGTCGGGGAAATCAGGGAGCTTTTGGGGGTGCCTGCGTTATCCCGATTGTACCGGGATAGTGAATCCCCCTCAGCAGAACAAGCGTCGGGGCTTCCCCAAAAAGAAAGCGCGTTGAGGTAAAATTAATAACCCATTGCACTCGGTGCAGTGAGTTTGCTATTTTGCCGTGGCTTCTGAAGCACCCCGTGATTACTGCGGTCACCAGTGACGTGCATCATTTTTTTACTTGGGGAATGATGTATAAGACGCAAAGTCTCAGTGAAAAACGCGTCGGGTTCGAAGGCTCGGCCTCTGAGTTGATGGAATGCAGTCATACAACAGCCTGTGGTGCAGGCATGGCGGGAACGTATCGGGAAGATACGCTCCCGTTTTTTTTATCACTATTCCTAAATGATATTTCGGCTGACAGTTTAGTGTTGACTTCTTTTTAGCCCGTTTGAATAATGACCAGGCTTACTCGTTGTCCCTGACAACACCCGATGCTGCCATGACCTGCAAGGTAGCGCTGTAAAGCGGTCAAACCCCAGTTGCCCAGACCTGAAATGCAACGCTTTTAGAGCGGTAACCCCCCTGAATCTTTGAAAGCGGGGATCGCAGTTCACAGCGATGAAGGTACGTTTATCCAACTTAACAGACAGTCAGCGTCTTCACGTTGATACCCTGCGGGAAAATTCCCGTTGGGGACGTTTCTCCGCATACCGGTTTATTCCCAAGGAGAAACACCATGTCTCAAGCATCTCAATCTACTGCTACCCAAAATCAGGCCAGCTATTTCAATCTGCATGTTGATGGTCTGGGGTATCTCAGCAATATCCGTGAGATCACTACGGCCAACGGTTCATTCCTGACTGGCGTGATTAATGCCTTGCACGGATCGACTGAGAAACCCGACTACACGCGTTTCGATGTCACCATATCCGGCAAAGAAGCCAGTAGTCTCATCCGGCGCTGTCAGAAGTCAGTTGATGAAGAAGAAAAAGTGCTTTTAGGCTTTAAACTCAGCAATCTGACGGCAGATGTGTTTACCTTGACCAAAGGCGATCACGCAGGTGAATCCCGGCCTACGCTGAAAGCGCGACTGATAAAAATCAGTTGGATCAAGGTAGGGCAGGAAATGGTTTACAAAGCGGAAAAATCAACGCCAACACCAGGGGCTTCGGCCAGTACCGCACAACAACAATACCCAGACAATGCGTTCTAGATTGTCGATGTAGCACCTCACTTTACGCCAGAGTTTTTCTCTGGCGTTTTTTTTATTTTCGGGAAATGAGTTGTTCGTTGAGGGTAACCTTGAAGATTCGCACAGTGAGCACGTCTTTTTGACTGCTTACTGAGGATGTTCATGAAATCATATTACGCTTTCCCTGCTTGTTTACTGGCCGCGGTGGTGCTGACTGGGTGTGTCCAACCGCAAAAAAACCTGCAACGCGATCCCCCCTCCCCGATTGCCGGTGTCCAGCTCTCGAGTAACGTACAGTCAGCTCGTCCCGATGCGTTTGCTGCGCCGCTGGAGGTGGTTCGCTATGACCGCTATCTGCTGGTCAGTACCTCCCCTTCCCAGGCACAACGCGCCCCGCTGGAGCAGGTGATCGATATTCGCATTCCTGCCTCCTTGTCGCCCACCGTGGCGGATGCCATGCGCTATGCGCTGCGCCAGTCTGGGTTCAGCTTGTGCAGTATCACGTCAGCCAATCGTGTGCTCTACAGCCAGGCCTTACCGGCAGTGCATCATCAGTTCGGCCCGATCCGCCTGAGTGACGCGTTGCAAATCCTGGCTGGACCGGCCTGGCAGCTAGAGGTGGACTCGGTGCAACGTGTAGTTTGTCACTCGCTGCGTGATGGATTCCGTTTACCGCCAGAGCCGACACCTGCGCCGATCGCCAGCAGTCACTTTCTACAGCCGCCTGCCATCAAGTCAGTGGCTCCCACCGTACAACCGCAACCCACTCCGGCTCCAACCCGGCAAAGGATGCTGAAATGAGCGAGATAATGGAGGAGACCCAGTCCGCGCGTCTGGGCAAGGGGATGCGGTTGCTGCGTTATAGCGTCTTCACGCTCCTGGTACTTTCGGTTGCGAGTATTGGGGCGAAAATGGTGAGCCAGTCTGCCCAGATTACCTCGCTGCAAACAGCGCTGGGGCAAGTCCCTGGCCGGGATGCGGTCCAGCAAGAGCTGGACAAGCTGAACGGGCAGGTCATCAGCAATAGCGAGACGTTGAAAACGCTGTCAGCCTCTCTGGAGGAAGCCTTGGTTGCGCCCGTCGTGGATAAAACCGCATTTGACCATCTGGCGCAACAGGTGCGTACGCTCGAGACGAAGGTCAGCCTGCCGGTGTCGTCAGATGCGCAGGCGCTGCAGGGCGTTCATGCCTCGATGGCACTTCTGCAGGCTCGTGTTGACACCCTGGAACAACGGGCCGGTGCAGCACAAACACCAGTAACCAAGCCAGCAATCTCTGCCGTCAATCCAGGGGCGACCACACCCACCGTCAAGAATACGCCCACCCGTAGCGCCCGGTCTGTCGCTGCCCCTTTCCGTCTGACCAGCATTGAACGACGGGGAGGCACGGTGTTTGTCGCCGTGGCACCGCTGCAGGCGTTCAACCTGGCGGATATCCGACTGGTTGAAACCGGCGAAACCGTCCAGGGCTGGACACTGTTGTCAGCCGGGGGCAATCAGGCCCAGTTCAGCGTCGCAGGTCGGACGCAGACGCTGACCGTTCAATAAAGGAGGTTCAGGATGAAATTGACATCAATCGCGCTGGTATTGGGTCTGGGTATAGCCCCGCTTTTCCCGGCAACAGCCGCACTGCAAACTGAGCAATCCCAGCAGGGAAACACCGCCAGTGTCAGTACCACCCTGCAGGCGCTGGAAGAAGCGCAGTCGAAAAAAAGTGCGCAGGAATGGGGACTGACCACCGAGGAATGGCAACGCTATCAGCAGTTGAGCAAAGGGCGTCGGGGGATTTTATCGCCGGGGTTAGATCCGATCACCACGCTGGGTATCGAAGCGCGGAGCGAGGAAGAGCGGCGTCACTACGCCGACCTGTCCGTCAAGCAGGACTTTCAGCGGGTTGAGGCTGAGTTGGCATTCCAGCGTGAAGTGAATGCCGCCTGGGTTCGTGTCTACCCCGGTATCCTGCCGGTGCAATCTGCCGGGGATGCTGGGCAGGGTAACGGGCGGCTGGCGCTGTTTGTCCGGGCGGACTGTGGGACGCCGTGTGAGACCAAAGTGGCGTCTCTGCTGGCAAGCCAACGCCTGTTGGATATCTACCTGGTCGGCAGTGAAGGGAAGGATGATGCCGTGCGGGTATGGGCGAAGAAGCTGGCTATCCCCGTCGAACGGGTGAAAGCGAAAACGCTGACGCTCAATCACGACCGGGGGCAGTGGATCAAGTTCGGTCAGGGACGTATGCCGGTAGTGCTGCAACAGGGGACAAACGGATGGCAAGTTACCGCGTATTAAGTGTGCTGGCGCTTCTCTTGTGCAGCGCGGGCAGTCTGGCAACCGTATCCTCTCAGCAGATCCCGTCAGGTTATTACCAGGTGGCAGTACAAGAGCGGGTGCCTGCCGAAGCCTTGTACAGCCTGGCGCTGACGGAATCGTCAAAGAGACTTCCCCACGGTATTCGCCCCTGGCCGTGGACCATTAACGTAGCCGGAAAAGGCTACCGTTATGCGACTCGCAAAGAGGCTTATCAGGCGCTATTAGGGTTTATGCGCAGCCATTCGCTGAAACGTATCGACGTCGGGATTGCGCAGGTGAATCTGGGCTGGAACGGGCATCACTTCCACTCCACTTGGGAGGTCTTTGATCCGTATATCAATCTGCATGTGGCAGCCCGTATTCTGCGGGCTTGCTACGACAACAAACCGGGGAGCTGGATAACCGCTGCCGGGTGCTATCACCATCCGGCAGGCGGTCAGCCTGCACGGACCTATCAAGCCATAGTGAAACAGCATTTGAATCGCCTGCAGCCGACAACCGGCGTACTGGCATCGAATGTTGTCATTGAACCTGCTGCAGGAGCGACGCCATGAATCTGAATTCACGTTTATTGCCCCGCCTGATCTGTGTGCTGGTATTGGGTGTCACCAGTTTTACCGTCCAGGCTGAACTCACTGTCGTAGCCGATTTGGGCGGCCAGCCTACAGCAACGTATTTTGAGGGCATCAATAATCAAGGCAAAGCCACGGCATCCCAGACAGAGCCGTTGTCTGTTATTCCGCTTACCGTTTTGCCCATCAGTACCCCTGAGCTGACACCCGGCAAGGTGGAGGCCAGGGCACTGACTCTGCCGGGGATGCGCCCGATGTTTTTGATTGGTGATGATGACCCGTCGCGTCGTTGGCTGTCACTGCGTCGGGATGCTCTGGTGCAGCTAAACGCGGTGGGCCTGGTTGTTAACGTTGCCAGCGAGGGAGCGCTCAATGACCTGAAGAAACACGCGGATGGGCTGGAGTTGTTACCGGTCTCGGGCAGTGATCTGGCGAAGCGGCTGGGGCTGACCCATTACCCGGTGTTGTTGACGGAAAAGGGATTGGAACAATGAGATCGGGCCTGATGCTGGAGAGTCTGGGACCTTTGGTTTGGTGGCTGCTTTTACTTAGCGTGTTGAGCTGGATAGCGTTACTGATTGGCGCGAAAGTCAGTCGCCACCGACGTTATCAGCGTCAGGCTCAACGTGTTCTGGCGCGTCTTCCTCAGTTGGCCGGTGACGGCCAACGTCTGAATTATCTGCGTAAAGTGAACCCCTATGTGTTTGAAGAATTGCTACTGACTGCATTCGAACGCCGGGGATATCGCATCAAACGCAACCGGCATTATAGCGGTGATGGCGGATTAGATGGGCAGGTGTGGATTCATGGCAAACGTTACCTTATCCAGGCTAAACGCTATGCCCGTACCATCACACCGGCCCATGTGGCGGCATTTGGGGCGCTGGTCTGCCGCGAACGTTGCTGGGGGCTGTTTGTGCATACTGGGCGAACGGGTTTGAAATCCCGCGAGGCGCGGAAAGGTTTCCCCCATATCGAGTTTATCAGTGGTCAGCGGTTACTTGACCTTATCGACGGGCAACGACCCTGGCTACTGAATGAGGAATGAACAATGAGTGATCGTTATGTGATTGAGGCGATGTTGCGACCGGCTGTCGAGCTAAATACCGCAGTTGTTGCCGCCTGTGCCAGCTATATCTGTGTGACAGCTCCCTGGGCGGTGGCGTTGGCTCCTGTTGTCAGCTATGTCACTGCCGGTGGGTTTGCCGTGTTTGCGCTGAAACGGACCCGTGAAGGGTTCAAGGTGCTGCGCTATCGGCGCAATATCCGCCGTTTACCGCGTTATGTGATGACCAGCACAGAGGTGCCAGTGAGTCACCAACGTTTGTTCCTGGGGCGCGGATTTTTATGGGAACAGAAACATACCCAGCGCCTGCTGGCGACATTGCGCCCCGAAGTGGAACGCTATGTGAATCCCCCGGCGCTGTATCAGGCGGCGCGTCGCTTTGAACAACGTTACGAATACCGTTACCCCACCTTGTGCAAATGGCTTTCCAGCCAGTCGGCGTTCAATCCGGTACGTCCACTGCCGGACGTCGGCGGTAAGCCCGCATTGCACGGTATTGAACCTGATGAGGTCAATGTGTCGCTGAGCCTGCTGGAGCGGGTGGGACATATGCTGGTTCTGGGGACAACCCGCGTCGGGAAGACCCGCCTGGCAGAGCTGCTCATCACCCAGGATATCCGGCGTGGCAATGTCACCATTGTCTTTGACCCAAAAGGGGATGCGGATCTGCTCAAGCGCATTTACGCCGAAGCCCACCGCGCCGGTCGCGCCAGCGAACTGCAGGTGTTTCACCTGGGTTGGCCCGACATCAGTGCCCGCTACAACGCCGTGGGCCGTTTCAACCGTATTTCTGAGGTGGCTACCCGTGTGGCTGGACAATTGGAAGGCGGCGGTAACAATGCGGTGTTTCGGGAGTTTGCCTGGCGGTTTGTCAACATTATCGCCCGTGGTCTGGTTGCCTTGGGACAGCGGCCTGATTTTGGTCTGATCATGCGTTACGTCAATAACATCAGTGACCTCTATGAAAACTACGCCGAGTTTTACCTGTCGCAACATGCCCCGGCGTTGTGGCTGCAGATTGAGAGTCTGGTGCCCGTTCTCGATGAGCGTGATATTCCTCGGCATATGGAGGGGCGCTCGATGCGTATCGTGGCGATTGAGCACGTTTTGGGGAGTGATGAGGGAAAACGGGTGTATGACCCTATCCTGGATGGCCTGCGCTCGTCTGTTCGCTATGACCAGAAATACTATGACAAGATTGTCGCCAGCCTGTTGCCGTTGCTGGAGAAACTCACCTCCGGCAAGACGGCGCAACTTATCTCCCCAGACTATACCGACCTGACCGATCCGCGTCCCATTTTTGACTGGCAGCAGGTGATCCGTAAAAAGGGCATTGTCTATATCGGCCTGGATGCGTTGTCAGACCCTGAGGTGTCTGCAGCGGTGGGCAACAGCATGTTTGCCGACCTGGTGAGCGTAGCTGGTCACATCTACAAGTTTGGTATTAATGACGGTTTGCCTGTGGAGGATGAGAAGAAAACCCCAATTAGCCTCCATTGTGACGAGTTTAACGAACTGATGGGTGATGAGTTTATCCCGCTTATCAACAAAGGGGGCGGTGCGGGTATCGAGGTGACAGCCTATACGCAGACTCTCCCGGACATCGAGGCGCGGTTGGGCAGTGCAGCCAAAGCCGCTCAGGTGGTCGGTAACTTCAACAGCCTGGTGATGCTGCGCGTTCGGCATACTGAAACGGCAGAACTGATGACGAAACAACTGCCTGAAGTAGAGGTATATACCAAAACCCTGGTGTCTGGCGTCACCGATATTTCTAACCCGGAAATGGGCAGTGACTTTACGTCTAATACTCAAGACAGGGTCAGCTCAGTGCGTACCCCACTGATCACCCCAGCCAATGTGATAAACCTGCCTAAAGGCCAGGCCTTTGCCTTGCTGGAAGGGGGCAAACTGTGGAAGATCCGTATGCCGTTGCCAGCGGCGGGGAATGATGCCTTGATGCCGGAAAGTCTGGGGAAGATTGCTGAGTACATGAAGAAAAATTACCGCACGGGCGATACCTGGTGGTCGGGAACGGCCTTGCCGGGAGATCGGGCACCCGAGATTGACAATAATGTGGTCTGATGAGGGAAGTTCAATGAAACAATATCGTGTCAGTGCTGTACTGGCATCCAGTCTGGGGCGGTCTGCCGAGGTGCCCCGCGATATCATGATGGTGCTGAAGGACCGACACTGTTCAACGCCGTTTGCCCCGGAGATTGTAAAGGCGTTGAGTGAATTAGGGTATGACGCACGACGAGAGCAGGAGCCTTGCCCGGTTAACCAGGTGGGGATCTGGGTGACAATCAATGCCCAGCCCATGCTGCTGCAGTGTGAGCTGGAAGTCCTGGCACTGCATTAAGGAGGGGTAATGGTACAAGCATCTTCTTCCCCGCAACCGGTTCAGCAGGCTCAGGCACCTAAACCGCATGGTTTGCTGATGACTGTATTGTGGGATATGCCCTGGCGAGTAGTCGGCATGTTACTGGTTTCACTGCTGTTTAGCTTAATAGTGGAGTACATCGGGATTGCCTTTTTCTGGCCGGAGCAGGGAGCTGAGCACAGCCGGGCGGTGATGGCGATGGAAAGTGGCTATTTTGCCGAAGGCTTTACCCGAAGCCTATTGTTGTCTGCGCCGGTGACCACGGTGAGTACATGGATAACGGTCGGCTACCAGTGGTTGTTTGTGCACAGCGGTTTTCTGGGGTGGCTCCAGTCAGCGCAGTCAAGCAACAGCGGCAATGCGCTGACGGATGGCCTGAATGTCGGCGGGGCCTGGTTGATACAAGTGGCGCGTGAATACCTGATGGCTTCAATGTATGTCACGCTGGTTTTCCTTATGCGGGTCACCATCCTGGTGCTGTCGGTGCCGCTGTTTATTCTGGTGGCCCTGGTGGGGATTGTTGACGGAATGGTGAGGCGTGATCTGCGGCGTTACGGTGCGGGGTATGAGTCGAGTTTCTTGTATCACCATGCCAAGCGGTTTGTGAAACCGGCAGTCTATATTCCCTGCATCCTCTATCTGTCGGCACCATTCTCGGTGTATCCGAACCTGCTGCTGCTGCCTGCTGCGTTGCTGATGGGGCTGGCGATATCGGTGACAATGGGGAGTTTTAAGAAATACTTGTGATGCGACTGATGATAAACCTCTCCTTGAGTGGGAGAGGCTTTTGATTTTTACATTATATCTTTCTGTTACTTAAATTTATTTATTATCGTGAACTATTTTGTTAGCATAGTTCATTAAAGCATGGAATTTTAGGTGCCCATATTTCTTGTATTTATCATAATTATAATTCGCTATAAATACAATTTCACGCACATAATTTAAATTAATCTCTCGATATCTGTTTTTATTAAAATCAGGCGTTATCTTCTCTTTAACCTCATTTATATAATCATTGAATTCGAAAGCTGTATCTTTAGATAAAGAGTAAAAATAATCTATGTAAACATCATCCCCAGAATAATTATCGTTCAGTAGGGCTATATACTGAAATGTGCTAAATAACTCAACATAACAATAAAGGAGCTTTTCACTTTTATTCCCATGAATTATTAAGGAGTGGTAAGGAAAAAGAGAGAGAACATCAATCTTTGACTCAATAATTTTATCAATATCTGACAAGGCAATAAATGGAACAATATGTGGCTTATCTAGGAATCGTTTATTCTCTAGATCTAATGCCATGCAAAGGTCTTCTCTTTGGATTTCATTTAGTGTAGCAAAGCCAGCGGCTATTTTTGCTATTCCTTGCTTGAATTCTTTATTTTTTATATTGAAATGATAGTTATATAATCCTGTCTTGTCGTCAATAAATCCTATGTTTGGTATCTTGCCGGATTTTATCTTATTATAGATTTGGTTGTATTTTTTTTGTCTTTTGCATAAATCAGAGAGTTGTTAGTATCAAAGTATGGCTTTACTGGAGATATTTTTGAATTGCTTAATACATATTTCTCATTTGACGTAATATCTGTTACCGTAAAGTTAGGGTTTCGCCCTCTATCCCGACGGAATCCCAATTGAGATGTGAATATATCAAAAATCTCGTCAAATTTGCTATCAATAGTCTCACCCAGTAACATATTTGACTTGCTTGTGAGGATCTTGTTTGAAGTTAAATGTCCATTCAATGCATTTGGTATTATATGTTCTACTGTTTTGTTGTCATCAGTTATTAGATCACCTGAGAGATAACAAAAATCCTTCTTGGTTTCACACATAATCAGTCCCTTTTAAAGAAATGATAGCTCTGTTGCTTTAAAATCCCCCGCTAGGGAGCATCGTAGTGGAATTATAGCCCTTTGTGTCCTTCAGACCAAGCCGCGAGAAACCGGTGAAATAACAAGCCTGCTTGTCTGGGGTGGCAAAGAACTCCCGATGGAGTGAGCCGCGCCATGCTGTTGGCTCTTCGTAAATTTTCAAAATCCCCCTTCTAGTTGTTTGCTGACCCTCTCCCTCCTTTTCGCCAAGCTCTGCCTGCATCCATACCCTTCGTCTTTCGGGCTGCAGGGGGGCTTCACACGTTCACCCGAATCACTGACTTTAGTCAACTCATCGGGCCTCACGAGTTTGCCGCCTACCTGCAACCTGAAATCCATTGGGTATATCACTCGAAAAGGAGGTTCATATGCATATAACACCGCTGCGGGCGTTGTGTCTCGCAGGCAGTCTGTTCACCGCGCTGTCCGTCCAGGCCAGTGAGAAAGACGAGTTGGCTCTGGTCATGAAGCAGTTGGATCAGGTGCAGGCCAGCCTGGAGCGTGCCCGTGTGGTGGCGGTTCAGGACGGCCAGTCCGGGCGTTTTCATTTTGACTATCTGCGGGCCACGCAGGACGTCAACACGATGCGCAGGGGGATTGAGTTTTACCTTGAACCCTCCCGCGCTCAACCCACCACGTCGTCAGTCTCCGGGCAATACCGCCAGGAGCGTCGGTAATGAATGACGCACAGACCGCCGCGTTTAAAGCTGCTGCTGGCAACGTCGAGCCTGCCGTCCTGAACCTGTTGTTTATCGGTTCACTGATTGCGGTATTGACGCTGTGGGCAGGGTGGGGATTTGTTCACGTCTATCGGGGCTATGCGGCAGGCAACATCAACGGGGCTGCCGTTCAACGCTTCGTGGTCCGTGTCGTCATCTTGCTGTTGGTCAGTCTGTATTTATTCGCCAGTTAATCATTTATCTCTTCTTCATTTGTAAGGAAACCATCATGAATCTGCAGTCTCTTCTCTCTTCCTCCCGCCGTGTCGCACAGCGTGTCCGTCAGTCCACCCTGCTGCTGGCGTTAACGGCAGTCACGTCCGCCCAGGCAGCTTTACCGACCGTGGAAGGCCCAAAATCCAGCACCGACAGTTCATTCTACGGCCAGATTTCTGGCTATGTGAATGACGGCATCGTGCTGGGTGGCTTAATTCTGGCGGCTGTGGCGCTGCTGGTTGTGGCGAACGCCATTATTGCCACCTTTGCTGAAGTGCAGCAGGGAAAATCCACTTGGGCCAAATTCGGTATGTTGGTCGTGGTCGGTATCGTGCTTGTGGTCGCTGTCATCTGGCTGGCAACCAAAGCGGCCACGGTCATCGTAGGCTAAGGCAGGTACGGTATGGCGACCATCTCGTTTTTGCCTGACAGGCTTAATGCCGAGCCTATCGTGTTCAAAGGCTTTACTACGCCGGAGCTGTTTATGACAGCGGGGTTGAGCGTACTGGGCGGCCTGGTGGTCGCCATACCCTTTACGCCGTTCATCGGCTGGCTGGCTTTTCCTACTGTCAGTTTGTTGATGCCGCTGTTGACGGTGTTTTTCGGCGGCAAGCTGATGGCCCGCTTCAAACGCGGCAAGCCGGAAAACTACCTGTACCGGCGCGTTGAGCTGTGGCTGAGCCGCCAGCGGATGGGTAATCCCCACTTGATACACCGTAGCCAGACCTGGGCATTGCGCCGTTCAACGCCTGTCATTCGCCAGTTCCAGGAGGAATTTGATGAGTAAGTACAGAAGTGCGGTCAATGCGCGTGACCGCCATATTTCAACCCTGCGTGGAGCCTGCGGGGTGTTGATGGTTCTGCTGATGATAGCCCTTGCTGGCTGGATGTTGTCACCGCGCAACCTGACAGTTCATAACCCGCCCGATCTGCGCTCGGGCTCGACCCGCGCCTGGTGGGAGGTTCACCCGTCCACCGTCTACAGCTTTGCCTTTTACATCTTCCAGCAACTTAACTCTTGGCCGAAAGACGGCAATACCGACTACCCGTACCGTATCAGCACGCTCTCTGCCTACCTGACGCCGACCTGTGAAGAGTGGCTGAACAAGGATGCAAAACAGCGTTCGTCCGCCGGGGAGTTACGGGAGCGCGTCCGGGGGATCTCGGAAGTACCGGGACGCGGTTACAAGGATGACAGCGTGACAGTAGTGAGCCGCGATAGCTGGATTGTGCGCCTGGATCTGGTGGCCGATGAGTATTACCACACCGAACCGGTCAAACGCGCACTGGTGCGCTACCCGCTGAAGATTGTGCGCTGGGATCAGAACCCGGAAGCCAATCCGTTTGGTCTGGCACTCGATTGCTACGCCGATATTCCCCAACGCCTGGAAGCGGCTCCGGTCGCGCCGGTTGAGAAGAAAGGACTGTTCTGATGCGTATAAAACATCGTTATTATCTGCCGCTGTACCTGGCGTTGCTGGGTGTAGCAGGCACGCTGAGTGTTCCTCTGCCGGTCGAGGCGGTAGAGCTGATGAAGTGGGAGCGTATCCCGCTGCAGGTGCCGCTGACCGTGGGACAAGAACGTATTGTGTTTGTGAACAAGAACGTCCGGGTGGGTTTCCCTCCCGAGTTGAACGGCAAACTGCGGGTGCAGAGCACCGGCGGTGCCGTGTACCTGCAGGCGAGCAGCGCCTTTGCCACCACGCGGTTGCAACTGCAGGACGTGGAGAATGGCGAACTTATCCTGCTGGATATCACCGGCCTGGAGGGCAAGCAGGTGCGTGAACCGGTGAGTCTGGTCTATCAGGGCGACGTCTCCAGTGCGACCGGCAGCGATAACACCTCGGTCAGTGTAGAGGAGACGGTCACCACCCAGGGTAAGGGCCAGACCTCCGCTAAAGATAACACCCCTCGTATCACGACACCGCTGCCGATTGCCCTGACGCGTTATGCGGCACAAAGACTGTATGCCCCCTTGCGTACGATTGAAGCGTTGCCGGGGGTACACGCCATTTCGCACGGTCTGTCATCAAACATTACCTCACTACTGCCCTCTGAGCCGGTTACGGTGCGCCCGCTGGCCGCATGGGGGGTACAGGGATACAACGTGGTTGCCCTGAAGCTGACCAATCAGCGGTCGGGGAAAGTGGTACTTGACCCGCGTCGTTTGCAGGGCACCTTCCATTCGGCCAGCTTCCAGCATCGCTGGCTGGGTGCTGCCGGTACACCGGAAGACACTACCCTGTTGTACCTGGTGATGCAGGGACGCCCAGAGGCAGCATTTCTGCCAGAGCCGGTGGCCCCTGCCGTGAAGGGCAAGGCGCGAACCTCGTCAGGAGTGCAGACTCATGCAAATTAAATCCAATACCCTGCTGAAAGTCCTGGTACCGGTGGTGCTGTTTATTGCCATCGCCATTGGGGTGAAATCCTGTGGTTCAGGCACCACACCGGCCTCATCGACCGTCAAAACGAATACGGTGGCTGACCTGACCGATGAGGAGTTACAGATCCTCGGTATCGAGGGAGATACCCCGGAAGATACCCTGCGAACCCTGGTGGCACGTCTGAAGGTTATCCAGGACAAGCAGGCCAGTTTGGAGCGGCAGAATGTCACGCTGTCGGAAGAGAACGCCACCCTCAAAGAAGGCGGGGTGAATGTCGATAACCGCATTCGTGATGCGGTCAATGTGGCGAAGCAGGAAGAGGTGCAGGCCCGGCAGAAACTTCAGGCGGAGCAGCAGCGCCTGGCAACGCTGATTGAAAGTCTGAAGGGGATGGGCGGTCAGTCAGGTCAGTCGCCGTCTGCCGGTTCATCCGCATCAGGGCAGGGACAGCAAGGTGATTTGCCGATTGGGCTGGGCCTGGAGGGCAGTGACGGGGCAACGGGCACCGTGAGTGGCGGCGTGATGTGGATTGAGCCACAGGACGCCGTGCAGCTTGACCGCAACGGTAAACCGGTCATCGGGGCCGCTGCCGTGGGCACGGCGGCAGGCACCGGCAGTTTCCAGTTCCCGAGTTCGTTTGCCAGCCTGGATGATAACGAAATTTCCCGCCAGAAAGCCGAACTGGACCGGGCGGCGAAAAATCAGCAGGCCATTGAGGAAGCGACACCGGTGTATACGTTGTCGGAAAACTCGACGCTGATTGGTAGCCGGGGTATGACGGCGTTGCTGGGCCGGGTGCCGATTGATGGAAAAGTCACCGATCCGTACCCGTTTAAAGTGCTTATCGGCAAGGAGAACCTGACCGCCAACGGCATCGAGCTGCCGGACGTGGAAGGGGCGATTGTCTCCGGTACCGCCACTGGTGACTGGGTATTGTCCTGTGTCCGGGGCGAAGTGCATTCCATTACCTTTGTCTTTACCGATGGCACGGTGCGTACCGTGCCATCGCCTGCAAAATCCAGTGACGGCAGCAACGGCAAATCGAACGGCGGCAGCATTGGCTGGTTGTCCGATGAAAACGGGGTGCCGTGCCTGTCCGGGGAGCGCAAATCCAACGCCTCGACCTACCTGCCCACCCTGTTCGCGTTGTCCGGGGCCGGTGCGGCGGCGGATGCGATGGCGAACGGACAGAACACCACCTCGGTGGACGGTACCACGGTGACCAGTACGCTGACCGGCAGTGCCGGGCAGGCGGCGCTGGGCAAGGCCTTGTCAGGTGGCACCAATGAACTGGGCGACTGGGTGAAAGCGCGTTACGGCCAGATGTTTGACGCCGTGTATGTGCCACCGGGTGCCCAGGTGGCCGTGCATATTACTCGCCAAATCCCGATTGACTACGAAGAACAGGGCCGCAAGGTTCGGTACGATTTTGACATCAGCCAGCAGCATACGCTGGATTGAGGAGGTTTTGATGAAACAGCGAGTTTTACCTTTACTGTGCCTGGCTGTCTTGTTGACCGGCTGCAGTACCACCAAAGATGAAATGCTGCCACCGGGGGATTCTACCATGCTGGAGTTGTGGCAAAACAAAGGCTCGTCGGCACGGACGACCACCGAAGCTCGCAGCACATTACGCCGGGGATTGACCGATGACGACAGCGCTGCCCGTCAGGCCATTGAGGACAGCTATACCCGGACGGCGGAAAACGAGATCCAGCAGGTGTTCCCGCGCCTGCCGAACCCCGATATGGTGATTTATATCTACCCACATATGGCAGGAAATGCCCCCGCGCCGGTGCCGGGTTACAGTTCGGTATTCCCGTTTTACAGCCGGGTGCAGTATGCGCTACCGGGTGAACGTACGGAGGCGCTGTAATGTTCTCATTGTTTAGCAAGAAGAAAATCGGCAAGCAAACTCCCGCAGCAGCAGAAGACTATGGCTTGGATACGTCGGTCTTGACGCGTGAGCCGCAGGTGAAAACCGGCAAGCTGACGGTGGCCGAGGAAAAGGCACTTTACCCGAACAACCCGACGTTTGTGGATTATCTGCCGTGGGCTGAGTACCTGCCGCGCAGCCAGTGCCTGTTGCTCGATGACGGGGTATCGGTCGGCGCGGTGTTTGAGATTGTGCCGGTGGGTACCGAAGGGCGGACGCCGGAGCGGCTGGAGGAGATCCGCGATGTGGTGGAAGATGCGCTGCAGGACAGTTTTGAGGAGCGGGATTCGCACCCGTGGGTTATCCAGTTCTTCTGTCAGGATGAAACCGACGTCACTGAATACCTGGATCAACTACGTGCTTACGTCAAACCCTGGGCGCAGGGTACTGCGTTTACTGAAGCCTATCTCACCGAGATGGAACGGCATATGCGCGGCATTGCGGTACCCAAGGGGCTGTTTATCGACAAGGCGATCACCGGCGCACCTTGGCGCGGCCAGCAACGCCGAACCCGGATGGTGGTCTATCGCTATGTCAATCCGGCACTGCGTGAGCCCCATGCGCCCGAAGAGGCGTTGAACCAGGTCTGTGAACGTCTCTCGTCAGCGCTGGCCGGTGCCGGTGTCGTGGCGGCCCGTCAGAATGGCGAGCAGATCCATGCCTGGTTGCTGCGCTGGTTTAACCCCGAGCCTGACTGGGTCGATAAAGAGACCTTGTATCGCACGGCAGCGCACCAGGATGATGAGTCGGGTGTGTTACCAGTGGAAAATGATTTCAGTGAGACGGTGCTGTTTTCACCGCCGCGTTCGGACGTGGAGCGCGGCGTGTGGTGGTTTGACGGACTGCCACACAAGGCGGTCACGGTTGACCGGCTGCGCCGGGCGCCCACTGTGGGGCATCTGACGGGGGAGACGCGCAAAGGGGAAAATATCAATGCGCTGATGGATTTGCTGCCGGAAGGGACGGTGGTCTCGCTGACCCTGGTGGTGCAGCCCCAGGACGTGCTGGAAGAGCGCTTTAATCACCTGGCGAAGAATGCCATCGGCGAGAATACCGAGTCGGAGCGGGTGCGTGAAGACTCGGAAACCGCCAAGCGTTATCTGGGGGAAAAGCACAAGCTGTATCGGGGCAGCATGACCTTCTATCTGAAGGCCCCGACAGTCAAGATGCTGAATACCCGCCAGCGTGATCTGACGGCGGTCTTGTTGAACGCCGGGTTGCAGCCGGTGAAGCCGGAGTTCGATGTTGCCCCGCTCAACGGCTACCTTCGCGCCTTGCCGATGTGCTTTAACCCGATGCACGACAAAAAACACTGGTATACCCGCCTGACTTTTGTGCAGCACATGGCTAACCTGCTGCCGGTGTTTGGCCGGGATACCGGCACCGGGCATCCCGGCTTCACCTTCTTCAATCGGGGGGGCGCACCGCTGACCTTTGATCCGCTCAACAGTCAGGATCGTTCCAAGAATGCCCACTTGGTGCTGTTTGGTCCGACCGGCTCTGGTAAGTCTGCCACATTGAACAACCTGTTTGCGCAGTTGATGGCTATCCACCGTCCCCGGCTGTTTATTGCCGAAGCCGGTAACTCCTTTGGTCTTTATGCCGATTACTGCGAAGAGCTGGATCTGACGGTGAACAAGGTCAGCATCAAGCCCGGTTGCGGCATTTCCCTGGCTCCGTTTGCCGATGCACACCGTCTGATCGAGACGCCCGCCATTCTGGTGAGTGAGGAAGAACTGAGTGAACGAATCGAAACCGAGGACAGTGACGAGGAGGATGACGATGAGGAGCGTGACATCCTGGGTGAGCTGGAGATTGTGGCACGACTGATGATCACCGGTGGCGAGGCCAAGGAAGAGGCCAAGCTGGAGCGGGCCGATAGGGGCATGATGCGTGAGGCCATCCTGGTGGCCGCGCGAGCGGCCTATAATGAGGGGCGGCAAATGGTCACCGGCGACCTGCAGGCGGCGTTGTACCAGTTTGCTGCTGATCCGGTGCGTCCTGAAGTTCGCCGAACCCGAGCGCAGAATATGGGGGAATCGCTGGGCGTGTTTATGCAGGGGTTCCTGGGCGAACTGTTTGACCGCCCCGGTGAGAACTGGCCCGAGGCGGATGTGACGTTGATTGACCTGGGGACGTTGGCGCGGGAAGGGTATGAGGCGGCATTGGCGGTGGCTTACACCTCGTTGGTGAACACCATCAACAACATTGCCGAGCGCGATCAGTTCCTGGATCGTGAAATTGTCTTTGCGACAGATGAAGCGCACATGATAACGACCAACCCGCTGTTGGCTCCGTTCGTGGTCAAAATCGTAAAGATGTGGCGTAAGCTGGGAGCCTGGCTGTGGCTGGCTACGCAGAACCTGGAGGATTTCCCGAACACGTCGAAGAAGATGCTCAACATGATTGAATGGTGGCTGTGCCTGGTGATGCCGCCGGAAGAGGTGGAGGAGATCGCCCGCTTCAAGAAATTGACGGCGGAGCAGAAAGCCATGTTGTTGTCGGCGACCAAAACCCCCCGTTGTTATACCGAAGGGGTGGTACTGGCGAGCCGCATCGAGGCGTTGTTCCGGGCGGTACCGCCGAGTTTATATTTAGCTTTGGGCATGACCGAGAAAGAGGAGAAGGCGGCGCGACGGGTGATTATGCAGGCACAGGGGGTGTCAGAGTTGGCGGCAGCAAAACAGATTGCACATCAACTGGATGTGGCTCGCGGTATCGCTAAGGCGGCGGCATGATGCAGTTGAAGAAGGCCATTTTGGAGATTGTGGCCGGTGACGGGGGCGAGGGTGGCGTGTTGTTTGAGGCCCCGCCACAGGGTAACCCGCGTATCAGTGAGGCCCATGCCGGGCAGTTGGCCGAGTTGTGTGAGCAGATACGGACGCGTACCCGGAGTGTGGTCTCGATCACCTGTTCACCGCACCGGGTGGGGCATCACAGTTGCGTTGCGGTGAAGTTCGCCGGTGCCAGTGATTGCGTCAATCTGCTGTTGACTATCACCGGCACGTTACGTTGGCCGACCGGACAGGATTATGCCCAGGCTCCGCGCTGGTATATCAACCTACCGGATGCGGTCGATGCAGTGTATTTGTTAGTTCAAGTAATTGAAAGGTTAAATATTAATAGATAAATATCTGAAGACATCCTTTAATTTTAGGGTGTCTTGTCTTTTCGTCTAACAGGAAGAGATGGTTTGTTTTCATCTTTAAATAAACGATATGCATCATCTAAACTTATAGAGGGTATGGTATCAAGCGTTGTTGCAAAAATAGAATAGTATTTCTGAAATCTCTCAGCATCGGATTCAAAGTCCCAGCTCCAATCTGATTTATAAATTTTTTCACCATTCGCTTCTCCATTTTTATTTTTCGCTGTTCGATCCATAACATATTTGTATACTACATTATTTACTGACTTTACGAAGTTATCTACAATAAAAGCTATTTCTTCCATGTGTTGGGAGGAAAGTTTTATTGGTTTTTCGAGGAATTTATGATGGTCATCTAGTCCAAGTCTTACAGCGTTTTTGGAACCGAGCTTTCCAAATCTATGTACGCAGCAATGACGAAGTTCACATATTTTTCTAAATTCATTGGAGGGCGACATCATTGCGGCAGGTCTAGCACCTTTCATTCCAATAAGATCTTTTAATGTTTCAAAAATATTATAAGGATTCGCAAAGGAAAAATCCTCTAGCAATGCTTCTGGTAGCAGCTCCTTTTTATGATGAAACGCGGCAGCATAGGAAACATTTTTTTCCGCAACAATAGATTGAATGTATTCATCGCAACTGACTAACCGCCTAATTAATGACCTTAAATAGCTTTCAGCAGCAGATACATAACCTAATAAAAGTAAATTGCTTAAAACGTGATCATTTTCAGATATTTTTAAAATGTGAAGTTGAGCTGTGTTCTTAATAAATAAATCAATCGGAGATAGATCATCATCATGATGTTTTTCGTCAAAAATAGTATTGGTTTTAAATGGAGAGGTAATTGCTTCGATATGACAAAGTTCAAAATATTCCCTATTCAAATTGTCTGGCGAGGGATTGTTTTTTATCGTGCTTTCGCTAACTTCAGACATTTGGCTAGGCATGTGTTTATTTTCCATCTGAATGTTACTATCACGTTCAAAAAAAGATTTAATTGATGTGCCTTTAATATTAATCCATGATTTTATTCTTTGTATCATGACAAATACTCATCAACATGAAACATGACTCTTTGTATGATATTATCAGCTCGTTTTAAACCAACTCTATTTAACTTACGGAGCTCTGTCCCTGGATCTTGTATTGAGAGAATGTCACCTACTGTTTTAATATTCTCTAACTCTTTAATTTTTTTACTTTGCCATGCTGTAAGTTGTGGTATTGTCGATAATTCAAAAGACATGCATCTATTAAATGATGATTCATCGACTAATTTACTACCACATTGATGGCAAAATTTTTGATTATCACTTAATCTTAGTGTCTCACACTTAGTACATGGTGGAAGTGTGAGGCGTATATTGGAGATTGCATCATCACCAATTAGGGATTTTAATGACCTGCGAACAGGATGTTTTGAGTTTTTCCTATTTATATAATCAATTATTTGGGTTGGTGAGAAACCTTGACTTGACTCATTGAAAACTTTTTCTTTAATTAACAATGCATAATGGGGTATATACCTATCATACGAGCGATCTTCTCCATGAGAAACTGGTTGGAGTTTATACAGCATTCCCACTTCAACTAATAAATTAATCATTCTATTTGATAATGAACTACCTATTTTCTCAATTCCAACAATTACCTGCTTTTCATTTTTTGATGCAATTAAACTATTTGATTGTTTGATGGCATCAAGTATTTTGTCTAGTAGTAATTCCCCTATATTTATAATTGCCTCTAACCTAGGCATTTTATCTTTTAAAGATCTATACTCACTCATCCTTACGTTGGCGTATTTCTCTATAATCCTATTGAATATCTGTTGCTTATTTTTTGATGAATCGTCATGATATTCCCTTAACATCATTAAGAAAGAGCGTGGAATTCCAAATGCTGCAAATTTTAATAGTTCTCTAATATCACTTGGAATTAAATTATACTCATTAAACCTGAGGGTTGCTATTGACTCCATAATTTCGGCGTAATTTTCAGAATCGGTAGATATCCATGCACTTACAATATTAGCTTCATGTGCAACGTGAAATTTAGGACCATACTCTGTAGTTCCTGGATATACAGATGCTTTCAACGCTATCTTATTTGTTTTTAAAGTTCTTACTATGTCAAAAAATTCATGTAGGTATTCTGGCGTAAGAGTAATAGCTGCATCGTCAAGAAATATAATGGCTCTTTTTCTTTCCAACCATTCAGTTAGTGTGTGGATTGAATTTGTAACTGAAGAAACACTGATTTTTTCAACAAGTTCCTCTTGATTATTACTCGGTGCTAAGCCTTGCTCTAACCTATTAACTAAATCGTTTAAAGATTCTTTCGTTGCTAATAATATTGAAGAAAGGTCTAAGTTGTCATCGTCTTCAATTTCTGATGCTATATCATAAGATGAGATAAGTATCTTTGCTAAACACCATGTATTAAATAATATTATGGCGTTAGGTTTAGATCTTAGTAATGGTTCTAGTCTGAAGTATTTATTGAAAGAAACATAGATACCTAGAGGGCTATCATTATTTTCCTTGCAATGAAGCCATGAATATCTCATTAGGTGCGTTTTACCACATCCTCTTGGTCCTTCTAATAAAACAGTACCTTTTTCTATCAAGGATGTGTGTATCCTCATGAAAAAAGTGCCAGCACTCATCGTGTTATTTTTTATTTCATTTTCATCTAGATAGTCGGCTCGTTCTTCAACGATAGATATATTCAGGAAGTTATTATCGGTGCTATTACTATTCATGGAAGTATACCTATGCTTATTTTTTTTAATAGGTCCATTGAAATTTGTGCGGCGCCAACACCGTAACTATTTCTATTTAGTTCGTTCTGACCATCACTTGAGGTAAGGAAATCATATATCTTTTTTATATCTAAAATATTGCCTCGAATAATAAATATGCAGTCACTTACTATAGCATTGCCACTATTTACAAATGCTATTTTTTCACTAAATCCGCGGCCTACCCGAGACATCAAAATATCACCTGAGCAAGCTATCGTATATTTATTGTTATCTTTTAATTGTGTAATATTTAGTTCTGGTAAGCAAAGATTTTTATCGAAACCACAAAGATCAGTCGTATGGATTGTAGGGAGTTTTAACTTGCGTATTTCTTTGGAGGAATGTTTTCCTCTCTTTATTATAGCAATATCTCCAATCTTTAAACCATCTGAAGATTTGTCGTTATTATAATATGAATAATCTAGTCTATTGATACCATCTAAATCTGATATTTCAATTGGTTCAGATAATTCATTTTCTTCATTTATAGTGTAGAGCTCTATTTTTTTAGTTGGATTGGTTTTCTTATTTTTATTGAAAATAGCAATGTGTGTTTTTGCTTCTGTTTTTTTAAAGGTCTTTCTTGGTAATTGTATTATTTTTTTTATCTCATGCTCATTAATTAGATATTCTCTAAGGGGCGAAAGTCGCTGTGCTGAAAAAATGCCATCAGGCAGAATAACTCCTGCTTCCCCACCATATTTAAGCATGCGAATGGTTTGAGCTAAAAATATAACTTCTGAAGATAAAATACTTGAAATTCTCGTGTATTTTTCAATTCCGATAGCTTCAGATAGCTTTTGGTAATCTTCATTCCATATTGGTTTTATGTATGGGGGGTTACAAAGTGCTATATCTATAGTTGATTCATTTATCCCTAAAGATTCTGGTAAATTAAAATTGAGAGCGTCGGCGGTTATATGATTTGATGAGGAAAACTTGTTTTTAATATCACTTTCTATATCTATCGTAGTGATAGTTGCTGTTTTCCAACGTAAACTAGCTGCGCATGACAAATTACCTGATCCTGAACCTAGGTCTAATATACTTGAGGCTCCCAAAGAGTCCATTTGTGATACAAGAATATCACTTACATTGAGCTCAGTGTAATATCTGCCTAGTTTGTCTCTTCTTGTAAATGGAAGTTGAATGTTAGCCATTTATCTATCTTCAATGTCAGGTCGATTTCTTTAAATTTATCAACGCTACCGCCCTAGGCCAGTACAGCCCAACTTGATAACTTGTTGATACATAACAATTTATCATATTTAAGTGGTTGTCCTCACTTCTTTTCAACAGCATGATAAATTTTTCCTAGTATAGGTGAATGGTATTCAAAAGCCTAGAGTAGGAGTTCATCACCTCAGGATGCTTGATGAGGGGCTCGCTTTTTGAGTATAATTTAAGTAATTAACTGAATTTAATGAGTTATTTATTGGGTTTTACTATCCTGTATCGGTTTTTTGTTAAAGATATATTTATTCCACACTTCTATAATTTTTTAGTTTCTCATATCTAATTGTTTGCTGTTTTTGTCATCAATGCACGTCACCCTGCGGTTTTGTCCCACAGGAGTGAGATGTGATGAAGAAGCGTAACGTTGTGTTCCTGCTGGCTATCGGGTGCGCTGCCGTATCGGCCCAGGCGGCAACCGTGGTGTATACCGACAGTCAGCATCCCCCGGCTGGATTAGGTGCTGGGCATCAGGTGGTTTACCTGGATGCACCGGAGGTCGTCCAGCGTGAAGTGTTTGGTGCCCTGTCTGCTGACCCTCGCCAGGCAGAGCAGCAGGCCAAAACGGTGCTGCAGTCCCCTGACTGGCAACAGAAAGAGCAACAGATAGTGCAGGCTTACCATGGGGTTATCCAGGCCTACGATATCGGGTTGAAGAAATACCCTGCCGTGGTGTTTGACGACCGGTATGTGGTGTACGGCACGGCTGACGTTGCCCTGGCCGAAGTAAAGTTGGCTGAGCATAAGGGGGCACAATGAACTTTATCCCCTTGCGCCGTCATAAGTTGGCGACGGCGTTGTTGCTGTACAGCGCGGTGCAACCGTTCACCGCCAGTGCAATCAACTCGGTACAAATCATTGCCAGTGCGATTTCCCCGACGTGCCTGGAGTACCGGATTGCCGGGGTTTGTTACTGGCTGTTCTGTACTGCCTGGGGATGTACCGTGCGGACGTCCGTCAAGGTGAAGCACTACATCCCCAATGCCGTGGTGTCCAGCTATGCCCAGACCGGAGATAACCCCTGGTCGGAAGTGGCGATGCTGGGGACGGGCATTCCTGGCGTGGCTGAAGGCGGTGGCAATAATGAGCAGAAGCGAGGGTTGCGCAAAGACAACCTGCGCTTCAAGAACGCCGATGCGATTGGTCATCCTGCATTAGCGGCCCCTTTATTTAACAATTTCATGGGGTCAATGGGCCACACCTGCGCCGGTTCGGCCACGGCGTTTGTCCCGTACTTCCTCAGTACCCTGGATGCGCTGGTCTGGCGTACCGGTATCCCGGAAACCCTCTATCCCGAAGCATTGACGCCGGGAATGCGTGAAGTGGGCTCAACAGGGGATATGTGGGGCAATGTGTATCCCCGTGGTGGGTTTGTCACCCAGGTGGATGACTACAAAGCGGCTGCAGTTGTTGCACAACGTACTGCAGACATCATCACACGCACCGGTCAGGTACATATTTATAACCCAATGACCGCCAGCCGCAGTGACGGATATTGGCCGCCCGACCCGGTGACGGAGAATACCGGCACCAAAAACCACAAATGGCAGCAATTGGCTCCCTCGGTTTCCTCTTCCTGTGCCGTGTTCCCGGACAGCAACAACCCCATCGCGACAGATGGCGCTTATGCCTGGGCGCTCTGGCAACCCTATTCCTGCTGCCAGCGGCGCGGCCAAACGTTCCTCTACAGCACTGATTTTTAACTCAAGGGAGTGTACACAATGACATTCAACGCATTTTTAAAGGCAGGTGCACTGGCGGGGGCTGCTCTGTTGGCTCTGAGTCAACCGGCATTTGCGGTATTCGACATCACGGGCGAAGAGGCAAACGCCGGTTATGGCAAGGGAATGAAAGGGGCGGTAAACGACAACCTGTTTTATTCCATCGGAGGGGGAACAGTGATATCTCAACCCCCCAGTAGCAACAATATGGAGAAAATGGGGCTCGGTATCAGTTGGAACAACGACCTGATGTGCGGCAATTTCGATTTGGGTACCACGGTCAAGAACCAGCTCAACGGGGCGACAGACGGTTTCAAAAACATGATGGGGGATGTGATTAACGGTGCAACCGGCGCGGTTGCCAGCCTTCCGGCGATGGTAATCCAGCGGGCGAATCCGGGATTATACGAACTGCTGACCAATGGCGTCCTGCAGGCTAATGTGGCGTTCGATAAGGCGCAGCTCAACTGCCAGACGATGTCGAAGAAACTGGCTGATTACTCCTTGTCAGGCAAGTTGACGCAATCTGCCATTGGAGAGGAATTCCAGAACGTTATTGCCAGTACATCGGATGCGATCCGTGCAGATAACAGCTTGAAGACATCGACGGGCAAAGAGGGCGTGAAATGGGTAGGGGGACAACAACGAGGGGGGACGGGGCAGAAGGCTATCAAACCCACGTATGATATTGCCAAAGCGGGTTACAACATCCTGAACAAGCAGTCGGCAACCAGTGATTCTGCGGTGAGTGCTTCAGCATGTAATGGTTCGTTGTGTCAAAAATACACAACCAGTGCTGAGGCGGCAGAGGCTGTCTCTAAAGTTCTGGGGGATCGTGCACTACGCACTTGTGTGAGTGGCAGCGAGTGCAGCAGTGGTGGGCTGGAAAATGAGCCTGGTACCTCTACACCAGGCGAAGGTTTTTCTCCCACTCTGGAAAAGACCACCGAAGAGAATCAGGAGATCCTGGTCAAACTGGTGAACGGTAACCTGGCTCCTAACGCGACCAATCTGGCGACGTTGAAAACCGGTGATCTGGCCGTGACGCGCGGGGTTATTCAAGCGCTGAAGGATGACCCGGACAATGGCGCTCTGGTACAGCGTTTGGCGGGTGAACTGGCGATGGCAGATACCATTACGACGGCATTGGCGATGCGTCGTATGTTGATGGTGGGGCAATCAGAGCCGAGCGTGGCGGCTCAAGAGCTTATTGTGGCTGAATCTGACCGCCGTCTGGAGTTTTTAGACAGGGAGATCCAGGCACTGAAAAATGAGATGGAGATACGTAAGTCCATCAGCAACAACTCCATTCTTGTGGCGATCACCCGTCAGGAAGCGCGTGAGATCGACAACAGCCTGCGTCAGGACAATAAGCAAAATGACAGTGCTGTCCAGGGACTCAGCAAGTCCACGGAGGAATAATCATGGTGACCGTAAGAGTATCGAAGGACGAAAGCCAACCAGAGAAAAAGATGCCGCGCCGGTGGCGTAAAGCTGCAGGTTTTATTTTCGGTATGGTAGGAATTTTGCTACTGGGGGGATGTGCGACGGCATTGGGATTGTATCTGGCCGGGCATGAAACCGCACTGACTGACTGGTTACAACTGGCGAGAGTTCCGCTGTTTATCTGGCGGTTAACGTTGTACGGCATTGTGGCCGCAATGTGGATTCACCGTGTCCGGGCGACATTGTTGCGTCAGGCTCCTTCACCGGGTGCGGTCTACCGAATCGAAGTGATGATGGTGTGCCTGGCCTTGCTGATTGAGTTCACCAGTTACCGTTGGGGGATGTGATGACGACGGACAGTTATCTGGAGTTTTTCCTGGTGTTCCTGGGCTGGCTGATTAATAACGCCCTGTGGACCATCATTACCACCACGGGATTGTTCGCGTTGCCGTTGGTACTGAAAGTGGCCGGAGTCTGGCTGAAGGTGCGTACTGAAGGGGATGACGAGGGAAACAAGGGGGCACTGGCACTCCCTCGCATCGAGCAGGTGTTATACGTGGCATTCGTGGTGATCCTGTTCTGTGCGATGCCGTTCAAAGAGGTTGATCTGACAGTCATGAAGTTTGACCAAACCCGTTCCAGGCAATGCGGCACCAATGTGCCCAAGCCGGATGAGTCAGGCTATGGCGGGTTACTGACCGACTTCAACGGCCAGGTTGCCAAGGTGCCGATGTGGTGGTATCTGGTTCACAACCTGTCAAAAGGGGTGACGCATGCGGCCATTGCGTCCATCCCTTGTGGTATGGAACTGCGCCAGTTGCGCTTTGAGGTGCAACATACCCAACTTATTGATCCGGTGACCCGGCAGGAGGTACAGGAATTCGCCAACCAGTGCTATTCCAAGGCCTATTTCAAGCTGAAATCCACCAATAGCCAGCTTACTGATGCCACCATCAATTCGGTGGGCTGGATAGGTTCGAGCTACTTCCTGAATACGGGCGGATATTATGACTACTACACGTCTACCTCACCGCGTTCTCAGTGGCCGTACAGCGACAGTCGGGATAGCGGTTATCCCGATGTGGGACGGGGCGGGTATCCAACGTGCAAAGAGTGGTGGAGTGCATCCGGTACAGGGCTGAAAAGTCGGTTGTCGGGTGCCTATAACACGAAAGTCGCCAACAGGATGAAGTTTGTTGATGGCGAAAACTGGGAGGAAAACCTGTTGCGCTGGCTGGTCAGCCCGCAAAATACCCTGATGTCCGGGGGGCATGAAACCTATATGGCAGGAAGTCAGCGGGGAACCGGGATCGCTCTTGATAGCAGCTTCAAGCAGATGGTCAGTGGCCTGGGCGCATTCTCTGCACAAGTGACTCAGTTACCGGCATTTGATGCGTTGCGCCAGGCTTTGCCTATGGTGCATGGCATTCTGATGATGGCGATGGTTATCTGTATTCCTCTGGTGATGCTGTTCGGTGCCTATGATCCCAAAGTGGTGGTAACGCTGACTTTTGCCATGTTTGCGATGACTTTCGTGACGTTCTGGTGGGAACTGGGCAGTTGGCTTGACGATCGGCTAATCGAGATTGTCTACACTGGCGCTCGCGGGTATTACAGCTGGTTCAGCAGTGTTGGGGCGGAAGGCTGGATCATGAATCTGGTGCTGGGGGCGATGTTTGTGGTGCTGCCTGCATTTTGGTTTGGGGCTGTAGGCTGGAGTGGGGTACAGCTCGGTGCCGCAATTTCATCTGCTGTAAGTAATGCAAGCAAAGGAAGTATGGATGCGGGCGCTAAAGGAGGCGCTTCTGCAATGGAAGCAGCTAAGGCAGTTGCGACGAAAGGGCGTAGTGCGATTAAAAAGTAATAATTGAATATATTGACTAATGGATAGATGGTTTTTTAACAAATCATTTATCCATATTTTCATCATCTATACGAGTGTTTCCCATATAGCAACCTGTACCACTATGGCCCTCACGCCAACCATCTTCTTCTTTCACATCAACATCTTGAGTTTTATTTGTGGTTAAAAAGAATGCAAAAATTGAAAACACCATTTTTACTGCTTCTACTAGCCCCTTGGCGATAGCAGCCCAGATATCATCCTGCTGATTTGATGCTTTGTTGGTCATATCCTTACCTCCTGCAATGTCTATTTGCTGTTTTTGTAACCGTTAGATTACGGCAGATACGTAACCTCGACAAGCTATTCGCTGTTATCCATCAAATCCATCATGAGGTAAAGCCAGTGAGCCAGACCCCATCAAAGGGGTCTGGCGAACGGGAGCGGTACCAGGGCGGAGCAAGCCCTGGTACTACGATTGTGGAGTTGTGGGTAACATTTGGGTTACTTTCCAAGTCGGATCGTTTTCCTGCAGAATCTGAAGACTGTAATTGTTGAAAATTTCTTCACATTCATCACGTTTACCACGTAGCAACAAAGGTAGTGTAATGTTGTTATGGTTTGCTGATTGCATTAAGGAATGTACGACTAGATAGGACTATGTTTGTCCCTGATAATTGACGTGGTTGGTAAATTGGCTGCTTGTATGTTCATAGACGATTTTAAAAGGGTTATATTAAAATGGAAATAGTAGGAGATTTTAACGATGTAACTGAATTACAGAAATATATGAATTTTTCAAAGTTCATGGATTTACTGGACACAAAAAAGATTTTTTTATCAAAAGCATCTGGTTTTGAGGACAAAACTGAGGGGGGGCTAAGTCTAGAATTCGAAATAATCAAAAGTGGGGATGCAATGCTTTTTGATATTGCAATCAACTTTGCTATGCCAAGGGTAACGCCGTTATCTCAAGAGGAAATTGAAATAGAAAATAAAGTAAAAGCTGAGGCATTTTCAAAATATGAAAATAGAAATTTTGAGACGATTTTTGGAAACTTTCCGGCAAAAGAAATAAGTTATGAAAAGATTAATAATCAATATAAAGAGTGGGTCGATGTAAGTTGTTGGCATGCTAACAAATATGAGAGTATGGCGATGTGGAAAATATATGGGGAAAATGAAGGGGCAGTTTGCATAATTACTGATCTTGATAGAATGAAAAATAGCATTACCCCAACTGAAAACTACAATTTAATAATTGCAAAAATAGATTATATTTCTCATCAAGATGAACCTTTTAATATTCAACACGAACTTGCTCCTTTCATGCATAAATCAAAGTTTTACGATTATGAACAGGAGGTTAGATTAATTGGGTACAATTTGCCCTGTCCGTTTAACGAAAAGAGACCAGGTTTTGGAACAAAGCTAGAGGTAAACATACATCATTTGATTAAAGAGATTAGAGTATCCCCCTATGCATCAAGCTGGTTTTTTGAACTGGTAAAGTCAGTTTGTAAAAAGTACGATTTAGATACAGAAATTGTTCGCTCGAAGATATACGGAACAGTATGAGGTTATATATGTGAAATCCTTAATTTTGAAATGGTTGGAATACTATGAAATAGCCATGATTGCATTATTAATAAGTGTGAAGTTAAGACAATAGTGAGCGTGATGCTGTAATTGTTAGTTGAAATAACCAAATACAAAACGTACTATATTCATGTTGTACCGTTGTCACCGACAACACCCGATGCATCCATGCTCTGTAAGGATGCGCCGAAAGGCGAGCAAACCCCAGTTGCCTAGACCTGAAATGCAACGCTTTTAGAGCGGTAACCCCCCTGAATCTTTGAAAGCGGGGATCGCAGAACCACTGCGATGAAGGTACGTTTATCCACTCACAGACAGTCAGTTTCATCACGACAACTTGCACCCCAGCGGGCTAGTTTCTCTATTACCAGGAGAAACACCCTGTCTATGCCCTTATCTCTTTGGACCTACGTCCAGCCATCCCGGCAACATTTGCGGCGTTCTGCTATGCCAATTGGAACATTTGGCATCGGCAGAAGCAGCATTTGGCGCGGGAGTTGCGCAGCGCGTCACTTGTGTCATTGCGAAGCAATACCAAGTGACGCGCAAAGCGCATAACGGACGAACCCACGTAATACGGGCTTTACCAACGTCTTCTACGCTCTGACCGACACGTAGTACCCTGGCCGAACCTCGGGCTATGGAACGTCCAGAGCAGAAAAAAGATACTTTTAAACCATCGCGTCGTAAAAACGGGGTAACCCCATGAAGACGCTTATCTATGAAATGAAGGAGAACAATCGACTCGGTAACGATGGCAACATCAGCGAAAGCTGATGGATGGAGGTGACCTGGCAATAGTCAGGTACCGGCGCAAGCCGCAAGCAGCTCAGCGAGCTGTGGATACCTCACAAGAACTCAACATTTTGCCACCCCGATGCACAGTTACCAGTCGAGCCGCAGGAAGCGCAAATCACACCGTGTCGTCGGGGCCAGGATGTATCACTGTCGTGCTGAACGTTGTTCAGACGTTGTTGGCGTACATCAAAAATGCAGTTCGGTACGTCCTTCATCCCTCGGGACTAAGGCGGTAATGTCGTGCGTTTTTCAAGATGAAAGGAGAGGGGGGATGTCGAGAGCCAATAAGCAGTTAAGTAAGCAATTGATCACACTGGCCCGAAAATCGGGTGGAAGTTTTAAAACTGTTTCAGATCGCGCCAGAATAGCGTCGCGTTTCGCGGAAAGTATGTTGAAATTAAATATCCAGATACGCGATGTCAGTAATATAAAAACTAATCATGTTGAGCTGTATATAAAGAATCGTCAGTCTGAAAATATCTCCAAGCGTACCCTGCAAAATGAAATGGCGGCTATTAGAGCGATATTCACTACGGCAGGCAGGACGAAACTCGCCGATCCGAATCATGAGAAATTAAGTAATTCGGCACTTGGTTTATCGGGGGCCAGTCGTGACGGTTCTAAAATTGCTATTTCAGGCGAGCGCTATCACGCAGCGCTCGCCCAGGTCCGTGATAAAGACGAAGGTGTTGCTGCTGCAATGCAATTGGCTCGTTGTTTAGGATTGAGAACGGAAGAAACTGTTCAATCCGCAAAATCATTAAAGACCTGGAGACAGGCATTGAATAAAGGGGATGAACGCATACGGATTGTATTCGGAACCAAAGGTGGACGCCCGAGGGATACCACGGTTGTGGATCGAGATACAGTTATTCGCGCAGTCAATGAGGCGATAAAATATGCTGATAAACACAATGGGCGATTAATAGATAAGCCTAATTTGCACTCTGCTATTGATAGATATAGAAATACGCTCAAAGAGGCTGGGTTAACGGGGAAGGAGTCTCCGCACAGTCTACGCTATGCCTATTCCAAAGAGGCTACTGACTATCATATGAATAAAGGGTTAAGCCGGAAAGAAGCGGAGGCAATGGTTTCGATGGATTTGGGGCATGGGGATGGGCGCGGACATTATGTTGCCAGGGTTTATAACAGAGTGAGTGATGATGAATCTTGACAGTGCCAACGGTGAGTATTTATGCAAAAAGGGGGGCTTGTCGAGTACGTTTGAATTGTGTACGATTTTAGTCGTTGAACCGTTGTCTTAGACAACACCCAATGCTGCCATGACCTGTAAGGTAGCGCTGTAAGGTGGTCAAACCCCAGTTGCCTAGACCTGAAATGCAACGCTTTTAGAGCGGTAACCCCCCTGAATCTTTGAAAGCGGGGATCGCAGTTTACTGTGATGAAGGTACGTTTATCCCACTTGCCTTGATTGGCATCCTATCTGATTGACTCACCCTAAAGGGAACACGCTTCCCTTCAGGGATAGGTGTTCCCTTATTTTTTGCGTAAGGAAACATCTATGGACTCACACAAAGACAAAGAACTGGCTTTTTTACCGGTATCTATCACGTTATCGGCCTGGGATCGCGCCGTTACCGCTTCAGCATCGCTGAGTGGGAACGTCGGCAACTTGCACTGATAAAAGCAGCGCAGGATGCCTGGAGTAAGCGGCCAGTTCCTTCCGATACGGAAGTGACATTTTCGTTAACCCTGTTTGTTCGTCTGGGGGAGGAGTCTGTCGAGCTGACAGAGAGCTTCCTGGTGAAATATGACGATTACAAACTGATAATTACTTCAGCGAGCTAATGGCTCTTGTCTCTGCCGGAATGCTTTTCCCCTGGTAGAGATTTTCATTCTCACCTTTACGGGAGCCGATCCCCGTAAAGGGATGACTCCCTGTCATATTTGATACGGAGTGACTTATGACAACCTTTGTTCTTGTCGCGGAATACCGGAATGCAACGGACCGACTGTTTACCCTGGCGAATGCCCATTTCTGCGCCTGCGTTGGGAATGATGAGCGATGCTCATGGCGGAGTAGTGCGCAACGTCACCTTGCAGAACTGGAAAATCTGAGCTGTAAGCGAGCGAGTGAGCGTGATCGGCGATGTTTCAGCCATGCCAGTCGTTTATTGCGTGAACGTATAGCGATGGTGAACGAACACGGCGAGATGCTGCTACCCAAGTCTGTGGTGAACGTCGCATAACCGTATTGTTACTCAATCCTTTGCGGGACGTGTCCCCCAAAGGGCAGGTTCCGCTCTTTTTTTGGAGAAGGCCTGGAATGACACAGATGACAAAAACACCCGCCGTAACGGCGGAGAACACGGACTGGATGACCGGGTTCTACAACCTGGTATCGGCACTCGTCCAACAGGGTTTTTCCCAGGACAGTGCCACGCTCCATGTGGTCAGCTTTACTCAGATGTCCTACGCCTATGCCCGTAAGTTCAGTCAGGACTATGGCGAGGACTATGGCAGTGATTTCTGGCACTGGTACACCCAATCCGATGGTGGATTCTTTGTCTGTCCGCAGACAGAAAAAACCTATCGCGTTGAGGTGCACTCAAACTATTACCGGGGTGAGATGAGTGCCCAGGCGTTGGGAATGACGGTGTCATTGTATGCCCTGTGCGTCCTTGCGGAATCGGGTCATGATTTTTTTATCGAGAGCTACCATCGACTGCGTGATTTTGCAGTGCGGCATTCTGAATGGGCTTCTATTGGCGGAGCGATTGACTGATGGCCGCTATCTTAACGGTGGCTGAAGCCATTCAAAAACTTCAACGGCATGCGGATCAGGACGAAATGATCCTGCTGGATCTGTGGTACGCCGAAGATGTTCAGTCTCAAGACGAGACGGCGACCCCTGGCGAAGCCATAGTAGCCCTTGAACAGGCTGTTCATGACTTTGATGCCAACACGGGGATCTGCTGGTTAACACTGGAGGCTGCATTAGAGGTTGTTCGAACCCAGGGCAGCTAAACCGATGTTTTGATTTTACTCACCCATAGGGGCTGACCTCCCTATCGGGGGTAAGTCCCTTTTCTAATTATAAAGGAACTTACCATGATGACGACAAACCAGGCCAACAGCCCCTTTTCTCTCGATGACTTGTGTGAACTGACGAACCTTGAAGGTGATTTGCTGGTGATTGCAGCACACGAGAATTTGGGTATCGGCACTCAGCCGGATGAAGACAATTTTACAGATAACATCTGGGCGGTTGCTCATATGGCTCAAACTGTTGCGAAAAAATGTGGGTTGGAGCCACTCCGTTATACCCATCCGTCATGCAAAGTTTTGTTCGAAGACGTCATTGCTCTGGGCAGAACGGTTTGCCCTGGAGCCTGGGACCACTTCTTTGAAGCGGGGCTAGAGGAGTCAAGAGCAATTCTGGAGGGATGGTAATGCGTAGATGTTACTTCTTCACCCCTATCAAGACGGTTCCCCATGGGGCCTGGAGTGAGCTGTGCCGTGCAATAACCCGAGTGCATCATCGGGTTCGCAACGAGCCGGGTTTTTGCTGGTTGGGTAAGCCTTTGACTGTCTATGACCACAGTGGAACAAAACCACTGAGGTATGACGACAGTCTGATCGGCCTGGGCGTTATCGCCTTTAACGGTGATTTTGGCGCAGGCCTGTCAGGTGATCCTCTTTGCCTGGTTCGGTTGTGTTCTTCCGAACGGCGGCAAAGTCAGTGCAATACCTTCCATCACCCTTACGATTTTCTGGTGATGGCGGTACTGCTGCTGGTCAGCCATTACTGCCCGACGTGCTACGCCCTTCATTCGACGGTCGGACGTACCGAGTGGCAACAGGTGACTGACTGGTTAAACACCCATTTACATCTGGCAGTGACGTTACCTCCAGGACTTCACCACACTGACGCTATTATCGGTTAATGCGATTCTAGCACTGACAACCCTTGCGGGGATTTATTCCCGCAAGGGGGTAAGTCCCCGTTTTTTATGGCGAGGACTTACCATGACAACGAAACAGACTAGGAAAAAGGCAGCATCACGTCACCAGGATAAAGTGGACCTGTTCCAGGTCGTGACGGATAAAATTGTCGCGGCGCTGGAGAAGGGCACGTCTCCGTGGCGCAAACCGTGGCGTACTGTTGCCGGTGGCCGTTCTGTCAGCATGAGCGGGTTACCGGCCAACGCGATTACTGGACGGGCCTACAGCGGTATCAATGTGTTGCTGCTGTGGATTGATGCAGCAGAGAAGGGGTTTACCTCACATCGCTGGCTGACGTTCAAACAGGCACTGGATGTGGGCGGTAACGTGCGTAAAGGCGAGAAATCCACACTGGTGACCCTGTTTAAGCCGTTCGAAAAAAAAGAGACTGACGAGCATGGCAAGCCTCTTTTTGATGAGAAGGGTAACGCCGTGGTCTCCAGGCGGAATTTCATGACCAGTTTTCACCTGTTCAACGTTGAGCAGTGTGAGAATTTACCCGAGAAATTGCTGACGCCGGTGAGTGTGGCCGGTGATGCTGAGGAAACACCCGAGCAACACGATATTGAGCGTATCCAGCGGGCAGAACAGGTGGTTGCCTGCAGTGGCGTACCGGTGGTACACCGGCATCAGGATCAGGCGTTCTACAGCCCTAGAGCCGACCGTATCACGATGCCAGAAGCGGTGCAGTTCCATCGCCCGGCAGATTACTACAGTACACTGTTGCATGAGCTGGTGCATTCAACCGGTCACATCTCCCGCCTGGCGCGAGAAGGCATCACGTCTTCTTCACGCCGGTTCGGGGACCCGGTGTATGCGTTCGAAGAGCTTGTGGCGGAAATCGGTTCGGCATTTTTGTGCGCCGAAGTGGGTATCCAGGGGGACGTTCAGCATGAAAGCTATATCGCATCATGGCTGAAGGCACTGAAAGAAGACAAGAAGGTTATCTTCCAGGCAAGCCGTTTTGCCCGTGAAGCCTTTGAGTACCTTATTTTACGTGAGCAAGCCCTGGCTGCAGCTTGAGCCCATATCGGAGAAATTAACGATGGATACCCATGAAGTTCGTGAATACCAGACGATAGCGGCGTATTTGCTTGAGAAGCATTTTGGGCTGACGTTGAACGACACCAACCTGCATGACGATGCTGTTGTGCAGGAGCTGGTTGAGCTTAACGTCCCGGTGTTTGAAGCGATAAACCAACTGGTCGAAAAATACCACCTGGATCGGATAGACCAGAACGCTTGGTCTCCCCGGAGTCCATCGTTGACGGCGAGCAACTTCCTGGTTGCAGTATTGGAAATTGTGCCGGAGAAAGTCCAACTCGTCTGTATCGATGAGGCAGGCGACAAACCAATGTAGGACTGATTTTTTACACAGGGTTACTAAGTTAACCCATCATCCCCTAGGGAAATATTTCCCTGGGGGATGTTTCCCTTTTTATTTAAGAGAACATTCCTACTGGCCAACCACACCCGCATGGGAGCAGACCATTGGTATCGCTGTGGCCGAGCAGTTTAGTTTGGGAGGATAGTCACCCTGTTAGATTATGTTTGTAAGTTATTTTGATATTGATTAGGTAGCTGCAGTTGTGCGCATTCTTCAATTGTCACTGTTACGAATACCTGCAGAAGTAATTATAGGCAATTCGTTGACGTTAGTTCACGATAGAGTGATGAAAAAAACCGCCTACCACCAGAGTAATTTGGCACAATGTTGAATAACAAATAGAAATTAGTAAAGAATTAACATTAACACCCTCTGAAAGGGCATTTTTATTTTAACCAGAGTTATTACAAACCACTGACTCAAATAAGCTCATCGAGACCAGGTCCTAGATTATCAATCATTAACTCATTGAAAGATATAGTATGGCTTTGGGGTTTGTCATCATCGTCCAACTCTGTCACCCTCAGTTTCAAAGGCATGGGGCATACAACCCCACTAAAAATACAAGTGCCAGTTGATAATGTAGGGATTGATTCCTCAGTGACTCTATCAATGTACGATACTGACTTCTCAATGGCATAAAGATCATTTTGATTTATCAATCGGTGTATAAAGTAATTGTGTGCCTGGGATACAATCGTTGGAGATATATCGTTGGGTCGTTGACTGGAGATCGTGACAAATACACCAAATTTCCTTCCCTCTTTAATGATTTCTTCAAAGGTCTCTAAGCGATAATCTTTCCAGCTTTCAGTTTCGCGAAAAGAAGAGTTTGACAGGATGTTATGGGCTTCATCTATTATTATGTGAAGTGTTGATTTTTTTTTGCTATTTTTCTTATTGTTATAAACCCACTTGGACAGTAATAATGGTAAGGTTTTCTTCATTGTGATATTGATCATGTTAAGATTAATTACAACAAAGTTGTTAGCTTGCCAAAATTCCCATTGACCCGATGTATCGAATATTTTACTAATATCTTTTCTGTTCGAGTTCATCCTGTTTATAACAGGTGCAATGTGTTCAGGGTTAGAACGGTTTGAAATGACTTCTTTTATGAGTTGCAGATACATAAAGTCCAAAAGGTTAGATATCAAGTCATTCTTGAAGTTATAGTTGTCGACCAAAGTGTAAATATAGCTAGACTCAACATCAATTTCAGTATTGAATACTTTTCCTGTCTTTAGTTTCCATTTCCCTGCAGTTGAGTGAAACTCTAGGTCAGATATTAAATTTTCATCACCGCTAAATATTGGACCTAAAAGACTTATTAAAATATCAGAGCGTAATCTATCGTTACTGAATAGAGTTTCTTTTATCTTTCTCTTGAGGATGTTCCTGAAAAAAATAATAGGATTTGCATCTGCCATGATTACTTTATGAAAGTCTAACATTCTTTTAAGGAACGGTTTTTGAGTTTTATCGGTTGCATCAGTTAAAACTGATAAAATTTCATGTTCTAATAATACATCTTGAGGCATTGGAATTTTATCACCATGTTCATGATGAGTGGATAAATTATATACTTTCTTTTTTGTTGTTATGCACTCATTAGATGTATACTCTCCGTTAAAATCAAAAAGGATAAACTTACATTTATCATTAAAATCAACCTGTATTTTTTCAGAGAGTGCTTGGTAGCCATGCTTATACAGTGCCGCAAGAGTATTGGATTTCCCACTGCCCGTATTTCCGAAAATTGCAATATGGGAGTTTAAAAGTCCATTAACGGGTAATGCAATATCTATATCTTCAAGATCTGTGCGAGCAAAATGCAGATTAAAATCTTGCTCTTGTGTTATTTTATGAATTAGTTGTATTGTTTCCTCTTTAATAATAAACACTTCGTTTCCAATAAGCGGTAGTTCTCTTGTTCCTCCAGTGAAACATCCTCGGCGATCAATATAACCTGAAAGACTTGCAGTTAGATAGCGTCGGTAGCGATTGGCATCGGTACCGCTTGTGACTAATGTTCTTTCTTCAACGATTTTTTCTGATTCAATTTTACCTATAAGACTGAGAAACCCTTTTTTTATTTCGATAAAACTGTTGACTGATACGTTCTTTAATACTTTACCACGAAAGAAAAGATCACTCAGGTTTTTATTTTTATCAACGAGAATAGATACAGTGCGCCCTGATACCTCACAGACCTCCCCTACCCGAAGAACTGCTTCTTCATCAATAAAAACATCGCTCATATTTTGCCCTTAAGATAACCGACTATTATTTGATTTAGCTTACTAAACCCAATATTACCATTGGGTAGATATACTATCTCTACATTAGAATAATCTTGGAATATTGTCATGAAAACATTCACAGACTCTTCATTATATGAAAATATAATTACTTTTAACGTGGCGTTTCGAAGAGCTTTCTTGGTAAGAAGTTGGATATGTTCATCAGCGAATGAAAATCCAAATACGATTAGTAATGAGCCTTCTTTGTCGAGTTCGTTAGAATAAGTTCGTAGTAAATCATAATAAATATTCTCTAAGACTGTTTGCTTGAATTTTTCTTTTCTAGGTAAGACTAAGGCATGGTTGTTAACCCAATCTTTTTCTTGTTCTTTGGTTTCAAAATTTAACGGTTTTAAATCCTGTATGTGATAATAAATATCATTATTGTATTTAAACCATGACATGGAGCCGTGCAGTTTAATTAAATTAATAGTTGGGAGTTCCACACTGTAATTGTATAGGTTGCCTGTGGCATGAATGCTCCGGTAAAAACTTTTCGGATCGAATATGGTCTGCCCGAATAAGTTTTTTCTTTGTGAAAACCCATCATTTAAAATGATATTATTATTCTTTGTGGCTGCATCTTCAAGAAACAAATCGTAATTTGTAGTGAATATGTTAATCCTACGTGGTAACAATCCGGTTCGTCTATTCGTGAGTATTTCCCCCAAGGCAGCAAGAAAATTGGAATAATTTTCTTTTGTAGCCTCTGTATCATTAAGTTTATCTGGAGGGAAGGGGATGTTATTTCTTTTTCTGTCCAACAATATATCTGTTATTACCCATATCCCTGAAAGAAAACTAGAGGACATGTCAAAATATTTATCTTCATTTTCTTCAACTAGGCATTTTTGAAGTTCATCTTCGATGTTGCCTAAAACACGAATTGCTGGAAGTGACGCTCCAGAACCAACTAGGAAGTTTATGTTGGCAGATTGAAATACCCGTTCGAAATAGTCCAGATCTCTATCATTACCATAATATGCTCTCTTGACAGCCATGTTGAAACTCCTTACTCAAAACAGACCAATTTAAGCCCGTTAACATAATTATCCCAGAGCTAATCGAGCATACATACGTCATCTATAGTAACTCAAGTCAGGTGATCGCGGAAACCTACTCTTGGGCACTGGTAACCTAATAATCTGTTTTAAATATAGTTTTCACTAAAAAATGACAGATTTATAAAGTGTCCTTTGGTGACATTGATAGCAGTTCATCAATTGCTACAAACGATGATGGTAAGTTGTATCGACAAGGATAAGGCAGCGGTGCGGGTGTGTTTTCTTTCATCCCCCAACTTCAATCAATAAGTATGGAAAAACGGATATGTGGTTGACTTTGGTTTTAGTAGTCCTATGATAACTTCAGTATTCAGTTCTGGAGCTCCCATGATCGCACTCACACCTTTGCAACTTTTCAAAAATCTATCAGACGAAACCCGTCTGAGTATCATTCTGCTGTTGCGAGAGTCTGGAGAGCTGTGTGTTTGTGAGCTTTGCAATACGTTGAATGAGTCTCAGCCCAAGATTTCCAGACACTTGGCAATGTTGAGAGAATCTGGACTTTTGTTGGATCGCAGGGCAGGAAAGTGGATTCACTATCGCTTGTCACCTCATATTCCTGCCTGGGCTGCAACCGTAATTGAGCAGGCCTATCTCAGCCAACGAGATGAAATTATTTTACTGGCGAGAGGCAATGTAACTACGGGGCGTAGGGCCGCTTGCCTCTGATACATTAAAAAATTTACTCTATCATATCTGTTTTTTCATATTTGATTGAAGGAGAGAACAGATCAACTAAACCAGGGGAAGGAAGGAATCGATGAAAACTATCTCAGTTTATGATCCGGCATTATGTTGCAGTACCGGCGTATGCGGTACCGATGTTGACCAGGCCTTGGTGACGTTCTCGGCTGACGTTGACTGGCTCAAAAAGCGAGGGGTCACTGTCACACGTTACAACCTATCTCAACAACCAATGGCCTTCATTGACAATACATTGGTCAAAAATTTTCTTGAAAACTCGGGTGCCGAAGGCTTGCCGTTAATTCTGCTCGATGGCGAATTTGTGATGGCAGGGCGTTACCCTAAGCGTGCTGACCTGGCTCGCTGGTGCAAGCTTCCCCTAGAAATCACAGGCATTGCACCTAAAAGTTGCTGTGGTAGCGACACGTCCTGCTGTTAATCCATGAGGAGAGGTGAGTGATGAACTTTTTAAGATATCCACCGGTTTTTCTCTTTTTTACGGGAAAAGGTGGCGTCGGTAAAACATCTATTTCCTGTGCCAGTGCAATCACATTAGCGGATGCGGGTAAGCGTGTGCTCCTGGTCAGTACCGATCCAGCCTCGAACGTCGGCCAGGTGTTTAGTCAGTCTATCGGAAATACCATTACCGCGATCGCTGATGTACCGGGATTATCCGCGTTGGAAATTGATCCTCAAGCGGCGGCTCAGCTTTATCGCTCCCGTATTGTTGATCCAGTAAAGGGGCTTTTGCCAGAGGCGGTGGTTCGCAGTATTGAAGAACAATTGTCAGGGGCTTGCACCACAGAGATTGCTGCATTCGATGAGTTTACAGGCTTGTTGACTGATGCCTCGCTACTTGATGATTTTGACCATGTGATTTTCGACACTGCACCTACCGGACATACCATCCGGTTGTTACAGCTCCCTGGTGCATGGAGCAGTTTTATCGATAGTAATCCAGAAGGCTCATCGTGTCTGGGCCCTTTGGCAGGTTTAGAAAAGCAGCGTGACCGATATGCCCATGCATTGCAGGCACTATCAGATGCAGAAAGAACCCGCCTGATATTGGTTGCCAGAGCTCAAAAATCGACATTATCTGAGGTCGCCAGAACCCACAACGAACTGGCTCAGGTCGGTTTACGTAATCAGTATCTAGTGGTTAACGGGATATTGCCTGAAGCCGAAGCCCAGGCTGACAAGCTGGCTCGCGCATTGTATTTGCGTGAGCAGCAGGCTCTGAGTGAACTACCCGAGGTTCTTGCGGGATTACCCCGAGATGATTTGATGCTGCAACCGGTGAATATGGTAGGTATTGATGCGTTGCGCCAGCTTCTGGTGAAAAACGACAGCCACCCTGCCACCTCAGATCATCGTGTTGCCGATGCATTACCCAAATTACCCACGCTTTCCTCTCTGGTTGATGAGATTGCTGTTGATAAACACGGTTTGGTGATGCTGATGGGCAAAGGCGGCGTAGGCAAAACCACACTGGCTGCGTCGATAGCGGTAAAACTGGCTGAGAAAGGGCTGGATGTTCACCTGACCACGTCAGATCCCGCAGCCCATCTTGAGAATACCTTGAATGGGCAACGCGAAAATTTGACGGTCAGCAGGATAGATCCCCTGGCTGAGACGGAACGTTATCGTCAGCATGTCTTGTCTACTAAAGGCAAGAGTCTGGATGCACAGGGCAAGGCGTTATTGGAAGAGGATCTCCGATCCCCTTGTACCGAGGAGATTGCGGTCTTTCAGGCTTTTTCCCGTGTGATCCGTGAAGCCGGTAAACGATTTGTGGTGATGGATACGGCACCGACAGGCCATACGTTACTGTTGCTGGATGCCACCGGCGCTTATCACCGTGAGGTGGAAAAACGCATGGGTGAGCATGGGCATTACCTGACGCCAATGATGCAGTTGCAGGATGAAAAACGCACTAAGGTGCTATTGGTGACGTTACCTGAGACAACACCAGTGTTGGAGGCAGCCAACCTGCAGGAAGATTTGCGTCGGGCAGGTATTGAGCCTTGGGCATGGCTTATCAACAACAGTCTGCTCGGCACGTCTACCTCGTCATCGTTGTTGCAGTTACGTGCGTCGCATGAGGTTGAGCAGATAATAAAAGTCAGAGACACATTGTCTTCACGGTTGGCATTGATCCCGCTGCAGGAAGAAGAACCTATCGGTATTGCACGTCTGAGCCATCTGGCCGGTGACGTTTAACTTATAAACATTCACAGGGCAAAGGGGATACTTTTGCCCTTTCGGGGGCGTTATGTTGTTGGCAGGTGCTATTTTTGTCCTGACCATTGTGCTGGTTATCTGGCAGCCCAAAGGGTTGGGAATTGGTTGGAGTGCAATGCTAGGCGCGGGACTGGCGTTACTGACTGGAGTCGTTCACATGGGTGATATTCCGGTGGTCTGGCAGATCGTCTGGAATGCGACCGCGACTTTTATTGCCGTGATCATCATCAGTCTGCTGCTGGATGAGTCCGGTTTCTTTGAATGGGCTGCACTACATGTAGCTCGGTGGGGCAATGGCCGTGGTCGTTTGCTGTTTACCTATATTATTTTACTCGGGGCTGCGGTGGCGGCATTGTTCGCTAACGATGGTGCCGCGCTCATCCTGACGCCCATTGTGATTGCGATGCTTCTAGCGCTAGGCTTCAGCCGTGGCGCTACGTTGGCCTTTGTAATGGCAGCGGGATTCATTGCCGATACGGCCAGCCTGCCGCTTATCGTCTCGAACCTGGTAAATATTGTCTCGGCTGATTTCTTTAATCTTGGATTCACTGAATACGCGGCAGTGATGGTGCCGGTTAACCTGGCCGCCATTGCGGCGACGCTGGTGATGCTGCATCTTTTTTTCCGCAAAGATATTCCCGCCGTTTACGACCTGTCTCTGCTGAAGGCACCAAAAGAGGCTATCCGCGATATCAACACCTTTAAAACCGGGTGGTTGGTTCTAGTGCTGCTGTTGGTGGGTTTCTTTGGTCTGGAGCCACTGGGCGTACCCGTCAGTTTAGTCGCCGCCGTGGGGGCGCTAATTTTGTTTGCCGTCGCTAAGAAAGGACATGCCATCAACACCGGTAAAGTGCTGCGCGGAGCACCCTGGCAAATCGTTATCTTCTCGCTGGGGATGTACTTGGTGGTTTATGGCCTACGTAATGCGGGGCTGACTCACTACCTTTCTGCCTTGCTGAATCAACTGGGGGAACAGGGATTATGGGTGGCTACGTTCGGTACCGGATTCCTGACGGCGTTCCTGTCTTCTATCATGAACAATATGCCCACCGTTTTGGTTGGGGCTCTGTCGATTGATGGCAGTTCTGCCACTGGCGTGATCAAGGAGGCGATGATTTATGCCAACGTTATCGGTAGCGATCTGGGGCCGAAAATCACCCCGATAGGCAGTTTGGCGACCTTATTGTGGCTGCATGTGCTGTCACAAAAAAATATGACTATTACCTGGGGCTATTATTTCCGGGTGGGCATTGTCATGACGATCCCGGTGCTGTTTGTCACGCTGGCAGCCTTGGCGCTGCGGCTATCGGTATCCCTGTAATTATTGTTAATAAATTGTAAACAACAACACCCGAAGGCATGGCGACGGGTGTTTCAATGAGAGATCATGACGATGAGCAATGTGACTATTTATCATAATCCGGCCTGTGGAACATCGCGCAACACGCTGGAGTTAATCCGCAACAGTGGCACTGAACCTACGGTTATTCTGTATCTGGAAACACCACCAAGTCGTGAGGTGCTGGTAAAATTGATCGCCGATATGGGGATTACGGTTCGGGCGTTGTTACGTAAAAACGTCGAGCCTTATGAGCAATTAGGTCTGGCAGAAGAGACCTTCAGCGATGATCAACTGGTCGATTTTATGCTGCAGCATCCCATTCTGATCAACCGTCCGATAGTTGTCACTCCGCTGGGTACCCGGTTGTGTCGACCTTCTGAGGCGGTGTTGGAGATTTTGCCTGATGCGCAACGAGGGTCGTTCACCAAGGAAGATGGTGAACGAGTGGTAGATGAACAGGGTAAACGTGTAGAAAAATAAATAGATAGCACCAAAGGGAGCATTGAATGCTCCCTTTTTGTGTTTGACACTTAGGATAATAAATAACCCGCTAAGGATACAGCCGATGAAAGAAGTGCATGTTCGAGAAATGACAGAAAAAGATTGGCCTGCAGTCAGTGCTATCTATCAAGAGGGGATCAATACGGGTCATGCAACCTTTCAAACAGAATCGCCGAGCTGGCATGATTGGAACGATGGTCATATGGAGCAGTGTCGCTATGTCGCGCTCATGGATGGTAAAATTGAAGGTTGGATTGCATTATCTGCTTTTTCTAAACGTCACGCCTATCGCGGCGTCGCAGAAGTGAGCGTTTACGTGAATCCTCAAAGCAGTGGGCAGGGTATTGGTTACAAATTGATGTCCCATATGATTAATTTGTCTGAAGAGGCCGGGATATGGACGCTGATTGCGGGCATTTTTCCTGAAAACACAGGCAGTGTCGGGCTACATGAAAAGTCGGGTTTTCGCGTGATAGGTATCAGGGAAAAAGTCGGTGAGATGAGAGGCGTGTGGCGTGATGTTGTTTTGATGGAAAGAAGAAGCAAGGTAGTGAATTATCAAAACTAAAACCCTCTGAACAAGGCACGCTTTGCGCTGCGTGCCTTGTGTATTTGTGTATTTGTGGATTTTATTCGCTATCTGCTAATTTTTGTAGCTGGACTAATCCAACAGGATCAGCCGATTGTTGAGGGACAACAGCAATCCGGTGGCCGTATTTCTTTTCAACCTCAGAAATGAGGGGCAGTTCGCGATTTGAGCGGGTAATGAGGAATGGAGAGCTGGGTGATGCAGCCGCCAGGCTATTATTGATAACCCATGCCCAAGGCTCAATGTCTGCCCTGCGCAGATCTTCCTGCAGGTTGGCCGCTTCCAATACCGGTGTAGTTTCAGCGAGGGTGACAATCACCACCTTCGTTTGCTCAGGATCTTGCAGTTGCATCATGGGGGTCAAAGCCTGTTCACCACTTTGTCCCATCTGACGTACCATTTCGCGGTGGTAAGCGCCGGTGGCGTCCAGCAACAGCAACGTATGGCCGGTTGGTGCGGTGTCCATAATGACGAAATGGTCTTCTGCTTCTTTAATGACGCGGGAGAATGCCTGAAAGACTGCAATCTCTTCAGTGCACGGGGAGCGTAAATCCTCCTCTAAAACCGCTAACCCTTCAGCATCAAGTCCCTTACCCTGATTACTCAGAACAAACTGGCGATACTTTTCTGTCTCAACCTTCGGGTCTATCCTGCTGACCGTCAGGTTATCCAGGCTACCATCAAGGGTATAAGATAAATGGGCTGCAGGATCTGAGGTCGTTAAATGAACTTTATGCCCTTTTTGTGCGAGAGAAACTGCAATAGAGGCGGCAATGGTAGTTTTACCTACGCCACCTTTACCCATTGTCATCACCAGGCCTTTGCCTGACGCACTTAATTCATCGACGAGTTGAGACAATCTAGGGAAGGTCAGATCCTGCTGGTCAGCCCGGATCGTTTCCAGTTCGTCAGTGTTGCTATCGGTGAACAATTTGCGCAGTGCATCCAAGCCTACCAGGTTGAACGGTTTCAACGGCAGTTGGCTTAAGGGTAATGCGGAAAGATTCTTCGGCATTTCATTCAGTGCCTTTTTCTCTCGGGCAATGATGCTTTCGGCCAGAATGTCATTCTTGGCCGCTTCTGCAGGCAGGATACCGTTGATAGCCAGGTATTGCTGCTTCAGACCAATATTGTAGAGCTCCTCATAGGTGTGAGAGACCTCTTTCAGAGTCGATGCCTGGGCTCTGGCAACTAGTACCAATCGAGTCAGTTCAGGGTCTGACAGTGCAGCAACGGCATCAGCATATTGATTTCTCTGTTTTTCAAGACCGATGAGTGGCCCTAGGTTTGCTGCTGCGTCGGGGTTGGCTTCAAGATAGCCTGACCAGGCTCCAGGCAGTTCCAGCATACGGATTGTATGGCCTGTTGGTGCCGTGTCGAAAACAATATGGTCAAAATCGCTGCGAAGAGAAGTGTTGGTGAGCAAGCCAGTAAACTCATCAAAGGCGGCGATCTCCGTGGTGCAAGAGCCTGACAGTTGTTCTTCAATACTTTGCACAATTTCTTTGGGCATCACATCACGGACCGGATCTAACACACGGTCTCGGTAGGCTTGTGCCGCAGCCATTGGATCGACTTCCATCGCTGACAGGTTGGCAACTTTAGTTATAGCAACAATCTGGTGCCCAATTTTCTGGTCAAATACCTGTCCGACGTTTGACGCAGGGTCGGTACTGACAAGCAGAACCTTTTTCCCGCTGTCAGCCAGTGTAACTGCGGTGGCGCAAGCCAGCGATGTTTTCCCAACGCCCCCTTTCCCGGTAAAGAAAATAAAGGGGGTGATCCCTTCTAAAAAATTAATTTTCATGATGAACCTCTTCTAACTTTTTAAATTTTCTGAAACGTTATGGCATACGGGGGATAGAGCAACAGGATGGTTGCTTAGTGTCCGCTGAGTCCGCAGTCAACGGGGTATCTGTCCAGCGGGAAAAATCAGCTCGGGTAGGAAGACGGCCTGCCATAACTACATTTCCATCAAGCAGGGTTAATGGGAGGGAGTCTGCCCCAGAAGAATTTAGGAAAGATTTGACGACGGTGTTTTGCAGAAAGCTTTGCGGGTTTTTTGACAGATTATGCCGAGTAACATCCAGCCCATTCTGCTTGCACCATTCCATATCCGTGCTGAAAGTGATGGCGTCCTGATTGACAACAACACTACTGGTTGCACAGCAGCCAGCCGGTTCAAAGATTTCAATTTTTGGCATTTTCTGATCCTCAATGTAGTAGTGGGTAGCCTTACATTGAGGTAAACGAATGGGGATAGAAAAGGATGCGTTTTTCAGGAAATTTTTTTATGGCAACAGATTTGGGCCAACTCATCCAGCTCAATGGTACAGGTTTCCATCATTTGCTGCTTAAGGTGTTGCCTTGCGCGGAGTAACCGCGATTTAACCGCGGGAAGTGACAGATTTTTGTATGTTGCTACTTCTTTCTGGCTGTACTGATAGATATCGCAAAGTTCAATGAGTTCACGTTCTTCCTCATTGAGTGTTTGAAGCACCTCAGGCAAACACTCTGTCAATGACGTAATGGCCGGTGCATGTTCTTCTTGGTACAGAAATGACTCTTCCAGTTCTTGGAACGGTTTAGCAGTTCTATGCGTATCAATTAATAAATTGCGGGCGCAGGTATACAACCAGGCTCTGGGGTTCTGCATTTGGCAAAAGTTGTCAGAAACCGATCTAGCTTTGAGAAAAAGCTCCTGCAATAAGTCGGATGCTAATTCGTTATCGCCAGTTCTTGATCTCAAAAACTGGTGGAACTCAGCCTGATGCTGAGTCCAAAAGGTGGTCATGCAGTGATTAAACTGTTGAAGTGCCTCCATTGTCTGGCTAGATGCTCCCTTGATTGACGCGGGCAGACAGCGCCTCAGCACTTTCTTTACGCTCGCTATAGCGATCGACAAGATAGTCAGAATTACTGCGAGTGAGTAGGGTGAATTTCATGAGTTCCTCCATCACATCGACGATACGATCATAATAGGACGAAGGTTTCATTCGGCCTTCATCATCAAATTCCTGCCAGGCTTTTGCTACAGAAGATTGATTGGGGATAGTGATCATCCTCATCCAACGCCCGAGGATACGCATTTGATTCACAGCGTTAAATGATTGGGAACCTCCACTGACTTGCATCACTGCCAGCGTTTTTCCCTGTGAGGGACGAACGGCACCGGTCGAAAGAGGTATCCAATCTATTTGAGTCTTAATGATCCCCGTCATCGCACCGTGACGCTCTGGTGAGCACCACACCATGCCTTCGGACCACATCACCAACTCACGCAACTCCATTACTTTAGGATGAGTATCGGGGGCATCGTCAGGTAGCGGTAATCCGGATGGATTAAAAATACGCACGTCCGCACCCATAGCTGTCAACAAACGTGCTGCTTCTTCCGTCGCGAGCCTGCTGTAAGAACGCTCCCGCACTGAGCCGTAGAGCATCAAGATACGTGGTGCATGATTGATTTTTTTACCGAAAAATCGATCTTCAGAAATACTCAAATCAAAGAGGGGCTTATCCACGTTATCCAATGTAGAAAGTAGATCGCTCATCGTGTATTGCTTCTCCCAGCATTTTTTACTTCGAATTAAATAGAATAAATTCAGTGTATTGTGATTACTTGTCTTGATCGGCACAGCACTCTTCAACCAGGAAAGAGACGATTTGGTTGAGGACTTCGTATTGCGGAAGGCAATGCAGCGTACGGCCTTCACGACGTTGTTGCAGCAAACCGACCGACACTAGTGCAGAAATGTGATGACTCAATGTGGAGCCTGGAATGTCTAACCGTTTTTGCAGTTCACCAACGGGAAGCCCGCACTCTCCAGACCGAACAAGCGCTTTGTAAACGCTCAACCGGGTAGGGTGGCCCAACTCTTTCAGGGCGCTTGCGACGGCATCTAGTTCCATCATGACTCTCACTTTTTATATTTCCATATTTCGAGAATAACAGAAATGTTTGTTATCATGAAGCCCTTAGCAGACATTTTTTAATGACTAAAAATCAGTCGAGGTAGTGAAGCCTCTGTATGACACGAAAGTATAAATTGATAGCCATAAACTCTGTCAATGAATAACGACGAAATGAATTTTACTGGGATGTTTTTCGTATATTAAAATAATATACAATTATTGCAAGTGATGCTCCAGTTAAAGGGGCTAACCAGTAAAGCCATTGATAGTCCCAATGATTACTAATCATTGCAGGGCCAAAACTCCTGGCTGGATTCATACTTGCCCCTGTTAAACTACCGCCGATAAAGGCATTTAAGAAAACAATAATGCCAATAATAAAAGCATTAGAAGTATGTAAGACGGTTAATACTAAGAAGAATGACATAATAAGCTCTATGACAAAGCCATCGACCAGTTTTAAATCTTTAGAAACTACAGTAACACCAAATTGTAATAAATCACCAAAAAGAAAATAGAGTGTGGCGGAGGCTATTGATGCACCAATGACTTGTGCAATCATATAATAAAATGCACATTTTGAGGAACACTTCCCAGTAGCGCATAATGAAAGAGTTACAATAGGATTTAAATGTGCGCCACTCACTTTAGATATTGAACTGATAATTAAAGTGACGCTTAGTCCAAAAGCTAATGCGATGCCAAAATTTCCAATCTCATGTGTTCTTTGGTTTACAATAATAGCACCAACACCAATGAATACTAAAGTGAATACGCCTATCGCTTCAGATATAAATCCTCTACCAATTAATTTTGACATGAAAATACCTTCCAGGTTATTTACCATGGGAATTAATAAATTAAAATGTATGAATCACTCTGAAATAAAGTGCTCTGTATCATTAATCCACTGAGTCACTTCCATCCAGGCGCTAACTGCAACGCGAAATGCTTCACGTCCCTTATCCGTTAGGCAATAGACTTTGCGGCCTCTACCATTAACTGTCTCATTACTGGAAGTTAGGTAACCCCCATTTTCGAACTCACGAAGAGCGGGGTATAAAGCCCCTTCACTGGGCGAGCAGCAACCCTGGGTTTTGCGATCGACTGCGCGTGCAATGTCATATCCGTGCATAGGAGCTTCATGTAGGACACACAAAATAAAAAACTTGGATAAAGACATTTTAATAGTCCCTTTCCAATAATCTTGACTTAAGTAATCTTGCGCAGGCTTACAGCCTGGTGTTTTGCTAGACATAGCGCCTCTTTTTACTGATTGTCCAGCCGAAAATTACTTCACTGACGGCCATTTAGCTTGAGCACAGTCCAGAAGAACAAAAGCTATACTCTTCATGTCTCTAGGGTAGCACTCACAGGGATGGCCGTCACGTCATAGCTTATTGAATATACACTAGCAGCCACAACCACCCGGAGTCGCATCGAGGGATTCAGAAGCTCCTTTGGTCGTTATAGTACCTCCGCAATTGAAGGGGCCGTAGTGCGTGTCTCCTTGTCCAACAATGGTGAAATGGGAGGCATAACGTGTTTTTGATAGCATAAGTGCGGTATTCCTGCAGACAGGCGTTGCTTTTCCCGCATCAAAAATATGTTCAAGGTCAAAAGAGTATCGATGTGCTGAATCTGGCAAAGTACCGTTATAAATTGCGACCTGTCCATAATCTTCACATTTGTCTTCGAGGTCGAGCTTAAATAGACGGAAAGTCATCGAGTAAAGTTTAGCTCCTGCTAGTTTATCTTCTATTACTTTGTTTTGGATTGATTTTAATGAGCTTGCCGCTATTCTGACGTCATTAAACCCCACATTTCTGGCTAGTCTGAAGAAATCTTCATAATATAAAACATCGCCAATGCACTCTCCCACTATTTGGGCGTCATCTTTAAGTGATTGTGGTAGTCGGCGATCAGAATAGATGTCGGCAAAGTAAATTTCGCCACCTGGCTTTAATAGCTTAAGCATACCAGCGAGAACTTCTTCTTTAGCAACTGATAGATTTATTACACAATTGGATACTATGATATCAACTGAACCCTCAGGAATATCAAGCAAGTCTAGTTCTTCTATTCGTCCATGATGAAATTGAACGTTAGATTCATTGTAATTAAATTTATCACGATGATATTCAATATGACTTTTAGCAAAATCTATCTGTTCTTTTGTTGCATCAATGCCAATGACCTTGCCTTTTTCGCCAACTAATTTTGATAGAATAAAGCAGTCGCGACCGCCTCCACATCCCAAATCTAATACTGTCGCACCATTTAGTTGAGGAGGAAATGGCGTTCCACAACCATAGAACCTGGTTTGAACATCATTGTGTATAAGAGAGAGAATTTCTTTTATTTCGCCAGTTGGTTCTGAATCTACAGTACAAACGTTTGTGACAAGATCATTTTTATCCTCTAAAGTTTTACCGTAGTAGTTTTGTACTTCTTTGACACGCTTTATGACTTCGTTTTCTGTCGTGAGCATTTGTCTACTCCTAAAATTATGATAACCGGCACTCAGAATAACCATCATTACATTGCCCAACAATGTATAACCCTACGATGTATTAATAGTCAATGGCATGAATTTCAAAATCATTAAAAATATTTACCATTGAAATTAACTAATTGATATTAAATAATATTTACAGCGATTTATGATGATTGTACTGATTGTGTAATAATTGAAATTACAGTGGCTTATATTTATGGTTGGCATCCTCGATTTCATGTCATTTTATAAGGTCTTAATATAATTCAATTTAATATTATTATTGTGGTAATCATTTTTTATAAAAAATTTAAATCCAATTTAATGTTGTTAAACAAATATATACACTATGTCAATTGGTTTTTCTGATGTTAAATACTTAACATCATAGCTGAGTTGAATTGTATTTTCTAATTCATGTAAGCGTAAAATTACAGATATTAAGATAAATGATTTCTGCAAAAGCTGTAATTACACTAATTTTAATTAATTGATTTTAATTGATTTATTTTGTTTTTATTTAAATAATTCACTTAGTATGTGAATTTCATGCGAAATGGTTATTATCACTAATATTGTGTTCGGTATTCTTGCGGTTTACGCACAAAATCCATGCTAAATCTCTGGATTTTTTCCTTAAATACATACTTTTGTTCCTTAAAAACTGAGTTTTATAAGATTGGCTCATTAGAGCGGCAGCGCTAAAAGGGCAGATTGATTGAATAAAGCTATGACAAAATGAAGGTAAATAACTTTTTAAACGTGAGTTATGGTTCTTTGTTGCTGAGAAAAAGCATATCCATAAAATGGTAGGATTTACTTATGGTAAGGCTTTGACTATGTTGATAAAAGATAGTTTTTTAGCGAGTTACCTCATCTCAAAAGCATTAGTTGTGGTTGTTGCTAAACACACCTTATTGGTCGATGAGCCATGTTGAAATCACTCCTTAAACTTCTACCTACGACGATCGGAAAAGGGGAGGCGAGAGTTGCGATCTCTGGTACTAGTGTTCCTGATGGCTATCATGCACCTGAACAAGCAGCCAAACTTTTGGCTACACCACAGCGCCGTCAATGGTTGCAAACGTTGTGGGATTACTCGTCACTACCAAAAGACCTGTACCAGCAGTATTACCTGCAACCACTTGAGCACTGCGTCACTCTGATGCAGCAGTTCCCTGCCACAGAGAGTGGGCATCATGCGTATCTTGGGGGGATGGTGGATCACCTACTTGAGACGGTTGCCTACGCTGCCAGGTTGTCAAAAAACTATCTGTTACCGGTAGGCGCACAACCTGAAGAGCAGGCTTCACAGAGTACTGCTTGGAATGCAGTGATTGTCTATGCAGCTATGCTGCAGTCGCTTGAAAGGTTATGCCATATTGAGGTCGAACTGGAGAGTGGGCAGTGCTGGATGCCGCTTAATGCCATGCCGGGTGCAGCTTACCGTTTTCGTTTCAAGCCTGGTGTTGATGCAATGCAGGTGCAGTGTCTGGGTGCGATGCTGGCCTGGAAAGTCATCCCTGATGAGGTATTGATCTGGTTGAGTACCTGGCCTGAAGTGCTGAAAACGTTGTCGCTGTATTTGACGGGAGTTCGAAGTGAGTGAATGAGATATCAAGCTGTAGCGCTACCGATTTTGTCGTCGGTCAATCATGGAATAAGGTGTGCTGAGTGTGAGAAAGGAGGCAACCGGGCTACGGTTTACGCCACCTTCGTCATATCCTACATGTTTGGGCTGTCAGTGAATCGAGTGGCGTAATTACTGTCGTGGGACGTTGATATTACTGCTGAATAGCTATCAATACGGTGTTGTTTGTGCACTTAGGGGACCGCTTGGAAAACGGACAATATTCATTCGCTAAGGCTGTTTTTGCGCATCTCGTCTCCATCATGCGTTACTATTACGCATGGTTTCAGTTTGAATTTTTTGCTTATCTGAGAGGAAAGCAAATGAAAGTCATTGTTCCTAATGGGGGGACATGGGAATGATTACTTAATGTAGGAGTCTAGTACCTTCAACACGACCTCAAGGTCCTCCTCACGTTTTTTTCCTTCACTTTCATGAACAATATGTTCTGTCAAATGCCCTTTTATTACCTCTCGCATTAATCCATTCACTGCCCCACGTATTGCTGCGATCTGTTGCAGCACGGCGGCACATTCATGGGGGTCATCCAGCATTTTTTTCAGAGCTACGACCTGCCCCTGAATCTTGTTTGTGCGGGCTATAATTTTTTGTTTATCACGGATCGTATGCGACATCCTGAAACCTCACTCACCAAAAAATTTCTCTTAATTGTATCACCCTAATTCTACTGGGGGGTAGTATATAATACTGGGGGGGAGTAGAATGTGAGCCATCATTTCTAACCAAGACTTATTATCATGAACGAATTTACAACTCTTTTGCAGCAAGGAAACGCCTGGTTTTTTATTCCCAGTGCAATTTTACTCGGTGCTCTTCATGGACTGGAGCCAGGGCATTCAAAAACCATGATGGCGGCTTTCATCATTGCTATCAGGGGCACCATCCGGCAGGCTGTCATGCTTGGGTTGGCGGCAACCCTTTCACACACCGCAATCGTATGGCTGATTGCCTTTGGTGGCATGTATATCAGCAATAAGTTCACCGCCGAATCTGCCGAACCCTGGCTACAGTTGGTTTCCGCAGTCATCATCCTCTGCACTGCTCTCTGGATGTTCTGGCGAACGTGGAAAGGTGAAAAAAACTGGCTGGAAGGGATGCAGGAAGGTGAAAAACATCTTCATCATAATGAATTACATCTGATTGATACCGGTCACGGTAAAGTTGAATTATCCATCTTCGAAGAAGGTCAGCCACCACACTGGCGATTACGTACACTCAGTGGTAGAAAATGGGAAGCCCGTGATGTATCGCTGGTCACAACTCGGGAGACTGATGAATTTTCACAGAATTTTGATTTTGTTGATAATGATGATTATTTAGAATCCAGATTATCTATTCCTGAACCTCATGATTTTGAAGTCCGTCTTTCGTTAGGCCATCAGGGCCATGTCCATGATTATGATGTTTCATTCCAGGAGCACGAACATGTTCATTCTTTGCTGGAAGGCCTGGATGTTAATTCTAAGGAATATCAGAATGCTCACGAGCTGTCACATGCAAATGACATCAAGCGCCGTTTTACCGATAAAGAGGTTACAAACGGACAGATCCTGTTGTTCGGCCTGACAGGCGGGCTTATCCCTTGTCCTGCTGCAATTACTGTATTACTCATTTGCATCCAGCTTAAAGCTTTAACATTAGGCGCAACACTGGTTGTCAGCTTCAGCATTGGGCTCGCCCTGACGCTAGTAACCGTCGGTGTAGGAGCGGCTGTGAGTGTTCGCCAGGTTGCAAAACGCTGGGGAGGCTTTAATAAAATTGCAAAAAAAGCTCCTTACTTTTCAAGTGCTCTTATTGGATGTGTCGGAGTTTATATGGGGATTCATGGGTATCTTGGCATCATTGGCTAAGTGCTCCACAGGCGGTGTATTTTAACATTTTCTCTTCACTGAAGAGAAAAGGGGTTCCGATTAATGAGCATCTGGTTTCTCATCTGTCCTCGCTGGGGTGGGAACATATCAACCTGAACGGGGATTACGTCTGGCGAACGAATCTCAAACTGGGGTCTGGGAAATACTGTTCGTTACGCTCAGTGGATAGCCGTCTGTACAAAAAACAGGCTTGGTGTAGGATGTTGTCCGTTTTCCAAGCGGACCCCTTTACGACAAAAACGCTCCGAATTACAAATAACAGCTATACTTTCTAGCGAACGAATTCACTTGAAAGGGTAGTAAAATGAATAAGAAAATGTTGTTCCTAACAGTGTTGTTAATGTCACCTATGGCGGTCTTCGCCGCCAACCAGACCATGCAAATGGGGGAGCATGGATCACTGTCTCCAGCATCTCAAGAGTTGATGGCTGGAATGAAGACTATGCATGATGACATGATGGCGGGAGTAATGTCATCGGATCCAGATGTAGCCTTTGCTAAAGGGATGATTGCTCATCATCAGGGGGCCATTAAAATGTCGGAAACACAGCTTAAATTTGGCAAAGATCCCGAAATGAGAAAGCTGGCAGAAGAAATCATAAAAGCCCAGCAACCAGAAATCGACCAGATGCAAGAGTGGCTAAAAAATCACCAAAAACACTAAAGTGGTTTTAGAGCATTGTTGTGAGAGTGGTCGCAGATTTCTTATAGAAAATGAAAGGATGAGGTTTGGCTGCGGAGGCGGGAATTCTCATGGAAATGTTCGAATTTTTATCTAAATCAGAAAGTTTATCAATGGCACTAGAAAAAGACATGCCATAACAGGAATGGCTCCAAAATGATGGCGGTGGTCGCTACAGGTAAACCCTCCACCATCATATTAAAACGATACTGCTAAAAGGTGATGCAGTGGGTAACAGCATCACTAACAGGCGGTATTGCCGCATTTGAAGTGGAGCATTCAACGTCAATTTATTCGGGCATTGTCCGTATGCTGGATCTGGCGCTTAACGGAAATGATTTTTCTGCATCAACGGCTTTATTTTTGGTTGCTCCCGATGCACGCGAAAAAGATGTACGTAATCAACTACAGCGACCCGCCTTCAGTAGGATCACAGATTTAAACATTTTCTACCTGCCTTATAGTGGGCTTGAAAAAAACAGGGATGCAATCGTACGGTTTGGTTCTGGTCTGAAAGCTATTAAAGCGATATTTCATTCACTTACGTTTTCGTCACAGTAAATCTGGGAAACGGAGCAACGGGGTAAAAAAAAGCCCCTACAGTCGGGGCAAATGCCATCATAAAGCGGCATTAACAGGGGGACACAGCACACATACTAAGAGTTCGGGCTCAGGATCAGTTAGTCTTGACTTGGCTACGATGTCTTTCGGCTTGCTGCTGATGAATCACGGATGATTGCCCATTGTTGGCTTTATCATGGACAATGGCCGCTTTTTCATGCTCATCCATTTCTGCGAATGATTTTGATTTAGCCGTGTCATTTGGTGCCTTATCGTCCATCATTTTCTTGTGCATTTCTGCCATATCCTGATGTGCAGGTGCACTGCTGTTTTTCATGGTTTCATGCGACATGGCGGCTTTACCATGTTCATCCATATCCGCCATTTTCGCCCCCGTTCCCTGCACAGCAGAGCCCTGTGTGGTTGACATATTTTGGTGTGCCATCGCTTGGGCATTCTTGACCTGGTCATGTGCATTCACGGTTTCTACGGCCCAGGCTGAGGAAACAAAGGTCAAGGCAACAGCAGCAGCAATAATAATTTTCTTCATGGTTTATACTCTCCAGTATTCAGCAATAGGTGGTTCGCATTCCATTCATCCAAAGTTGATTTATGGCGCGCTACCCTCAGTTTCTTTCTCAGTTCAGGCCTGAAGCGAAACATCATATTCCGCTGTTATCCTGATTTGCTGTTGAGTATAAACACTGGGTTCTGTTTAACCCGTGACGGGATGATTACAATTTTGTCACTCATCAAGGGCACATCTCATCCCTTTTTTTCCGGGGTTTTTATTGTTTCTTCAGTCTACTTTGTTGAAATAGACAGACCCTGAACAATATTTCTCCTCCCTGCTGCTCCACAGATAAATCTCCGCCATGCGTATTGATTATGGAACGTGTTATCGACAGCCCAAGACCTGTACCTTCCGTGTTGTGAACCCTTGATGAGTCTGCTCTGTAAAAGCGATCAAACAACCGGTCAATATTCGCAACGGAAATGCCTGTGGCAGTATTAATGAAACTGATGATAGCATGTTCTTCGTCAGCTTCAATATTGACTGTAATATCTGATTTATCAGGAGAATATTTAATCGCATTCGACAACAGATTGCTGAACGCCCGGCGGAGCATGTCAGGATCTGCTTGAGCTGTTCCTGAGCCACTCAGGGTTATTCTTTTCTCAGTTTCCGTCGCCAGTGGCTCGAACAACTCAATGAGGTCTTTCAGTTCCCTGGTAAGATCAACATTCTTTTTATCTAGTTGCAGAAGACCATGCTCTGACCTGGCCAGAAAAAGCATGTCACTGCTCATGCGGGATAAGCGTTTGAGTTCATCAAGGTTAGCAAAAAGGATCTCACGATAATGTCCTGCATCCCTGTCTTTAGCGAGCGCAAACTGAGTTTGCATCATCAGATTACTGACAGGTGTACGCAGCTCGTGAGCAATGTCCGATGAAAAATCAGACAATCGCTGGAATGACCCCTCTAGCCTATCCAGCATGTTGTTAAATTCTCGCATTGTTCCGGCTATTTCAAAGGGTGCTGAATCTGGATCCAGACGCTGGTCAAGGTTATTAATTGTGATCCCTGACGCCAGACGTGTCATTTCCCTTAGCGGTTTTAGACCCAGCCGTGTAGTGAGCCAGCCAAGGAAAACAGAAATAAATAGCAACCCAAGATTAAACCAGAACAACCAGTTTCCCAGCTTATCCATAAACTGGGAGTGAAAACCGGTATCCGTGGCCACGGTAATGATGAAATACTTATCCTGTCCGGTAGGTTGGGGTAGGCTAACACGCTGAGAAATACTCCGGTATATAGTCCCGTTCTCTCTATTCTGCAGCATTTTATTTAGAATGCGCCCAGAATTATTTAACAGACTTTCCGGGGTTGGGGTATTCTTAGAATAGACGTCAACCACTTTTTCATTATCCGAATTCTTTATTGAAATAAACAATCCAGCATGGCCAATCATGGCGTCATTAATTTTACTATAAAGAGAGTTTATATTTTCAGTGGAGCTGCTCGTCTCGGTTTTCAGGAATTCTTCAGTAAGCTGTAATTTACCGAGAATAAATTCTTTATCTTGGTTGTCAAAGTAACTGTTAAGTGCGGTAATTAACAAGAAACTTGATAGCCACCATACCGAAAGCATGAAAATGGAAAAAACAAGACTAAGTCGTGTTGTTAGGGAGAACTTTTTTTTCACTCTTCTTTTATCTCCAGAACATAACCTGTACCACGTACGGTATGTATTAGTTTAGGTTCAAAATCATCATCAATTTTGCTTCGCAAGCGACGCACTGCGACATCAATAACATTTGTGTCACTGTCGAAATTCATGTTCCATACCAGCGACGATATCAGGCTACGAGGCAGCACTTCTCCGGTTCGTTGTAATAATAATTCAAGCAGGATATATTCTTTTGATGTCAGATGAATCCGTTTTCCAGAACGTATGACTGTCCGGCGTACCATATCCACAGTCAAGTCAGCCAGACTGCTGACGGTCGGACCAAGGGCACGAGATCTGCGCAGAAGTGTTCGTACTCGGGCGACCAGTTCGGCAAAATCAAAGGGTTTGATCAGATAATCATCCGCGCCTAGCTCCAGGCCCTTCACTTTATCCTGGACATTATCTTTCGCAGTGAGAAACAAAACAGGCTCTTCATGGCCGAATTTACGCATCTCCTCGATGATTTGCCAGCCATTTAGGCTCGGCAGCATAATGTCCAGAATAATCAGCTCATAGTGACCCTTCAGTATAGCATTCAGACCTTCACGGCCATTGTGAAAAAGCTCCACATGATACCCGACTTCTTCCAGTCCCTGACGAAGGTAACTGCCTGTTTTAATTTCATCTTCTACAATGAGAATGCGCTGCATTATGTACTCGCTCTCCAGGCCGTACGCCGACCACCCCGTGGAGTGGTCGGCTGTTTCTCTATTTGCCCATGGCGGAAGGAGACAACATTCCCAACCAGGCCACCGCTGCAAGGATAATTATGGCAATAAAGAATTCTGTCAGAATACTTTGGCGCATTAAAGAGATACTTTTACTGTATTCACCCATACTGACTGTGCGTTCCAGGCGTGGGCCAAGATGAAACCTGTTTGCTGCTGCCAGCAACAGCATGAGACCAAAGAGCCCGGTTTTCGCCAGCAGCAATAACCCCCAGGCACTGTTGACAAGTACAGAAAGAGCGCCTTCGGTAATATACACATAATTGACCGTGGCACTGAGGCTCAATGCCACAACAATAATCGTTCCTGCTGTGGCAAATCCGGCTAGCGACTCCGAGACAACCTCAACAAACTGCTTGTTGTGATTACCTTTACGCAGCAACAGTATTGCAAAAGCCGCCAGCGCTCCTACCCATGTACCCGCAGCGACAAGATGAACAAGATCGCTGAATAAGTGAAGGTAGTAGTGTATGCCGTCGTGCATGACCGCATGCCCCCCCCACGCGAGGGTGGCCAGGGCCACCATGCCCGCCAGAGTGGTTATCCAGCGTGATACTTGCTGACTGCGCTTGTACAGTAAAATACCGGCCAATGCGATAAAAAGTGCAACCAGACGAATGACCCAACTGACACCCACTTCTGTTTCTTCAATCACCATCTCTATAATATGTATTGATAACTCTCTGAAATCCGTCACTCCACTCATGGCATTTGAGACGAGAAGCATATTGAGAAATGTCAGCACAATACCTGAGGTGACCGCAAAGAAGATGAACGACCTAAAATGAATGACTGATTCTTCTTCACGTCGTGTTTTTTTTATTCCATATATCTCAAAAAAAGGCAGTCCAAAAACCAGCATCAAATCGAGATAAAGGAAAAATCGAACTATAATCATTATTTGGTCGTTCATAGCGATCACTTCACAGAGAAGGAGTAATTTCCGGTAATAGGGTGTGTATCGGAGGATACCGCCCGCCAGTCAACACGGTATGTTCCTGCAGGTAATGGTTCTCGGGGGGTGACAACCATGGACTTCGGGTTACTACCTGGTGATACTTTGGCCGCAACGGCCATCGGTGAATGAGAGGACATGCCTTTCATTCCGGTCATGGTTAATTTTGCCCCCGAAAATTTAGTGGCCAAGTCTTCGGTAAAATTCAATTCTATTTTTGTAGGCGATGAAACCATTGCATTCGCCTGGGGTTCCGAACTTTTTAATTCAGGATGTGCCATTGCTGAAAAAGCAAGACCGACAGTTAATCCCGAAGCCAGTGCAGCTTGATAAAATAAACGCATAATATTTCCTCTTAAATTATTTGGATAATTAAAACCACATCCTGACACCTGCCAGGAAGGCAAATTCGCTGTCCTTCTCGCCGTCATTTTTTGCAAAATCTGATGAATTTCCATAACGCTGATCCCATGAAACACCGAGGTAAGGGGCAAATTCACGGCGCACCTCATAACGCAATCTGAGGCCGAGTTCGGTATCGGACAGCCCACTGCCTGTTCCCCGTGATTCATCATTCTGGCTGTAGAAATTGACCTCGTAAGAGGGTTGGAGAATAAGTCGGTTGGTCAATAAAATATCGTACTCTCCCCCCAGGCGAAGCGCCGCTTTCCCGCCGTTTCCCACAAAGGCAGTGATCTCAGATTCAAAGTTGTAGAGCGCCAGCCCCTGGAAACCTATTGCGCCCCAGGTCTGTGGTGATGAGGGGCGAAAATCCTGCCGGATCCCCGCGACCAGATCCCACCAGGGGCCGATGGCATGCCCCCATAATAACTGGGCTTCTGCACTTTCCGTTTTACCGCTGACCCGCTTGCCCTCACTTTTAATCCACAACCGATCGATATCACCGCCCACCCAACTGTTGACATTCCAGTTGAACATATTGGCAGTATTGCTTTTTTGCCATTCCAACTGGTCAAGCAGAATGAAGTAATTAATGCTACTGTCATGAACTTTATGCCCCTGAAGAGCGTTGAATGCGGCTTTCCTGTCCTCATCCGTAATGGGGCGGATAGGCGTGCGACTCTCCGTTATCACCGGCTCCATGGCTGTCATACTCATGTCTTCTGTCTCGGCCGGTTGCTGCATGGCAGACATATCATGACCTGCATGAGAGGAGACAGGCATAGGTTGACCGGCATACGCCAAGGGAGAAAAGAGTATCCCGACCATGAGGTGTTTAACATTCCACATATTCACATTCACTCTCCTCATTCATCAACCCGAACTTCGCGAAACATGCCCATTTCCATGTGATAAAGAAGATGGCAGTGATAAGCCCAGCGACCCAGCGCGTCAGCCGTGACCCTGTAGCTGCGTTTGGTGCCTGGTGGCATATCAATCGTGTGCTTACGCACTAAAAAATTACCGGTTTCATCTTCTAGATCGCTCCACATGCCGTGCAGATGAATGGGGTGAGTCATCATGGTGTCGTTGATAAGTACGATCCGGATGCGTTCGCCGTATTTAAGCAGTAGAGGCCCTGCATCAGAAAACTTGATGCCGTTAAATGACCAGGCGAATTTTTCCATATGGCCGGTCAGATGGAGCTCTATCGTTCGTGTGGGCTCCCGGCCATCGGGATCTTCAAACGTACTTTTAAGATCGGCATAGGTGAGCACTTTACGACCATTGTTTCTGAGTCCGAGACCCGGATCGCTCAGTTTGGGTGATACACTCATGGCCTGCATATCAACAAGCGGATTATTATCCTCAGACGCCGGATGACCCTGCATGCCAGGCATATCCGCCATCTGCGAATGGTCCATTCCAGCCATGTTGCTGTGGTTCATCGGTGACGACGATACCTCTGGTTGCGCCATGTCAGCACCATCCATACTCATCATCTGATCACCCTCTGCCATTCCTGCCATCGGGCTATGGTCCATGCCGGACATACCGTGATCCATTCCCCCCATCCCCATGTCATCCATGGTTAAAACAGGTCGGGGATCCAGAGGAGGTATACGGGCACTGAGCCCCTCACGTATCGCCAGCGTTCCTCGGGCATAACCCGTGCGATCCATGGACTGTGCAAAGATGGTGCAGGCATCTTCGGTTGGCTCGACGATCACATCGTACGTTTCAGCAACTGCAATTCTGAATTCGTCAACAGTAACGGGTTCTACATACTGACCGTCTGCAGCGACAATAATCATCTTCAGACCTGGAATGCGTACGTCAAAGTAGGTCATTGCAGAACCATTAATGAATCTGAGACGAACTTTTTCTCCTCGGGTAAACAGCCCCGTCCAGTTCTTCAGAGGAGCTTGCCCGTTCATCAGATAGGTGTAGGTATAGCCACTAACGTCAGCCAGGTCAGTGGGGTTCATTTTCATCTCCGCCCACATTTTGCGGTCGGCAATCGTGGCTGAGAGACCCTTGGTGTTTACATCCCTGAAAAAGGAGCCGACGGTGGGTTTATTAACATTGTAATAATCAGACTGTTTCTTGAGCTTGCTCAATAAGCGTTGAGGGTTCTCATCTGTCCAGTCGGTTAGCATGACCACATGCTCACGATCATATTTAAACGGTTCTGGCTCACGGGCATCAATGATGATGGCACCGTAAACGCCTTCCTGCTCTTGCAAACCTGAATGGCTGTGGTACCAGTAAGTGCCGTTCTGATTGACCTGGAAGGTATAGACATAGGTGTCGTCTGGCTCGATGCCCGCAAAACTGAGCCCTGGAACTCCGTCCATATTGGCGGGCAGAATAATGCCATGCCAGTGAATCGACGTTTGTTCATCCAACTGGTTCTTGACCTTGAGTGTGACTTTGTCACCTTCCTTCCAGCGCAATGTTGGCCCGGGCAGGCCACCATTGATTGTTTTGGCCTGCCTGTTGCTGCCCGTGATGTTGACTGGGGTTTCACTTATTGTCAGATCAAAATGGGTGCCCAGCAGTGTCGGGGGCAGTGGAAGGCTCAGACTGGATCGGGCATTAAAACTCCACACGCCGAGGCCGCTGGTAACGCCGGTGACAGTGAGCCCCTTAATGAAAGAGCGTCGTGTAACTTTTAGCGGCATTATCTTTCTCCCTTTGAGAGTGATTCGAGCAATTCGTAGGCTGCTCTTTGGTGTTTTTGAGACGTGGACTCTGGACATTTTTAAAACTTGAAATGAAGCTAACATAAAAAAATCAACATAATCATTACATTTGCGTAATGTTGGGAGGGTAATTATTTTCATTACATTTACGTCATTTTCCGCACTGTCTTTATAAATGAGGTATTATTTTATTACACCCTAAGTGTCAATATAAATAATTAAGGATAACGATCATGAATAGAATAATTCTTATTACTTTGCTTTCCGCATTTTCCATAGGAACTTCTTTTGCTAATACCAGTGAGCAGGCATTAAATGCTCATCGATTCGTTAATAATGCGTCTGCTGTTTCACATGTCAACGCTTCCGTACATAAAGAAAGTTCAACAAGTGTAAATAAAAATAGGGCAAAGTCATTTTCTGAAATGAATGATCATGAGCGAGCTATCGTTGCACATTCATTTATGAATAACAGCAGCTCGTATGCCCATCAGAAAATTATTGAGTCCCATAAAAAAATGTTAGCACTGGAAGAAAATAAGCCTGTTCCGGTTTCTTTTTCTGAGTTAAGTGCTGCCGACCGGGCTGCACTTGTGCATGAGAAAGTCAACAATGCTGCCGCACCGGCTCATCAGATACAGGCAGAAAGGATCCGCGCAGCTTATGCAGATTGAGTGTGTATTTCTTCGGAAATTACCTGCCTTCTTTAGTGGGGGATATGATTAATTTGAAAGGAATTTAATATGGAAAACAATAGGTTGTTGAATGTCAGGGTCAGTGATGGTTTGGCCAGACTCTTTGCCGCCTCTGAAGCGATTTCTGATGCTGAGCTGGTAAAACTGGCAGATAAAGCCCGACAAAATGCGGCTCATTATCGCGAGGGCATCAGTCCTCATAACCGCAGTCAGCGCAAAAGTCAATCCTCATCTGGCTTATCATAAAGCGTCAGGATTTTTTGCACGACAACGTATAAAAGATATGTTACAAATATTATGACCATCTGTAGTCCCATTTCGTGTGATTAATGATGACAGATGCCCCTGTCCACTCTAGAATAGCGAGTAACAATTATATTACCAGCGAAATTAGCGTATGTATTCTACTGATGTCATTAAGGATGATTTTTATATCACCGCCACCCGATCCGGACTCGGATCGGGTGAAATAGCTGCGCTTAAAAAATCTATTCCGGATGCCATCAATTTACGGAAACTTAAAATAAATGAAGCCCTACGACTTGTGGTCGAAAAAAGATCCGGAAAATCTCGCGTGGTCGCTTATAAATTATCTTCAGGAAAAAAAGAATATGTCGCGTACCGCGTTTCGGATACTGATTTTTATAAATTAGGACGTGATCCCCAATTAACGAACCTGGCTTATCCAAAACCGCCTTCTGCCCGTCTCAGTTCCTCTTTCAATCCAGCTCGCGTTAACCCGGTATCAGGCAAAATCAGTCCCCACAATGGTATTGATTACTCTATGCCGATGAATACGGCGGTGATCAGTGTCATCAGTGGGACAGTGATGAAAGCAGAATACAGCAACTCAATGGGGTATTATGTGGAGGTGGCAGGAAAAGCAGGCGTCAAGACACGATACCTCCATCTCAATAAAATTCTGGTAATGAAAGGCCAGCGAGTCAGTAGCGGTTCGACGATCGCGTTGTCAGGAAACAGTGGTCGTTCCTCTGGACCTCATTTGCATTATGAATTGCTGGTTAAGGATAGCCCCGTTGATTCTCTGGCCTTTCAGCCACAGAAACCGAAAATCGGTAAACTGGAAAAACATGTCTACGCGCACATACAACAGTATGAGCGATTTCTGGATTAACGTTCGGGGTCGACTGGCCCCGAACATCGTTATTTTTTGTCAGAAGAATCCTTTCCTTTATGGTTATGCCCATCCCCATCCCCATCCCCATGCCCATGGAAAAAGTGCATGAGCGGACACAAAAGCAGGATCAGATAGGGCCAGTAGCCAGCGACATGCTCCCAGTGCTCCCTGATAAGGGCAAATACCAATATAGCGATCAGGGCAACAAGAGCCAGTGTGCCATTTTTCATGATTTTCCTCCCAATGACCCGGGCTTATTCCCGGGATAACACTCAGTTATCGAGATCGGTTCTCTTTAGCCTAAGCGAATTGGCGATCACACTTACGGATGATAAAGCCATTGCTGCAGCGGCGATTATCGGGGAGAGCAATATCCCGTAAAAGGGATACAGCAGCCCAGCAGCCACAGGTACACCCAGTGCGTTGTAGATAAACGCAAAGAACAGGTTCTGACGAATATTAACCATCGTCGCCTCAGATAGCCGTCGAGCTTTCAGGATCCCCGTGAGATCCCCTTTGAGAAGGGTTACGCCTGCACTTTCTATGGCAACATCCGTACCTGTCCCCATGGCAATCCCGACATCTGCCGCCGCCAGAGCGGGAGCATCGTTGACCCCATCACCCGCCATCGCAACGATTTTACCTTCTTGTCTGAGACGGGCCACAATGGCACTTTTCCCCTCAGGAAGGACGTCAGCCTCTACTTCATCAATTCCTAACTTTCGGGCAACAGCTTCAGCGGTCAGTCTGTTATCCCCCGTTAGCATCACGATCCGGATCCCTTCTTTCTGAAGAGATTTGAGGGCACTTGGTGTGGATTTTTTAATGGGATCGGCGATGGCCATCATGCCAGCTAAAACTCCCTCGACAGCGACATAAATGACCGTGGCTCCCTCCCGACGCAGCGAGTCCGCCACTTCCTGCTGGGTTTCAGTTGAAATGCCATTTTCATGCATCGCCACTGCGTTACCAATCACCACCTCCTTGCCCTCGACCTTGCCGATAACGCCCTTCCCGGAAGGCGCATCAAAATCGCTTGCGTCGGGAATATCAATGCCATTTCTTATGGCTGCAGCGACGACAGCTTGGCCTAATGGGTGCTGAGACGATTTTTCAACTGCCGCAGTGATCCTGAGAAGGGCATCTTCTCCTCCCCGTATTAAAGAAATAATCGCGGTGACGGAGGGCGCACCTTCTGTCAGTGTGCCAGTCTTATCAATAACAAGCGTGTCAATCTTTTCCAGATGCTCAAGTGCTTCCGCATTTTTGATGAGGACACCGGATTGCGCGCCTTTACCTACCCCTACCATAATTGACATCGGGGTGGCCAATCCCAGAGCGCAGGGACAGGCAATGATTAATACCGATACTGCAGCGATCAATCCATGAGCGAGTCTGGGCTCAGGACCCCATATCCCCCAGATAATGAATGACAGAATGGCAATGACAATCACCAGGGGGACAAACCACCCTGACACTTTGTCTGCCATACGCTGAATAGGTGCTCGTGTTCGCTGGGCGTCAGCCACCATCTGGACTATTCTGGCCAGCATCGTCTCGCTGCCCACTTTTTCCGCACGAATGATCAGACTTCCCGTCTGGTTTATGGTCCCGCCAATGACCTTGTCCTCTACTCCCCGGGTGACAGGCATTGACTCTCCTGTTACCAGGGATTCATCAATGGATGAATTGCCATTTTCGACAATACCATCAACAGGCACACTTTCCCCTGGCCTTACTCTGAGCCGATCCCCCCGAAGCACGTCATCAATACTGATGTCTTCTTCCTGGCCATCGGGGTTAATTCGTCTGGCTGTTTTGGGGGAAAGGTTCAGCAGGGCTTTGATTGCCCCTGAGGTCTGTTCTCTGGCCCGAAGCTCCAACACTTGCCCCAGAAGAACGAGTACGGTAATGACTGCAGCAGCTTCGAAATAAATAGCAACTACACCAGCTGTATTTCTGAAGGAGGGAGGGAATATGGACGGGAAAAGGGTCGCAATAACACTATACAGCCAGGCTACGCCGGTCCCCATGGCGACAAGGGTGAACATATTCAGTGATCGGTTTTGTAGAGATAACCAGGCGCGCTCAAAGAAAGGCCAACCGCACCACAGAACAACCGGAGTGGCAAGAACCAGTTGGAGCCAGACGGATAATATGGGCGGGATAAGCCGGGTTAGCATTTCTGATAAATGCACACCCATCTCTAGTACAAGGATAGGCAAAGACAATAATACGCCGATCCAAAAACGCCGAGTCATATCTCGGAATTCGTCACTCGGACCTGCATCTACAGTGACAATCAGAGGTTCAAGAGCCATCCCACAAATAGGGCAACCTCCTGGGGCATAACGTATTATTTCCGGATGCATAGGGCAGGTCCAGACGGCATCGCTACTATGACCGACATCTGGCGTGCCAGTATGCGTATGATGAGGTTGGGGATCTTTATGCTGTGCTGAGGAGGCGGACTGGGTATGTATATACTGTTCAGGATGTGTTTTGAACTTTAATTCACACGAGGCAGAACAGAAGAAAAATTGTTTATCCTGAAATGGCATACTGAACCCGGATTTCTCAGGATCTACCGCCATGCCACAAACAGGATCCTGGACAGTTTTCACTGCCCGGCGTTTTTCGGGTTGTGAGTCGGAGGGCCCGGAAGTCTCACCGGCATCAGGGATGTCGTACCCTTTCTTATTCACGGCACTTCTCCTTACGTTCACGTGACCTGTTGGACATGCACTGGTCACTCTTTTCAGGATATGTCACGGTCACAGATATCACGAATGTCTCTGTGATTTATCTGCAGTTTTCTTTACGGTATTCAGCCAGACCGGAATATAGGGCTGGCTGAAAAGTCTCTGTGCCCGTTTATTCAATGCGCTGGAACACACGCTGTGACCCGTTTTTGTCAAATGCGATGACGTTATAGGGGTCCTTTTTATCGCCCATTTCCATGCCTGGACTGCCAGCAGGCATCCCCGGTGTTGCAAGGCCATAGATACCCGAACCCGGAACCAAAGCTTTGCTGATAGCCTCCGCAGGCACATGTCCTTCAATGATTAAATTGCCAGTGATGGCCACATGGCAACTTCTTAAGTCCGTGGGGATGGCATGTTTATCTTTTAATGTGGCGAGGGCGCTCTCGTTCATTACGTGAGTGTTAACTTGATAGCCCTGCTTTTCCATAACCTGGCCCCATTGCGTACAGCAACCACAATTTTCTGACTTGTATAAATCGATGATTTTTTCACCCGCGAATGCAGATAGGGAAGACGCTAGCATGATGGTCATTAACAACACTTTTTTCATAAGATCCTCTGTATGTTACTCGCACGGATTTTATTATCCGGACAGGGAAGGGTGATGGCGGGAACTCGGTTCTGAAGCCGATATTCCCGCAGATTTGCATGATTAATTTTTATGCCGACGTAGCCAGATCAATTTATAGGCTGCCGGAATGATAAACATCGACAGTAGAGGGGCGGTGATCATCCCGCCAATCATCGGGGCGGCAATTCGACTCATGACTTCTGAGCCTGCCCCAGTCCCCCACAGGATAGGTAAAAGTCCAGCAATGATGACCGCGACCGTCATGGCTTTCGGACGAACACGCAGTACAGCACCGTGATAAAGCGCGTTATCAAGACCTTCACGCGTGAATGTTTCCGGCTTGGACAATTTAGGGTCCGCTTCAATAGCCTGACGTAAATACATCAGCATCACTACACCAAACTCTGCGGCTACCCCGGTCAGTGCGATAAACCCCGTGCCCGTGGCAACGGACATGTGGAATCCCTGCCAGTACAGGAACCAGATACCACCAATCAGCGCAAACGGCAGGCTCATCAGGATCAACAAGGCTTCATCAACGCGACGAAATGCCAGGTAAAGCAGAATGAAGATAATCATGATGGTCATGGGAACCATTAACTTCAATTTCTTGTTGGCATGCTCCAGTAATTCGAACTGTCCCGAGAACGAGACGCTGGTACCCGGTTTGAGTTCGACCTTTTCACTGATAACCGCTTTAAGGTCGTTAACAACGGACACCATGTCGCGGCCACGGGCATCGATATAAATCCAGCTTGAAGGACGGGCGTTTTCTGTTTTCAGCATGGTCGGGCCTGAAATGATCTTCACGTCGGCCACATCCCCCAGGGTGATTTGCTGCTTCGTCGGCGTCAATATCGGTAATTGCTTCAATGCGCCAGGCCCGTCGCGGAACCCCTGAGGGTAGCGGATGTTGATCGGATAACGGGCCACTCCTTCCACTGTTTCGCCGACCATGGCTCCCCCGATGGCAGACGAGACAAATAACTGCACGTCACCGACGGTCATGCCATATCGGGCCGCTTTTTCCCGGTTAATATCGACATCGATATAGCGTCCACCTTCCAGGCGTTCTGCCAGAGCGGATACCACGCCAGGAACAGTTTTCGCCGCTTCTTCTATACTCTGCGCCGTGACATCAATATCGGAGAGTACCGTGCCTGAGACTTTAATGCCTATCGGGCTCTTGATACCGGTGGACAACATATCAATGCGGTTACGGATAGGCGGAACCCAGAGGTTGGCCAGGCCTGGTAGTCGAACCGTTTCATCCAGCTCTTCAATAATCTTGTCAAGCGTCATTCCCGGTCGCCACTGGTCCTGGGGTTTTAGTTGGATCGTGGTTTCCACCATTTCAAGTGGTGCTGAGTCTGTTGCCGTTTCTGCTTTACCCGTCTTACCAAAAACAGAAGCCACTTCAGGCACCGTTTTGATCAGTTTATCTGTCGTCTGCAACAGGGCAGCAGCCTGACCGGGTGATACACCTGGCAGTGTTGAAGGCATGTACAGCAAATCGCCTTCGTTGATTTTAGGCAGGAATTCTCCCCCCATTTTACTGAGTGGCCATATCACGGTAAAAATTGACAGGGCAGCCACCAGAAGCGTCATTTTTGGCCAGTGAAGAACCTTCAGCAGCAACGGATGATAAATTTTTATTAGAAAGCGGTTCAGTGGGTTACTGGTTTCTGCCGGTATTTTCCCTCTGATCCAATACCCCATCAGGATAGGAATGACCACAATCGCCAGTAATGCAGACCCCGCCATGGCATAGGTTTTTGTGAAGGCCAGAGGCCCAAACAAACGCCCTTCTTGTCCTTCCAGTGTAAAAATAGGAATGAATGAAAGGGTGATGATCAACAGGCTAATAAAGAGGGCGGGTCCAACTTCAACAGAAGCATTGGTGATCACTTTCCAGCGAGTTTCATTGTCAATTTGCTGATCAGGGTGACTATGGTCCCATTCTTCAAGCCGTTTGTGCGCATTTTCAATCATGACGATGGCGGCATCCACCATTGCCCCAACAGCAATCGCAATACCCCCCAGAGACATGATATTGGCATTCAGCCCCTGGAAATGCATGATGATAAAGGCAATACATAGCCCCAGAGGAAGCGAGATAATGGCAACCAGTGCAGAACGAACGTGCCAAAGGAACAGGCCACACACGATGGCAACCACAATAAACTCTTCCAGAAGTTTATAGCTCAGGTTATCAATCGCACGGTCAATCAGTTGACTACGATCGTACGTGGTCACCACTTCCACACCTTCTGGCAGACTGCTTTTCAGGGTTTCCAACTTATCCTTGACCGCAGAAATGACTTCACGCGCATTCTTGCCTGAACGCAGAATCACTACACCGCCCGCAACCTCACCTTCACCATTCAGCTCCGCGATCCCACGACGCATTTCTGGCCCAATCTGAACACGCGCAACATCCCTTAAGTAAACAGGGACGCTATTCTCACCCGTCTTGAGGACAATATTGTTAAAGTCATCAATGCCCTGCAGATAACCGCTGGCACGTACCATGTACTCGGCTTCGGCGATCTCGACAGAAGAACCGCCCGCTTCCTGGTTGGAGGAGCCTAGGGCCTGCTTAACTTCCGGCAGGCTTACACCAAACTGGGCCAGTTTCATCGGGTCAACGAGGATCTGGTATTGTTTGACGACGCCGCCCACAGAGGCAACCTCTGCCACATTCGGAATATTTTTCAGCTCATATTTCAGGAACCAATCTTGCAGAGAACGTAATTCCGAGAGGTCATGCTTACCGCTGTGATCCACCAACGCATATTCGAAAATCCAGCCCACTCCAGTTGCATCAGGTCCTATCTCGGAGCTGACTCCTGAAGGCAACTTGCCCTGAACCTGATTCAGGTATTCCAATACACGGGATCTTGCCCAGTACAGATCGGTACCGTCTTCGAAAATCACATAAACGTACGAGTCACCGAATTGTGAAAACCCTCGGACCGTCTTTGCTCCGGGTACCGAGAGCATGGTGGTCGTCAGGGGATAGGTGACCTGGTTTTCTACAATCTGTGGGGCTTGTCCCGGGTAACTGGTTTTAATAATAACCTGAACATCAGAGAGGTCAGGCAGGGCGTCTACTGGGGTATTGATGATAGTCCAGGTTCCCCAGATGCTCAGAAACAGGGCTCCCATCATGACCAGAAAGCGGTTGGCGACCGAACGCCTGATAATCCATTCAATCATCTTCGTCTCCTCAGTGACCTGAATGTGCGTTTGCTGAAGGGGCCGTCATTTCTGGCGCTGTAGTCGCGTGTTTCTCTGGATGACGCATACGCTCCAGCGCACCGGAAATGTTCGCTTCAGAGTCAATGAGGAAGAGGCCGCTGACGACAATCGATTCACCTTCTGTCAAGCCAGCCCCAATCCCAGACTGGCGTTGTGACTCATGCAACACCTTGATGACTTTAGGAACGAACCGGCCATTGCCATCGACAGTTATGACGCGTTGTTCATTGCCGGTATCGATGACCGCCTGAGACGGGATCAGCAACATATCCTGGCTCTGGGTGTTAAGTTTCAAGTAGGCATTCATTCCTGGTTTCAGTAATTCATCTTTATTGTCTACCTGCAGGCGAACTTGAAGTGTGCGGGTGGCTTGGTCAACACTGGGCAGAATATTCCATTTCTCGATATTGAACTTTCTCTCGGGATAAGCGGGCACGGAAATTTCAAACTGAGAGTTCTCTTTCAGCAAATAAGCGATAGATTCCGGTAGCGCAGCGCTAATCCAGACCGGATCCATCCCCTGGATCTGGGCAACAACCTTATCTTTTGAAATATTCATCCCGGTTCTCAAATCAAACGCGGTGATCACACCATCGATAGGCGCTTTAATCGTGAAGCGGGTCTGAATGTTCCGTGTATTGCGTAAGCGCTGGATGTCATCTTCGGGCATCCCGGCAAGGCGAAGGCGTTCCAGCACCCCTTTAAGTTGCGTCGCTGAACCGCCAGTACCTGAGAGTAAAAGGTACTCGCTCTGCGCTTCGACCCACTCCGGAATAGTGATGTCAATCAGGGGGGTATCCTTTTTCACTTTATCCCCAATAGTTATCGGATACGCTTTTTCAATGAAACCGTCTGATCTGGCCTGGACAATAACGAATTGATATTCGTTAAAACTGACCGTGGCAGGGAGTGTCTGCGCATAAGTCAGACGTCCGGTACGGACTTTTTCTGTTTTAATACCCAGATTTTGCACCTGGGTAGGATCGATACGGATACCGTTGCTGTTTTCGGAGCCACCTTCATCGGCATATTTGGGGACCAGATCCATGTCCATAAACGGTGACTTTCCCGGTTTGTCGAACTTGGTATCGGGTTTCATTGGGTCAAACCAGAACAGAACCTTACGCTCTGATGACGGTATTTCTGTTTTGTCTGCAGAGAAAAGATAATGGTAAGCCCCAACGGATATAAGCCCTCCCATCAAAAGACTGCTGACAATAACTGCAGTATATTTAAGTTTTATAGAAGCCATATTTAATTCCACTGAATATTGATAGAAGCCAAACCTGTTAACTCGGAGGGAGCCGTAGGGGGTAAATAATCATGCCTGCCATAACAGGGGGTATGACAGGCACAATAAACGCTCATCATAAAATCAATTAAGACTGGCTTTTTTTAATTTCCTGAAGCAATGAAATAGTATCCTGCTGCACAAAAGTGAAGTTCACATGGTTACCGACTTTCAGTGCGCGGATATTGTCATCCAATGCTGTAAACGTAAATCGCATGGTCATTGCAGGCCAACCCACGGCAGGTATCGCTTCGTGCGCGATGGTGATTTTCATTTCTTTCATATCAATATCCTTCACCACCCCCGCAGTGCTGATAACCTGCTGCGAAGAAGCTTCGGCCTTCGTGTTATCTGCTGTGCTGTGTTGGTGCTCGTTTGCCTGAACACCTGCGGCCATGACAACCGAGAAGATCCCCAATAAAGCTATTTTTATTGACTGACGCATATTTATAACTCCTTATTTATTTCAAAAATAATTTATTCTGTCCAACCACCACCCAAGGCAGTGAAAAGGTTTATTTCGTTAACGTGCTGGGCATATCTCAGATCCAGAATGGCTTGCTGCGTTGAAAATAGTGTTCTTTCCGCATCCAGGACTTCGATATAACTTACAGCACCGCTGGAATATAAACCGCGTGCCCGTAGCAGCGTTACCTGAAGGGACTCCAGAAAACGTTGTTGTGCTGTTAATTGCCCGCTTATACTTTCTCGAAGTGACAGTGCATCAGCAACTTCCTTAAACGCAGTCTGAATTTTTTGCTCGTAACTGACAATTGACTGTTGTTGGCGTACTTGCGCGAGTGTCAGGTTGGCTTTGTTACGGCCCGCATTGAAGATGGGAACTTCAATTTTAGGGATAAAATTCCACATGCCACTCGCGGCATTAAACAGGCTTGAAAGGTCAGTGCTGCTTCCTGAAAGGCCGCCCGTCAACGAAATTGACGGGAAGAATGCAGCCCTGGCTGCTCCAATATTGGCATCTGCCGCTTTCAGCACATGTTCAGCTTCCATAATATCCGGTCTTTGCAACAAGATGTTGGACGACAGGTTCACAGGCAGTTTTACCGGATTAATATCTGTTTCCGCATTAAGTTTACCATCGGGCAGTACAGAGTATTTTCCGACCACCAGTTGGAGCGCATTGTTCGCCTGGGCAAGTTCACCTTCTCTTTTGGCAATGTCAGCACGGGTACTTTCGATCACTCCCCGAGCCTGTTCAAGTGCCAGTACGTTTGTGCTGCCGGTGATAAGTTGTTGCTCCACGAAGGCGTAAGATTGCTCGTAGTTCTTCAGCGTTTCTCTGGCAATCTGCAATTGCTCATAAGCCAGTCGTTGGTTGAAATAGCTTTGCGAGACGTTGGAAACAAGAAGAATCTGGACAGCCCGCTGAGCTTCCTGACTGGCGAAGAAATTCTGGCGGTCAGCCTCACTCATGTTCTTCAGTTTGCCAAAGAAATCCAGCTCAAAGCTGAGGTCAATGCCCGCTGCATATTCCTGGGTAGTGGAACTTTCATTTTTAAGTCCCCCACTGTAGGTGATACCAGAAGAGGCATTCAGTTGCGGATATCTGTCAGCGTCTGTCACATTGTACTGGGCTCGTGCTTCCTGAACTTTGAGCGCCGCCATTTTCAGATCACGGTTGTTACGCAACGCGTCGTCAATCAGAGTCTGTGCTTGAGGGTCGGCAAAGAATACTCGCCAACCGGTATCCTTATAGTCTGCCGTTGCCGGAACCAGTGCGTTCCGGGAGAGCGAAAATTGTTGTGGCACGGGGAGTTCAGGGCGCTGGTATTCCGGAGCCAATGAGGTACACCCTGCCAAAACGAACAATGTACTGAGAGTTAGTAGTTTTAATTTGAACATATCGCTTCTCGTCCAGGTACACCTGGTTAAATGGTTCAAATGATTTCCTGATGATCATTGTGGATACCTTACCGGAGTGACTCTGTTTGGTGAGTGACAGGATAATGACAAAACTGTCATTTTCGTTTTAATTCGTTGATATCGTCCTTTTGCCCACTAGAATGACAACTCCATATCGATGTTCCGGAGGGCGCGTGAAAATACTGATCGTCGAAGATGAGGTTAAAACAGGTGAATACCTCAGTAAGGGGTTGACTGAAGCTGGTTTTGTTGTTGACCTGGCAGATAATGGCATGACCGGGTATCACCTGGCCATGACAGCAGATTACGACCTGATTGTTCTGGATATCATGCTACCCGATGTGAATGGCTGGGATATCGTGAAAATGTTGCGGGCGGCAAATAAAGGCATGCCCATTTTGCTCCTGACGGCACTCGGTACCATCGAGCATCGTGTCAAGGGCCTTGAACTCGGCGCTGATGATTACCTGGTCAAACCCTTTGCCTTCGCAGAACTTCTGGCGCGAGTCAGAACATTGTTACGTCGTGGCACAGCCGTTATAGTGGAAAGCCAATTCCAGGTGGCAGACTTAACCCTTGATCTGGTGTCGAGAAAAGTGAATCGCAAGGGCACCCGGATCACGCTGACCAGTAAGGAATTCACACTCCTTGAGTTCTTCATCCGCCATCAGGGAGAGGTACTCCCACGTTCACTGATCGCTTCACAAGTCTGGGATATGAACTTTGACAGTGACACGAATGCCATCGATGTGGCTGTTAAACGGTTACGGGCAAAAATTGATAACGATTTTGAACCCAAATTGATTCAGACGGTACGTGGCGTTGGTTATGTGCTTGAGGTGCCCGATGAGGATTAACTGTCGTCACCGTCCTTTTTCTCTTGCCACTCGCCTCACTTTTTTCATCAGCTTGTCGACAACCATCGCCTTTGTGGCATTTACGTGGATCATGTTGCATTCTGTGGAGAGGCATTTTGCGGAGCAGGATGTCAATGATCTGAAACAAGTCAGTATGACCTTGGAAAATATACTTAAAAGTCCTGATGGATCGGAACGACAGAAAGTCGAACGACTCAGCACCGTATTGCAAAGTTACCGGAATATCTCGGTATTACTCAGCAACGGAAATAACCAGGTACTTTATCGCTCGCCGGATGGGCCCGATCTTCTCCCTGTGTCATCCACGCTGGATTTTTCGCAGCATCTTGGCTCCGGCGACGTATTTCTCTGGACAGGAGAGAAGAAAAGTAATGCGGATCACTCTGATAGCGAAATGAGGCATACAACGTACCGCCTTATTGCATCCTCAGTAAGGATGCCGGAGAGCGTCAAACCTTACACGTTGCTGATAGCGCTCTCCATCGATTTTCATCTGCATTATATTGATGAGCTTAAAAACAATCTTGTCATGATCGCCTCAGTCATCAGTTTGATGATTATTTTTACTGTTTTGTTTGCTGTTCATAAAGGACATCAACCTTTAAGAAATGTCAGCCTGAAAATAAAAAATATTACTTCTGAGAATCTGGATGTCAGACTTGAGCCTGATCGGGTACCCATTGAACTGGAACAACTGGTTATTTCCTTCAATCATATGATTGAACGTATCGAGGATGTTTTTACCCGGCAGGCTAATTTCTCTGCAGATATCGCCCATGAGATTAGGACCCCCATTACCAATCTTGTTACTCAGACCGAAATTGTGTTAAGCCAGCGCCGACCGGATAAAGAACTGGAGGATGTGCTTTACTCTAATCTTGAAGAATACAATCGTATGGCCAAGATGGTCAGTGACATGTTGTTTCTGGCTCAGGCAGACAATAACCAACTCATTCCTGAGCGATCAATGATAGATCTCAGGTCAGAAACGATGAAAGTCTTCGAGTTTTTTGAAGCCTGGGCTGAGGAGCAAGAAGTGAGTCTCGAGTTTGAGGGGAGTCCTGCCCTCATTGGAGGGGATCCACTCATGTTGCGGCGGGTCATCAATAACCTTTTATCGAATGCCATTCGTTATACCCCCAGAGGAATGATAGTCACCGTTCGTGTTGACGAACGGGATGGATGGGTTGATCTTATCGTTGAAAATCCTGGATCCCCCATTCCTCAAGAGCACCTTCCCCGATTGTTTGACCGCTTCTATCGGGTTGATCCCTCTAGACAAAGAAAAAGTGAGGGAAGTGGTATCGGTCTGGCTATCGTGAAATCCATCGTAACAGCACATCAAGGTAGAATTAGCGTTATCTCAGATACGGTTTCAACCCGTTTCACCCTCTCTTTTCCCCGGTTCGTCGCATGAAGAGGACGGGTGTATTTAAAATAAATATGCCCGTCATATAACCGCTCACAGTTGTAAGTCAGATTCTTTCAACTAAAAGCGTTCAGTAAAATAATGCATAACTATCTGTTTTATATAAAAATTAAATAAAAATCCTAACATTACACATTTGTCATCATTCTGTCACGAGTCCAACAGAACCCCTCCCTTATAATTACTCTTAACTTGAACAAGCACAGCGAGATCCTGATGTTAACTGGATTACGTTGTGACCATTTACTGCAAACCGAGACATCTTTAAGACCCCTTGTGAAAGGATGTTTCAGACGATTTGAACACGTATGATGTGAAAATGGAGAACACACCATGAATAAAATTATCATTGCCACTGCTTTTGCCATGACCTTTGTTTCCTCAACCTGGGCTGCAGAAACCGTGAACATCCATGATCGGGTTAATAATGCCCAAGCGCCAGCACATCAGATGATGTCATCTATCCCGAAATCTGCGGTAGACGGTGTTGGCACAAAAATGATGGACATGGATGAGCACCAGAAAGCGGTGGTGGCACATGAAACCGTGAATAACAGTAATTCTGATGCCCATAAAAAAATGGCTGAGACACATAAGAAAATGATGGGAGAGCAGGGTGTTACAGGTGCTGAACGCAAAAATACCAAGTCATTCTCGCTGATGGATGAGCATGAAAAAGCCGCCATCGCCCATGAAACGGTGAAAAATGCTCAGTCAAGTGCGCATAAAGAACAGGCTGAAAAGCATCGCAGTATGATGCAATCTAACTGAGTAAACGTGTACCCCCGAGTACCCTATAATAAAAACACATCCTTATTGACATTATTGCCCCGTCACTGGGGCTTTTTTATTGACTCAACGTCTAATATGAGAGGCTGTTAATCATAGTAAATTCTATTATGCCAGGATAAATATATTTAAGTTGAAAGTAACTACCTTTTTACAATTTTTTAGACTGTATTTTACATGGGGGGTAATACGGTTTTCATGCTCGCCATTAACTTGCCAATAAAATTATTGATGTTTTTAAATAAATAAAAAATGAAGACTGTGTAACACCTTGAAAATCGGATAGCAGCCAATTAGAGGCATCACCCGAAATCTTTGGTTTTTTTCCATAAATACTCATTTTTAGTCCTTAACAAATGAGTTTGATAAGATTGGCTCATTAGAACTGCAATGCTAAAAGGACAGAACGATTGACTGTAGCCATGATAAAAGGAAGGTAAATAACTTTTTAAACGTGAGTTATGGTTCTTTGTTGCTAAGAAAAAGCATACCCATAAAATGGTAGAGTTTACTTATGGTAAGGCTCTGATTATGTTTATAAAAGAGTATTTTATACGGTGTTACCTCATCTCGAAAGCGGTGTTTCGTCAGTTAGCTGCGGCTGTTACTAAACAAACCTTATTGGAAGATGAGCTATGTTGAAATCACTCCTTAAACTTCTGCCTACGACAATCGGAAAGGGGGAGGCGAGAGTTGCTATCTCTGACGCTAGTGTTCCTGATGGCTATCATGCGCCTGAACAAGCAGCCAAACTTTTGGCTACACCACAACGCCGTCAATGGTTGCAAACGTTGTGGGATTACTCGTCACTACCAAAAGACCTGTACCAGCAGTATTACCTGCAACCACTTGAGCACTGCGTCACTCTGATGCAGATGTTCCCTGCCACGGAGAGTGGGCATCATGCGTATCTTGGGGGGATGGTGGATCATCTACTTGAGACGGTTGCCTACGCTGCCAGGTTGTCAAAAAACTATCTGTTACCGATAGGCGCACAACCTGAAGAGCAGGCTTCACAGAGTACTGCTTGGAATGCGGTGATTGTCTACGCAGCAATGCTGCAGTCGCTCGATAGGTTATGTCATATTGAGGTCGAACTGGAGAATGGGCAGTGCTGGATGCCGCTTATTGCCATGCCGGATGAACCCTACCGTTTTCGTTTCAAGCCTAGTGTTGATGCAATACAGGTGCAGAGTCTGGGTGCGATGCTGGCCTGGAAAGTCATCCCTGATGAGGTATTGATCTGGTTGAGTACCTGGCCTGAGGCACTGAAAACGTTATCGCTGTATTTGACGGGATTTCGAAGTGAGTCAGGAATAGTCAATGCCATTGTCTCAGATGCCATTCGCACTTCGGTGGGCGAACCTGTATTACCCGCAGAACAGATTGTTCAACCCACTTCAGATTTGAGAAGTATAACCCCATCTGCGTTACTTCCAATGAGTCACACACCTTCTTCAACGATATTATCTGCAGGTATAACATCTGCTGCAGGGGGGGCAGGTAATGAAAATATCAAACTAGTCTCAGCATTAGATGGTGATTTCCCCTGTGAAATGGATGTTATATCGACAGATGCGACTAGTGAGTTGTTGGTTGTTATGGGGTATGGCGATGCTGAAAAAAAATCGAACATTGCCTCTGAGGTACAAGAAACGGTTCTTAATCTGGGATCTTTTTTTAGTGATTGGTTGAAAAAAATTCTTTTAGAACAATCAACTGTGGTTAACGAAAGCGAATCTCAGGTATACATTATTGCGGGTTATGTGTTTGTGAGGACGCCGACAATATTTTATCTGTTCATATCAGAAAACAAATTGGCTTTGGCTGAACAACACTGTGATTGGAGAACAGTCCAAAAGCAGTTTGAGAAGCTGAAGCTCCATAAACGCCAAACGGATGGGACAAATGTGTATCGATGTCGGGACAAGGAAGGTAATAAATCCTTTAATGGCTACCTGATCCCTGCAGCGAAAATTTATGGTGTCGTTTCCCCTCCGGCAGATAGCTCTTTATTGATTGTAAAATGACAGGTTATGGAGAACTCGTGGTAATGAGCAATAAGCTGCTAACGTTTGAAGAACTGTTAGACCATTATTTTTTCATCAATTCCGTACGGGATGATACTGAGTGGAGCTACCGTAAAGTGGTAAGAACCTTTTTACGATATACCAGTAAAACACCGAATGATGTTGACAATATGCTGGTACTTGGATGGCGCAGGCACGTCCTGAAGGAGCAAAAACTGCAAGCGACAACGTGGAATAATAAAGTGACTCATATGAGAGCGTTATTCAATTTCGGGATGAAAAACGGACTTCTGTCTCATGATGTCAATCCTTTCAGTAAAGCGGCTGTTCGGGCGGGAAAGAAGAAAAAAAAGACCTTAACCAAGGGGCAAATGGACGCTGTTTATCGCCTGATGTGTCAGTATCGTGAACATGAAGCGTTACATGCCCAGAGCCTGTCAGTGAATAACAGAGTCCACGCCTGCAAACCCGCCTGGTTTTGGTTGGCGGTACTCGATACCCTCAGCTATACCGCAATACGCCAGAACCAGCTTCGGCATGTACGCATCTGCGACGTGAACCTGGAAGAGCGCTGGATTGATTTGATCATCGCAGGGGCAAAGAATCACCGTGAATTGCGTATACCCATCATCACTGAGTTATTCCCCCGAATAGAAGAGTTGGTTACCCGGTCGTTAGAGATCGGGGCTGAGCCGGAAGAGCAATTATTCAACGTCAATCGTTTTGATATGGGGCGCAGAGCAAACCAGCAGGAAAATGCAGACATTATGGGGGTTTACCCTATTCGGGCTTTCTTTCGGCGAATCTCGAAAGAGTGCCGATTTGTCGTCAGTCCTCACCGTTTTCGGCATACGGTAGCGACCAATCTGATGAAGTCTCCGGATCGCAATATTCAAGCCGTAAAACGGCTGCTAGGACATTCCAGCTTACGCTCTACGCTGGAATACATCGATGAGGATGTGGAGAGCTTGCGGGATATCCTGGAGGAGGAATTCAAGCGATAGCGCGCCAGGATGAGAGTATCTTCTTGACACAGTTTGACATTTGCATACGAAAACGGTAAAAATTGTAAGCGAAACAGCCCGCCTGTAGACAGCAGGCGGGCTTTTCAAGAGCCTATGTTCAACAATCACAACCTAAGTAGTAGAGCTAAAAGATCTACACCGTGTTAACAAGGACTCGTTTCGTGCCCGTCAGTTTTTCATCCTGAAATCTTGACAAGCGCTTCTGAATAGTGGTGCCCGGACTCGGAATCGAACCAAGGACACGGGGATTTTCAATCCCCTGCTCTACCGACTGAGCTATCCGGGCAACGGGGCGCATTTAACCCTATTGGCCGGATATCGTCAATCGGTTTCTGTCACAAAGCCGATCGGTTGCTCTATTTTCATGCAGTGGCGGGTAAGGTTCGTGGGGCCTGGAGGAGGGCCGATGTAATAAATATGCAAAGAATCCGTGTATTTATACCGTTTTGGTTTTTCTGGTGTTTGTTTTTATATGTTTTATAACAATGGGTTATGCTTAAATTATTATGTAATTAATCGACATAATAGTTACTTGAACCTCATAAAAAAACATGCAATCATTGCGCAAATTTTAGCACTCTACGTCCCCTAACGGCGTTTCCGCTCATTTAAGTCAGAGGGTTGCAGGCATGACTGGTATGGCTACTCAAGCGCTACTGCGCACCAGACATCTGATGATGCCGCTACTCCGCCGCGATCTTTCCCGAACGTCGTCCTCCATAAACACCCAGCCCAGCATGCGGTAAGGCAACTTCATGCTCGCTGTTAGGCATTATTAAAAATAGAGCTGTGGCTCTGATTTTACTGATGTCTATCGGACGCTGCCGATACCAGTTCCCGATAGTGGCCTGATAATCTTAAGAGAGTCAGCCGGTCACGCATGCGCTCTATGCTGCCACCCCGGACATCAAGTTGCCGGGATAACCTTTGTTATCTCATCACGTGCCTTGTGGCACAGCCTCATCCTTAACCGTTTGAGAGTTAGCACTATGAAAGAATTGAAGATAGCCACCAGCGCCAGCCTGGTCGCCGCCATTGAAACGCTGCGCCAGATTGTCCGCGTCGAGCAGACGGATTATACCGACGTTGCGGCATTGGTCGTGTCGGTTGATGACGTCAACGCTGGCATCCTGGCACAGCTTAAAGCCACCGGGTTCGAGATCCCGACCTTTGTGGCGGTGGCCGGCGATGAGCATCTCTCGCCGGACTACCTGCCGTTTATCAGCGGTGTTTTCGCGCTGGACGGTGCCAGCAAGGCGTTTTATATGGCGCAGTTGGAAGCCGCGGCGGATGCTTACGAGCAGGCGCTGCTGCCGCCGTTTTTCAAAACCTTGAAAACCTATGTGGAAATGGAGAACTCGACCTTTGCCTGTCCGGGGCATCAGGGCGGGGAGTTTTTCCGCAAGCATCCGGCGGGCCGCAAGTTTTTCGAGTTTTACGGTGAAACGCTTTTTCGTTCCGACATGTGCAACGCCGACGTTAAATTGGGCGATTTGCTGATCCACGAAGGCTCGGCCAAGGACGCCCAAAAGCATGCGGCACGGGTGTTCAACGCCGATAAAACTTATTTTGTGCTCAACGGCACCTCGGCCGCCAACAAGGTGGTAACCAACGCGCTGCTGACCCGTGGCGATCTGGTGCTGTTCGACCGTAACAACCATAAGTCCAACCACCATGGTGCGTTGATCCAGGCCGGAGCGACGCCGGTGTATCTGGAAACCGCGCGCAACCCGTTTGGCTTTATCGGCGGTATCGATTCCCGCTGCTTTGACGAGCGTTATCTGCGCGAACAAATTCGTCAGGTAGCGCCGGAGAAAGCCGAGGCAGCGCGTCCTTTCCGCCTGGCAATCATTCAGCTCGGCACCTACGACGGCACTATTTATAATGCGCGTCAGGTGATCGACACCATTGGTCACCTGTGCGACTACATCCTGTTTGACTCGGCCTGGGTGGGTTACGAAGGGTTTATCCCGATGCTGAAAGAGTGTTCACCGCTGCTGTTGGAGCTGGACGAGCTTGACCCGGGCATCTTTGTTACCCAGTCGGTACACAAACAGCAGGCCGGCTTCTCGCAAACCTCGCAGATCCACAAGAAAGACGACCATATCAAGGGCCAGAAGCGTCACTGCAACCACAAGCACCTGAACAACGCTTTCATGCTGCACGCCTCTACCAGCCCGTTCTATCCGCTGTTTGCGGCGCTGGACGTCAACGCCAAGATGCATGCCGGGGCCGCCGGTCGCCGGATGTGGATGGACTGCGTGAAGCTTGGCATCGAGACGCGCAAGCAACTGCTGGAACGCTGTTCGCAGCTCAGGCCGTTTGTCCCCCTGCAGATCGCGGGCAAGAACTGGCAGGATTACGACACCGATTTGATCGCCAACGACGCCCGCTTCTTCAATTTTGTGCCGGATGAGAAATGGCACGGTTTTGAAGGCTATGCGCAGGACCAGTATTTGGTCGATCCGTGCAAACTGCTGCTGACCACGCCGGGTATTGATGCCGCCACCGGCCAATACACCGAGTTTGGCGTGCCGGCCACCATTCTGGCCAATTTCCTGCGCGAGAACGGTATCGTGCCGGAGAAGTGTGACCTTAACTCGATCCTGTTCCTGCTGACGCCGGCGGAAAACCCGGCCAAGATGCAACAACTGGTGGATATGCTGGTGCAGTTCGAACGTTACGTGGAAGAGGACGCGCCGCTGAGCCAGGTGCTGCCAACGGTATATCGCAAGAACGAGCAGCGTTATCGCGGCTATACCCTTCGCCAGCTGTGCCAGGAGATGCACGATTTATACGTCAGCTTCGACGTTAAGCAACTGCAAAAAGAGATGTTCCGTCAGCGTCATTTCCCGCAGGTGATGATGAACCCACAGGACGCCAACGTGGAGTTTATCCGTGACAACGTTGAACTGGTGCCGATCGGGCAGGCCGAAGGGCGCATTGCGGCAGAGGGCGCGTTGCCTTACCCACCGGGCGTGCTATGCGTAGTGCCGGGCGAAGTCTGGGGCGGGGCGGTACAGCGTTATTTCATGGCGCTGGAAGAGGGCATCAACCGGCTGCCGGGCTTCTCGCCGGAGTTGCAGGGCGTTTATATCGAGAAAAAGGATCACGGCTGGAAACGCATTTTCGGCTATATGATCAAGCAATAGAAAATAAGGGCCGGTTTGCACCGGCCCTTTTCATTGATAACGCCACCGCAAATTATCTTCTGCGGTAACTCTTCTGGGCGTTGTTCACCTTCACCAGGTAACGGCGAGATTCGCCGGCCGGATGCTTGGTGGTCAGCGTCTGATAGACGTCGCCCGGCTGCATGCCGTTGATGATGCTCACCGCACGGGTCCTGTCGCTAGAGAACACACGCAGCACGCTGCCGGCGCCACCGTTATAGGCAGTGATAACTGCGTAGCGGCGTGAGGTCGGGTTTTGAATCCCTCCCAAATAGTTATTCTGCAAAATGGCCAGATAAGCCGTACCGGTATCGATGTTGTTTTCCGGGTCGAACAGGTAACTGCGGCTTGGTTTGCCCCATTTCCCACGCATCTGGAACACATCCTTACCGGCAGTGTGCTGCACCACCTGCATCAGGCCCAACGCATCTGAACCGCTCACCGCATAAGGGTTAAAGCTCGATTCGGTCTGCATGATCGCCAGGATCAGCGACTCTTCCACGCCGTATTTCTCCGACGCCTTGCGAACCATCGGCAGGTATTTGTGGGCACGTTTGTCCAGGTGGTTTGGCACCAGCTGAATAGTGACCGAGTAAATTACGTGCAGGCCGGAGGTGCGTTTTTGCAGCTTGGTCTGCAACAGATAGTCGGCGAAGTGCGCCGCACGCCATTCCCAACGGATCGGCGCACCTTTGTTATCCAGTACCTGGCCGTACAGGAACGGCTCTTTACTGATCTGGATATCGTTGACGTCGGAATAGAGATCGATAGAACCCGGGTCGTCCCCCATCAGTAAGGTGCTGATAATCGCTTGGCGCAGGTGAGCGGCAGGATCGGTGGTGGCGATGGTTTCAATAGTGATGGCACCAGAATCAAAGTTGATGTGGCTACGGGTTTGATACTGGTCGGTGTATTTAACGTAATCTTTCGGCCCGGCGATCAGAACTTCGTTCAGACCCCAGATATTCTCGATGTTGTGGGCGAACTGACCCATCAGGATTTCGAAGCCGTTGGTGTCTTTGACCCAGGCTTCGTTGACTTCAGTGCTTTTTTTGCCGGAACAGGATATCAGCAGGGGCGCTATCACTAGCAAAGCTAAAATTTTCTTCATCTTAAAGCCGTATACGAGAAGTATTGGAAGGGCCAGCGCCTGGCCCCAACAGCATTATTCGCTTGGTGGCGTATAGCCTTCGATATGGACGTCATGCCCTTCGAACAGGAATTTGATCATTTCCGCTTCCAGCAATTTGCGGTCGTCAACGTTCATCATGTTCAGTTTTTTCTCGTTGATCAGCATGGTTTGTTTTTTCATCCATTCTGCCCAGGCTTCTTTCGAGATCTCGTTATAGATGCGTTTGCCGACTTCCCCAGGATAAAGCTGGAAGTCCTGCCCTTCGGCGTCACGCTGCAGGAAGGTACAAAAAATGGTTCTGCTCATGCTAATTCCTCATCAATGGCGCTATTGCCAATAAACCCGTCATACTTTGAGCTGCAGGTGTGTTGGCTGCCTTTTCTCACCCGAATCACTTACCTCAGTAAGCTCATCGGGACTCGCTCAGTTGCCGCCTTCCTGCAACTCGAATTATTTAGGCTATAAACCCTGTCGGCGCGGGGACTGTTTTGCCAACTGTTGCAACAGGCGGTCAACCGGTGCGGCCAGCCCGACCGATGGCGGCTGCGCTAAGTTATACCAGAGACCGGCGCCCTCATCCATGCTGCTGCCTTTGGCGTCCATTTCCAGCCATATTGGCACGATATCAAGATGGAAATGACTGAAAGTATGACGAAATGCGGTCAGTTGCTCCCGGCGATTGTTTTTCAGACCGCGCTGTTGCAGCCAGAGTTCCATCTCTTCACGTTCGCTGAACTGCGGGAAGCAGAACAGACCGCCCCACAGACCGACGGCGGGGCGCTGCTCCAGCCAGGCGCGTTCGCCGTGCTGCAGCAATAAAAAGTAGGCGGTTTTTTCCGGCAGGGTCTGCTTGGGCTTTTTACCCGGGTATTTTGCCCAACTGTGGTGGGCATAGGCGATGCAGCCGAGGCTGAGTGGGCACAGTTCGCATTTCGGCTTGGATCGGGTGCAGACCATCGCTCCCAGATCCATCATCGCCTGATTGAACTGGCCAACGCCCTTGGCCGGGGTAACGTTTTCGCTGATTTCCCACAGTCGGTTTTCTACCTCTTTCTTGCCCGGCCAGCCTTCGACGGCATAGCAGCGGGCCAGGACGCGTTTTACGTTGCCGTCGAGGATTGGGTAGTGTTGGCCGAGCGCCAGCGACAGCACTGCGCCTGCCGTTGAACGGCCAATACCGGGCAGGGCGTGGATTTCTTCAAAGGTTGTCGGGAACTCACCGCCGTGCTGTGCGACAATAGCCTGCGCCGCCTTATGCAGATTGCGCGCACGGGCGTAATAGCCCAGGCCGGTCCACAGGTGCAGCACTTCGTCCAGCGGCGCTTCAGCCAGCGCACGCACGTTGGGAAAACGTGCCATAAAGCGCTGGAAGTAAGGGATCACGGTGGCAACCTGAGTTTGTTGCAACATGACCTCAGAGAGCCATACTTGATAGGCGGTCTTATCAAGCTGCCACGGCAGGGTTTTACGGCCGTAACGCTGGTACCAGTCAAGCACCACCTGTGCGAACTGCTGTGCTTGCATCATAAGCTGATTCGATATCCGGCAGAAAATGAAGCGCGATTGCAGCATAGAGTCATGATGCTGTAAACCGGAACTTTCCGACGTCGCACGGCAGGTACATTAGATGAACACTTGCTAAACCAATGTATCTTTGCATAATGCGCGTTTCCCTAATTGGCAGCCAAACAGACAGAAAGCACTATGATTAATGACGTCATCTCCCCGGAATTTGATGAGAACGGCCGCGCGATGCGCCGTATCCGCAGTTTTGTCCGCCGCCAGGGGCGGTTGACCAAAGGCCAACAGCACGCGTTAGACAACTATTGGCCGGTGATGGGCGTGGAGTATCAGGCTGAACCTGTCGATATCGCCGCACTGTTCGGGCGCGACGCGCCGACCGTGCTGGAGATCGGTTTTGGCATGGGCGCCTCGCTGGTGACCATGGCGGGCAATAACCCGCAGCAGGATTTCTTGGGGATAGAAGTCCATTCGCCGGGCGTGGGTGCCTGCCTGGCCGACGCTACTGAAGCGGAACTGAGCAACCTGCGCGTAATGTGTCACGACGCGGTTGAGGTTCTGGAGAATATGATCCCGGACGGCTCGCTGGACATGGTTCAGCTGTTTTTCCCCGATCCGTGGCACAAAGCGCGCCACAACAAACGCCGCATCGTACAGACGCCGTTTGTTGAACTGGTGCGTCGCAAACTGAAAGTCGGCGGCGTCTTCCACATGGCCACCGACTGGCAGCCTTATGCGGAACATATGTTAGAGGTTATGAACGGGATCTCAGGCTATCGCAATCTTTCCAGCGATAATGATTATGTGCCGCGTCCGGATTCACGCCCTCTGACAAAATTTGAATTACGCGGCCAGCGTCTGGGACATGGCGTTTGGGACTTGATGTTTGAGAGGAAAGAATAATGGCTAAGAACCGCAGTCGTCGTTTACGTAAAAAGTTACACATTGAAGAGTTTCAGGAGCTGGGCTTCTCCGTTGCATGGCGCTTTGCCGAAGGCACCGCGGTTGAAGATATCGACAGCACGCTGGACGCTTTTATCGACGAAGTGATTGAGCCGAACGGCATGGCCTTTGACGGTAGCGGCTACCTGCAGTGGGAAGGCTTGATCTGTCTGCAGACCATCGGTCACTGCACTGACGAGCAACGCGAACTGGTCAAAAAATGGCTGGAAGCGCGTAAACTGACCGACGTTAAGGTCAGCGATCTGTTCGATATCTGGTGGGACTGATTTTCCTGCCTGATAAGCGCGGCCTGGCGTCGCGCTGAATCTATTGATTTAAGGTGCCTTTACGGCACCTTTATTTTGTCCGGAGTGTGACCGCGGTGGTAACAACATTGGATAACGCGTTGCTGGATGAGATCCTGCAGCAGGTGCGCCCGCTGATTGGCCAGGGCAAGGTGGCGGACTATATACCGGCGTTGGCGGAAGTGGCGGCCGATCGTCTGGCGATCGCCGTTTGCACCGTCGACGGCGAAATGTTCCAGGCCGGTAACGCCGACGAGCGTTTCTCTATTCAGTCGATCTCCAAGGTGTTGAGCCTGACGCTGGCGCTGACGCGCTACCAGGAGGCGGAGATCTGGCGTCGGGTTGGCAAGGAGCCTTCCGGTCTGCCGTTCAACTCGCTGTTGCAGCTGGAGATGGAGCAGGGCAAACCGCGCAATCCGTTTATCAACCCCGGTGCGCTGGTGGTGTGCGACATGCTGCAAACCCGGCTCAGCGCGCCCAAGCAGCGAATGCTTGAAGTGGTGCGTCAACTGGCCGGTGAAGATGACCTGGCCTATGATTCACGGGTGGCCCGTTCCGAGTTCGAACACTCCGATCGCAATGCGGCGATAGCCTACCTGATGAAGTCGTTCGGCAATTTCGAAAACGACGTGCTTACCGTGCTGCAAACCTACTTCCACTACTGCGCGCTGCGAATGAGCTGCGTGGAGCTGGCTCGCAGCTTTGTTTATCTGGCCAATCACGGTCGTGATCTTAGCGGACGCGAGGTGATAAGCCCCCTGCAGGCGCGCCAGATTAATGCGCTGATGATGACCAGCGGCATGTACGACGGCGCGGGGGAGTTTGCCTATCGTGTGGGCATGCCGGGCAAGTCCGGCGTGGGTGGCGGTATTGTCGCTATCGTCCCCGACGAGCTGTCGATCGCCGTCTGGTCGCCGGAGCTGGATGCTTCCGGTAACTCATTGGCGGGAACTGCGGCGCTGGAACTGTTGTCTCAACGGATTAGCCGTTCGATTTTTTAGCCCCACCACGGAAGGGCGTCAGGAGAATATATGTTAAAGAAAACCGGGTTAGCCTTACTGCTGTTGACTGCTTCACAGGCCCATGCCGAGTATCAGTGCAGCGTTAAACCCCAGGACGACGTGATTATCAGCCCGCAGAACGTACAGGTGACCGGGGCCAGCGGCAATCTGCAGATTTCACCGGATGGCGATGTAACCCGCAATGGCCAGGCGTTGAGCCTGACAGACAGCCAGCGCCAGAAGGCCTTCAGTTACCAGAGCGCATTGCGCAAAGAGTTGCCGTGGATCGACAACGGCGCTCAGCAACATCTGGAAAAAGCGCGGGTGGCGTTGGACAAGGTGATCGTCAAAGAGTTGGGCAGCGACAGCAACGTGCGTAACCGCCTGACCACGTTGAACGGTCAGCTTAAGCAACAGATGAACCGTATCATTGAGCACCGCAGCGACGGCCTGACCTTCCATCACAAGGCGATTGATCAGGTTGAGCAGGATGGCCGCAATATCGTCCAGCAGAGCATGGGCGGTGTATTGCAGGACAGCCTGAATGAGATGGGCGTCAAGCAGGCAGCCAATAGCGGCGGCAACCCGCTGCAGGCGATCATGGGCAATCTGGGCGGCCTGCAGAAGGCGATTCAGAACGAATGGAATAACCAGGAGCAGGATTTCCAGAACTTCGGCCACGACGTGTGTAACCGCGTTACCGGCCTGGAAACCCAGCGCAAAGATTTGCTTAATGCATTGAAGTAATCTGGCTGGTGGTCTGTTTTGACCTTCTAACTAACATCTGACAGACTGGCTAAACTATAATCAATGGCTAAAAGGATTTTGCATTGATGCCAGTGATATTCCGTCATAAAGGTTATAAATTCTTTTTTTATTCGAATGAAGGAGAGCCGTTGGAACCGGCTCATATTCATGTCAGAGATGCCGTGGCAGAAGCCAAGTTTTGGCTGATACCAGAGGTGCGGGTAGCCCGCAATGATGGGTTTAATGCCAGAGTATTAAAAGAATTAACCGAAGTTGTTGGAGTCCATAAGGGGTTATTTTTGGAGGCCTGGGATGAGTATTTCAGCTAAAAACGTAAACTTCGATGAGACAACGATGTGGGTTGAGTTGAGCGATGCCAGAATTATCGGCGTGCCACTCGCCTGGTTTCCTCGATTGCTGAATGCAACGGACCAAGAGCGCGCCCGCTATGAGCTGAGTGCCCGTGGGATCCATTGGGATGCGTTGGATGAAGATATTTCTGTTGAAGGCTTGCTAAAGGGTAGAGGGGATATTACTCATCGTCCCCACCATGCTGCCTGACGTTTAAAAAAAGCGCTGAAAACTCAGCGCTTTTTTTCATTCATCCGCCAGGAACAACTCCAGTAGCGAATTAAGGAACAGTTTGCCTTTCTCGGTGATCTGCCAATACTCCGGCGTTTCTACCAGATAACCTTTCGCCAGCGCTTCGTCCAGCGCTGCACGGATCGCGCTTTCATCCAGCCCGGTGTAGTTGACGAATTCAGCACGCGGTGCGGCTTCCAGCAGGCGGAAGCGGTTCATAAAGAATTCGAACGGCCGATCCGCCGCCGTCACCTCATGCTGCTTGTCCATATACTTGCCCTGCATAAAACCACGCGGATGCTTGGTTTTCGCGGTGCGCAGAATGCGGCCGTCGCTGAAGGTTAACTTGCCGTGCGCGCCGCAGCCAATCCCCAGATAGTCGCCAAAGCGCCAGTAGTTGAGGTTATGTTGGCACTGATAGCCCGGTTTGGCGTAGGCCGAGGTTTCATACTGCTGATAGCCGGCGGCGCTCAGCAATTCATGGCCCCGCTCGAAAATGTCCCACAGCGCGTCGTCGTCCGGTAGCACCGGCGGGCGTGAACTGAAAAGCGTATTGGGCTCGATAGTCAGTTGATACCACGACAGATGCGGTGGATTGAGGGCAATGGCCTGGCGCAGATCGTCCAGCGCCTCTTCCAGCGACTGGTCCGGCAGGCCGTGCATCAGATCCAGGTTAAAACTGCGCAAACCCAGGCCGGTAGCCAGGTGAGCTGCGCGTTTGGCCTCTTCCGGGCCGTGAATGCGACCCAGACGAGTCAATTTCTCGGCGCTGAAGCTCTGCACGCCGATAGAAATGCGGTTCACACCGGCGCGCTGATAGCCGCTGAAGCGATCGGCTTCTACGGTACCCGGGTTGGCCTCCATGGTGATCTCGGCGCCGTCAATCACCGGAATGCGTGCCCGCACGCCGTCCAGCAGCGATTGCATCGCTTCGGCACTCAACAGGCTGGGGGTGCCGCCGCCGATAAAAATGGTGCTGATTTCGCGACCACTGACCAGCGGCAGATCGGCGTCCAGATCCGCCAGCAGGTGATCGACGTATTCCTGATGCGGCACTTCGCCCTTCAACGCATGCGAGTTGAAGTCGCAGTACGGGCATTTCTGCACGCACCACGGAATGTGAATGTACAAACTCAGCGGGGGCAACTTAAGCATTGCGCATCGCTTCCAGCATCAGCTTCAGGGCTTTACCACGGTGTGATACGGCGCGCTTGTCGTCACGGCTCAGCTCGGCAGCGGTGCGGCCCAGCTCAGGAACGTAGAAGATAGGATCATAGCCAAAACCGCCTTCACCGGCGGCGGCATCGGTGATTTCACCGGCCCAGCTGCCGTGGAACACCAGCGGCGTCGGATCTTCCGCGTGGCGCATATACACCAGCACGCAGTGGAACTGTGCGCCGCGGCTGCCCTTGGGCACGTCCTTCAGCGCGACCAGCAGCTTGTCGAGGTTTTGCTGGTCAGAGGCGTCTACACCCGCGTAACGTGCAGAATAGATGCCTGGCGCGCCGCCCAGCGCATCCACCGCCAGACCCGAGTCGTCGGCGATCGCCGGCAGACCGGTGATTTGCGCCGCATGGCGGGCTTTCAGAATGGCATTTTCGATAAACGTCAGGCCGGTTTCCTCGGCGGACTCCACGCCCAATTCGGTTTGAGCGACCACGTTCAGGCCGAAATCGGCCAACAGGTCGGCGAGTTCGCGCACTTTACCCGGGTTACCGGTGGCAAGAACGACTTTTTGCATGATGACTACCTTGAAATTTATTCGATTAGCGCCGCGACCACGGCGGGGATCTGTTGCGGATTAACGATGCGTAACTGTTTATGCCGCCCCAGCTCGCCTTTCTCTATGGTGACGTTGCTTTTCGCCACTTTGAACTGCTTGGCAAGAAACTTGATCAGATGAGCGTTGGCCTGGCCGTCTACCGGCGGGGCGGTAATGGCGACTTTAAGTTCGTCGCCATGCAAACCGACAATCTGGTCGCGGCTGGCTTTCGGCTGAATATATAGCCTGATTGCCAGCCCGTCCAGCACGGGGGTGACTGCACTCACAGCAGGAACCAGATCTCACCGAACAGATCCATACCCAGGTAGTTGATCAGATACAGGATCAGGATCACTACCATCGCTGAAAAATCAATGCCGCCCATTGCCGGAAGAATACGGCGGATTGGCGCCATCAAAGGTTCGGTCAGTTGATACATCAACTGATCAATCGGGCTGCGGCCCTGGCTTATCCAGCTCATCAGCGCGCGGATAATCATCACCCAGAAGATCAGATAACCGGCCGACTTCACCAGAGAGATCAAGCCAAACAGCAGGTTATACGGGCTGAGTGACATCGCGCCGCCCTGAATCAGCAGCAACAGCGGGTACTTGATGGTCATCAGCAGGAAAGCCAACAGCAGGGATGCGCTGTCAATAGGTCCCATTGACGGGATAATACGGCGCAGCGGGCCAATCACCGGCTGGGTTATCTTCACGATAAACTGCGCGAATGGGTTGTAAAAGTCAGCGCGTGTCCACTGCATCCAGATGCGCAGCAGCAGTACCATGACGTAAAGATCAATAACGGTTTTGACCAAAAAAGTCAGCGTTAGCATGAAGTCGTCCTTCTCCTTAACTCTCGATTATTTAAAATGATTTTTCCATTTCCTGCGCACGGGAAACTGCCGCCTGCATGGCTTTGGCCACGGTTGCCGGCAGCTGTTGCTCGTTGAATACCCGCAGCGCCTCGGCGGTGGTGCCGCCTTTGGACGTTACCTGCTCACGCAAGGTCGACAACGGCGTCTCCGGGTTGGCTTCCACCAGCGCAGCGGCGCCGGATGCCGCTTGTTGCACCAGCGCACGGGCCGTCTGGCTGTCGAAGCCCATACGTTCGGCTTCCTGCTGCATGGCTTCCATAAACAGGAAGAAATAGGCCGGGGCACTGCCCGCAGCGGCGATCACGCTGTTGATGCCGTTTTCGTCATCCACCCAACATACCTTGCCGACTGACGCCATCAAATCACTGGTGTAGTCACGGTCCTGTTGGCTGACCTGCTGCGGCGCATACAGGCCACTCATGCCTTTACCCACCAGCGATGGCGTGTTTGGCATAATGCGTACGATATTCAGATTGTCGGCCAGCAGCTGGTAAAAACGGCTGACCTGAATGCCTGCGGCGATCGACAGCACCAGTTTGCCGCTGAAATCGATCTGATCGCGCAACGGCTGGCAGACATCTGCCATCATCTGTGGCTTCACCGCCAGTACGATGACGTCGGCCTCGCGTGCGCAGGCAAGGTTATCGCCGCTGCTAACGATGCCGTAGTCGGCAGCCAGCGCATCGCGGTTTTTAGCCGAAGGCGCGCAGACGCTGATGGATTTGGCCGGGTAACCGCCCGCCACCAGGCCGGCGATGATTGCGCGGGCCATGTTGCCGGCGCCAATGAAGGTAATCTTACGGTGTTGCATTAAAATTCCTCGTCAGTGTGTCAGGACTGCGAATAATCTCGCGCGCCAAAAATGGCGGTACCGATACGAACCAGAGTGCTGCCTGCGGCAATGGCCGCCGTCATGTCATCGGTCATGCCCATCGACAGCGTGTCCACCTGTGGATAATGCTGTTGCAGCGCCAGGAAGGCGTCGTGCATCTGGCGGAATACCGCCAATTGACTCTGGTAGTCTTCTTGCGGAGCCGGAATCGCCATCAGCCCGCGTAAACGAACGTTCGGCAAGGCGACAACCGCTTCTGCCAGCGCCGGCAGTTCAGCCAGTACAATGCCAGATTTACTCTGTTCATCGCTGATATTTATTTGGATCATAACGTTAAGCGGCGGCATGTCTGCCGGGCGCTGGTCGCTTAACCGCTGGGCGATACGCAGCCGATCGACGGTATGGCACCAGGCAAAGTGCTCTGCCACCAGCCGGCTCTTATTGGATTGCAAAGGGCCGATAAAGTGCCAATCCAGCGTTGCTCCTTCCGGCAGCGCGGCAAAATGCTGAACCTTATCCACGCCTTCCTGTACATAGTTTTCCCCGAAGGTCCGCTGGCCTGCCGCGATAGCTTCTGCGATCGCCGCCACAGGTTTGGTTTTACTCACTGCAAGCAGCGTCACTTCTTCTGGAGCGCGAGCGCAGCCTTGAGCGGCCGCGGCTATGCGGTTTCTGACATCCTGCAGATTCTGTTGGATAGTGCTCATTATTGACCCAGGAGATTGATATGGATATCGGTGAATTCGTGGCCCTTAGTGTAAAGCATAATGCTTCCGATCTGCACCTTTGTACGGGGCATCGGCCGATGTTGCGCATCGATGGTGAATTACAGCCGCTGGCAGGTGCGGAAAAACTGACCGAGACCAAGATGCATCGCTTGTGCAACGCGCTGCTGCAACCCCAGCAGCGGCAGCAATTGCAACAGCAGGGGCAGCTTGATCTGGCGCTGACGCTTGCGGGCGATATTCGGCTGCGCGCCAATTTCTTTCTGCAAAGCCTCGGGGTTTCGCTTGCCTTGCGGCTGATTGCCGGCGAGTGCCCGACGCTGGCGGCGTTGGCAGCACCAGACATCATTCCGGCCCTGGTGCGCAGGGAGGATGGCCTGATTTTGGTGACCGGCGCGACCGGCAGCGGTAAATCCACCACCTTGGCGGCAATGATTGACGACATCAATCAACACCAGCGGCGGCATATCCTTACGCTGGAGGATCCGATCGAATTTATTCACCGTAGTCGACACTGTTTAATTCAGCAGCGCGAATTGGGCCGCGACAGCCACAGCTTTGACGACGCATTACGTGCTGCCCTGCGTGAAGATCCAGACGTCATCTTGCTGGGGGAGCTGCGTGACACCACAACCATCAGGCTGGCGCTTACCGCTGCGGAAACCGGCCATCTGGTACTGGCGACGCTGCATACCCGTAGCGCGACGCAGGCGGTCGATCGGCTGGTGGATGTTTTCCCGGCGGAAGAAAAGCCCTACGTGCGTGCACAGTTGGCCGGTAGCCTGCAGGCGGTGATTGCACAGAAGCTGTTGAGTCGGCCCGGGGGCGGCAGGGTGGCGATTTTTGAGGTGCTGACGGCGACGGCGGCGGTCAGCAGCATGATCCGCGAGGGCAAAACCCATCAGCTTGCCAGCGTGCTGCAAACCGGTGGGCAGTCCGGCATGCAGACCTTTGAGCAAGGCCTGCAACAGCGGATCTGTGCGGGATTACTGGGCGGCGCGGAGGGGACTTTGCCAAGGGATTAACCCAATTGCCGTTCGAACCAGCTTTCCAGGATTACCACCGCCGAGGCGGAATCCACGCTGCCCTTGTCCAGGGCGCGGAAGCCGCCGCGATCAAACAGGTTGGCGCGGGCTTCGACGGTACTGAGACGCTCATCATGCAGCGCGATCTGCACGCCAAAGCGGCCGTGCAGGCGGTTGGCGAATTTGCGCGCTTGCTCGGTGACCGGCTGTTCGGTGCCGTCCATGTTCAGCGGCAAACCGACTACCACCAGATCCGGTTGCCACTCTTTCAGCAACTTCTCGATCTTCTGCCAGTCCGGTGAACCGTCCTGGGCTTTGAAAGCCGCCAGCGCACGGGCGCTGCCGGTTAGCTCCTGGCCAATGGCCGCGCCGATGCTTTTGGTGCCGAAATCGAAGGCGATAATGGTGCGGTTGGTCATCAGGCGTGTCCTGCGTGGTTGGCAATGCTGCGGATATCGATGCCAAGGCGATTGGCGGCCTCACGCCAGCGGCTGGCGATCGGCGTATGGAACAGAATGTCGGTGTCGGCTTCGATGGTCAGCCAAGCGTTTTCCAGTACTTCCTGTTCGAGTTGGCCTTTTTCCCAGCCGGCATAGCCGAGCGCGACCAGTACGTCCTCCGGCTGTTCCGGCGTGCCCAAGGTTTCCAGTACGTCTTTCGAGGTGGTGATCATGGTATCCGGCGAGATCTGGATACTGGAGCCGAAGCCTTTGCACGGCGTATGCAGGATAAAACCGCGATCGTCAGCCAGCGGGCCGCCGGCAAACACCGGTTTATCCAGACTGATGGCCGGATCGCGCGCCTGTGGCATGATCTTCAGTTTGCTCAGCACTGTTTCCACCGTGAACTGTTCCACCGGTTTATTGATCACCAGGCCCATGGCGCCGTCTTCATTGTGCTCGCAGACATAAATCACCGAGCGTTTGAAGCGAGGATCCTGAAGTGATGGCATAGCGATAAGAAAATGGTGTTGTAAATTCATGGTGTTATTTAAGGTATTTGATTGGTGAGAAGTTAAACAGCCGCCAGTATGCGGCTATCCCCATCGCCTTTCAAGCCGCGACTCGGTTGACGCGGGCTGACAGCGTCATTCAGGGAGGTCGGGAAGGCGGGCGACGCAAGTCACCCGCATTTCGATTACTTCGCTGCCAGACGCTTCTCGATTGCATCCATCAGCATACCGGTGATGGAAACCGGGAAGGCCGCTTCTATTTCACGCGCGCAGGTCGGGCTGGTGACGTTGATTTCAGTCAGGCGATCGCCAATCACGTCCAGGCCCACAAAGATCAGCCCTTTTTCTTTCAGCGTCGGGGCTACCGCACGCGCAATTTTCCAGTCGCTTTCGCTCAGTGGACGCGCTTCACCACGGCCGCCGGCCGCCAGGTTGCCACGGGTCTCGCCCTGCGCCGGGATGCGCGCCAGGCAGTAAGGTACTGGCTCACCGTCAACCACCAGAATGCGCTTATCGCCCTCCTTGATTGCCGGCAAGAAGTTCTGCGCCATGCAGAAACGGCTGCCGTGCTCGGTCAGGGTTTCGATAATCACCGACAGGTTAGGGTCGTCCTGCTTCACGCGGAAGATAGACGCGCCGCCCATGCCGTCCAGCGGTTTGAGAATAATGTCGCCGTGCTGCTGGTGGAATTTGCGGATGTGCGCCGCGCTGCGGCTGACCAGGGTGTCCGGCGTCAGTTCCGGGAACCAGGCGGTAAACAGCTTTTCGTTGCAGTCACGCAGGCTCTGCGGCTTGTTAACTACCAGCGTGCCTTTGACCTCTGCGCGTTCCAGAATATAGGTCGCGTAGATGTATTCAGTATCGAAAGGGGGATCTTTACGCATCAGGATCACGTCCAGATCATGCAGCGCCAGATCCTGCTCGCTGCCAAAGCTGAACCAGCTCTCTTTATCTTCCTTCACGCTCAGCAGCCGAGTGCGGGCGCGGCCGTCACCGGCGTGCAGATAGAGATCGTCCATCTCTATGTAGTGCAGTTCCCAGCCACGGCGCTGCGCTTCGAGCAGCATGGCGAAGCTGGTGTCTTTCTTGATGTTGATGGAGGCGATAGGGTCCATCACGATGCCGAGCTTAATCATCTTTTCTCCTTTAACCCAGATCGCCGAAACGTACCTGCAAAGCGGTAATTGCGGTGAGCGCTGTGGTTTCTGTACGCAGAACGCGTGGCCCAAGCAGGATATCAGTAAATCCGTGGCCTGTGGTCATCGCAATTTCGTCGGCGGATAAACCGCCTTCCGGCCCAATCAGCAGGCGGACATGTTCCACCGGCAGCGGCAGGGTATTGATACTGTGGTTGGCGCGTGGGTGCAGGTTGAGTTTCAGGCTGCCATCTTGCTCGGCGCACCAGTCTTCCAGTTTCATCGCCTCGCGAATTTCCGGAATACGGTTGCGGCCACATTGTTCGCAGGCGGCGATGGCGATCTTCTGCCATTGCTGGATTTTTTTCGCCAGACGCTCGCCGTCCAACTTCACACCGCAGCGCTCGGAAAACAGCGGAGTAATGACATTGACCCCGAGCTCGATGGATTTCTGAATGGTGAATTCCATCTTCTCACCGCGAGAAATCACCTGGCCCAGATGCAGATTGAGTGGCGATTCACGGTCTTCCGGTTGGCCGGCGGCTAGCCGCACCAGCACGTTTTTTTTGTCGACCTGGGTGATCTCGGCGTCAAATACCTGGTTGCTGCCGTCGAAGAGCTGCAGTGCCTGGCCGGCGCTCATTCGCAATACACGCCCGATGTGGTTGGCGGCGTCTTCGCTCAGTGCGATTTCTGCATGGTCGATTAACGGCTGCGGGTGATAAATACGGGGTATACGCATTTAATATTCGATCCTGACTAATATGCAGTCATCAGTGCTGCAGCTTGAAAAAAAAGAGTATATACCCAAAGTAATTGAAGCTGCAGCAAGGCGGCAAGTGAGTGCATCCCGATGAGCTTATTTAAGTAAGTGATTCGGGGGCGCTCACGCAGTCAACACCGCTGCAGTTTTAAGTACGAAGGGGATTTAGCCCTTTCGTTGCTGGCAAGCCTGTTGAATATAGAGGTTATGGTTGCCCTGTACCTTAGCGATGCGTGCCTCCCGCAGGCATTCCCATTGGCTGACCGGATACTGACGGTTCCACACCTCGAAAAGCTGGGTCTGTTGGCGGGAAAGCCGCAGTTGATAGCGATCGCGCATATAAAAATAGGTGCGGGCGATCGCGCCGCGAGCGCGTGCGGGCGGTTCGGCCTGCTTATTTTTAAAGTCCACTTTCATTGGGCACTGGCCATACTGACCTTCGCCGCCTTTCCATTGGCTGTACATGAAATTATTGCGATCGCCGTTCACTTCGCCAATCGCCGGCTGCAGGTTGTGCAGGTCAGTTTCGATTTGGCGATAGCTCGCGTCTTTGTTGCAGTTTTTGCGGCCACCCTGTTGCCAGCACTGCAATTGGTGGCCGAACTGCCAGGCCGGTACCACATGTTCCCATTCGATACGCTGTGCGCGTTGGGCGTTCTTGCGTGGTTGATAGCCGCAACTGTTTAAATCTGGGATGCCTTTCTTGCCCTGCCAGGTGATCTGGCAGCCGCAGTAGAAAGAACCGGGCGCGTCTTGGTTGATTTTGGCCGCTGCCGCCTTGGCCTGAGAAAAATTATTGATGCCGTGCGCCTGTGCCGCGCCGGTGGTGAAAATAACCGTAAACAAAATTTTGCGAAGCATATTCCAAAACTGCTCAAAATTGGAAAGGCAGGCAGGGTAGCGGAAGTCAACGGCAGTGGCAAACGACGGGCGTTAAACTCGTGACCTTCCAAGCTAGCACCGGGGCCTGGCTGTAACTTTGGACGTAGGGAGCAGAGGTTGGATTTTTCGCTTAAACAGGCTCACCGGCGATAAATTTCAATTTTTCGCCGCACTGACGGCAGCGGTATTCGCTTTCTCCGCGAAGCACCCGATTATGCCGACGTACGGTGAGCTGATGTTGTTGGCAACGACAGAGGTAGGGGAAGGTTTTGCTTTGCACCGAGGCAATTTCAAACTGGTGGGTGCGGCTGGCCGGTACCTGCAACACGCTTTCCATCATCCAGCGCCATTCGCGCCCATGTGGGGCCACGCGGCCAAACTGGCGGAAGACTAACAGGTGCGCCAGTTCGTGTGGCACCACTTCGTCGATAAACGGCTGTTGGTTTTCCATCAGCAAAACCGGATTCAGCCGAATTTCCCAGGCTTGCAGCCAGGCGGTACCCGCACTGGTTCCGCGTTGCTGGTAAACGACTTTGGGTTCCGGAAACTCGACGGAAAAATGCTGACGCGCCAGCAGCAGTTTTTCACGCAGGCAGCGCATCACCGCCTGTTGCAGCGCTATGGGGATTCTTACTTTGTTCATTGCGGCTAGCTTAAGCAATGGCGCGACGGCTGGCAATAAGACGAAAAACTAATTCTCATCCCGCCTGCCGGGCCGGTTTTTCATCGCATTGATAACCCGATCGACGCTGATGGATTGTAATCAATGTGTTAACTGCGGGATAATAAACCGTACATGCTGAGTCTGTACCCGCAGCGCTCACAGAAAAGATTGAAAAGCATCCCGAGAGAATACCTTTCTAACGCAGGGGTTATTATGCGATTTAGCGCAATAACCGACTGATTAAAAATACGTAAGGTGTGGGAAGTTTTTTGACGCGGCCTGCCCCGAGCTGGCTGAGTAAGTGTGAATTTAACGCAGCTGATGTTGCAAGTGAGAGATCAATGTCGAATAAACCGTTCCATTATCAAGATCCGTTCCCGCTGAAGAAAGACGATACCGAATACTATCTGTTAAGCCGCGATCACGTTTCCGTGAGCGAATTTGAAGGCCAGGAAGTTCTGAAAGTAGCCCCTGAAGCGTTAACCCTCCTTGCCCAGCACGCGTTTCATGACGCCTCATTTATGCTGCGCCCGGCGCACCAGCAGCAGGTTGCCGATATCCTCAAGGATCCGGACGCCAGCGAAAACGACAAATACGTTGCGCTGCAATTTTTGCGTAACTCAGAAATCGCCGCCAAAGGTATTTTGCCGACCTGTCAGGACACCGGTACCGCCATTATCGTCGGTAAAAAGGGCCAGCGCGTCTGGACCGGTGGCGGCGACGAAGAAGCGTTGTCACGCGGGGTGTACAACACCTTTATCGAAGACAACCTGCGCTATTCGCAAAACGCCGCGCTGGATATGTATAAAGAGGTCAACACCGGCAGCAACCTGCCGGCGCAGATCGACCTCTACAGCGTCGACGGTGAAGAATACAAATTCCTGTGTATTGCTAAAGGCGGCGGTTCTGCCAACAAAACCTACCTTTATCAGGAAACCAAAGCGCTGCTGTCTCCGGGCAAGCTGAAGGATTATCTGGTCGAGAAAATGCGTACGCTGGGCACCGCGGCTTGCCCGCCGTACCACGTGGCGTTCGTTATCGGCGGCACCTCGGCGGAAGCAACCCTGAAAACCGTAAAACTGGCCTCGACCAAGTACTATGACGGTCTGCCGACCGAAGGCAATGAGCACGGTCAGGCATTCCGCGACGTGGCGCTGGAAGAAGAGTTGCTGAAAGAAGCGCAGAACCTGGGATTGGGCGCGCAGTTTGGCGGTAAATACTTTGCGCATGACGTTCGCGTGGTGCGTCTGCCGCGCCATGGCGCATCCTGCCCGGTCGGAATGGGGGTTTCCTGCTCCGCTGACCGTAACATTAAAGGCAAGATCAACCGTGACGGCATCTGGCTGGAGAAGCTGGAGCATAATCCTGGCAAATTTATCCCGCAGGAGCTGCGTCAGGCCGGTGAGGGCGAGGCAATCAAGATTGACCTTAACCGCCCGATGGCCGAGATCCTCAAGCAGCTGTCGCAATACCCGGTATCCACCCGCCTGTCCTTGAGCGGCACCATCATCGTGGGCCGCGACATTGCGCATGCCAAGCTGAAAGAGCGCCTGGACAGAGGCGAAGGTCTGCCGCAATACGTTAAGGATCATCCGATTTATTACGCAGGCCCGGCCAAAACGCCGGACGGCTACGCCTCTGGTTCACTGGGGCCAACCACTGCCGGGCGCATGGATTCTTACGTCGACCTGCTGCAGTCTCATGGCGGCAGCATGATCATGCTGGCGAAAGGCAACCGCAGCCAGCAGGTGACCGACGCCTGCCACAAGCACGGCGGCTTCTACCTCGGCAGCATCGGTGGCCCGGCGGCGGTACTGGCGCAGCAGAGCATCAAGAGCCTGACCTGCGTCGAATACCCGGAGCTGGGTATGGAAGCGATCTGGAAAATCGAAGTGGAAGATTTCCCGGCGTTTATTCTGGTGGATGATAAAGGCAATGACTTCTTCCAGAAGATCCAGTCTGGCCAGTGTTCTCGCTGCGTGAAGTAACCGCCGAAAGGATTTGCCGTCCGCAGTGGGGCGGCAAATTTCAGGTTTTATCAACCCCTGTGTAAATTACTGTAGCCCGCTGGACGCGATGTTTTAACCTGTATACCCTACGCGCAAAGCACTAATACGCGCATAAAGGCATATTTGGAACAGAAGGTTCGGCAAACTCATGGAAACGCAGGAAAGTCATATCAGGGAATTGCTGGTCTGGATTGAAGACAACCTAACCAATCCCTTGTCATTGGATATCGTTTCTGCCAAATCAGGCTACTCGAAATGGTATCTGCAGCGAATGTTCAAAAAGCAGACCAGTTTGTCGCTGGCTTCCTATATTCGCGCGCGCCGCTTGTACCTCGCCGCTTTCGCCTTGCGTTATACGCAAAAAAGCATTCTTGATATTTCTATTGAATATCAATTCGATAACCAACAAACCTTTTCTCGCTGCTTCAAAAAGCACTTTGCCGAATCTCCCAGTGTTTATCGCCATGCGCGTAAACAGGACTTCAGCCATCTGGTTCGCTCGCTGTCGGTGAATCAGCCGGGGGATATCAAGGTCGATCGCGTCAAGGTCGCCAAGGGGCAGTATGCTATCCGAGGGAAGAGTTACCCTTACCATCTGGACATTACCGATCTGGATAAGTCGCACCTTCCCATCCGCAGCAAAATCAAAGAGACGTTCTATGCTCTGCTGGGTGAGCGCCCGGCATTGACCTATTCGCTGGCCCAGTTTGTGCCGGATGGGGAACGAGTGCGGGTGGATTATACCCTGGGCGTTGCGGCAGACTGCCCGGTCAGTGACGGTGCCGGGCTTGAAGCGCTGCCGGACATCTCCGGTGATTTTTGTCGTTTTTGCTATGCCGGCAAGCCAGTGGCCCTGAACGATCATATCGTGCAGATGTACACTCAGGTCTTGCCGCAACTTGGCCTGGCTCGCCGGGAAGGGCCTGACCTGACGATGTTCAACTATTCGCTAAATGAGCGGGAGGAGCTGCATCTTGAGCTCCAACACCTGGTGCCGGTGACTCCCCTTGACTGAGCGGGGGGGCAGAGCGGTTCTTTTGCTGCACGATATCTGCCATCACCGCCAGCGCGATTTCAGCCGGGGTCTTGCTGCCGAGTGGTAAGCCAATCGGGGCATGAATTCGCTCCAGCTCTTGTGGACTGAATTCGGCAATCTGCTGCAGGCGTTGGCGGCGACGCGCGCTGTTGCGCAACGATCCCATGGCGCCGATATAAAACGCCGGGGTATGGATAGCCTCCATTAGCGTCAGATCGTCCATGCGGGGATCGTGCGTCAGCGCGACAATCGCAGTATTGGCGTGACAGCCGCCGTCTTCAATAAACTTGGCAGGAAACTGACGCAGTAGCGTCACGTTGGATCTCAGCTGCGGGGCGAAATTTTCCAGCGCCTCCGGACGGTTCTCGCACACTAACACTTCAAACCCCAGCGAACTGGCGAAATCGGCGCAGTACAATGCCACGCTGGACAGACCGGCGATCAGCAAACGCGGGGCTGCGGCAATATGCAGGGTAATTTGCGGGCCGCGGCGTTCCACCTGGGTCGCACTGGCGAAATCGGTCAACGTCAGGCTGCCGCAGGCATCCGGCAAAGTGAGGCGTTTGACCAGCGCATGGTGTCCGTTTAACGCGCCGGCGAGGGTTGTTAGGTAATCGATGCTCTCGTCGCCCGCCGGCAAATACTCAATCAGCACCTCCAGCACGCCGCCGCAGGGCAGCGCTACGTTGGGCTCCAGACCGCCCTCACCGTAACGAATGACCTGGCTGGCAGCCTGATACTCCCCGGCCGCCAGGCGCCGCAGAAAGTCTTCTTCCACGCATCCCCCAGACAGCGAGCCGCAATAATGCCCGTCCTGCGTGGCGGCCAACAGCGCCCCCGGCGATCGCGGTGAGGAGCCGTAAGTGCTCAGCACGGTGCACAGCCATACCGGTTGTTGTTTCAGCCAGTTTATCGCCTGTCTGACCACGGTGATATCGAGATGTTGCATAGATGAGTTACTCGCTGACCGGTAGCTGCGACGGAAGATCTATATCCTGCACGACAGTGGGTTGATCAAGATAAAGCCAGTGTACCGCCTGCTCTTTAAGCAGATCGCGTGCACCATTATCGCCACGTAATTGGCTCAGTTGTTTGCGCAATAGAGCGGAAAACCCAACCGGGTGACCCGGCTGTTGTTCAAAACGGGGACGGACAATGGCGTGGTGCTGCAACGCGCTGGCTACCTGCTGGAAAACCGCCGGGGTAACGAACGGCATATCCGCCAAATGAACCAACCAGCCTTGCCAGTGCGGCGTGGCGTTAACGCCGGCGGCAATGGAATCGCCAAGGCCGACGCTGGCCAGCAGCGTGACCGGAACCTGATAGGCGGCGCAAATCTGTTGAACCTGGCGGTTGTCTGGCCGGGTGACCACCCATAGGGGCAGGCCGGAAGCCAACGCTTGACGCAGTGTCTGTTCAAACAGCGAACGTTGGCGGCCTGCGGCATCCGCAAACTCGGCATTTAATTTATTGCCTGCGCCACCGGCCTGAGAGAAGCGTTCTCCACGTCCGGCAGCGGCGATCACTATGCCTGTTGTCATCTTATCCGCCCGAATTTGCGCAACTTCTAATTACCTTACTAAAAATATGTGTTGTTGAGATGTGTTTTTATTGAAAATCGCATGTTAATCATCACATAATTTTGGTTATAAGCATATGCTTATGACGTCTACGGCAAGGTCGTCAGCGTTTGCGCAACACCACCGCTGAACACAAAACTACAATAAAGATGCAAAGGACTTTTTATGAGCAATTTCAACCCGTCGCGGCGTCGCTTTATCAAAAGCGCCGTGATAGCGGGGGTCTCCGTGTACCTCGCGCCCCTGTACAGCCGTGCCTATGCCGCGCTGTTTGAGCAGAAGATCCTCCAGTCCCCGAACTGGGATGCCCACGAGAAACGTATACGCTTTCGTATCGATGGCCGTGCCAAGGTCATGGGGCAGAAGGTCTTTGCCCGTGATATTCGCGCGGTGGATATGCCGCACTGGCCACAGCAGCAGGCGCACGCCTTTATTTTGCGTGTCACTCAAGCAGACAAGCTGTTCGAAGGTATCGATCTCTCATTGCTGGGCGACGACCTGCAGCCCGATAGGCTGGTAACCGCCGAGGATTTGGCGCGCGACGGTTTGGCCTTCCCGGCATTTTACGGCGACGACATGCTGCTGCCGATTGGCAAAACCCCGGCTTACCTGGGCCAGGCGGTGGCAATCCTGATTTATCACGATTTTGCCCGTTTCCGCTTTGCCAAAGACAAGCTGAAATTCCGCGAAGGCACGATTAAATACGGGGCGCAAACCGGTCCGCTGCAGCGCGACCCTTGGGGCACTTTCCGCTATGTGCGGGTGGGGGGAGACAAGCCGTTCGATGACGACCGTTTTTCCAGCCTGAAAGATACCCCGATTTTCCCGGTTTCGATGAAGAAACACCTGCCGGTCTGGCCGGAAGGACGCGAAGGCGGCAAGCTGGATCAGGAAGGCATGTATTACGCCGGCATGATTGCCGATGAGTTGAAAACGCCGCCGGATGAGTGGCTGGTGATGTCACGCCGCTATACAACGCAGTCCGTCGACACCTCCGCGCTGGAGCCGGACAACGCCAACGGCTGGTTCGATGCCGAGACGCAAACGCTGCATCTGGTGGTGCCGACTCAATCGCCGCAGGAAGTGGCAGATGAAATGCCGCGCATGCTGGCAAAACGCAATCCGCCGGTTAAACAGCTGATTCTGCACCCATGCTACACCGTCGGTTACGGCTCGAAAGATCACTTTAACTTCCCGTATTACGGCGCGGTGGCGGCGATGTACGGTGACGGGCACCCGGTTCGGCTGGCCAACGACCGTTTCGAACAGTTCCAGACTGCGCTGAAACGCCATGCCTTCGACATGAATTACCGCATTGCGGTAAACCGCCAAACCGGCGTGCTGCAGTCATTCCATGGTGAGATGACGGCAGACGGCGGTGGCCGCAGCAACTTTACGCCTTCGGTGGTGATGGTGGCGGCGACCGCGGCGCAGTCGATTTATTACTTCCCGAAAAGCGATTTATCTGCGGTGGGGCTGGCTTCGCGCGCCATCGACGCAGGGTCGGCACGGGGTTACGGCACGCTGCAAAGCATGGCCGCCACCGAAATGATGGTCGATGAGCTGGCTGCCGAACTGAAGATTGACCCGATTGAATTCCGTTTGCGCAACGTACTGAAATCCGGCATGAAAAATACGCAGGGGGCCATTCCTGCCGGGGCTATTCGCGCCGATGAAGTGCTGGAGAAGGCGGCAAAGCATGAGATGTGGCTGCAACGCGCCAAGCGCAAGGCGGAGTTTGAAAGCCAGCATCCGGGCAAACGCTATGGCGTAGGCTTCGGCTGCGTGCAAAAAGACTTCGGTACCGGTGCCGAAACTTCATTCGCCCGCGTCGAGCTGGGAGAAGACGGGCGCATTATGCTGCATCACAGCGGTGCCGAGATGGGCACCGGCATGTCGACCTCACAATCGGTGTTGTGCGCACAGTGGCTGGGCAAACCGGCAGATGAGGCTAACTTCTCGGTGACCGACTGGTCAGTGCTGCCGATGGTCACCAGTGGCGATCCTTACGTTATGTCGCAGGCCGATCAGGATCGGTTGCAAACCAATCCGGCCTGGACGCCAAGCTACTGCTCACCTTCCAGCGCCAGCAACTCGGCGTATTACTTCTCGCACAGTACGCGCGAAGCGGCGCGGCTGATATTCGATCATGGCCTGTGGCCGGCAGCGATGGCCATTTGGCAATCCGGCCCCGGTGGCGGCCAGGCGGCACCTTTAGTGGTGCGCCGAGAGGATGCGCGTTGGGTGGAGGGGGGATTGACCGCTGCCGGTATGGAGGTGTTGAGCCTGGAGCGGCTGGCAAAACAACTTTACCAGATGGGCGGGATCGCAGGCGCGGCGGTGCACGTTTTCAACCGCTGGCAGTGGGCGGAAGCGGACTTTACCCTGAGCGGCAATAGCGAACGCCTGCCGATTGATGGCCTGGCTGTGCGCAACGCCGGTGGCGAGTTCAAAACGCTGCCACGTAATCAGGTCTATTATCCCCCGACTCAACGCAATAACGCGGCGGTGACCTATTACAGTGCCGTCGGAACCCTGGCGGAAGTGGCGGTGGATATCGCCACCGGCCAGGTAGAACTGCTGAATCACCATTCGATCATGGAGTGCGGCAACCTGATTGTGCCGGAACTGGTTTCCGGCCAGTTGCAGGGCGGGTTGGCGATGGGAATTGGTCATGCACTGCACGAATATTTACCGCTGTACGAAGACGGGCCCGGTAACGGTACCTGGAACTTTAACCGTTACCACCTGCCACGCGCCAGCGATGTGGCGGTCTGGAAACAGACCGATGACATCCTGCCCGCGTTGTCGGAAACCGATCCGCCCAAAGGCATGGCCGAAGTGGTGATGATCCCGGTGGTCGCGGCCTTGGTCAACGCCATCGCCGACGCCACTGGCCACCGTTTCCGTGATTTGCCCGTTCGTGCAGAAAATATTCGTGAGGTATTACAATGAGCATCAAAACCCAGCCGATTTCCCTGACCATCAACGATAAGCAATACGGCCCGATCGACGTACCTGAAGGGCTGATGATGATCGATTTCCTGCACGAGTATCTCGATCTGACCGGCTCGCGTCTTGGCTGCGGGCAGGGTATCTGCCACGCCTGCGTAGCAATTGTCGATCACCCAAGCGGTACCAGCGAAGAGGTGCGTACCTGTATCACCGGCGCGCACTTCTTCAGCGGCAAAAAAGTCCGCACCGTAGAGGGGCATGCCAAGGTGGATGCGCAGGGCGAAGTGGTGGAGTTGTCACCTATCCAGCAGGCGTTTCTGGAGCATTACAGCTTCCAGTGCGGCTACTGCACACCGGGCTTTGTCAATGCCGCCACCATTTTTGTGGAAAAACTCAAGCGTGAACCCATTGCCCGTGAGCAACTGGAAAGCGCCATTGAGCAGGCGCTGGACAGCCATATCTGCCGCTGTACCGGCTATGTTCGTTACTATGAAGCGGTTCGCGACGTGGTGCTCAAAACCCCGGGCCTGCTGAAGGAGACGGCGCAATGAAAAAACGTCTCGCACTGTTGATCCTGCTGGTGGTCATCATCGTCATCGCCGTGCTGTGGTGGCGTGAAAACCGCCGTTACGATGGCCCGGTGCAGCAGGTAACCGCCAGCACGGAACAGGTTGCCCGCGGTCGCTATCTGGCGCAGGCCGCCGACTGTGCCGCCTGCCATACCGCCAGCGGCGGCGCGCCCTTGGCCGGGGGCTATCCGCTGGAGACGCCGTTCGGCACTATCTATGGCAGTAACCTGACGCCTTCGGCCGATCATGGCATTGGCCGCTGGACCAAAGACGATTTCTTCCTGGCGCTGACTCAGGGTGTGGCACCGGGCGGGCGTCATCTGTACCCGGCGATGCCTTATACTTCGTATAAAGGTATTTCACGCCAGGATGCCGATGACATCTACGCCTATCTGATGACCCGACCGGCGGTGGATGTTGCCATTCCTGAAAACGACATGCCGTTCCCGTTTAATCAACGCATGGCGCTGATCGGTTGGAACCTGCTGTTCCGCAGCCAGGCGCCGTTGCCAGCCAGTTCACAAGGCAATTCGGCGCAGTGGCAACGCGGCCGTTACCTGGCGGATACGCTGGGTCACTGCGGGGAATGCCATACGCCACGCGGCATGCTGGGGCAGATGAATCTTGGCAAGCCGATGCAGGGGGGCGATTTGGGGCGCTTTATGGCACCGGACATCACGCCGCACGGATTGGCCCAGCGCGGCTGGACGCCGGATGACCTCAACCGTTTCCTGGCAACCGGGATGGCACCTCAGGGATCTGCGTTCAGTGAGATGCACATGGTGGTGGATCTCAGCACCCGTCATCTGACGCCGGAAGACCATCAAGCACTGGCGACCTATCTGATGGGTGAACAGCCGCCGGCCGCAGTGCCGATTAAAATCGGCCAGGGCAGCGATGCCGGGCGTATCAGCTATCTGGATCAGTGCTCCGGCTGCCATGCACGGGAAGGTGAGGGCAAACCGCACGTAGCGGTGGCGATGCGCGATAACGCCACGCTGCGCCAACCGGATGCCAAGAATCTGATTGTCTCGGTGCTGGACGGTTTACCGGCGCAGCAATTCCCCAACGGCGAAAGTATGCAGAGCATGCCGGCCTTTGGCGAACGTCTGGACGATGCGCAAGTGGCGGAGCTGGTGAACTATCTGCGCGTAACCTGGGGGGGCTTGCCGGCGGATATCACCGCCGAGCAGGTGAAGGCCCTGCGCAAGAAATAGCCTAAGTCAGGCTAAAAAAATGGCCCGCAGTTTTACACTGCGGGCCATTTTGTTTTTGGCGTGAACTAGCTGCGGCTGGTTGCGCTCATTGCACGCTGGCTACGTTGCTTGACGATATAGCCAATGGCCAAAATTGCCACCCAAACCGGGATCAGCAACACCGAGATTTGAATGCCCGGCGTCAGATACATGATCACCAGGATACCGGCCATAAACACCAGGCACAGGTAGTTGCTGAACGGATACCAGAAGGCCTTGAACTTCGGCTCTACGCCTTCGCGGTTCTTGGCTGCGCGGAACTTCAGGTGCGCCAGGCTGATCATCGCCCAGTTTATCACCAGCGCCGAGACCACCAGCGCCATCAGCAATTCGAATGCGCGACCGGGGATCAGGTAGTTAATCAGTACGCAGAACGCCGTGGCCGTGGCGGAGACGGCGATAGCGATGACCGGTACGCCGCGTCCGTCCACCTTCAGCAGGCTCTTCGGACCGTTGCCTTGTTTCGCCAGGCCGTACAGCATGCGGCTGTTGCAGTAAACGCAGCTGTTGTACACCGACAGGGCGGCGGTCAACACCACGATGTTCAGCACGGTTGCTACCAGGTTGCTGTTCAGCGCGTGGAAGATCAGCACGAACGGGCTGCCGCCTTCCACCACTTTGCCCCAAGGGTACAGCGACAGCAAAATGGTCAGTGAGCCGATATAGAACAGCAGGATGCGGTAGATCACCTGGTTGGTGGCTTTGGGAATGCTTTTCTGCGGGTTGTCGGCCTCCGCGGCGGTAATACCCACCAGCTCGAGCCCACCAAACGAGAACATGATCACCGCCATTGCCATTACCAGCCCCATGACGCCGTTCGGGAAGAACCCGCCCTGTGCCCACAGGTTGGTTACGGTGGCTTCCGGGCCGCCCAGGCCGCTGAGCAGCAGGTAGGCACCGAACACGATCATGCCGATAATCGCCACGACTTTGATGATGGCAAACCAGAATTCCATCTCGCCGTAGACCTTAACATTCGCCAGGTTGATGGCGTTGATGGCCAGGAAGAACACCGCCGCCGATACCCAGGTTGGGATCTCCGGCCACCAGTACTGCACATAGATACCGACCGCGGTCAGTTCCGCCATCGCCACCAATACATACAGCACCCAGTAGTTCCAGCCGGAAGCAAAGCCGGCAAAATTGCCCCAGTATTTATAGGCGAAGTGGCTAAACGAACCGGCTACCGGCTCTTCCACTACCATTTCACCCAGTTGGCGCATGATCAGAAATGCGATAAAGCCGCCAATGGCATAGCCGAGAATGACCGAAGGACCGGCCATTTTTATTGTTTGCGCGATCCCGAGAAATAGCCCGGTACCAATAGCGCCCCCTAGAGCAATAAGCTGAATATGGCGGTTTTTCAGGCCGCGCTTCAGCTGGTCGCCATGCTGTTGACCATCCATCAATGAAACCCTCTGTCGTTGCAGAATTACTCACATGCTGTAAAGCAGTGGTTACGATGTGTGTTTTATTTTATTTACGGCGTTATATCTATTAATTCCACGGAGCCGCTACCGTTTGGCAAAGAATAATGTTATGCGCGTCAGTTTGCACCTGCTTTATAGGGTGAGTGATTAAGATTTCAGCAGTTTAGGAAACAAAATGCGGGTTGTGTGACGGCAGGGGGGATTCAGTGCATGAAATAAGCAGCAAATCACATAATGCGCAAAAATAATTTAGCGCTGGTCGCTTTGGTTCGGCGAAATATTGACCGGTTAAGCGCACCTTATGCGCTGCAAATAGCTATTCGTTAAAGCTTAATAAACATGCAATAAAATCCTGCCTTTGATGCTTCAGTCTGCCTGACGGCAGGTTTCGCAAAAGTTAAATCAAAAACCTACCTCGTAAATGGTATTACCAAGCGTGCGTTAGCGGTTTGCAGCAGCTCTGGTATTGAGGTGTTAAAATGTGCGGGTAACCTGATTTCGATCAAGGCCCATATGGACAGGAGGTGAATACTTTGTTACTTTACCGTCACGTTTTTGAAATTGGTATTACCAATTGACTCCGCGCCATTCGCAGAGAAGAATTCACCCATGGCCTACAGCAAAATCCGCCAACCCAAGTTGTCAGATGTTATCGAGCAGCAGCTCGAACACCTGATCCTCGAGGGAACACTGCGTCCAGGCGAAAAACTGCCACCGGAGCGCGAGCTGGCGAAACAATTTGATGTTTCCCGTCCTTCTCTGAGAGAGGCCATCCAGCGCCTGGAAGCCAAAGGGCTGCTCCTGCGCCGTCAGGGCGGTGGTACCTTTGTGCAAACTAATCTGTGGCAGAGCTTCAGCGATCCTCTGGCTGAACTGTTGGCCGACCACCCTGAATCACAATTCGATCTGTTGGAAACCCGTCATGCCCTCGAAGGCATTGCTGCCTATTACGCGGCGTTGCGTGGCACCGACGAAGATCTGGCGCGCATCCGCGATTGCCACATTGTGATCCAGCAGGCCCAGGAAAGCGGCGATCTCGACGCCGAAGCCGACGCGGTCATGCAGTATCAAATCGCCGTGACCGAAGCTGCCCACAACGTTGTGTTACTTCACCTGCTACGCTGCATGGGGCCGATGCTGGAACAGAACGTACGTCAGAACTTTGAATTGCTCTACTCGCGCCGTGAGATGTTGGCAAAGGTGAGCAGCCACCGCGCCGGAATTTTTGAGGCGATTGTGGCACGCGAGCCGGAAAAGGCCCGTGAAGCCTCGCACCGCCATTTGGCGTTTATCGAGGAAATCTTGCTGGATCTCAGCCGGGAGCATACTCGGCGCGAGAGATCGCTACGGCGTCTCCAGCAACGCAAGGATTAAGAGCGTTCTCTTCAGGGCACACCAGCCTGCGGAGCTTTCGTTCGAAGTGCTTAGTTAAGCATTTAAGCGGCAACTAAACTGATGGGCCTGTCTTCGTGTGTTTTGCCTCAGAACACAGGAAGACAGGCTCCAAAACAAACCATTAGACAGATAAGGAATACCACCATGTCAGAACGTTTAAACAATGACGTGGATCCGATCGAAACCCGCGACTGGCTGCAGGCGATCGAATCGGTCATCCGTGAAGAGGGTGTTGAGCGAGCTCAGTTTCTGATTGATCAGGTATTGGGTGAAGCCCGTAAAGGCGGTGTTAGCGTTGCAGCCGGTGCTGCGGCTCACAACTACGTCAACACCATCGCGGTGGAAGACGAACCTGCTTACCCTGGTAACCTGGATCTTGAGCGTCGTATCCGCAGCGCTATCCGCTGGAACGCGGTAATGACCGTGCTGCGCGCTTCCAAGAAAGATCTGGACCTGGGCGGCCACATGGCTTCCTTCCAATCTTCCGCGACCTTCTATGAAGTCTGCTTCAACCACTTCTTCCGTGCACGCAACGAGCAAGACGGCGGCGATCTGGTTTACTTCCAGGGCCACATCTCTCCGGGCGTTTACGCACGTGCCTTCCTTGAAGGCCGCTTGACCGAAGACCAAATGAACAACTTCCGTCAGGAAGTTCACGGTAAAGGCCTGTCTTCTTACCCGCATCCTAAACTGATGCCTGAATTCTGGCAGTTCCCGACCGTTTCCATGGGCCTGGGCCCAATCAGCGCCATCTACCAGGCGAAGTTCCTGAAATATCTGGAACACCGTGGCCTGAAGAACACCTCTGCTCAAACCGTTTACGCCTTCCTGGGCGACGGTGAGATGGATGAGCCGGAATCCAAAGGTGCGATCACCATCGCTACCCGTGAGAAGCTGGACAACCTGGTGTTCGTCATCAACTGTAACCTGCAACGTCTGGACGGCCCAGTCACCGGTAACGGCAAGATCATCAATGAACTGGAAGGTATCTTCTCCGGCGCAGGCTGGCAGGTACTGAAAGTAATTTGGGGCGGTCGTTGGGACGAACTGCTGCGTAAAGACACCAGCGGCAAGCTGATCCAGCTGATGAACGAAACCCTGGACGGCGACTACCAGACCTTCAAATCCAAAGACGGCGCTTACGTACGTGAGCACTTCTTCGGCCGCTTCCCGGAAACCGCCGCTCTGGTCAAAGACATGACCGACGACGAAATCTGGGCGCTGAACCGCGGTGGTCACGATCCGAAGAAAGTCTTCGCTGCACTGAAAAAAGCGCAGGACACCCAAGGCAAACCAACCGTTATCCTGGCCCATACCATTAAAGGCTACGGCATGGGTGAAACCGCGGAAGGTAAAAACATCGCTCACCAGGTGAAGAAAATGAACATGGAAGGGGTTCACCACTTCCGCGATCGTTTCAATGTGCCAGTTGCCGATGCTGACATCGAAAAACTGCCGTACATCACCTTCGAGAAAGACTCTGAAGAGTACAAATACCTGCACGAACGCCGTCAGGCGCTGAAAGGTTATGTACCGACCCGTCTGCCAGCCTTCACCCAGAAGCTGGAAATGCCGGCTCTGGAAGACTTCAGCTCACTGCTGGAAGAGCAGAACAAAGAAATCTCCACCACCATCGCCTTCGTGCGTGCCCTGAACGTGATGCTGAAGAACAAGTCGATCAAAGATCGTCTGGTTCCAATCATCGCTGACGAAGCGCGTACCTTCGGTATGGAAGGTCTGTTCCGTCAGATCGGTATCTACAGCCCGAACGGTCAGCAATATACCCCGCAGGACCGTGAGCAGGTTGCTTACTACAAAGAAGACGAAAAAGGTCAGATCCTGCAGGAAGGCATCAACGAACTGGGCGCAGCATCTTCATGGCTGGCTGCAGCGACTTCCTACAGCACCAACGATCTGCCGATGATTCCGTTCTACATCTACTACTCGATGTTCGGTTTCCAGCGTATCGGTGACCTGTGCTGGGCAGCAGGCGACCAACAGGCGCGCGGCTTCCTGATCGGCGGTACTTCAGGCCGTACCACCCTGAACGGTGAAGGTCTGCAGCACGAAGACGGCCACAGCCACATTCAGTCTCTGACTATCCCTAACTGTATCTCTTACGATCCAGCTTATGCATACGAAGTGGCAGTGATCATGCACGACGGTCTGGTCCGCATGTACGGTGACGCGCAAGAAAACGTCTACTACTACATCACCACGCTGAACGAAAACTACCACATGCCGGCCATGCCGCAGGGCGCAGAAGAAGGTATCCGCAAAGGTATCTACAAGCTGGACACTCTGGCAGGCAGCAAAGGCAAGGTTCAGTTGCTGGGTTCAGGTTCTATCCTGCGTCACGTACGTGAAGCGGCGAAGATCCTGGCAGACGATTACGGCGTGGGTTCTGACATCTACAGCGTGACTTCCTTCACTGAACTGGCGCGTGATGGCCAGGACTGCGAGCGTTGGAACATGCTGCACCCAACCGAAACTCCACGTGTACCGTACATTGCTCAGGTGATGAACGATGCGCCGGCGGTTGCGTCTACCGACTACATGAAGCTGTTTGCAGAACAGGTTCGTACTTACGTTCCAGCCAGCGACTATCGCGTACTGGGTACTGACGGCTTCGGTCGTTCAGACAGCCGCGAAAACCTGCGCCACCACTTTGAAGTTGACGCTTCTTACGTTGTGGTTGCTGCACTGGGTGAACTGGCTAAACGCGGTGAAATCGAAGCTTCTGTGGTAGCTGATGCGATTAAGAAATTCGACATCAACCCAGAAAAAGTTAACCCGCGTCTGGCATAAGAGGTACAGAAGAAATGTCTATCGAAATCAAAGTACCGGACATCGGTGCAGACGAAGTGGAAATCACCGAGATTCTGGTGAAAGTGGGCGATAAAGTTGAAGCTGAACAATCGCTGATCACCGTTGAAGGTGACAAAGCTTCCATGGAAGTCCCTTCCCCGCAGGCGGGTGTGGTTAAAGAGATCAAAGTTGCCGTCGGTGATAAAACCGAAACCGGCAAACTGCTGATGATCTTTGAAGCGGAAGGGGCGGCTCAGGCCGCACCTGCTGCCAAGGCTGAAGAAAAACCGGCTGCGGCACCTGCTGCTCCGGCTGCCGCGGCTGCCAAAGACGTTGCCGTACCGGACATCGGTGCCGACGAAGTGGAAGTGACCGAGATCCTGGTGAAAGTGGGCGACAAGGTGGAAGCCGAGCAGTCCCTGATCACCGTTGAAGGCGACAAGGCTTCCATGGAAGTCCCTGCACCGTTCGCAGGCACCGTGAAAGAGATCAAAATCGGCACTGGCGACAAAGTCACCACCGGTTCTCTGATCATGGTATTCGAAGTGGCTGGCGCAGCTTCTGCTGCCGCTCCGGCTGCGGCTGAAACGCCTGCTGCTCCAGCGGCACCGGCTGCCTCTGCGGCCAAAGACGTTGCCGTACCGGATATCGGTGGCGATGAAGTAGAAGTGACAGAAGTGATGGTGAAAGTGGGCGACAAAGTTGCCGCTGAGCAGTCACTGATCACCGTTGAAGGTGACAAGGCTTCTATGGAAGTGCCGGCACCGTTCGCAGGTACCGTGAAAGAAATCAAAATCAGCGCCGGCGACAAAGTGAAAACCGGCTCCCTGATCATGGTGTTCGAAGTTGAAGGGGCTGCACCAGCGGCTGCTCCTGCTCAAAAAGCAGAAGCAGCGCCGGCACCGGCTGCCAGCGCGGCACCAGCCAAACAGGCTGCTCCAGCTGCCAAAGGTGAGTTCGCCGAGAACGACGCTTATGTGCATGCCACCCCGGTCATCCGCCGTCTGGCGCGTGAGTTCGGCGTAAACCTGGCGAAAGTGAAAGGCACCGGTCGTAAAGGCCGCATCCTGCGCGAAGACGTTCAGACTTACGTGAAAGACGCGGTCAAACGTGCAGAAGCGGCGCCAGCGGCTGCTGCAGGTGGCGGTCTGCCAGGCATGCTGCCATGGCCGAAAGTGGACTTCAGCAAGTTCGGTGAGATCGAAGAAGTTGAACTGGGCCGCATCCAGAAAATCTCGGGTGCCAACCTGAGCCGTAACTGGGTGATGATCCCGCACGTGACTCACTTCGACAAAACCGACATCACCGATCTGGAAGCTTTCCGCAAGCAGCAGAACGAAGAAGCGGCCAAGCGTAAGCTGGATGTGAAGTTCACCCCGGTGGTGTTCATCATGAAAGCCGTTGCTGCCGCTCTGGAGCAGATGCCGCGTTTCAACAGCTCTCTGTCCGAAGATGGTCAGAAGCTGACGCTGAAAAAGTACATCAACGTCGGTGTTGCGGTTGATACGCCAAACGGCCTGGTGGTTCCGGTATTCAAAGATGTGAACAAGAAGAGCATCACCGAACTGTCCCGTGAGCTGATGGCTATCTCCAAAAAAGCGCGTGACGGTAAACTGACCGCCGGCGAAATGCAGGGTGGCTGTTTCACCATCTCCAGCCTGGGCGGTATCGGGACAACTCACTTCGCGCCGATTGTGAACGCGCCGGAAGTGGCTATTCTGGGTGTCTCCAAGTCTGCTATGGAGCCAGTCTGGAACGGTAAAGAGTTCGTGCCGCGCCTGATGATGCCAATGTCGCTCTCCTTCGACCACCGTGTTATCGATGGTGCAGATGGTGCGCGCTTTATTACCATCATCAACAACATGCTGGCTGATATCCGCCGTATGGTGATGTAATGAAAAAAGGGCGCAGCATGCTGCGCCCTTATCGCTTCTGTAGCAGTTTTGTCGGTTTTTGCACGACTCGACAAAATTGTTGAGACACGGGTCACTCGAACACGCTTTGCAGATTATTAACAATTCTGTAAACTGCTCGCGGTGTAAGCGTCCCGGTGGATGAAGGGCGTTATGAGATCGATTAGCAATAAAAATGACGTCTGACCCGCCGGACAATCAATTAAGAGGTCATGATGAGTACTGAAATTAAAACTCAGGTCGTGGTACTTGGGGCGGGCCCGGCAGGTTACTCTGCTGCCTTTCGTTGCGCTGACTTAGGTCTTGAAACCGTTCTGGTTGAACGTTATTCCACGCTGGGCGGTGTTTGCCTGAACGTGGGATGTATCCCTTCCAAAGCACTGCTGCACGTAGCCAAAGTGATCGAAGAAGCCAAGGCGCTGGCCGAGCACGGCATCGTTTTCGGCGAGCCGAAAACTGACATCGACAAAGTGCGCGTCTGGAAAGAAAAAGTCATCAATCAGCTGACCGGCGGTCTGGCTGGCATGGCTAAAGGCCGTAAAGTGAAAGTGGTTAACGGCCTGGGCAAGTTCACCGGCGCTAACACCCTGGTTGTTGAAGGCGAAAATGGTCCAACCACCATCAACTTCGACAATGCCATCATCGCTGCAGGTTCTCGTCCGATCCAACTGCCATTCATTCCTCATGAAGATCCACGCGTGTGGGACTCTACCGATGCACTGGAGCTGAAAACTGTCCCAGAGCGTCTGCTGGTTATGGGCGGCGGTATCATCGGCCTGGAAATGGGCACCGTATACCATGCGCTGGGTTCACAGATCGACGTTGTCGAAATGTTTGACCAGGTGATCCCGGCGGCTGACAAAGACGTGGTGAAAGTCTTCACCAAGCGTATCAGCAAGCAGTTCAACCTGATGCTGGAAACCAAAGTGACTGCGGTAGAAGCCAAAGAAGACGGCATCTATGTCACTATGGAAGGCAAAAAAGCGCCTGCAGAACCACAGCGTTATGACGCGGTGCTGGTGGCTATCGGCCGCGTGCCGAACGGTAAGCTGCTGGAAGCGGGTAAAGCCGGTGTGGAAGTTGACGAGCGTGGCTTCATCAACGTCGACAAACAGCTGCGTACCAACGTGCCGCACATCTTCGCTATCGGCGACATCGTCGGTCAACCGATGCTGGCGCACAAAGGCGTGCATGAAGGCCACGTTGCCGCTGAAGTTATTGCCGGCATGAAGCACTACTTCGACCCGAAAGTGATCCCATCGATCGCTTACACCGAGCCGGAAGTTGCCTGGGTGGGTCTGACCGAGAAAGAAGCCAAAGAAAAAGGCATCAGCTACGAAACTTCCACCTTCCCGTGGGCAGCTTCTGGCCGTGCTATCGCTTCTGACTGCGCAGACGGCATGACCAAACTGATTTTCGACAAAGAAACTCACCGTATCATCGGTGGCGCGATTGTCGGCACCAACGGTGGCGAGCTGCTGGGTGAAATCGGTCTGGCTATCGAGATGGGTTGCGACGCAGAAGACATCGCGCTGACTATCCATGCTCACCCAACCCTGCACGAATCCGTAGGCTTGGCGGCAGAGATCTTTGAAGGCAGCATCACGGATCTGCCTAACCCGAAAGCCAAGAAGAAGTAATTCTGCTGGTTTGAAAGGTGAATAAGCGGCTCCTGAAAAGGGGCCGTTTTTTTATGCGCGGCATCCAGGTAAAAGGCCGCTCGATGAGCGGCCAGTAGCTTACTTGTTCTGGAATATCACGTTGAACGTGAGGCTGTTGCCGTTAACCGACCAACCGCCTTTGCTCACGCCAAACGCCGATCCCAGTACAATGAGCAGGATAAACATGGAACTCCCTTTCATTGCGCGATCCTTGTGGAACCACGACCACCGCGACTTCACCGGAAAAATCCCGGCGGAACAAGCGCCCGGTAGCGCCTGTATCGCAGTCGTTGCAGCACTGTTCTTGTTATGAGTCAGGAAGAATGAGAAAAGGGATTTGACCCGGAAATAAGTTGGATCAAATCAAAACAAACGGGATTTCCCTTGCGCTGCCTGGCCTCCCTTCTTGTCAACCCCGTCAACTGACGAAATATTTCGCCTAACATCAAAATGAGAAACAACCTCAAAAAAAACCGTATTAGCCACGTATTTTGAAAAACAGGCCTCGTAAAATTTAAGCGTTTAAATGGCGTTTAAATTGGCCTCATAAATCCCGGCATTTCCCATTATTCAAAAAATGAGAACATCGTAAGTTATTGAGCAAGATCGTTTTATTTGACTTTGTATGAGAAGTAATTATGATAGTGAGTAATTAGCGTTTTAGATAAGCGGATTCGCCTATTAAATTAGGTCTTAGTGTATTGAGTAAAGAGCCTTTTCGACCTTTTTGTTTCTGATTTGATTTTTTGTTTTATATCTTTGATTTTAATAAGAAATAAATCAATTTTAAATTTATTTTTTAGAAAATGGAAAGGTCTGCCGCACAACCCTTGATTGCATATCAATTCAGTATGACTACATTTAAATTCAAATAATCTTTCTTGTTGCCAGCCTGTCAGCCCCCATGTATAGTGCGCCCCGTTTTGGAGGTGAACTGCTGTTTTTCCATTGAAATCAACACTTCAAAAAGCTGTTGCCAAGTAGGTTAATTGCGTGTAGGGTTAAAGCTCACCAGCAAAATCTGGTGGCGGGCGTGACAACCCGAGCAAACTACAAGGCGACAGACACGCGCCAGCGTGTTTTTTTATTGTCGTAAGTCTGGCCGCATCTAATCAATGGTGGCTCAGGCGGGGCAGCCTTCGGGCTGGCCGGTTCCCTTGTAGGCCGGTTTGTCACCCCCGTCTGGGCTACCACCCAAAGAGCGTGACAACTCCGGTGGTAGCGATAACCTACTACAAGGGGCATCGCCATGACTAAGAATGCACAATCCATCCTCGATCCAATCGACTCAGCCACTGCACAAGCGGCAATCGAATCATTTGCAGATTTGAAAACCCACGAAGAATTATTGAAATTCTCAGCGGGTATCACCTTCGCGCTTAAATTCATTAACATGTCACTCGCTGTTCAATCCTTTGATTCCGACGAGCTGGACGCTGTAAACCTTGCCTTAATTGCGGTGAAGGATATTGCAACTGCCAAAGCCGTTGCCGTGGCTTTTCATGGTAAGGAGGAGTAATGATGTCCAGACAAAACGAAATCTTCTTCAATGAGACAGCCGGTAAAATCGATGACACCCTTGAATGGTGCATGGGTATGATAGAAATCCTTATAGAGAAAGAGAGTAACAGCGATATTGGTAATGCAATGACAGGTGTGCTCTGCTTGCTTAAAACCTGTCAAGGTCATGCAGAAGACATAATGAAAAAAACCGACTTCTAAAATCTAAATCGCCACTTAGGGGAGCTTCGGCTCCCCTTTTTTATTGCAATGAAAACGGTCACTCCGCCGTTCCACAAAATCCCGGTTAGTATCAGTTTATCCCGTGTTGGTGGAGAGGGAAGGTTGAAAAAGCTAATGTTTATAACGCGGCGGGATAAGCAGAAACTAGACCTATATATCGTTAATAATCGTTATCGAAACATAAAAGATAATGTGTTGTTTGCTAACAGTCTTGGCTATCTAACATCCAGAACCGCAATGCACCGTTATATGAAGAAACTGAAAGGGGTAGAGAATGGCAGAAAAAACTTTTAAAAAGTTGCTTGAATGTGCCCCTCACAAAGATATAAGCACGGCAAACAGATTTATTGTTAGCAGTTGTTTTACCTGCTCTGTTGATGATTTTGTTTCCTTTGTTCATCGGCTTGGCTATCGGTTGGGTGCTCAGTTGGCGAAAGAGCATATAGCCTTAGTTAAAAATCAATTTACCTTGGCTTCAGGAAAGTTCGCAGATAGGTTTGAATTGGATTATTTCTGTGATGTTGCTGGCACTGATTTTTATCATGACTTTATGCTGGTTTATGATAAGGATAATTTCTATCAAGAAATGATAAAATTTAATCCTGAGTTCTCGTTTACTGGTGACTTGTCAAAAATACGTCGCCGGGCATTAGCCGCCTTGAGAAGTAAGTCATTTAGTGATGTTGGGCAAGGTGTTTCTTATGTCATGAGTGCTGTCGATACTGCATTAAAAAAGATTGGCGTTAATCCGGATGATGATGTAGGTGGGCTGAGTAAGCTAATGGTTACAACGCTGTCTTTAATGGGTGATATTGGCGGCATGCAATTTTATCTCCCAAAGGCACAGGAATTAAATAAGATTATAAACAATTTGAATATCTATGTTGATTCATACCACATGAAGACAAGTGAGCTGTCGGTTAAATATGGCCTGTCTTTTAAAGGTATCCATCAGGTTACCGGGCGGGTCCGTGCGGCAATAAAAGAGTATGAGGATGGTGTGAGTGAAATTAACTAAAGATGTTTTTTATGCAGGTGTAAGCCTTGGCATTGAAACAATGCGAAAGAACTTGCCGGAACCGCTAAAGATAATTGAGCAAGGCGTTATCACGGCCTGCCATGAAATCGGGTTGAACCCTGAACATGAAATTAATGGCATCCCATTTGTCGGTCGGGTAATGGTTCGGGTGATGGAGATCCAGTTAGGTGAAAAGCTCATGCCGGAAAATGAAGCTGAATGCAGCCACCTTGTATTGTGCTCAAAAGTGGCTGCGTATGCTGACCAGTTTGGCGCAGATAAGGCCGCTGAACAGTACAACCTCACAGTAAAGGAGGTGCTGGCCATTTGTGAGTCGGTCTGGGCGTTCCGGGATAACGTCGCAAGCATCGGATGGGATGAAAGCGAAAAGACGCATTAACGGGCCTCTGATCGTTTTTCTACTGTGGTTGGTACGTCTTTATGTATCTACCGCAGTTAAACGGTTCTGAGGCGATTTAAACGGGTTTTAAACATGGTTGGGTGATGATTGTGAATATCGTTGCATTATGTTCTGAACTGAAAGCGGGTGAACGCGCCCCGGAATGGATCGAGTTGCTTCCATCCGGCCCGAATATTAAAGGCCGTGATGGTCGCGCCTGGCGCTTGAGCAATCCGGCCAAGGTTGCCGATGCGTTTCGCCAGCAAGGAATTTCATTGGTGATTGATTATGAACATTCTACTGAGGTTTCTGCGCCAAATGGTGTTGAAGCGCCAGCGGCTGGCTGGGTCGAGGATGTTCAGGTGCGTGATGATGGTTCTGTCTGGGGTAAAGTTGACTGGACGCTTAAAGCTAACAACGCCATTGTCAGCAAGGAATATCGTTTTATTTCTCCGGCGTTTAATCACACAAAAACCGGCGATATTATTAAACTGAGTAGCATTGCGCTGACGAATAAACCGAATTTGGTTCTTACGGCATTAAACTCTCGACAGGATTGGAGCGAGGTGGCGACCGCGTTAGGCGTTGAAAACATCTCATCACCTCAGGATGTTTTGAATGCATTGAATCGTGAAAAAACGTCAGGTGCGAGTAAAATTGTAGATACTTATATTTCCCGGGCGGTATTTATTCCTGCTCAGCGAGAATCACTGATTGCAATGTGTTCCCAAGTCGGGGTTGATAAGTTCACGGAATTTGCACAGATGCAATCTCAATCATTGAATTTTAAACATCTCTCTGAGCGCGAGTCGAATGTTAATCATCGACCTCAACAGCGACTCAGCGATTCGCAAATTGCCGTTTGTCGTAACACTGGCGTTAGCGAAGAAGAATACTTAACAGCTTTAGGGAAACAAAAATGAGTGTAAATATTGAAGGGGTTATTGCTGAAGCTCAAGTGGCTTTTAATGTGAAGTTTGAGCAAGGTGCGAAAGCTTATTCACCCATCCATCCACGGCTTGCTAATGAAGTGCCGTCTTCATCCGGCTCTAATGCTTACGGATTCCTGGAAGACTTTCCAGAAATTGAAGAGTGGCTAAACGACCGTCAGTTAAAAGAGTTGTCAACGCAGGAATATTCCATCAAGAACAGAACGTTTGAAAGCAGCATTTCAATCAAACGTGAAAGTTTTGAAGATAATGACTACGGAAAATACTCCATGCTTTTTGAACAGTATGGGCGTAAGGCGGCTGAATTTCCGGATAAGTTAATGATGACCGCTATGATTAAAGGTCATAACCAATTGGGTATTGATGGTCAGAATTTCTTTGATACAGATCACCCTGTTTCTGCTGGAGTCTATTCAAACCTATACGGTACTGCACCTGAAGTCGCCCCCGGCCAAGTGGCTAAACCAAGCTGGTATTTGTTCGATGGTAATCAGGGGCTGAAACCTTTTATTTACCAAAACCGCCGACCTATTGTAGTTACGTCTGTGACAAATCCGGAAGATGCGGAAGTGTTCTTGCGTAATAAATACCTCTTTGGCGTTGATGGGCGTTTGAATGTGGGGTACGGCATGTGGCAATGTGCGGCAGCGTCATATGACGAGCTGACCGCTGAAAACTTTGCAACTGTCTACGATGGCATGCTGTCTGTCAAAGGTGGTAGCGGCGAACCTCTGGGTATAACCCCTTCTATCATCGTTGTCCCAGTATCTTTACGTGTAGCAGCAGAAAAAATCCTACTGCGCCAACAACTGGAAAGCGGTGAAGATAACCCCAATTACAAGCGAGTTGAAATTATCGTTTCTCCCTACCTGTAATTAATAAATAAGGCTGGTTTAACCAGCCTTAAATTTAGATGAGATTTATATGAGTAAAAAACTTGATACAGAAATACTCATCAACTTATCCGGTAACCTGACCGCCAAGGCCCGTCAATATGGGGCCAGTATGTCAGATTTCGCGCAACGCAATCAGCGGGCCATGTCCATTGTTAAAGCCACCAGTGATGCCGCTGGCCGTGGACTTGATCGGCTGGGGAATCGCTACACGGCGGCCGTTGCCGGATTTGGCGGTAGCGCTATGCTGAGAAACTACACGAACACGGAGCGACAATTAACAAAATTGGGGATTGTTGCTGACAAAACCCGAGCGCAGATGAAATCTATTTACGCTGATATTCGGGACGAGTCATTCAAGGTTGGTATTGACCCAAAATCTTTGTTAGGCGTTTATGAAACCATTAATGGCATGACGGGTGAAATAACCATGGCCGTTAAAAATAAAGAGACGCTCGCACAAACTATTGCAGCTACCGGTAGTGATGGGGAAAGTCTAGGGACATTGGTCTCTCAATTTCCTAAGTTCTCGGGATTTGATAAAGAAAACCAACGTGATTTCCGTTTGGCTGTTGACGGGCTTAACCGGCTGGGGAAAGAAGGTTCTTATGAGCTTGGGGATATGGCCAAGTATCTGCCATCTGTATTCTCGGCAGCAGCAGCAATGAATCAGCGTGGCGTAAAAGGAATTATTGGGGTTGGTGTTTTAGCTGAAGCTGCCAATGATCTAACGGGTAATGCCGCGATAAGCGCCACGCATATTCAAAGCCTCTTTACCGACTTACAGCGCGGTAAAACAGAAAAAGGGCTAAAAGATGCAGGCATCCGCACCCGTGATAAAGACGGTGGGTTCAGGGACGTTGTTGATGTAGCAAATGAAATAGCCCAAAAGTCGTTACGTTACAGCCAAAAAACAGGGAAATCACAGACCTCTTTACTTGAGGGGGTTGGTTTCACCGATTACTCAGTGCGCCTTTTGCAATCATTATCGACTGACGAACAGACCAAGCGTATGAAGCGGTATCGCTCCATCGTGGCTGATGGTAACAGTATTATACAAGACGCAAAATATGCCGCAGACGACTTCGCCTCCTCTTTGCAACGGCTTTCTACATCATGGGACAAGTTTTCTGATAGCCAACTTGCAGGGCCAGTACGTGAGTTAGCTGATGCCATTAACTCAGTAGACCAAGATTCTGTCCAGAACTGGCTGGAGATCGGCAAGAACATTGCCGTCGCGACTGCTGGGCTGCTGGTAGCCCGCAAAGCCTTCCAGATTGGCAAAGGTACGTATGACTTCTTGCGCCCCGGTAAGAAAGGCGTTCCCAAGGACGTTACTGATGCATTCGGTTCCGGTGTGACGCCAGTTTATGTCGTGAATATGGGCGCTGGCGGCATGGGCGGAGCCGTAGGCGGTAAGGCTAAGGGTAAAGGTGTTCCACTCGGCCTTGGTGGTGCAGCGGCAGCAGGAACCGCGCTGGGGTCGGTGGGTTTTTGGGGATTGGCCCGCGCCGCAGGTACTGGTGCAGCTATGGTTTATATGCAGAACGAAGCGGCCCAATGGGCGGCGAAGACGATCTACGATAGCAGCAGTGTTGGTGAATGGGCTAAAGGGTCATCAATCCGTAGTTGGGTTGATGAGTCCGTTGATAAATCTCAGTTACCTGCACCCGTGTCAGCAGGCTCTGTCTGGGGAGAGATTAAGGACTGGTTGACCTCCGCCCCTGCCTACCAAGACCCAGCCCCATGGGCTTCTCTGCAACCTCAAAATCAAGGTGGTATGTTTGGTTTTGGGGGCGTGGGGATAGATACGCCGTTAAAAATTGATGTGGATGTAGCTGTTACTGATGACCGGGCAATAGTGAAAAGCATTAGGATGCCTGTTGTTCCACGGATACAAATGAGGGCAGAAAGCGGGCCAGCAAACGTCGAGCAAGATTAATTTATTCAATAAATATGCGATTCACTCTTTTCTCATTTTATATGAATCGCTTTTTCATTTTTCGCGGTTCGCAACAGTTCTCAAGCCCGATGACCAACTGCTAAATTGGCAGAACAGACCCGGATAAATATTACGTTGAAATGAATGTTCAGACATTCTTTTTGTTGATTTTTTAATCATCGTTGCGCACAATGTTTTGGCTCGGTAGCGCTTGTATCGTTCTTAACGATGTAAGAAATCCGTGAGGTGCCTGCTAACACCGAACGGAACAACAGAACCGCCTTAATGGCGGTTTTTTTGTGCCTTCCGCTCTCAAATTTTACAATTCGCGACTAATAGCCATTGTAAGTGAGTGGGTATTATGTTGTGCTCGTCAGGCTGATGTATGTTGGGAACGGAACCTCTCTGTAGCCCCGTCGGGCCTGTGTCGCAGCCGATTACACTGCACTCAACGATTCAGCAAAGATTTAATGTTGCTTTTATGTGAACGAATTAACAACCAATTCAAATCCTGATATGCTGGCTGAGCGGAACCGGGCACTGTACTTACAGTCCAGGACATCGACAGCAGTGCCCCGTCAGGATCAATGGCATCAACACCGTGCGCTAAACCCGGTTTGAATAGAGAACGCCAGGCACAATAAATGACAATGAGAGCGAGGAGAATGTCGTGCTAGAAGAATACCGTAAGCACGTAGCCGAGCGTGCTGCAGAGGGCATCGTCCCTAAGCCGTTAGACGCCACCCAAATGGCAGCGCTGGTTGAATCATTAAAGAATCCGCCAAAAGGCGAAGAAGAATTCCTGTTAGACCTGCTGATTAACCGTGTGCCACCGGGCGTCGACGAAGCCGCCTATGTAAAAGCCGGTTTCCTGGCAGCCATCGCCAAAGGCGAAGCGACCTCCCCCCTGATTACCCCCGAGAAAGCCGTAGAGCTGTTAGGCACCATGCAAGGTGGCTATAACATTCATCCGCTGATCGACGCGCTGGATAACGAAAAATTGGCTGCGATTGCCGCCAAAGCGCTGTCCCATACGCTGCTGATGTTCGACAACTTCTACGACGTGGAAGAAAAAGCCAAGGCGGGTAACCCGCACGCCAAGCAGATTATGCAGTCCTGGGCCGATGCCGAGTGGTATCTGTCTCGTCCGCAACTGGCGGAAAAAATCACCGTTACCGTATTCAAAGTCACCGGTGAAACCAACACCGATGACCTGTCGCCGGCACCGGATGCCTGGTCACGCCCGGATATCCCACTGCACGCCCTGGCGATGCTGAAAAACGAACGTGAAGGCATAGTGCCGGATCAGCCGGGCAGCGTTGGGCCTATCAAGCAAATCGAACTGCTGAACAAGAAAGGTTTCCCGCTGGCTTACGTCGGTGACGTTGTCGGCACCGGTTCTTCTCGTAAATCCGCCACCAACTCGGTGCTGTGGTTTATGGGCGACGATATCCCTTACGTGCCTAACAAGCGCGGTGGCGGTGTAGTGCTGGGCGGTAAAATCGCGCCTATCTTCTTCAACACCATGGAAGATGCCGGTGCATTGCCGATTGAAGTGGACGTCAATGACCTGAACATGGGCGACGTGATCGACATTTACCCGTACAAGGGTGAAGTGCGCAACCACGAAACCGGTGAGCTGATTGCCAACTTCGAACTGAAGACCGACGTACTGCTCGACGAAGTGCGTGCCGGTGGCCGTATTCCGCTGATCATCGGTCGTGGCCTGACTACCAAAGCGCGTGAAGCGCTGGGCCTGCCGCACAGCGACGTGTTCCGCATTGCCAAAGAAGTGGCTGTCAGCAGCAAAGGCTTCTCCCTGGCGCAGAAAATGGTTGGCCGCGCCTGTGGCGTTGCCGGCGTGCGCCCGGGCGAATACTGCGAGCCCAAGATGACCTCTGTCGGTTCACAGGACACTACCGGCCCGATGACCCGTGACGAGCTGAAAGATCTGGCTTGTTTGGGCTTCTCCGCCGATCTGGTGATGCAGTCGTTCTGTCACACCGCTGCGTACCCGAAACCGGTTGACGTGACGACCCACCACACGCTGCCGGACTTCATCATGAACCGTGGCGGCGTGTCGCTGCGTCCGGGTGATGGCGTTATTCACTCCTGGCTGAACCGTATGCTGCTGCCGGATACCGTAGGCACCGGCGGTGACTCCCACACCCGTTTCCCAATCGGTATCTCCTTCCCGGCGGGTTCCGGCCTGGTTGCCTTTGCCGCCGCTACCGGCGTGATGCCGCTGGATATGCCAGAGTCTGTCCTGGTGCGCTTCAAAGGCAAGATGCAGCCTGGCATTACTCTGCGTGACCTGGTACACGCAATCCCTTACTACGCCATCCAGCAGGGCCTGCTGACCGTAGAGAAGAAGGGCAAGAAGAACATCTTCTCCGGCCGCATTCTGGAGATCGAAGGCTTGCCGGATCTGAAAGTCGAGCAGGCATTCGAACTGACTGACGCTTCGGCCGAACGTTCCGCTGCCGGCTGTACCATCAAGCTGGATAAGGCACCGATTGAAGAGTATCTGAACTCTAACATCGTGCTGCTCAAGTGGATGATCTCCGAAGGCTACGGCGATCGTCGTACCCTGGAGCGTCGTATTCAGGGCATGCAAAAATGGCTGGCGGATCCGCAACTGCTGGAAGGCGATGCGGATGCAGAATACGCTGCGGTGATCGACATCGATCTGGCAGAGATCACTCAGCCAATCCTGTGTGCACCAAACGATCCGGATGACGCGCGTCTGCTGTCCGACGTGGCCAACAGCAAGATCGATGAAGTGTTTATCGGTTCCTGCATGACCAACATCGGCCACTTCCGCGCGGCCGGCAAGCTGCTGGATCAGCACAAAGGCCAGTTGCCGACCCGTCTGTGGGTGGCTCCGCCAACCAAGATGGATGCGGCTCAGTTGACCGAAGAAGGCTACTACAGCGTATTCGGCAAGAGCGGTGCACGTATCGAGATCCCAGGTTGTTCACTGTGCATGGGTAACCAGGCGCGCGTGGCCGACGGTGCGACGGTGGTTTCCACCTCGACCCGTAACTTCCCGAACCGTCTGGGGACCGGTGCCAACGTGTATCTGGCTTCTGCAGAACTGGCGGCGGTGGCTTCGCTGCTGGGTCGTCTGCCAACGCCGGACGAGTACCAGACGTACATGGCACAGGTCGATAAGTCAGCGGCGGATACCTACCGTTATCTGAACTTTGACCAACTGGGTCAGTACACGGAAAAAGCCGACGGCGTGATCTTCCAAACCGCTGTTTAAGTCGCTATATTGCGCAACTGTTTAACGGGAGGCCTTGGCCTCCCGTTTTATTTTTCTCAGTTGCCAACTTTGCGAGCGCTCACTGAGTTAGTCATGAATTAATGTTTACACTAAGAGAAAGGGCTCAGGAGGGCGTGCTATGGATTACGAATTTCTGCGTGACGTTACCGGTCAGGTGGTGGTCAGATTTTCGATGGGGCATGAGGCGATTGGCCACTGGATCAACGAAGAACTCAAAGGCGACTTCAACCTGCTCGATCGCATCGAAGCCGGTGCGGCACAAGTGAAGGGCAGCGAGCGTCAATGGCAGCTGGAAGGTCATGAATACACGTTGCTGATGGACGGGGAAGAAGTGATGATCCGCGCTAACCTGTTGGAGTTCGAGGGCGACGAGATGGAGGAGGGGATGAATTACTATGACGAAGAAAGCCTCTCATTCTGCGGCGTCGAAGACTTTTTGCAGGTATTGAAGGCCTACCGTTCTTTTATGCTGAAATACTGAACGTAAGGGCGCGGCGTGCCGCGCCCGATACAGATTACAGATGCGGAATATTGCGGCCGTAATAGATTTCCTGCATCTCTTTCCACAGCAGATCGGTAATCTCTTTACGCTCGGCTTCGCTCAGCGCGTCCGGTTTGGCGTTAAACAGGTAGTGCTTCAGATCGAAATCCTTCAGCAACATCTTGGTATGGAAGATGTTTTCCTGATAAACATTCACGTCCATCATGTGGTACAGCGCCTTCATATCATCAGACATAAAGTTCTGGATCGAGTTGATCTCATGATCGATGTAATGCTTCAAGCCGTTTACGTCGCGGGTAAAACCGCGCACGCGGTAATCCATGGTGACGATGTCAGATTCCAACTGGTGGATCAGATAATTCAACGCTTTAAGCGGTGAAATCACGCCGCAGGTGGACACTTCGATATCGGCGCGGAAGGTGCAAAGACCGCCTTCCGGATGGCTCTCCGGATAGGTATGAACGCAGATGTGGCTCTTGTCCAGATGTGCGACTACCGTCTTTGACAGTGGGCCCGGGTGTTCTGAAGTATCGACATCGTCCGGGTCGACCGGCTCTTCGCTGACCAGAATGGTGACGCTGGCGCCCTGAGGCTCGTAGTCCTGACGTGCGATGTTGAGAATATTGGCGCCAATGATCGAGCAGGTCTCGCTGAGGATCTCGGTCAGGCGGTTGGCGTTGTATTGTTCGTCAATGTAGGCGATATAGCCAGCGCGGTCGTCCGCGGTTTTGGCGTAACAAATATCGTAAATACAAAAACTCAGGCTTTTGGTCAGGTTGTTGAAGCCGTGCAGTTTTAGCTTATGCAATTTGGTTCACCTCCTTTATCTTCTCGCTTAACGTGAAACGTTCAGTGCGTCGAGCAAATACTGCGGCAGTGCAAAGCTGCCCGCGTGAATTGCCGGGTTATAATAACGACAGTTTAAGCCGCTTTGATGAAAGCGATGTTGCAGCGTTGGCAAGTCGAGCTGACGCAGTGCCGGGTTTTGGCTGGCCCAGGCGAAGGTCATAATGCCGCCGTAATAGGTCGGGATCGCCGCCTGGTAGAAACTGACGTCCTTGAAGTATTGGCTCAGCTTGGTGTGGCTATTGACCGCTTCGTCTTGCTGCAGGAAGCACACGCCGTTCTGCGCAACAAAAATGCCGCCCTCGTTCAGGCAGCGTGCGCAGCCTTCGTAGAATGCCGAGGTGAACAGGCTTTCGCCGGGGCCGATAGGATCGGTGCAGTCGGAGATAATCACATCGAATTTTTCATCGGTCTGATTAACAAAGTTGACGCCGTCGTCGATCACCAGCTTAAAGCGTGGATCGTCGTAAGCACCGGCATTGTGATTAGGCAGGTATTGGCGGCAGAATTCCACCACGCCGGCGTCGATCTCGACCATGGTGATTTGTTCAACGCCCTGATGACGGCTGACTTCGCGCAGCATAGCGCCGTCGCCACCACCGATGATCAGGATTTTCTTCGCCTGGCCGTGAGCCAGCAGCGGTATGTGGGTCATCATCTCGTGATAGATGAACTCATCGCGCTCGGTGGTTTGCACCACGCCGTCGAGCGCCATAACGCGCCCCAGAACCGGGTTTTCAAAAATCACCAAATCCTGATGCTCGGTCTTCTCACGATACAGCACGTTCTCTACCGAGAAGTACTGGCCGAAGTTGGCATGCAGTGTTTCATACCAAATTTCTTTCTGGGTCATGTGCGGGAACTCCGTAATAACAGCCATGAAAAATTGGCGCAACATCATAGCTAACTCTGCCTGGTGATGCACGGCTGAATTTCAAACAGAGATAGCGGAAGGCGGGGGATTAGTTAGCGTAGGCCAGCAGGCTTAGCGAGTCGCGTGCCAGAGATTTGCATTTGTTCGGGGTAGGAATGGCGATACCACTGAGATCGCGATAGCTGTCTTCACCCAGAGCCTTCATATTAAAACTATTATAGTTGGTCAGATCCCAACGGTTTTGCTGCGCGAAATAAACGATGGCGCGTTTGATTTGCGCATTGGGCAAGTCGTTGTAGCCGCAATCGTTTTTCAAATAAATAAACACTGCCGTCAGATCGGCCAGATCTTCCGCTTCGGACTCATTCAGCGCCAGACTGGCGTTGGAGAACCCCAGCATGGTGAGCAACAGCACCAGTAAACTTGTTTTTTTCATCATGAAAATAGACCTGTTTGTTGTCTACAGACGTTATCACACTTGCCTGTAAAGGCACCAAATTTTATTACTCACAGGTAGCATAACCGGCAGCAAAGGCTTGACCTTCCGCTAAGGGGAGGGTTTAGGCTGACGTTTAGATGAGTTAGATCACTGAGAAAAGGGAGTCAGCGATGTTACGCCGTGATTTTATCAAACTGACCGCTGCGCTGGGCGCGGCAAGCGCTTTACCGTTGTGGAGCCGGGGCGCGTGGGCGGCTGAATTGCCGGCGTTACCGATCCCGCCACTGCTGATGCCGGACGCACAAGGGAACATTGCTCTGGCGCTGCAAACCGGTGAGGTGAACTGGCTGCCGGGCAAGGCGACCCAAACCTGGGGTTTTAATGGCGCGTTGCTGGGGCCGGCGGTGCGCCTACAGCGTGGCAAACCGGTCACGGTGGATATCCGCAATGCGTTGCCGGAAGCCAGTACCGTTCACTGGCACGGTCTGGAAATCCCCGGTGACGTAGACGGTGGACCACAGGCGCTGATTCAGCCAGGCGCAACGCGCAGGGTGCAGTTCACTATCGAGCAGCCTGCAGCTACCTGCTGGTTCCATCCGCACACCCACGGCAAGACCGGTCAGCAGGTGATGAAGGGCTTGGCCGGGCTGGTGCTGCTCGAAGATGACGAAAGCAGTAAGCTGCCGCTGCCGAAAACCTGGGGGCAGGATGATATTCCGGTGATCCTGCAGGACAAGCGGCTGGGCAAGGACGCGCAGATTGAATACCAACTGGACGTGATGAGTGCTGCCGTTGGTTGGTTCGGCGACCGTATGTTCACCAACGGTGCTCAGTATCCCCGCCACGTGGCCCCTCGCGGCTGGCTGCGTCTGCGTTTCCTCAATGGCTGTAATGCACGCTCGCTAAACCTGGCCGCCAGCGATAACCGTCCACTCTATGTGATTGCCAGCGACGGCGGTTTTTTGGCCGAGCCGGTCAAATTAACCGAATTGCCGATGCTGATGGGCGAACGTTTCGAAGTGTTGGTGGATGCCTCTGACGGCAAAGCTTTCGATATCGTCACGCTGCCGGTCAAACAGATGGGCATGACGCTGGCACCGTTCGACCAGCCGCTGCCGGTATTGCATATCCAGCCTTCGCTGGCGCAGGGCATCAAGACGATGCCGGACAGCTTGGTGAAACTGCCAGCGCTGCCTGCGGTGACCGGCATTCAGGAGCGTTGGCTGCAGCTGATGATGAACCCGCAGTTGGATAAGCTGGGTATGCAGGCGCTGATGGATCGCTATGGCCATCAGTCCATGGCCGGCATGAGTATGGATCACGGTGGCATGGGCAAAGGCGACAGCGGTGATATGTCCGGTATGCAAGGGATGGATCACGGCAGCATGAAGGGTATGGATCACGGCAGTATGAAGGGCATGGACCACGGCAATATGAAAGGCATGGATCACGGCGCGAAGCCGTTCGATTTCAGCCATGGCAATATGATCAACGGTAAGGCCTTCGACATGACCAAGCCGATGTTTGAAGCCAAACGCGGCAAGTACGAAAAGTGGACCCTTTCCGGCGAAGGCGACATGATGCTGCACCCGTTCCATATTCACGGCACCCAATTCCGCATCCTGTCGGAAAACGGTAAACCGCCGGCGGCCCATCGCAGCGGCTGGAAAGATACGGTGCGCGTAGAGGGTTGGCGTAGTGAAGTGTTGGTGCGCTTCGATCACCTGGCCAATAGCGATCACGCCTATATGGCTCACTGTCATCTGCTGGAACACGAAGATACCGGCATGATGATGGGCTTTACGGTAGCTGACTGATCTCCTTGTTGTCTTTCAAGTGGCGGCGCACTCGCGTCGCCACCGGCTTCAGGCTATGCTAAACTCTGCGCCCTTCTTCCGGCAACTGACCTGAAAACTATGAAACACACTGTAGACGTAATGATTTCCGAGCAGGAAGTTAAGACCCGTATTGCCGAACTTGGCCGCCAGATCACCGAACATTACCGCGACAGCGGCAGTGATATGGTGCTGGTCGGGCTGCTGCGCGGCTCCTTCATGTTCATGGCTGACCTGTGTCGCACCATCGAAGTGCCGCATGAGGTCGACTTTATGACCGCTTCCAGCTACGGCAGCGGCATGTCCACGACTCGCGACGTGAAAATCCTTAAGGATTTGGATGAAGATATCCGCGGCAAAGACGTGCTGATCGTGGAAGACATCATCGACTCCGGCAATACGCTGAACAAAGTGCGTGAAATTCTGGCGCTGCGTGGGCCGAAATCCTTGGCGATTTGCACCCTGTTGGACAAGCCTGAACGCCGTGAAGTGGAAGTGCCGGTTGAGTACGTCGGTTTCTCAATCCCGGACGAATTCGTGGTGGGTTACGGCATTGACTACGCTCAGCGCTACCGCCATTTGCCGTACGTCGGCAAAGTGGTATTGCTGGACGAGTAAACTGCTGTGGGCGCGGCATGCCGCGCCCTATGAGCTTTAGATGCCTTTATCCTGTTGCAGCGTGGCCATGGCTTTGCGATAGCCCATTTCCAGGCTTTCGCGGCTGGTCGCAGCCACTTCCAAATCGCGCAGGCGGCCGTCCTGGATCCCGTACACCCAACCGTGAATCATCACTTTCTGGCCGCGTTTCCATGCTGATTGCATGATGGTGGAATGGCCCAGGTTGTAGACCTGCTCAATAACGTTGATTTCACACAGCACGTCGAGACGTTGTTCCGGTTCCAGTTCACCCAGCAGTGAGCTGTGTTTGTACCACAGGTCGCGAATGTGCAGCAGCCAGTTATTGATCAGCCCCAGTTCCGGGTTCTCGACCGCCGCTTCCACGCCGCCGCAGCCCAGGTGACCGCAGATAATAATATGCTCGACTTCCAACACGTCGACGGCGTATTGCACCACCGACAGGCAGTTTAAATCGGTATGGATCACCAGGTTCGCCACGTTACGGTGAACAAACAGCTCACCCGGCTCCAATCCGGTCAGTCTTTCCGCCGGTACGCGGCTATCAGAACAACCTATCCATAAAAAACGGGGCTTTTGCGCCTGTGCTAAGCGTTCAAAAAAGTTTGGGTCTTCCTTGCTGATGTTAGCTGACCAGGTGTGGTTATTGGCGATAAGCTTTTCGATCTCTTTCATGGCGGTTATAGGCCTGTAACGAACAGATTGCGTTGGGGTAATATAGGACAAGCGTCACAATTTGGATATCGGAACAGTGGCGCCGGGCGATATTCGGCCACTTTTTATTCAATATGGCGGGATGGAACCTGAATATACCGCACGGATTTGCCTCAGTGAAAACGCTGCTGATGATAAGATCATCTTCATTACAAAAACGCAGCAGCATACTCATCGTCACAAGGTACTTTTTAACTTATGAATTATGCACTGGAATTAGCGCAGTTAACCAAGACTTACGCCGGTGGCGTCAAGGCGTTGCGCGGGATCGATCTCAATGTCGAAGCGGGGGATTTCTATGCCCTGCTGGGGCCGAACGGCGCCGGAAAATCCACGACCATCGGCATCATCAGTTCGTTGGTTAACAAAACCTCCGGCAGCGTACGGGTGTTCGGCTACGACATCGACAAAGACATCGTTAACGCCAAGCGTCAGCTCGGGCTGGTACCGCAGGAGTTCAACTTTAACCCATTCGAAACCGTGATGCAGATTGTGGTCAATCAGGCGGGCTACTATGGCGTGACCCGCCGCGAAGCCTTGGCTCGTGCGGAAAAATACCTGACTCAGCTGGATTTGTGGGGCAAGCGCGAAGAACGCGCTCGGATGTTGTCCGGCGGCATGAAGCGCCGCTTGATGATCGCCCGGGCCTTGATGCATCAGCCAAAACTGCTGATCCTCGATGAACCGACTGCCGGGGTGGATATCGAGCTGCGTCGCTCGATGTGGGGCTTCCTGAAAGAGCTTAACGCCCAGGGCACCACGATTATTCTCACCACTCACTATCTGGAAGAAGCAGAAATGCTGTGCCGCAATATCGGTATTATCCAGAACGGTGATCTGGTGGAGAACACCTCGATGAAAGGCCTGCTGGCCAAGCTGAAGTCCGAAACCTTTATCCTCGATCTGGCGGCGAAAAGCCCGCTGCCGAAGCTGGATGGCTACCGTCATCGCCTGACGGACACCTCGACGCTGGAGGTGGAAGTGATGCGCGAGCAGGGCCTGAACGGCCTGTTTACCCAACTTAGCGCACAGGGCGTCCAGGTCCTGAGCATGCGTAACAAGGCCAACCGGCTGGAAGAGCTGTTTGTCACCCTGGTTAACGGTAATGGAGAAAAAGCATGACGCGTTTGTATTGGGTGGCTTTGCAGAGCATTTGGGCTAAAGAGATCAACCGATTTGCCCGTATCTGGATCCAGACCCTGGTGCCGCCGGTGATCACCATGACGCTGTATTTCATCATCTTCGGCAACCTGATTGGTTCACGTATCGGCGAAATGCACGGTTTCGATTACATGCAGTTTATCGTTCCCGGCCTGATCATGATGGCGGTGATCACCAACTCGTACGCCAACGTGGCCTCGTCGTTCTTCAGCGCCAAATTCCAGCGCAATATCGAAGAGCTGCTGGTGGCTCCTGTGCCGACGCACGTGGTGATTGCCGGTTATGTCGGTGGCGGCGTGGCGCGGGGTATCTGCGTCGGCGTGTTGGTGACCGTGATCTCGCTGTTCTTTGTGCCGCTGCAGGTGCATGCCTGGTGGGTGATTGTGGTCACGCTGCTACTGACGGCGATCTTGTTCTCGTTGGCGGGCCTGATTAACGCGGTGTTTGCCACCACCTTTGACGATATCAGCCTGATCCCGACCTTCGTGCTGACGCCGTTGACCTACCTGGGCGGGGTATTCTACTCGCTGACGCTGCTGCCGCCGTTCTGGCAGGCGGTGTCCAAGCTGAACCCGATCGTCTATATGATCAGCGGTTTCCGCTACGGTTTCCTGGGTATCAGCGATGTACCGTTGGCGTTCACCATGGCAGTGCTGGTGGCGTTTATCGCGGTGTTCTATCTGCTGGTCTGGTTCCTGATCGAGCGCGGCCGCGGTTTGCGCACCTGATAGTATGGCGTCCCCGGGCAGACGTACGGGGACGCGTTTATCAATCTGCGGCAAGCATCCCGTAAATCAATAAAATTGCTCGAATAACCCCTTTCTCCCCGCTGTTCAAATCGTGCTATGCTGACGCTCCACATTTTCTCCATTTTGTTATATACCCTATGAATTTCAAGTTGCAGCCAGGCGGCCGGCGCGCTCATCCTCAGGTAAGTCATGAGATGATCGAGTGCAGGTAACAACGCTGCAGTCTGAAATACGACGGGTATTACGTACTCGTAAGTAGAATATAACCATGCGGTCTACACACAAGATAGCGGCTGGAGTACTCGGCATCCTGTTGTCGTTTGCTTCCCCGGCCGGCCTGGCAAGTTTGTTGTCGGAAGACAGCGCCGTTAAATCCGAATATATGGAAGCGCAGCGCGACAGCGAGGTTTATTCGCTGATTGGCGAACACGTTATTCCGGTCGGCGAAGTGAAGCAGGGGCAGCTGATTCAGGTGTTCCCGGCGGATGCGGAGTATTACGAGTTCAAATTCGGTCACGGCACCGGGTTTATCGATAAAGACGATGTGCGCGATCTTAAAAAATCGCGCAAGGTGAAGGACGATCTTGGCGAGCTGAATAAGCCGCTGACCAACCAGAACCTGATCACTCAAAAGGCGATCAACGTCTATACCGATGCGGATAACGCCAGTGATGTGTTTGGCGTGCTGGAAGAGAATCTGCGCTACCCGATTATCGGCAAGCTGAAGGATCGGCTCAACAATACCTGGTATGAGATCAACATTGGCGATCGTCTGGGTTATGTCAGTGAGCTGGACTGCGAGATCGACACCGGTATTCCGGTGCTGACCTACCATCACCTGCTGAAAAACGAAGAGAACAAGCGTTTCCGCCATACCTCGACCACCACTTCCGACGTGGCGTTCAGCAATCAGATGACCTACCTGAAGCAGGCGGGCTACGACACGATTTCCCTGTATCAGTTGGAAGCCTATCTGAACAACCAGATCAACCTGCCCGGCAAGGCCGTGGTGCTGACGTTTGATGACGGGCTGAAATCGGTCTACCGTTACGCTTACCCGGTATTGAAGAATTACGGCTTCCGCGCCACGGCGTTTATTATTTCCTCACGCATCAAGCGCCACCCGCAAAAGTGGAATCCTGATTCGCTGCAGTTTATGAGCATTTCCGAACTGAAGCAGATCCAGGACGTGTTCGACGTGCAGTCGCATACGCATTTCCTGCATCGTACCGACGGCAATCGTCAGCCGATCCTGCTGAGCCGTTCGCTGCACAACATAGAATTCGATTTTGAGCACTCGCGCCGCGCGCTGTCGCAGTTTAATCCGCATGTGCTGTATGTGTCATACCCGTTTGGCGGCTATAACCAACGGGCGATACAGGCGGCGAAGGATGCCGGTTTCCATATGGCGGTGACCACGGTGCAGGGCAAAGTGAAGCCGGGGGACAACCCCTATACGCTGAAGCGGTTGTACATTCTGCGCACCGACTCGCTTCAGACCATGGCGGACAGAATCGCCAACAAGCCGGGAACGCTGGTGGTGCAGTAATCAGGAAGAAACGGGCGCCGACGGCGCCCGTTGTGACTTTTAGGCGACCTGAACCGGCACGGCTTTCGCCTTGCGCTGCAGGTTATTGTCGCCTTCGAAGTAGGCCACTTTCGGATGGTGTTGACGGGCATCGGCATCGCTCATCTGCACGTAAGAACAGATGATCAGCTTGTCGCCGACGCAGGCGCAACGCGCTGCCGCCCCGTTGACCGAAATAATGCGCGAGCCGCGTTCGGCGGCGATGGCATAGGTTGAGAAACGCTGACCGTTATCAACGTTATAAATATCGATAGCTTCATATTCCAGAATGCCTGCGGCCTCCAGGAAGTCCTGATCGATGGCGCAGGAACCTTCATAGTGCAAGTCGGCCTGAGTCACTTTCACCCGATGCAGCTTGCCTTGCAGCATAGTACGTATCATAACTTTACCTAACTGAGTATCCGCCTTCACAGGCGATTGAGGTTGAACATCCATCCGGCGTTTATCGTCACCGATAAGTCCCTCCATGTCTACTTTCAGAGGGGCTGTAACAGTGACGACTGCACAAAAAGTAGCTTACAGCGTCAGATCAACCTGTTGGTTGTCAATCAAGCGCGCCTTGCCGAGCCAGGCGGCCATCAGCACCACTGCCCGTTGGCTTTCCACGCCCAGCGGTTGCAGGCTGTCGGCGTCACGGATAAACAGTTCGTCCGGTGTGAAACCAGCGCTGCGCAACTGAGAGGCGGTGTGTTCCAGCAACTCGTCGACATGCCGTTCGCCGTTGCTGAGCTGTTCTGCCAGCGCATTCATGATCTTGCTGAGTTGAGGGGCGATTTTACGCTCTTCGGCGGTCAGGTAGCCGTTGCGTGAACTGAGCGCCAGGCCATCCTTAGCGCGTACGGTAGGCACGCCGACGATGTCGATGTCGTAACCCATGTCCGCCACCATTTTGCGGATCAACGCCAGTTGCTGATAATCCTTCTCGCCAAAACAGGCCAGGTCCGGCTGCACCAGGTTGAACAGCTTGCTGACGATGGTCGCGACGCCGCGGAAGTGGCCCGGACGGCTGGCCCCTTCCAATATGGAGGACAGGCCAGGTACGTCGACATAGGTTTGTTGCTCCAGCCCCTGAGGGTAGATATCGGCCGGCGCGGGTGCGAACACCAATTCTACGCCGCGACGGGTCAGCTTCTCGCTGTCCTCTTGCAGGGTGCGCGGGTAGCGCGCCAAATCGTCAGGGCGTTCGAATTGCATCGGGTTGACGAAAATACTGACCACCACGACATCGGCGCGTGCACGTGCTTCATCGACCAGCGTCATATGGCCTTCGTGCAGGTTGCCCATGGTCGGCACCAGCGCGATGCGTTTACCCTCTTGACGCCAGCGGCGGATCTGCTGACGCAACAGAGGCAGGGTTTCGATAATTACCATTCCATAACTCCTTGATAGGCTATTTTGCTTGCCTGTTTGCGATTGGGCAGTGCTCGTTCTCCTCACGTACTAGGTGTACGCTCCGGGAACTGCGCGCTGGCCGCACTCAACCAGGCAGCGCCAATCACGCCTATTTAAACCATGCCGTTAATTAAATGAGTGCTCTTCAGCGGGGTAAATTCCTTGCTCCACGTCCTGAATATAGTGTTGCACCGCCGAGCGGATATCGCCGCTTTGCGCCAGGAAGTTTTTAGCGAATTTAGGCGTGTGGCCGCCGGTGATGCCGAACGCGTCGTGCATCACCAGGATTTGGCCATCGGTGGCATTGCCGGCACCGATGCCAATCACCGGAATGGTCAGTTCTTCGGTGATCTTACGCGCCAATTCGGTTGGCACGCATTCCAGCACCAGTAGCTGCATGCCGGCCAGCTCCAGATTTTTGGCATCTTCCAGCAGTTGCTTGGCGGCAAGCTCATCACGGCCTTGCACTTTGTAGCCGCCAAACACGTTAACGGATTGCGGTGTCAGGCCAAGGTGGCCGCACACCGGCACGGCACGTTCGGTCAGCATTTTCACCGTTTCGCACAGCCAGCTGCCGCCTTCCAGCTTCACCATGTTAGCACCGGCCTGCATCAGCTCGGCGGCATTGGCACAGGCCGATTGTGGCGTGGCGTAACTCATAAAAGGCATATCGGCCAGCAACAGACAGGCTGGCGCGCCGCGGCGGACGGCGCGAGTATGATAGGCAACGTCGGCGACGGTGACCGGCAGCGTGGAGTCGTGGCCCTGCAGCGTCATCCCCAGCGAGTCGCCTACCAGCAACACTTTAACGCCTTGCTCTTCAAACAGTTTGGCAAAGCTGGCATCGTAGGCGGTGAGGGAAGCAAACTTGCGTTGTTCCTGCTTCCACTGGCGCAAATGGGTCACGGTGGTGGGTTTCATCACTACGTCTCCTGAATAGGGCCGAGCGGTATGCGCAGGGCCCTGGCTGCAAAAAAGTGCTGTCATTCTACTGTAACCCTAACGGGGTGGGTAGCGCAGATCATCATGCTTAAGAGCTTCTTAAGAACCTTGTGGTGTAATGGGCGGCAATGGCTAAAAAAGGACGCACATGCGAATTTTGCTGATAGAAGATGACAAGTTAATTGGCGACGGCATCAAGGCCGGTTTGACCAAACTTGGCTTTAATCTGGACTGGTTTACCGATGGTCTGGTGGGGAAAAACGCGCTGGAAAGCGCGCCTTACGACGCGGTTATTCTCGATCTCAGTCTGCCGGGTCTCGACGGTTTGGATCTGCTGCGACAGTGGCGGCAGGCTGGCCATGACGTGCCGGTGCTGATCCTCACCGCGCGTGATGCGTTGGAGCAGCGGGTCAGCGGCCTGCAGAGCGGCGCTGACGATTACCTGTGCAAGCCTTTTGCCCTGGCGGAAGTTGCGGCTCGCCTGCAGGCGTTGATCCGTCGTCGCCACGGCCAACTGATGCCGCAGCTGGTGCATGGCAATGTGGTATTTGACGCCGCCACCCGCAGCGTGAGCTGTAACGGTGAACCGGTCACGCTGACACCGCGCGAGCTGGCGGTGCTGGAACTGTTTCTGCACAACAAGGGGCGGGTGCTGGCGCGGCCGCTGATCCAGGAAAAATTGTACAACTGGGACGATGAGGTCAGCAGCAACGCGGTAGAAGTGCATATTCACCACCTGCGACGCAAGTTGGGCAATAGTTTTATCCGCACCATTCACGGAGTGGGTTATACCCTGGGGGATGTGCCGTGAAACATCTTAGTCTGCGGTTGCGGCTGATCCTGATCTTCAGCCTGCTGGCATTATTGACCTGGTGCTCCGCCAGTTTGGTGGCGTGGATGATGACGCGCAACAACATCAACGAAGTGTTCGATACCCAACAGATGTTGTTCGCCAAACGCCTGGCGACCGCCAATCTGGGGGATCTTTTGGCCGACGAAAATGCACGCAGCCTGCCGAAAACCAAGAAGCTGGTGCATCACGGTAAACGCGGCGAGCAGGACGACGACGCGCTGGCGTTCGCCATTTTCGACCGTAACGGCAAGATGTTGCTCAATGATGGCGAGAACGGGGCGGATTTCCTGTTTGATGGCGAGCGAGAAGGCTTTACCGATGGTGAACGCAAAGGCGATGACGACAGTTGGCGGCTGCTGTGGCTGACCAGCCCGGACGGGCGTTATCGCATCGTCGTGGGGCAGGAGTGGGACTATCGACGCGATATGGCGTTGGGCATGGTGACCGGGCAACTGGTGCCCTGGCTGGTGACGCTGCCGATCCTGATGCTGCTGATTGCCTTGATGGTCGGGCGAGAACTGAAGCCATTGCGCACGGTAGCCGCTGGACTGCGCAAGCGCGCTCCGGATGACGCCACACCGCTGGACGCGCGCCAGGTACCTACCGAAGTGCGCCCACTGGTGGATGCGCTTAATGCACTGTTTGCCCGCATTAATGCGCTATTGGTGCGTGAGCGGCGCTTTACCTCCGATGCGGCCCATGAGCTGCGCAGCCCGCTGGCGGCGCTGCGGGTGCAGACGGAAGTGGTGCAACTGGCGGGTGATGACGAACAGATGCGCGAGCATGCGCTGGAAAACCTGACGGTGAGTATCGATCGCGCGACCCGGCTGGTGGATCAGCTGCTGACGCTTTCGCGGCTGGATTCACTGTCTGATCTGGCCGAACTGGAAGGGGTCGACTGGGGGCAACTGGTGCCGATGACCCTGGCCGAACAGGATCGTCATGCCCATGCTGCAGGTGTCACGCTGCGCTATGAACAGCAGGGCACACCCCCGCCGTTACAGGGACAAACGCTGCTGCTGTCGCTGCTGGTGCGCAATCTGGTGGATAACGCAGTGCGTTACACGCCGGCAGGCGGCACCGTTACGGTGAAGCTGACAGAGCGGGTGCTAAGGGTCGAAGACGATGGTCCGGGCGTGACGGAGGAACACCTGACAAGGCTGGGGGAACGTTTTTATCGCCCACCAGGGCAGGAACAAACCGGCAGCGGGCTGGGATTATCCATAGTGCAGCGTATCGCCAGTTTGCACGGTCTGCGCATCAGTTTTGCCAATCGGCCGGAAGGGGGATTTGTCGCGCAGGTAGTGCTGTAAGGGCGCCGTATATGAACTGCGCCCGACGCTGACGTTTACTTGGGTTTATGCCACAGTTCCATGCCGTTTTCCGGCACGCGCTTCAGGCAACTGGTCAGCGACTCGCCGTCCGGGAAAATCAGGTCAGGGGCGATTTCCGCCAGCGGGTAGAGCATGAACTCGCGTTCTTTCAGGCCGTAATGCGGCACCGTCAGGCGATCGGTATGAATAACCTGATCGCCGTACAGCATGATGTCTAAATCGAGGGTGCGTGGGCCCCAGCGCTCATCTTTGCGCACGCGGCCCTGATTGCGTTCTATCGCCTGGGTATGATCCAGCAGCTGTTCCGCGGGCAGCAAGGTATCCAGCGCCACCACCGCATTGAGAAAGTCCGGCTGGTTTTGCGGCCCCAGCGGCTTGGTGCGGTAAAACGAAGAACAAAGGATTAACCGGGTGCGCGGGAGATGCTCCAGCGCTTCCAGTGCGGCCTTGACCTGTTGCAACGGGTGCGCCAGGTTACTGCCCAGCGCGATATAAACGCGGATCATTATTCCCCTTCTTTACGCGGCGTCCGACGGCGAGGGCGGCGTTGACGCGTGCGGCGCGGCGCCGGATCGTCACCCAAGGTACTTAACATGTTCTTTTGGCGCGCCGGGGTAGCTTCCTGGAACTCGCCCCACCATTCGGTCAGACGCAACATCTCCTGGTTTTCTTCCACTTCGGCACGCAGCGCCAGCAGATCGTAAGCGGCGCGGAATTTCGGGTGTTCCATCAGCTTGTGCGCGCGCTTGCCCTGGCGGCGAGACAGACGGAGCTGCAACTGCCAGATATCGCGAACCAGCGTGGTAATGCGTTTCGGGATCGCCAATGAACGACATTGCTCGTCCAGCACGTCATTCATGGCCAGTGCGAAGGCGTCGTAGTACGCCAGACCGCTTTCCTGCGCCAGTTTCTGCGCATGTTCCAGCAGCGGATACCAAAGCATAGCAGCAAACAGGAATGCCGGATTGACGCGCATGTCGTTTTGCAGACGGTAGTCGGTGTTCTTCAGCACCTGAACCAGAATACGCTCCATTGGCGTGTCATGGGTCGGGGTGAAGTGACGTGCGATCTGCGGGAACAACGGCTGGAACAGCTGGTATTCACACAGCTTCAGATAGGTTGGGTAACCGTAGCCTGCCTGCAGCAGTTTCAGCGACTCTTCAAACAGGCGCGCCGGTGGGATCTCATGCAGCAGCGAGGCCAGACGCGGGATCGGCTCGGCGGTTTCGTCACTGATGGTCATGTCCAGCTTGGCGGCAAAGCGCACCGCACGCAGCATGCGCACCGGGTCTTCGCGGTAGCGGGTTTCCGGATCGCCGATCAGACGAATCACGCCCTGCTTCAGGTCGCGCAGGCCGTCGACGTAATCACGCAGGGTGAAGTCCGCCACGCCGTAATACAGGCTGTTGATGGTGAAGTCGCGACGCTGAGCATCTTCTTCGATCGAACCGAAGATGTTGTCGCGCAGCAGCATGCCGTTTTGGGCCTGCTGGGAAGAGTTTTTGTCAGAATCCGGCGTTTGCTGTTCGTGGTGGCCACGGAAGGTGGCAACCTCGATGATTTCCGGCCCGAACATCACGTGCGCCAGGCGGAAACGGCGGCCCACCAGGCGGCAGTTGCGGAACAGCTTGCGCACTTGCTCCGGCGTGGCGTTGGTGGTGATGTCGAAATCTTTCGGTTTTTTGCCCAGCAGCAGGTCACGTACACCGCCGCCGACCAGATAAGCTTCGAAGCCGGATTTATTCAGGCGGTACAGCACCTTCAACGCGTTCTCACTGATGTCTTTACGTGAGATGGAATGCTGATCGCGGGGGATAACGGTCATTGGGCCGGTTCCCTCTGCGGCAGGAAAAGGTGGGCGTTTACGCGGTGCCTGCCGGCGGGCAGGAGTATCTCTGCCGCGATCGGCGGAACGTTGCTGCGGCGCAGACGGCTTCGCAGCCACCGCGCTTTCTTCGCGGACTACGTTTGTATCGCTGACCGGCGCATCGTCACGCGGCAGCTTGTCATCGCGGGTTAGCACCTTACGGCAGAAATTGGCTACTCGGGTAAAAATGGTACACCTCGATAGTGTCTGAAAAAAATGGCGCTAACAAAAAATAGCGGCTAATCATAGCTCACCATGGCTCTTTTGAGAATGCTGATGTGTTTTCGTCCAGGGGAATAGCCTCCTGACGCGGCACATCATCCAGCTTCCAGTGTGCGATCGCCCAGCTCAATAATAACGGCAGGTCAAGATCTTGCCAGCTTTCCGGCAGCGGTTGGCGCAGAAACTTCAGTGCGGCAACCAGCACCGGGCGCGGATCGCCTGTGGGCAGCGCGGGCGCATGGTTTTGCTTCGACAATTTGATGCCGTTGGCACCCAGCGCCAACGGCAGATGAACATAGGCGGGCACCGGCGCCTGTAACTGACGGTACAACGCAATCTGACGCACGGTAGGTTCGATCAGATCGGCGCCGCGCACGATTTCGGTCACGCCCTGAAAATGGTCATCAACCACCACCGCCAGGTTATATGCGAACAGCCCATCGCGTCGACGGATAATAAAGTCTTCCCGCGCCAACGCCGGATCGGCCTGCAATTCACCCTGCAGGCGATCGTGAAAGGCATAAACCGGGCTGGATTGGCGCAAACGGATGGCGGCGCCCTGCGGGCCGAGATTCAAAGCACGGCAATGACCATCATAAAGACCGCCAATCTGCTGGATACGACTGCGGGTGCAGTTGCAGAAATAGCTCAGTCCCTGCTGATGCAGGTGTTCCAGAGTGGCGCGGTAAGCTTCGTGACGTTGGGATTGATAGATGACCTGGCCGTCCCAGTGGAGACCATAGTGTTCCAGAGCGGATAAGATACGATCGGCCGCACCGGCGACTTCGCGCGGGGGATCGATATCTTCAATGCGAACCAGCCATTGCCCGTGTTGGGCACGAGCCTGGAGGTAGCTTCCCAGAGCGGCAATCAGCGAACCAAAATGCAGATCCCCGGAAGGCGATGGGGCAAAGCGCCCCACATAATGTCTTTCTTGCATATCAGAGGGGAAACTTTCCCTTTTCTCTGTGCGGCGCACACTGACGCGCACGCCGCAGCGATAACAACTGTATTAGCCGGCCATCTGCTTTTCGCGGATTTCGGCCAGAGTCTTGCAGTCGATGCACAAATCGGCAGTCGGACGCGCTTCGAGGCGACGAATGCCAATCTCCACGCCGCAGGATTCGCAGTAGCCGAAATCTTCGTCTTCTACTTTTCGCAGCGTTTTCTCGATCTTTTTGATCAGTTTGCGTTCGCGATCGCGGTTACGCAGTTCAAGGCTGAATTCTTCTTCCTGAGTGGCACGGTCGGCCGGGTCAGGGAAGTTTGCTGCCTCATCCTGCATATGCGATACAGTACGGTCCACTTCATCCCTGAGCTGGTTGCGCCATGCTTCAAGAATGCGCTTGAAATGCGACAACTGGGCGTCGTTCATGTACTCTTCGCCCGGCTTCTCTTGGTACGGCTCCACCCCAGCGATGGCGAGAATGCTCAAGGACGAGGTTTTACGGGTTTGCCCTTCTTGCATGTTGCTTCTCCTACATACACACGCACTATCGAATCCCCAATGCGGGGGAAAAACAGGCCGCTATAAATACCAGATGGGGAGTAGGTTGGCAATTATTCCTGTCGCCTGCTTGACAATGGTGTGAAGGAAGGCGTATTTGGCGATGCGATAACCGGTAGTCGGATTATTTGTACCCGGTCAGCGCTAATCGATAAAAAACGGTAACTTATCGCAGAGAGATATACCGTCAGGTGATAATTTAGCCCCATAACAAACCACTTCTACGCCCAACTGCTGAACCTGTGCCAACAGTGCCGCATAACGCTCATCTATATGATGTGCCGGTGCGACCTGCTCAATACCGCTATGTAACACAGCAAAGAACAATACCGCCCGTTGCCCGCTTTCAACCACGCTTTGCAACTCACGCAAGTGTTTCTGTCCTCTGAGCGTTACCGCATCAGGAAAGTAACCACGTTGTTGTTGCAGTAATGTGACTGACTTAACTTCAATATAGCAGTTGGCTCGATTTTCTGCCTGTAATAACAAATCGATACGGCTATTTTCACTGCCATATTTTACTTCGCTGCTGATTTTACTGTAACCGGATAATTCATTGATTAGATTCTGTTCGATTGCCTCGCGTACCAGCCCATTGGCACGCAGGGTATTTACGCAGATCCAATCCCCCTGTTGGGTATGCGTCAGTTCCCAGCTGTGGGCGTATTTGCGTTTGGCATTATCCGAGGTGGAGTACCAAACGGTGTCGCCGGGAGTCGCACAGCCGGTCATGGCCCCGGTATTGGCGCAGTGCAGCGTGAAGGTTTCCCCTTCTGGCGTGACGACGTCCGCCAGAAAGCGTTTGTAACGTTTAATCAGCGTGGCATGGCGCAGGGGGGGCGTAAAAATCATGGGGTGTCCTGAGGGGCTAAGGGCCATTGTTCAAGCATCTGATAACGCGTGCGGCCGTTTTCAAAAACTGACTGGTATAAGGCGAATTCGTTGGCGCTGAAGTGCCAGCACGGCGTTGCGGGCGGTATGGCGACCGGCTGGTTCGCGGAGCGCAGCAGGGTGATATGCGGATGAAACGGCATTGGGCTTTGGTAGCAGCCGCTACGCGCCGCCTGCGAGCGCAGCAATTCCGCCAGTTGCAACAGCCCACGTGGTGCGCGCCGGGTGCCAAGCCAAACGACGCCGGGACGCGGCCAGTGACCAAGATCATCGAGCACCATGCTGAAACCGGGCTGACTGATGCGACCGGCCAGTTTTTTCAACGCCGTTTCTTTCTGCGCCGTGACGTCGCCGAGAAAGGCCAGCGTCAGGTGTAAATTGGCGGCCGCGACCGGCCGACCGGCTTCCGGCGTAAAGGCATCGGCACGCCAGCGGATCACCTGCTGCTGCAGCACATCAGGTAAGGTCAGGGCAAAAAACAGGCGGCGCGAACTGGACATAGATACCCGGCAAGTAAATGAAACGCAGAGTCTAATGCTACAATGTGCGCCGTCTAATGTTAACCACTACGGAGAGTTCTGTGTCTTCACTGCCCGTCAGCGCGGTTCTTGATGAATTGCTCACTGCGCTGCAATCCGCTCCGCAGGTTCTGCTGCATGCGCCGACCGGCGCCGGTAAATCGACCTGGCTGCCATTGCAGATCCTGGCTAAAGCCGGATTGCCTGGCCGCATTATCATGCTCGAACCCCGGCGGTTGGCGGCGAAGAACGTGGCGTACCGGCTGGCGCAGCAGTTAGGGGAGGAACCCGGTCAGACCGTGGGCTACCGCATGCGCGCCGAAAGCAAAAGCGGGCCGGAGACCAAGCTGCTGGTGGTGACCGAAGGCATTCTCACCCGCATGCTGCAGCAGGATGCCGAGCTGCAGGGCGTTTCGCTGGTGATCCTCGACGAATTCCACGAGCGCAGCCTGCAGGCCGATTTGGCGTTGGCGCTATTGCTGGACGTACAACAAGGGCTGCGCGACGATCTGAAACTGCTGATCATGTCGGCAACGCTGGATAATGCCCGTTTGGCGCAGCTGTTGCCACAGGCACCGGCGGTGGTATCTGCCGGGCGCAGCTTCCCGGTTGAGCGCCAGTATCAGCCCTTGGTCAGCCACCAACGGCTGGAGGACGGCGTGGCGGCGGCGGTGAAGCGCCTGCTGTCTGAGCAAACGGGATCGCTGCTGCTGTTCCTGCCCGGCGTGGCAGAAATCAACCGGGTGCTGGAGCGGTTGAACGGTGAAGTGGCGGCCGATACCGAGCTGTGCCCACTGTACGGCGCTTTACCGCTGGCACAGCAGCAGAAGGCGATTCAACCGGTGCCGACCGGTCGCCGTAAAGTGGTGCTGGCGACCAATATTGCCGAAACCAGTCTGACCATCGAAGGCATTCGGTTGGTGGTGGACAGTGGGTTGGAACGCGTTGCGCGTTATGACGTGCGCAATGGTCTGACGCGGCTGGTGACTCAGCTAGTCAGCCAGGCGTCGATGATCCAGCGTGCAGGCCGCGCCGGGCGTCTGGAACCGGGCATCTGCTGGCATCTGTTTGCCAAAGAGCAGGCTGAACGGGCGGCAGAGCACGCCGAGCCGGAAATCCTGCAAAGCGATCTCGCTGGTTTTTGGTTGGAACTGCTGCAATGGGGTTGCCATGACGTTGGGCAACTGACCTGGCTCGACCGTCCGCCGGAAACGGCGCTGGCCGCCGCAAAAAGGCTATTGCAGCAGCTTGGCGCTACCGATGACGCCGATAAGCTCACGGCGCGGGGCCGACAAATGGCTGTTCTGGGCTGTGAGCCGCGTTTGGCGGCGATGCTGACCCACGGCGCAGAACTGGGGGCAGATGGGTTGGCGACGGCAGCTGCTTTGGCTGCGTTGCTGGAGGAACCCCCACGCGGCGGGCAGATGGATATCGGCTACTGGCTGAGTCGTCCGCAGCCAAATTGGCAGCGCCGCGCCACACAGCTAGCTCGCCGTCTGCAGGTGAAAGCGGGTCGGATCGATGTCGAACTGGCACCGCGGCTGCTGGCATTGGCGTTTACCGATCGCATTGCCCAACGACGGGGGCAGGATGGCCGCTATCTGCTGGCCAACGGCATGGGCGCGGCGATGAATCAGGATGAAGCATTGTCACGTGCCCCCTGGCTTATCGTGCCAAGCCTGCTACAGGGGCACAACAGCCCCGATGCGCGTATCCTGCTCGCGTTGCCGGTGGAAATTGATGCACTGGCGGCGCAGTTGCCGGCGATGGTTTCCCAGCAAACGGCGGTGGAATGGGATGAAGAAAAGGGCACTTTGCGCGCCTGGAAACGCCAGCAAATTGGTCGTCTGACGCTGCGTGCTCAACCGTTGGCCAAGCCGGCGGACGAAGAGCTGCAGCAGGCATTGATTAACTGGGTTCGCGCTCAGGGCATAGCGGTACTCAACTGGGATACCGCCGCCGAACAGCTGCGGCTGCGCTTGCAGTGTGCGCAAAACTGGTTGCCGGAGGCCGACTGGCCGCCGGTCGACGATGAGTCGCTGTTGGCCTCGCTGGAGCAGTGGTTATTGCCGTCGCTCGGTGGCGTGCGGGACATGCGCGGATTAAAACAGGTGAATATCGCCGAGGCTTTGGCGCGGTTGCTGAACTGGCAGCAAAAACAGCGGCTGGATAATGCGCTACCCACTCATTACACTGTGCCGACCGGCAGCCGCTTGCCCATCCGTTATGATGCCGGAAAACCTCCGGCGCTGGCGGTGCGTTTACAGGAAGTGTTCGGTGAACAGCGCAGCCCGATGTTGGCCGAAGGTCGCATCCCGGTGGTGCTTGAGTTACTCTCACCGGCGCACCGGCCGTTGCAAATTACCGGCGATCTGGCGGCGTTCTGGCAGGGGGCTTACCGGGAAGTGCAAAAAGAGATGAAAGGGCGCTACCCGAAACACGTGTGGCCGGACGATCCGGCGAATACCGCCCCGACGCGGCGCACGAAAAAATATCAGTAGCCTCGTCATATTTGACGCCGCATCTGTGTTGGCTGTGTTCACTTACCCGAATCACTTACTAGAGTAAGCTCATCGGGATAAGCTCTCTCACCGCGTTACTCGGCAGAGCCTCGCCCCGTTGGGGCCAGCGCAAGCGCTGTTCAACAAAACCGTTGGTTTTGTTGTGATACAACGCCAATTATTTAGAAGAAGAATTCAGATGTTTCTTCTGTTCAGCGGTCTGGCGCCGCGACAGATTAAGCGACTCATAATGGCCGGCAGTGCCGCCAAGTCTGGAGAACAACAGCAATGGCTGGGGATGACCGCGAGCCCATCGGGCGCAAAGGGAAACAACCAACACGCACCGCGTCGCGCAAGCCGCCGCGCCGTCGTCGAGATGACGATTACGATGATTACGAGGAAGACGAGTACCAGGATGACGATGATGATTATGAAGACGAGGAAGAACGCATGCCGCGTAAGGTAAAAGCGACTCCGCCGCGTAAAAAACGCCGTTGGCTCGGCCTGCTGATCAAACTGATTCTGGTGGTTGCCGTGCTGTTGGCGATCTACGGCGTGTACCTGGATTCGCAGATCCGCAGCCGCATTGACGGCAAGGTCTGGCAGTTGCCGGCGGCGGTTTATGGCCGCATGGTCAACCTGGAACCGGGCATGCCGTACAGCAAAAAAGAAATGGTCAATTTACTCGAGGGCATGCAATACCGCCAGGTAAGCCGCATGACGCGCCCGGGTGAGTTTACCGTGCAGGCCAACAGCATCGAGTTGCTGCGTCGTCCGTTTGATTTCCCGGACGGCAAAGAAGGGCAGATCCACGCGCGTCTGAATTTCCAGAACAACCGTCTCGCGAATATCGAGAACATGGAAAACCAGCGCAGCTTCGGCTTCTTCCGTCTCGATCCGCGTCTGATCACCATGTTGCAGTCGCCGAACGGCGAACAGCGGCTGTTCGTGCCGCGCGCCGGTTTCCCTGACCTGCTGGTGGATACGCTGATTGCCACCGAAGACCGTCACTTCTATGAGCATGACGGCATCAGTCCTTACTCCATCGGTCGTGCGGTACTGGCTAACCTGACCGCCGGACGTGCGGTGCAGGGCGGCAGTACCCTGACGCAGCAGTTGGTAAAAAACCTGTTCCTGACCAACGAGCGTTCGCTGTGGCGTAAGGCCAATGAAGCCTACATGGCGTTGTTGGTGGATTACCGTTACAGCAAGGATCGCATCCTTGAGCTGTATCTGAACGAGGTTTATCTCGGCCAGAGCGGCAACGATCAAATTCGTGGCTTCCCGTTGGCCAGTCTGTACTACTTCGGCCGTCCGGTGGACGAACTGAGCCTGGATCAGCAGGCACTGCTGGTGGGCATGGTCAAGGGCGCGTCGCTGTATAACCCTTGGCGTAACCCGAAGCTGGCGCTGGAACGTCGTAACCTGGTGCTCAAACTGTTGCAGAACCAGGGCGTTATTGATGCTGAACTGTACGACATGCTCAGCGCTCGTCCACTGGGCGTGCAGCCGAAAGGTGGGGTGATCACACCGCAGCCGGCGTTTATGCAGATGGTGCGTCAGGAGCTGCAAGCCAAGCTGGGCGACAAGGTTAACGACTTGTCCGGGGTGAAAATCTTCACCACGCTGGATCCGGTGTCGCAAGATGCGGCGGAAAAAGCGGTTGAAGACGGCGTACCGGCCCTGAAGGCGGCTCGTCATGTTCAGGATCTGGAAGCGGCGATGGTGATTGTCGATCGTTTCAGCGGCGAAGTTCGCGCCATGGTCGGCGGTGCCAACCCGCAGTTTGCCGGGTTTAACCGTGCCATGCAGGCGCGTCGCCTGGTCGGTTCACTGGCCAAGCCGCCGACGTACCTGACTGCGCTGTCTGAGCCGGACAAATATCGTCTGAACACCTGGCTGGCGGATCAGCCGCTGACGCTGAAATTGTCGAACGGCACCGTCTGGCAGCCAAACAACTATGACCGCAAGTTCCGCGGGCAGGTGATGCTGGTGGATGGCCTTGCCTTTTCACTCAACGTACCGACGGTAAACCTGGGTATGTCGGTTGGCCTGGATCAGGTCAGCGCAACGCTGCAGCGTTTGGGCATTCCGAAAGCTGAAATCAATCCGGTGCCTTCGATGCTGCTCGGCGCGATTGGCCTGACGCCGATGGAAGTGGCGCAGGAATACCAGACCATTGCCGGTGGCGGTAACCGTGCTCCGCTGTCTGCGGTGCGTTCGGTGATTGCTGAAGACGGCTCAGTGCTGTACCAGAGCTTCCCGCAGGCGGAACGCGTGGTACCGGCCCAGGCGGCTTACCTGACGCTGTATGCGATGCAGCAGGGCGTAGCGCGCGGGACTTCCCGCTCATTGTCGGTGAAATTCCCCAACTACAATCTGGCGGCGAAAACGGGTACCACCAACGACCTGCGCGACAGCTGGTTTGCCGGTATCGACGGTAAAGAAGTGGCTATCGCCTGGGTAGGACGCGATAACAACGGCCCAGCCAAGCTGACCGGTGCCAACGGTGCGCTGACGCTGTATCGCCGCTATCTGGAAAACCAGACGCCGTTGCCGCTGATGCTGCAACCGCCGGAAGGTATCAACCAGATGACTATCGACGGCAGCGGTAACTTCGTCTGTGGCGGTGGTGGGCGTACCATTCCGGTATGGACCGATAATCCGCAGGGGTTGTGCCAGGCGAGTCAGGCCGCTCAGCAGCAACAAGAGCAGCAGCAACAGCCAGCGGGCGAACAAAAAGATGCTGACGGCGTTGCCGGCTGGATCAAGGACATGTTCGGCAAGTAAGCGACCTTGCTTGTCACCGCTCAGGTGAAAAGTTTTTCTTTATTATTAAGCCCGTAACTTCCCGTTGCGGGCTTTTTTATTTCTCTGCGCAGTTTATTTCCACCTGCTTGATGTGGCTAAGCGGTTAATCGCACACCAATTTACCGTCCGAATTCGACTTGCAGTTTAATTTAGCTTCTGCATAAAATGCCGCGATTATAATAATTATTATCGTTTACATTCGTTATCAAATAATTCATCAGAGAAACCACCTATGTCGACCAAGCGTCTTCCTTCCGCGGCCAAGCAGAGCCGTTCTCACGTCAGTGGGTTAGCGATGACTATCGCTGCCGCCCTTGGCACGCTGGCTATGCCGGCATTTTCCGCCGATACCAAGTCCGCCGCCAAGGAAGAGACCCTGACCGTGGTGGGCAGCAGCCAATCGCAGCAGGAAAACGCCTGGGGACCGGTAGGGACCTACGCGGCCAAACACAGTGCCACCGGTACCAAAACCGACACGCCGATTGAAAAGACTCCGCAGTCGGTTTCCGTTGTGACGCGTGAAGAGATGGATATGCGCCAGCCGGATACGGTAAAAGGCGCACTGGCTTATACGCCGGGCGTGATGGTGGGCAACCGCGGCGCCTCTACCGCTTATGATGCCGTAAATATTCGTGGTTTCAGTTCGGTAGGTACCAACATGTACCTGGATGGGCTGAAGCTGCAGGACGATAACTATTCCATTTACCAAATTGACCCTTACTTCCTGGAACGTGCGGAAGTGTTGCGCGGTCCTTCGTCGGTGCTTTATGGCAAGAGCAACCCGGGCGGGGTTGTCGCCTTGGTCAGTAAGCGGCCGACCACTGAAACCCTGCGTGAAGTTCAGTTTAAAATGGGTACCGACAATCTGTTCCAGACCGGCTTCGACTTTGGCGGGGCATTGGATGATGACGGCATTTATTCCTATCGCTTGACCGGTCTGGCGCGAGATGAAGATCAGCAGCAGGTCGGTGAGAAGAGCAAACGCTATGCGATTGCGCCTTCTTTCAGCTGGCGGCCGGATGATCGTACGTCACTGACATTCCTCAGCAGTTTCCAGGATGACCCAAGCGTGGGCTTCTATGGCTGGCTGCCGAAAGAGGGGACGGTACAAAATGGGATTAACGGCAAGTTGCCGACCAGTTTCAACGACGGTGAGCCGGGTTATAACAACATCTCGCGTAAGCAACAGATGGTGGGATACGCCTTTGAGCATGGCTTTGATGATGTGTGGACCCTGCGTCAAAACCTGCGTTATTCCAAGATGGACGTGGACTACCGTTCTATCTATGGCCAGGGCATCAGCGCGACCAATCCTGCAGAGTTGACGCGTGGGGTGATGAACTCGAAAGAGCATTTGTCGAGTTTTGCAGTGGACACTCAGGCGCAGGCAAAGTTTGCGACGGCAGCGGTTGATCACACCTTGCTGATGGGTGTGGACTACATGCGTATGCGTAACGACGTCGTTTATCAGTATGGCAGTGCTTCTAGCCTTAATGTGGTGGCGCCGCAGTACGGCAATCAAAGCTATACCATTACCGGCGGCGCCAGTCAGGTTAACCGCCAAGAGCAGACCGGGCTTTACGTGCAGGATCAGGCCGAGTGGAACAACTGGGTACTGACCATGGGCGGGCGTTATGACTGGAGCGACACCAACAGCACCAACCGCCTGAAACAGAATTTGGTATCAAAACAGAAGGACAACGAGTTCACCGGCCGCGCGGGTTTGAACTATGTATTTGAAAACGGCATTGCGCCCTATGTCAGCTACAGTGAATCCTTTGAACCTACTTCAGGGACTGACTTTAGTGGCAATACCTTCGCCGCTTCCAAAGGCAAGCAGTATGAAGCCGGGGTGAAGTTTGCACCTAAAGATCGCCCTATTACTGCCAGCATAGCTCTCTATCAGCTGACCAAAACCAACAATAAGGTGGCGGATCCCGATCCGGATCACTCGTTTGCTAGCGTGCTAGGAGGGGAGATCCGCTCCCGCGGGGTAGAGCTGGAAGGCAAAGCCGCACTGACGGCCAACGTCAACCTGCTGGGGTCTTATACCTACACGGATGCCGAGTACACCAAGGACACCACGCTACAGGGCAATACCCCGGCGGCGATTCCAAAACATATGGCTTCAGTGTGGGCGGATTACACCTTCCATGAAACCGCACTCAGCGGGTTGACCCTGGGCTCCGGCGTTCGCTATGTCGGTTCCAGCTATGGTGATGAAGCCAACACCTTTAAAGTAAAGGACTATACGGTTGTAGATGCGGCGATAAAATACGATTTGGCGCGTTTCAATCTGCCAGGCTCCTCGATTGGCATCAACGTGAACAACCTGTTTGATAAAGAATACGTCTCCAGCTGCTTTGCCACCTATGGCTGCTACTGGGGCGCTGAACGCCAGGTGGTCGCCACCGCAACCTTCCGCTTCTAATCGGATTACCGGGGCGGCGCCATGTCGCCCCGGACAGAGTAGGACCTATGCAGGATAAACACCTCAATCACGACGCCACCTTTACCCTGGACAGCGCCAGCTTTGCCGTTCCCGGCCGCGTGCTGCTACAACCCTTGTCGTTGACCTTTCCCGTGGGGAAAGTCTGCGGGCTGATCGGCCACAACGGCTCCGGCAAATCGACCTTGCTGAAAATTCTCGGTCGCCACCAAAATCCAACCGCCGGTACGGCGCGGCTTAACCAGCAGCTGCTGAGCCAATGGGACAGCAAGGCCTTCGCACGTCAGGTCGCTTATCTCCCTCAACAATTGCCCGCCGCGGAAGGGATGACGGTGCGCGAACTGGTGGCGATTGGCCGCTACCCCTGGCACGGCGCCTTGGGCCGCTTTGGCGTTAACGATCGCCAACAAGTGGAAGAGGCGATTGCGCTGGTGGGGCTGAAGCCTTTTGCCAACCGCCTGGTCGATAGCCTGTCCGGCGGCGAGCGTCAACGCGCCTGGCTGGCGATGATGGTGGCGCAAGACAGCCGCTGCCTGTTGCTGGACGAGCCGACCTCGGCGCTGGATATCGCCCATCAGGTTGAGGTACTGGCTTTGATCCAACGTTTGAGCCATGAGCGTGGCCTGACGGTGATTGCGGTGCTGCATGACATCAATATGGCCGCACGCTACTGCGACCATCTGGTGGCGTTGCGCGGCGGCGAGATGATTGCCCAGGGCACCCCGCTGGAGTTGATGCAGGGTGACGTGCTGGAGCAAATCTACGGTATTCCTATGGGTACGCTGCCGCATCCAAGCGGCGGCGCGCCGGTGAGTTTTGTCTACTGATGCCTGATTCTTCTGATTTTCATCATGATGCCGTTCGCCGTCGCCTGCTGACGGCCATGGCGCTGTCGCCCCTGCTGTTTTCCTTGCCGAGCCAGGCGGCGGCAACGCCACCCGATCTTGCGCGCATTGTGGCGCTGGAGTGGTTGCCTGTCGAGCTGCTGCTGGCTCTGGGGATCACGCCGCTGGCCGTCGCGGATATCCACAACTACAACCTGTGGGTAGAAGAGCCGAAAATGCCGGCGTCGGTGATCGACGTCGGTCAACGTACCGAACCGAATCTGGAATTGCTGCAGCAGCTGCGCCCCTCGCTGTTGCTGCTGTCGCAGGGATACGGGCCGACGCCGCAAAAGCTGGCCCCTATCGGCCCGACCATGAGCTTCGGCTTCAATGACGGCAGCGGCAAACCGCTGACGGTGGGCCGGAAGTCGTTAGTGCAACTGGCGCAGCGGCTGGGCCTTGAGGCACGGGCAGAGCAGCACCTGATCCAGTTCGACCGATTTATCCAGGATGCGCGTCAGCGGCTGCAGTCTTACAGCCGACAGCCGCTGCTGCTGTTTTCCCTGCTGGACACGCGCCATGCGCTGGTCATTGGCCAGAAAAGCCTGTTCCAGGAGGTGATGGATCAGCTTGGGATCCAAAATGCCTGGGAGGGGGAAACCAATTTCTGGGGTACGGCGGTGGTGGGCATTGAGCGCCTGACGGCGGTAAAAAATGCGCGCGCGATTTATCTCGATCACGGCAATCAGGCCATGATGGAAAAAGTCAGTTCTACCCCACTGTGGCAGGCATTGCCGTTTGTCAGGCAGAACCAATTGCGTCAGGTGCCGGCAGTGTGGTTTTACGGCGCGACGCTGTCAGCGATGCGTTTTTGCCATCTGCTGGAGCAGGCACAGGAGAGTTATTCATGAGCGCACGCATTCGCGCATTACCGCTGACATTGCTGCTGTTACTGTTGGCGGCGGCGGGCGGACTGACGATCTACAACCTGCTGCAACAGCTGCCCTGGGCACTGTGGGGACAGGCGCTGAACACGCCGAACATCGACGATGTGCGCCAAATGCTGTTCCACTACAGCCTGTTGCCACGGCTGTCGGTGTCTCTGTTGGCCGGTGCCGGCTTGGGGCTGGTTGGCGTACTGTTCCAGCAGGTGCTGCGCAATCCGCTGGCGGAACCGGCGACGCTCGGCGTGTCAGCTGGGGCGCAGCTTGGGCTGACTATTGCCACTTTGTGGATGTTGCCGGGCGGTGAGGTGACCCGGCAACTGGCGGCAATGGCTGGCGCCATCCTGGTCGGCGGGCTGGTGTTCGGCGTGGCCTGGGGCAAACGTATGTCCCCGGTGACGCTGATCCTGGCCGGGCTGGTGCTGGGGCTGTATTGCGGGGCGGTCAACAGTCTGCTGGCACTGTTCAATTACGATCAACTGCAGGGTCTGTTCCTGTGGAGCACCGGTGCGTTAAACCAGCAGGACTGGAGCACCGCGCAGTTTATCCTGCCGCGCCTGCTGATTGCCGGGGTGTTGGCTGTGCTGCTGTTGCGCCCGCTGACCTTGCTGGGGCTGGACGATGGCGTTGCGCGCAATCTGGGTTTAGGGTTGTCGATGGCGCGTTTTTGCGCGCTGGCGGTGGCGATAATTTTCAGTGCGATGTTGGTGAATGCGGTAGGCGTCATTGGCTTTATTGGCCTGTTTGCACCGCTGATGGCAAAAATGCTGGGCGCGCGCCGCCTGGCGCATCGCATGATGCTGGCGCCGTTGCTGGGGGCGCTGCTGCTGTGGTTGACCGACCAGGTGATGATCTGGTTGACGCAGGTCTGGCGTGAGATCCCGACCGGGGCGGCAACGGCGCTGTTTGGTGCTCCGCTGTTGCTGTGGTTGTTGCCGCGGTTGCGCAGTGCCGCTACGCCGCCACCAATGAACCTGGGTGACAGGGTACCTGCCGAACGCGGTCATCTGTGGGGGTGGGCAGCACTGGCAGCGACGGTGTTGCTGGCTGGCATTGCCGTGGCATTGATGTTTGGTCAGAACGCCACAGGCTGGCACTGGAGCCAGGGCGCAGAGCTGGAGTCATTGATGCCGTGGCGCTGGCCGCGCGTGCTGTCAGCGCTGGCTGCGGGCATGATGCTGGCGGTGGCGGGGACCTTGATCCAAAAGCTGACCGGCAACCCGATGGCCAGCCCGGAAGTGCTGGGTATCAGCTCCGGCGCGGCCTTTGGCGTGGTGGTCATGCTGTTTATCGTGCCGGGGGATGCCTTTGTCTGGCTGCTGCCGGCCGGCAGCCTGGGGGCAGCGGCGACGCTATTGGTGATTATGATTGCCGCCGGGCGCGGTGGTTTTTCCACCGAACGCATGCTGCTGGCCGGTATTGCGCTCAGCACGGCCTTTACCACCACTATTTTCCTGCTGCTGGCGAGCGGCGATCCGCGTATGGGCGGGTTGCTGACCTGGATTTCAGGTTCCACCTACTCGGTGACGCCGGAACAGGCGATACGTACGGCGGTCATTGCTGCGCTGCTGATCGCGTTGGCGCCATTGTGTCGCCGCTGGCTCAGTATTCTGCCTTTGGGCAGTGCCACGGCCCGTTCGGTGGGGATTGCGCTGACGCCGGTGCGAGTGGTCATTCTGCTGCTGGCTGCTACGCTGACGGCGATGGCGACGTTGACCGTGGGGCCGTTGAGCTTTATCGGCCTGATGGCGCCGCATATGGCACGTATGTTGGGCTTCCGCCGTGCGTTACCGCAGATGGTGATAGCCGCGCTGTTGGGGGGCTTGCTGATGGTGTTTGCCGACTGGTGTGGCCGCATGGTGATGTTCCCGTACCAGATCCCTGCCGGGCTGTTGGCCACCTTTATCGGGGCGCCGTATTTCGTTTATTTGCTGCGTAAGCAAACCTCGTAACCGACGTCGTTCCTGCCGTTTCTATCCTCCAAGGCTCAGCATCGCTGGGCCTTTATTTTTTCGTATTTTCATACCATTGCAAAGCTTTGCGTACGGCTGCGCAGAACGGGTATTCAGTGTGGAAAGGGGGCTGAGATCTGAGGGGCGGTGCATATACTGCGCGCGGGGCTCAGGATCCTATCTCGAGTGCCCATACTCACGTTAACTTGGTGTACATAGTACATTTCGTGGTGTACTTTGTACCTTAAATGGAGAGGGTGCCAGTGAGTCATGCGCTAGTATTTATTGAGACCCCGATGTTTACGCGGCAGATCGAGCTAATAGCCACGGACGACGAGCTAAAAGAACTCCAGAAAGAACTCATCGAATCACCGGGTAAAGGCGATTTGATACAGAAAACCGGCGGGTTGCGGAAAGTCAGGATGGCAACAGGCCCCCAGGGAAAAAGGGGAAGTGCCAGAGTGATTTACTTTCTGGCGACCAAAGAGGTGATCTATCTGGTGATGGCCTATCCGAAAAGCATTAAAGACAGTCTGACCGATATGGAAAAATCAGAGCTGAAGAAATTAACGAAATTGTTGAAAGATGAGGTGTGACATGAGCTTTTTTGACGATATGAAAACGTCTCTTGAAGAAGCTGTCGCCATTAAGAACGGGGTTAAGTCCCCTGCTAATGTTACGCGTTATGATATCGCAGATGTGAAGGCGATCAGGGCGCAGCTTAATGTTTCTCAGAGCGAAATGGCAAAGGTATTGGGTACCAGCGTTGATACCATTAAGAGCTGGGAAACCAAAAGACGTAACCCAACCGGGCTGGCTGCAAAAGTGTTGGCGGCGATCCAGGCTAACCCCGCTTTCTTCCGTGAGCTTGCCTCACACTAGACGATCTCCGGTGTTCTTATCCACGATGAAAGTGTCTGGGATGAGTAGATCATTACAGTCAAGTAAAGCCAGAAAATTGCTGGGTACACTTAAGCGCTAACAGCCAACTGTTGGCGCTTTTTATTTTTGTATTTTCATACCATTGCAAAGCTTTGCGTACGGCTGCGCAGAACGGGTATTCAGTGTGGAAAGGGGGCTGAGATCTGAGGGGCGGTGCATATACTGCGTGCGGGTGCTCTGGATCTTTCGTCCCGAGCATTCGTAAGGGATAGAAAGAGAAAAGCCCCGTGTCGATATACATCAACCCGAGGCCAACTCTAACGCCAGAGAACGTTAGGTTAGCTTCTTACCCGCCGAGAGGCAAGGAGAAGGAGGCATGATGCCGATCAAAGGGAGTGTCCTAAAACTGGTCGTTATTTGTGCCACTGTAATATCACTGGCATGGATAACACGCAGCAAACTTTGTGAGCTGCGGATCCGATCGGGCAACACGGAAGTTGCGGCCATTCTGGCTTACGAATCCAAAAGGTAAGGCAACCCAACGGCGGGAGTATTGCTCCCGCCTGTTGGTTGTTTGAGCGTGGATCCACGAGCACCCATCCGCTAAAAACAAAAACGGCAAGCCAAGGCTTGCCGTTTTCACATTCGATACGCAGGCTTATTTCAGGCCGGCAGCATCGCGCAGCAATTCTGCTTTGTCGGTCGCTTCCCAAGGGAAGTGCTCGCGGCCGAAGTGACCGTAAGCTGCCGTTTCGCGGTAGATCGGCTGCAGCAGATCCATCATCTGGATCAGGCCGTATGGACGCAGATCGAAGAACTCGCGTACCAGCAGGGTCAACTGTTCGGTAGGGACTTTCTCGGTACCGAAGGTTTCCACCATGATGGAGGTTGGCTCCGCCACGCCGATAGCGTAAGAAACCTGGATCTCACAGCGGTCAGCCAGGCCGGCGGCAACGATGTTTTTCGCCACGTAGCGCGCTGCGTAAGCCGCTGAACGGTCAACCTTGGACGGATCCTTACCGGAGAACGCACCGCCACCGTGACGAGCCATGCCGCCGTAGGTATCAACGATGATTTTACGTCCGGTTAGGCCGCAGTCGCCCATTGGGCCACCGATAACGAAACGGCCGGTCGGGTTGATGTGGTATTTGGTGCTGGCGCTCAGCCATTCTGCAGGCAGAACCGGCTTGATGATCTCTTCCATCACCGCTTCTTGCAGATCTTTCAGAGAGATATCTTCGGAATGCTGGGTGGACAGTACCACCGCATCGATACCGACGATTTTGCCGTCGTCATATTGGAAGGTGACCTGGCTTTTCGCATCCGGACGCAGCCACGGCAGAGTGCCGTTTTTACGGACTTCGGACTGGCGCTGCACCAGGCGGTGCGCGTAGGTCACCGGTGCAGGCATCAGCACTTCGGTTTCGTTGGTAGCATAGCCAAACATCAGGCCCTGGTCGCCAGCACCCTGTTCCAGAGGATCGGTACGGTCAACACCCTGATTGATATCCGGGGATTGCTTGCCGATGGCGCTCAGTACGGCACAAGAGTTGGCGTCGAAGCCCATATCCGAATGAACATAGCCGATTTCGCGCACGGTTTTACGGGTGATCTCTTCGATATCTACCCAGGCGCTGGTGGTGATTTCGCCGCCAACCAGAACCATGCCGGTTTTCACGTAGGTTTCGCAAGCTACGCGTGCTTTAGGATCCTGTTCCAGGATGGCGTCAAGAACGGCATCGGAGATCTGGTCAGCGATTTTATCAGGATGTCCTTCGGAGACGGATTCGGACGTGAATAGGTGTTTAGCCATGGTGTTCTTTACCTTGCATAAGACGGGTTAGAAATTACTGCACAGCGCTGGAGATCCGGCATCAAAGCGAAGGGTCTTCCGCTGATGGCGCGAGATGCTTCCTGCAACGCCCCTCAGGCAAAGCCGTTAAGCAGTTTATCAGTTAACCAGTATAGATGGATTAACATCTGGACGTCTATTTTAGGTCAGGCCTTAGCCGGATTGCCAGTATTTTTTTGCCCTTTCGCTCTTTTGCGCAAAGCTTCCGGCGCCATTTTCATCGCTTGAAACAGTTTCCGACAAATTTTCATTTTGCATTTTCCCCGTGTTATCGGTATAAACTGCGCGCGCGGCTCATTTGGTGCACAGTGCGGGGTACGAAGTTGTAAACTTCTGTGACGCCTCCACGGGTGGTCTGATTGTCAGCCGCAGACGCCAACCTTTGGCGTCGCCGCTTCATAGAACGGTCACGTTCTTACACTATTAATAGAGGCTCAGTCGTTCATAGAGGGCGACGTGCGTGGAGGTGGTTGGATTAATGATCCGTTGTCTACCGGTTGTTGGTTCTCAACAGCAGTGCCGTTCTGGCGCACATTCTTCTGCTATTTCCCGTCTTGTCTCTACACCACCTTCCAGGTGTGATAAACACTTGGGCGCTACTCAGGATTCTCGGGCCGGTTAACGGTCGTCTGAAGAACTGAACAAGGGTAGCCTGCAGCCTTCCTGTGGGATGTTTCTTGACCCGATTCACGAGGTTTGAACAGGGTGTCTTACAATTATATGAGTAATAAACCGATCGCTGACCGCGAACGGCAGTTTTATTCGCTGCCGCAAGGGCGGTTTGTTGGGTTGTTCTCGCGGGTTGTAGCTGCGATAGTGGCTGACTGTATCGTCAGTACGCGATGTGAGGCGAGTAATGTCTGATGATCTTTTGATTCACCGTCCGTCAGCAACGGGCGAATCTATATCTTTGCGCTCCATGCAGGAGGTTGCCATGAATGATCGTGATGCCAGCAAGATGCTGCGCACTTATAACGTCGCCTACTGGGGCAACAATTATTATGACGTCAATGAACTGGGCCACATCAGCGTGTGCCCGGATCCGGACGTCCCGCAGGCACGTGTCGATCTGGCCGAGCTGGTGAAGCAGCGTCAAAACGACGGTTTACGTCTACCGGCACTGTTCTGCTTCCCGCAGATCCTGCAGCACCGTCTGCGTTCGATCAATGCCGCGTTCAAACGTGCGCGTGAGTCGTTCGGCTATGAAGGTGGCTATTTCCTGGTTTACCCGATCAAGGTAAACCAACATCGCCGCGTGATTGAATCTCTGGTCAATTCCGGCGAACCGCTGGGGCTGGAAGCGGGCTCCAAGGCCGAACTGATGGCGGTGCTGGCGCATGCTGGCATGACCCGCTCGGTGATCGTGTGTAACGGCTATAAAGACCGTGAATATATCCGTCTGGCGCTGATCGGCGAAAAGCTGGGGCACAAAGTGTACCTGGTGATCGAGAAGATGTCCGAGATCAACATGGTGCTGGAAGAGGCCGAACGCCTGAACGTGGTGCCGCGCCTGGGCGTGCGTGCGCGTCTGGCGTCGCAAGGCTCCGGTAAATGGCAGTCGAGCGGCGGCGAAAAGTCCAAGTTCGGTCTGGCAGCCATTCAGGTGCTGAAGCTGGTGGAAACCCTGCGTGAAGCGGGCCGTCTCGACAGCCTGCAACTGCTGCACTTCCACCTGGGTTCGCAGCTGGCCAATATTCGCGATATCGCCACCGGCGTACGTGAGTCGGCGCGCTTCTACGTCGAACTGCATAAGCTGGGCGTGAACATCCAGTGCTTCGACGTGGGCGGCGGTCTGGGCGTAGATTATGAAGGTACCCGTTCGCAGTCCGACTGTTCGGTGAACTACGGCCTGAACGAATACGCCAACAACGTGATCTGGGGCATCGGCGACGCCTGTAATGAACACGGTTTGCCGCACCCGACGGTGATCACCGAATCCGGTCGTGCAGTGACCGCGCATCATACGGTGCTGGTATCCAACGTGATCGGCGTTGAACGCAACGAATTCAGCGAACCATTACCGCCTGCTGAAGACGCGCCACGCGCGCTGGAAAGCATGTGGGAAACCTGGCAGGAAATGAACGAGCCGGAAAATCGCCGCTCGCTGCGTGAATGGTTGCACGACAGCCAAATGGATCTGCACGACGTTCATACTCAATATGCACACGGCATGTTGGATCTGACCAAGCGTGCCTGGGCTGAGCAGCTGTATCTGAACATCTGCAACAAGATCCAGCAGCAGTTGGATCCGAGCAACCGTGCACACCGCCCAATCATCGACGAACTGCAAGAGCGTATGGCGGACAAGTTCTACGTCAACTTCTCGCTGTTCCAGTCGATGCCGGACGCCTGGGGTATCGATCAGCTGTTCCCAGTACTGCCGCTGGAAGGCCTGGATAAGCCGCCGGAAGGCCGCGCGGTGCTGCTGGACATCACCTGTGACTCGGATGGCACCATCGATCACTACATCGACGGTGACGGCGTGGCGACCACCATGCCAATGCCGCCGTACGATCCGGAAAACCCGCCGGCGCTGGGCTTCTTTATGGTTGGCGCCTATCAGGAGATCCTCGGCAACATGCACAACCTGTTCGGCGACACCGCCTCGGTTGACGTGTTCGTCTTCCCTGACGGTACGGTAGAAACCGAGTTGTCCGATGAAGGCGATACCGTTGCCGATATGCTGGAATACGTGCAGCTTGACCCTACCGCACTGTTGGCCAAGTTCCGCGATCAGGTGAAAGAAACCGATCTGGACAGCGAACTGCAGGCGCAGTTCCTGGAAGAGTTCGAAGCCGGTTTGTACGGTTATACTTATTTAGAAGATGAATAAGTAGAGCGCTTCTGAAAGGCCGGGCATCCAACGGATGTCCGGCCTTTTTTATACCCTGATGCCTGACCGGCTATTTTATTTACTCATCTTTCAATTTTAGGACGTGTTTTTTCCACCAGCGGCTGGTAACGAATAAATATCCTGATGCGATAAGGAAAGAGTAACCTAGCGTTTTAAGCATTATGCCGGTACTAATGGTTTCCCCTTTAACCAGAAAGACAAGCGCATAGCAAAGAAAGAAAAGCGAAAATATTTTGAGAAATTTTATAATCACTACCGCCCCCTACAGATGCTGATAAGCGCGTTCATTACTACCACAGCGCTTGTTCACCCACAAGGCGCTGATAAAAATAGTCTACGGCGATCATGGATACGGGAACATAGATAAGCACTACCTCTATGGATATTTCATTCAGTGAGTCAAATTTAGAACAAAGATAACCCAACGGAATACTTGATAAGAAAGTGAGAGTTTCTAGCGTGATATAAAGTTTTTTGTTTTTAATTATTCGCCGTTGGCGCACAGGCATAATATTAAACATGGCTTTACTGATCTCGTGTTATCTAAAGGTGTAAAAATTAATTGTTAACATTTCTGTTGATCTATTTTTAATAAAGTAGGTTGCATAATTAACCTATATATTTTTCTTGCCAGCTAAAGGGATCAAAATCACAAAGTTCAAACCTCGGCGGACGGCAAGGGTCACACGACGGTAGGATTCAGGGTATATACTGGTCAACGACGAGCAGCCGATATGATGATGCGCGCTCTTGAAGCGCGAGCGAAATGCGGCGATAATCTGCTGCATAGGCAGTACTGAAACAGATTTCGAATGGATCCCTTTCTCGTCGGGCTAACGACGCGGGAGGGATTTTTTTTTGCCAGCGTCTGTGTGATTTTTCAACAGGCGAAACGTTGAAATATGAGGGTTTACTATGAGTACCTTAGGCCATCAGCCCGATAATTCCTTAGTGTCCAATGCCTTTGGTTTCCTGCGCTTTCCGCTGAACTTTATGCCTTACGACAGCGATGCAGAGTGGGTCATCACCGGCATTCCATTTGACATGGCAACCTCCGGCCGCGCCGGTGGCCGTCACGGTCCGGCGGCAATCCGTCAGGTTTCCACCAACCTGGCCTGGGAAGGCAACCGCTGGCCGTGGAACTTTGACCTGCGCGATCGTCTGAATGTCGTCGATTGCGGCGACGTGGTGTTCAACTTCGGCGATGCTCAGGACATGAGCGACAAGCTGCAGGCGCACGCGGAAAAACTGCTGAAAGCCGGCAAGCGCATGCTCTCCTTCGGCGGCGACCACTTCGTGACTCTGCCGTTGTTGCGCGCACACGCCAAACATTTCGGCAAACTGGCACTGGTGCACTTTGATGCCCATACCGACACCTATGCCAACGGCAGCCAATACGATCACGGCACCATGTTCTTCCATGCGCCGAACGAAGGCCTGATCGATCCAACTCGCTCAGTGCAGATCGGCATCCGTACCGAGTTCGACCATGACAACGGCTTCACCGTACTGGACGCGGCACAGGTTAACGATCGTAGCGTTGACGATCTGCTGGCTCAGATCAAACAGATCGTCGGTGATATGCCGGTTTATCTGACCTTCGACATCGACTGCCTGGATCCGGCATTCGCACCGGGTACCGGTACGCCGGTCATCGGCGGGTTGACGTCCGATCGTGCACTGAAACTGGTGCGCGGCATGCAGTCGCTGAACATCGTCGGTATGGACGTGGTAGAAGTCGCCCCGGCGTATGACCAGTCCGAAATCACCGCGCTGGCTGCGGCGACCCTGGGTCTGGAGATGCTGTATCTGCAAGCGGCTAAAAAAACCAAATAAGTTCCTAATAGTATTAACAGGCGGTTATGGGCGGTAAGCCGAGTCGCTTGTAACGGTACCATAGAGAAATACACACAACCGGTATCTATATACCCTATGGATTTCAAGTCGCAGCTAGGCACCCAGCTCGCTCATCCCCAGGAACTTACTTTTGTAAGTGACTGGGGTGGGGGAGTGCAGGTAACAACGCTGTGACTTGAAAGACGACGGGTATGGAGAAAACATGCTGACCAAGCCTTCCACACGTCTTAACAAATATATTAGCGAGAGCGGCATCTGCTCTCGCCGCGACGCCGATCGTTATATCGAACAAGGCAACGTTTTTATCAATGGCAAGCGCGTTACGCTTGGCGATCAGGTATTCCCAGGGGACGTCGTCAAGGTCAACGGTCAGCTGATTGAGCCTCGTAACGAAGACAACCTGATCTTTATCGCGCTGAACAAGCCGGTCGGGATCGTCAGTACCACTGAAGAGGGCGAGAAAGACAATATCGTTGATTTCGTCAACCACAGCACCCGTATCTTCCCGATCGGACGCTTGGACAAAGACTCGCAGGGGCTGATCTTCCTCACCAATCACGGCGATCTGGTGAACAAGATCCTGCGTGCGGGCAACGACCATGAAAAAGAATACCGGGTGACGGTCAACAAACCGGTCACCGACGACTTTATCCGTGGTTTGGGTGCCGGCGTGCCAATGCTGGGTACGGTGACGAAAAAATGCAAAGTGAAGAAAGAAGCGCCCTTTGTGTTTCGCATCGTGCTGGTACAGGGGCTGAACCGTCAAATTCGCCGCATGTGCGAGCATTTCGGCTATGAGGTCACCAAGCTGGAACGCACTCGCATCATGAATGTGAGCATGGCAGGTTTGCCACCGGGTGAATGGCGTGATTTAACCGACGACGAACTGGTCGAACTGTTTAAGTCGATAGAGGGTTCCACTTCGGAGGCCAAACCGGCGAAGAAAGCCAAACCGGCAGTGAAAAAACCGGCCGGCGGCGGGGCGAAAAGCGCCGACAAACCCAGCAACAGCGCGCCTGCGCGCAAGCGCTTTGCTCAGCCGGGTCGTAAAAAGAAAGGGCGCTGAGGCCCGGTAACATGAATACGGATCGGGGCGCATGTGCGCCCCGACTGCTTTACGCCCGCCTGGCTTCTCGCGTCATCCGCATCCGGCCAAACAGCACACAGCCCGCCAACAGCGTCACTAGCTGCGACACCATTAGCACCGCAAATCCTGAAGACACCTTGCCCTGGCTAGCCATTACCATGCCCATAATCATCGGCACAAACGCCGAGAACATATTGCCGATGCCGTTAATCAGTCCGTAGGCGCTGCCGACCGCCTGCGGCTGCGCATAATGTTGCAACAGGGTTGGGATCGCCGCCCCCTGAGCCCCCCAGCAGGCATTGGCCGCCAGCAGGAAGAAAGCAATCCAGCCGAGCTGATGACTGTGCATCACGCCATAGATACACAACGCAGTTGCCGCACCGCCAAAGGCGAAAATCAACGGTGCCTGATAGGGGCGAATGCGGTCAAGCAGCACGCCGCCGAGATATTTGGAGGCGATGCTGACGATAAACGGCAGCGAAGCCATCCAGCCCATCTGTTTGATGGAGAATCCTTTCTCGTCGGTCAGGTAAGCCGGCAGCCAGGAACTGGAGCCCCACAGGTAGCTCAGGGTCGCGATCTCGATCAGCATGATCCAACCCAGCATCGGGGTATGCCAGGCCAGGGCGAAGGTGTGCCAGACACGGCTCAGAATCGGCTGAGGATCGACGGCGCTCAGCGGTAACGAGCGCGGATGGATAAAAAGACGCACCAGCGCTAGCCCCAGCAGCAGGTTGATCAGCGCCAGCAGATAGAAAGAGACCGCCCAGCCGAAGTGCGCCATCAGGAAACTGACCAGTGGAAAGCCAATCACCAGGCCCAGAGAAACGCCCAATGTGCTGACGGCATTGGGTTTACCGCGCTCATCGGCGGTGAAGTGATCGCCGATGTACATGGTTTTCAATGAGAACAGCGGCCCTTCGCTGACGCCAAGCAGTGCGCGTACCGCAAACAGCAGCAATAACGAACCCGCCAGCGGTGAGGCGGCAGTCAGTAGCGCCCAGAGCACAATGCTGAGCGTCAGCGCGCGGCGATAGCCCATCAGGGTTTCCAGAAAGGGCGTCAGCAGCATGGCGGAAAGCCCGTAACCGAGTAAAAACACCGTCATCAGCATGCCCTGATGCGCACGGTTACCGTCGAGCTGAAAGTGTTGCAAGAAGTCGGGGTTGACCAGCATCACGGCAATATTGACCCGATCGGCATAGGCGATGACGATCAGAAACAGCAGGGCCACTACCCCGAACCAGCGTTGACGTTGTTGCACAATGCGCTCCATGTACGCTCCTTTGGCGGGCGAATAACGAATTTAGACAGCAGTAAACTAACCCGCTGATTTCACAGTGGTGAAAAGCAGGGTTGAGTCGTTTTTATGTAAATTTATTGTTATCAAAAAGGGTGTTTCAGACAGCGAGATAGCACTTTTACTCGCATTGCATCAGCCAGATCAACGTCTTTTTATCCATGAATTAGTGATAGAAAGCACAGATTTCATCAGTTTTTCATATCGGTGCATTTTTTCGTGATCCTTCCCGCATTTGTCATGTTTAAACAACTTTCCATTAACAATTGCCGCTTTGCTCTCTTGACGAAAGTTTCACCAGACTTATAGTGAGTGTATTAAATAAGAAACTGAGTTTCATATATGAAACAATCAGATAGAGGACAAAAGCAATGAGCTGGACGAAAGTGTGCGAAGTGTCTCAGGTGAAAGAAGATTTCCCTTTCTCCGCCAACGTGGAAGGGAAAGAGGTCGGGGTGTATCTGATCGACGGCAACTATTACGCGCTGGAAGACGTTTGCCCACATGCCTATGCCTTGCTCAGCCAGGGGTTTGTTGATGACGGCAAGGTCGAATGCCCGTTGCACGAAGCATTGTTCGACGTACGTACCGGCCAATGCCTGCGTGAGCCAGGCGGCCGCGATCTGCAAACCTATGCCACCCGGGTGATCGACAATCAAATCCAAATCACCTTTATTGCGGAGGAGTAATCATGCAGCACATCACCGATTTCAATCCCTGGCTGCCGGACACCCAACAGGTGATCCCGGCGCGCGAAGGCGGCAATGGCCAAATCCATCAGCCGGGCCAATTTCAGAATGTCATCTGGCAAACCCGCGCTCGCGTACCCGACGGTTTCGAGACCGCGTTGGTCACGGCGCTGGAAGAGATCTTCGATCAGGGTGCAGAAGAGCTGGAGCAGATCGTTAGCGCCCTGAATCAGCGTCGCCTGTTCGATCGCAATGGCCAGCCGTGGAATGAGACGGCGTTCCGCGAATTCCTTCACGTTAACGGTTTCTGAGCAGCATCCGGGAGAAGACAATGACAGCAAACACAACATCCTCCGCACAGACCTTACAGGACTATCTCGACCAGGGGCTGCGCGGCATGTGGTATCCGGTGCTGGCCAGTTGGGAAATCGGCAATAACCCGGTGGGCATTACGCGGCTGGAGCAACAGATTGTGGTGTGGCGCGACGGCGACGGCGCGATCCATGCGCTGGAAGATCGCTGCCCGCATCGCGGTGCGCGCCTTTCCATGGGCTGGAACCTGGGCGATCGCATCGCCTGCTGGTATCACGGCGTGGAAGTGGGTGGCGACGGTACGGTAAAAGACGTGCCGGCGGTCGATCGTTGTCCGCTGGTGGGGCAGAAATGCCTGCGCTCTTACCCAGCCAAAGAAGCCTACGGTGCGGTGTTCCTCTATTTCGGCGTGACGGCGGATGAAGAGCCGGCTGAATTGACCTTCCCGCCGGAACTGGCGGACGAAGCGGCCTACAGCAATTTCCTGTGCACCGCCAGTTGGGACTGCAATTACCAGTACGCGCTGGAAAACGTGATGGATCCGATGCACGGCACCTACCTGCATTCGTCCTCGCACTCGATGGCGGAAGGGGATCGCAAGGCGGACATGGCGCTGGAGCCGACCGACAACGGTTTCATCTTTAAGAAGAATGGTCAGATCGGCGTTAACTTTGACTGGGTGGAGTTTGGCAGCAGCGGCGCCTACTGGATGCGTTTGTCGATCCCGTACAAAAAGCGCTTCGGGCCGGGCGGCCACTTCTGGATCATCGGCATGGTGGTGCCGGAAGATAAGGATCACTGCCGGGTGTTCTTCTGGCGTATCCGTAAGGTGAAAGACTGGCAGCGTGACATGTGGCGCTTTATGTATCGCAACCGCCTGGAGTCGCTGCACTGGGACGTACTGGAGCAGGATCGTATCGTGCTGGAAAATATGGCCCCGAACGCGCGTGGCCGCGAGTATCTGTATCAGCATGATGTGGGGCTGTCTCGCTTGCGCCGCATGATGCAAAAAGAAGCGCAGAAGCAGCTGGCGAAGCTCAGTGAGCTGGAGGCGGCGCAGTGAACGGCTTGCTGACGGGAAAACGCATTGTGGTGACCGGCGCGGCGCGCGGGCTGGGGCGGAGTTTCGCCGCAGCCATCAGCGAGGCCGGTGCCAGAGTGGTGATGTGCGATATTCTGGCGGATGAACTGGCAGACAGCGCCGCGAACCTGCGCGAGCAGGGCGCACAGGTTGAAACGCAGGTGATCGATTTGGCCGAACCGGCGTCGATCAGCGCGGCATTCAACGCCATTGCCGAAGGCGGTGCGATCGACGGGTTGGTGAACAACGCCGCGCTGGCTACCGGCGTCGGTGGCAAAACCATGATGGAATACGATATCGATCTGTGGGATCGGGTGATGCAGGTCAACGTACGCGGTACCTGGCTGGTGAGTCAGGCAGCGGTACCCCTGTTGGCGCAAACCCCACATGCCAAGATCGTTAACGTGGCTTCGGATACCGCACTGTGGGGCGCACCGCGCCTGATGGCTTACGTGGCCAGCAAAGGAGCGATCATCTCCATGACCCGCTCAATGGCGCGTGAACTGGGTCCGCAGGGGATTTGCGTGAACGCAATCGCACCGGGACTGACGCGGGTAGAGGCCACCGAATACGTGCCCGCCGAGCGTCATCAACTGTACGAACAAGGGCGTGCATTGGCCGGGGCACAGCACCCTGACGACGTTAATGGCTCGGTGCTCTACCTGCTGTCGCCGTTGGCGAATTTCGTGACCGGCCAACTGTTGCCGGTTAACGGCGGCTTTGTTTTTAACTAATCAACCTTTAGCCAGGAGCAGCACATGGCGGACGATCAAGCGTGTAAATATCTGATCCCAGGACTGGATCGCGGGTTACAACTGTTGCTGGCGTTTGGCGAGCAGCATAAGGAAATGACTTTTGCCCAATTGCATCGCCTGGTCGACATGCCAAAGGCTACCGCCTATCGCGTGGTGCAAACTCTGGAGCATCTGGGTTTTCTGGAGCGCAACCCACGGACCAACACCTTTGCGCTGGGCATCAAAGTGCTGCGCCTCGGCTTTGAATATATCGCTTCTCTGGACGTTGCCCAGGCCGGTCAGCCGGTGATAGAGCAACTGCGCGATCGCAGCCAGTGCAGCAGTCATCTGGCGATCCGTGATGAGCGCGACGTGATCTACATCGCCCGCGTCAGCGCCGCCGGTTCGCAAATCAATCAGGTCAGCGTTGGCACCCGCCTGCCGGTGCACCAAACCTCACTGGGCCGCATGCTGCTGACCAGCGCTACCCGCGACGAATTCGACCAGCTCTATCCGCAGGAACAACTGCCGGGCAGCGGTCCGGGGACCCCGGCAGATCGTGAAGCGCTGTGGCAGATGGTGCAGCAGGATAAGGCGCGCGGTTATGTGATTGGCGAGTCGTTTTTCCGCCATGGCATCTCTTCGATCGTCTATCCAATCTTTAACCGCGAGCAGCGGGTCGAGGCCGTGGTCAGCATCATGGTGCCGTTCGATGAGATCCCAAAAGCAGATCGCGAACGGCTGCGCATGGAAGTGCGTGACGCCGCAGAGAAAATCTCCGGCTTTCTGGGCGCGCCGCCGCAGGCTAACGTCGGCTAACTGACAACCCCTTGTTTTCGTAGGGGGGCTGCAAGCCGCGTTCGCATTAATCGGGACGACTGTATTCGTCCCCTACCAATGAATCAGGCAGGGATAAGGCTCATGGCAAACAGGGGCCGGGGTTTGTCATGCCTGAAAACCGCATTCAGCGAGAACTTGAGGCACAACAATGAGCGTAATCGGAATCGAAAAACTGGAATTTGGCGTCGAAGATCTGCCAACCTGCGAAAAATTCATGCAGGACTTCGGCCTGCAGGCGGCACAACAGCACTGGGGCGAACGTCAACGTGAATTCACCACCTTGAGTGGGGCGCGCGTGGTGCTGCATCCGTTGCAGAGCGAGACCTTGCCGGCGGCGTTTGAGGGCGGTTCGACTCTGCGCCGCATGACCTGGGGCGTGGGCAGCCCGGCGGAATTGGCCGCTTTGCAGCCGCTGTTGGCGCAGATGCCGGGCTTCCGTCAGGTGGGGGAAGAGCTGGAGTGTATCGATCCGAACGGTATGACGCTGCGCTTTAGCGTCAGCCAACAGCGCGAAGTCGATTTACCGGTATCGCCGATCAACCAATGGGGTGATGTGCGCCGCATCGATCAGCCCAGCCCGGTATATGCACAGGCACAGCCGATCAATATTGGCCACGTGGTGTTTTTCGTCGAAGATCTGGCCGCCACCGAACGTTTCTACCGTGAGGTACTGGGCTTCCAGGTCTCGGATCGCTATATCGATCGGGCAGTGTTCCTGCGCACTCAGGCGCGCGGCGGTCATCACAACCTGTTCCTGCTGAAATTGCCGAATCGTCCACGTGGCCTGAATCACGTAGCTTTTACCGTGCGCGACATCCACGAGGTGATCGGCGGCGGTATCGCCATGAACAAAGAGAAGTGGAGCACCTTTATCGGCCCCGGTCGCCATCCGATTTCCTCAGCCTATTTCTGGTACGTCAACAGCCCGACCGGCGGCGCGTTTGAGTACTACACCAACGATGACTATCTGACTGAAAACTGGCAGCCGCGCGAGCTGGAACACTCGCTGGTGTCGTTCACCGAGTGGGCGGTGGAAGGGGGGATCGACCACGATACGCGCCGCCAGCAGAAAAAACCGGAGGCGTTATGAGCCAGCCAGAAGCGGCGGGGATCGTCATTATCGGCGGTGGCCAGGCCGGCGGTTGGGCGGCGAAAACGCTGCGCGATCGTGGCTATGCGGGCCGGCTGACGGTGATCAGCGACGAACCCTATGACTTTTATGAACGTCCGCCGCTTTCCAAGGCGGCGTTGCTGGACGGCGAGGCGCCGCTCAGCCGACTGTTCAGCGAACAGGTGGTCACCGGGTTGAATCTCAACTGGTGCCGGCCGTTACGTGCCGAATCCATTGATGCAAAAAAACAAATCGTCAGCCTCAGCGACGGTCGGCAGCTGCAGTTTGATCAACTGCTGATTGCCACCGGTGGCCGACCGCGCCTGCCGGACACCCGTTGGGCCAGTCACCCTCGGGTGATGACGCTGCGTTCCTGGGATGATGCGGCGAAGCTGCGTCAGGCGCTGCAAGGATGCCGTCGACTGGCGATCGTCGGTGGTGGCTGGATTGGGCTGGAGATTGCCGCTTCGGCGCGGCGCCTCGGTGCTGACGTGACGGTCTTTGAACGCCAGCCGGCGCTGTGCATGCGCAGTGTTGGCGCGGATGTCTCCCAAGCGCTGCTGGAATTGCATCAACAGCAGGGCGTGACCCTGCACTGCGGCTGCGGTGACATTCAGTTGGAAGATCGTGACGGTAGCGCCTGGATCGGCAGCGGCGTCAGCGATCCTCAGCCGTTTGATCTGGTGGTGGTGGGGATCGGCGTCGAGTTGAATCTGGAACTGGCGCGCAGTGCCGGGCTGAAGATTGACGTGGGGATCGTGGTTGACGGCCAGGGGCGCACCAGCCACCCGGCGATTTTCGCCGCCGGCGACGTGGCGCGTCACCCGACGCTGGGCCTGTGCCTGCAGTCCTGGGCCTATGCGCAGAATCAGGCGATCAGCACCGCTTGCGCGATGCTGGACGCCTTTGCCGCCCCTTACGATGACGTGGCCTGGCTGTGGTCGGATCAATACGATGCCAATATCCAGATCCTCGGCGTGCCGACCGGTGGCGTGCACCATGTGGTGCGGCGTACGCCGCAATCGCAGGTGTTCTTTACGTTAAATGCCGATCGTCAGTTGGTGCAAATGGTGGCGTTTAACGACGCTCGTACCATCAAGCTGGGCAAACGCTGGCTGGCCAGTGGGCGCGTGCTGGAACCGCAGCAGTTGGCGGATGCGGAGTTTTCTTTGATGGCGTTGAAATAACGCCCGTAACCTCGGGAGCGTTTCATGACTACGCAAGAGATTGACGCCCGCGCTGAACGGGTGGGGGATGCTGTTGCCGAAAATCCGCAGCAACGAGTGCGCTGGTCGGTGCCCATCGCGCTGTTTGCCTGCGTGCTGCTGGCGTTTTTCGACAAGATCAGCATCGCGGCGCTGTTTTCCGATACTGAATTCCAGCAGGCGCTGGGCATCAGTTTTGACCCGGCGCGGCTGGGGTTGCTGATGAGCGCGTTTTTGTTCTCCTACGGCATCTCTTCGATGTTGCTGAGCGGAATTGGCGACCGCTTGAACCCGGTCAAGGTGCTGATTGGCATGATGGTGGTGTGGGGCGTACTGATGGTGCTGATGGGCATGACGCGCTCTTATCACAGCATGATGACGCTGCGCATTTTGCTCGGCATTGCCGAAGGTCCGCTGCTGCCAATGGCCTACGCCATCATTCGCCAGGCCTTCCCGCAGCGCCTGCAGGCACGCGCCACCATGTTGTGGCTGCTGGGTACGCCATTGGGCGCCGCGCTCGGCTTCCCGGTTACGCTGTACATCCTTAACACCTTTGACTGGCAGACCACCTTCTTCTTTATGGCGTTCCTGACGCTGCCGGTGATGCTGCTGGTGCTGTTCGGCATGCGTCATCTCAACGTGTCACGCCCCGCGGCGGCTAGCGTTTCCAAACCGGCTATTGCCGAACGTAAACAGCATCGACATGAACTGCTGCGCAATCCGTATTTTTGGATGATCTGCCTGTTTAACATCGCCTTCCTGACCTACCTGTGGGGCATGAACGGCTGGCTGCCGAGCTACCTGATCAAGGGCAAAGGTATTCATCTGGAGCACGCCGGTTATCTGTCATCGCTGCCGTTTATCGCCATGCTGCTGGGCGAAGTGGTCGGCGCCTGGCTGTCGGACAAGCTGGATCGTCGCGCGCTGGCCTGTTTTGTCTCGCTGTGCGGCGCCGGGCTGGGGCTGGCCGTGGTGCTGCAACTGCAGGGCACTTACAGCGTGATCGCCGCCATGGCTTTCAGCACCTTTATGTGGGGGGCCGGTGCGCCAAACATCTTTGCCCTGCTGGCGAAAGCCACCAGCAGCAAGGTCAGCGCCACCGCCGGCGGTATTTTTAACGGATTGGGCAATTTTGCCGGTGCGCTGGCACCGGTGCTGATGGGGGCGCTGATCGCCGCCACCGGCAACATGGATAACGGCTTGCTGTTCCTGGTGGTGATGGCCCTGATCGGCTGCATCATTCTGCTGCCGTTGCTGAAGAAGTATTGATTTAACCGTTTGATTCAACAGAGGAGTTACAACATGTCCCAGGTTGAGAAGCAAGCCGGCGTCAAGCCGCAGGATCAATCGATTGAGCATTGGGTGGAATCGCGTATCGCCCGCTTTGAAGGCCGTAAATATGACTGGAACGCGTTGAAGTTCCAGGCCGATTACGACCCGAAATACCGCCGTGCGCAGATGCGCTACATCGGTACCGGCGCCACCGGGGTAGCCAGCGACACCAATACCATTCCGGCAGGCAACTTCACCTTCTCCACCATGGTGCTGCCTTCGAAGTGCGAGGGCCCGTTGCACCTGCACGATGATGTGGAAGAGGTGTTCTTTATGCTGAAGGGCAGCATCACGCTGATGATCCAGGACGGTAGCGAATATTACGAAACCAAGCTGAAAGAGCGCGATCTGATCTCGGTGCCGGCCGGAGTCTACCGTGGGTTGTTCAACCACGGCGAAGAAGAGGCGTTGATGTGCGTGATGCTCGGCACTGCCAAACCGGAAACCCCGACCTACCCGGCGGATCACCCGTTATCCAAAGTGAAACGCAACTGATGAACAGCCTGGCGCAACGTCAGCAGGCGCGCTGCGGGGAGTTTACCCTGAGCTGGCGCGAGGCGGGTCACGGTCGCCCGGTGGTGTTGCTGCACGGCATCAGTTCCGGTTCGGCCTCGTGGATCAAGCAGTTCAATGACTCGGGGCTGGCCGACGGTCATCGCTTGCTGGCCTGGGACGCCCCAGGCTACGGCGGCAGCCTGCCGCTGACGGTCAGCGAGCCGGATGCCGCCGCCTACGCCGCCGCGCTGGCGGCGCTGGTGGCGCACTTGCAGTTGGAGCAACCGCTGATCGTCGGTCACTCGCTCGGCGCCTTGATCGGTAGCGCCTATGCTGCCGGTTATCCCGACGGATTATGTGGGCTGGTGTTGGCGGATCCGGCGCAGGGCTACGCCAACGCACCGCTGGAGAAACGCCAACAGGTTTATAGCCAGAGAAAACAGATGATTGAGCAGCTTGGGCCGCAGGGCTACGGCGAGCAGCGGGCGGCGGCGTTACTGCGTGAAGCTGCGGATCCCCAAGATATTGCCTGGGTACGCAACGGCATGCAGCAGCTGGATCCCGAGGGGTTTCTCAATGCCGCCTGGATGCTGGCCAACGACGATATCGGCCGCTATCTGGCGCAGTACCGCGGCCCGTTGCAGGTGTGGTGCGGTGACTGCGATCGGATCACGCCACCGGAAGCGGCGGTGGTGCTGGCGCAACAGCAGGACGCGACACTGCGCCTGATTGAGGGGGCCGGGCATGCCAGCTATCTCGATGCGCCGGGGCAATTTAACCGCTATCTGCAGGATTTTACGGGAGCAATTCAACCATGAATTTTCAGCTTGAGAAACGGGTCGCGGTGGTCACCGGCGGTTCGTCGGGCATCGGTTTCGAAACCCTGCGTCTGCTGCTGGCGGAAGGCGCGAAGGTGGCATTTTGCGGCCGCAATCCGGACAAACTGGCCGGTGCCGAAGCCAGCCTGCGCCATGAGTTTCCGCAGGCGGAGATCCTGGCACTGTGCTGCGACGTGCTGGACGAGTCGCAGGTAACGCAGTTTGCCGCCCAGGTGACTGCACGCTTCGGCGGCGTAGATTTGTTGATCAACAACGCCGGCCAGGGGTTCGTCGCGCATTTTGATCAAACGCCGCGTACCGCCTGGCTGCATGAGGCGGAGCTAAAGCTGTTCGGCGTGATTAACCCGGTGCAGGCATTTTTGCCAGCGTTGGAGCGTTCGGATATCGCTTCCATCACCTGTGTGAATTCGCTTTTGGCCTTGCAGCCGGAAGAACACATGATCGCCACCTCGGCGGCGCGTGCGGCACTGCTCAACATGACGCTGACGCTGTCGAAAGAGCTGGTGGACAAGGGCATTCGCGTCAACTCGATCCTGTTGGGCATGGTGGAGTCCGGCCAGTGGCGCCGCCGCTTCGACGAGCGCAGCGATAAAGATCAAAGCTGGGAGCAGTGGACGGCGGCGATTGCCGAACGACGCGGCATCCCGATGAAACGCCTGGGGAAACCGCAGGAGCCGGCACGGGCGCTGCTGTTCCTGGCTTCGCCTCTGGCGTCCTTTACCACCGGGGCCGCGCTGGACGTCTCCGGCGGCTTTAACCGCCATCTTTAACCGCAGAGGCTGAAAAGATGAAGAAGATCATGATGATTGGTTACGGCGCAATGGCCACAGAGGTGCTGTCCCGCCTGCCGGACGGGGTGAGCGTTGGCTGGATTGTCGCGCGTGCGGCTCATCATGCGGCGATTGCCAACGCCTTTGGTGGCCAGGTGCAGGCGTTGACCCACCCCGACCACTGTGCTGAAAAACCGGATCTGGTGCTGGAGTGCGCCAGCCAGCAGGCGGTGGCGGAGTTCGGTGAGGCGGTGGTCACGCGCGGTTGGCCTTTAGCGGTGATCTCTACCGGCGCGTTAGCGGATGCCGCGTTGCAGCAGCGTTTGCAGCAAGCCTGTCGGCAGCATCGGGGCCAGGTGATCGTGCTGTCCGGTGCGGTGGCGGGCATGGACGGCTTGGCGTCGGCACGTGAGGGCGGTCTGGACAGCGTCACTTATCAGGCGTGTAAAAGTCCGGCCAGCTGGCGCGGCAGTATGGCAGAGCAATTGATTGATCTCGATGCGGTAAGCGAGGCGCAGGTGTTTTTCGAAGGCTCGGCGCGGGAGGCGGCGCGGTTATTCCCGGCGAACGCCAATGTGGCGGCGACCATTGCGCTCAACGGCCTGGGAATGGACGCCACCCGGGTGCGGTTGCTGGTCGATCCCGCGACCCGACGCAATACCCACCGGCTGCAGGTGTGCGGCAACTTCGGTGAGTTTCACATTGAGCTGAGCGGCAACCCGCTGGCAAGCAATCCCAAGACATCAACCCTGGCGGCGCTGAGCGCGGTACAAGCCTGCCGCCGTCTGATCGACGGTGGTTTTATTGCCTGAACGGCAGGAGCGAGTATGGAAAGGTTAAAGATTTTTGTGGCTGGGCGTTGGTGCGAAGGGCGTGGCGATGAAATGGCCTCGCAGTTCCCGGCCGACGGCAGCGTGAATGCGCGGCTGCGTGCCGCCAGTATTGAAGACGTCAATGATGCGGTAGCCGCGGCGGAACGCGCCTGGCGGGCCCCCGAGTGGCGTGGGCTGGTGCCGCATCAGCGAGCCAACATTCTGTACCGCGTCAGCAACCTGATTATGGCGCAACTGGAAGAGCTGGCGCAGCTGCAGACCCGCGACAACGGCAAACCCCTGGCGGAAACCCGTGGGCTGGTGGCCAGCGCGGCGGCGACGGCTCGCTACTTTGCCGCTGCCTGCGAGGTGCTGGAGGGCGAACTGCCGACCCAGCGCAGCGCGGAGATCATGACGCTGAGCCAGTATCAGCCGCTGGGCGTGATCGCGGCCATTACGCCGTGGAACTCGCCGATCGCCAGTGAGATGCAAAAGGTGGCCCCCGCACTGGCGGCGGGCAATGCGGTGATCCTCAAACCGGCCGAAGCGACACCGCTGATGGCGCTAAAACTGGCGGAACTGTTTGAGCAAGCAGGCCTGCCCGCCGGACTGCTTAGCGTGTTGCCGGGCAAAGGCTCGGTGATTGGCGAGGCACTGGCGCGTCACCCGTTAGTGAAAAAGATTTCTTTTACCGGGGGGACCAATACCGGTCGCCATTTGGCGCATATCGCCGCCGAGAAGCTGATCCCTACCTCGCTGGAGCTGGGCGGCAAGTCACCGACCATCGTGCTGGAGGACGCCGATTTGGAACAGGCGGCTCGCGGGATCTGCTACGGCATTTTCAGCTCCGCCGGCCAGGCCTGCATTGCCGGTTCGCGGCTGTTTGTGCACCGCTCGCTATACCAGCCGCTGCTGGCGCGCCTGAGTGAACTGGCGGCCGGGCTGCGGGTCGGCAATCCGCTGACGCCGGGCGTGCATCTCGGCCCGCTGATTAACGACAAGCATCGCCAAAGCGTGGCGGATTATGTGGCTCTTGCGCAGCAAGAAGGCGGCCGGGTAGTGATAGGCGGCGAAGCGCCGGCCGATCCGCTGCTGGCCGGCGGCAGCTATTACCTGCCAACGATTATCGAAGGGTTGAGTAACCGTGCCCGCGCTTGCCAGGAAGAGATTTTTGGCCCGGTACTGGTGGCGCTGCCGTTCGATAACGAGCAACAGTTGATCGAGCAAGCCAACGATTCGGTGTACGGGTTGGCCGCCGGGATCTGGAGCCGGGATTTCCCGCGGGCGATGGCGCTGGCGGAACAATTGGAAACCGGCACCGTGTGGATCAACACCTACAAAACATTCTCTATTTCTACGCCTTTCGGCGGTTTCAAAGAGAGCGGTCTGGGCCGCGAAAAGGGTCTGCACGGCATCAAGGCCTATATGCAGCAGAAAAGCCTTTACCTGGCGCTGAGCCATCAGGCGAACCGCTGGAGCGATTAGCTTTGAGCGACGGTGCGTAACCCCTACAACGAACACAATAAGAAGGCAGATGATGAGCGATAAAATAACGGTTGGTGAGGCGATAGCCCGGACTCTGGAACAGTACGAGGTGTCGGCGATGTACGGCATCATTTCGATTCATAATCTGCCGATTGCCGATGCGGTAGGGCAACGTGGCAACATCCGTTTCGTACCGGCGCGTGGCGAAGCGGGCGCGGTCACCATGGCCGATGCCCACGGCCGTTTCTCCGGTCTGGGCGTAGCCTTGACCAGCACGGGCGCGGGGGCCGGCAATGCGGTCGGTGCCATGATCGAAGCGCTGAATGCCAACACGCCGTTGCTGCACATTACCGGCCAGGTGGAGAAGGCCTATCTGGATGCCGACGCCGGGTTCATTCATGAGACCCGCGATCAGTTGGGTTTCCTGCGCGCCTGCTCCAAACGCGCATATCGGGTCAACTCAGCGGAACAGGCGGTGGCCGTGATCCAACGGGCTATCCTCGATGCGCAGACGGTGCCTTGTGGCCCGGTGGCGGTCGAGATCCCGATCGATATTCAAAGTAGCCTGGTTTCCAGTTCGGTGCTGAGCCAGCCCGTGGCGCCTGCGCCGCTGCCGGCGGCCAGTGACGAGGCGGTTGAGCGCCTGTATCAGCGGGTGACACAGGCCAAACGCCCATTGCTGTGGTTGGGTGGCGGTGCGCTGGCCTGCGCCGATGCGGTACGCAAATTGGCAGATGCCGGCGTGGTGGTGATCTCCAGCACCCATGGGCGCGGTATCCTGCCTGATAGTCATCCGCGCAGCCTGCGTGCGTTCCATAACTCACCGAGCATTGAGGCGATCCTGACGCAGTGTGATTTGACTCTGGTGGCCGGTTCACGCTTGCGCAGCAATGAGACGCGTACCTGGACGTTGCCGCTGCCGCGCCCGCTGGTTCAAATTGATATCGATCCGGCGGCGGCCAACCGCAACTATCTGGCCGACGAGCAAATCAACGGTGACTGCGGCGCCTTGCTTAACGCGCTGGCTGCTCGTTTGAACCCGGGTGAAAAAGTGAATGCCGAGTGGGATGCCGAGATAGCCACGGCGATACAGCAGGCGGAAAGTGCGCTGCGCCAGCAGTCGGGAGAGTATGCAAAATTGAACGACGCCATCGCCGCTGCGTTGCCGCAGGACGGTCTATTGGTACGTGATATCACCGTTTCCGGCAGCGTGTGGGGCAGCCGTTTGTTCCGCGCCATTTCGCCGCTTTGCAACATTCACTCGCTGGCCGGGGCGATTGGCATGGGCCTGCCAATGGCGATTGGCACGGCGATCGCCAACCCACAGCGCAAGGTGGTGGGGCTGGTCGGGGACGGGGGGCTGGCGTTAGGCTTGGGCGAACTGGCAACCATGGCGCAGGAGCAGGCCAATATAACCCTGCTGATCATGAACGACGGCGGCTACGGCGTGATGCGGGGCATTCAGGACAAGTATTTTGCCGGCCGTCAGTATTATAACGAACTGCACACTCCCGCATTTACCCAGGTTGCCGAGGCGATGGGGCTGAAGGCGTGGAAAGTGGACAGCGCGGCGCAGTTCAACGGGGTGCTGGCGGAAGCGATTAATTATCCTGGGCCGTCGGTGGTGGAAGTGGATATGAACAGCATCGGGCCGCTAACCTTCGCCGGGCCACCGCAAAAGACGCTGTATTGATGAAATGAAAAACGCCCGGCATCTGCCGGGCGTTGTGTTTTACTTGCCTGCTGCGATGCGCTCGCGAATATGCTGTGCGCGTGCTTCGGAAGCGGGGTGGTCGTCGAACATGCTGCTCTGACGGCCGGCCTCCATTTTAGCCAGTTTTTCAAAGCTGGTGACCAGGCCGTTCGGGTCGATGCCGCGTTGTTTCAGCAGATCGAACGAATAGTCATCGGCTTCGCTTTCCTGTTTTTGGGAGAACTGAGCGTTAACCAGCTTCTCGCCCATATCCGCCAACTGTGACTGCGACAGCGACCCTATGATGCCGCCGGTCGAGGCCGCTGCGGTACGCAATGCCACGGTGCCGTAAGCGACCTGCATTGCTTTGCGGGTATGGCCCAGCGCCACGTGGCCCATTTCGTGGCCCAGCACGCCTTCCACTTCATTGTCGGTCATCATGTCCATCAGCCCGCTGTAAACGCGGATACAGCCGTTGGCCATTGCCCAGGCATTCACGTCTTTTGTGACGTAGACCTTATAGTTGGCCGGCGTGCCGTTGATATTATCTCCCAGCGCCGCCGCGATTTTGTTCAGGCGTTTGGCATAGGTACTGTCGGCCGGCGCGATTTGTGCCTTGCTGTCCATCTCTGCGCAGGATTTATCACTCAGGATTTTTACGTCGTTATTGCTCAGCGTCGCGGCCTGGAACGCCTGCGCGCCAGACTGCATCAGGGTATCGGTGTTCAGGTTTTGACAGCCGCTTACCAAAGTGGCAATGCTTAATGCAATCAAAGAGGTACGGATCTTCATAAAGCCATTTTCCTGTGAGAGTAACAAGGGGGTCGTGTCATTTTAGTTTAGGGAAATCTTGCCGCTTGAGACTAGTGTACGCCGACAATCGGGAAAATAGTGTTATTCCGAAAAACCGACCAATTGTGCTAATAAGTTGTGAACTCGCTCTCATTTGGTATTAGGGATTGCCGTTTTAATGCGGAGTCTGAGAAAATAGAAAACTTGACTGATTTTTTAATCCGACCTGGAGTAAAACATGTCCTCTCGTAAAGAGCTTGCCAACGCCATCCGCGCACTCAGCATGGACGCCGTACAAAAAGC